>Ga0209475_10000042_pt1 | contig 506661 bp, 479 predicted proteins | sample tdDd471_FD_187128 | JGI IMG/M metagenome (GOLD analysis project Ga0209475, IMG submission 187128) | Marine sediment microbial communities from the Atlantic coast under amendment with organic carbon and nitrate - tdDd47.1 (SPAdes)... | ecosystem: Environmental > Aquatic > Marine > Coastal >... | reverse complement strand
TTCAACAATGACAGACTATCATATCGTTTAAAATATAAAACCCCAATTCAAGTAAAAACTGAACTGGGATTTATCTAAGTGTATCATTTCGTGTCTACAAAGTCTTGACAAGTTCACTCGTTGTATCACTTTTAGTTGCAACTTGTTACAAGCAAGATATCAATGATAACTTTAACTGCTGCTCCTGATTTATAAGATGTAAATCATTTCAAACTCATGTAACAGGTACTCTTTTGTTCTATTCCTAATAATTATTCCTTATCTCCAAGCATGTCTTCAATGTAGTTACTGTTCTCTTTGTACTTTAGGTCATTCTTTAAAAACTGACGCATATTTTTATCATTAGTTAATATTAGACTTCCCTTGTCTAACTCAGAGAAAATACAAATATCACCAATATCATTCTTGTAGAAATTTGCACGTTCTTTAAAAATCTTCCCCAACCGATATCTTAAGTAATCGTTGTACCCCTCTGAAAGTTTCTGATATCCGGTAAACACATCAACATACACTGCAGTTTTCCCTGCAATAGACTGGTATTTCTTATCATACTTCTCATCTCTTTTCGCAAGATTTGCTATTTTCTTAGATAAGATTCTGTTGGTGTCATTTCTAATAGAGATAAAATATTTGTCCAAATCATCATCTTCAATTCCAGAATACCCTATATATCCAAAGATGAACTCAAACTCAGATTTAACCATTTTCTTAAACAATTCCTCCACATCTGTGGCTTCATTCTCACCTAAATATGAACTAGTAAACCCTTCAAAAATCTCATTTGCATGTGAATCATTGAAGACACTATCAAGGGTGTTCAAATTTCTCAAAATGGCCTTAGAGTTCTCTTTAGATTGACCTTCAAAAACAATCATTAAAACATAATGAATCAAATATAACTTGTACTCAAAGAATCGATGAGTTTCAAAATTAATTTTCTCTTGTACCAACTGAGAGATATTTTCATCTATGATTTCAATATAGTCTTCCCAGGGTAAATTAGTTAAATAACCATCTGTAGCTACACTTGAAGTAGCCCACACATTTTTCTCATCTAAAAAAGATATTAGATTCTTCGCTTCATCTGGTGTATTCCTAAAATGATTAATTATCTCATGTACTGTAACTTGATTAACTGCTAGACAGAAGCATTCAGCATAAGCATCTAACTCCTTCACAAGTTTTTCTATATCAAACTTGTGTTCTACCTCTTTACCCATACAATGTTGATACCAGTAATAAACAATATTTGTATCAATAATCAAATATTTATCTTTCATACTACTTACGCCTTCCTAATCTAATATTTTGCATTTTAGATCCTTTAACTTTCAGAAATCTATCAACAAGATGTTGAGTATATCCAACATATCTAATACTATTAAATGTGCAATGCTTAGCGAAGATACGTTTCAACATTGTTATCAAGTATTCATTCTTCTTATGACCATCTGCAATAGTTTCTAGTCTTCTACCTAAATCTTCAGTTTTCCCTAAATTCTCATAGGACATTGCATTAATTATTGAATGATTCGTATCTTCCTTATAGTTATGACTCTCTAACGAAAAAATTGTTTGCTCTGTTGTTGATAATCTTGAGGCCAAGTCTAGGATATTAAGTATCAACGTTGAAGAGGTTTTCATTAATACTGATTTAAAGGAATCAATCTCCTCTTTACTATAATTTTCAGTACTACCGTTATCCAATAATAATCTATTTAACTCATCCGTATCTAACTCGAATAAAACATCAAAAGGCTTTAAAACAAAATATAACAATTTATTCGGATGGGTATAAATACTTCCAACTAGTTCCTCAATTTCATCTCCATCTAATAAATGAACAAAGTCTGGCAATGTCTTTGATAGAATTTCAATATACTTCATACCTTTTGAAATCTGAGAACTTCTTTCATTAATTTTGGTTTCATCATAATCATAGATGTTTACTACATTAAGTCTTTGAGATCCTTTTACTACTTTTTCTTGCTCCTCAATTCTTTGTACTGCCATTTTTTTATCTTTTTCATCAGGTAATGCAATATCGATTTTTGTATATTTTTTTACAGTGTACGTAATATTACCCTTATCAAAACTAAATTCTTCAATTTCTTTATAAAATTCATTTGCCTCTTTTAAAACATGCTTTAATATTTCTTTATTATCTATTAAATAACAAAGGAATAGAAGAATATCACCATTAATACCAAAGCACACATTCTCAGTTATATATTTTATGTTTGTCATATCACTATCTAACATATAGTTTCTAAGAATTTCTTTGGCTACAAAATATGACAAGAAATTATTATTAGAGAATGATATTCTATTGTCAATCGTATACCTCAAGATTTTAACATTAATTAGTCGACTTAGTAAATCGTTTCCATTAATAGGCTTCCTCTTCCCTTTACCCTTCGTATTATAATCATCAATGATTTTAGAGTAACTGGTTTGAGATAAAGGATACTCTTTATTGACATGTATAAAGAATGCTAATAATTGTAGTATATATAAGGTAGATGGTATATCAATTTTTTTATCTCGTTGCATTTGATTTGTAATATTGGAAACAAAAACCGAATTAAAAATATTAGAACCTCCCTGTTGAAATGCATTTGCAAGGAAAGTGTTAACATAAAAAACAACAAAATTTGGTTCAAGATTAATTAGATTAAGTTGGTCTTTTATGCTCTTATTTATCATCTCTGATATACGTCTTTCTTCTCTCTCACTCATATGAGGATTCTTGAATTTTACCACCTTAGATATTAGTTCCATACGTTTAGAATAGTACATCGGAGATATTTTAAACTTCAATGAATCATCGTCTTGAAATTCACTTTTAGCATTTTCGAAAACATTGAACTGATTACTATTATCAGTAACAAAAATGACTAGACCAAATACATCCGATAAAGATGAGATAAACTCATCAAGTGCCAAATCATCTATCATATGTAAATCATCAACAATTGCCAACCTTTCACTTCTGTCTAATTGCATGAATTGTGAATAACTATACTGTGAATTGATATACTCCTCTTTGTAGGTATCTTCGATTATTTTACCTATTCTTTTACCATTGATTGTTTCTGGAGCAAACAACACAGGATGTTTAGTCTTACTATAACTTAAAAATAGTTCTTTTGCTAAAGATGATTTACCACACATATCTGATCCTTTAATAATACAAAAAGATTTTTCTTTTAACTTATTCTTTAAGGTAATAAAATCACTAACTTTTGTCTCTTTCTCGAACTCTCCTTCATTAAGGATTAGTTCAGGGAATACATATATATCATCATGTTTTGCTCCTAAAACTAACTCATCAAACGATGAGATTTTTTCTAAGTAATCTTGCCTTATAAACCTACTCTTGTCCTCTATTACTTCATTATGGAGACTTTCTTGTTCGTGTTCATAACACTCATGTGTTGAATTCCAAGTGAACTTATATGCTTCATATGATTTCTTATCTAAATCTATAACTATTGCGTTAAAGATACTGACACCATAATCCGAAAATGGACCACCGCATCTGTTATACAAAACATTTTCTGTACTATTAACTGACTTTCCAAAATCATTACTATGTTCATGTCCGTATAGACATAACTCCACATTATTGTGTAAAAAAGCGTTCAAGTGTTTCTCTATTTTTTCTTCAAAAAACCTCGGCGAATGGTGCATCAGAGAGATATTCAAATCTTCGTGTTTAAACCTATCCAACCGTTTCAGAGAATCCTCTGGTATATAGTGTAGACCCCTATCATTATCTTTATTTTCATCTTTATACAATGAAAATAATGCTGAATTAATGTTTACTATTGATAATGTCTTATGGTTGTACTCGTGTTTATGTATATCTACAAAGTTATCATTTTGAAATGATCCATACTGCTTAGAAAAATCAAAGAAATTCTTCATCCTGATTAAGTATTGCTTCACTAATTTCGAACTCTTTCCACTGGATAATGCTTCAGTGATTTCTTCCCGATTTACCTTTTCTTTCTCAAACTCTATATCATGATTCCCTGGAGCAATAATAACTTTTATTCTTCTCGAGTCTAAATATTTTTTCGACAAACCTTTTAATATGAAGTTGAGATTTCTTTTAGCTAGTTTGTATTCCTCTTCATTACAACTATTTGAAACATCACCTGAAAATACTAAAAGAATATCCTCAAATTCCCCCACTACCTTTATAGACTTAACTACTTCTTTTAACTGAACCGTACTGATTTTATTATCTGAACCAAAATGCGAATCGCTCATGTGTAATACTAATAATTTCATCTTTTCCTCCTAAAAACAGCCCTCTAAAGAGGACTGCATAGTTTTCCCCTTACGGTTTCTTATTTATATTATAACATACCTTATTATAAATAACAGGTCATATAAGGACCCAAAATAAAAAGCCCAAAAGGGCTTTGTTATGGTGTGTATATCATTAGTTGCAATTACTTATGATACGGCTCGTCGTTGTTTATTCTAAAAGAACTATTAATTAGATGTAAATTAATAGTTCTTTTATGTTTTTGTTAGTCATCATATTCTTTGTTTACTAGTTGATCGATGAACTGCTGGGTGAGTTGTTTCATTTTTAATCCATTGTCGTTTATAAACTCATAGAATATTTCTCCATCTGAGAAGTAATATGTTTCTACAGGGTTTATTTGATTGGTATATTTGAGGGTTAATCCGTCATAATCATATCGTAATCCAATAGTTATTATATTACCTGTTTCTGTAAACTCTAAGTTTATTAGTGAATTACTATAATCTGATGAGAAATCAATATCTGTAGCTGGAGTGTTTTTTACTACTGAATTACCATCGTCACTAATTATGTTTAGTAACTCGTCTCCTTCGCCCTGTTGTCTTTCAGCGAAAACATAGTATGTTATTCCTTCGATTTCTTTTGAGCCTGCTAAAACTCCTCTATTTACGTATTCTCCTGTTATGTTAAGATGGTATGTATTGTTTCCACAAAACAAGAACTCAGAACCGTCTGAAAGGGTTAGTATTGAACTTCCTTGATAATCATAGATACTATCAGTATTCCAAGTGTTAATTGTTTCTTTAGTTGTTGAAATGATTTTTTCTAAAGTGTAGTTATAGCTATTATCTTGAAACTGGATGTATGTATAATCGTCATCATAATTGATTATTCTCACCCAAGTATTATCGAGGATTCTGTCATACTTAAAATAGATTTGATTTATTTTCGTATCTAGAACATATAATGATACCTTGTACTTTGAAGTAGTGCTATTGTATACGTAGTCTCCTAATAGTAATTTTTCTCCTTCAAGTCTAATGTTAGAACTTGTGTAGTAAGAACTGATATCACTATAAATTACGGATGAAAAATCATTGATGTCGATAATTATTATTTTATCAATGTCTTCAGCATCTCTGTATGGAGATAGAATGTATTGCTCATCAAGAATTCTCATTGAAAGGTTTAGTAAAACACCTCTTTGTCCAATTACACGTTCTTTAGCATGTTCTCCATTAACATCAATTGAAACAATTTTGTATGTGTTATCTTCTTCAACTAACATTGTCAGAAGATCATCTTTAAATAAAGTTGTATTACTAATTGAACTATAAGTATATCTTTTGGTAAACTCGGTCATTGTATGATCAAGGTTTATTTTGGCTAAATAGAAATTTGTGGTATTGTCGATTAATACCAATAATTCACCTGTTGAAAACTGTCTAACTTCATTGGTGTAAGATAAAAAAGTATAGTCATCAACTATGTAAGATGTTTTTGTTTTTGATTGTGTGTTCACTAAATATAAGGTGTATGTACTTCCTGATTTTACTGTGTAATAGTAGTTATCATCATCTAATTGATGGGGATAGTCAAATTCATTTTCCAAAACCCCAAAATTTTCAGTGTGGATAATTAATCCATCTGTATTATAACTAATCACTGCGGTTTCGTTAGTTACAGTGTTTTTAAATCCATAATTATATGAGTTACCACTATATCTATTCCATTCATATGATTTAACTGATTTTGTATGATCATATTCCAATGTTATTGTCCCATCAGCATTAAATCGATAAATTGAATAGTCTGTTTCTGTTGTTTTTACTTCAAATAGAAAACTATCATCAGTAAATGGTTTGGCAAAAAAATTATCATAATAATCAGGAGTAAACTCAAGTTTATCTGAACTCAAAGTTCCAGTATCTAAATTATAACTCATGTAAACCTGTCCATAATCCTCATTTGATGTCATTATGAAGATGTTGTTTTCAGTTATAATAAATGATTCAAAATCCATATTTCCTTCTAAATCATTAATCCATATTAAATCGCCAAGTTCATTAGTCCTTAATAAGTAGGTCCCAAAAATTTGAAATCCTGCACTCTCTGAACCTGTATAATCAACAATAGCTAAAATTCTGTCTTTATTTGGAAGAACTCTTGATTCAAGCAGATATCCATTTTCACCTTGGAAATAGTCATCTAAATCAGAATAAAAACCTACTGTAATGTTTAGATTTATTTCTTCTTTGTTGCCACTTAAATCTGCTACCTCATAACTTATTTGATATTTACCTGCCATTGTAAAATCAACATTATTAGATTTTACTACAATTGTATCTTTTGAAATAACACCATCATACTCATCGCTCGCACTAACAATATAATCTACCCATACTGGGAGTGAATCTCCAACTTTATATTTAACTTGAAAATCAGGATTGACTGTTAAGACTGGTTTTGCAGTATCTACTATCGTTACTATAATTGATTTTGTGACGCTGTTTCCGTTAATGTCTGTCACAACATATTCGACCAAATATTCACCAATAGAGTTCATATCTATACTTGTATTAACTTTGATATCCAGTGTTTGGTTATCGGTATTATCTTCTACTGAAATTATTCCTTGAGTCCAGTCTACTGTAGAACTTCCAACTTCATATGTCTTCACAAAATCATTATCTAGATTAATTGTTGGGTTAATATTATCTTCTACTGTTACAGCGACTGAAACTTCTGTTTCATTAGCATCAGAATCAATAACTTTTAACTTCAATGTATATGCTCCTGCGATATTTAAATTAACATTTGATGTATCGACAATGACATCACTCATATTAATTGTATCTTTATTATCAACAATACTATCAATTGCAGTTTTCCAGTCAGGTTCTAAAGCATTTAAATCTAATGTAAATTCAAAGTTTTCTACTAAATTGATAACTGGTGCTTCAGGTAAAACAATATGAACAAAAAGTTCTTTAATTTTCTCATTACCTGCTTTATCAACAACTTTATATAATACTTTATAATCACCTATTGTAGACATATCTACTGCTGTTGAATCAACTGTAATGTCTGATGATGTAAGTGTAGAATTATTGTCACTTACATCGGCAATTGCATCGAGCCAGTTAGGCTCTATACTGTTTACAACGTAATCACATAGAAAATCCTCATTAATAGTTATTACTGGTGGTACTTCATCTTTATTACTTAGGTTGTATATAACAATTCCACTTACACCTAATACAAAAACGACCACTATTGAAATAATAAACTTTGTTTCTTTCCAAAATCCCATAATTTCCTCCTCCTTGTTCTAAACATAAATAAAGGAGACACATTGTCTCCTTTTGATTACTGTTTAAACGGTGTAATCCAGCCAGCGTAGGTAACCCATTAGCTCTGAGACTTTGCGTCATTATATTTCTATAATTTTGCCTTCTCAATAATAGTACTATAAAATAGTTTAAAAGTAAAACAATTTATTGACTATTTTAAAATTACTGGTCATGGATGAAAAGTTTGTTGGTTGTTAGTATATTAACTAAATTGATAATATTTATTCTATTCCCTTGATGTTTTATTCAATTTGGTTTACGGCATCATAAATGACATCTAATGATGACTGTAATTGCGACTGTGGTTCACCAGAAATATTGCATCCTTCAAAATTATCATCTGTACATGTAAAGACAAGATTAGACGAAGTGTAATCAGTAATCTCAATATATGATGTATCATAATTGTATACTGCCTTTCCATAAACACCGTCAATTTCTGTACGTAACTCAATCTCAAAAACATTGTCTTCAATGATGTATTCAGTTGTATTCCATAAGATGAAAGGATCATAAGTACAACTTTCCCTATCACAAGACCAATCAGGTGAATCATTTAGGATTTTTTCTGTACCTTCTAATTCTTTACTACAAGCACTTAGCATAAAAATTAATAATAATCCTAATATTTTTATTTTTTTCACATATATCACTCCCTTATTAATATGATAATATTACTCGTTTTTTTTTACAATTATTATATTTAAGTTACTAAAAAATGTGGATATAATACAAAAAATGATGTTCACTGTTGTGAACATCATTTTTACCCAAAGTATTCTTTTAGTTCTAAATTCATTCTTAACGCTAAGTATCTTGTTGGGAAGACACTTATGGTTTGATTGTAGATTAATACTTTACTGTTGTAGATGCGACGAACTTTTTGTAGTTCGTTAAAAGCATCATGAAGTTTTTTGTATTTTTCATCATCTTTTTCCTCAATTTCTGAGAATGCAACATTTAATGCGTTAAATAAATTCTGTCTTGTTTGTAATAATAAGGTTCTTATACGTTTTTTTCTATATCTTGTGATTAGTTTCATGCTGTCTTTGTTTTCGTCTGTTTGTAATAGGTCTTTGTTTTCGTAAAATAGTTTTGCAACTTTCTCTAGTTGCTTGTAGAAAACAATCTCTTTTCCTGATACATCTTGCCAGGATTTAAGAAGTTTTTTACGAAGACGATAAATAGAAAACAAAATGAGTAAAGCTACTACTGCAAGGATAACTAAATTTGCATGCCAAGGCATAGAATCACATCCTTATAAATATTTTTTTAATGTTTCTACTTTGTCTAATTTCTCCCATGGTAAGTCTAAATCATTACGTCCAAAGTGCCCATATGCTGCTGTTTGTTTGTATATTGGACGCTTTAAATCTAATGATGTAATAATTCCTTTTGGTGATAGATCAAAGTTTTCTTTGATTGCTTCTACAATAATACTTTCGTCAACTTTTGCTGTGTTAAAGGTTTCAACTAAGATACTCATTGGTTGTGCTACCCCAATTGCATATGATAATTGGATTTCACACTTCTCTGCTAGTTTGGCAGCAACGATATTTTTAGCAACATAACGTGCGGCATAAGCTGCTGAACGGTCTACTTTTGAAGGGTCTTTACCACTAAATGCTCCTCCACCATGACGTCCCATTCCACCGTATGTATCAACTATTATTTTACGACCTGTTAATCCTGCATCACCATGTGGACCACCAATTACAAATTTCCCTGTTGGGTTAATGTAGTATTTGGTATGTTCTGTGATTAAATCTTCTGGTACGATTGCTTCAATAACATATTTTTTAATGTCTGCACGTAATTGCTTTTGTTCGATATCAGGGCTATGTTGTGATGAAACAACGATACTATCAACAGCAACTGGTTTATTGTTTTCATCAAATTCGACAGTTACTTGTGTTTTTCCATCTGGACGTAAGTATTTTAGTGTTCCGTCTTTTCTTACTTTTGTTAGTTGTTTAGCTAATTTATGAGCTAATGAGATTGCGATAGGCATATATTCTTCTGTTTCATTTGAAGCGTAACCAAACATAATTCCTTGGTCTCCAGCTCCTTGTTCAGCAAACTCTCCTTCTCCTTCATTAACACCTTGTGCAATGTCTGGAGATTGGGGATCAATAGCAACTAATACTGCAAGATTTTCAGCGTCAAATCCATATTTACCACGATTATAACCTATTTCATCTACAGTTTGACGAACTATTTTTTGAATGTCTATATATGTTGTTGTTGTAATTTCTCCTGCTACTAATACTAATCCTGTTGTTACACTTGTTTCGCAAGCAACTCTTGCATTAGGGTCTTCTTTTAATATTGCATCTAAGATAGCATCACTGATTTGATCACAAATTTTATCAGGATGCCCTTCTGTAACACTTTCTGATGTAAAAAATTTTCTCATTTTTCTTTCTCCTACTCTGAATATTTATATTTTTCATAGAATGCTTCAAACTCTAGTTGATATTTTAGGAATCTATCTAAAATATAAGGATCAAAGTATTCTTTAAATTCTAATTGTAGTAAATCAACTGCTCTTTTATGAAGTAGAGCACTCTTATAATTTCTTTCTTGACGTAAGATATCATATATTTCAGCAAGGAGGATGATTTGTCCTTCTTGACTTCTTTGAACTCTTTTCATTTTTTCAGTGAAGTTTGAATCAACTGTTTTTTCAAAATGAACTCGTACAATATCTTCTGATTTTTGATTAAGTTGTAGTCGTTTAATAACTACACTACCTAAAATTGTTTTTTCACGGATTACTGTATAATCTCGTTCTGTCAGGGTTTCTTTTCCTTCGTACTCTAAAATCGATAATTCGTTCATACGGTCGACATGAATTACACTGTAATCATATATTTCTGTGCAAACGTTACTACTTAGTCCGAGTACGTTTGCGAGACGGGAGGCAAGCTCTGCGACGCGATGAACGTCTTCTTTATTGGAACTGATTGTATGGGAGTTAAAAACTCCAATTACATCAAATACGTCTCCAACGACTGCTTTGAAATCTTGTTCCATTTCTCGTCTTTTGATTAGTTCTACTTTACGCTTGTTTGTCATCATTTGCCCAATCGCAACTGATGAATATAATGCAATGTAGAATACTACTAGTGTTAAGGTCCGTAATAATATATCAATTGTGACATTGCTGTTGGTTATAAACAAGTATCTATATAGTTCTTTGATACCAGCAATATCATATAGTGGATACATAATTACGATATGAACTACTAACATGAAGACAAATACCCATCTAAATAGTATTCGTAAAAGTGTTGCATCTTGATATAAACTGATTACGATTAGTGCAAAATATATTAAGAGATAACCAGCTTGTGATATCGAGATATCAGTCATATATGTAATTATTCCCTCAGTATCTCCAAGTCCAACTAAATCACCGATGATCAAGTTTCCGGCGGAGACTCTTAGTTTTACATAAACCCCAATTGACGCCATTAGAATATAGACACTCCCTATATACATGGCCATTTGTTGTTTTAATAGTGTTCGAGGTTCTTCATTAATAATTCTTTTTAAGGTTCTATTTATTGTAAACATAATTACCCCAAATCCAGCAATTATGATGTAGTTAGGATGTTGATTACCAATAAATGTGAATAAGATAAACACAATATTGATTACCCATAAGATGTTTCGATTTACTTTATTACGACGAAACAAAACAGATGTATCATCTAAGATATCTACACCTGCTTCAAAATTAAATCTGTCTGCGATTCTTTTGGCGATAAGTTTGTAGTATACTCTAATTCTTCTTCGCCATGTCGCTGGCTTTTCTGTTACTTCCTTGTTATCTTTATTTCTCTTGTAATATACACCTGCACGGATTGCAAGATTTTTAAAGAAGTTAGCAACACGGTCTGTAACAGTCTGCTTGTTAGGATCAATCCCTTTATTTAAGTCCTCATAATACTTATTGAGCTCTTCTTGTTCTGGGGATTTTTTAAAGAAGTCGTCGAGTTGTTTATTATTGTTCGGCATATTAATCCTCCTCTAAAAATCTAGATCTAATTTTATCTCCTCTACAGTAGGATCTTTTAACGCTTGATCTTCATTAGTAATTTGGGCTACACGAGTTGAAGCTGCTGCTGCTAAAGCACCAACAATATCATCCATAAAAGTATGACACATTCCACCATCATGTTTTCCCTCATCGTTTAAGCGATCAATAACTAATGGTTTATTAACATCGATATCTCCGAAGTTTGTTTTACCAATAGTTCCATACATACCTGCAAGTTCTAAACCAAATAATTCATCAATACCAAACATTCCTAAGTCTGTTTCTAATACATCTTGAATTGGTCCTTTAAATGCTTTTTCATCAGTTAGACGATCTATTTCAGCACCTAATTGTAGGATATGAAAAGTATCTCTAAGACTTAAGATTTTTTCAACTGAATCAACACATTGTTGCATGGTAATTGTTTTTGACCATTTCGATTGTTGACGAAATGCTACTTCAGCAATCTCTTCGACAGTGACTGTTCTTTCTTTTAATGTTTCAATGTTCATTTTCAACATTTCTTCTCTTGTGTATAATGCTCTATGTTTCAAAATAATCACCTCTTATAATATTTTATTATAACATAATTATAAATTATTTAAATACCTTATTAACCTTAATTAGATTTCTACCAGCACCATTCATGAATGTTTTCACATCTTGTGGTTTTTTTCCAGCCAGTTGAACTTTTCGAACTTTTATGACCCCATTTTTAACTTTGACCCCAATTGCTGAATCAATGATAATGAAGATTGTTCCATTTTCTAAGTTGGCAATTTCATCCATTTCATGTCTTTTGCACATTTCAATTTCTAATATTTTTATTTGCTTATCATCAATTGTTGTATAACATGTTGGACTAGGTGTAAAAGCTCTAATATGTGCATCTATTGCTTCCATTGATTGATTCCAATTAATTTTTTCTTCTTCTCTTTTAAGGTTATATGCAAATGTAACTAAGTTGGGGTCTTGAGGTTTTCTTGAATTTGTACCTTCAATAATACTTGGTAAAGTCTCCATTAAGAGTTTTTGCCCCAAAACACTTAGTTTCTCAAATAGAGATCCCGATGTGTCGTCTTCTAGAATTGGGATACTTCTTTGGGAAATAATATCGCCACTATCCATTTTCATTGCCATATACATTATTGTTATTCCTGTTGTTACATGCTGTCTTTTGATTGCTCTTTGAATTGGAGCTCCACCTCTTAATAGTGGTAATAAGCTTCCATGAACATTGATGCAACCTAAACGTGGTGCATCAAGAATCTCCTGTGGTATTATTTGTCCATATGCAGCAGTAATTATAATATCAGGGTTTAAATCGAGAATAGGTTGATAATTATCTTTAATTTTTCGTGGTTGGAAAACTTCTATTCCCAAGTCCTCTGCTTTTTCTTTTACTGGTGAAAAAGTAAGAACTTTTTTTCTACCTACTTGTTTATCTGGTTGTGTTACTACTAGAGAAACTCCATATTCTTGATGAAGTTTTTCAAGTATTCTGACACTAAAATTGGGTGTTCCCATAAATACTATTTTCATAGTTAACCTCCTATAATAATGATGGATTTTTATCAATAGCTATTGTTAAAAGGTCATTGTATTCTTGATATATTTCTTTTAACAGTTTATCGATTACTTGTGATTCTTTATATTTAATTATTATCTGTGCTCGATAATAGTTGTTTATCCGTGCGATTTTTGGTAATACTGGTCCTAAAACTTGGGTGTTTTCCTCAAGATTTCTTCTGAGTTTCATAACAATTTTGGTCCCTTGTTTAAGAACTTTCTTAACATCTTTATCAGTAATTATTATTTGAACAAGATTGTTGAAAGGAGTATAGCCACTGATTTCTCTAATTCTCATTTCTGTATTATAAAACTGATGATAATCGTGATCTTTGGCATAAAGAATTGAATAATGATCAGGATTATAAGTTTGGATTACTACTTCTCCGTCTATATCATGTCTACCAGCTCTTCCAGAAACTTGTGTTAACAACTGAAATGTTTTTTCGATTGCTTTATAGTCGGGAAGATTTAATGACATATCTGCTGCTAGTACTCCAACTAAAGATACTTTTGGAAAATCTAAACCTTTAGCTATCATTTGGGTACCGATTAAAATATCACCGTTATGTTCAAAGTCATAAAGAAGTTTTTCATGAGCGTTTTTATAGTTTGTTGTGTCAGTATCCATTCTTGTTACATGAGCATTGGGAAATCTTTTTCGGACAAATTCTTCAACTTTTTCTGTTCCGATTCCCATATATCTAATATGCTTACTTTGACAATTTGGACAGACAGTTGGATTGTTTTCTTCGTGACCACAGTAATGACACTTTAGAGAATCATTCCTTTCGTGATAAGTTAAACTTATATCACAGTTTGGACACATAATTACTTCCCCACAAGTACGGCACATCACAAATGTAGAGTGTCCTCTTCTATTTAAAAGAAGCATAATCTGTTCTTTTTTATTAAGTCTGTCTTCCATTAGGGTATCTAGTCTTTTTGAGAATATTGAACGATTACCTTCTTGAAACTCAAAACGCATGTCTTCGATATAAACTTCAGGAAGTGAAGTTTTATTTGCTCGATATTTCATTTTTAGTAATCGATACTCGTTATTCTTAGCTTTGTAGTAAGTTTCAACACTTGGTGTTGCACTTCCTAAGATTAACGGTATATTATAGTATTTACTGCGAATTAAAGCAACATCTTTTGCATGATATGTTGGTAATGTTTCTTGTTTATATGAATCTGTATGTTCCTCATCGATAATAATTACACCTAAATTAGTAAAAGGGGCAAAGATTGCACTTCTTGCTCCAACTACAACTTTAACTGTTCCTCTTCGAATTTTACGCCATTCATCATATTTCTCACCAATACTCAATCGTGAATGAAGTAATGCTACATCGTCATGAAATCTTCCTTTAAACCGTGAAACCATCATTGGGGTAAGACTAATTTCAGGCACTAGCATTATTGCTTCTTTTCCTTGTTTTACAACATCTTCAATAATGTTTAAATAGATTTCCGTCTTTCCACTTCCTGTAACACCATGAAGAAGAAAAACTTCGTTATTATTGAGTTCTTTTTTTATCTCATTATATGCTTCAACTTGTTCATTGTTGAAGGTAACTTGTTTATCATTTACTGCATAGATACTTTCTACTTCTCGGTACATTTCGATACTTGTCTCTGCAATAACATTTTTTTCTATTAATGACTTAATTGTTGTGTTAGATAAGTTTAAAGCATTCATCAGTTCTTGTTTTGTAACCTCTTCTTGGCCTTCTAAGAACTCAACTACTGCTTGTTGTTTTTTACCTCTTAAGGGTATAGTACTATCAATCAGTTTTATTTTCTTTATATATCTTTCTTTATTAACTTGTTTTACTTGATAAACAATACGCATATTTCCTAATTCGATATTTTGCTTAATAATTTTAAAATATGGTTTTAGATCATTGGTATACTCAATTTCACCATATCTATTAAATTTTAATGCTAAATCTAGAGGAAGAAGATTTGTATCATCACAGACTAGTTTCTTGCGATACTTTGATTTTAAGGCCGTTGGTAACATAGCTTGATATATACTTACTAAAGGACTAGTATTAGTAACGCTGATTTCTTTTCCAAGAGATATCAGTTCTGCAGTTAATGACGGAATTAAATCCATAATGTTATTAATTGGTCTTAGTTTGGTAAAATCACTTGTTTCTTTTAGCCCTAAAACATATCCCATTATAAAACGTGGTCCAAAAGGAACGGTTACTCTTTGGCCAATTTCTACTACTTCTTTAAGATTTTCAGGAACTAAGTAATCAAATGTTCGATCTACTTCTTTTGCTTTGATATCTACTAAAACTTCTGCAATCATGTCCTCACCTAGATTCTGTTTATAAAATTATCCTTATCATTTAGAAAGTGTTTTGTAAAAGAAACACTCTCAATATCCTCATAGTTTATTTCTTCAATACTTGTATCTGTAAAATTGTAAATTTTGGCATCTTTTAAAGCCATAATAATTGGTGAATGAGTCGCAATAATAACTTGACTCCCATTTTTAACTAAATCAGTAATTAGGACAACTAATTGGTATTGGTTAATAGCACTTAAAGGTGTTTCAGGTTCATCTAGAAGGTATATCCCTTTTTGATGCATCCTTGCTTTAAAAAACTGTAAAAAACCTTCTCCGTGCGATTTTTGACCTAATTCGCCTTTATATTTTTCATCTAAAGCACCAAGTTGTCCTTTAATAGGACCTAATGCTAATTGTTTTACGTAATCACTTTTATTTCTAAACTCATATTCCATTTCTTTTAAGTCAATTAATAAAGACTCTTTCATACTTTTAAGATTATTAATATAAGTAATAAATTCTTCACCACTAAAGAAAAAACCACTTCTTGTTTTTAGAGAGTAAACTAGTCTCATTTTTGAAGATAGTTTTTTTATATCATCATAGTAACTAGAACTAATATCATTAGCTGACACATTTATTGAATTATTGTAGTAAGCAATTGCTTTTAAAAGAGTACTTTTCCCACTACCGTTATCACCCACAAAAATCGTGATTTTATTATCTAAATCAAGTTCTTTTGTGTTTCTTATTGGTCCAACATTAAAAGGATATTTATCACAATCAAAATCTTTAAAATAAATGTGCTTAAGCATTATATCAGTCCTAACATTTTTAGTCCTTTATATACTCCATCATCTTTAATATCTTCAACGATATATTTAGCATGTTGTTTTGCTTTTTCACTAGCATTTCCCATCGCAACACTATTAGGAATATAATCCAACATCTCAATATCATTATCACCATCACCAAAAGCATAACTATTACTTAAACTTATACCTTCAATTTCTAATATTTTTTTTATACCTTCTTTTTTACTCATCCCTTTACTTAAAACATCAAATCCTCCACCGAGCCAACTCACTAACTCCATGTCACTAAATGCTTCAATAAACTCAGAATGATCCTTCTTATCGCAAAATGCCCACATCTGAAAAATATCATTATCAATGTGAAAATGCGGATCAATTCGAGGTAACTTCATATCAACTAACTCAAATGCTTCTTTTCCTTTTTCATCAACAATATTCAATGTTTCATCAAATTCACCCAAAAAGCCGTATTTCATGTCTTTTTCATTAAACATATCAACAACCTTTTGAACCTTACTTTTTTCTAAAGGATTTCTAAAAATGGTTTTTCCATCTTTTATGATAATCTGGCCGTTTATCAATACAAAAATATTGATATAATCTTTTATTTCATCAATGATATGTAACATATAAAAAGCGCGACCTGTCGCAATAGCTATTTCTATATTTGGGTTATCATTCAATATTTTTAATGCTTGTTTTGTACTTTCTGGAATACTTCTTGTATCTGGATCGTATAATGTACGATCGATATCAAAGAAGATTATCTTTTTTTCTGTCATAAAATCACCGCCTTCATTATAACATAAATTCACTCGTTTTTTCGCTTTCTAAAACCTTTTCAGAACATAATTATATTAATTAAGTTGTTTCTTTGTTATAATAAGGTAAAAGAACAAACGATTCTGTAAGGAGGACTATTAATAATGCAAAATAAATTATTAAAAAACAATGAAGTCGGTGTTTTTGCATTAGGTGGTCTTGGTGAAGTAGGAAAAAATATGTATGTCGTGGAATATCAGGATGAAATCATCATTATTGATGCTGGAATCTTATTTCCTGATGATCATCTTTTAGGGATTGACTATGTAATCCCTGATTACACATATTTATATGAGAATCAAGATAGAATAAAAGCTTTGATTATCACTCATGGACATGAGGATCATATCGGAGGAATTCCATATTTATTACGCCAAGTTAAAATACCTAAAATCTATGCAAGTGGCTTTGCTGTAGGTTTAATCAAAAACAAAATGGAGAAACATAAAGGCTTCAGAGCAAATATTAAAGAATATCAAGAATATGAAAAACTAGTATTAGGAAAACTAAGTATTAGTTTCTTTAGAACAAACCATAGTATACCTGACTCATTTGGAGTTGTTGTCCACACACCAGAAGGACGTATCGTCCATACCGGTGATTTTAAGTTTGATTTTACACCAACTGGACCTGACGCTAACTATCAAAGAATAGCCGAACATGGTAAAAAAGGTGTTCTGTTATTACTTAGTGATTCAACTAATGCGGAGTTAAAAGACTTCACAAAAAGTGAAAAATTAGTTAGTGAAAATATTAAAGATATATTCACAAGAATTGAAGGTCGTGTAATTGTTGCAACCTTCGCATCAAACGTTCATAGAGTTCAGCAAATAGTAGAAGCAAGTGTTGCAACTAAAAGAAAAATAGCTGTTTACGGTAGAAGCATGTTACGTACTTTAGAAGTTGGTCGTGAAATGGGGTATATTAAAGCTCCATCAGGTACATTTATTGAAGCACATCACATCAACAAATATCCAAAAGAAAAAATGACAATTATTTGTACTGGTTCACAAGGAGAACCACTTGCTGCTTTATCAAGAATCGCAGCAGGTACACACCGTCAAATTAAACTTATGGAAGGTGATACTGTTATATTTAGTAGTAGCCCTATTCCAGGTAATGCTGAAGGTGTTTCAAAAACAATAAATATGTTATTTAGAAGAGGTGCAAATGTAATTACTAACTCACCTTTAACAGATACTCATACATCAGGACATGCCGGACAACAAGAGCAAAAACTTATGTTAAAACTTACAAAACCAAAATTCTTTATGCCAATTCACGGGGAGTATAGAATGTTAAAAATCCATTCTCAACTAGGACTCCAAACAGGAGTTAGAAGAGGTAGAGAATTTGTTATGGATAACGGAGATGTTTTGGCTGTAACTAGAAATAGTGCCCGTATCGCTGGTAAAGTTACTGCAGGTAGTGTTTATATTGATGGAAATGGTATCGGAGATATTGGTAACATTGTAATTAGAGACAGAAAACTTTTAAGTGAGGATGGTTTATTAAGTGCCATTGTTACTATAAATAAAGAGAATCTAGAACTAATAGGAAATCCAGTAATTATTTCCAGAGGATTCATCTATATGAAAGAACATGGTGACCTTACAAATGAAATGGCTGAAATTGTCGATACTCAAGTAAGAAAAAAACTAAAACAAATGAAAAACTTGAACATAAATGTAATAAAAAGGCTGATTCAAAGAGTCTTAAATCAGCACATTTATAGTAAAACTGAACGTAATCCAATGATTATGCCAGTTGTAATGATTGTAAATAATTAAAAAAGAGTGATTTATCACTCTTTTTCTCTTTTTTCTAACTCCTGAACAAAGAATGAAGCAACATCCTCGGCAAACTTTTTAGGTCCAAAGCCAGCATCAAACCCTAACTCCTTCGCAAGTTCATGGGTGATTCTAGGTCCACCAACAATTATCACAAAACGATCTCTTAGACCCTCTGCTTCAAGTAACTCAACAAAGTTAACCAAGTTCTTAATGTGAACGTCTTTTTGAGTTACCGTTTGCGAAACTAAAATAACATCAGCATTAAGATCTAATGCTTTTTTTATTAGCTTTGCATTTTCAACTTGGCTTCCTAAATTGAAAGCATCAATATTTCGATATCTCTCTAATCCATAGTGTCCAGCAAAACCTTTCATATTCATAATAGCATCTATTCCAACAGTGTGTGCATCAGTCCCTGTAGATGCGCCCACAACGATAACGTTGCGATCAAAAGTGCTATCAATAAAATCTTCTATTTCATACTTAGAGAACACGTCAGTATCTACAGTCTCAACTTCAATAGAATTATAATCTATTGTATGATTGACTCCTCCATAAACAATATACATTGTAAACGTCTTATCAAGAGTTATACTTTCTGCAACTAGAGGATCACTTATCCCCATTTTTTTCGCTAAAGCTTTTGCAGACTCAATTCCCTTTTCATCATTTTTTATCGGTAAGGTAAAACTCAACTGAACCTTTCCATCATTCATTGTATCGCCATATGGTTTCAGGTTTGTAAGGTCAAGTTCCTTAGAATATTTTTTTTCATTTAAATCATATCCCATTTACTTTTCCTCCTTTAACTCTAGTATCATTTGGTCAATTATAGGGTTGTAATAGAATTCAGATTTTTCACTAACTCCTCGTAATCCTTTACCACCGTCTTTTGGTCTCTTAATATCTGCAAACATACCTCGTTCGATAGTATCAAAAATTCCAATATTTGCAATCTCCTGTAATAAATCACTAGCATCATCCAATACTTTAGATGCTCTTGTTCTTATTATACCACCTTTTTTGAACTCAATTTCATCACCAAAATTATTCATAGTCTTATTAATATAATTTGCATTCTCAATTGCTAGATATCTGTCACTCATAAAAGGTGTATGTACAGCTTCAGTTAACATTCCAAGTAGATGTATTCTTTGATTAGTTGCCTTTGTTACGATGTTAAATAAAGCATTCTGCACTTGTCCTTTAAATATATTACCAGTCATGTGTTTTGTAGGTGGCATATATTTCAATGGTGCTTTAGGAAAAATTTCTCTAGCCATTTGTGCTTGAGATATCTCATATAGAAAACCATTTTCAACATCAGGATCTATTTCAAAGGCATGTCCTAAACCTTGAAGTTCCTCTTTCATGTGAGCCAATAAGGCAAATTGTTCATTTATGAATTGTGAAGCTAATACTGTATGTGCCTCTGTTACAGCATCACTAGTTGTTAAGTAATTATCTTCTCCTGTATTTATTATAATACCAGAGTATGCATTAATAACACGAGAGAAGTATTGGTCAACAAATGTTCTTTGCATATTAATATCTCTAAATAGGATACCATATAGTGAATCATTAAGCATCATATCAAGTCTTTCCAAGGCACCCATTGCTGCTATTTCAGGCATACATAAACCCGATGCATAATTCACTAGCATGATATATCTACCCAGTTCCTCTCCTACTTCATCAAGTGCTTTTCTCATGATTTTGAAGTTTTCCTGAGTTGCGTATGTACCACCAAATCCTTCGGTTGTTGGTCCGTACGGAACAAAATCAAGTAAGCTTTGACCAGTTGTTCTGATTACAGCTACTACATCAGCACCTGCAACAGCTGCAGCTTTCGCCTGAACAACATCCTCATATATGTTTCCAGTAGCAACAATAACATAAAGTAGTGGTCCTTCTTTTGAACCATACTTATCAAAATAACCTTCTCTTTTTGAACGATTTTGCTTAATTCTGAAAAGTGATTCATCAATATATTTATCTAGTATTTCATCAACTTCTTTTTTACTTAACAATGGAAAATCAGTTATACTCAGTTTTCCTTCTGAGACAAGTTGAGGAATCTCAGTTAAACTGAGTCCTGTATTTTTAAGAGCTGATGCAATATAGTTACTTACACCATGACCTAGTTTTCCTTCTTTATTTACTTGATCAACTAGAACATTTGGATAAGGTACTCCAAAGTCGTCGACACCATCAATACCAAGTAAACGACAAACAGTTCTTTCAACTGTTACTGTTGTATGTTTATCTATGAACTCTTGTGTGTCAGCTGCAATCTTAAAAGCATAAGATCTAGCTTCTGATATTTTTTCTTTGTTTAAATTTAATTTTCCCATAATAGGATCACTCCAAATCTTTTAAAACGTTAATTACATCAAGTTCTGTATTTTGCAATAAATTTTCTCTAAACTCATCATTGTCAAATTCGTAGCCAAAAGGTGAAAAAGGATTATATGCGATAAATAGAATCTCGATTTGATTTAGGACCGAGATTTTCAATCCAATTTTATCCAGTTTGTGGAAAACTTCTGGCGAAACCAAAATATGTGTACTATCATCTAAGATAATGTTCATTTTATTAAACTTATGTCTATTATCAATAAACACATTAATTATCTCATCTGTTAAAGCTCCAGGTATATATAGATATGAATAACTCATTTCTACATATTTCTGAAGTACATTCTCTCTGTCGAGTAAATTACCTTTTAGTGATTCACTTTCAGTGAAATTTTCATTAAAGAAAACAGGCGTTTTCAGTGTAGTTACAAAGTTTTTTACAGTATCATTTACACTATTAATTCTTAGTTGGTCAACTAGTATTTTGGTATCATTTACAACTTTTTTCATACTTCTATTGTAACTTGCTCCAGTAGCTAAAATGACTGCACTTGCTAAATTGTGTTTTGCAATAGATTTCCTAAATAGAGCTCCATCTATCAGAATAAGTTGGGGACTGTATTTCTTAAGCTTATCTATCACTTTCTTCATTTGTGTATTCGTTGATGGTCCAGCTACTAATACTAGTCCATCTGTTGTAGCTTCAATTATAACTATTCGCCCTAAAGGGGTTCTTATGTTGGTTTTCTCAAATACAACATATTTTGCAGTTGCTTCATTTAGACAGTCCTCTGCAGTAGCAACTAACATCTTTGGGTAAACTTTTATTCTTGGTTTCTCTTTATTTGTTACGTTGTCAATTTTCTCACCATCTAAGCCAATAGATGTGATTGCAATTGATTCTTTTTTATATTCATCTATTATTTTATTTAATACTGTTGTCTTCCCAGCATTTTTGGCAGTACCTATTATAGATACAGTGTGGTGTGATTTAATAAGTTTTCTTAGCTTATTAATGGTGTTTACGCTTTCTTACTGAGTTATATTGATCCAGTCTTACGTTGCTATTTATTTCTGGATCTATTACACCGTTTCTAGCAGCTACACAATCTTCACACTCACATTGATTGTCGTAATTAGTAGGACCGTAGTATGTTGTTATCATACCTTCATAGTTTCTGAGAATCGTTTTTCCTGGTGCTTGAGAAATTATATAGTTAGGCATTACTGGTATCTTACCGCCCCCACCAGGTGCATCTACAACGAAAGTAGGAACTGCAATACCGCTTATATGTCCGCGTAAACCTTCGATAATCTCAATACCCTTTGAAACAGGTGTTCTAAAGTGTTCGATTCCTTTTGAAAGGTCACACTGATAGATATAGTAAGGTCTAACACGTAATTGAATAAGTCTTTTGACTAACTTCTTCATTATATTAACACAATCATTAACACCTTTTAGTAATACAGATTGATTCCCAAGGGGAATTCCTGCATTAGCCATTAAATCAATTGCTTTTTTTGCCTCTGGAGTTAACTCTTTTGGATGATTAAAATGGGTATTAATCCAAATTGGATGATATTTCTTTAACATATTAACTAGTTCTGGTGTAATACGTTGAGGCATAACGACTGGAGTTCTACTTCCAAGTCTGATAACACCTACATGATCAATTTTTCTTAATTCAGAAATGATGTATTCAAGACGGGCATCACTGACTAACAGAGCGTCTCCACCGCTAAGTAAAACATCATTGACCTCAGGATGATTACGAATATATTCTATTGCCTTATCAACATTATCCATTTTTGAACCAGTATCTTGTTGTCCTGCAAAACGTCTTCTTGTACAATGACGACAATACATACTACACATATCTGTTATCAAGAATAGTACTCTATCGGGATAACGGTGGGTTAAACCCGGTACTACAGAATCACCATCTTCATGAAGGGGATCATCTAAATCATGTTGTCCTATGTGCATTTCATCAACCATTGGAACTGCTTGTAATCGAACGGGATCAAATTTATTTTCAGGATTTATTAGTGTTAGATAGTACGGAGTAATAGCCATTCTAAATTGACCAAGTACATTATTAATGATGTTTAACTCATTTTCATCTAACTCAATATATTTTTGAAGATCTTCTACTGTTGTTATTCTATTTTTAACTTGCCATTGCCAACTATTCCAATCCTCTTCTGATACATTTGGAAAGTACTTAGCTTTTCGATCTAAATACTGTGTATATAATTTCGCTGCCATATTATCACTCCTAAGTATATATTCTTTCAAATAATGCTTTTATCTTTGGTGCATTGTTAACTAAATCTAAAGTTAATTCTGCATGTCCTTTTGTATATCCATTACCAATTATCATATTAACATCACTACCAACACCTTCAGCACCAAGTGCTGCTTTTGTAAATGATGTCGCCATACTGAAGAAATATACTGTTCCAGTATCTTTAGTAATAAGGATACAACTCATTTCAGTATTAGGTACGTTAACTACATTTATAGTAACATCTACACCCTCAGGATTATTTAATAGAACTTTCTCATAAACTTCGATTGCATTTGTTGCATCTGCTAGAACAACTTCATGGCATAAACCTAGTTCGTCTAATTGAGCAATTTGCTCTTTCTCATTAACTACTCCAATAACTTTTCCACTATCACCTGCGTTGATCATTGCCTGGTATGCACATAAAACTCCACTTTTTCCAGCAGCACCAATGATTGCAACAGTGTCTCCTAACTCAACAAGTTTATTGACCTGTGCTGGTGCACCAGCCACATCAAGAGCTGCTAAAACTAAATGTTCATCCATGTCGTCTGGAACCTTTGCAAAAATACCAGATTCGAATAAAATGGCTTCACCATCTATATTAACTTGATCATTATCAATATTGATTGAATTAATCTTTTTAACGTTTAATGGTGTCAAAGATAAAGATACCAATGTTGCAATCTTATCTCCAACCTTGATTGACTTATCTGGGAAATTAGAACCAATTTCTTTAACTGTCCCAATTAGCATTCCACCAGATCCGGTAACAGGATTTTGCATTTTTCCACGCTCTTTGATAATGTTAAGAATCATCTTTTCCATATCTAGAAGGTCTTTATTGCATGCATTTTTAATTTGTGTAAAAGATGCGCTATCAATATTTAATGTGATAACATCAATCAACAATTCGTTATCATATATCTTCATCGTATTATTTATTTTTGTAGCAGCTTGAGGTAATACTCCTTTTGGTTCAATAACTCGATTTGTCCCATATTTACATGTTTTCATTATTTGTCTCCTTAATATGTAAAATTCTTCTTGCATCGCATGGTTTAGCAATATGTCTACCATGTTTTTTTGCTATAGCAACAACTTTTTCAACAAGTTCTTGGTTTCCTTTTGTCTTTTTACCTTTTTCAATAAAAATATTGTCTTCTAAACCAACACGAACGTGTCCTCCATGAACTATAGATAATTCAGCTAAACTAAACTCATATCTACCAATACCAGCAACACTATACGTTGCATCACTAGGAATACTTTCTTTTAAGAAATGAAAATCTCTTTCTTCTCCAGTTTGTCCACCAGGAACTCCCAAAACAAAACTAAAATGCATATGATTTTGAATAATCCCTTTTTTCCTTAATCTCAATACCTGGTCAACGTGTGATTTACAAAAACACTCCAACTCAGGTAAAATGTTTCTTTCATATATTTTTTCACTAAAATATTTAATGTCATTCTCGGTATTTATAAAAACTTCATCGCCACCAAAGTTAACAGAACCACAATCAAGTGTACACATTTCAGGAAATAGTTCAGTTGGTTGTAATCTTTCATCATTACTCATACCCACTGCTCCACCAGTTGATGGCTGAATAATAACATCTGGACACTTCTCTTTTATTGCATCAATAGCTAGTTTAAAGCGATTGACATCTTGTGTTGGTGTACCATCATCTTCTCGAACGTGAAGATGAATTATACTTGCACCTGCTTGATAGGCTTTAAAGGCCTCAGTTGCAATCTCTTCAATAGTATAAGGTACATACTCATTATCTTCTTTTGTAACTTCTGCACCACAGATAGCACAGGTAATTATTAACTTTTCCATTATAGTCTTTGCTTATCCTTTGGAACAATACATGTTCCTGATGCTTTTGCAACAAGGATTTTTTCTTCTAAAACTTCCGCAGCTGAATCGTTAATTTCTGGCTTAGCTACTATAACTTTATATGCTTCAAAATCCATTTTTCTTGAAGTATTACCTTTTTTAGTAATCCATCCAAATACTTCTATGTAGTCTCCTGCATATAATGGAGCTAGAAAATCAACTTTATCATATGCTCTGAATAAACCTTCATCTCCATCATTTCTAATAAGTAGTTCTGTAGCTACATCACCAAATACTTGCATAATGAAGGCCCCATCTACTAGTCCTCCACCGTAGTGAGCATGATGAGCACTAAGTCTCATTCTAATCATAACTTTTTCCATCATATCACTCCATTTCCATTTTCTTTGGATTATTTATTATTAACGTCGCTTCTGTTGCTTCTTTTATTTCATCTATTGTAAATTCTGGGTTATATTCAATTAAGTGAAGACCATCTTCTTCAACACTTATTACACCCATTTCAGTTATTATCATATTTACTTGATTTTGCGCAGTTAAAGGCAATGTACACTCTTTTAGAATTTTAGCTCTACCTCTATTAGTGTGTGTCATAGCCAAGATTACTTTCTTTGCCCCGGTAACCAGATCCATAGCTCCACCCATTCCTGGGACCATTTTTCCAGGAATAATCCAGTTGGCTAAACTACCACTTTCATCTACTTGAAGGCTTCCAAGTACAGTAACATCAACATGTCCACCACGAATAATTCCAAAAGATGTACAACTATCAAAATACATTCCACCAGGTAATAGTGTTACTGGCTGACCACCAGCATTTGTTATATCCATATCTACATCAGATTCCGCAGGGGCTGGACCTAAGCCAATTAGACCATTTTCTGACTGTAAATTTATATGAATTCCTTCTGGTACAAAGTTACCAACTAGTGTCGGTAATCCTATTCCAAGATTTACCACATCACCATCATGTAACTCACGTGCAACACGCTTAGCAATAAAGTCTTTTATTTCATGTTTTTCCATTATTCTTCCTCCTTGATGATATAATCAACAAAAATATGAGGGGTCAATACATGATCTGGGTTAAGAGACTCAACCGTTTTGCGCGCTAGAACGATAACCTCTTTTGTCGCAGTTGCCATTATAGGGTTAAAATTACGTGCTGTTTTACAATATGTAGTATTTCCATAATTATCGCAAATATAACCATCTATTAATGCGAGGTCAGCCTTAAGTGCAGGTTCTAGAATATACTTTTTGCCCTCTAGAGAGATAATCTGCTTCCCTTCTTCAACGACAGTTCCTAGCCCTGTAGGAGTTAAGAAACCACCTAGTCCTGCTCCGCCACTTCTGATTTGCTCAGCTAGGGTACCTTGTGGTACTAATTTAACGTTCAATTTTCCTTCACTCATTAGTTTTCCTGACATTGGGTTAAGTCCAATGTGAGAGGCTATTAAAGTATCTACTTGACCGTTAGCGATTAATTTACCAACACCTTTATCAATAAATCCGGCATCATTACAGATAATCGTCAGATCTTTAACGTTAATTTTAACAAGTTCATCTATTAACTTCTCCGGAGTTCCTACAGCCATAAATCCACCAACCATAATACTCATTCCATCAAAGACATGATCCTTAAGATTTTCAAGTTTTATGAATCCCTTCATTTTAAACTTCCTTTCTCACTGGTGGCATTAACTCAGCATCACCAACAACTACTTTCTCTCCATTCTGATTATATGCAACACAATCAAAATATACTCTATTACGTTCTATATTCATTTCGCGAACTGTCACTTCTGCTTTAATAACATCACCAAAGTAAACGGGTCTTTTGAATCTTAAATTTTGTGCTACATATATTGCGCCATTACCTGGTAAATCCATTCCAAATACTTTACTAAATAATGAACCAACATACATTCCGTGACTTATTCTCTTTTTAAACATGGTAGTACTAGCGTAATCATCATCAAAATGAGCAGGGTTTTTATCATTTGTAATCTCCCCGAAAATTTCAACATTTTTTAGAGTAATCTCAACCTCTTGGAAGGCTGAATCTCCAACTTTAATTTCGTTAATTGTTTTTCCTATCATATTATCCTCCTTTTAGTAAATAAAAAGAGCTATTTATGAATTTAATCATAAACAGCTCATCATTTTTAAATGACAATGAATAAAGTGTGTCTCTATTCATCAAATAATACTGCAAGAACGCTAATATTATTTTCGGCACATTCCCCATTCTCATTAAGCTTCTAGAGTTCTTTCTATTACCATCCTAATGATACCCAAAAACGTGCACCTCTGTATTTTTAAGTCCCTTAACGTATAAATTATATCTTATGGTGTAAGCGTTGTCAATGCTTATTTATAGGTATTTATAAAATGAAAATTAAGTAAATAAAAAAAATAAAAAGCACAGAAATATCTGTGCTTAGATAACATTGATTTTAACTTTCTTATCTTGATAATTATTTGATGAAACAGTTATTATAGCTTCACCTTTTTGGCCTGAAGTCTTCAGATAGAATCCAATACTTCCACCAATTAATGCTATATTACTTGGTCCAATAAGTTCTAGAGGTCCTTCGACACTAATGTTCAAGACTTCGTTAGAGTATAAAAGTGGGTTCAAGTATTCATCAAGATGTTTGACAACTACTCGGGTTGTCTCATAGGTAGATGTTTCTTGAAGTTCACTATCATCTAAGTATAAGTAAAGGTCATTATGATGAGATACTCCTAATGTTTTAGTTGTCACTACTACTTGATCTTTGACACCTTCAAACTTATATGTAAGAGACTCCAACCCCCATTTACCAACATATTTTTCATATAATTTTGCTGCTTGATCTATACTCATTTTGTACTTCAATAAGATAATACCCATTTGGATTTTTTTAAGAATCGGTAAGTTAAGCCCATACTTCATTATATGTAATAAAATATTTTTTATCTTTGTTGCATCCTTAGGACTAAATTTTTCATGTTCATGAATTAGGTTTCCAATAAAATCATCAACAATGATTGGAGGTTTTGGTAAGTTACCATATCTTTCATTTGGATGGAAATCAGCAATATACTCATCATTAATATAGAATTTGACGTAATCAACATTTGTTAAAAGAAGCACTTCTTTGATTTCCCCAGCTTCTCTTTCCCCTATATTCAAGTCTGAAACAACTTGGATAAACGGTTTTGAAACTCCTTGTGATTTATATACTCCAGCTGCATCTTTTGCAATTCTAAACATATCCATAACACCATGATAGCAAATACGATCGCCACTACCAAAGTCTTTGTGGGTATTGTAATCAAACATACACCATCCTATTGCGCCACTTATATTCTTATTTTTGTATGAATCATTTTGAACTTGTAAATGTCTTTTAACTTGTGATTCACGATGATACTCATCATCGTATTTTTTAGTTGGATACATATGTCCATTGTACTCAGTAACTAAATATGGAACAGCCTTCTTAGCTATTTTTCTTGGTTTATCGAGACCTTTATTGTCTCCACGATGAACAAAATCATTATACGTGTAGACATCTTCAAAGAAATGACTACCAGCGAAGTTTCTTACACCACCTGTTGGTCTTGTTTTATCAAGTGTTTTTGCAATTCTGTTTGTTTCTTTGTAGAACTCATCATTATCAGGTGATTCATTAATGCGAACACCCCATATGAAAATACTTGGATGATTATAATCTCGATATATCATTTCTTTTACATTTTCAATAGCTACTTGTTGCCATGCTTTATCTCCAATATGTTGCCATCCTGGTATTTCATTAAAAACTAGTAATCCAATTTCATCACATCGATCTAGAAAGTATCTACTAGGTGGATAATGACTACTTCTAACAACATTACAACCTAACTCATACTTAAGAATATCAGCATCTTTCTTTTGAGCATTGCTAGGCATAGCATATCCAACATATGGATATGATTGATGTCTATTTAAACCTCGTAACTTAATATTCTCACCATTTAAGAAGAAACCTTCTGTTGTCATTTTGATATTGCGATTAGCAAATCTTGATTTAAAGGCAAGCTCATCATTCATTATTATTTCTAAATCATACAAATTTGGTTCTTTTAAACTCCATAAATCTAAATAAACTTTCTCTGTAACTAAAACATCCTTCTTCTTTAAATCGTATTCTCTTTCAAAGAAGTATGCTAGTTGATTGTCTTTGTAAATATTAAACTTAAAGACTGTATCTCGAGGTTTATTGATTTCTAAGAACATCCTAATATTAAGTTCATCATTATCAACATGGATAAATGAGTTATCAATATAATTCATTTCTTTTTCTTCAATATAAACTTCACGATAGATTCCACCATATGTTAAATAATCAACCACAAACCCATGTGGTGGTATATCTTTTCTTTCGGTAGAATCACACATTACAAACAATGTATTTTCACCATTCTTTAACTGTCTTGTGATTTCAACATTAAATGGTGTATAACCACCTTTATGCATTGTTATTTGTTTCCCATTTAAATAGACTAAAGCATATGCCATAACTCCTTCAAAATGAAGGATATAGCGTTTACGTGGTGTCTTTTCAAAAGTAAAGACTTTTTGATAGGAACTAATAAACTGATAATCTTTTTCACTGAAATTATTAAATGGTAACTCAATATTTGTATGTGGCAAATTCACTTTTTGACTTTTTGGAAATTCCTCGATGAACTTTTTATCATAACTAGGTGTATAATCCCAATCATGATTTAAGTAAATTGTATTAATTTGTAGTTTCCCCATTATTTCCACCTCTTTTGATTTCTAACTCTTTCAAGATGTTTTGATAGTTCTCCTCATTAATTTTGTGTTTTTTATTGAATATATATCTTGATAATAACATACCAAAGACTGGTAATACAAACATCAACACACGTATTCCCCATATTGTTAAATCACTTTGAACAACAGTAACATCACCAACATCAGGTTTAAAATTAATGACAGCTAAGCCAACTCCAACTACTCCCATACTAAGTCCAGTTGCTAATTTAACAACAAATGTTTGAACACTAAAAACAACAGCTTCGCTTCTTCTTCCAGTTTTTAACTCACCATACTCAACTGTATCACTAAGCAGAACAGTTTGAAGAACCATACTTAGCCCTTGCCCGAAGAAAACAATACAACCAAATATAAATACTAAAATTATATAATTGTCTAATAGAAAAGCATTAATAAACAAGAAAACAAAAGCGATAATTTGAACGTAAATTGATAAATTAAAAATCTTTCTACGATTTATCTTTTTAGCAATTACTGGATAAAGTGCAGTTGCGATAACTTGGACAACTCCACCTGCAGCAATAAATGGGAAGATTAAGTTAGCATCACCTAAATCGTACTTAATATAGTAAAAAGCCATTGTGCTTGTTATATATAGAACGAAGTTACTAATTACTACAACAATCATTACTACCATTAGCTGATCATTAACTTTTAATAGTTTAAACATCCCTGATAATGAAATCTTATCTTTTGATTCGGTAACAATTTTCTCTTTAACATTTAAAACCATAATTATTTGTGACACTAAAAACAAAATAGAAATAATTATCGCAAATAAGAAAAATCCTTTCAATGCTTCTGTATTTGTCATAGTATCTGGATCATTACTAGCACTACCTAAAATTGCAACGATAGCTAGATATGGTGCACTTACAATGAAATATCCGATACTTGTAAACAATCTTGTTAAAGATGATATTTCTTCACGATCCTTTTGTGATGATGATAATGCTGGAATCATACTCCAAAATGGAATATCCATCAATGTATAACTCATTCCCCATAATGTGTAAAATACTGTAACATAAATCATCATTTGAATAGAATCTGCTTGGAAATCTGGTTTAAAGAAAACAAACACTAAAATAATGGCATTAAGAATTGTCCCAACTAATATCCAAGGTCTAAATTTACCCCATTTAGACTTAGTATTATCAACAATCGCCCCCATGATTGGATCATTTATTGCATCCCAAACACGAACAAGCATAAACATAATCCCAACAAATGCAGAACCTATTCCCACATAATCAATCAAATAAATACTCATAATAGTACTCATTGCGTACATTGCGTCTTTTCCAATACCACTTAAACTATAAATCCATTTTGCCTTTTTACTAATTTGATTATCCATTTTCCTTCTCCTCTTTGATAACAAATAGCCTGCTTCCATAATCTGCTAGCATCATTACATTGTCATTTTGTCCTGTTCCCGTAAAAGTATGATGTAATAGCAACTCACTATTTTCTAGTTGATTTTTTGTCAGTACTTTATTGAAATCCTCTGTTTTAAATAAATATCTATTTGCGATTAAGTTGTGTAAAAAATGATTAACTTTTAACTTAATTGGCAATGCTTCGTTTACTAAAGAACCAAATGTTCTTATATTAATATATTGTTCTCTTGATGATATTTCATATGTAGTGTCTTTTAATCCTTGTACTTTGATAGAATCAAATCCAGGATTTGGCAATGCTTGTTTTTGGAAAAAGCCAATAATTGCCTCATCATTATCCTCGTTTATGACCATCCAAATTGTGTAATTAGATTGGTACATACTCTTTAATCTAACAAATCTACCATATTGAAATAGTGAACGATATTCTTTATAAAACTCAACTTGTTTCATAATGACTTTTTCATCAAATTTAGTTAATGTTGATAAATCAAGTTCATATCCTAAAACCCCAAAACAAGCCACATTAAATCTTGTTTCAAGTGGTGTATGTCTAAAGACTTGATGAGAACGATCACCACTGACATGATTTGAGATTGTACTTAGTGGATAAAGTAAGCTAGTTCCTTCTTGAATAAGTAATCTTTCATAACTATCAGTATTATCACTTGTCCATGTTTGAGGCATGTAGTAAAGCATTCCTAAGTCAAACCTATTACCACCACTACTACATGATTCAAAAAGAATATTAGGAAACTCATTAATTAAGTATTCAAGTATTTCATATAACCCTAAAGTATAGAGATGATTAAACTTACCTTGGTTTTTAATATCAAGATAGTTACTGTATAAATCACTAAAGTTACGATTCATATCCCATTTAACGTACTTGATATTAGCACTTCTAAAAATATCTGATAATGTTTCTTTTAGATACTCTTTTACTTCGGGGTTTGTTAGATCAAGAATTAGTTGATTTCTTCCTAAACTAGGCTCGATATTTGGCAGTTTTACAGCCCAATCAGGATGATTACGATATAAATCACTATCCTCATTAACCATTTCTGGTTCAACCCATATTCCAAAATCTAGTCCAATTTTATTAATTTTGTCACAAATCCCTTTTACTCCTCTAGGCAATTTTTTCTTGTTATAGTACCAGTCGCCAAGTGAAGAGTAATCATCGTTTCTCTTCCCAAACCATCCATCATCTAGACAGAATAGTTCGATACCTAGTTTATTTGCTTTCTTGGCGATGGCTAGAAGCTTTTTTTGGTTAAAATCAAAGTATGTTGCTTCCCAGTTATTCACAAGAATTGGGCGTTCTTTGTATTGGTGATTTTGATTGATTATGGCACTATTAATTAGTTTGTGGAAATTATTACTAAGGGTTGTTAATCCTTTACTTGAATAAGTTAATATTACTTCTGGGGTAATAAACGATTCTTGTGGTTGTAATGGATAACGGAAATCAAAGCTATTAACTCCCATATTAGCTCTTAAGAAATTATGAGAATTAAGTTCAATATTAGCTTCAAAGTTCCCGCTATATATCAAACCAAAACCAAAACAGTTCCCATAATCTTCTTGAGTGTTCTTCTCTTTTAGAATGAAGAACGGATTATGATCACTACTACTTACGCCCTTTTTACTATCAAAATGTAGGGTTCCAGGTGTTAAAGTGTGATCATTGATATGTCTTTCTCTTATCCATGCGCCATCGAGTTTAGATAATGCATAATCTTTATTAATCATATCGATATTCATACTTAGAATCTTATCTAAGATGATTTCTTTATCTTGTAAGTTAGTGAGTTTAAGATTACGCACAATAACGTTAGAAGTGAAATTTACTGTGTAATAAAGAACTACTTCAACCTGATTTATTTCATCAAGTAAAACTATTTCTAGAGTGTTATCTTTCGTAGTTTGTGGTAATCCTTCAAAATGAAGGTTTGAGACAACTCGGTGTGATGAATATTTTAAATCTATCGTTCTACTACCGTTGGGTAACTCTAGGTGAATAGTTGGTTCTCGATAATCACCTTTCCCAAATGAGGAAACTTCTAGTAAAACATTATTAAGCATATACCCTTTTGTCTCTTTACTATATGAAGTAGCACTACCTAGTTCAAACTCGTACTTTACTTTGATATCTTCGATGTTTTTTACTTGTTCTATTTTTGAACCATAATAAATGTGTTCAAGATGGTTATTTTCATTAACTTGCATAATGTAAGTTGTATTTTCTGTGTTGAGATAAAATGTTCTGTCTTCTTTGTTATAAGTAATCAAATTATCACTCCTCTACACTAAATTTATACATTGTTTTATGATAGTAAATCTTATCTTTAAGTAAAATACTATCTTCTAAATTAGGAATATTAATTCCATTTGGTGGATTCTGCATTTCAAAACAGATTCCCATATGTTTTTCTTGTTTTTTATTAAACTGTAATTGTTTATTATCGGGGAAATTATGAGTATAAACTACAACACAAGGGTATGTTGAATACACTTCTAGTTTCCTTTTACTTATTGGGTCTTTTAAAAGAACTTGTCTTGTCTGAAAGTTTGTATCATCTAGTAATAGTGGATTATCAATTCCATTTTCTTTACGAAGATAAATTCCACTACAAAAATTATCACTTATAATTTTTCTTTTGCGATAATCAAGATGTGTACCTTTTGAATCAATAACTTTATATGGAACAAAGTTATCATTTAGTTCAATTGTTTTTGAACTGTTAACTTGAAGTTCATGATTTAGAATGTTTGTCTTTAAGTTACCTGATAAATTGAAATATGCATGATTTGTCATATTTAGTAAGGTATCCATATCTGTTTTACCAATATACTCAATTAGTAAACCTAAAGAAGATACTGTGTAGATAACGCTTATTTCTTGATTCCCAGGATATTTTGAGTTTATTCCGTGTTTCCGATATGTAAATGTTACTTGTGTTTGATTGTTTTCTTCAAAAATTGCATAATTGAAAATTTTACGTGCAAACGTCTCAGTACCACCGTGAAGATTTTCTGTACCTAAGAAGTTCTTATCAAGAGTATATGTTTGATCATTAATTTTGAATGTTGCGCCAGCGATTCTTCCTGAAGTTGGTCCAATTGTGGCATTTAGATAAATATCGTTATCAATATATGATTCCAGTTGATCATATGCTAAGAGACATGTTTCGCTATTGCCATTTTTATCAGGAGTATAAATACTCATTATTGTCGCGCCATAATCTAAAAATTTTATTTTTATATTTTGGTGTTCAACTTCAATTAGTGTTAATTCTAAATTGTTTACTTGTTGTTTTTTTATTGAGTGCATGTTGTAATCCCTCCATGAACTTAGTGAATTGTTGATATCCTTCTTCCGTTTGCTTAAAGACACCTGAATCTTCAATACAGTTCATAAACTTGTGTGCGACTGCATCGTTTATATAAGTATTGATATCTTGAGTGCGATAGTCTTTTTGTAATTGTTTAAACCATTTTTTATGTTTTTCTAGTTCTATTGGTAAATCTGATTTACTTACTAAAGCCTCTTTAATAAATTGCAATTCATCTACTAACCGTGCAGGTAAAACGGCTAACCCCATAACTTCTATTAACCCAATATTCTCTTTTTTTATATGATGATTTTCGGGATGAGGATGAAAAATCCCTAGAGGAAACTTTGTACTTGTTCGATTATTTCTTAAGGTAATATCAAGATAGTATATTCCCTCTTCTGTTCTCGCAATTGGTGTAATTGCGTTATGCGGTATATCATTTGTGAATGCATAAATTCCTGCAGACTCATCAGTATAACTTTCCCAGTACTTATAAAGAACATCAGCATATTCAATAATTTGTGATTTGTTAGTTGATTTAAGACGTACTACTGACAAAGGCCAATATAGTTGTTGAAATAATACATCATTAACAGTAAACTCACTTAAAACCTTTGCTTTTGCAATTGGAAAATAATGGTTTCCACCTTGATAATGTTCGTGTGATAAGATACTACCTCCAACAATTGGTAATCCTGCATTACTTCCAAGAAAGTAATGTGGAAACTTATCAACGAAATCTAATAGTCTTTTAAAAGTATTTATTGTAACGTTCATTGGAATATGTTCCTTATGAAGCACAATGCAATGCTCATTGTAATAAACATAAGGACTATACTGTAAATAGAAATCTTCATTATTTAACTTTATGGGAATTATTCGATGGCTTGTACGACCAACGTTTGTACTTTTTCCATTGTAACCAACATTTTCTTTACATAGTAAACATTTGGGATACTTATCTGTCGTTTTATTACCAGCAGCAATAATATCTTTTGGATCTTTTTCTGGTTTACTAAGATTTATTGTCATATCTAACTCACCATACTTCGTTAGTGACTTCCAAATTATGTTTTTTGATGTTCGTGATGTTTTAATATAATTACTTTTTTTCGAGAAATTGTAGTAGTAGTTTGTCGCTGCTTGTGATGTTTGGAAACTATTAAACTGATTAATAACTTCACTTGGTTTTGGAAGTAATATATCAATTATTTTCGCTTCAAAAATATCTCTTTGAACTATTGTATCAGGAGTAATCAATCCCGCCATAACAGCGTAATCTAATATTGGTAGTAAAATTTCAGATGGTTCTTCTGGTATTACATAATTACTGTTTGATTCTTGAAAATAATCAAGATTAATCAAATCACATATTTTATTGATACAATACCTTTTATCCTCTTCCTTAATAAATCCATTTAAATAGGCATACTCAATAAGGTTATTTATATATTTAGATGGATTATTCATTTGTAAAACCCTCTTTATATTGTTGATGAAACTTCCAAGCTGAAGTTATTATATCTTCAATGTTTGGATGTTTCCTTATCCACCCAAGTTCTTGTTCCGCTTTTTTACTTGAAGCAATTAAGTATGCAGGATCACCACTTCTTCGTTGTTCAATAGTTGCAGGAATTGTGTGTCCTGTAACTTTTCTAGCTGCAGCAATCATCTCTTTTACACTATAACCTTCACCACTACCTAGGTTGTAATAGTTGCTTTTTCTAGTTTCTTGTAATTTATATAAAGCAAGGATATGAGCATCAATTAAGTCTTCAATATGTATATAGTCACGTATACATGTTCCATCCTTTGTTGGATAATCATTACCATATATTTTTATATCTTCTCTTTTCCCAAGTGGAACTTGAAGAATTAAGGGAATCAGATGTGTCTCAGGATTATGGCTTTCCCCAATTTCACCAGTATGGTACGCACCTGCCACATTAAAATAACGAAGGGCGATGTATTTTATATTATGGGCAATATCAGCCCACTTCAACATTTTTTCGATTGTTAGTTTTGTCTCTCCATACGTATTCGTTGGTGATTCACTGTGTTCCTCTGTTATCGGCATTTGACGATGATCACCATAGACAGCTGCGGTTGAACTAAACACTATTGTTTTAATATTCGCTTCTACCATAGCTTCAAGAAGAACCTTGGTTCCATAGACATTATTCTCATAATACTTTAGTGGATAAATCATACTTTCTCCAACTAAACTAAATGCTGCAAAGTGGATAACTGCATCTATTTTTTCAGTAACGAAAATATCTATAACCTTTTGTTTATCTCTTATATCAACATTATAGAACTTAGCACGCTTATCGATAGCCTGTTTATATCCTGTGGATAAGTTATCTAATACAATAACATTTTCCCCTTTTTCAAGAAGCATTTTTGTACAGTGGCTACCAATATATCCAGCACCACCAGTTACTAATATGTTCACTCGATTTCCTCCTCAAATAATTGACGTGCTCCATCGTGTGTTTTACATAAATAAAAGTCTGCATTAAATCCAATTTTATTTTTATATTCAATCTCAACTTTTTTAATAGTTTCTTCTACTATTTTTGTTGGTACTAAGCTAATCATACACCCCCCAAATCCGGCACCTGTCATTCTAGCACCAATTGAACCATGTTTTCTAAATGAGTCAACCAGCAAGTCTAGTTCCTCACACGAGACTTCATAAAGGTTTTTGAGCGATTCATGACTTAAATCCATCAATTTACCAAGTTTTTCGAGGTTTCCTGACTCTAAAGCAGATACTGCTTTTTTTGTGCGGTCATTCTCGTATACTGCATGTTCAACACGGTTTTTGATAGTGTTATCAGTGAATATATGTTTTATATTTTCATACTTCTTTGGAGTTAAATCGCAAAGAAAATCAATGTCATAATTATTGCCTTTTAGTTCTTTAATTCCTTCGTCACATTCACTTCTGCGTTCATTATATTTACTGTCTGCAAGTGCTCGTAATTTGTTTGTATTTGCAATTACTAAAGTATAGTCTCCAAGTACCAACGGAACTAACTGATATTCCAACGAACTTGTGTTTAAATATATGGCATTATCAACCTTACTCATACCAACAGCAAATTGATCCATAATTCCACAGTTTACACCTATGTAATTATTCTCTACTTGTTGAGATATTTTGACAATATCAATCATATCAATTTCAAATGAGTACTCATCCCTCAAGATAGTTCCAATCAGGACTTCTAAACTAGCGCTTGAAGAAAGTCCAGCACTATTTGGCAATGTCCCATATATAACTATATTCAATCCATAATCAATTTCTAATCCTAACTCAATGAAAGCTGCAATCATACCAACGGGATAATTTGCCCAGTTACGCTCTTCATCATAATTAAGATTGTCCAAATCTATTTCAATCTTCCCTGCTTCCTTAAAATTTTCAGATATGAAACAGAACTTTCTATCTTGTCTTTTTGATACTAAAGCATATGTTCCAAGATTGATAGCTGTCGGAAAAACATTCCCGCCATGATAATCAATGTGTTCTCCAATTAAATTGACACGTCCTGGAGAAAAGTATACATGTGGTTTTTTTCCAACAAAATCAATATTCTTATTTATAATTTCTTTTACACTCATCTTTTAACCTCCTAGTAAAATTTTACTAAAAACTATCTCTTTTTACTAATTTAGTAGGTATAATTTTTCTGATTGGGATATTCCTACCTTCGATATGTTCACATAAAGATTGCAATGCTTGCTCACCCATAAACTCTGTATGAACACGCACAGTAGACAGTGGTGGATATGTATATTCACTGTTTGGACTATCGTTAAATCCAGCGATTGCAATTTCTTCAGGAATCTTCAATCCTTGTTCATGTATAGCTCGTAATGCCCCTAAGGCTATTGAATCATTGGCACAGAAGTAAACTTCAGCATAATCTTTCTTACTTAAAGCATCTTTCATTAAGCGATATCCTGACTCAACAGAGAATGATCCAACATGGATGTATTTAGTATTAAGTTTATTTCTTTGAAAAAGAAAATCTCTAAAAACAAGTTCTCTTCTTTCTCCTAACTTAATATGTTTACTAATATATTCAACTCCACCTATGTAGCCAATCTTTGAGTAACCTTCTTTAAGAAGAGTTGTCAAAAGGTTTTTAACCGCTGAATTAAAGTCTAGAACAACACTGTCATATTTATCTTCATCAGGGCTTGAATCTACAAATACAATTGAAGTGGTCACCTTCTCAAAGAGTTTAATTTGAGCCTTTGAGAACTTACCAACACATATTAAACCATCAATTTTACCGGCATGTTTAAAGTTAAATGAATCATTTTCTTTATATATAATAACGGTATCGATTTGTGATTTTTGAGCTAATTTTTCAATACCTCTACGTATTTGCATATAATAAGGATCATCCATTTCATCTTTCATATCATACCAATGGACAATTCCTATCTTTATTTTCTTAGTAGACTTTATTTTCGTTCTATTTCTTGGTGTACGATAGTTCAACTCTGACGCTGTCTCTATAATCTTTCTTTTCATTTCATCACTAACAGAAAGTGTCTTATCATTGTTTAGTACACGCGATACTGTAGTTATTGATGTTTTTGCCTTTTCGGCTATTTGTTTTAACGTTGCCATTTAATCACCTCATATAAAAAATCTTCAGTAAAATTATACTAAAATTTTACTGAAGATTCAAGTTTATTTACTTATATTTTGATACATCAACTTTTATTTTACTATTTAATACGTCTTGGAAACCTTTAAAAATACGATGTGTAACAATTGCATCCTCTAATGCATTATGTACTTGGATATCTTCAAAATCCTCATACAATCGAAGTGCATTGAACAATCCCAAATCGTTTTTCAAATTGAAATAGTTTTTATGTAGTTTCAAGAGATTAATATATCTTGTTTTCGTTTTTAATGATTGAACTTTGTTTATTCTATAGGCTTGGTTTAGGGCTAGGAAGTCATTTCTACCCCATACAATAATAGCAGGATCATACTTGTCTACAACCTTTGTAAAGTGGTCGTAGAAGTCTTTAAAATCAATACCTTGATCAATTTCTTCTTGAGTAATCTTTAAGAACTTGATTGTTCTTTTTGTTAACTTCGGATGTAGTGTTGGCTTAATCATTTCATTATATGTTTCGATTTCGTTATCTTTATCATCTAATAGATAGTAACCGACTTGAATAACTTCTTGAGTAAATGTTTTATCAACTCGATAAGGGTGCATGGACATTTCTAAATCTAAAAACATTTTGTATCCAAGGCGGTTAACTAGGTCTTTTGTCCCTTTTTGGATTTTTTTAACATCATAGTATATTATATTTTTTCGATATCTTATTTCCATGATTTTTATGATGTAATCTACTGTACTAACTTTGTGTCTTCTATAGATTCGGTCTTCATCTGTTATTGTAAACTGAATAAACCTAGATATTTCAATATACTTGCTTATCTTGTTTAGTAGTGACCGTTGTAAGTAAAAGTAACGAATTCTATCAGCAACCAATATAGAAATGATTCTGTTTTCCTCGTCATAGGTTCTGATTCTTCCGGCTATTATTTCTTTCATTTTTATCACCTATTAGTTTTCTTTAAGTTTGTTGATTAAGTTTTCTGCTTGTTTTTGATTTAAGCCTAATTCTTTTAGCTCACTTAATGTAGCTAATTTAATTAAGTTAACTGATTTAAAATGTTTGATTAATTTCTCTTTTGTTTTATCTCCTATGCCCTCAATATTGTCTAACTGACTGTTAAAGAGCCCTTTAGAGCGAACTTTCTTATGGAAATTGATTGCGAAACGATGAGCCTCGTCCTGAATTCTGGTCAAAAGGTGAAAAACATTTGATGTTCTGTCTAATTCCACTTTCATTAAATCTGAAGTCATGAGGTGGCTTGTATTATGTTTTTCGTTTTTGACAAGTCCAGCGATAGGTATTGTAAGATTAAGTGATGAAATTATCTCTTTTGCAGCATTGATTTGTTGTAAACCACCGTCAACTAGTATGAGGCCAGGACGCTCTAAATCATCCATTAAAACTCGATAATAACGGCGGTAAAGGATTTCTTTCATCGTATGATAATCAGATGCTTTCCCATCCATTGTTTTCACTTTGAACTTGCGATATTCTTTTTTTGCTGGTTTTCCATTTATGAATACTACCATACTACTGACCGCATCTTCACCAAAAAGATTTGAATTATCAAAAGCTTCAATTCGATATGGGGCAGGAATATTCAGTAACTCTCCAATTTTCTCTGTTGATAAAATCGTCCTATCTAGTTCTCGTTTTACTACTTCTGTTTTTTCTTTTAACCCTTGTTTGGCATTTAAGACAGCCAGTTTTAGTAATTTGAACTTGTCACCTTTTTGTGGCTTAACGATTTTTGTATTTAAGTATTTGGTAAGAACTTCTGTGGATAGTTCTTGTTGGACAAAGATTTCTTTGGGGATTGGTTCTTTTTGGTAGAACTGTGCAATATAGTTTTCGACAGTTGAAACTGGATCATCATAGTACTCGAATAGTTTTTGATGACGAGCATTTATTTTACCATTTCTAATGAAGAAAATTTCGATGGATAATAAGTACTCGTTATAAAAGTATCCTATGATGTCACGATCTTTCATATCGTTTAAATTGATTTTTTGATTATTTGTTGTTGTTTTAATGCTCTCAATTGTCTTCTTATATTCATTAGCTCTTTCAAACTCAAGATTCTCACTTGCTTGTAACATATATCCTTCAAGTTTTTTTACAGTCTCTTTTATTTCTCCTTTTAGAAACTTTTTGATGTTATTTGTGATATCCTTATAATCCTCTTCTGTCACTTCATTAATACATGGTCCGATACATTGTCCCATATGATAATAAAGACATTCTTGCTTAGGTAGTTTATCACACTTTCGTAGTGGATAAACTTTGTTTAGTAATTTTACTGTATTTCTTGCGGCTGTTACGTTTGGATAGGGACCAAAAAGAAGTCGAGACTTCTTCTTGATATTTCTTGTAACTACTAAACGAGGATGTTTTTCGTTTGTTATTTCAATATATGGGTATGTTTTATCGTCGGTTAATAAAATATTATACCTTGGATTGTATTTCTTAATTAGATTCAACTCAAGTAACAATGCATCTAACTCACTGTTAGTGATTATGTACTCAATATCATGTATGTTCATAACTAGTCGTGATGTTTTAGCATCATGACTACCTGTGAAATAAGATGAAACACGTTTTTTGAGGTCTTTTGCTTTACCTACATATATAACGATTCCATCTTTATTTTTGTATTGATATGATCCCGGTAAATTCGGAATATTTTTGATTTTTTCTTTGAAGTTCAATATCCTCACCTATAATCGGTTTCGATCCTCGAATAATGCCAAGTAGACACTTCTAAATGCACTTAGATATATTCTAGAAAGTTGTGTTGGGGTTTCATTCTTTCCTGTTTTATGCCATCGAGATAGTAATGTCCAAGCTGATGAAGCAACCATATCCATCACATAGTCTTCTGTTGTTTTATTTGATTTAACTAGTGTATAAAAGCTATCTTTATAATAATTTATGATGTTCAAAATACCTTCAACCATTAAATATTCTAAATTAGTTTTTATCACTGTGTCAATCACTTTTTCTTCGATATCAATTCTTTTAAAGAACTCGCTAATGACGATTGTCTCATCAGGAGGAGTGTTTTTTTGATAATACTGAAGCATATCTTGATGAAAATCAATAAACATCATTTTAACCTTGATTACGACAACTTCATCGATTGAACTGAAGTTACGATAGAAAGTTGCGCGCGATATACCGGCCTTCTTAATGATTTCTGATATCTTTATATCCTGATATGTTTTTGTCTCTAATAATTTACTTAAAGCTTCAAAAGTCCATTCTCTGGTGTATTTAATTCGCATATCAATTTTCTCATTCTCATACATAATATGCCTCCTTGTTTCATAGAATTTAAAACAATTGTCTCATTATAGATAATATTATAACATATAAATAGATATGAAACAAATGTTGCATATTTGTATAAATGTATAATAAAGGAGGTAATTTGATGAGAAGATTACTTAATGAACTATTTCATCGTAGAAATTTAGTTATAATGCTTTTTATAATCGTGCTTGGATATGGAATATATAGCTATTTCGTGATACCAAAACAAGAAATGCCTGAAATCGATACCCCTTATATGGCTTTAAGTATTACCGCTCCTGGTGTTAGTGCGACATATATTGAAGAAGAGATCATTGAAGATGTAGAAAAAGTTATTTTAACATTTAGTGATGTTACTGAAGTAAGAAGTTTTGTTTATGACAACTTTGCATTGTCATATGTTTTATATAGTTATTCAGCTGATGATCCTGATCAAACTAGTCTGGAGATTTTTAAGAAAATTAATGATCTTGAGTTAGATGACAGTATTAGTAATATTGATTATGATAGTAGTTTCGATGATCCCCATATCATTTTCAGTGTTTCAAGTGAAACCTTGTCACAGACAGAATTAGAGACATATAGTGAAGGTTTTAAGAACGAGTTGATGACGATTGATGAGATTCAGCTTGTTGAGATTGATAATGCATTTAGTGAAGAGGTAGTTATTACTTTGGATAATACAATGTTAAATGCTCTTGAAATGTCAATAACTGATATTTATCAGATACTATATGCTAACTCTCTAAATATACCACTTGGAGGAATAAGTACTGTCTACGGAACAATCAGCATAAGTGGTAATACATCATTTGATGAGTTAAGCGATTTTGAGAATCTAATAATCATTCCCGAAATACCAACAATATCACCAACAATTACACTTGGTGATATTGCGACTATTTCTCTTGAAGATACATCTAGTAAAAGATATGCCTTTAACGGTGAACAGGCAATCTTTCTTAGTTTATATTTTGAAGAGGATATTGATTTTACAAAAATGGGAGATGAAGTTTTAGATCTAAAATCAACATTCTTAGCGAATGAAGATAATGAAAACTTAAACATTGATGAGATGTTGTTTTTACCTGACTACGTAAACAGTCAAATCAACAATGTGTTTTATAGTCTTTTAATCGCAATTGGGGTAGTAATGGTTGTTGTTTTAATTGGAATTGGATTTAGAAATAGTTTACTCATTATCGTTACAGTACCTGTAATTATATTTGGGACTTTAGGAGTTCTCTATCTAGCTAACTTCCAACTGCATAAACTAACGATTGTCGGTTTGATTGTTGCTATTGGTATCATTGTTGATAACAGTATCGTAGTTACCGAAGGAATTAAAAGAAATATCGATCAGGGAATGGACAAGGTTGACGGTGCTAAAAAAGCAATCAGAGATAACTTCGCACCAATCCTTAGCTCGACAGCTACAACGATTGCTGCTTTCGCAGTATTAGTTATGCTCCCTGGATTTTTAGGTGAAATAGTTAGTAGTATGCCTCTTACTGTTATAATCGCGATTTCATTAAGTTATATAGTAAGTATGGTACTAAGTCCAGTTATTGCTGTCTTATTCCTTAAAAAGAAAAAGGCATCAAAACCTAAAAAATCTGTACATGAAAAAAGAATCAAAAAAATGATTTCAAATACAATTAAGTTTCCATTACTTTGGGTTATTGTTAGTTTGGCTGGTTTAACGATTGTAGTTTATTTTGCCTTCCAAAATCAACCACTTGACTTATATCCAAATGATGAACGTAGTGTCATCTATATTGATTACGAAAGCAATATTCTTGGTGACATAGAGTCAACACAGATATTGAACGACGACATCATTGATGAGTTTAAGGATAATACTCATGTTCTTAACTACGCATCAAGTGTTGGTGGAAATCTCCCACACTTCCACTTTAGCGCTGAACTAATAAGTAATTTAAGTCAATTTGGTCGAATCTATATGAATGTAGATTATGATGAAGAAAACATGTTAGACTATGTTAAAGAATTGGAATCTGTCTATGAGGAATATGATAATGCTAGAATCACGGTCAACATCCTAGAACTAAGTCCCCCTATTGCTCCTGTTAGATTAACAATAAGCGATGATGACATAAATAACGTTACTACTCTTAGCCAAGATATTTTCACTGAAATAATCGCACTAGATAATGTCAAAAGTTATAACATCACTCAAAGTGGAAAATCACTTAACTATAAAATAAATTATAACAATACAATGATGAGCAATATGTTTATAACGAAAGTTCAAATTGATCAAGTAATCGCATTAAATCTTAACGGTTTTGATTTAAATATTTACGAATATAATGATGATACTATTAATGTTAGTTTAAATAGCGATGTTGTAGTTGCTGAAGACTTACTCAATCTTACAGTATACTCAGAACCACTCGACACTCATATCCCGTTAAGTACATTCATAACAATTACTGAAGAAATAGATTATAGCGTTATTTACCGATTTAATAACCGTAATGTAGCATTTATAGATTTATATTACACTGACGATAGCAGTATCACAAAACTGGAAAAAGATGTTAAAAATATCGTAGACAAGTATGATACAAGTAATGTATCAATTGATTACGGTGGTGAAAATGAAATGTTTGAGGAAATTAGTTCTGACTTAATTAAGGCAAGTATCATAGCTCTAATCCTAATATATATAATCATGTATATTCAATTTAACAACTTCATTAAGCCACTAATTGTCTTTTTAACAATACCACTGAGTTTCACAGGAAGTTTCCTATTCCTAATCTTGTTCAACTCACCAATTACAGCAACAGCTCTAGTTGGGATGGTAAGTTTACTTGGAGTAACAGTGAACACCGGTATTCTCCTAGTAGAGTACATAACAAGGCATCATTCAAATGGTGAGGATGTTAAAGACGCCTGCGTTGAAGCTGTATACTTACGCTTTAGACCAATCATGCTAACATCATTCACTACAATCCTTGGATTAATCCCATTACTAATCACAGGTGGTAACTTCTTCAGACCACTCGCAATTACATTTATGGGTGGAATGGTAACAAGTACATTAATCACCATCTTCTTAGTACCAAGTTTCTACTCCATGATTTATTCAAGAAGAACAAAGAAAAAGAGCGTTTAACAACGCTCTTTAATATTGCATTTTTTACTATTATATTTACATGTCACATAAACGTTTCCTTAGAATTAATGATTATAGATTACATTACCCAACTAATACAAATCCATATTTGAGGTTAAGAGAAAAATAATACCGAACACTCTGTAAATCACAACAGCATTCTCCTTCACTTCTCCAAAACGATATTTAGCATACCTTTTCGAAAATACTAAATAAACAATACTACTTACTAAAAGTATTAATGATAGAATAATTTCCATAATATGATTCATAGCAAACCCCCTTTTATAAAATTGCATTAATCTAACTATACTCTCCTTTCTTTTTAATCTATTAAGAATCTCCTATAATGAAATTACAAACGTTGTGGAGTGTGTCATATCAACCCTACACTTAGAGTATGTTATTAAAATAAGGAACTCTCCGGTTATGTATGTATACATTATTGGATTAAAATAGCTGTGGATATGCATTACGCGAACAGGGTAAATTTATTATTGTATATCAGCCCTCAACAATGCATTTCTTAGACTTGTTACAGTTTTGAAAGATAACTCATTTTTGAGAAAACCAGTTATCCTAATATATCATTTTTTCTTTCTATACATACTAATCAGTTGAGTTAAATCATTAATACTTCCCATAATGAAGTTATGGTTAATCTTTAACAAATCATCCTGTGTTTTAATGTATATAATATCATTCGAAGATGGCCTGAACGCATCAATATATTTGATATCATCATATCTTATTATTATGTTTGACTCCTTATAATTACTATACTCAAGATATGAATCTTTAAATTTCACTTTCCATGAAGTAATTAGGAAAATTAATGTTGATCCAATAATCAAAAACAAACAACTAAAGATACTGCTAACTAATATAGTTCTAGTATCATATATTTCTACTTGTTGCTTAGTCAATCCTGAAAATACTATTACACATGAAACAACCACCATAAACACTGGTAAAACAATGTAACTCCTACTGATATAAATCATATTTGACTTAGACCTAAAAAAGTATATTAAAGTTCTTACAAGTGCAAACATGAAAATCAAACAATAAATTGATGCAATTAAGTAATATATCATTTCTTTCACTTCCTAATCAAAGCAATATTTTGAATCTAGTTCAGTATAAACATGTCTTGATACAATTTCACTTGCTACTATTGATGCGGAAAATCTATACATCTGGTTAGTGACTAATTTATTAAGAGCAATTTGCTTAGAAATGTATCTGCCCATTTTCACAGGTCCAAGGTTTCGAGCTAATTGATTCTGGATTTTTTGAGATATTGCTGAAATCGAAGTTACATCTGCACCCCCACCTGAAATTATACCTCCAACTGCACCAATACCAACTGACATCCAAAATTTCGTTTTATTTATCTCACCTCTATCGTATATAACTAAATCCTCAATTATGCTAGCTGTACCACCCAAAGATGCACCCACAACCATTGACCCACCCCATCCAATAGGGGTCACTGAAACGGCACCGCTTATTGCTCCAACTCCAGAATCTAATAAGACTAGTTCCCAGTTTGTTTTAGATAAATCTCCACTATTAGAAATTGACTGGGCAACCACTGACATTCCTCCTCCAATAACTGCTCCAGTTACAAGACCTACAATCATCATAGTTATTAAAACTGGGAACTCCCCGTTTATGTCTGTATACATGACTGGATTATTAAATGCATATGCATACATGTTGTGTGATGGTATATTTCCAATCTCTCCTGTTAATCCATCTGCGTTTATAAATCTAGCTGTTACTGGATTGTAGTATCTTGATTGTAAGTAGTATAATCCAGTATCTAAATCATACCTATATCCTCGATATCGATATGGGTTAACCTTAGAGAGTGATCCAGTTTCATAAAGTGTATTTCCCCACGCATCATATTTATATTGTGCGACTGAGTTACCTGAAACATCAATTAACTCTATTATATCACCAAAGATATTCGTTATATAGAAATATTCATTTCCCATGTAATTCATACTTAATAGTGTTCCATCAGCATTGTATGTATAATAAATTGTTGTATCCTCATCTATCTCAACAAGTACCTTATCACCATCTAAAATGAACTTGTGGTAATCATGCATTTGTGTTCTTATACCTTGATCATTGTATTTCATAGGGCCTTCGTCAATGTTAGAACCGTGATATTCTAGTTGTCTGCCATTCCAAGAATGGTTGTATGTAACACCAGCTACACTATCTGCTTCTAATACTGGATTTCCGGAATCGTCATACTCATACTCAATATAATTAACTGTATGACCATCTTCTTCTTTTTCGTATTTTCTAAGTTGATCCATCCAACTATGGAAGTAAAATATTTTTCTTGCTCGCAAAGTTGTAGTAATTGTAGCATTTGTAGTATAGTCAAACTCTAAAACAAACTCTATATTATTTTCTGGATCATATTGATATACAAATGTTCTTTTATATGCTCCTTGATTTAGATAAACATCTTCACGTATCAAACGGTTAAAGCCATCATAATGATAATCATATGTATCATAATGTGCTATCTGATATGTTTCTTCATCAATGCTAATAACTTCAATTTTAATGATATTGTTTCTCTCATCATATTGATACACATGGCTTTTCTTAGTACCTCTTTTATTGTACTTAATTATTCTAACACGATTAGTAGCATTACCCATATTACTATCAACATTATAATCATCATAAACAAATGACTTGGTAAAATGATGTTGATCAATAACTAAATCAATAGTATTTAACCTTTTTAGTGAGTCGGTATCATATGTGTAATTTTTATTAATGCTTAATCCACCAACTTCATATTGAGTGTACATATACAAACCAGTTACACTATCATAGTGGTATTCTACTCCTCTACTATATGTACCAACTGTATACTCGTAATCGCTAAGGTTCCCTTTTTCATCATACTTGTATTCAATAATATTGCCATCTTTATCAACTACTGATTTAAGACGTCCAACCAAATCATATGAGTAAAAGAATATATTATTGCTATAAATATCTTTATATACTGTCATATTACCACTTGAATCATACTCGTATTCAAATCTAATTGTGCCATTAAAACTAACAGTCTTTATTCTGTTTTCTTCATAATACGTAAACTCAATATAATCCCCATTTCCATAAGACTGTTTTTTTAGCAGATTAGTATAATACAGTTCTCCATTCTCGATATCCTCTTGATAGTCATAACTCATTACTTCAACGTTATTAATTATCACGCTGTCTACTTGACCAATAGAATTATAATGGTAGTAATAAGTATATCCATCTCTCTCAATATTTATCAGACGACCTTGAGCATCATACTGGTATGTTCCAACAAGTTCTGGTGGGTATTGATATCCAAGACTTTGATTATACGCTGTTGTTGATACCAAAGCACCATACTCATTATACTCATAAATCTGGTTATTACCAAGTTCATCTAGAACTTCAGTTATAAGTCCTACACTATAGTCTGTATTCATAGTTGTAGTATTTCCAAATTCATTAGTTACACTATGCATGTATTGCCCGTCTGCAGTGTAACTCGTTGATGTTTTAAACCACTTAATTTCACTAACCGGTAGGGCATCATCATATCCGACTTTTGTTTCAGTAAGATGATGGGTTGAGCTGTCATAACTGAATAAAGTTACCACATTATTTCTCGTAATTTCTCTAATTTGATAAGAACTATTGTGTTCTATTTCTGTTGTAATACCATTTTGTGTAGTCGAAATTATATTATGTTCATTATCATACTCTCGTTCGACAACATTCCCTCTTTCAGTAGTTTTAATCAAATCTCCTGTACCTACCCCATAGAAGTACTTAGTTGTTAAATCATCGTGATAAAACTGAATATTGTCAAAATACGCAGTCCCTTCACCTTGATACACCGCGGAAATAGTTATATTAGTAGCGGTTGACGGCAAACTAATTGATACCATTTGATATTGCCAATCATCAATGTCAGGATCAAATGACATGAATCTACAGTATGTATCAGCGTTTAGCGGGTCATAATAACAGAGTTTCACACCAAAAAATCGACCGTCTGATTCACCCAAAGCACCATAAACTGGATCTACACCTCGGTAATATGTTTTATTCGGTACTGCATCTGCTTTTGCCCAAGCTCCAATAATAAAAGTTTCTTTAAAAGTATATAAATTCCCAAGACTTTGTGTAGCTGATTTCATGGTACTTCCATCACCAACTATTTTTAATGATCTATCTCCTAATATGTCTTGTAGAACTCCTGAGACATTATTACTAGCAGTAGTAGCATAATTCATAGTCCAACCATTATTACTACCTTGAAATGAACTATTTGTAACTACATTGTATCTAGTATTTGAAAAATCACTGCATGATTCGTCAGAAGACTCATTGCATTTTGTATAATTACTTCCTTCAAACAAATGTATATTATCAAAGTTAACCTTACCTATACTCTTATTCACTAAATGTATTGTTATAATTCTAGGTTGATCAACATAAAAGCTAATTTCATTTTTTACCCAACCATCTGAATTAACAACTGTTGTATATGAACTAGTAGGATTCTCTCCATAAATGTCCAAATATGCTCCAAATCCACCGTTTGGATTGTTTATCCACCCGGACAAGGTGTAAGTTCCTGCTTCGAGAAAGATATTTTGTTCTGCATAAGAATAAGATGTACTAGATGTTGAGGTAATGTATAGTGATTTTTCCCCTAAATTAAAACTTTCTGTATCAGCACCAATATTGCCTCCATAATTCTCATGTTTTGTCCAGCCCCATGTATCTAGTTCAAATCCGTGATTAACAACGGGATTATGTTGTTGCTTTGATGAATCATATTTTTCAATCAACTTATGATTATTGAAATAGTCTGGTGAACCATCAATAATACTAAAACTTCCATCTGGATTACTTTGTCCTTCACCATTAGGAAACATACTGCTATATTTGTAATAGGAAGCATTACCAAAGTCATCCATGATGTTTATAGTGTGTCCATAGTTATCAAACATATAATATACACTATTACCATCGTAATTAGTATAAGTTGTTTTTCCTAAATCATATATTATATCAAATCTACCGAGTTTATTAATCCCCGTACTAGTTTCAACATATTCAACTCTACTATTATCATAACCATAATTTACTTTATTATTATCTCTATCGTTAAACGTATATAGCAACTGGTTATCACTATTGAAAGAATACTCTAATCTAACATCAGCACTCCAATTAGTATTTACAGTGGTTCCATACCTAAATGATCTATCTATATAATTTATGTTATTATTAGCGTCAAACATATAATAGTTTCTTTCAACTTCCCTCAAAGAACCATTTGTTTGACATAGATGTAATGATGTTTTCATGCCGTATACCGTTGAGTTATGAGATACATAACCATATTCGAAATTTATTTTATTACCAGCATCATCAGTAATATAGTTGATTTTTTGAGAACTCGAATCTAAATAATTAATACTCAATGAACTATTATCCTTAGTATTTTTTATTGTAACCAGTCTTCCGTTATCATCAAATGTATATAAAATATCTGATATTGTGGAAACTTCATAATGTTCTATGTAGCCACTTACAGCAGTATACTCCATAATCATTCTAGAACCGTCTTCTGAAATCAAAGTATACTTAATTGCATAGTTGGATACTACCTCAAAATCTAACATTTTAAAGAAAATTTTGTTCCCATCAGGCTTGTACATATAATATAAATCAGTATTTGCATCTTTTAGTATCTGAATATTATAGTTTGTCTTCCAACCATCACCATATCCTATATTTAGTGATCTTGTACTGTTATTATGAAAAAAACTCAAATTAAGTGGCATATATTCATTATTCAAAGAATACTCATTTCTTACCCAAGTAAGATTACCTGAATAATCACTTATATAACCTGTTCCTACCATCCCTATATCTTGTGAAGTATATGTCCAGTAATCTTTTAACCCTGAAGGTTCCTCATATCCAATAACAATCAAAGGTCTTTCAGAAAGACTTGTTGCATCAGAACTTTTTACGGAGTTATATGCTCCGTACCACTCATCATCCACTATCGTAAATCCGGTCACTCTTGTATTACCACTCATTTGCCATTCTTTTACCGATTTTGTTATATCAAAATGATATTTAGTATTATCATCAGTTAAATGATAATCAACTACTCTTTGAGAAAAAGTCGGAGCTGTATTCCAAGTAACTGAACCACTTGCAAACTCTTGGTCGTTCTTATATAAGTTAATTTGTCTACCTATAGACTTTGAACTTTGAGTCAATGTTAGTGTTGAAAATGTTATAACCTTATCCATAAGGATATCAGGGATATAGAAGTATATCAATCCCCTGTACTCAGCAAATGAGTTTGATCCAGACAAAACCATGTGTGATGCATTATAGTAGTTTGAACTTGGTGAGGACTCTGAAATATATGTGTCAAAAACTTTCATATCTGTCGAATTACTCAACAAACTTGGATCAATCACTACAGGATATATAGCATCCTTTAACCACAGATCACTAGGAATCACTACTATCTCATATTTACCATTTCCTAGTTTGTTTATTATAAACTGAATATCATTTGAGTATGATTCATCAGAATCAGTCATAAACAAATCACTAAACACAAACACAGTCTCCCCATTCAAATCAACAAATAATATCTTACCATCTGAGGTTTCCTTAATTTCAAGATTCTTCAAATTATACTCAAATGAAATAGAAAAATCTTCTACATAATCTTTTAGTATGATGTTTTCTTTAACCTTACTACCTGTTACGACATACTCAATATCTACATCTCTCTGTATATCCTTGTACAATATAGATTTTGAAGTATTCAAAACATCCTTTATGTTTATTGGATTGTTCTTACTATTATCATATTCAATTATAGCTTTATCTATGCCTTTAATACTCCAGTCAATGCTATAATCATCCATTGTTAACTTGATTTTTTTACTTATATCAAGATGTTTTGGAAACTTCAACTTAAATTTATTCTCTTTTGTCTCATAATTGTTACCAGCTTCCACTAAACTATTATCAACTTGTTTAAACTCTCCATCTTCTTCATAATGAATTACATCGTTGTACAAAGCAACCTCATATGATCCATCAATTTTATGAAAGGTTTTTGTTGTTTCAGTTCGTTCAGAAATTACCTCGTAATCTACTGGAACCTCACTAGTTTTAATATCTAAGCTGTCATAGTACTCCTGATTAGTCTCTTCAATGCTTTCATTTACATTGCTTGCACTACTTTCAGTAGTCTTAATTAGCTGTAAAGGTAAATAATTCCATAACATTGCAATTACCGCAATTATTGTTAAGAAAGTTCTTGTCTTATTTATTAAACATATAATTCCCATAGTTTCCTTTTTTGATATTGGTTTTCTTATCCTCTTTAACATTTTTATCCTCCTTCAATCTTCTATCATATTTTATATTATCTATATTGATTAGTTCTTACAAGATACCTATTTTTTTACTTATTAATAATAACAATAAAATATGTATGAATATTTTAACAGATTCATTTTCAATTAAAAGGAACAATTGTTCCGTTTTATAGAAAATCATATAAGTGTAGTTCTCAATCCTTTTCATTTATAAAAAATGACATTATTTTTTTATATGTCCATAATTGTTTACAAACAAACTTATAGTGATATAATGTTAAAAGTGAGAAGGTGTTTTAATGAATAGTGATGATAGAAAACGGTATTTAATACTAAAAGATCCAAATATAATTAAGGGTTTATTAATCTTATCTTTCCCTTTAATGATTAACAATTTAATAAGAACTTTACATGATGTTATTGATACATATTTTGTAAGTCAGATAGAAGGTTATACAAATGAGGCTATAAACTCAATTTCGACAACTTTCCCTGTTACTTTCATGTATATTAGTTTTGGGATGGGATTAGGAATTGCTGGTACTGCATTGATATCGCAGTTTTATGGAGCTAATCAAATTGATACTGCGAGAAAATACGCTACTCACTTATCAGTTATTGCTATAATAATTGGAGTTGTCTTAACTATTGTATCGTTAATCTTTGCACCTCTTATAATGAGATTAATCGGAGCTGAAGGTTATGTTTTAACACATTCAGTTGAGTATTTACGGATTCGTGCTTTAGAGTTACCATTTCTGTTCTTGTTCTTTGCATTCAGTTCAATGAGACAATCAAGTGGTGATACAATTACTCCCGTAATACTTGGTGTAATTGCAATGATTATCAACATTATTCTTTCACCTATTTTAATTCAGGTATTTGATATGGGAGTTAGTGGAGCTGCATACGCAACTCTTATTGCAAACACATTAATTATGCCTCCTGGTATTATCCTTATGTTTAAATCAAAAACAGGAATTACAATCGATTTAAAGTATATAAAATTACAAGCACAAGTTTCTATGGAAATTATTAGAACTGCCTTACCAGCTGCATTAGGTCAGGCAATGACTGCAATCGGTTTTGCAGTATTAACTGCTTTTATCCTTGACTATGGTGATGCAACTTATACAGCATTCAGTGTTGGGAATAGGTTGAGTAGTATTTTCCTTCATCCAGTAATGGCAATTGGAGGAGTTATGGCTGCCTATATCGGACAAAATATTGGTAATCAAAACCCAGAAAGAGCGAGAAAAACTCTAACAGAAGGTATTAAGATATCAATGTTATTAATGGCTATAGGTAGTTTAGTAGGGATATACTTAAGAGCTCCTTTAGCAGGTATTTTCTTAGACTCTGGTGGAGATTCTCATATTCTTGCAACGACCTATATGTTTTACTTATTCGCTGGATTACCATTAATGGCAATCTATCAAGCGTATATTGGTGTCTTTAATGGTACAGGGCATACGAAGTATACATTCGCCATTGGTTTTTCAAGATTATGGTTAATCCGCATTCCATTAATTATGATATTTAAAAACTACACTAGTTTAGGTAGTAGTGGGATTTGGTATGCGATGTTACTTAGTAATTTTATGATCGCATTTGTTGGATTCTTCTTATTGAAAAATATTGATTTTAAACCTAAAATTGAACTTGAACCTATATTAACATAAGCCTACATTTGTAGGCTTTTATTTTTGTTCATAAAAAATTCACTTTTTAATGGTAAACTGATTTTATAAGGAGGTAAATTATGAAAAAGATAAGTTTGCTCATTACCATTTTCACATTTATACTTCTACTGTCATCTTGCGGTCCAAACAATATACCTGTTGAGTGGATTGATGTGGAATGTTCATCTGGAGAAATTAATGTAGGAGATACCGTAAATTTAACTATTGTTTTCTTACCCGCAAATGCTACTGATCAAGGTTATACATTAATGGTAAGTGACTCTAATATCGTCGATTTTGTTAGTCCTTTGCAAGTTGAAGGTTTGGCAAATGGTAGTGCATTTATTACTGTCACAAGTGACGATGGAGGGTTTACAAATACTTGTGATATTTATGTCTCAGGAAATTAGGATGCTTTATGTATCCTTTTTTTATATACAAAAAGCGCTCATTGAGCGCTTTTATTAATCTTTTGGTAAGACTTTTTTTAGACCTTCTTCGATTTTGTTACCATAATCTAATGATTTATCATATTTGAAAACAAGTTGTGGAACTTTACGCATTTTTACACGTTGAGCTAGTTTTGAACGAACAAATGCTTTTGATCTTTCTAGAGCCTTTTGTGCAGCTGCTCGTTTATTATCTTGTCCTAAAATTGTGTAATAAACTGTAATGAAGCTATAATCATTTGTTAATCTTACTTCTGTGATTGTTAGGAATCCGATTGAATCATCTTTTACATCTTTACGATAGATATCAGTTAGAGTTCTTTGGATTGAGGTTTCTAAGTGTTCTAGTTTACTCAATTTCTTCCAATCTCTCTTTCTACTGATGCTTCGATGATATCTCCTTCTTTGATATCATTGTATTTTTCAATCATGATACCACATTCAAATCCTTCTCTAACTTCTTTAACGTCATCTTTGAATCTTCTTAATGTTGCCATTTTCCCTTCAAAGACTACGATTCCGTCTCGTAAGACACGTACTAAACTGTTTCTTTCAATTGTTCCGTCTGTTACATAACATCCACCAATTGTACCAACTTTTGATATTTTGAATGTTTGACGAACAACTGCTTGTCCAGTTATAACTTCTTCATATTCAGGGTCTAACATACCTGTTAATGCAGCTTCTATTTCTTCTAGAGCTTTGTAGATAATGTTATATAATCTTACGTCGACACCTTTTTCTTTCGCGATTTCACGAACTTTTGATGTTGGACGAACATTGAATCCAATGATGATTGCATTTGATGCTAAAGCTAATGTAACGTCTGTTTCAGTGATTGTCCCAACGCTTGAACGGATAATGTCAATTTTGGCACCGTCAACGTCGATTTTCTCAAGAGATGCTTTTAAAGCTTCGATACTACCATGAGTATCTCCTTTTACGATAATTCGTAACTCTTTTAAATCTCCTTCAGACATTTGGCTAAATAATTCATCTAGTGAAACAGCTTTTCCTACTCCACGTTCTTCACGCCAAACACGATGTGCTCTTTCTTCAGAAATTACTCTTGCTTTTCTTTCGTCAGCAAATACCATAAAACTATCTCCAGCTTGTGGTACGTCATTTAATCCTGTTACTTCTACAGCTTTACTTGGCATAGCATTAATTAGTCTTGTATTTGAATCATCTACCATTGCACGTACTTTACCATATGTAGTTCCGGCAACTAAGACGTCTCCAACTTTTAATGTCCCATTAGCAACTAATAAAGTAGCAACTGGTCCACGTCCTTTATCAAGTTTAGACTCGATTACAGTCCCTGATGCTAAACGGTTAGGGTTTGCTTTAAACTCTTCCATTTCACTAGTTAACTGAATCATTTCTAATAAGTTATCTACACCTTCTCCTTTTAGAGCAGATAGGTTACAGAATACTGTATCCCCACCCCAATCTTCAGGAATTAGATTATATTCTGATAATTCTTGTTTTACTCTGTCTGGGTTTGCCCCAACTTTATCCATTTTGTTTACAGCAACAATAATAGGTACTCCAGCAGCTTTTGCATGATCGATTGCTTCTCTTGTTTGAGGCATTACTCCATCATCTGCAGCTACAACTAAAATTGTAATATCTGTAACTTGTGCACCACGAGCACGCATTTCAGTAAATGCAGCATGTCCTGGTGTATCAATGAAGGTAATTAGTTTTCCGTTTTTCTTAACTTGGTATGCACCAATATGTTGAGTGATACCTCCGGCTTCTCCTTCAGTTACACGACTATTACGAATTGTATCTAATAATGTTGTTTTACCATGATCGACATGACCCATGATTGTAACAACTGGTGGTCTTTCTAATAAGTCTTCCTCGCTATCAACGATTTCCATATCTTCAAATCTAGTTAAGTCAGTAACTTGTTCATCTTCAAGTTCAGCACCAAATTCCATTGCGATAAGTTCTACAGTTTCACGATCAACTGATTGAGTTTGTGAAGCCATAATTCCCATCATCATTAATTTCTTAATGATAGCTGATACAGGTTGATTTAAACCTGCTGCAATATCTGCTACTGTCATATCAAGTGTATAATATAGTACACCGTCATTCTTCTCTTGTGTTTGAACTGGAACATTTGATAGTCTTGTGTCTTTTTTCTTTGTTTTTTTAGCCAAAGAAATCACCTCTTTCTTAGGAATTTAAGTATTCTGTAAATTTCTTAATAAATCCCTTATCTGTAACTAAAACAATTTTTCTGTTTTCCTTACCGATGGCATGTGATAATTCTTCTGATGTATAGGTATCGATAACTTGTTTGTTATATGTTTTAGCTTTGTCGTTTACTTTTTTTGTTATATTCTCTCCTGAATCTTTTGCAAGAAAGATTAATGCATGTGAGCTTCTTGCAATTTCTTTAAGGATAAACTCAGGTCCTAGAATTATTTTTCTAGCACGAGTAGCTAACCCTAGTAGATTAAGAACTTTATCGCGATTATTCATGAAATAATCCCAGTAGTTCATCATAGATAGTTTCAGGAATTGTTGTTTCTAGATGACGATCTAGTTTTTTAGTTTTGATTGCTTTTTTAATTACTGTTAAATCTTTTTTAAGGTATGCGCCACGACCGTTCATTTTACCGGTTTGATCGATTGCTACAATACCTTCTTTGTTTTTCACAACACGAAGTAGTTCTTGTTTGGGAAATCGTTCATTTGTAATAATACATTTTCGTAGTGGTACTTTTTTCTGTTTCATTATCCTAGACGACGGTATCTAATACCTTGTTCTTTTGCTTGTGAAACAGAAATGATTTCGATTTTCCAACCAATTGCTTGTGATGCTAATTTTGCATTTTGTCCTTTAACTCCGATTGCTGAAGTTAAATCTTTATCATTAACGATACATACCGCTTCATGTTTTTTCTTGTTAGGGTTAACTGCGATGATTTTCGCAGGATTTAATGCATTTAAAACTAAATCTGCAGGATTTGTATCCCATTCAAATACATCAATTTTTTCACCTTGTAAAGCTTCTAGTACTTCTCTAATACGAGAACCTTTATAACCAATAACAGCTCCAATTGGATCAACATTTTGATCGTGTGAATACACTGCAATTTTACATCTATCTCCTGGGTCTCTTGAAATACCCATAATTTCTACTGTTCCATCTTGAATCTCTGGACATACTTGTTCAACAAGTCTTTTAACTAAGTTTCTATCAGTTCTTGAAACAAAAACTTTTGGTCCTTTAGTTGTCATTTCAACTTTAGTTATATAAACACGTAGTCTAGCACCTTCAATAACTTCATCACTTTTCAATAACTCTTTACGAGGTAAACTAGTTTCCATATTACGTCCTAAATCTAACGTAACATAATCTCTATTGAATGAAACTATTTCAGTATTAATCATTTCATTTTCTTTTTCTTTAAACTCATCAAATGATTTTTCTCTTTCAAGTTGTTTCAATCCTTGAGTTAAGATTTGTTTTGCACTTGATACTGCGATACGTCCAAATTCTTTTGGTGATTCTTTAATAGTGATTGTGTCACCAATTTTTATCGTTTTACGTTTTTTTCTAGCCACTTCTAAAGCTATCTCTCCTGGATTTTCTACTTCATCTACAACTGTATAATCAGCAAACAGGATAATTTCATTTTTAACAGTATTAAATTCAATTCTTGCGTTATCACTTGTATAGTGATCTTTTTTATAAGCGTTTAAGATTCCACGTCCCATAACGTCTAATATTTTTTCCTTGTCAATTCCACGGTCTTCTGCTAACACTTCTAAAGCTCTAAAGAAATCCTTACTAATCATTGTACTTTCCTCCTAAAATACGATAGCTAATCTAACTAGATTAACGTCAATTTCATTTATTTTTGTTGTTCTTTTATTTTTTTGCTTTATTTCTAAAAATCCATCACGATATGAGAGTAATTCTCCAGTTAATTTTTGTTCCATTGTTTCAACATAAATATGTTTCCCAATCGCTCTTTTGATATGTTCAGAAGTTTTAAGTTCTCGTTCCGCACCAGGACTTGTTACTTCTAAATTATATGCTTCTGTAAAAGGGTCATCAATATCTAGAAACTCACTTACAGCTTTACTAACTTTTACACAATCATCAATATCAATAAACGAATCATTTTCAATCATAATTCTTAAAACATAACTATCAGATTCTTTCACGTATTCTACATCGTATAAATAGTAGTTTAACTCGGTTACAATTTCCTTGATTTTTTTCACTAATTTTTCCATATTTTTCTCCTTTTATCAAACAAAAGAGCGGGTTTTGACCCACTCTCTAACTCATATGCATTAGTATTTTATCATAATTGATTTATAAATGCAAGTCAAAAACGTCTTACATTTACCTATTTAATATTGCTTATATGGTGCATAACAATACTACCTGCAACACCAACATTCAAACTCTCTACTTCTTTCATTCTAATTGTGATATTTCGGTATGTTGCTACTAGTACTTCATCACTAACTCCACTACCTTCATTTCCTAAAACAACAGCTAGTTTTGTTCCGTTTTCGATAAACTTCAAGTCCTGTCCATACATACTTGTTCCATACACTTTATATTCGGGATGTGTTTGAATAAAATCCATTGTTTCCATTTCAATGATATTCAATTTAAAGATAGCACCTTGTGTACTTCTTAGAACCTTGTCATTGTAAATATCAACAGTGTTATCCAAAATAATAGTATTAAACCCAAATGCAAGTGCACTTCTCATTAGAGTTCCAAGATTTCCTGGATCTTGGATTTTTTCCAGAATGAGTACTTTGTCTGTTAATGGACCACTTTTAACTTTTTCACAAACAGTTAAAACTGGTTGTGGTCTTTTTGTTTGAGCTAGTTTTTCGAGCACTAAATCATTAACGTAAACAACGTTTTTACCAGTGATTTTTTCATCAGTTGTAAAGACTTGTTTAATGTTTCCAACTTTTTCTGCTTCTTCATATAAGTGGTAACCTTCAACTAAAAACACGCCTTCTTTGTCACGATATTTTTTCATGTGTAATTTGGCTGTTTCCTTAATAATTTTGTTACTTATACTAGTTATTTTCATGTTAACCACCTACTTTTATTTTCTTTAAAAATCACTCATAACATCCATATACTGAAAGACAATAATAGCCAATGCAATAAATAGAACTATAAAACTTAAAGTTGACATAGCTAACCACTTCAATGCTTCTTGGTTACGCAGTTGATAATAAGTATATAAACTTATAATTAATGCCCCCAAAGTAACAATGTATAATAATGGTCCCCATGTCAGAAATCCTAAGACACTAAATATAGCATTTACGAATGCAATATCAATATATGTTGAACCGATTGACAATAAAAAGAATACTACAAGGCAAAAAGAAATTATTGCTGCATATTTACTAGTTTTCATGTTTCACCTGCTAATTTTCCTATGTATTTTTTTAAAACTCATTTTGCCAAGATTAGATTATAATTGAGATCAAAATGAACAGAACGTTATTTACTCGACTGAGTTACTAGTAATCTCCTATATGACATTATAACACAAAACTCAAAAAAAAACGGAGTAAAATCACTCCGTTTCACCGTCCCAACCTTGTATACCATCTTCTAGATTATAAATAGTAGTAAAACCATAATCATGGAATATTTTTGCAGCTGTAACACTTCTGTTTCCACTATTACACATTATTACAACTGGTATCGTTTTATCAAAAACATCTAATTTTGAGTAATCATCTTCAAAGCCATATAAATTATAGTTTAAGAATCCTGGTATTCGAAGCTCGTAAAACTCATCACTTGTTCGAACATCGATGAACTGGTACTCATCATCACTAGCTAGAAACTCAATCAGTTTATCATTATCAATATTTGTATATCCTTTTTCACAAGCTGATAATGTTAAAACAGCTAAGAATGCAATAATTAGTAATAATAATTTCTTCATATATCTCACCTCAAATATATTATATCAAAATATAGTTCGTTTACAAACAATATGTTTTACTTAGTTAATTTAAGGAATAATTCGATATCTTCTTTGATAACTTCTAGAGATGTTCTCCAGAAATTAATATCAGTAACGTCAATATCTGCTTGTTTCGCAATATCTTCAACAGATAGTTTTCCAGTCACTTGTAATAAAGCATCATACTTATCAGGGAACTCTTGTCCTTCTTTTTGATATACACCATATAATCCTTTTGCGAATAATAATCCAAATGCATATGGCCAGTTATAATATGATAATCCTGTTGAATAGTAATGTGGTTTCCACAACCACATATATGGATGCATTAGATCTTCATTTAGACCATTACCATAGGTTTGTCTTTGTGCTTCTAACATTAGTTCTTTTAGTTTGTTTTCATCAAGAAAATCAGTTTTTTGATCTTCAAAAACACTTCTTTCAAAAATGAATCTTGATAATATATCAACAATTACCGCTGTTGAACCTTGTAAGTCAGATTCTAAAATATTCAGTAATTCTTCTCCTTCAGCATCTTGTAAAGCAGCTTTTAAAACAATTGTTTCGCAGAATGTTGAAGCTGTTTCAGCGACTGGCATTGTGTATGAACTGTTAAGTGCTGATTCATTGAAAATATTATCACCATGATAAGCATGTCCTAACTCATGAGCTAATGTTATTACATCACCAAATGTTCCTGTAAAGTTTGTCAGAATTCTAGATTCTTTGATTGGATGAATATTCGCACAGAATGCTCCCCCAACTTTACCTTTATATGGTCTGTAATCAACCCAGTTTTCAGTAAATGCTTTGTTGGCTAATGCTTTTAAGTGAGAACTAAATGTTCCAAAGTTCTTTAAGATATAGTCTTGAGCCATTGGTACTGTAAACTCACTTGATGATTTTCCAATTGGTGCTCCTAAATCATAAAATGGGAGTCCATCATTATGTCCTAGAAGTTCTGCTTTTCTTCGTAAGTATTTTCTGAAGTGTGGTAAATATTCTTTCATTGCACTTATCATCGCATTTAAAGTTTTCTCTTCCATACGAGAAACTTTCAAAGCATGATCAAGAGGACTAGTAAATCCTCTTTTTTCAGTTAATGTGTTGACTTGTCCTTTTATCCCATTCATTGAAAAAGCTATTGCTTTATCAATCTTCTTATATGCTTCTAATTCAGTCTCGTATGCTCTTTTGCGAATTTTTGGGTCTTTGTCCTCACCTTTGTTGATAATCTCTGGTAAGGTTAAAATTTCACCATCAAACTCAACTTCTAAGGTAGAAGTTAGTACTCCTTGCATTTTCCCCCATAAACTACCACTACTTTGGTTTAGTTTTGAGAGTAATCCTTCTGTTTGCTCATCTAAAACATATTTGTTCTTATCAAAGATTTCTTGAATATAGAAACTATGTTCCTTTAAAAAGTCAGTTTCATAAACAAACTCCTGAATATTTGGAATGCTTGCAACAAATTTAGAAAACAGTGTTTCGACTTCAGTTAATTCAGATAGTTTTCTCATAATTAAAACTTGATATTTTGCACTATCTTGGCAAGTTGTATTTGTTGATTGACGTAAAGAAATGTATCGATATAAACGTCCTATTAAATTATTTAAATCAATTTCATTTAGTAAATAATCAGTAACTATTGCAACATAGTTCTCTTCTTTAAACTTCACTTTAAACTCATTAGTTTTTTGAATCATTACATCTAAGTTCTTAAAATCATCTTGAAAAGAATCTGACTCGTATGATTCATATAGTTTAGTTAAATCCCAATTTTCCATATTTATCTCCTTATACGTTATTTTTATACCACTCATGTCCTAAAAACTTAATTCCTGTTTCCTGATAAAAATCCTCATGGTTTTTATCAGGGTTTTGAAACTTATATTTTAAGTACATAGTACGGTTTTGGATATCTTTAATAATATATTTTTTATCTTTGAGTATTGGTCCGTGAGCAGGAATGATTATCTTGTTTTCGCCATATGATTGAATTCTTCTCAAAGAATTTAAATGAGCTTTAATATTTCCTTCACTGGCAAATGGTAATAATTCCTCACCATCTAAAGTATAAATCATATCATCACCAACATATAAGTACTTATCGTTGATAATAATAAGTAATCCATCAATACTGTGACCAACATTCTTTATCAAATCAATCTTAAACTTCCCAAACTGAAGTGTTTTTTCAGTTACTAGCTCTGTAGGTAAGTATTGTGAATAATCATTCTCTTTAAAGACTTTTTTCAAAGTTACTTCTGCATTATCACTCGCATATATCTTCGCATCTCTTATCTTAGGTATTCCTCCAATATGATCACGATGAAAATGAGTGATAGCTGCATGTGTTATTTTTTTACCGTGTAGTTTTAAATGATTATGTAGTAATTTAAAGTGTCTTCTAAAAGCTGTATCAATTATAAAACACTTCTTTCCGTCTTCAATTACTACGATGTTATATGAAACGATCTCCCCTTTAGCTTCCTTGTTGAAGTGAAAAACCTTCAATCCCTCTTCTAAAGTGATTATTTCCATTTATAATACCTCGCTTACTACTAATCCTTCTAATGTAATATCTCTGTGTTCATTAGCATCTACTATAATATATTTTGTTCTTTCAACAGTACGTTTTATAATGTCCTCAAAATTAAACTTAGTTTCGTATTGGATACAACGATCTAGTCTTGGTGCTGTAGTTGGTTTCTTTGGAACATAGACAGTACAACAATCTTCAAATGGTTTAATTGATGTTGTATAGCAATCAATTTTACGACTTATCCCAATTATGTCTAATTTATCATATGTAGCTAGTGGTCGTAAAATTGGCATATTTACTACATCATTTATTACTACCATACTTTGTAATGTTTGTGATGCCACTTGTCCAACACTATCTCCACTCATAAGTACAAGACAATTATTCTGTTTAGCTATTTCTTCACTAATACGATACATCATTCTTCTCATAATAGTAATGTTATAGCTCTCTGGAATATAGTTAAGTAATGCTTGATGCATCTCCTCAAATGGAACCATATATAGCTTTATTTTATTATTTGGTGCATAAACACTCATTTTCTCTGTTAAATCAATAACTTTTTGCGCTGATTCAATACTTGTTAATGGTGTACTTTCAAAGTGAATACATTCGATTTGAACTCCTTGCTTCATACCTAAATATCCGGCAACAGGTGAATCAATTCCACCACTTAACATAAGTAATCCTTTTCCAGCAACTCCAACAGGGAATCCTCCCATACCTTTAATCTTTTTACAGTAAATAAATGTTGCATCAGCTCTAACTTCAACGTGTAATGTTAACTCAGGATTGTGAACATCAACTTTTAATAGTTCTGTATTTTTCAGAACGTATCCCGCAACGTGACGACTCATTTCCGGACTCTTAATTGGATAGTTTTTGTCACTTCTTTTACTCTCTACTTTAAATGTTACTACTTCACCCTTTAACTCACTATTTACTACTTCTAAAGCTTTAGCTAAAATATCGTCTAACTCTTTTGTTGTTTTACTAACTAAACTATAACTAGATAAACCTGATACTCTATCTAAACCTTTTATAACTTCTTCGTGGTTTTCACCATTAAGTAATATATATAATCTGTCATGATTTTTTTCGTATTTTACCTTATCATTATTAACTTTTTGTTTTATTAGGTTATTAACTCTTTCAACAAACATTTTTTTGTTTTTCCCCTTTAAAGTTAAGTCACCATATCTTACTAGTATTCTTTCATACATAATACCAACTCCTAATCAAAAATATAATACCATAATTGTTTGCTTTTTAATAATATTTTATATAAAATCTTATTGAGGTGATTAATATGTTTGTTGAAGTAAAAAAGGGCGAAACTAAAACAGAAAATTATCAAATAATGCTAGAGAATCTTGAGTACTTTTTATCAGAGAAAGATCATATAACTACAACTCTTAGTAACTTAAGTGCATTCCTCAATTATTTTCTTGATGATATTAATTGGGTCGGTTTTTACTTATTTGATGGTAACGAACTATATCTCGGTCCATTTCAAGGTTTACCAGCTTGCACAAAAATCAAAATCGGAGCTGGAGTATGTGGTGCTTGTGCTAAAGATCTTAAAACATATGTTGTTGATGATGTTGATGCCTTCCCGGGACATATTGCATGTGATGGTAATAGCAAATCGGAAATTGTAATCCCCATAATTAAAGATAATGTCTTATTTGGTGTATTAGATATAGATTCGCCACACAATAAAAGATTTAACACTGAAGATCAAAAGTATTTAGAGAAAGTTATAGCGAAATTAGTTGACATAGCGCTTTAGTTTCTATATAATATATGTTGCGCATGTGTAATAATGGCAGCTAAATAATGGATTTCATTTGATTTAGAATGTTCCTTACGGTTTGTAAGTAGTCTTTGCTGACAAGGTGAAAACATTAAAACATTCTCGCTAATAAATCATTATTACTCACGTAAAAAATAAAAGGAGGAATACACAAATGGCACGTTATACAGGACCAAGTTGGAAAAAAGCAAGACGCTTAAAATACTCAATTACTGAAACTGGTAAAGAGTTAAGTAAAAGACCATATGCACCAGGACAACACGGACAACGTCGTAAGAACGTTAGTGAATATGGTTTACAATTACAAGAAAAACAAAAAGTTAGATTTACTTATGGTGTAAATGAAAAACAATTCAAGAAAACTTTTAATGAAGCTAAAAAACTTCAAGGTAAACAAGGTGAGAACTTCTTATTCTTATTAGAATCAAGATTAGATAACTTAGTTTATAGAGCTGGTTTAGCTAGAACAAGACGTCAAGCAAGACAACTTGTTAACCACGGACACATCTATGTAGATGGACGTCGTACAGATATCCCATCATACAGAGTAGTTCCTGGACAAGTATTAAAACTTTCAGAAAAAGCAGCTAAATTCCAAATCGTTAAAGACGCTTTAGAAGCAGTTGTTTCAAGACCTGAATTCGTAAGCTTTGATGAAAACAAAGGTGAAGTTACTTACGTAAGATTCCCTGAAAGACAAGAAATCTTGTCAGAAATCAAAGAAAACTTAATCGTTGAATATTACAACAGATAATTAAAAACCGCCAATGGCGGTTTTTTTTATAGTTTAAAACGATTGATGATGATTTCACTAACTTCCTCAGGTGATAGGTTTGTATTATCTATTCTAATATAATTCTCATATGTAATTTCACCTTCATAAGACATCAAGCGATACTTGTCGTTTGATCTTTTTATTTCATTAGTGGTCCATTCTGTATCTAGTTTGGTCCATTTTTTATTTAATCTGTTTTCAGTAATATTTCTTTCCAGTCTAGTCTCTAAAGAAGTATTAAGTTCAGCGTAGTATACGTTATGATCCATGAATATATCCCTAATATATTTCATATAGTTCCAGTCATCCTCCATATTAAACGCCCATACATACGTAAAAATCATCCCTTTACTAGACTTACTAGAAGCCATCTTCTTAAATATTTCATCACGAAATTTCCAGATTAAATCTTGACCTTCTTCATATGAAAACAACTTCAATACCAAATCAATTGTCATATGGTTGTGGAAAAGTTTTAACCCAGTAGATTTTGCGAGTTCTTCTCCTACTGTCATTTTACCAACTGCTTGTGGTCCAAAGATTATTACTAAGTCCATAAAATCACCTCTTTATTTTCAATATTATAACACAAGAGGTCTTCATATGAAGACCTCTTTTATATTTATTCATTTTTTACATATACTGTGATTTGTAAAAAGAGACATAGCAATTAAATGAATACACTCCAATTATATACACAATGAATAAATAGTAAAAAGGTGTATATGTTAATGTGGTTGTTGTTGTTAAAACAATACTTGACTTAAATGTAATTACTCCTATTATAGATACTAACGGAATTACTACTGCTAGAGTTTTTAACACTTTATCATAATAATCCTGATTATATACTTTGTTATAAATCAAATTAAATGGAACTATTATTAAAGGATAAAAAGCAGCCATAGATGAAACTGTTCCCATAAATGAATCAACTTTGAAGAAATTATAACTAACCCCTTCTCCTTTAACTAGTGGCATCATATATAAGACTACTCCAATTACACCAAATAGTAAATAATACCATTTATACTCTCTTATTGCATTACTCATATTTACCCCCTGTAAGTATGTATTTAATATAGTTATTATATCACAAAATACACCTTATCTAAAAAAAGGATAAATGACCTTAAATATCCCCTTATTAAGCGATTAAAAAAACACTTTCAAGAAGAAAGTGTTTTAAGTATTCTATTTTACTGCAGCGTTTACTAAAGCTAAGAAACTTTCAGCATCTAAACTTGCTCCACCTACTAAAGCACCATCAATATCTGACATTGATAATAATTCAGCGATGTTTGCTGGTTTTACGCTACCACCATATTGGATACGCATTGCTTCAGCAGTTTCTTTACTGTATAATCCAGCAACAACTTGTCTAATAGCTTTGATTGTATCATTAGCCATTTCAGATGTAGCTGTTTTACCAGTTCCAATTGCCCATATTGGTTCATAAGCAATTACTAACTCTTTAATTTGTTCTGTTCCTAATCCTTTTAATGCAGCAACGACTTGTGCTTTAACAAAATCATCAGTAGTTCCAGCTTCTCTAACGTCTAACTCTTCACCTACACAAAGAATTGGAGTTAATCCATAACGAAATGCTTGATGGATTTTTTTGTTTACGTCACTATCAGTTTCGTTGTAATAAGCACGTCTTTCACTATGCCCAAGTACAACATATGTTACTCCGATATTTTCTAGTAATGGTGCACTTACTTCACCAGTATATGCTCCATTATCTAAATAATGCATTGTTTGTGCTCCAACTTTTAAGTTTTCACCTTGTCTTTTAACTAAGTCTCTTAAAATTGGTGCTTGTGCGCATACTACGCTATCTACAAATTCTGTTGATGGTACTTTCATGTTTACTGAGTAGATGAATTGTAGAGCTTCATCTCTCGTTTTATTCATTTTCCAGTTACCAGCAATAATTGGTTTTCTCATTTTATTATCGTCCTAACTTAATATTTTTTTAAGATCTTTTAACGCTTTTTCCGCTTCGTTACCTTCGGCAACAATTTTAACATTTTCACCTTTTGGTACCGCTAAACTCATTAACCCTAAAATACTTTTAGCGTCAACTACTTTATCAGAATACTCAAGTGTAATTTCTGCATCATATTGTGCTGACACTTGAACAACTTTAGATGCTAGTTGTGCGTGTAAACCAGCAGTGCTTTTTAAAGTTAATTCTGTTTTCATATTATTTCTCCTCTCAAAAACAACTCACTGATTGTTTTTATTACCTTATAATTCATCTACAGCTGCAACACCCGGTAAAGTTTTTCCTTCTAAATATTCTAAAGAAGCTCCTCCACCTGTTGAGATGTGTGTGAATTTTTCTGCGTATCCTAAACTGATTGCGGCAGCAGCGCTATCTCCACCACCAATAATTGTTGTAGCTTCTAAATCAGCTAATACTTTGCAAATTCCAACTGTTCCGTGTTCGAAATTAGGGAATTCAAATACTCCAGCAGGTCCATTCCATACAACTGTTTTAGCATCTTTTAATATTTCTGCATATTTTTCTAATGTTTTAGGACCAATATCTAATCCCATTTCATCTGCTTTAATATCATCAAATGAAGCGATTCTTGCAGGTGCATCATTTGAGAACTCTTTTGTTACTTTAATATCTAAAGGTAATTCTAATTTACCTTGTGCTTCTTGTAATAGTTGTTTTGCTAAGTCTAATTTATCTTCTTCGCAAATTGAAGTTCCAATTTCATAACCTTGAACTTTTAGGAAATTGTAACTCATTCCTCCGACGATTAAAATTTTATCTGCTTTTTTAAGTAAATTAGTTATAACACCAATTTTATCTCCAACTTTTGCTCCACCTAAAATTGCAACGAATGGTCTTTCAGGTTCATCAACAGCTCCACCGATAAATTTGATTTCTTTTTCTAGTAAGTATCCAGCAGCTACTTCATCAATATTTGATGCAATACCAACATTTGAAGCATGGCTTCTATGTGCAGTACCAAATGCATCGTTTACAAACACATCTCCAAGACCTGCCCAGTATTTACCAAGTTCAGGATCATTCTTAGATTCTTTTTTACCATCAACGTCTTCAAAACGTGTATTCTCAAACATTAAAACTTCACCTTCATTTAAGTCAGCAATAGCTTTTTCTAACTCAGGTCCTCTTGTAAAAGGTACAAATTTAACTTCTTGACCTAAGTATTCTGCAAGTTTTTCAGCAACAGGTGCTAAACTTTTCCCTGCTTTATCTTCTTCTTTTTTAACACGCCCTAAGTGTGAAAATAATACTACTTTAGCGTTTCTTCCTAGTACATCTTTGATTGTAGGTAATGCTTGTACAATACGATTGTCATCTGTAATAACTCCATCCTTCATAGGAACATTGAAGTCTACACGAACTAATACAGTTTTACCTGTAACATTTAAATCTCTAACAATTTTCTTTGCCATTTTCTTACTCCTTTAATTTTTTTCAACACTAATATTATACAAGATTTTTAATATTAATTCCAATGTTAAGAGTCGAGTGTAAACACTTTCTTTCATCAATTTTCATCGATTTTCATTGATATTAGATGATTTAAAATGTTTTTCACTTTTTTGTGCTGTTTTTCTATTTTTTGTGAATTTTCTGTCAAATCAAGCATAGAGAGGTCTTTAAATATAATTTTCGTACCCTCATTTTCACTTCGAAAAGATAGAACATTGTGGTAGTTAATAAGAATAGAGTCATATTCTCTAAGGGACTTTGTTGGATAAAGAATTACGTCTTCATTAACGTATATTGGTAGGTTTGTTTTTGATAAAAGTAACTTAGAAACAGCTTCTTTACGACCTTGAAAGGTTGACATATTTCTAATACAGAGTGTGTTCACATAATCTATTAATCCTTTATTATATACTTTATTCTCTTTGCCATATACTGCTACTCCGTGAGTACTTCTTTTTATATAGTTCATAATATCACCCTATTAATAATACTGATATTACGAAGGTTTTTCTTTAGTATTCTAGTGATAAAAGCAAAAAAAAAGTGCACCACTGTGCACTTTTACAATTATTGTAATCTCAATTCAGTTTCAGGATTGAAGAAATGAACTTTATTCATATCAAACGCTAATTCAATCTCATCACCAATTTTAATATCAGTACGAGCATTAACTTTTGCAGTTAATGTATGATCACCGATATTACAGTAGATATTTGTTTCTGCTCCTAATAACTCAGCAACATCAACTTTTAATTTCACGATTGAATCTTTGTAAGTATCTTTTACAACATTATCATCATGAATGTTTTCTGGTCTAATACCTAGAACGATTTCTTTATTTTCTAACTTGTTGTTTTTAATAATTGTCATTTTATCTTCTGGAACCTTAACTTTGATACCTTCACCTACGAAGAAATCTTTTTCTAGTTTACCACTAATGAAGTTCATTGGAGGTGTTCCAATAAATCCACCAACAAAGATGTTTGCTGGGTTGTCATAGATTTCTTTTGGTGCTCCTACTTGTTGGATATATCCATCTTTCATAACAACAATTCTTGATGCCATTGTCATTGCTTCAATTTGGTCATGTGTTACATAGATTGTAGTAGTTTCAATTCTTTCATGTAACTTAATAATTTCAGCACGCATTTGAACACGAAGTTTTGCATCTAAGTTTGATAGTGGTTCATCCATTAAGAATACTTTTGCATCACGTACAATTGCACGTCCTAAAGCAACACGTTGTCTTTGTCCACCTGATAATGCTTTTGGTTTACGATCTAGGTATGCTTGTAATCCTAAAATGTCTGCTGCATTTTGAACTCTCTTATCAATTTCATCTTTTGGCATTTTTCTTAGTTTTAAACCAAACGCCATATTATCATAAACTGTCATATGTGGATATAAAGCATAACTTTGGAATACCATTGCGATATTTCTATCTTTTGGAGCTACATCATTTACTAATACATCATCAATATATAGTTCTCCAGCTGTGATTTCTTCTAATCCAGCTACCATTCTTAATGTTGTTGATTTACCGCACCCTGAAGGTCCTACAAATACGATAAATTCTTTATCTTTTACGTCTAATGAAAAATCAAATACTGCTTGTACACCGTTATCATATACTTTGTCTAAACTGTTAAATTTTAATTCAGCCATTATTTTCTCCTTTTGTAAATCATATTTTTCTCACTGTAATAATTATATAAAAAAGAGTGTTTTTTTGAAATGTGCAAAATGCACAAAAACACTCTTTAGATTTAGTACTTATATAACATGTAAATTGCATTAGCACCTTTAAATGTCTTAACGTTAATATTGGTTGCTTCAATAAAATTATCAATTCGATAGTTAAGTGTATTTCGATGCATAAATAATTTTTTTGCACTTAAGCTAGAATTCATATTATTGTCAATGAATTCTCGAACAGTGTGGATTACTTCATTATTAACTTTTGAGTTAATGAAATTAATTACTTGTTGTTTTAGTTTTTTGTTATCCTTTAATACTATATAAGTTATAACATCCTCAAAAAAATAGACGTTATGTGGTAACTCTTTGATGAACTCTTTGAGATCATCTCCAAGGATGAAGTCTTCTTCTAAATATGGTTCGATTAAAATAGTAACCATTCCCTCAAAATCTTCAACAAGTAATACTTGGAAGCTTTCAAGATCAATTGGCTCAAGATTATAATAGTCTTTATCAATAATAGTTATGACATCATCTTCAATATTTTCTATTGCGATATTATCATTAATATTGCTAAAGAATAGTTCTAGTTCTTTAGATAGATTTGGTTGATATACGTATACTCTTCTTTTCATATTTTTCACCTGTTCATATTATAGCACATTTTTTTAGATAAATATGAAGAATTAATGAGAATCAGATAAGAAAAAAGCCCAAAAATTTGGGCTTATAATGATTTGTATAAATTTGTGACTGTTTCTACGTCAAATCCAAAGAACTTGATTGCATCGCTTGCTGGTGCACTTACACCGAATGTTTCGATTCCTTTAACATTGTTAGCAAACTGATACCATAAATCTGGAGCTCCCATTTCTAAAGCTAAACGCTTTTGACAAGTTGCTGGTAAGATAAGTTCTTTATACTCCTGTGATTGTTTTTTGAACACATCAACTGAAGGCATTGATACAACTCTTACATTGATTCCTGTTTCAGCTAATTTATCTTGAACATCTAATGCTAATCCAACTTCACTACCTGTAGCAATTAGGATTCCTTCGAAGTTTTCTTTGTCACTTATTACATAAGCACCTTTTTGGAAATCTTCGTAAGTAGTTTCTTTCTTAACTTCAAGATTTTGTCTGGAAAGAACAATAACACTTGGAGTTGTTTTGCTTTCTAAAGCACTTCTAAATGCGTAATTAGTTTCATTCGCATCACCTGGACGGAACACATTTACGTTTGGTGTAGTTCTTAACATTGATAATTGCTCAATTGGTTCATGAGTAGGTCCATCTTCTCCAACTGCAACACTGTCATGTGTGAAGATATAGATTGAAGGAATACCCATAATAGCAGCCATTCTAACTGCTGGTTTTAAATAGTCAGCAAAAACAAAGAATCCACCACTAAAACCTTTTAATCCGTGTAGTGTTAACCCATTAACCATTGCAGCCATTGCGTGTTCACGAACACCGAAGTTAATATTTCTACCTAGGGGGTTTTTATAACTATAATCACCATCAACACCTTTTGCTTTTGTTGATTTTGTTAAGTCGGCACTTCCACCAATAATTGATACAACTGCTTCACTTAATTTAGTGATTGCTTTTCCTCCACTAACACGTGATGCTTCATTTGTACCTAATGCAGCTGTTTCTAATACTTCTTCAAGGTTGACAGTTAACTCACCATTAATTATTGCTTCTAACTCTTTTGCTAATTCTGGATAAGCTTTTTTATAAGCTTTCATTGTTTTGTTCCATGAAGCTAACTGCTTGTCTCCACGTTCAACAGTATTAACTTTGAAGTCTTCATATGCAGCTTCAGGTGCTTCAAACTCACCGTGATTGTAGTTCATTCTTTTTCTCATTGCATCTGTTTCTTCTTTTCCTAGAGGAGAACCATGTGTAGCACTTTTTCCAGCTAAGCTTGATCCAAATCCAATAACGCTTTTAACTTCAATTATTGAAGGTTGGTCCTTAATACCTTTTGCAATATTGATTGCTTCATTTAATTCATCTAAATCATTAGCATCTCTAACTTTCATGTAATGCCAGTTCATAGCTTTATATTTATCTTCAACATTTTCACTATTAGCCCAAGCCAATGGCCCGTCTAATTGGATATCATTTGAATCATATAATACGATTAATTTCCCTAATCCTAAATGTCCAGCTAAACTCATTGCTTCTTGAGTTACACCTTCTTGTAAGTCACCATCACCACATATTGCATATGTGAAGTGATCAACAACTTTTAAGTCATCTTTATTAAAAGTGGCACTTAAATAGCTTTCAGCAACTGCCATACCAGCTGCCATAGCAATCCCTTGCCCTAAAGGTCCACTTGTTGCATCAATACCCTCAGTATGAAGATACTCAGGATGCCCTGGAGTTAAACTATTTAATTGTCTAAATTGCTTTAAATCTTCCATACTTAATTTGTATCCAGCTAAATGTAGTGTTGGATATAACATACCTGTAGCATGCCCTGCAGCTAAAACAAAACGATCACGATTAAACCATAATGGTTGATTTGGTGTGATGTGCATGTGTTTTGTATATAGTGAGTAAATCATAGGTGCAGCCCCTAATACTATACCTGGATGTCCACTATTTGCTTTGTTAATTGCATCCATTCCTAAGAAACGAATTGCATTAATTGATTTTTCCATTTTATTCTCCTTTTTGATTTCTATAAAATCCATACTTTAACAGTTAACATTATATCGTAAAGATGAAATTTTTTAAACTAATGTGTTAAAAAATGAACGAAATTTCGATGAAAACGTTTGCTAGGAAATGATGTTTGTTATTGACCTTTATTATCACATTTAATATAATACTTCTAAGGGGGTTTTTATATGTCTGAAATATTATTTGATTTAATTGATTTAATTATTGATGTTGTTATCGAATTAGGCTCATCTGGTTCAAAATCATCTCGTTTTAATTCATTTGGTGGAAAACGAATGAACTTACACGATACTGATAACTATGTCAGTGACTTTGATGCATTACCATATCAAGGTATCTCTAAAAAAAGAAGTACGAACACTACAACTAGAAACAACTATATAAACCGAGATGGTGTTACTCCAGTAGGTGAATCTTATCATAAAGATACAGAACTAAAAACCACTGCCAAACCACCGTTAACTGATCATGATTCATTCAGCCATACTAATATCAATGATATTAAACTAGAGATTCTGTTGTTAAACTATATGTTTAATGAAGATGATGGTAAAATATCACGTAAAGAGTCAAAAATGATTAAAGACCATTTTAAGAAATTTAAAGGAGTTTTAAAGGCTGATGATATAAAAGAAATATCAAGTTTTAGAAATCTTGATAACTCCTTGATGAACATTAGAGCTTTTATTAGTCAAAATCCTGTTTCTGAAGGATGTATTAGTAAAGGGATCAACTTGTTGAAACATATTGATCATAAAGAAAACAGATATCACTCCGTAATCAATCGTATTGAAAGTGCATTACTTGATGCAATGGGGTATTAAAAAAAGAGAAATTTGATTTCTCTTTTTATTTTTTACCCGATTGAACCTTCCATTTCCAAATGGATTAATTGATTCAACTCAACTGCATACTCCATTGGTAATTCTTTTGCAAATGGTTCAATGAATCCCATTATAATCATTTCAGTCGCTTGTTCCTCAGTTAGTCCACGACTCATTAGGTAGAATAATTGTTCTTCTGATACTTTAGATACTGTTGCTTCGTGTTGTACTTGAGCTTGATTATTTTTAACGATGTTATATGGTAATGTATCACTAACTGAAATATCATCTAGAATGATTGTATCACATTCGACATTACTTTTGGCACCAATAGCACTTTTGTTATGTTGAATTAATCCACGATAATTAACTCGACCACCTTTGGCACTCATTGATTTACTTATTATTTTACTTGTTGTATCTTTACCGATATGGATCATTTTCGCACCTGTATCTTGGTTCATTCCTTCACCAGCAAAGGCTATAGAAATTGTTGTTCCTTTAGCACGATCACCTTTTAAGATACAAGCTGGATATTTCATATTTATTTTTGAACCGATGTTTCCATCAATCCATTCCATATGTCCATCTTCTTCTACAAGAGCTCTTTTTGTTACTAGGTTGATAATATTATTTGCCCAGTTTTGAACTGTTGAATAACGGCAGTAACCACCTTTTTTAACGAATATTTCAACGATAGCTGCATGTAAACTATGTTTTGTATAGACTGGTGCTGTACACCCTTCTACATAATTAACACTTGCTCCTTCATCGACAATAATCAATGTTCTTTCGAATTGTCCCATTTGCTCACTATTAATTCTAAAATATGATTGTAATGGTTTCTCAACATGGACACCTTTTGGTACGTAGATGAAACTTCCTCCACTCCAAACAGAACTGTTTAATGCTGCATATTTATTGTCTCTAGCTGGAACAATCTTACCGAAGTATTCTTTAAATAATTCTGGATGTTCTCTTAATGCTGTATCTGTGTCTGTAAAGATAACTCCTAAATCTTCTAATTCCTTGATTGTTGAATGGTATACTACTTCACTCTCAAACTGTGTACTTACACCCGCTAAGAACTTTTGCTCAGCTTCTGGAATTCCTAGTTTTTCAAATGTATCTTTTATTTCTTCAGGCACATCTTCCCAACTATCCTCTGACTTCTCACTTGGTTTGATATAGTATGTAATCTCATCAAAGTTGATTTCACTTAAATCAGGTCCCCATGTTGGTTGTGGTTTTTTTAAGAAAGCTTCATAGCTTTTAATTCTAAAATCCAACATCCATTCTGGTTCACCTTTTACTTTAGAAATTTCTTTTACAATGTCTAGTGATAATCCTTTACCTGTATCCATGACACTTTTTGTTTCAGTTTTAAAACCGTATTTATAATCACCAATAATATTATTAATTTCTTGTTTTGTTTTTTCACTCATGGTGAATCACTCGCTTTCTTCTATTGTCCCTTCAAATGCTTTCCAAGCAATTGAGGCACATTTAATTCTTGCCGGAAATTTCTTTACTCCTGAATAAACGACTGCGTCCTCTAATTCTACATTCTCATCAAACTCTTTGTTTGATAACATATTTAAATAAGTTTCAGTTATATTCATTGCTTCTTTTTTTGATTTTCCGATAAGTGTTTCACTCATTACACTAGCACTACTACAGCAAATACTACATCCTGTACCATCGTGTTTTACATCAACTACTTTTCCATCTTTCACTTTTGATTGAATAGTAATATCGTCCCCGCATGTAGGGTTTTTTATATGTACAGTTTTGTACTCTGGATCTTGTACTAATCCTTTGTTACGAGGATTTTTGTAATGATCCATAATTACTTGTCTGTATAGGTTCTCCATATTATTCATTTAATCCACCTCTAAAATCCTACGCTTCTGAAAAAATCAGCGGCGTTTTTTAATGACTCGATAAATTTATCGCAATCATCTTTTGTGTTATATAAGTAAAATGAAACTCGTAAAGTAGCTACTACTTCTAGCCACTTTATTACAAGTTGAGCACAATGATGTCCAGCTCTCATACAAATATTATCTTGATCAAAGAAAGTTATTGCATCGTGAGGATGTACACCTTTTATGTTGAAACTGATTATTCCTGTTTCTGATGTTTCATTATAGATTTCAACACCTTCAAGTTCTTTCATTTTCTTTACAGTATATTCTTTTAATTCAAACTCGTACTTCCCAATTTCATCTACACCAATGTCATTGAGATAATCAATAGCAGCTCCAAATCCTATAACCTCAGCAATAGGTGGAGTTCCTGTTTCAAATTTGTACGGCGTATCTTTCCAACTTGCATCAAACTTATTTACATTATCATTCATATCTCCACCAAACTCAATTGGTGGCATTTCTTGTAGTAAATCTTTTTTACCATAAAGAATTCCGATTCCTGTTGGTCCTAACATTTTATGTCCTGAGAACGATAGGAAATCACAGTCTAAATCTTTTACATCTATTTTCATATGTGGAGCAGCTTGTGCAGCGTCAACGCTAACAACTGCACCATATTGATGTGCTAGAGTGATTATTTCTTTGATTGGAGCAATATACCCCATTACATTTGATACATAGTTTAAAGCTACAACTTTGGTTTTTTCATTTATAACTTTTTTAACATTTTCAATAGTTATTCGTCCTTCATCGTTTAATGGAACATACACTAGTTTAGCACCTGTTATATTACTGACGTTTTGCCAAGGTAATACATGACTATGATGTTCTAACTCACTAACAAGAATTTCGTCACCCTGTTTTAGGTTGTTTAACCCATAACTTGAGGCAACTAAGTTTAGAGCACTACTAGCCCCTCTTGTGAAGACTATTTCATCAAACTTAGCGTTAACAAATTTGCTGATTTTTTCTCGTGCGCCTTCATACTTTTCTGTGGCAACATAACTCATGTTATATACTCCACGATGTACGTTTACACCATATTTACTATAGTATTCATCCATAGCATCTAAAACACATTTGGGTTTTAAACTTGACGCCGCAGTATCTAAATATACTAATGTATCATCATCAAGAACTGGAAAGTCCTTCTTTAATTCTAAAGGATTCATAATATCACCTACTGAGTTTTATTTTCAACGTTACTAATGAAGTCATTTTTTAGTGTGTCTGTTGATAAGACTTTTAAAACTGGTGATAAAAATCCAGAAATAATTAGTCTTTCAGCTTCTTTTAAACTAAGTCCACGACTCATTAAATAATATAATTGTTCATCATCAATTTTACCGATTGCTGCACCATGTGAAGCTTCAACATCAAACTCATCAATCAATAGTAATGGGTTTGCATCTAAACGTGCTTTTACTCCTAGAACTATTCCTTTATTTGATTGTCTTGCAACACTTTTTTTCATATCTTTATTGATCTTACCGATTCCTTCAAAGACAAGTGCACTACTATTATTTGATACACCATAGTTTTCAATATATCCTTCTGTTTCAGGAGCTTTATGTTCAACTAACTGTGTAAAGTTTGCTTCTTGTTGATCTGAAGTGATTGCGACAGTTTTTGTAGTTCCGGTAGCATATTTTTCTTCTAGGTATATGTTTGTTTTACTTTGTGTAAGACTATCATTTACTTCTGCTACACTATATGCTGCATTACCATATCTAAATACAAATGCATTTCTTGTAATACTTGCTACTGCTTTTTTATTTAGTTTAGATATCCCTGAGTATTGTAGTTTTGCATTTTCTTTAACGATTGCATTTGAAACAAAATTATAACTTGTTTCTGTTTCGTTATACAAATACTCAAAATACTTTAACTCACTATTCTCTTCTAAAACAATTCGAGTATTATTCACTAGTTCATTGTTTCCTTGGATATAGAAAATATGTAATGGTTTTTCAATATATTTGTTTCTAGGAACATGGATTAGAATTCCACTATTAACATTCTCGATATTGTAGTTATATGCTTCATCTGTTGTTGCATTACAGAATTCAGTTTCGAGAAACACATTGATTTTATTAGGAAGTGCAAACTCATATGAATCAATATAAACTTGGTTCATTTCTTCTTCAAGACTTCTTACAATCACGTGACCATCTTTAACTACGATATAGTTTTTCAAGTCCTCTGTTAATAGTTTCTTTATTTCACTTGGTACCTCTTTATTTTGAAGAGGATACAGTTCAAAACTTTTCATTATAAATCTAAGGCTTCCTTCGTAGCACAAACACCTAACATGACACGTTTTTGCTCTTCTTCTTCAATCACTCTTACATCTTTAATACCAAGTTCTTCTTTTATCCAGTCATATCCTTCGTTATCAATTTTCTTAATAATTTCATTTCCACCACTTTTTACTATTTTACCTTTCATCATAACGTGAACGGTAGTTGGTTTAATATAGTCTAGTAGTCTTTGGTAATGAGTGATTAATAACATTCCTAGATTATCGTTTTTCATGCTTGTAACATTTTCTCCAACAATTTTTAATGCATCAACGTCTAATCCTGAATCAATTTCATCCAATATTGCTATTGAAGGTTTCAACATTTTCATTTGCAAGATTTCATTACGCTTTTTCTCTCCACCACTAAATCCTTCATTTAAGTATCTATGTGGTAAGTCCTCGTTCATTTTCAAATCAGTTACAGCGTGATCTAATTCACGAATAAACTTAGATAAACTAACACTTTTTCCTTCTCCCATACGAGCATTCATAGCTGTTTTGATAAAATCACTATTAGTTACACCTGGCACTTCTGCTGGATGTTGCATTCCTAAAAATAACCCTGCACGGCTTCTTTCATCTACTGACATATCTAGGACATTTTTTCCGTCTAGTAAAATTTCACCTTTTGTTACCTTATATTTCGGGTGTCCCATAATAACACTTGCTAGTGTTGATTTACCTGTTCCATTTGGTCCCATAATCGCGTGAGTTTCCCCACCCTTTATTTCTAAATTTACACCTTTTAAAATTTCTTTTTCTTCAACTTCTGCGTGAAGATTTTTGATAGTTAGTACTGACATAATTATTACCTCCTTGAGTCCAGTTTATATTATATAGTTTTATAATTAATATTCCAAATAATATGATATTTTTTTTAATTAAAATTTTCAAATAAAAACAGAGCAAATTTGCTCTGTTATTTTAAATCTATTTTAACCGCTTAATTAAGCGATTTTTCTAATTGCATACTTTATACGAATTGTTGGATTAATTTGGAAATAATTTCATAGCCATTTTCATTCAAATGAAAACCATCAAATGTGTAGTCCAAATTTAGTTGATCAAAGTCGTTTTTTAGATGTTTATTTATATCAACAATACGGATTCTGTTTTTACGAGCATAGTTTTTCAAGTAATAATTTAACATGTTAATTTCAAAATTATCTCGTGAATCAACATAATCACGATTGATATAATCTATGTTTGCTGGATTTACTGGCACAACTGTCACCAAGTATATTTCTGTTTCTTTACTTCTTTTTTTAAGTTCTTTAATAATCTCAATAATATTGTTGTAGATTTCTTTCACTGATCGATCATCAAAGCCCATATCATTCGAACCAATTGATAAAAATAGTTTACTTGGTTTATACTTGATTGCTCTCTTATATAGTGTTTTTGATAATAGTTCAGTTGTATCACCGCTAATCCCATTATTGTAAATGACACCCTCGCTAAAATATTTACCGATATCTAGGTTTTCTATTACACAATCACCAAGTAATACAATTTTTCCTTTTTCAAAATCACGATGTGAAATTTCTTCAGTTTTCTCTTTATGTCTTCTTTTTATGTTGGTCATGTTGATCATATTGCACCTCTAATTGTTTTCTTTATCAAATTTAGGTCCAAAGAATCTTTTGATTATTACCAATGTCAACAAGGCGAATAATGATACACTTATTCCCAAAGTAATAAAGCCCAGACCGAAAATTATACCAATTATGGCACTAATCCATAGGGTCGATGCGGTTGTTAGTCCAGTAATGTAGCCATTTGTTTTAATAATAGCCCCTGTACCTAAAAATCCTACACCTGCAACTATTTGTGCAATAAGTCTCTGTCTTTCAAATGTAACTGAAGCAGCTACTTCAGGGTTTGTTTGAGCAGTATCTATAACTAGCTGAATACTATCGAAGTATAAGTACTCTTGGACAATCGCTAGCGCTGCTGCACCGAAGGCTACCATTAAGTGAGTGGTCATTCCGGCTATTTTATGTTTTTTCTGTCTTTCATATCCAATCAATCCTACAAAAACAAGTGTTAAACCTAAAGTTTGTAAGATATAGAATAGATCTATCGTTTTATCCATCTAGTCACCTCTTTCCTTTGAACATATCATTATAAACGCTTACATAAAAAAAATCAATAGTATTAGAAAAATTTTTTTGTGATTTTTACATAATAAAAAGGATGCCTTTTGAAGGCATCCTTTAAAGTTTTATTGTTCTGATGAATAATCCATTGCTTCGTAACGTTGGTACATTTTGTATCTACGTTTTGCCTCTTTTAAGTTAAGAGCGAATAATTCTTCAGCTTTATCAGGATTGATATCAACCAATTGTGCATAACGAGCTTCGTTCATTAAGAACTCTTGGTAACGATCCCAGTTTGGTGTTTTTGAATCAATTTTGAATGGGTTTTTACCTTGTGATTCTAATCTTGGATCGAATCTAAATGTTGGCCAGTAACCACATTCTGTAGCTAATTTAGCTTGATTTTGTGAATTAGTTAATCCACCTTTGATTTTGTGAGCGATACATGGTGAGTAAGCTAAGATGATTGATGGTCCATCATATTCCTCAGCTTCTTTGAATGCTTTAAGAACTTGTTGTTGAGAAGCACCGTGAGATACTTGAGCAACATATACATGTCCATAACTCATTGCGATAGCAGCTAAGTCTTTTTTCTTACCAGCTTTACCAGATGCAGTAAATTTAGCAATTGATGCAGTTGGTGATGATTTAGATGATTGTCCACCAGTGTTTGAGTAAACTTCAGTATCGACAACTAAGATGTTGATATCTTCGTTGTTTGCGATAACGTGGTCTAATCCACCGTAACCAATATCGTAAGCCCATCCGTCTCCACCGATAATCCAGTTAGATTGTTTAACGATGTAGTTAGATAATTCTTTAATTTCTTCTGCATAAGCTTCGTTTGAATCAGCGATTAATGGTAATAATTTGTTGTAAACTTCTAAAGTTTTATCTCCATCAGTTTTATTTTCTAACCATAGGTCCATTAATTCTGCTTCTTCAGTTGAAACATTTTCTTTGTTGTTTACAAATACATTTTGTAATCTAGCACGTAAAGTTTCGTTTGCGTGTCTCATACCAAATCCAAATTCAGCATTGTCTTCGAATAAACTGTTTGCCCAAGCAGGTCCACGTCCATTGTCAGCTGTTGTATAAGGAGTTGCAGGGAATGATGCACCATAAATTGATGAACATCCTGTTGCATTTGCGATTTGCATTCTTTCACCGAATAATTGTGTAACTAATTTAACATATGGAGTTTCTCCACATCCAGCACAAGCTCCACTAAATTCGAATAATGGTTTTGCAAATTGTGAGTTTTTAGCGTTTCCTTTTCCAAGGATGCTATCTTTGTAAGTAACTTTATTGAATAAGTATTCTGTATTTTGAACTTCACCTTTTTCAATTTCTTCATGAATTGGTGACATTGCTAATGCTTTAGTTTTAGCTGGACATACTTCAACACAAACTCCACAACCTGTACAATCTAATGTACTGATTTGAATTTTATATTGTAATCCTGCTAATGCTTTACCAGTTGCTTTTTTAGTTACTAATCCTTCAGGCGCGTTAGCCATTTCTTCTTCTGTTAATAAGAATGGTCTAATTACAGCATGTGGACAAGCGAAAGCACATTGGTTACATTGGATACAGTTTTCTGAAATCCATTCTGGTACGTAGTTAGCTACTCCACGTTTTTCGTAGTTTGTTCCACCGTTATCCATAGTTCCATCTTCGTATCCTGTAAATGCACTTACTGGTAAATCATAACCTTTAATTGCGTTTACTGGATCTGCAATATTACGTACGAAATCAGGTCTTGTCATATCTACTTCAGCTTCTTTGTATTCTAAGTTAGCCCATTCTGGTTTAACTTCTACTTGAACTAAACCGTGAGAACCAGCATCAATTGCTCTCCAGTTTTTATCAACGATTGCTTGACCTTTACGTCCATATGCTTTTTCGGCATATTTCTTCATTAATTTAGTAGCTGTTTCAAATGGCATGATTTGTTCATTAAGTTGGAAGAATGCGCTTTGCATAATTGTGTTAATCATAACACCTAAACCAGCTTCTTCAGCTAACTTAACTGCGTTAATAACAAATAATTTTGCTTTTTTCTCAGCTAATTGTTTTTTGATTTTGTTTGGTAATAAAGCTTCTACTTCTTCAGCTGGTGTAACAGTATTTAGTAAGAATGTACCGTTTTCTCTTAATCCATCAATCATATCATATTTTGTTAAGTATGAATCTTTTGAACATGATACGAAGTGAGGATGGTTAACTAAGTAAGTTGAACGGATTGGATCTTTACCAAAACGTAAATGCATACGAGTAACTCCACCAGATTTTTTAGAATCATAAGATGAATATGCTTGACCGTATAAGTCTGTATTTTCACCAATGATTTTGATTGTGTTTTTAGAAGCACCTACAGTACCATCACTACCTAATCCAAAGAATAGTAATTCAGTAGTACCTTCTTGAGCAACGTCATGATGAACGATTGGTAATGAAGTATGGTTAACATCGTCTTCGATACCGATAGTGAATCCATCTTTTTGTTCTCCAGCTAAGTTTGTGAATACTGCAACGATTTGACTTGGAGTAGTATCTTTTGAAGATAAACCATAACGTCCACCAATGATTACTGGAGCTGCTTCAGTTCCATAGTAAATTGATTTAACGTCTAAGTATAATGGTTCACCAATTGATCCACTTTCTTTAGTACGATCTAATACAGCAATTCTTTTAACTGATTCAGGCATAGCACTTAAGAAGTGTTTTGCACTAAATGGACGGTATAAATGTACAGTTAATAAACCAACTTTTTTACCTTGAGCTACTAAGTAATCTACAGTTTCTTCGATTGCTTCAGTAACTGATCCCATTGCGATAATTACGTCTGTTGCATCTTCTGCACCGTAATAAACGAATGGAGCATAATTACGTCCTGTAATTTTGCTGATTTCTTCTAAGTATTCAGCAGCAATATCAGGTACTTTTGCATAATATTTATCTTGTATTTCACGAGCTTGCATGTAAACATCATCGTTTTGAGCTGATCCTCTTGTAACTGGGTTAGAAGAGTTTAATGCTCTTTTACGGAATGCTTTTACTGCATCTCTGTCTAGTAATCTGTCTAATTCAGCGTAATCCATTACTTCAACTTTATTTACTTCGTGAGAAGTTCTAAATCCATCGAAGAAATGTAAGAATGGAATACTTGATTTAATTGCACTTAAGTGAGCAACTGCTCCAAGGTCCATAGTTTCTTGTACAGAACCACTTGCTAAGATAGCGAAACCAGTTGGTCTTGCTGCCATAACATCTTGGTGATCCCCAAAGATTGATAAAGCTTGTACTGCGATACTTCTTGCAGCAACATGGATAACACCAGGTAATAACTCCCCAGCAATTTTATACATGTTTGGTAATTTTAGTAAAAGTCCTTGTGATGCTGTGAATGTTGTAGTTAAAGCTCCTGCTTGTAAACTACCATGAACTGACCCTGCAGCTCCTGCTTCAGATTGCATTTCAATTACTTTTACTGGCATATCGAATAAGTTTTTCTTACCTTGAGATGCCCATAAATCGATGTATTCTGCCATCGGTGAAGATGGTGTGATTGGATAGATTCCTGCTACTTCTGTAAATGCATATGCAGTATGCGCAGCAGCTTGGTTTCCGTCCATCGATTGGAATACTTTTTTTGCCATTTGACAATACCTCCAATAATTAATTATTCTTTGATTTTTATGAATATTTCATACAGTTTTGATTATAAATCATTTTATTTCTTTTTACAACATTGAAGATACCTTTTTTTTCTAAAAGAAAACACTTACATATTCTTATTTATAACAAATGTTTATAGTTTATATTTTCTTTAATTTCTTTATTGACTAATCAATCATAAAAAAGCGCCTATTTAGGCGCTTTAAAATCATTAATTGGAAAATCTGTAATTACGTTATTTGGCAAAATGTAATATGGATCTTGGAAATGTAGAAGAAGTATTTTTTCATAGTCATAATTGTATTTTGGAGATCGCATATCCCAGTTTCTAGAAATTATCGTCTCTAGAAAGAATTTTACATCTCCACCATTGTAGTTATCCTCTAACTCTTTTTCAATAAAACCATATGAAGTATCTTCAATTTTGTGTACTCTCCAACCAATATTATCATCTATATATATATCGTCTTTAATTTCAATCACTTTATAATCATATATGTTATTAGTTTTTAAGACGTTATGATATTTATTCTTATAGAAACTTCTAACCTGATTACTATAATTATAAGAGTTGAAAATAGTATAACTAACTAAACTGTTTTCTGTTCCCTGCAGTCTTGAGCCATAGTCTATAGAGATATATGAATATCTATCATCCCCATAATCCACTGTGAACTGACAGTAATTTAAACCATAACATTCTCCATTAGTAGTAGAAGCACTATCTTCAGGATCAGCATTTAAACCTAAGTTTTTACTCATTGTTATGTTATGCTCATCACTATTTTCTCCATCAGTAAAAGTAATTACTAGTTGTGATGAATAATTGTTTAACTCAGTATCACTAAAGTTATAATGATTTGTTGAATTTAAACTTTCTTCTGTACTTACACCTGAATCATACTCTAAATAGTTTCTAGTTGAGGTTATTTCATTTATTTTATCATTAATATATGTATATTCATTTGTCACTGATTTGAAAACGCTAGTGTAATAATAATAAGTCTCTTCAGCACTAATAATCTCTCTTAATACTGTTTGATATGCCTGGTATTCTTTTAGAGTGTTATCCTGATTATACTCAATGTATATATCAAAAACGACTTGTGCTTTTAAGAAGGTATTTGTAATAACTTCCTTTTCACCACTATTGTAAATTGTTACATACTCGTATGTGTTTCCACTTAGCTTCTCAACTCCTGAATAATGTACTTTATTTTCAGTTATGTTCTCAATATTTATTTGAGGGCAATTATTAATTAGAACAGTGTTGTAAATTACGTATCCTTCCTTATCATAATATCGACAGCTTCTTGTTGATAATTGATCATTTTTCGCTTCTGATATTGTGTTTGATGAGATACTGAACAGAACAAGGACTAAGACTATTGTCGAAAGAATTTCAAGAATTAGGGTGTTCCATCCTTTTTGTTCAAAACTTTCTTTTAAGTAATTGTTAATAAATCTAATTATTTGATACCAAAATAATCCAATTGATAATGCCAGACAGAAGTACTTAAACATGTTCCAAAAATTGTAGTATGTCTGGACATATTCATCCATTGCAAAATATGAAATTATACCTGTAACGATAATTATCCATTTAATTCCTGTTTTGTGTTCAATGATGTATTTCATTTTTTCTCCTTTTCATAATTATTTTTTTGTAAAACAATTATGAATCAACATCTTAACACCTGATACATATTCCTATTAAATATATTAATTAATACGAAGGACACTTGTTTCCCTGCATCCCTATATTTTATATCAAGTTTAAACCCTGGTATTACTATCCTAACTTCTTCTGCAATATAGAACAAGATAGGAATTAAGTATATAAGTAAAAAGACGCTAGGAAGCAATATTATAGTCATTACTGTTGTGATTATATTTGATGCACTTGTTGTGTTAAGTTGTGTAGATTGAATATTACATAAAGAAAAAAGCTGATATATTGTGAATAATACAAATATCAAAGCTCGTAGTTTTCTAAAGAAACTTGTCTGCTTATTATTCATACTATTCCCTCCTCAGCTTTTGTGTAGTTCTATTATATCATATATTTATTTGATAGAGTTTAGGAATTTTTCTGTTTTGTCTAGGTATAATCCGGCAATAAACATAAAATCAACACCTAAATCTACTGATAGACCAATAAATTCTTTATATAATGCCACATTATGCCATTGTAAACATTGGAAAGCTCTAAAGAAATATAATCTATTATATTCTTCAACTGATGGTTCTTTTCCTAAATATACTGGTAATAGTTCAAGGGCATGATTGAAATCATTATTCCCAAAACATGCGATATCATAGAATGGATCATTATTTCCAGTAAACTCCCAGTCCATTAATCTTAGATTTGAGTTTGTTACTACAAAATTACTAATCTGTGAATCACCGTGTGAAAGCGTAAATCTTGATTCATCCATATATGTATTTTTAAATTCCATCCATCTTTGTTTTAACTCCAAATATCTTTCTGAATGAGAAAAATTATACTCATCCATATAACTTTCATACAAACTTAATCTTTCTAAATGTCCATAGTCATTCACTGCCTTCATTCCAGACTCATGGATTTTATGAAGAACTTGTGCAGCTTCTTCTAAATGTTCTATGGGATTTAATTCTCCTAGTGGTGTTCCTTCAATATATTCAGCAATCTTATAACCTGATGCAATATCAAGGAATACTGTATGATTATTTAAACCTAGAGATTCTGTGTTTTCTATATTTGCCTTTTCAATTGTTCTATCAACAAATTTTTCAGCATTTTTTCCAGGGATTCTGAATGTATATAACTTTTCATCTACTTTTATTATGTATGTATAGTTACTCATTCCTCCCATTAATCGTTCAACTACTTCTACTTGATCCTTATTAACATTTAATACTTGTGTGGTAACTTCGATAATAATTTGCTCGTTTGTCATAATATCCTCCTAAATTTCAAAAATTGGTGATGGAACATCTTGATGTGCTACTAAAAGATTATAGTTTGTTACATCAAGTCCATAATCTGTAAATACTTCATTATATGTTTCTAGTATCTGCTCTGGTGAGTTACATTCTCTTGAGCGATGGGCTAAAACAATTTGCTTTGTTTTATCTCCAACTAGTTGTGCTAAATTGTAGGCTGAATCGTTATTTGACATGTGACCTTTTACTGAATCAATTCTTTGTTTCAAGTAAAATGGTCGTCTTGATGTAAATAACATAGTGATATCGTAATTAGATTCAAAAATATACATATCTGCATTTTTAAGTACTTCGTGATCTCGTTTCGGCAAATACCCGATATCTGTAACATAAACTATCTTTTTACCTTCAGCATATATTACATAACCAACAGCATCACTCGCGTCATGTGAAATACTAATTGGTAATATTTCAACTGAACCGATCATAAATGATTCAAATGGTGTTATAAAAGATAAGTTTTCAGTTGCGATGTTCTGCTTACTTTTATAGTACATTCCTTCAAAAGTATCCTCGGTTAAAAAGCATTTTGTTTGATGTTTTCTTAAAGTAACATCTAGTCCCTTGATGTGGTCTGTATGCTCATGAGTAATCATTATTCCATTGATGTTTTCAAGATCTAGATTATGGGTTTTTAGTCGTGTTGTTATTTGCTTATAGGATATTCCACAATCAATTAGTATTTTTGTATTATCTGATTCTAAATATGTAGCGTTTCCACCACTACCACTAGCCAAAACGGTGATTTTCATGTAATCACTCCCTTGCAAGATAGATTATACAATATTTGCAGAAAAAAACAATAAAATTGATGTATTATATGTTATATATTTTGTAAGTTATCTAAAATACCAATTTTAGGGCAAAATATTATTGTTTTTATGCCTCTAAAATGATATTATAGATATTGCGTAAATATAAGGAGTGATTTAAATGAACAAGGGTATTTTAGTCAAAGCCGGAATCATCCTAGGATTTTTTGTTTTAGTACTAGGATTGGCTTTAGGATGTAGCAGTATTAGAGATAATCAGACTACTCCACAAATCTCAAATGGTGATGGTATTTACCTAACTGTTGGTGATTTAGAAATTACAAGACAAGAATTATGGGAAGCAATGTTAATATCTGATGGTGTTAACTATTTAACTCAATATGTAGAGGAACAAATGTTAGCTAGTTATATTGATGGTGTTACTGATACAGAAGTTGACGATAAAGTAACTGAACTAAAATTCGGAACAACTGATCCAGAATTATTAGCAGACATTGATGAAAATCCAGAATTAAAAGCTGATTTAATTGAAGCATTCAACCAAAATCTTATTGTTTTAGGTTATGATCCAACTAATGATGATGATTTAAGAGATTTTGTTGAGCTAAATATAGCTAAGGAAAAAGCAACAATTGAATACATGAAAAATGCTGAAGCAGGAGATGCTTTAGAAATTGATGAAGAAGATTTAGAAGAATACTATGAAGATAATGTTTACGGAGATATTTGTGTTATTGACGTAAGATTTAATAGTGAAACAGAAGCAAATAGTGTTTTTGATCATTTTAACTTAGTACCTAACTACGAAGGTGGATGGGGGAAATACAAAGATGAGTCAAAACCTATTGATGAAGTAGCTACTAAAGACTTTGATTCTGAAAACACAGATGAAATGAATGATTTAGAGGTTTTAAAAGCTTTTGCTGATATGTATAATTACATGAACCCTGAGTTACCACAAATTGACACAGCAACTCTTACTTTAGAGAATGTATGTAGTTCATATCCAGAGTTAACAACTAGAAACTATGAAGATATGACTGATAACAGAACAGCAACTGAAACTATTACTACATGGGCAAACTACTTATTTAAAACATTAGATGCTGAAAGTGATACAAAACGTTTCTCTTATACTTTACAAAATGCAAGTCCTTTTAAAGCAATTGCATTCAAAGTATCAGCTGAAGCTACTCCAGAATTTTCAACTTTAACACAAACTGAAAAAGATGAAATTCTTGATGATATCATTGATGAGTTATTAACTGATACAGCAATTGAAATTGTTATGTCAGAATTTTATAAGGATATCGAGTTAGAAATCTATGATCCAACCTTAAAATTAGTATATGCTAAAGAAAATGGTACTGAGTATGACAATAAAGGTCATGAGACATTGGTTGCTAAATTAAATAACGATAATATTACTGCTGATGAGTTATTTAATTATATGGAAGCTACAGTTGGAACATACTATACAATCGATATGATTAAAGCTAAGCAATTATTAGCAAGTCCTAAATATGCTTCAATTTATGGAACAAGTTATGATTTCTTAGAAAGCAAAAATGAGAAAATGGCAGAACATAGAGATCAATTACGTGAAATGAAAGGAAGTTTCTCACAAAATAATTTTGCTAGCTACGGATTTAGTAGTGCTGATTATACATGGGAAGAATTCTTAATCTTAGCATTTGGTTCTTATAGTGAAGAACAAGTAATTAAAGATTTATATGTTATTGGTACATTACAACCTTACTTAATTGATGGTATGATTGATTACAATGATTCTTTACCATTTATCCAAGAAACTATTAATGAGTATTTCAGTCTAAATGTTGAACATCTATTAATTTATGTTGATCGTGATTTAGATTTTAGTCCTGATGATTACAACGATTATGTTGATGAATTAACTGGACAAGATGCTACTGATTACAACACATTATTAGTTGCTTTAGAAGATTTAATCAAAGAGAAACTAGATGATGAATATTCATTTGATGATATCGTTGATGAATTTAATGATTCATTAATTGGAGATCCTGAAAATGATTGGGCAGACTTCAAATCATACGGATTCTATATTATGACTGAAGATTTAACTGCAGGAGGAACAAGTTTATCAAATCAAAATACTGATAACTATGATGAAGATTTTGTTGATGCTTTAAAACGTATCTACGATGCATACGTATTAGCAGTTGAAGCAAGTAGTGAAGATATCACTTCATTTGATGATGATAGATTAGTTCAATCTAACTTTGGATTACACTTCATCACAGCTACAGAGGGAACTGATTTCGAATTACCTACAGCTGAATATGTTGACGGTAGCGGAGACTATACTGAAGGTAGCGAAGGTACAACAGTAATTCCTAACCAAGCACAAATTGATTTATTTATGGAAATCAAATTTGCTGCACTAACTGATGAAAATACTACTACTATTCTTCCTGACAGTGTAAATGATGCAATCACTATTTACTGGGGTGAGATTTACGATGCGTATTATTCTAACTCAGGTTACTCAATCGCAATTACTGAATATATTCTAGATAACAGTCCTGCATATGCAAGTGATCAAGATTCTAGAGTTGAATACTTAGAAAATGTTTTAGAAGTATTATATTCTGTAAGTTTCCCTGACGGATATAACGAATAAAAAATAATAATATCTAAAACGTCCAATATTTGGACGTTTTTTTTATGCAAATAATAACAATTAATAACACTTTTCAAAAAGTGCTATTGTGTACTACACAGTAGGGTGCTAGGATTAGGTATAGATATGATAAGGAGGAAGATTATGAAAAATGAATTTATGAAAGATAAAAACTTTTTACTATTGTTTGCAGGTAGTTTAGTTTCTGGGGTAGGAAGTAAATTACATGGGTTTGGAATCGCCTTATTTTTACTTGATTTAACAAATGATGCATCACCTGTAGCTCGTTACTTTTCAATATCGGCTTTTATTCTATACTTGGCAATGATTATTACATCAACATATACCGATAGATGGGTTAAAAAAGTTCGCATCGTCTATGCAACTGATTTAGGGAGAGGAGTCTGTTATTTAGTTTTGGCAATGCTTGTTTATTATTTTATGGGAAATAATAATACCGATATGGTTCTATTGTCTGTCTATTTATTCTTAATTCTAATAACCATCCAATCAGCATTCTTTAGTCCAGCAGTTCAAGCTTTAATTCCCCAAATCGTTAAGAAGGATGAGTTAGTAGCAGCCAGTAGTATTTTCCAGATTACTAGCTCTGTTCAAAATCTTATCGGGTTCTTCTTTGGAGCAATCATTTATATTACATTGGGAATCGTTCCTTTGATGATAATCAATGGTGTAAGTTTTATTTTTTCTGGATTATCTGAAATGTTTATTAAGTATGATTCACCTAAAAACAATGTTTCTCTAGAAAAAAATGGTGATGAGGAAAAACTATCATTTTCCGGACATATCAAGCGTATTCTTGATGATATAAAGACAGTGTTTAAATATTTATTCACTGATGGAAAGCCTATTTTAATGGTATCTTTGATGATGTTCAGCATGATTACATTAGTCGCACCGTGGTTCGTAGTTGGTGATCCTTATATGATTAAAACAGCTTTCAAATTTACATTGATGAAGCCCGAGTATATATTAGCTAGTAGTGAAATGGTTGAAGCTATTGCCGTAATTATAATCAGTTTTATTATCGCTAGTATTGCAAAAAAATTCAAAATATATCAACTCTATAGATTCAGTGGAGCCATGTTCATTTTTCTTGCAATCTTCTATATTAGTATAATCTATTCTTATGATATCGGTTATATTAGTGAGTTAATGTTTATTACCTTGTTTATTGTTGCCAACTTCTTAGCAGGACTATTAAACGCCTCAACAAAAGCACCAATTAGTGCTGCGATGCACAAGTATATTGAGCCAAAACATATTGGAAAAGTTATATCAATTGTGAATAGTTTTGGAGGACTTATGTTCCCATTAACTTTATTACTTGCGGGATACTTGATTGATTTTCATAGTATGTATTTAGCTTTAGGAATGATGTTTGTTGGTATGATTGTGATTACAATTGTTGCTTATAGTAGTAAGGAAATCAAAAAAATAGTATAAAAAAAATCATTCAACAAATTGTTGAATGATTATTTTTTTATTGTAGATTTATAGTATTTCTCACGATCTAATACACCGATTGGTGAAGTGAACTCACCTGGTTCTATTTGCTCTAATGTTTCTTGTAAAACTGTCATTTTTGAATCAATATTATCAATAAAATGAAGAATAAGAGCTTCTGGGATATTTGTTTTTTTAGGACTACCATAGTTACCATAGTAATGATGACTTAGAACCATATGTTCTAATAAGAGTACTTCTTCAGTACCACGATAACCCAATTGTTCAGCAGTTACTTCAATTAATTTTACACCCATTGTTATGTGTCCTAATAAGCGACCTTCTTTTGTATACTCTGGTCCTGCATAGTTTGATAGTTCTGTAACTTTGCATATATCATGAAGTAAGATTCCTGCACTTAATAAATCTTGATTTAAGAATGGATAAACATTTTTAAATCCATCAGTTAATTTCATCATAGTTGAAGTGTGATAACTTAATCCACCGATGTAAGCATGATGAAATTTGGTAGCTGCTGGATATAAGTAAAACTCTTGTTCATTATCCTTGTAGATTTTCATGACAACTTCTTTTATTATTTTATTATCGATATTATTTAGGTATGATTCTATTATTTCTTTAGTCTGACTTGAATCCACAGGAGCATACTCGTAAAAAATGCTCATTAGTTCTTGTCTTCTTTCGAAAGAAATATCACACTCATCAATATGTGTATAAGTAATAACTTCTAATTGTTCTTTTTCCTTGAAGATAATTGGTTTACATTCAAAATGGTAAATACTGTTTAAGTTGACTTTTTCATCTTCATGAATGCGAAGAGTTAGTCCTTCTTTATCTTCTGATAAAACACGCATGGTATTTGTATCATATGTTGTATTGTTTATTGTTTCTATTTTTGCATAGAACTCTGTATGTTCCATAGCTTCACCTATTTTCTTTTTAAAATGTATGTTGTGATTTCATCAACATTTATTTTTGTTAATTGTCTTCTTGTTCTTTTACGACCATCAAAGATTAATGTATATCTTCCGTCAAGTTCAAATGTCTCTTTTTCTTCGTTATTTTTAAAGATAACTAGAATATCATGTTCAGAATCTTTTAGATGGTATTTAATTGTTCCAGTTTCTTCTAATGTAATGTTGACATAATCACGAACTTTAGAAGGAGCAGTTAAGCGGAATAAGTCATATTTTTTTCTAATACGTAGTAACTCTTTGACAACTTCAATATCACGCATATTTTCATCAACTAAGTTCCAGTTTACTTGATTAATCTCATCATTTGATTTATAAGAGTTTTCAACTCCTTGTTTTGAACGATAGAACTCTTGTCCATTATGTAAGAATGGAACTCCTTGTGAAAGGATAACGATACTTGTTGCTAAACGTTGACGTTTTTTGATTTCATCTTGCTTAACATCATCGCCTAAAGCAGCTGTTGCTTTATCAAAAAATGTATTGTTATCATGACATTCAACATAGTTGATTGATTGTGATGGATAACGGAATAAATATTTATTCAAAGCACTACCTAAAATTATGTTTTTCACGTCATCAAGTTTTGCGTTTGACCCTAATGCATAACCTTTTTGCTTAATATCAAATGTAGCACCTTTGATCAGTTCTCTTGTTTTATCATTAAAGTGTCCTATATTAAATAAAAGGTGTTTATTGTACATATGAGCAGTTTTCTCATATCCGATTTCAGTTGGCATTTTCCAACCTTCACCATAAACAATTATATCTTTTCTAAAACGGTCTAGTTTTTGACGTAATGTGTTCATTGTTTTAATATCAATTAATCCCATTAAATCAAATCTAAATCCATCAACCTTGAACTCTTTTGCCCAATACATTACTGAATCAATTATAAATTTACGAACCATTTTTCTTTCTGTAGCTAAATCGTTATTACATCCACTTGAATCAGTAATATGTCCACGATCATCAAAACGATATCCATAACCCGGGATAATTTTTTCAAATGCGAACTCTTTATAATCATAAACATGATTAAAAACAACATCCATGACAACTCTTAAACCATTTTTATGAAGGTTATCAATAAGTTGTCTTAATTCATTTATTCTTGTATATGCATTGTCTGGGTCTTCTGAAAACCATCCTTCAGGGACGTTATACTGTTCGGGATTATATCCCCAATTGTATAATTTATCTGGGTTTTTTTCATCAACCCCACCGAAGTCATATATTGGCATCATTTGAACATGAGTAATTCCCAAATCAACTAAATAATCTACTCCTGCTTTATTACCCTTAACTGTTGTTAAACCTTCTTCGGTAAAGCTTTGATATTTTCCTGGATGAGAAGCATTTATCGATTTACTAATAGTAAAATCTCTAACATGTGTCTCATAGACTACAGCATCATTCGGAACACCACTAAATTTTGGTCTTTGTTGTCTCATTTTATATAATTTTGCAGGATCTATAACATAACTATATTCCGCATTAGCATTACTGCTTATTCCATAAGGGTCAGTTAGTTTATGTTCTTGTCCATTAACGTAACTTATATAACGATATTTATATCCTTCATAATCACCTTTTAAACGTAAATACCATACTCCCTGATTGTCATAATCCATTGGTACTATTTCAGTATTACCTTGTTTGTCAACTAACTCAAGTTTCATATACTTCGCTACCGGTGTCCAGATTTTGAATTTCGTTCTATCTCGTCGATAGCTTGATCCTAAATCAGAATTCTCATAATAATAAATATCATCAAATAATTCTGTTCTAACAATCTTTCCAGTAAATAGTTCACTACTTTCATCATTGTCATCAAAAATATGATACATTTGGTTCAATAAAATGTATCCGTCAAATCTCGTGACATATTTTCTTTCTTGTCCTAACAATTCTGATGATATAATCTCTAATTCTATTTCTTCGTCATTCCCAATTACCTTAAAGGACTTAACAAAGTCCTCTCGATACTTTAAAGGAACGATAACCGTAATCTGGGTAAAGTCATCCAGATATGAAAAAAACTTACTCATTTGTATCTCCCATTTCTTTTTGTAGTTCATCTACTCTTTTTAATGAAAATTCTTTCAGAATTCCATACTCGTTAGGCATTATACCCATAATTACATTAAAAAGCAAGTCATCTATTATTAATGCAATTAATCTTCTATTATGTAATGTTGTTAGTTGTAATATATCTTGCCCTTTGAACTTTAAATCACAAACATCCATAATAGGCATTTCTTTATACATTCTCATGATTTCATCTTTTTGATCTTTATATCCTAGAATTACACTAATTCTATTTGTTAATAAACAAGCATCTAATTTATTTGAAAAGATAATAAATTTATTAAACTCATCATCTCTTGTTACCTCATGAAGGTTTTTAACTTGTTCAATTAAACGAAGGTTATTATTGCTAAAACGCCATTTATCACTTTGCTCACCAAGTATAAATGAAATAATGAACATTTCAATTGGGTATATGTGTTCATCAATCTCACTAATGAACTTCAACCCTTCATCTATTCCGTATAAAACTTTACTTACACCAGTTGCAACCATATATTTAATTGCCTTCTTTTGATAATCTCCTTTAAAAATTCGATCAAGTTCAACCATTACACGTTCTATAGCTAAACTCCCCAATAAGTCTTTAGAATGTTTAATAGCTTCTAAGGTCTCTTCTTCAATATCAAATCCGAGTTTACTAACGAATCTAAAAGCTCTTAATATTCGTAAAGAGTCTTCATTAAATCTTTCATATGGATTATTTATCGTTCTAATAAGTTTGTTCTCAATGTCATACAACCCGTTATAGTAGTCAAATATTTCCTCATGCTCATTCATGATTAATGAGTTCATTGTGAAGTCTCTTCTTTGTAAATCATCATTCACATTTTTACTAAATGATACCTCTTCTGGAAAACGATGATTCTTATAAGCGCCTTCTAACCTAAAAGTAGTTACTTCATACTTATAATCATCAATCAAAACGGTAACTCCACCAAAGTTTCTACCAGTATCTTTGACTCTTTTAAAAAGCCCTGTCAGTTGTTCAGGTAATGCATTAGTGGTTATATCTATATCATCAGATTTTTCACCTAATAACTTATCTCGGACAAATCCACCAACAAAATAAGCTTCATAGCCTTCACTTTTTAATTTTCTAATTATCTCTTTTCCATTATTTAAATATTCATTCATAAAATCACCAATAAAAATTATACTATATATATGAAAGAAATTCCATAAAATAGCGGATTTTTTTACATTTAAACTGTGTTATAATAGTGGTGGTGATAAACATGAAAAGTATAAAAAAAACCGTTACAAGTGAAATAACAATTAATAAAAGTGTCTTTCTTAACTACTTAGTTCCTGTCTCTTCAGTTGAAGAAGCAAAACAAACAATGGTAGATCTAAGAAAAAAATATAATGATGCAAATCATCATTGTTATGCTTATATTATAGGGGAGCATCAAGAAATACAGAAATTCAGTGATGATGGTGAACCTAGTAAAACAGCAGGAATGCCAATGATTGAGGTGCTTAAAAAACAGAACTTAACAAATATTCTTACAGTATCAATTAGATACTTTGGGGGAATCAAATTAGGTGCTGGTGGTTTAGTTAGAGCATATACAAAAAGTGTTAGTGAGGCAATTAAAGATTCTGAGTTTTCAACACTAACAGCGATGACTGAATTAATGGTAACAGTTCCTTTTGATCATATTGGTCATGTTGAGAAGTATATTAGAGATAATTACAATCTTGTTAATACCGAATATCTGAATAATGTCAAATATTTCATTGAAACAGAAACATGCAATGTTGAAAAAATATCAAATGATATTAACGAAAAAACAAAAGGGTCTGGTATATGTGATATAATAAGAGAATATCAGGTATATAAATAACACAGCACAAAATGTGCTGTGTTTTTTTTATGGAAGTAAACTGGTTGATAACTCAATAATATTCATTATTGCTCTAGTAATTAAATATGTGAATATAATTACTGTCATAAAATACATCATTTGAATCTGTTTTACATGACCTCTTTTAAACATTTTTTCAAAGTTTACAGAATTAAAAAGTTGTAGATTTAATACTAATAAAATGAAAAATAATGCTAACTCGAACATAACTAGTATCGTATCATCCATATAGTCCTCCTAACCTGTTACATCATCAGGTAGATTAGTATCTTCTACCTTAGCCTTAATAATTATAATTATATTATTTGGTAAGCATGTTATTGGAGAAAGTGGGGAATTACTCCACCCTTGGGCCTGACAAATATTTTTAGGACTCTCTTCATCAATAACACGAACACGATTATCTAAGTATTCAATTTTTACACCATAGGGATTTGACCCTTCAACATGGTATATATACTCATCTTCATCAATACTGATAACTCGTTCATCGTCATATATTTTGTATGAACCATCAATTAGTTCAATCTCTAATATTTTAGAATTATTATAATATACAATTGCTGTTCCATCAGGCGCCACTGCTCCTTTCGCAAGAAACTGAAAAATCAAGAAACTTGCAGCAGCGACAACTAGAATAACACCAATTAGTATTATGTCTGATTTTCTCATTATATCACCTATCTAACTGTTATTATATTATAACATAGTTAATAAATCTATGACTAATTTTACTAATAAATATTCACTTTTTTTACTTTTTTTATTTTTTTTATTTACCTAAATTAACCTTCAAATAACCCTTTTTATAATAATAGTAACCTAATTGAAAATAACGGCCTTATAAAGACTTTTTAGTGCTTATTTGGTTTGACATTTAGTAGACAAACTATTATAATATAAACAGATTAAAAAAATAATTTAGGAGGAATTTTTAATGAAAAAGTTTTTATTATTAATCGCTGCTTTTGCTCTAACATTATCGTTAGCTGCATGTGGTGGAGAAGAAGAAATTGCATTACCTACAGAAGACTTAGCTGCTATCAATGACGTAGATCAATATTTAGGTAGCGACGATGCTCAATTTGTAGACTTAAGAAACTTCGATGACAAAATGAATGTTGGATACATCGCAGGATTCGAATTTATTCCATTCTTTGATTACTTACAAGGTGAAGGAATCTTAGTTAAAAGTGCAAGCACTTGGACATTTACTGATGGTGACATCAAAGATGCTGATGCTTTAAAAAATCTATTTGACCAAGAAAAAACAATCATCTTAATGTGTGGTTCTGGAGCTAGAGCTGGATATGTTAAAGCTGCATTAGAATCAATTGGATATACAAAAGTTATCAATGCTGGTGGAATTTCAACTTATAGTGGAGATTATAAAGTATTAGGAGATAACTCATTCCAACTTAACCCACTTACAAAAGGTGACTACACTCCTGGTGTATACTTCGGTGAATCTGAAGGTTACTTAGCTGTTATTACTATTAACGCTGCTGGTGGAATTGAATCAATCGCTTTAGACGCAATTTCATGTACTGAAATTAAAGTTGATGGTGCATCTCAAGATCCTAAAGAGTACTCTTCTTGTACTACTAAGCAAACTTTAGGTGATGATTACAACATGGTAACTTATGGTGGAGCTCAAGCTGAATGGTATGTTCAAGCTAACTCTGTAGCTGCTGCTGTATTAGCTAACCAAGGTTGGAACACTAACTGGGATGGAGATACTCCTGTAGATACTATCGCTGGTGTTTCTATTCATATTGAAGGATTCAAAGCATCAATTGAAGCTGCTTTAACAGCTGCAATGCCTGCTAGCTAATTAGATTAAACAAAAAGTAAAAAAGAGAAATTCATTGATTTTCTCTTTTTTTTGTACCTTTATGTTATAATGGTGAAAGGGAGAACAATCTAGTATCCCTAGATTGTTTTTTTTATTACTATTATGGGAGGAAAATCAGATGGATTATAAGCAGCAGTATAGAAATGATTATAAAGTAAAAAAAGAGAACGAGAGGAAACTAGGTTTAATTATTGGAGGTATTTTTTGTGTTTTTGGATTGTTAGGATTTATTCATGTTTCTTTTCTAACTGTAAATATTGTCATAATTGCCTTTCTAGGTGTATATCTTAGAGCTAGTATGTACTCACCTTCAAAAGAACATGCGACATACATAGGTAAGGTGTTTAATGAACTTCGAAACAATACAGGTATAGACATTAACTCAACTAACTCAAGTCCACTTGATAAGACTACAATGACTGTTTTATTTGATGGAAATAGAGATTTACAGTTTAACTCACTAAAAAGTATTTCTGGTTATATTGAAAACTGCGAGTTTGGTATTGCTGCAGCTTCAATCAGTAGTTTTACCGAGATGTCAGTTAGAAAACTAGTCGATGGGACCTTCTATAAGTTCAAGATGGATACTTCAATCAATGATACAATCATATACACTTCAGTAGAACTAAGTACACTTATTAGAAACATTACTAAAATTGATGTTGATGACAACCAGGATATATTTGCAGATTATAACAGTTCCAATATAGATGATGAAAACATCCTTAACTATTATGCTTTTAATAATTCAAACATTGATAAATATAATTGTGATTTTGTTGAAATAATCAATTCAATATGTAAGGAATTTACCGATGTTAAGTACATTAAGTTATCATCAGATGAAGTTATCATTTTCGCAAATAAAAAGGTTGAACTTCCGTATTATAATGATAGTGTTTATTTTACTGAGAAGGCTGAAAAATCATACTATGATGCTTGTGACTATGTTAATGATACTTACCAAAAACTATCTAAAATATTTGTAAAATAAAAAGGAACTCAATTTAATGATTGAGTTCCTCTTTTTTTTGTTACATTTTAACTTTAACTGGGTCTACTCCATTTTTCTCATTATCATAATTTTCAATGTATTCCTTGATTTCTTCACGCATTTCTGCGGTACCTGGTTTACATTGTGATAACTTAGAATCTTCATTTAGAATAGCTTGCGCCATTGCTTTACAACCAGGGTTACCACATAACCCGCAGTTTTGATTTGGAAGTAAGTCTACGATGTCTTGAAGACGAGGGTCCTCTTCAACATGTAGAGCGATACTTGCACCCCATAATAATAATGCTAGGACAATACTAATTACAACACTTAAAACGATAACTGTAGTCATTATACAATCCCTCCAAATCCAACAAAGATCATTGCCATGATGAAGGCTGTGATTAATGCGATTGGAATACCTTGCCAGTTTCTTTTAATTGGATATGCATCCATTTCTTCTCTTATTGCTGAGAATAAGAAGATTACTAAAGCATAACCAACTGAAATACCTAAGGCATAAATTGTTACTTGTCCTAATGATGGTATATCTGTTCCTAATTTGTTACCTGAGTTAACTGTAACATCGATTGCAACCCCAAGAACTGCACAGTTTGTAGTAATTAATGGCAGGTAGACTCCAAGAGCACTATAAATAGTAGCACTAAATCTTTTGATTACCATTTCCACTAATTGTACAAATGATGCAATTACTAAGATAAATACAATTGTTGATAAGTAAGTATAGTCAGGATATAAAACTTTTGTATAAAGTAAATGGGCAATAATTGTTGATAGTGTGATTACGAATGTAACCGCCATACCCATTGATAAGGCACTACTTTTTTTAGTAGAAACTCCTAAGAATGGACATAACCCGTAAAATTGATTTAAGACAACATTGTTAACGAAGATTGCACCAAAGGCTATTGCGATATATTCCATCTATGCCACCTCGTTTCTTTCTTCACGGTTAAATTTAATTTTGTTTACTTGAGAGACTAGGATACCAAAGACTAAGAACGCTCCGGCTGGTAATACAAGAATTGGAATTTGGAAATCAGCAGGGATTAATTGGAATGCAATATCTCCCCATACTGTAATTGAACCGCTTCCTAATAATTCACGGAAAAAGGCAATCAGTGTAATTCCACCTGTAAATCCTAATGCCATACCAAGTCCATCTGCCATTGATCTAATTGGACCATTTTTAGAAGCAAATGCTTCAGCTCGTCCTAAGATTAAACAGTTTACTACTATTAAGCTCAAGAATGTTCCTAATTGATTTGCTAAATCAGGAGTCTTAGCTTTCATAACCATTTCTAATATTGTTACTAAAGAAGCAATAACTACAATGTAAATTGGAATACGTACTTCTCTAGGTACAAAGTTTCTAATAAGTGAAATAAATAAATTTGATAATACTAATACAAAGATTACACCAGCACCCATTCCTAGGGCACTTTCAACACTACCTGTTACAGCAAGTGTCGGACACATTCCTAAAAACTGAACGAAAGTTGGATTTTGTTTAAAGAAACCAACAGTGAAGACTTCTTTTAGTGATTTTTGCTTTCTAGCCATTAGCTTCCACCTCCTACTGAGTTATCCGTGTGGTAATTTGCTATGATGTCAACTATATCTCTAAGTCCAGGAGTTCCCGCAGTGTTTCCACCAGTTGTTGTACTTACACCAGCAACACCATCAATTGGTGAAGCTACAAGACTTGCAACTGTAACTGCTTCAAAATTATCTAACCATGAGCTTGTTTGGAAGTTTGTTCCAGCACTACCGTTGTAGTCTGAGAAATCATTTGCCATATCCCAAGATTGATCTCCAGATATGATATGAATATTAACAGTAGTTCCAGCAGCATCAATTCCTAAGGCAAACACGATTTTTTCATCTTGATAACCATTATATGAACCAATATAAACATATCCTAATACTGCATTTGTTGCATCTTGAGCTTCATAAACATTACCAATACTTGATACAAATGGTAATGAATGATCATCATCGTAAATTGATACAAAGTGATCCGCTCCAGGATATGCTAACAATAGGTCTGCTTCTAAAGCTTCTGTACTTTCAGGTCTTTGGAATGCTTCGTTTGTATGATAATCAACAACATGATCGATACCGTCAACTAAACTATCGTTAGTATTTGGTGCTCCAGTAATACCATTAAATGTATATTCACTTGCAGTATCAACACCAGCTAATCCAGAAATATATGTGAATCCATTGTATCCTGAAACGTCTTCAGCAGTTTCACCAAAGTCATAAACTAGTACATCTTTGAAGTTTCCACCCATATCAATACCAACAAGATATTTTATGAATGTTAATCCGTTAGCACTAACACCCACAGATGTTGAATTATAGATATAACCTAATACTTCTGTACCATTTCTTGCTTCAAATACTTCAGTAATCGCAGCATCAGTTGGTTTTTCTGAAGTTACATCAACAAACTCTGTAGCGGTTGGGAATAATTCTAGTTTGAATAAATTGTATTTTTCCTCTAGAGTATACATTTTATTGTTTGTTGTAAACTCATTATTATGGAATACTCCTATGTTTATTAAACTATCTAGTAAACCATCTTTTGTAAATGTTGCTCCTGCTGCTAAATCAAAAGCACTGTCAAAGATGTTATCTAATGTTTTATCTGTAAAGTTTCCTGGTAAAGATGGATCTAATAAGAAGTCCATACCGAAACCTTCAGTGTCTAGTGCTTCTAATGTAACATACGAGATAATATTGTTTGTTGCTAAGTCAAATGAAACCATATATGTATTCATTTTGTTATCGTAATATCCATAAAATTGTCCGGTATAAATAACTGCAACATTGTTTGTTCCATCACTAGCAACATCTACTGCTGTGATACCTTTAGAAGCCATATCTTCTGTAGGAGTGTAAGATGTAATGATTGAACCAGCAGGTACCATACCTGATTTTTTAAGATTTAATAATTGCTCAGCAGTTGGCTCTCCATATGTATCTTTATGATAAGCGTATAATACTTCAAATGCATCTTTCCAAGCATTTGTAGTTATTGTAGCTCCAGATAGACCATCGAAGTTTCCTGCTCCAGCTTCTTTAAAGATCATACCATCAAACTGTTCCCAGTTTTCAGGAATACCAATTTGAGCACCGAAGTTTGGTGTATCACCTTGTTCCATTATTTGGTATCCTGTTATTTGTCCAACAACATCTGTACCAATAATGTATCTAATTGTTGATGCATAACCTTGGAATTCTCCAATATATGCATAACCATAAATATTTGTAGTTCCTTTTGAATAGATTTCGTATGATTGAATGATTCCTGAACTTCCAAAATCTTTAACTTCAAAACCATCAGAAGCTACTTCTGCATATGCTTTTGAATCATATTTTTCAACAGAATATCCTGGAATTACAACTTCAAGAGCTTCTGCAATTTCTTCTGCTTGTCTATCAGATATAATTTCTGATGACCATCCTTCAACGAAAAATACTGCAACACTTGCTAACACTACTACTAATGTCAACATAAATACTATTTGTATAACTTTCTTCATTATAGGATTCCTCCAATCATTGTTGCTGCTTGGAAGACATCAATTAATCTACCTTGTAAGATAAATCCAAGGGCAATACCTGTAAATAATACTACGAAGAATAGAATAATACTTGTTTTAATAAGTGTATTTTTATTACTTCTTTTAACTGTTCTATTTAGATATGGAGTAATCATATTACCAAATAATATGGCAAATATTACACCTTCAACTTCAGAACCTAAAATTCTCATCATCATTGTTAGTATCGCTACAACAACTGCATAAATCATTTTTGTTTCTCTCGATGTAGGACTTGATACACTTTCAGAAATCAAGAATACTGCACCAAATAGTGTTAGTCCTGTAATCATATTTACTAATACGTAGTTTAAAGCTGCTCCACCAAAGTTAATGTATCCAACAATTGCAGAAATTAATGCGATAGCTAATAGATATGTTCCACTAATTTTCAAGTCAATAACTCTTGTAATACATAGATATACAAAACTAATAACTAACATGAATGCTACACTACTACCAATTGCGATAGCGTTATAATTACCAACAATTAGTTCAAGTAAATTGAAGTTGTATGAAACTCCTTCTAAAGTTCCTTTTAATAATGTTAATGGTGTTTCACCATATGTGATTGAACTACCAAATGCAATTGTTGCAAATAATGCCCCAACTAGTGCTGGATTGAAGATGTAGTATCCATATCCACCAAAGACTATTTTCCCAACATATACCCCAACAGCTACTGCTAAAATTAAAGCATAGATTGGAGTTGACGACGGTAATAATAAGGCAATTATTAATCCTGTATTGATTGGATCAACTAATCTGTTATATTTTGCAAACTCATGTGATGTTCCTTCACTAATTGAGTATAATAATTCAACTATGATGCTTGTTCCAGCACCAATAACTAACATAAATAATGTATCAAACATTTGAACAGGTACCCAAGATACATCTTCAGGTACATCAATAAATGCTTTTACGATAATGCTTGCGAATGCTACTACTAATAATGAAATGTGTAATGTGATTTGACGTTTGTATGAACGTTGTTGATTACTTCTAATCGGAGGTTTTTTTACTGTAAATTCCATGTTAGTCTCCTATCCAACACGACGTTTTGCACGTCGTACCCATTCTAATACGTTTATTTTTGACGGACATACGTAAGTACATAATCCACATTCTACACATTCGCTTGTATTCAACTCTACAATTCTTGTATTCACATTTCTTAATTCAGCATCCATAATATTTTGTGGTAAGATTCCTGCAGGGCAGACATCATTACATTCACCACATTTAATACATACATCTTCTTCTTCAGTTCTCAAAACACCAACATTAACTGTATCGACACTTGCAGTAATACTAAAACTATCGTTTTCTAGTTGTTGTCCTGTTAAGAAACTACCAACATGAAGATTTAAGTTAGTTGTTTCGTTGTATCCTCCTAGGTCCTCTGCGATTTCGCTGAAGGCTGTTCCGATACGAACTTCATATAATGCATTTTCACCAAATGCATCTCCTGTTATAGCTATTTGACGTTTAGTAACAAATTGTCCTTCTCGTACTGCACCATATGCTAATTTAGCTCCGCATGCTGCAATGTACATAATTTCGTTATCTAGCAAATCAATACTTAATGGTTCTTTTGCTATCTTACGGGCAATTTTATAGTCCCAACCAACAACTTTTTTAGAGTTTATTACAACAATCTCTATACCTTTATCAACTGTTGCTTTTCCTAAATTGTCTAATGTTTCTTCATCCATAAACTTATCAACTATTAAAGTCATTGATTCAGCGTGTGTAGCCTTAGCAAGAAGGACAACTCCTTCGGCTATTTCTTCAGCGCTTTTTTTCAGGTACTCATATTCAGTTGATAAAAATGGTTCATTCGCATAAATTGCGTTAACTAATATGTGCTTAACTGGTCTGTTAAAGTCGATATCTGTATAAATTCCATCAACATTAATTTGGTTAATTCCACATTCTTCTAAACGATTTCTTATTTGTGCAGGAGATAAATCTCCTTCTAATTTCTCTAATTCAATACTTTGTCCTTTAAAGTTATTTTCAATCACTACATGATCAACAAGTTTTCCAAAACGATCTAGTCTTTCTTCAAATCCAATTACTTCACCACTGATAGTAGAGATAACTGGAGTTTTAACTTTTCCATTAAATTTATCTGCTAATTTTTGTCCAACTAAAACAGTATCACCCTCAGCAACCTTAACGTTTGCTATTTTAGATGTTTTATCTGTTAAAGGAATAAATACTTTTTTTGGATCCAAAAACTGTTTATTTGCTGTTATCATCTATTCACCTTCTACTCTTTCGTAAATTCTTTTTGTGAGTAATGAGTATTTAAGTCTTCTTTTACTTTATCAGTGTATGCTGCTTTGACTAATTCATTATGTGTTGGATTACTTAACTCTAGGTTATCTTGATCTAACCCTAATGATTTTGAACGTTTTGCAATAATATCAACTAGTGGCATTTCTCCTGTAAGAGGCATTCCACCACCATTAATACAACCACCTGGACAAGTCATCATTTCAACTAGATGGTATTTTTTATTACTAATTTTCTCGAACATTTCGTTAAAGGCTGCGCCACCATGACAGATTGCAACATTTAATTTCTTCCCGGCGATAAGAACTGTTGCTTCTTTGATCATTCCAGTAGTTTCAGAAAGTTCTTTTCCTCTTGTAATTTTGAAATCTAATTTTCCTAGAGGTTTATTATCAAGTAACTCACTAACAGCATTCAATGTTGCAACTAATGCTCCACCTTTTACTGTCGGTCTTTTACCTGTAAGCTCATTACTAAATTCAGTGTTTTCAAGTTTTCTGAAATTAATATCTTTACGTTTGATTAGTTTTGCCAACTCTCTCACTGTTAGAACATAATCAACATCTTTAACACCTTTTGTTTGTAATTCTTCACGTGATACTTCGTATTTTTTAGAAGTACAAGTATCTATTGTTACTACTTTAGTGTTTTCAGGTTTACCTTTTAGTAAGTGATGTTTATACATCATTCCTTGAATTACGTGTGGAGATTTAACTTTTGCAAGATTATCTAACAATTCTGGTTTATATAGTTCAAGATATCTTGTTGTTGAAGGACATGTTGTAGTAAATAAAGGTAATGTTCCTTCATTTTCTAATCTATCAACAAGTTCTTCGGCTGTTGCAATAGCGTGCATATCTTCTCCAAAATCTAAACTTGCAACTTCATCAAATCCTAATAATTCTAGTGCTTTATATGTTTTCCCAATAGTCTCACTAGCCGGAGAATCGATATCATATCCAAATTCTTCTGCTAATGCGCTATTAGCTTTATTATTGATTTGCACTACAACTTTTTCCTCTTTGTTTCGTAATAAATCTTCAACTTCTCCAACATGACTTGTTTCGAAAAGTGTCCCTGTTGGGCAAGCTTTAACACATTGTCCACAGAAGATGCATCCAGCATCATCAAATGCCAATCCAGGCGTTGGACTAACTATTGGATTGATCCCTTCATCGTCTCTAAATTTCAGAACTTTAGCTGTTACAACTTGCGAACAAACTGCAACACATCTTTTACATAATACACACTTAGTTTGATCTTGAGAAATACCTGTACCTTGTATTTGATCGGTATATCTACCAATTCCTGGTCCAAATTTTTCAAAAGCAACGTCATGTTTTTTTAATAAATCATAAAATTCACACATACCATCTTTTGGACATCTCCAACAATCAAATCTATGTTTTGATGCTAAAAGTTGTAATGTGGTATTTCTAGATTCCAATACTTTATCAGAATCTGTTTTGATAACCATTCCATTAGTTATCTCTGTGTTACAAGCTGATACAAGGTCTTGTTCTCCTTGCACTTCTACTACACAGATACGGCAGAACCCTATTTCATTTATTTCTTTTAAAAAGCATAAAGTAGGGATGTCAACTCCGATGCTTTTTGCAGCATTAAGGATTGTCGTACCGTTTTTGACTTTTACAAGTTTACCATTAATAGTAACTTTTGCCATTGTATATTTCCTCCTTAATATTTTTTAACAGGGTTGTATAGTACATTATAGTTGTTTTCGAGTACTACCTCCATGTTTTTACCAATGTCCAACCCTACACTGCATCGGCTTGCTCTTAAGTTATAAGTAAGCTGCTCAATCTCTTTAAGAGTTTTAAGCGTTGCCTCTCCATCAATATATTTATCGAGTAACTTTTCTAATCTAATCACTCCATCTCGACACGGAATACATTTCCCACAGATTTCAGGATGAGTTGATTCTAAGTAAGATTTAATATTCTTAAATAGGTTATCCTCAGCCATCTTTGTATCCGAATCAAGAATCCATTTTTCAAATAATACATTAACATCTTGAGACTTTGTTGTCATTGCGTTCACCTCTTTTCGTGTATTAAAAAAATATAACCTATTTAATTATATCAAAAGGGTCTTAAAAAGTGAATAGAAAGTTATATACTTATTTATATTAATTTTAATAATTATTTATTAATATATATGAAAATAATGTTATAATACTCTCTGTAGTTGGGAGGAATAAAAATGATTAAAAAAACACTACTATTATTAACAGTTTTTTTCACTATTTTTTTAGTATCATGTGCAAAGGAAAATGATGAAAAAAATGAGATTTTACCTGATGATATAATCAATATGGAGAACCTTGATGATTATATGTTCAGAGACGATGTACAATATGTTGATCTACGAAATTTTGAGGACAAGTTTAATTCTGGATATATTGATTCTTTTGATATGATTCCATTCTTTGATTATTTAGATTATCGTGTTATTGATCGAGATGGATCATTCGCATTTGATGATGACCACATTGTTGATGACGATGAGATATATCGCCTATTTGATAAAGATAAAGCTATCTTCTTATATGATGGTGGTTGCTCGAGAGGTGGGTATACCCAAGCATTGTTATATTTTCTAGAGTATGAACGAGTATTTCTACTAGGTGGTTTCTATGAATACGATGGTGAACATAAGGTCTTAGGTACAGGTGATTATAGCTATGGAGATAGTTTCTATACTGAGTACACAAACACTACAACTGGATATAAATATTTGATGTCAGGTATCAAAGATATCGCAGGAACAATCATTACTATTAGAATTGATATTTTAGATGATAATGGACTTTCAATACGTCAAAATATTAATGATGATTTTGATTACGAAACAGAGTTGACCATATTTGAAAATGACATAGTAAATAACATGTATACTTTAACTAAATTATACTCACTAGTTAGTGAAACAGAGGATTATCATTATGGAAATCTGCATAAATTTGATGATGAAGTTTTATCTGATTTAGTTGAAATGTTTTCAACACTAAGTATTGATTAAATTTTGTTTATGTTATCTTTAATAAGATATTGCTTTATATAATAATATTTATTATAATATGTATTAGAGATTTGATATTAAAAGGAGGATCATGATGAAAAAGATTATATTATTATTTGTTTCGTTAGTAACTGTAATTGCATTATCAGCTTGTTCAGACGTTTGTGTGGGACCTGAATGTGTAACTGGTGAAGAAGGTGGCGGTGGTTCAATAGATACTGCTTTACCGTATAAACATATAGATGGGTACGCTCTTGAAACTGATCAAACAGCTTTCATTTTATATGAGTATGAAGTAACTGGATATGTAAGATACCAAGTAGCTTATATTTCTTGTACATGTCGACCAGCAGTAAACAACTACTGGAATGTTGCATTTATTGAAATAAATAAGAATAATAATGATGTACGTTATATTTCATTTGACGAAGATGAAGTTGGTGGACATTATACAGCAGGATTATGGGGAGATAGTGACCCTGTAGACCAAAGACCTGATTTAACATTTGAGAAGTACAAAACAGATTTCTTCCCATGGTTAATTGGTAAAACACCTGAAGATTTATCAGGTATCAGTGTATTCACTAATGGTGACTACTTAGGTAAAAGTTATAATACTACAACTATTGCAGAACAAAACTTAATTGACGATTTTGCTGGTGGTAGTGTATCAACAAATAACTTAATCCGTGTTGTCAAAGTTTTAATGGATTATCACGTAGAAAACTATTCATAATAAAAACTGGCAAATGCCAGTTTTTTTATTGTTTAAAAATAGCTTTTTTGCTATAATGTGCTTTGAAAGGATTGATACAATGAAAAAAATACTATTAACGTTCTTAACTCTAGTAATAAGTATTTCTTTAGTAGCTTGTCAAGACTCAGGAACTGTTTTTGAGTTAGTCGGAAAAGAGAATGTTAACTACACTATAAATGATGAATATAGCGAATCTGGCTATATTGCAAAAGTTGATAAAAAAGATGTTAGTGGATATGTTACTGTAACCAATAATATAGATGAAACAACTGATGGTGATTATGTTGTAACTTATAAACTAAAATACAATGATATTGAAGAGGAAATTACTAGAAATGTATATTATCGTCCTGAAGGATGTAGCGTATATGGAGATTCTGGTATTACACAATGTTACACACAATGGACAGACTATTTAGATACTCTTGTGAAAATAACAGTATATTATGAGAATAATGAATATCTAAACCATGATACTTATACCCAAAATGTGGAGTTATTACTTGATACTTACCACAAACTAAGTGATAAATACAATAATTATAATGGTGTTATCAATGTCAAAACAATTAATGATAATCCGACATTATTACATCAAGTTGATAGTAAACTATTTGACCTTATAAAATACACTTTGGACCACCAAGATGATGTTGATAATTTGTTCAATATCGCTTTAGGGCCTGTGTTATCAATTTGGCATGATTATCGTGAGGATTGTGATGATAACTCATGTAGCATCCCGACTATGACTGAGTTATTAGCTGCAAATCAGTTTACTGATCCAAGCAAAGTTATACTTAACGAGGAAAATAGTACAGTGACTATGGATGCAAATATGAGTCTTGATTTAGGTGGTGTGTCAAAAGGTTATATCAGTGAGATATTATGTAACTACTTAGATTCTCTAAATATCCATGGATATCTACTAAATAACGGGCAATCTAATATTTCTATTGGTGGAGACCACCCAACACGTGATGAAGGTAAGTTTATAATCGGAGTTACTGATCCCTTCTCACAAACTAGATGTTATGAGGATCCGTTTGATCAATTTTGTTCTGTATACTCCACAGTTATGATTGGCGATGAAGACCAGTTAGTTACTTCTGGAGATTATCAAAAATACTTCTATAGTGATGGTGAGATATATCATCATATCATAAATCCTATTTCATTAATGCCTGATCATTATTCAAGAAGCGTTACAGTGATTTCAAATGGTTTACATTCTGGTTTACTGGATATGTATTCTACAGCTATCTTCACAATGCCTATAGATGAAGGTATTGAGTTTGTAAACAACATTGATGGATTAGAGGCAATTTGGTATGGTATTGATAGTTCAATCCATTACAGTGCAAATTTCGAGGAATTATATAATCCAATATTATATATGGACTAGACCTAACTTGTTAGGTCTTTTTTTATACAAGAAAAGTGCATTCAATTGAATGCACTTCTATTAAATTGTTTTTACAATTCGCAATGTCTCTTTTCCGATATACCCGGTTACAACACCGGTCATAACTGATAAAACCAAAATGTAAGGGAAATAATAAATTAATTCTGTTCTCTCAATTAGAAATATCGCCATTGCTATTTGTCCTACACTATGACCAAAAGCTCCCATAATACTAACACCTATGATACTAAATACTTTAACATTCTTCATAATCCACATCATTATGTATGCAACCATTCCTCCTGATAAACTTAGGAAAAAGGTTGTACTGAAAATATTACCTCGCAACAATCCAACAAGGATAATTCTTAGAACAAGAATCATTAAAGCATCACGATCGCCGTAAATGTACATAATGATTAGTGTTACAACGTTAGCCAATCCTAATTTAACACCAGGAATTGGGATAGGTAAAACTACTAATAAAGCAGATTCTACTATACTTAAAACAATACTTATCGATAGCATTACTGCAAGGGTTGTTAATCGTTTTGTCTTCATGAAAATCACCTATGTTATTGTATCATTATTTTTTTTATTTGGCAATTAAAAAAGGAGTGACAAAATCACTCCTTACTTCTTCGAAACATCAAAAAATGCGATACCAACTGTTCCAACACCGGTATGGCATCCAATTACAGGAGTAATTGGTGCTTCATAATATTTGTATCCTGGATATGCTTTTTCCATTTCGTCTTTAATAAACTTAAGTCCTTCTAAATTATTAGAAGTATCATATGTTATGATAAAGTCTTCAAGATTTTTAACTTCATTTATTACTAAATCAACCATTTGTCTTAAAGCTTTTTTCTGAGTTCTCACTTTAATGAATGGAACTATTTTCCCATGATCATCAACTTGTAGAATTGGTTTAATTTTGAACATACTTCCAATAAAACCAGAAGCTCCGCTCAAACGCCCATTAGCAACGAATAATCTTAAGTTATCAACCATAAAATATTGCTTTCTATTAGTTCTCATAAACTCTAAATATTTAACAATTTCATTTGTCGCAACACCTTCTTTAATTAGGCGTAATGCTTCTAAACTTAACCAACCCTCACTTATTGCAGCATTTCTTGAATCTACTACATGAGTTTGAACAGTACCTTCATACTGTGCAACAGCCATTTGACATACATCATATGTCCCACTTAATCCTGAAGATAGAGTTATAATTATTGCTTCATCATAACCTTCTTTCTCTAAGCTTTCAAGTAGTTCTATAAGTTCACCTGGTGATGGCATTGAAGAAGTTGGCACCAAAGTATTGTCATTTAATAAACTATTATAGAAGTCCTCAGCAGTAATATCGATATAATCATTATACGTTTTATCTTCTATGATGATTTTCATTCTTAAAATTCTTAAATTTTCTTCATCAAGATTTAAATAATCTAAGCAACCTGTACTAGTTGCAACAACAGCTCTCTTACTCATTCTTATTACCTCTCCTATTCTCTTTTTTATTTAATAGGTTATACATTATAGCTAGTGGCCAGAAAAGCACTGCTAAAGATGGGATTACAAACCAAATAACACTTGGAAAATAGTATAAGTTTGCGAAAATTAAAATACCAATGATAATAGCTGCAGAACATATACTAAATAATAGATCATTACGATAGTGATATATCGTTTTTAGTATTTTTGTTTTACCCTCTGGTTTAATTTCCTCTTCGAAATAATCCTCAACACTTCCAAATTCCATAACCGTTTTATCAATTGCTTCTTGTTCAGTTAATCCTTGCTCGATTAAATCTTCAACTTTTTCAACTAAACTCTCAGTAACATTATCGATTACTTCTTCACGTTTTTCTTTAGGTATATCCTTAAATGTGTTTTTAACAAAGTTTTTAATTGCTTTCATATTATACCTCCAATAGGGTCTGTAGTATTTCCTTCAGTTGAACCCATTCCTGCTTTTTCTCAAAGTAGTATGCTTTTCCTAGTGAAGTAATCTTATAATATCTTCTTTTCTTACCATGAGTCTTTTCACCAATGTAAGATTCAATAAGTTCCTTCTTCTCTAATCTACTAACTACACTATATAGAGTTGCTTCTTTGATTTCAAATTTATTATCCGTTCTTTCGCTAATCGTATTAGCAATTTCATAACCGTATCTATCCTGCTCAATTATTAGCTTTAAAATAATACTTTCTAAGTGTCCTCTAATAATATCTGAATTAATCAAAAAAAACACCTCCAGTTCTTCCTAATTTACATTATATAATAACATATTTTAGGTCAAAAAGTAAAGGTGTTTAATATTTCTAACTAGTACTTATTCTTAAAATAATCGCTAATGTTTTTAAGCGATTGAAGTAACACTTCATCTTCATCAAGTTTCATATCGTTAATCACAGCATCTATCATTTCATCGTGAAACAAGTTATGAACTTTTAAAGCATCTGTTGCCTTTTTAGTTAAGGAAATTAGAACTTTTCTTTTGTCTTCCTCTTCTCGTCTTCTCGTAACATATCCCTTTTCAACTAATCGATTCATTGCAGTAGTTAATGTTCCAACTGTAACTCTAAGTCTTCTAGCCAAATGTGTCATCGTAGGTTTTTCAGTTTTAGATATGGCCTCAAGAACATGAATTTCATTCATCGAAACTTTTACACCTCGACTTTTTAGAGCTTCAGCCTCAATACTTAAAATGTGATTGAATACATCAACTAATAAATCATTTAATATTTGCTTAGGTGTTTCCATTTTTGCTTCCTCCCTTTATTTAAGAATATATCCTATTCCTACCAATCCTGGACCACCATGGGCTCCAACTACTGGGGTTAAAGGATATGACTCAATAACTTCTATATCTTTTCTTGCTTCTAATATCTTTTGTCGAACATAATCTGTTCTCTCAGGTGCATTCGCTTCTATTATAAACACTTCTACAGATTTTTCACTAAGTTCTTCTAAAAACTTCTCAATCAATCTATCTGTAGCTTTTGAAATAGTTCTGATTTTTTCAATTGCCTCAACACGCCCATCCTTTGTTACTTCTAGCATAGGTTTAATCTTCAACATACTACCAAAGAAGCCACTTGCTCCACTAAGACGACCATTCTTCACCAAGTATCTTAGAGTCTGAACACTAAAGAAAATACGGTTATTATCGCGAATAAACTTCAGTCTGTCAACAATCTCTGCCACACTCTTACCTTCTTTAACCATTTTCGCTGCATCTAAAGCCATCTTTGCCTCAGGATAACTAACAGTCATTGAATCAAATACAGTTATCTCTTTATCATCTAGCATATTAGCAGCTAATAAACATCCTTCATATGTTCCACTTAATTTTTGAGAAATAGATATTACAAGCAACTCATCATAGCCTTTCGCAAACATTTCCTCATATTGTTTCATAATAACACCAGTTGCTGCTTGTGCAGTTGAAGGTGATAAATCAGGATTGTCAGTTAACATTTTATAGAACTCAGGTGCTGTTATATCAACATAATCTGAATACTCCTTATCACCTGCAAATAGTATTGATCTAATAACTGGTATATCAAACTCGTGATCAATATAATCAATTCCTGAGTTACCGCAAACTAAAATTCCAATTTTTGACATGAAATTCCTCCTAAAATTTATTTTGATGTTCAAAGCTTCTAAAAAAAGTTTACACTTTTTAAGAGGAATTGTCAAATATCTATTAATCTAAACTCTTAATGTACTTATCCATTTCAATACTTGCGTCTTTTCCCGCTCCCATAGCAAGAATTACAGTAGCTGCACCACTTACAACATCTCCTCCTGCAAATACTCCAGGTATTGATGTTTGATATTCACTTACAGTTATTCGTCCCCACTTATCAGTGTGCAAATCTTTAGTAGCATCTTTGATAATTGGATTTGGTTTTTGACCTATCGAAACAACGCATGAGTCAATATCAAAAATTTTGTATTTTCCAGTAGGTTTCGGTCTTCTTCTACCTGAAGAATCCAAATCTCCTAACTCCATAATTTCACATTTAACCTTTTTAACAATATAGTTATCACCTATAAATTCTACAGGATTTAAGAGCAATCTAAAATCAATATCTTCTTCAACTGCATGATGAATTTCCTCTAATCTTGCAGGCAAACTATCCATATCTCTTCTATATAGGATAAAGACATTTTTTGCACCAAGTCTTTTTGCAGTTCTAGCAGCATCCATTGCCACGTTTCCACCACCGACCACTGCAACATTATCTCCAATTTTAACAGGTGTTGCAAATTTAGGAAATAATCTCGATTTCATGAGATTCACTCTTGTTAAAAACTCATTTGCATAATATACCCCACTAAAATTCTCTCCAGGGATATTTAGAGCACTAGGTAATCCTGCTCCACTTCCAATAAATACAGCCTTATTGTCATACTTATCAAATAATTGCTCTATTGTAATCGACTTTCCAATAATAACATTTTTTTCAAATTTAATGCCTAAATCTCTCAACCTATTAATTTCATTCTCTACTACACTTTTAGGTAGTCGGAAATCTGGAATCCCATATTGCAAGACTCCCCCAAACTCATGTAAGGCTTCATAAATGGTTACATCATAGCCCAGTCTTCTCATTGTAGCAGCGTTACTAAGTCCTGCAGGTCCACTACCAACAACTGCGACTTTAATTCCGTTATTTTCTATTTTTGTAATGTTTTTTAAATTGTTTTCAAGCGCATAATCACCTAGAAACCTTTCAAGGGCACCTATTGAAACACTTTTATTTTTGATACCAAGTATACAAGCTCCTTCACATTGCTTTTCCTGCGGACAGACTCTACCACAGATTGCAGGAAGAATATTATCGTTATATAACGTTTTATATGCCTCTTCAATGTCATCATTTAAAAGTTCTTTTATAAACTTAGGAATATCTATGTGTACAGGGCACGCTGCTACACATTTTGGATTTTTGCAATCCAAACATCTTGAAGCTTCAAGTTTTGATTCCTCAAGAGAAAAACCACAGGCAACTTCATCAAAGTTAGTTTGCCTCTTCACACTATCTAATACCTTCATTTGAACTCGTGGAATCTTCATTACTCGTCTAACCCCAATCTGCAAATATGACCTTCTTCCTCATCATAGTAGCTTTGTCTAGAAATTAACTCATCAAAATTTACATCTTCACCAGGAAAATCAGGGCCATCAACACATGCAAAATATGTCTTATCCCCAATAGAGACACGACAGTTACCGCACATTCCAGTACCATCTATCATTATAGGGTTTAATGAGACATCAACAGGTACATTGAACTCCTTACTTAATAAAGTACAATACTTCATCATAACCAAAGGTCCAATAGCAACTGTTTGATCATATTTCTTCTCAGTTAATAATCTTCGTGCAACATCTGTCACAAGACCCTTGTCACCAAAACTACCATCATCAGTACAGAAATAGATATTATCACATACTTTTTGAAACTCATCTATTAGAATTAGATAGTCTTTAGAACGAGCACCTAACACTAAATCAACATTGACCCCTTGTCGATTATATTCTCTTAATTGTGGTAATAGCGGTGCAGCTCCAACACCCCCTGCTATACCTAATACACGATTAACAGGTTTAATGTGCGCGGCTCTACCTAATGGTCCAACAAAGTCAAATATATCATCTCCAACATTAAGTTCACCCAATAGTTTTGTCGAATATCCAAGTTTCTGATATACAATTGTTACAGTATCATTATCATGATCAACAATTGTTAGAGGTATCCTCTCACCATGTTCATCAACACGTAAAATAACAAAGTGTCCAGGCTCAGCATTCATTGCTACCAAAGGAGCTTCTATCGTCATCTGGTCAACTGTTAAATTTAATTTTTTCTTACTTAAAATCTTATACATTTTCTATGTCACCTTCTCTGTAAGTATATATTATATGTGGAAAACAAGAAACTATGTTACATCTCTTGAAACTCCATTTTTTCTTAAAATTATTAGTAAAACAAAGTATAAAATTGATACAATAAATGCAAGTATCATAAATGAAAACTTTAGACTATAAATTTCCCCAAAATAGCCAATTACAGGGAATAAAATGATCATTATAATACTAAAAACTAAGCTACCAAAACTCAAAACAGTGGCTCTTTGCTCAGATGGAATCAACTTGTTTATATAATCACTTAAAACAACATACAAAATACTTTCTAAAAAACCTAAAATAATAAAGGGTATGAATATAATTTCATCAATTTGGAAAATCCAAAATGAAAAAACTATGAAAATAGGAATTAAATACAAAATTAATTTTTCCTTATATCTTTTTTCAATTTCCTGTGCAAAGTATGCTCCAACAGATCCGAGCAAAGCATGAAATCCTAATAGCAAACCAATGAAGTAAATTGAATATTCTAAATCAGATAGGTAAATCTGAAAATAAAAAAACACCGTAGTTACGGGAGCTGCCATTAATGCACCAATGATTACTAGAAAAAGCACTCTTTTGTTCTTTAGAACAGTTTTTGTACTTTTCACGAAGTGTTCGTACACTAAGTTGGATAATTTTATATCTTTATGTTGTTGTGGTTGTAGAGTTTCTGTCATATTAAAAAGTGGGATTAAGGCCGTAACAAAGACGATAATCATCAATATAAAACTCAAATTCAGGGCCTTATATGCGATGAATCCACCTATAAACAATGCTACTGTTGAACTTATTTGGAATAAAACTTCCTTTTTTCCTATTACTTTCATATATTTGTGTTGATCTTCAGTCTTCAGAAGTGAATCATATATTAAAGCTTCTCCACTACCTGATTCAAAAGTATAAGATAAACCACAAAGGAAAAATCCAAATGCTACAATAATAAAGTTATTTGATAATATTATAATTAATAAGTAAAGTATATATATAAGAACTGATAAAATTCTTGATAGCTTTCTTCCGTATAAATCTGCAACCATTCCAGTTGGAACTTCCATGGATAAACTTGATATGTGAAAAATTCCTTCGAAGATTCCAATTTCTATTAAAGTAAACCCCCTATACGCTAAATAGATTAACCAAATTCCTTGAGTTAAATTAAAACTCCGAATAAATGTATAAATATAGTCTAATTTTATGTTATTTTTGTAGTTTATCATCGTTATTACCTAATTTTTCTCCACAAAAAATACAGAATTGATCTTCTAAAACATTTAGTTTTTCGCAATTATTACACGTCACAATTGTAAGTCCTTGCTTCCTTAATTGATCAATATCTAGAATTTTATCTCTTCTAAATATGTCTAGGGACATTGTCAAAATCAAATATATTATACTGACCACTAGAATAACTCCAGCTACTGAAATAATATAAATATTGACTAGATAAATTCCAAGAAGGATAAATAAAATTGATATCACACATGGAAGTAATCCCAAATATAGTCTTATTTTATAACTCATATCATCATCTTCTTCTCTTATTCTGCAAAATACTATCACAGTTCACACAGTATTTCTGGTCAAAGTTATTTGATTCTCCACATACGGGGCAAATAATGTTTTCGAGTGATATTTTACACTTTTTACAGAACTTTGATTCATACGAGTTCAAATTACCACATACATCACATACTTTTTCTGTTTTCTGTACACCATCATCTATATCATATTTCAAGATATCTACTTTATCGTTTACTATTTTTTCTTTTTTTCGGAAAATCCTCATGATTTCACCTCATTAATACAATTCTAATATAGTTTGTCCCTGATTCATAGTATATTTTTTCCTCTTTAATCGTTTACTTCTAATACCTTGTGGACTTCTTATGAAATCTTTTAATACATTACCACTATGATATCCGTGTATCACAATAATCTCCTTGATATCTTGAGAACAACTAGCTATAAGTTGTTCTATTTCTTTTTTAGCTTGTTGAACTCCATAACCGTGTATATCAATTGTTTTTGTCATCATGTAATTCCACCTTAACTATATCTAATTCACTTTTTTGATAGTGTCTACGTCCATATTTTTGTGTATGTTCGTCTAATATTTCTTTTATCATTTCAGGATTATTCTTGATTTTATCAATTTTATCCTGATCAATGCCTTGTGTAAATGGACAAGACTGAAGACATATTCCGCAGTCTGTACCTGATACTAGCCACATTTTGTAACACTGGTTCTCATCAAATTTATAGAAATGTCGTCCATTCACAATTCGGGGTTTATGTGTTATTGCCTTTGAAGGACAATTACTTAAACACATAGCACATTGTTTACAAAATTGCTGTAGACCAAAATCTATTGGTTCATCATAGTTTACTTCAAGGGTTGTAAATACGGCTCCTAATCGTACATTGTTTCCGTGTTCTTTTGTCACAATGTGATTACACATCCCTATTTCACCTAAACCAGCATCATATGCAAGGGGTACTAATGGAGCAAGATAATATTCAGCATTATTAAACATAGACTTATAACCAAGCTCTTTTAGATACATCGTTAACCTACTTCCAATTGTCGCTATACGTAAGTAAGCTTCCTCTGTTGCAAGTAATTCTTCAAAATTTGGTGCGCGATTTATCATGTCCTTATCCATTAAAACCGTATAAACGATCGCTGTCTTATACTTTGGAGAAATAGTTTCATTGTAGTTATCAATTCCAAGTGCGTCACTTAAACCTCCATGATGTGAGTAATATGAATAATCAGAGAGTCTGGTTATACCAACTGATGTTGCTCCGTAGTATTTCGTTATTTCCTTAATGTTTGATGAGAAAGACTGCGGTATATTTTGTCGATTTTCATTAACAGGTATGCTCTTAGCCATATCAAAAACGGTTTTGATATACTTCTTATTGAACTTCGTTAGTGGTAAGAAGAGTTTTTTGAAATCTTCTTCTTTCTTTAGACCATCCCTAAATGAAACACCTCGTTGTTTATCATCGGTGTTCCTTTTTAAAGGATTTTTCTTATAAAACTTGCTGTATTCATCAGTGCTTTTTTCTAATATCATTCTTGAAAAAAGAGTTTCTCGTTCATCATATTTTTTCATTTAAATCACCAAATGTATTATAACACTAAAAAGAGAGAATGAAAACTTCATTTCATTCTCTATGAATATTATTTAAGATATTTTTTTATTGCCTCTACGTCCTTATCTCCTCTTCCTGATAAATTGACGATGATGGATTTATCAGATGATTGTGAGGCTGCTAACTTTGTTGCGTAGGCAATTGCGTGCGCTGATTCAATCGCTGGTATAATCCCCTCTTCTTGTGATAACTCTAAAAAGGCTTTTACAGCTTCCTCATCAGTTACACTTTTATACTCAACTCTTCCTATTTCTTTTAGATATGCATGTTCTGGTCCTACTCCTGGATAGTCTAATCCTGCTGAAATTGAATATACAGGTGATATATCTCCAGTTTCGTTCAAAAGAACCTTAGTTCTCATACCATGAATAAGACCATCTTTTCCTAATGTCATTGTTGCTGCATGTCTCTTTGTTTCAAGTCCTTCACCAGCAGCCTCAACTCCGACAATTTTTACATCATCATCAAGAAAGTCTGTAAACAGTCCTATTGCATTACTCCCTCCACCTACACAAGCCACTAAGTAATCAGGTTGTTTATTTTCAACTTGCTCAAACTGTTTTTTTGCTTCTTCACCAATTATTTTTTGGAAGTATTTAACTATCGAAGGATATGGATGAGGTCCTACCACACTTCCTAATAAATAAAATGTATCATCAATTCGTTCTACCCATTTGTTTATTGCATAATCAACTGCATCTGTTAGAGTTTGTGTACCTTGATCAACGGCTGTTACTTTTGCTCCAAGCATTTCCATTCTAAACACATTTAGTTTCTGTCTTTCAATATCCTGACTTCCTTGAAATATTTCACATTCCATACCAAACATAGCTGCTGCTGTCGCTGTAGCAACACCATGTTGTCCAGCGCCTGTTTCTGCAATAATCTTTTTCTTCCCCATTCTTTTAGCAAGAAGTATTTGTCCAATAGTATTATTAATTTTATGAGCACCAGTATGATTGAGATCCTCTCTCTTTAGATATATTTTGGCTCCATTATACTTCTTTGATAAATTTTCAGCATAGTATAAAGGTGTTGGTCTACCTACATAATTCTTTAAATAGAACTTAAACTCATCTATAAAACTGGGATCCTCAATTGCTTTGTTAAACTCATTCTCTAACTCAAGTAATGCATTTTTCACTGTTTGAGGTACAAATTGTCCTCCATATTTTCCATATTCTAATTTCATTTCTTTCATTCTCCTTTTGTCTTTTTAAGTGTTTTGATAGCCTTAACGTGAAACTTTTAGTTCTTCATGGATACATATTTATACCTCCTTTGTATAAAAAAAGCCCTCTACACAATAAATGTGTAGAGGACGTTAATAACGTGGTGCCACCTCATATTTCGTTCTTTAAAAGAACTCTCTTTTCAAGTACAAGCATACTTTAGCTCTATAACGGGAGCTCCCGTAATATCCTACTACTTTCAGATATTCTCTCATAGATCCATTCAAATATTATCCTACAACTAGTTTCCACCAACCACTAGTTCTCTATGTGTAATCATATATTTTACTAATTCTATTCAACGATTTGAAATCATTTTACTTCATATAATAATAATTGTCAACCTAATATTGATCTGTATTACAAACTCTATCTGTAGTTTCATATCCATTAAGTTCTACAGTAATCGATTCTATTGTTATTTTAGTTATTGGAGTTTCTGTATCAGAAAGTTCAAGTGATGCTATGTAATCCAAAACATTGAATCCAGAGATAACTCCTCCAAACGCTGTATACTCATCATCAAAACTCGGCTGTTTTGAGTTCATAATAAAGAATGAAGATATCTGTGAATTGTAAAGTCCTGTCAATCTTGCCATCCCAATAATACCTCGATCAAATTCAACAGGATTATCAAACCCATTATTTGTCATTTCTCCAAAGATACGACATTCCTCATCTGGCAAATGTCCACCTTGTATTAATACATTTGCAACTGTTCTAGCAAACTCATTATCATTATATGCCTCTTCTTGAATATAGAGAATGAAACTATTTACTGTTTCAGGAGCGATATTTCTGAATAATTGAAGTTTGATTTCACCGATATCTTTTACAGTTATTGTTACTACCGGATTTTTTACGCTCAAGTAATCAATATATGGTAAGTCCTGCAAACTAACGACAATTTCCTTAGGTACGTCATGTTCATAACCATCATCAGAGCTACAACCAAAAAGGGAGAATGACAATGTTATTGTTAGTAATATTAATAGTGTTTTTTTCATTTTGATACTCCTTACAGTAAATTATTTAGATTTAACTTATCCTCATAGATTTCATCACGAAGCTTTCTAATTATTTTTAGTAGGTCTTTGTTAACCTCTCTATTTGTATTAACTGTATATCCACCAGAGTGGTTTGACAGTACAACATTATCTAACTCGTAAATTGGATACTCAGATGGAAATACGTCTTCTTTTCCTTTAGGATAATTAAACCAAACATCTGAAGCATATCCTTTTAACTTTCTGTTTAGTAAAGCTTCATATAAACTTTTTTCATCACATATTTTCCCTCTTCCAACATTTATTAGGAACTTATGTTTCATTCGAGATAGTTTTTGCTCATTAAAAACTCCTAGAGTAGTTTCGTTCAAAGGAGTTGAAATAATTACTACATCACTCATTTGTATAAGATTAGTTAAGTTCTTTACAAGATGCATGTCTTGAGGGTAATCTTTATGTCTGTCAATTGTATAAAAATCACACCCAAATCCTTTCATCATTTCATGAACTCTTTTACCAATTCTACCATAACCATATAACCCGACAGATAAATCTTGAATACTTACCCAAGGAACTCTTTCCTCGGAGTTTCTAGAAGACCATTTCCCATCAGCTAGTTGACAATGATAATTTATGGTGTTACCTAGCAAAGATAAAGTTAATGAAACTGCCTTTTCGGCAACATATTTAGAACGCGTAGGTGTAATAAACAACATTAAGTTTTTATCTCTCATCGCCTCTAAATCGATTCCATTATGACCTGTATATGGAATAATTACTCCTTTTAAATTAGGATTATGTTTTCCAGAACTGTATTTCCCAGTAATAATAAAGTTAGCTTGATGAATATCATCCACAACCTCTACGCTATCCATCGGATTGTTTTTAAGAAAAGCTTGTATTTTTTCATGTTCCGCAAATACTTTCATAATATCCTCCTAAAAAAGTGCGACTTGCTTTGTTTTTACGTTATTTTTTGCACCTTTTATTATTTCATCCATTTTGTATAATATACCATATTTATCACATAATGTCTCGAACCTTTTACGTAGTAAATCATAATTTGGAGATGAACACATATATGATTCACCATAATATTTCACATACTTTTCAGTTAGTTCATCCCCTATTTTGGTGAAGAAATATTGTCTTTGGTTATCTCTGAGAGTAACACCGAAAGATGCATAAATAAACTTAACTCCATTATCTTTAGCCAATTTTAAAATGTTTTCTATATTTGCAGTAGTATCATTTATGAATGGAAGAACTGGCATCAGAGTAATACCTACAAATAAACCTGCATCGCTCATCTTTTTGAGTGCCTCAAATCTCTTTGATGTTGATGGAACATTTCTCTCAATTCGCTTAGCTAGTTTGTCTGAGGCAGTTGTTACAGTCATTGATATTACAACTGGAGAATGGGTATTGATATTCTTATAAATATCTATGTCGCGAGTTACAAGCGTACTCTTCGTTATCATACTAACACCAAATCCATACTTATCCATTGATTTTAGTGCATTTCTAGTATATTTCAGTTCCTTTTCCAGAAAATTATAGGGATCACTCATACCACCCATACTAATAATACCCTTTTTATGTTTGGATGAAAGTTCATGGTCAATAAGAATATCAGCATTTTCTTTGGCTTTTACCGTGTCAAAATCATGTATTTGATAACAACTACTTCTTGAATCACAATAAATGCATCCTTGATTACATCCACGATATATATTTGTGTTGTGGGTAACCCCGAACCAGTATTGACCATCACTTGTTGAATGGATAAGTTTTTTTGCACGGATAAACTCAATCATATAATACCTCTTTTCATCTTGTGCCTATTATATAACACTCTAAGTCACTAATTTATTGGAAATAAATAATCTATTTTTTAGAAAGGCAAACACATATAAAGAAATTAAAAGTATACACATTAATTCAAAAACGTACATTTATCTTATGTGATTCTTTTTTTTGAAATTTTATTTGTCGAATTTTAAATTCGCTCTTCTTTATAATTAATTTTAATTTAGAAACTTTTTCCATGATATTTATGCAAATAAATATCAAAATACTACCTATGATAATTTTATCATAATATCATTTATAATCTCTAGGTATTTTGCTATAATTATGTTTAGGAGGTTGATTTTATGGAAGATTTAGCAAATGGAATGGAATTTACATTTATTAGAGAAACTAATCCCCCAAAAAACATTGACGAGATATTGATTAGTGGGGAAAAAGCAATCGCATGCTACAAAACATTGAGAGATTTTGCAATAGTTACTAACAAAAGATTCATTATTGGTGATAAACAAGGTATAACTGGAAAAAAAATGGAATTATATACAATACCTTTTAAATCCATCAATATGTACTCTAGTGAAAATGCTCGAGGTTTAATGGATTTAGGAGAAATTGAACTATGGACGCGTATGGGAAGATTTAAACTAAACTTAAAAAAGGGTGTTGACGTTAGAAAACTGGATCATATCATCGCATCTCATATCTTATAAAGCACAAAAGTTCAGAGTTTATTCTCTGAACTTTTTATTTATCAATTATCAATTTTGATACTTGTTAACAGTATCAAAAATTACATTTAGATACCTCTAAAGGATATCTGAATTATCATTTGAGCGCTCTAAAGCGAATAATGTAATTATTACAAATTCACTTTAAAAGACTTATCTAAGGCTTTTATATCTATTTAATCATTCTTTTTCCAAAATTTTTCAAGATAATTTTGAATATATGTGTTTCTTTTAATGGTTTTTGCATGGCTCCAGTTCCTTGGATACAGAACTCTATACTTACTATGACTGTATCTATCGTCGAACAATATTCCAATTCCCCGATCTTCCTCAGTTCTAATTACACGCCCTATCGCTTGGATTACTTTGTTCATTCCTGGGTATGTATATGCATAATCAAATCCCTCATCAAACTCCTCATCAAAATAGTTCCTTAGTAATTCGTTGTATTTATTAAACTGTGGTAATGCAACACCTATAACTAAGACGCCACTTAACATTTCACCTATATAGTCGATTCCTTCACTAAAACTACCTCCTAGTACGAAAAAACCTACTTTGGATTTGTCGCCAACAGTATTAAATTTCTCTAATACTTCATTTCTTGCTCGTAGTGACATATTTCTTGATTGTACTAAAACCTCATACCCATCACTATCAAAATGCTCTAAAACGTTATTTAGATATTGATATGAAGGAAAGAATACAATGTAATTACCAATTTTAGATTCAACCATACCGTATAAAGTATCTATAATTGCATCAACACTTCTAGCTCTATCTCGATATCTTGTAGAAGTAGAATCATCAACGAATAATCCAAGATTGTCTTGTTTAAATGGTGAAGGGATATGAATACTCTTTCCTTCTCCATTCGTTATTAGCTTTACATAGTAATCAACAGGCTCTAAAGTGGCACTAAAAAATACTGAACCATGTGCTCTTCTTTCAATTATATCAAGGATGTACTTTGATGCATCTAGACATCTTTGAGTTATGACAATATCATCCCCATCTGCTTCAACAGTATATTTATACGTTGAACCATAATATTCACTAATCTTAAGAAACTGTGTTAACTCAAAATAGCCATCAAGGACTTTATCTCTATTGGCAAATTTCTTATTCTCTGCTAAGACCTCTTCAAGTTTATTTGTTATTCTTTCTATCAGTTTAATCAGGTCATAGTCGAGTTCGTTTTGATAATAGAACTGTGATTTAACAACTTCATTATCTTCAACAAATTTTTCAATGTACTTAATTAGTTTATTCACTTGTGAACGAATAGAGGGCTTAACTTTGTTTGAACTTCTTCTCAATGCTATCAAAGATGATTTTAATAATGAACTTGAGTACATTGATCTAGTTCTATCTATCATGTTATGAGCTTCATCAACAAGAAGCATTGGATTAAAGTAATCCTCCTCAAAATATCTTATCAAATGAGTCCTTGGATCAAAAGCATAATTATAATCACATATAACTATATCTGAGTAGTTTGATATAGATAAACTAAACTCATGAGGACATATTTTATGATATTCAGCATATTGTTTGATCAATTCCATTTCATAGACATCTTGGTGAACAAAAATATCATTTAAAGCATCTTTTTCTCTATCGAAGTACCCTTTTGCATATGGGCAAATATCTGGATCACAATCAACTTTATCCATCAAACACATATTTTGCTTAGAATTAATCACAACTGTTTTACAAACTAATCCCTTCTTCTTAAGAAGATTTACTGTATCCACAACAATCTTTCTTCCAGCATTTTTGGCTGTTAAGTAAAAAATCTTATCTTTCTCATTACTTATAACTTTTAGACTCGAAAACAATGAAGCTATAGTTTTACCAATCCCTGTCGGAGCAATACTGTAAAGTATATCTTTATTAACTAAAGTTTTGTATACTGCTCCCATAAACTTGTATTGTCCCTCACGATAACCTTCAAAAGGAAAGTTTAATCCCTCAAGAGACTTTAACTTATTCTTTTGATGTTCATTGAAGACTTTAAGCCAATCAGTATATTCTTTAATTGTTTTAACAAAAAATTTCTCTAATTGTGTGAAGTTATACCTCTTATTAAAAGATTTTGTTTCAAATCCGTGAACAGTAATGTATGTCAGACGAACATTAATTGATTTAATATTTTCTTTCTGGCAATACATATAAGCATACATTTTCGCCTGTGAAAGATGCTCAGGTCTTGTATCAATGTCAATTAGTTTCAAATCAGTTAGCGTACTTTTGATTTCTTCAATTACTAGTTTTCCGTTTTCCTTTAGTAAGCCATCCATTCTACCAGTAATGTAGAAACTATAATCATCAAGTTCATAAAGTGTCTCAACTTTAACTTCTTTTTGATCTTCGTCCTGATATTGATTTTGTAAAAAAACGTGCGCTTCGGTTCCTTGTTTCGCTCGTTTATTAGATTTAAATTCACTTGTTAGATTTCCCCCGGAGTAAAGAAATTGTACAATTTCTTTTCCAGTAATTTTTATATTTTTCATTTAACCACCACGTCTTTTTTACAAATAAGCATTCTGTAAGTTATAACTGAACAAACTCTTTTTGATACCCTTAGGAGTCAAAAAAGTATGTTTTTTTCACTTTTGAGGGCTCTAAAGTGAATATAACAGACAATAATCTTAAATTACCATTGTTCGAAATAACACTTTTTTATAAATAAGGTCACATGTAGGCATGCCTGATATGTGACCTTTTTTTAAGTATGTAACACTACTACCTAATTAGTTCTTTTTTTCATGAAGAACCTGATCAATTATAATTACGAGGAACAGGAATAACTCAGTATCAAGTCCACTTGAAATTTCAATTTCGTATGCGTCTCCCCATGATATAACTTTTTTCTGAATAGATGCGACTTCTTGATCACCATCAAAGATACCAAATGAAAATGCAAAGAAACTACCCTCAACTTTATATTCCCTATTTCCAACTTCAACTTGAAACTTTGGTTTTATACCAAACTTTCTTTGGACAAAGGCAACATTGTCTCCATGAGGTGTAAATAAAGTATATTTAGGAAATATCGATAGAACTTTTCTCTGTGCATTATAAACTTGTGAACCATCTATATTAAGAAGTTCTAGTTTATTGTGGATACTAAAAAATTTACCATGAACTTGATATACTTCTTTACCTGATTCATTCATAACTTTGAAATTATCTTTTAGAGAAAATACTTTTTGTTTTATATAAAATTTCATAAATCCTTCCTCCTAATTAAGAATTACTTTCATTCTTACTGCTTGAGCCAGTAAGAATAGTGAAATTACTACTACAAAATCATTATCCTTAGACATTATATGAAAGTATCTTTTTTTGTTTTTGCGAACAATTTCCAGTTTGCTGACAACTGTTCTATCATCGTAAGCTTGATATCTTATTTTCCAGAATGCAGCTTTGACAAATAGATATTTTTCGGACTCGATAATCGAATGGATAATTTTAACTCCCATAGCAATTCGTGCTATTTGTGTCTTGTCATTGTTAAATACTATAAATCTCCTCTTAAACTTTAATGGATTTGATTTGATATAGTATTTTTCAGTAGTAATAATGTTGTAGATTTCAATCTGATACTCATTACTAATTTTATTATATTGTATCTGTGCTACTTGCTCCTCTGAATCATTTAATACTATCAAATTAGAACGGTCAAAAATGCTCTTACATTCGATATAATAATTCAACGAATCATCTCCTATATTAGAAGCGAGTCTACTTCTTGTACGAACTCACTATTTTTTGTTAGGTTTTTCTTTGCCCATCTACTTAGTACATTTTTAACAACATCATCTTTTACGGTAAACTGTTTAAAGAAATGATGTTTCTTTTCTGGCATAGTTTTGAAATCTGTATTAAATCTTTGATTGACATAATTTATATCAGCATATTGTTCGATAACTTCTTTTTTTAAAGCACCTTCTTTATGGGTATCCCCGTCAGTAATCACTTTTGTTTTGAAGCCTTCTTTCTCAAGTTGCTCTTTAACAAAAGTTATATTTCCGCTCCCGCCGCAAGGGATAACAGTATATGCTTTTTCCTTATGTAATAGCTTTAGTGCTGTTTCAAACCAGTTTACGTCATACTTCCCTTCAACTAGCAAATATACTTTGCCATTCTCAGTGTAAATCCTCTTCTTAATGGTATCAAAATCGTCAATTTTGTTCCCTTTATATAGTGCTGAGACGTAATAATCAAAACTTTTTACTATTTTCTTATCATCAGTACTAAAGATTGTTTGATAAGAATACTTGGTAGTTTTCCTGAGTGTTTCTACATCAAAATTATCTTCAAAATTATCGATTCCAAGAACTAGATACTGATAATTAATATTTGATATTATTCTCGAGTATTCATCTCTATTAAATCTAATATCATCTGTTATATTCATCTTGTATTTTGTTGATATATCAAATATATGATAATTACTATTTCCGGTAACTCCATCTATATAGTCTGATACTTTAAAGACTTTTGCCTGCTCCTCTTTTGATACTTTTTTTGTCATATTCACTGTAAGGATATCATTAAGAAGTTTTGAGTTGTCAATGATTTTTGGGATGTAAACATATTTAATATGATTGATATCATTCATGTTTCCTATACATTTTGAGAAATCAAGATTATATGTTGGTGCTTTATAAACCTTACGATATCGCTCCTCATTAACATGTATCTCAATAACAACATCCTTATTGTTATCTCGTATATACTCATAATGAAATATATCATTAAAGAAAAGGTCTAGTGCTTCAAGAACAGTTGTTTTCCCTGAAGAGTTCGACCCTATTAATAGTGTATTTCTATCTAGTGGGATATTTTCTTTTTTAAAAGCTTTATAGTTTTTAATAAATATATGTTCGATCATATAATCACCACCTATCTTTATTATACCATAAAAAAAGTACAAAAAATTTGTACTTTCTTAGAAATCATATTTGCTTAATATTTCAGCTGGAGTTTTTCTTAATAGGTTACTAACAGGTAGTAAACCGAAAAGAATATTAACACCATAAATAATTACAAGTCCTGCCAAGATACTTAGAGGTGATATATATATAAATGACATATAATCAGCTGATAGCACTTGGATTCGATACATAACGAAAGATGTACCTAAGTATCCAATCAAACTTGTTAGGGTGGTTATTAGAAGTACTTCTATCAAGAACATTTTTCTAATATTATTTTTAGTAATTCCTAATGCTCTATAGACGCTCACTTCATAAATTCTAGATAATAAACTAGAACGCAAGATGAAGAAATAACTAATTGCTGATGCACCTATTACAACAGATGCAAAGATAATTATTCCTACTCCATTCGTCAGTCTCTCTTGACGATAATAAGTATATTGGGTTTGATATGTGCTTTCCGCAGTATCAAATCCTTGATCCTTCAAGTATTTAACTGTGTCATCAACATCATTTGAATGGAAGTAGATTACTTGATTTACACTTTTAAAGGTGTAAGTAAAGTATGCTTCTCTTAAGTCCTCATATTTAACTAACTGTCGAGGAGCATTTTCGGCATCTGCAACTGTGTATGTTCCTACTACTCTAAACTCCTTGTCAAAATGTTCAATTTTATTTAGTGGTAGTGGTTCTTCCATAGAATCAACATCATAAAATAGTTGTTCATCTGAATCAGCTATTGCAAATCCTCTTTCCATCGTAATATCATCTGCGAATAACTCATATACTGGAACTCCTAATTGCTGCATTAAAACAACTTTCTCGTCAACATAGAATACTTTACCAATATCATCTACAACCCCAACTGGAATCATCTCATAATCATAATATCCGTTTATACCATCTATCTTGATTGTAAATTTAAGATTAAAGAAATCATTTACAGTATTAACTCCTAAATATCGGTAGTCATAGCCTTTTAATATTTGATCTAATAACGCTTTTTCAATAACAAACTCATTAGGTGCTACTGGAGCTCGACCTTTAATGATTTTTGATGTATCTAAATACTGCGAGTATACTACACTTCTTGATTCTGATTTATTTGAATCCATACTTTGATAAATTGTTGGTAATTGTACATTAAACGTGAATGTTTCATTTAGTTGAACATAGTTTACTGATTCATGTTCTGCAAGTGCCATAATATCGTCATAGTCATTAACATCTTTATCAAATATTACGATATCATCAGACCCATTTAAGAAGTCATCTGGTTTCATTGTTAAGATTCCACTCAACATTCCAATTGCAATTGCAATAAGAATTGAAACACCAAAGAATCCTACATAAAATAGTTTTCCGAACTTTGAAGCTCCTTTTAATCTGTTCACAGCTATTTTGAGACTATCTTTAATAGTGATAACACTTCTTCTTTCCATGTCTTTCTGTTCAGTAATTACTTCTTGTAAGTTAAAGTCAGACTCCATAAAATCAGCAGAAGATTGTTTCTCGTATTTACCTTCAAATACTCTTATTTCACTATCTTTTTCAAGTAACTGCATTTTTTTATACTCTTGGGAGTTTACATCAATATAAATAGTTTTGTTTTTTACTATTAATTTAATTTCTAGATTATCATCAACATTTTCATCTGTGTAAACCTTTAGTGAAGAATTATCATCTTTTGTATCAGATATGGTTCTCATATCACCAAGATAAATATCAGTTTCATGTTGTACGTCTAGACTTCCGTTTGATTTGTTACTAATATCACTTACTATTTGTCCATCTTTTAACCTAATAATTCTATCTCCATAGAAGTTTGCAATGTTCTCTTCATGTGTTACTAAGACAACAAGTTTGTTTTGTGATATTTTTTTGATGATATTCATGATATCTTGAGTGTTTTTACTATCAAGATTACCTGTTGGTTCATCAGCAATTATAACTTGAGGGTTTTTCGCAAGTGCTCTTGCGATAGCAACTCTTTGTTGTTGTCCTCCTGATAATTGCGAAGCTCGTCTTTTACGATAGTTTATCATTCCCATATTATCTAGAATGTAATCAATTCGTTTATCAATTTCCTCTTTATTATATATACCAACCATATTTAAAGTTAGGGAGATATTATCATATACTGTTAGATTTGTTAATAAATTATAGTTTTGGAAAATATATCCAACTTTTTTATTACGTATTTGATCCCATTTTGAAGCGTTGTATTTATCAATTGTCTCATCATCAAACGTAATTGATCCTGCTTGAACTTTGTCAAGACCACCAAGAACATTTAAAAGTGTTGTTTTACCACTACCAGAAGGTCCAAGTAATACAACTAACCCTTTGTCCGGTAATGTTAAAGAAATATCATTTATTACATGAATTTCATTTGATTTTTTACGGTTAAAATATTTGTTTAATCCATTAAGTTTTATCATGATGTCACCTACTCTTGTTTCAGATTTGTGATAACAGATTTACTAAATATTTTTTTGTTAAATCTATTACCTAATAAGTATGAAAGTATTGTTAATAATATGAAAATAAATATATAAGACCAAACCGTAAAGTATCTTAAATATTGTGGTATGAACGATGTAAATTGTTCATTTATTGCTAATGCTATCATCGTAATTACATAGGCAATTACTATTGTAAAGAACAACTCAAGTAAAGTAACTTTGTTCAAGTCTTTTTTACTTGCACCAATTGATCTAAAAATGAGATAATCTTTCTTTTTAGAATTTTGAACATTCCTTAATACAACAAAGCTAATGAAATATACAACAATCAATAGTAATCCCATTAAGAATGAATAGAAAATAGTTTTAAGTAATTTGGTGATTTGTTCAAATTGGTTTCCTATCCCTGAAGGATATATAGCACTAAATCCTAATGATTCAACTTGCTCAAGAACTTTTTCAGCATCATATGTATCATTAACTAATAGTGTAATTTGATATGACTCTTCAGGTAGAAATGATTTCAATGTATTTGAGTTAACTTCTATAACATTCCATGTTCTTTCATCGCTAGCATCTTTGTACTCACCAACTATTTCAATATCAATTTCTTTTTCATAAAAATTACTTCTTACTATAAATGATGGATCAAACTCCTGATAACACGTATCGTTTTCACCATAAAATAACCCAGCTACTCCGCAAACATCCTCTATATAATCAAGACTTAATCTCATTTCACCATCAGCCAATGTATCATCTATCTTGTAAGTGTTATAGTAAAATGAAACTCTTGAGTTAGTGTCTTCACCAGTTGGAACTTGAATAACATTTCTTAATACTTGACCTTCATATCCACCATTTAGATAGGCATAGGCACTGACAATTTCTTGTTTAATAAAACTATCATAAAAGTATATTTCTTCGCGATAACTCCAAGCACTTGTAGCTTTAACTATACCAACTACTTGGAACTGTTCAGCAGTATTTGGTATTTCAATTGGACCATCTTTTGAATAGTCAATTTCATCATAACCAATATAAAGTTTTTCACCAACAGCTAGATCAAATGTATCATCTACTACAATCTCATATTTGCTATTTGGCAAACGACCTTCTTTAAGATCCTTTTCATCCAGTATTGTAGCTGCATTAATGTATGATCTATATGTGTCATACCCGCTACCATTAGACCAAGTATACTGTTCATAGGTTAATATTTTAGAGTCAAGTACAACATCATTTTCTAAAAGTAATCGAACTAAACCTAAACCTTCTAACTTATCTAGTTCCGCTTCAGTAAATCCAGATGAATCAGGTTTTGTTACAATAATCCTACTTTCAGTCACATTACTAAAATAACCTCCATAATAATTATAACCATCAGTAGTTTCACTAATCAATGATCCATAACTAAAGACGAAAGTTAGAACAATAAATATTGATACTATTGTTGTAAATATTGTTCTTCTCGGTGTTCTAACTAGATTTCTTAAAGCTATTCCACTTAAATCTTTCAATGACATAAAGTAACTAGCTAATGTTATACTTTCTGAAACGTCCTGGCGTTTCTTTATTTTTTTATCTTCAACAACTTCACCGTCAAAAAGACGAATTTTTCTTGTAGCATAATCTTCAACTTCTTCGTAGTTATGAGTAACTACTATTACTAATTTATTTTTGCTTATTTCTTGCAATAACTGCATAATTGTTTTACTTGTTTCGCTATCTAAATTCCCTGTTGGCTCATCACAAACAATAACCGGACAGTCTTTTGCTAGTGCTCTAGCAATTACCGCACGTTGTTTTTGTCCACCAGATAGTTTAGAAGCTTTATGATGAATATGTGTTGATAACCCTACTTTATCAATAAGCTCGAGAGCTCTTTCTTTTCTTGTTTCGCTATCATACCCTTGAATCGTCAAGGCTGCCATAACATTTTCTAGAACACTATATGAATCTATAATATTATAGTTCTGAAAAACAAACCCTATGTATTGTCTTCGATAACTTTCCCATTCTTCTATTGAGAAGTATGAAGTTTCTTCACCATTTACATACATCTCACCATCTTCATAAGTATCTAAACCACTAATAACGTTTAAAAGTGTACTTTTACCACTACCACTTTCACCAGTAACAGCAATAAACTCACCTAGTTTAAATTCAAGATTAATTTTTCTTAAACCTAAAGCAACAATGTCATTAGAATGATAGTACTTTGAAATATTAGTTAATTTAAGCATTTCATTTCACCTCTTGTTTAATAAACTTCCCTTTCATTTGTAATAATTATACGCTTTAATATTATACTATATCTACAACAACAAAACAAACAAAGTTACCAAATAACAAAAATGAAGTAACAAGGTCCAAAGACCCAATTTTCATAGCCTATTTGTCTATTTATATAATCTAGATTATAATATTAATAAGGGGTGATTATATGCTTAGAGCCGCAAGTATTAGAAACAAAAATATTAGCATTGGTATTATTATCTCAATTGTTCTCATCATTGAATCACTTTTCCTTGTTTTAGATGATAACATACATGTTGTCTTTCTTACAGTTGGCGTGACTGCTGGATTCATTGTATCATTTGGGAATAAAGTTATACCAGGTATCATAATTAGTCTATTCGTTACAGGTGTAATTCTGTACATTTTTCATTTTGGTTATGATTTTAAAATGGCAACAACCTTAGCTTTATCTATAACTTTTGTTAGTCTGGTAGGAGGATTTATTTTCAGTACACTACTGAAAAATTTCGAATGTACTATCCCCATAACATTTAAAACAGCTTTTTACCATATATCTGTAATGATTGTGACTTCAACATTAACTGCAATAGTACCATCATTACAGCTTGCAATATCAAACCAAACTGATTATTTTGTTGAGATTTTCAATGTTGCAAGACCTATTTTTCTAGGTTTAGCAATAATGGCGACACCAATAATATTCTCTAACTTTTACGACTATGAGTTTAAGTTTCTTATAAATAATCCACTTAGGGATTTTGTATTTATTATAGTATTTACTGTGTTAACCTACTTTGTTTTCTCCAACTCGATTATATATATGGATTTCAGCTATTGGGGATTTATTTTTATAATTCTTTACTTAATTAATGCTGGTGTGTTTAACTACAGAATGTTGATATACATGAATATTGTGTATATCACCTTCTATAACATCTTTTCTGATATGGATGTTTTTCATGGGTCATTAACAACTCACACTACTTTAATTAATACATATTTATTTGTATTAGTCCTTATAACTATATTCTATAAAGTTCTTCTCCACTCTCTTCATGAGAAGAACAGTGTCTTAAACAACACAAACAAACGACTTGAGGATATGATTGAATCAACTATAAGTTTAATAAAAGTTAAAGATACCCTTCAAGTTAATGACTCTTCATATATGAATAACTATATGCGAGATATTTTTCAGATTTCTTTAAAAATTTTTGAGCAGTTTGAATATGCTATTTGTGTCATAAAAACAAATGACATAATTGAGGTCGTAGATACTATAGGATATGATATTGATTTAATTAGAAACATGCAGATTAAGTCATCAAGTATATTATGGAAAAAAGGTGGTCCAATAATTTCTGAAAGCAATGAGGAGTTTTTTGAAAGATTACTAGGTGAAAGATTCAACTTATATAAAGACTCTCTACCAGAAGTTACTCAGTCAGCAAGAATTGTAATTCAAATTGATAAGAATAATTTTGGTGGGATTATCTTTAATGTTCCCCAAAATAAACCAAAAATGCCACAATCTGATTATGAGAATTTGGCAGCTTTCCAAAAACTTATAAACTCGTTCTATGAGATGAATGAGTTATCTATCAAAAATAACAATCTTAAAGATGACATAGTTTTTAGTCTTATTAGGACATTAGAACTGTTTGATCACTATACAGGAGGTCACAGTGAAGAGGTTGCTGATCTTTCACTGCTACTTGCTGAAGAACTTAAACTCGACAAAGATGAAAAATATAATATCTATTGGGCTGGAATTGTCCATGATATTGGTAAAATAGGAATCGATAGTAAAATCATAAATAAAGAAGGGCGATTAACTCTAGATGAGTATAAGGAAGTTAAGAAACACCCAATATATGGGTATAATATTTTAAGAAAGAGTCAGGATTTAACGCATATTGCATTACTCGTAAAGCACCATCACGAATGGTGGAATGGTAGCGGATATCCTGATGGACTTAAGCAAAATAAGATTCCCATCGGTTCTCAAATTCTACAAATTGCCGATAGTGTCAGTGCCATGGCTAAACAAAGGGTCTACTCAGATGCAAAAACATGTGAAGAAATCATTGAAGAAATCGAGATGTATAAAGGAACACAGTTTAGTCCAATCATTGCAGATTTAATGATTAAGTTGATAGAAAATAAAAAAATATCACAATACTATGAAAGTAGGAGGAAACTATGAAAACATTAATATTGTATTCTTCAAAAAGAGGAACCACTCTAAAATGTTCCAAACTAATTGCAGCTAAATCAACTGATTTTGATATGATTGACATTAAGGAGAATAAGAGTCCTAACTTAGAACCATATGAAAGAGTATATATTGGATCTCCTGTTTATTATGGGAAGATTAATAAACGAATCAGTCAATTCATTAGTACAAATAAGGATATCTTACTTAAAAAGGATTTAAGGATATTTACTGTAGGAATGGATGATAATAACATCCAAGATACTAGAAAAAACAACTTTGATAAAGATGTTCTAGATCATGCAAAAATAATCTATGCAGGAGGAGCATATAACTTTGAAGAGATGTCTTGGTTTGAGCGTTTTATAGTTAAGAGAATCTCAAGTGTTAACGAAAGCTACCAAAACATAAAAAAAGAAGCTATAATTGAATTAACAAAGTAAGCGGTTCCACGTGGAACTGTATACTCTATAATAGAACAGAAGCACATACAAAAAGCACTCATAGTTTTGAGTGCTTTAATTTGCATTTTAGACCCCTCTAAAAGGATTAAATACTACTTGAGTCTTTTTTTATACTTTTTCGACCATTAACTCAATCATTAAATTACTAAATTCTACAGGGTTTTCTAAAGGTAGCCCTTCGATTAGTAATGCTTGAGAATATAAGATTTTTGCATATTTTTTTACTTTGTCAGGGTTATTATCATACACTTTCTCCAAAGCAGAGAACAGTTCATGGTTAGGGTTGATTTCAAGAATTTTTGTTGCTTTTGCATCTTTTGAATTAGGCATTTGTTGAAGAACTTTCTCCATTTCCATACTCAATCCTTCACCACTAACAAGGCATACCGGACTGTCTTTTAGTCTTTTTGATAGTTTAACATCACTAACTTTTTCTTTTAATCCTTCTTTTAATGCATTAAGTAATGTTTTTTTATCTTCTGATAATTTATCAAGTTTTTCATCTTCACTTTCATCAATAAGATCTAAATCACCTTGATTAATAGATTTAAACTCAATATCTTTATATTTCATAAGGATGTTTACCATAAATTCATCAATATCATCAGTAAATAGTAAAACTTCATAATCTTTTTCTTTAAGCATGTCCATTTGTGGTAAAGCCAAAATTGATTCTTTAGATTTACCTGAAGCATAATATATAACTTTTTGCTCTTCTTTCATGTTATCAACATACTCGGCAAAAGTTACAAATGAATCACTCTTAGTAGTCTTAAACATAATTAAATCCTGTAATTTTTCTTTATTTGCCCCAAATCCTTCATAAATACCATACTTCAGATTAATACCATATGTTTTATAAAATTCATCATATGTTTCACGATCATTTTTTTGCATTTTTTCAAGTTCTGATTTAATTTTCTTTTCAACATTTGCAGCTATTTTTTTTAGTAAACGATCATGTTGAAGCATTTCTCTTGAAATATTTAAACTTAGATCACTTGAGTCAACTAATCCTCTAACAAAACGGAAGTAATCAGGGATTAAATCCTTGTTTTTATCCATTATGAATACACCTCTGCTATATAGTTGTAATCCTTTTTCGAACTTCTCACTATATAAATCAAATGGTGCTTTTTTAGGAATGAATAGTAAACTTGTATACGTTGCTGCTCCTTCAACTTTTGTATGGATAACTTTTAACGGATCCTCAAAATCAGTAAACTGATGTTTATAAAACTCATTATACTCATCATCTTTTATTTCGTTCTTATTTCTTCTCCATAATGGAATCATTGAATTTAATGTTTCAGTCTCCATATATGTAATTGGTTCTTGATCTTTATCCTCTGGATAATCTGTTTTTGTTACATCCATTTTGATTGGATAACGAACATAATCACTATATTTTTTTACAAGATTCTTGATTTTGTATTCTGTTAAAAACTCGTCATAATTTTCTTCCAAATCATCGTTATTATCTCTTAACTCAAGAACGATTTCAGTTCCTGCTTCTGTTTTAGTTGTTTCACTTATTGTATAGTTACTAGTACCTTCACTTACCCATTTATAAGCTTGTTCGCTTTCAACACTTTTTGTCGACACTACAACTTTTTTAGCCACCATAAACGCACTATAGAATCCAACACCAAACTGTCCAATAATCTCTAAATCTGAATTCTCTAGTCCTTCTTTAAACTCCTTAGAACCACTACGAGCTATTGTACCTAGATTATTAACTAGTTCTTCTTCAGTTAATCCTATTCCATTATCAGTAAGTTTAATAGTTCTATTCTCTTTGTCTAACTCAATAATTATTTCATAGTCATCTGCTTTAGTTGAGTCAGTAAGCGCAAGATAATGTCTCTTATCTATTGCATCACTTGCGTTACTTATTAGCTCTCTTAAGAAGATTTCTTTGTGTGTATAAATTGAGTTAATCATTAAGTCTAAAAGTTTTTTTGATTCAGTTTTAAACTGTTTTGTTTTTGCCATTCTGTTACTCCTCCTATTTATCAAAAATACATTTCAAGTGATATTATACACTCTGTTACTAGCACTGTCAAGCATTGAGTGCTAAAAGTGTTATAGGTACACATTGCACATTAGTATAAATAAAGGTTTTGTAATGATATAATAGTAATAGGAGGTGAATAATTATGCCGAAATTTATAATTATTTTACTTGTAATCCTTGGAATTGTTGGATTATATATTATTACATACTACTTTAATAGTAAAATGGAGAAGCCTGAAGGAATTGAAGAGGTAAAATGTGAATCTTGTCATAGTTTACACTGTTCTATAAGAAACAAAGATGGTGGAACTCCTCCTGATGATTGTGAAATTGAAAAAATGGACTAGTTCATTTCTTTCCTCTATAAGAAGACTCAATTGAGTCTTCTTTTTGTATAGAAAAAGCCCTTAAAAGGGCTAGTTCAAATAGGATTATAATGAAATTATATGTTGAAAACTTTCTTTAACTGCTTTTAGGACATCTGATTCATTATTCTCATAATCTTTGTCTTCAATCTCAATACATGCACAATTTTGATAGTTAATTTTTTCTAGTGCCCTCATAAATTTTTTCCAATCAATACCACCTTTTCCTGGTATCTTTGGTGTCATGTAGTTTAGTGGGTGTGTTAGAATTCCAAACTCATTAATTTTATCTTGATGTACTTCAATATCTTTAATGTGGATATGGAATAATCTTTCTTGAAACTCCTTGATTGGCTTTATGTAATCCATTCCTTGAAAGTGAAGATGAGAAGGGTCATAACTTAGTCCAAAATATTTCGAAGGTATCATGTTAAATATTTTTCTCCAATTATATGGGCTAGAAGCTAGATTTTGTCCGCCAGGCCATTCATCTTTTGTGAAATACATTGGACAATTTTCAATTCCAATGAATACTTTCATTTTTTCCGCATATGAAACTATATCTGGCCATTTTTTCATAAACAACTTGAAATTTTCCTCTTCAGGCAAGTATTGGTTCTTCCCGATGAATGTACTTATTCGATTTACACCCATTAGATTTGCGGCTTTTATTGTTTTCTTGATATGCTCTATATAGAATTTCCCATTTTCCTCATTATGATCCAATGGGTTTGGATAATACCCTAATGCCATAATCTCTATATTTCTTTTCTTTGCATAATCGAGATAATATTCAATCTTTTCTGTTGATAAATCATCAACATCAATATGTGTTACACCAGCATATCGACGTGAGGATAATCCTTTTGGCCAACAGCACAACTCAACTGCTTTATATCCATTATTACTAGCTATATCTATTACTTCTTCAAATGACTTTTCCGGTAGTATCGCGCTTAGTAATCCAATTTTCATGTTAGTCCACCTTTTCTACATCAAACCAAGATCCTGTTTGGGCACTTTCGTATATTCTTTCATTTAATATCATTTGACGTAAACCGTCTTTAAACGTTGCATAATTTTTATCTTTTGGTTGATTATAAGCTTGTTTAAATACATTTTTAAAAGCATCAGGGAATCCCTCTGTATGTCCACTTGGGTAACATATTAAGTTGGATACTTCACTCATTAACAATGTGTCTTTTTGAACAACTTCGTTTGGCTTATCACGATATCCAAATTTAACAACTTCATGAGTTTCTAGTTTCCATTCAACAGACGCTTCTTTTCCTGAGATTAGGACATCAATTCTATTCTTAATACCTGCACTCATCTGCGTAACAAAAAGATTTCCAATTGCTCCATTCTCAAATCTAAAAAGTATATTAGCCATATCCTCAGTATCAATTTCTACTAACTCATGACTTGATGATTTTTCTTTCGAAAATGCCAAGGATTCACCTGTTGGTTTTTTTCTGTTAGGATGTATAGTTTTAAAATCTGCAAAAACTGCTGAAACTTTTATTCCACTTAGATATTCAATTAAATCAATCCAATGAGAACCAATATCTGCAACTGCTCTTGTTTTACCTGATTCATTACGATTTAATCGCCATGAGTAATCATAATCATAAAGGAGCCAATCTTGTGCATACACTCCGTTTATTGAAATAACTTCTCCGATTCTTCCTTTTTCAATTTCCCTCTTTATATATGCACAAGCTGGATATAATCTATTATGATAATTAATGACACATACTAGTTTTTTACTTTCTGCTATGCTATATAACTCTTTTGCCTCTTCTAAGTCTAATGTCATAGGTTTTTCAAGTACAACATTAATATTACTCTCTAAGGCATATTTTGCAATTTTGTAATGAGTATTATTTGGAGTACATATATGAATAAAATCCAAATCCAACTCATTTATCATTGTTTGATAATCAGTATATGAGTTCTCTATGTAGTTTTCGTCAGCCTTCTTTTTAGCATTCACGGTATCACATAAAGCAACAACATCAACATTTCCAAGACGACGTAATGCTTCAATATGTGCAACACCTATAAACCCAGTTCCAATTATTGCGGTATTATATTTTTTCATACGATACCTTCTTTCTGTAATGTTTGGTAATCGTTTACAATAACATTATACATATCATGTGGATTTTATGCAAATTTTTTTTAAAAATAATAAAATAATGGCTATGAAAGGGTTGACATGAACACTTCTTGTGCTATAATACAGTTGTAATCGTTTACAACAATTACGCAAAATATGATAGGATTTTGGTGATTATATGAATATTAAAGACATTGCAAAAATATGCGGTACTTCAGTAGCTACAATATCTAGGGTTATAAACAATGATCCGAAAGTAGCAGATTCAACACGTAAAAAAGTTCTTGCTATTATTAAGGAAACAGGTTTTGTTCCTAATAGTGCAGGGAGAAACTTAAGAACTCAAAAAAGTAATAAAATATTAGTTTTACTTCCAACAATGGCAAATCAATTTTACTCACGTATTTTACAGGGAATCGAATCAAAAGCTGAGGAAGCTGGATACAATATTCTTGTTGCTGTAACAAATTTAGATGAAGCCCAAGAACTAAAATATCTAGAAATGTTAAGAATGAAACATGTTGATGGATGTATTAGTTTTTTCAATACTCTAAATTCAGAAAAAATTACTGAACTTGCTAAAAACTATCCGTTTGTTCAATGTTGTGAACCTAGTATAGGTGCAGATGTTAGTAGTGTTGTTGTTGATAACAAACAGGCAATCTATGACGTATGTAATGAATTTATAAAAAACGGTCACAAAAACATTGGAATGATTAGTGGAGATTATTATAAATTTTCTGAGGAAAAAAGGGAAAAAGGATATAAAGAAGCACTGATAGAAAATGGATTAGACTTCAATCAGGATTACATTCAAAAGGGATTTTACAGATACAAAGATGGTTCTAATGGTGTAAAAGCTCTAATGAAACTTAAAGAAGCACCAACCGCAATTATTTGTGTTTCTGATTCGCTTGCAATTGGTGCAATTAGTGAACTTAAAAATATGGGGAAAACAGTTGGAAAAGACATAAGTGTTATTGGTTTCGATAACACATCAATTACTTCACATTTTAGTCCAACTATTTCTTCTATCGCCCAACCACGTTACGACTTAGGCCAAGAAGCTTTCAACTTACTACATGACAAACTACAAAACAATGAATCTTCAAACAAAAAAATAATTCTTCCATATAGAGTCGTTCATCGTGAATCTACTAACATCAAATAAACAAAAAAATATAAATTACATAGGAGGATTTCAAAAAGTTATGAAAAAGTTATTTAGTTTAGCATTATTATTTGTATCATTATTTGTTTTAACTGCTTGTGGTGGTGGAGATGACACAAAAACAATCGCAGTTATTATGCCTAGTGCCGATCACGGATTCTTAGGTGAAAGTATTAACCATGCTGAAGCTGCAACAAAATCTTTAGCAGAAGATAGTGGTTATAACTACAAGTTCTTAATCTCAGATGACGTTGTAGAACAATCAAACCAAATCGATCAAGTTATCGCTGACGGTGTAGATGTTGTTGTTTTATGGCCTCATAATGGAGATGAATTAAAATCAGCTGCACAACAAATTTTAGATGAAAATATTCCTTTAATCATCTACGATAGATTGATTAGTGATTTTAACGAAACTGCAGAACTACTTGGAGACAATGAAACTATTGGTGAAGAAACTGGTACTTACTTCAATACTTACTTCGCTACTGAATTAGCTGCAGGGACTGTAAATATTCTAGAATTTAAAGGTGATAACTCAAGTGTACCTACACAAAGAAGTGATGGTTTCTGGTCTACAGCAAGCTCTAACTTCAACAAATTACAAGAGTGGTCTACTGGATGGAGTAAAGATACAGCACAATCACAAATGGAAACATTCTTAACTACTGCTACTCAAGCAGATGTTGAAAGTGTAAAAGCAATCTTTACACATGATGCAGAAGTTGCTGCTGGTGTATTAGCTGCAATTGAAGGATATACTGGAAACTATACATTAGATATTAAGTTAGTTTCAGCTGTAAGTGCATCAAAAGAATTATTAGCCTTATTTGATCATTATGAAGATTTAGGAATCGATCAAGTAGCATATTCATTCTCACCTGCTATGGTTGTTGATGCAATTGAACTTGGTATTGATGTACTTGATGGAGAAACTGTTTCAGGACAATATTTAGTAGATACTGAAATGGTAGACAACAGTAACTTTGAAGCATTTATGCATGGTCCTGTATATACATTAAGATATTCATTAGATGACTAATTAATAGGTAGTTAATAAACATAAGTCGGCAGCAATGCCGACTTATAAAATTACTAAAGATAACGGAAGTGATAAAATGATTGTAAAATTTAAAAATATATCTAAAAATTTCGGTGCAGTGCAAGCACTAAAGGATGTTTCTTTTGAAGTTGGCGAAGCAGAAATCCACGGATTATTAGGGGAAAACGGAGCAGGAAAAAGCACTCTAATGAATATTTTAGGTGGAGTACTGAGACCAACATCAGGAAAAATTGAAATTGATGGAGAAGAATTTAACCACTTAACACCTAAAACAGCATCGAGACTAGGAATAAGATTTATTCACCAGGAATTAAATCTTGTTAATGATTTAAAAGTTTTCGAGAACTTATTCATCAACAATGAGCTAACAAAGGCAAAATTTTATTTAAACAAAAAAGAAATGATTGAACTTTCACACAAAGTTTTCAAAAGAATGAACATCGATATTGATCCAACAGTTTATGTTCGTGAATTAGATACCCTCCAAAAGCAACTTATCGAAATTGCGAGATCTATATTATTCGATTGTAAGCTAATAATTATGGATGAGCCAACAACTGCTTTAACTAATAAGGAGATCGATAATCTATTCAATATCATGAGAGACCTGAAAAAAGACGGTATTAGTTTAATCTATATTTCTCATAAAATGCCTGAATTATTTGAAATATGTGATAAATATACTGTTTTAAGAGATGGAGTCTTTATTCAATCAGGATTTTTTAAAGATATTGACGAGCAAGAAGCAACAAGATTATTAGTTGGAAGAAGCATTGTCGAGGAAGCAAATATCGTAAGAAAGCAAAAAACAACAGATGACGTTCTCGTCGTAAAGGATTTATCATGTGAGCGATTCTTTAAAGATGTAAACTTCTCAGTAAAAAAAGGAGAAGTCATTGCCATTACGGGATTATTTGGGGATGGTAGAGGCGAACTTAGTGAATGTCTTTTTGGTGCTAGAAAGATTTCTCACGGAGAAATAACCTTGAATGGATCAAAACTAAACTTATCATCGATTAAAAAAGTTATGAAATCTGGTATTAGTATGGTTCCACGAAACAGAAAAGAGAGATCAATTATTAAGGATCTATCAATACTAAATAATTTTTCAATGGCTAACTTTTCTTCAAAACACAACAAAGTACTTATTAGTGAAAAAGAAGAGTTAGAAAGATTCGATAGAAACAGAAAAGTTACTGATATCAAAGTGGGCTCACCAAAAGACTTAGTCACTTCACTTAGTGGTGGGAACCAACAAAAAGTTATCTTTGCCCGATGGTTTGAGCTAGACTCAGATGTATATATATTAGATAATCCAACACAAGGAATTGATGTTGGGGCAAAATATGAGATATATCACTTAATAAATCGACTAGCTGAACAAGGAAAGAGTATCATTGTATTCAGTTCAGAGTTTCCTGAAATATATAAGATTGCACATCGTTGCATTGTTATGTACAAAGGAGAAATTAATAAAATATTCAACTTTGATCAGTTAAATGAAGTAGATGTAATGTACTATGCTACTGGATCAAATAGGAAGGAGTCTTAAAAATGACTAAAAACAAGACTAATATAAAGCAATTTAACTTTAAGGAGTTCTGGCATAACAAAGGATGGCCATTTTTAAGAAATATACTATTAAACCATAATTATGTAATTTCTTTAATAATACTATTAGTAATTGGACGTATAGCAAGTCCTAACTTTCTAAGTATGGCGAATCTAGTAGGATTAGTTAAATCATCAACATTCATTGGAATTATTGCATTAGGAATGACATTAGTAATAATTTCTGGAAACATTGATTTATCAGTAGGAAGTATTTTAGCACTAGTTGCTGCAAATACTGCACTAACATTCAACTCTACACACAGTGTTGTATTAACTTTGCTATTTGCAATTATTCTTGGTGCTGCACTTGGTTTTGTTAATGGATTTTTTGTAGGTAAAACGAAAGTGGCTAGTTTCATTGTTACCTTGGCCACAATGACTGCATTTAGATCCTTAACTATTCAACAAGGATCAGGTGGACCAATTCTAATTGATCAAGAAGCATATTATAGTATTTTAAGGAATATTGGTTATGGAAAATTTCTTGATATACCATATTTAGTTTGGATTTTCATTTTTGTTACAGCATTAATCATTCTATTAATGACAAAAACAAAGTTCGGTAGATATGTGTATGCTGTTGGTTCAAATGAAAAAGCAGCTAAATTAAGTGGTATCAATGTTGATCGTATCAAAATGTACATTTTCACACTAACAGGTCTTCTTACCGGTATTGCAGCTTTTCTTTATGTAACTAGATTTGGGAGTGTCGATACTGCAACTGCAGGTAAATCTTTTGAACTTGATGCAATTGCAGCAGTAGCGATCGGTGGTACTTCAATGGCTGGTGGACGAGGATTCATACAAGGAACCTTCTTTGGTATCGTTGTTCTTTATAGTATTGATGCTATATTAACTGCATTCCAAGTTCCAGCATTTGTTAATGATTTAATTAAAGGTATTCTAATTCTAGGTGCTGTTCTACTTCAAAAAGCTCTAGATAGAAATAAAAAAAATGATTAATATTTTTTTCATTAAACTCCATGATTTAGAGACTCATTCGAGTCTCTTTTTCATATAAATATCCAAATTCTTTTAATCACATAATTTTCACTACTTTTATTATGTTATAATGTAGAATATAAGGAGTTGATATCATGACTATAGAAGTTGTTGAGTTTTTCCAGTCATTACAAAATGGATTTTTTGATTTGTTCTTTAATTTTATTTCTTTCCTTGGTGAACAATATATTTATATTTTCATCATTGCAGTAGTTTATTATGCTTATGATAAAAAACTAGGAGAGCTATTATCATTATCATTGTTCTTTGCAAGTGTATTAAACAACGTTATCAAAGGTATCGTTTCTGCAAAAAGACCATTTGAAAAATTTCCTGATAGAGTTAATAATTTACGTCCCTCTACAAGTACTGGACATAGTTTTCCTAGTGGACATACTCAAGGTTTTGCAACTTTCCTTTATGCTGAAGCTTTTTGGACTAGAAAGAAAAATATATTTATCGTTGCAACAATCCTCTCTGTTCTAATGGCAATGAGTAGAATGTACTTGGGAGTTCATTTTTTAGAAGACGTATTAGTTTCTATAGTATTAGGAATCATATCAGCTTGGTTGCTAGTTAAACTATTTAACAATATCAAAGATGATGATTTTAAACTTCATACAATTTATGTAACTATGTTAATTGTATTCCTTCCATTCTTATGGTTGCTTGATGGTGCTGATTTATTTAAATCTTATGGTTTATTAGCTGGTTTTACAGGTGCAATGATGTTTGAGAAGCAATATGTTAAATTTTCTTTACAAGTTTCAGTACAGAAAAAGGTAATTAGAGTAGTGTCAGGTCTAATTACCATGTTATCAATTCAGTTAGGTTTAGGATTCATCTTTGATTTAATCGCAAATGAAGGAACACAACTTCTAAACATATTAGATATGATTAGATATGGATTAATTGCCTTTGTTGGGTTAGGTGTATATCCTTTATTATTCAAAAAATTCAACTTCTAGGAGGTACAATATGTATTCAATATTTAGTAGAAATGGTGATTGGAAGACATTCTATAAGAATGCACCAGTTACTTCAATTCTGATAATCATAAATACTGTAATGTTGCTAGTGACATTACTAACTGGTGGATTTCAAGGAGAAGCCATTAAATTAGGGGCCATCATCCCATTCGAAATAATTAACGGAGAATACTGGAGAATTATTACAGCTGCTTTTCTACATGGAGGTGTTTTACATTTCCTATCAAACATGATAATTGGTTTACTATCTTTAAGTAGTGCTTTAGAGAGATTAATAGGAAGTAAAAAGTTTCTGATAATTTATGTTGGAAGTCTACTAATAAGTGGTGGTGTTGTTCTGTTTTTTACAAATTATCCTACTATCGGGGCAAGTGGAGCAATATTTGGTGTCCTTGGAGCACTTTTATATATTACAGTTTATAGAAAAGATATGTTATCTTATCAAGACTCTCAATCTATAAGAGCACTTATCTTCATAAATATTGTATTTACATTCCTCGGTGCAAACATAAGTATTCCAGGTCATATTGGGGGTATCGCCGCTGGTTATCTAATTTCATTCCTAGTAATAAAACGAAATATTTTCAAAGTAATGCATTAAAAAATCCCGAAATCGGGATTTTTTTTATTAGAACGGTAACTTCTTATTAAGTTTAAGCATTTCATTAACTGTACGCAGATCATTCTGCACAGCTTCATTAATCGGTACACCTTTATCTTTTCTTTCCAACCAAGCTAAGTACTCTTTTTCACCAGCAGTATAAATTTTTTCTTCACCAGGTGCAAGTTCACTAGCTCTTAACCCTCTCAAAATATCTCCAGCAACTTTCTTAAATGTCTCTAATCCCATAAATGCTTCGGTATCAATTGCTATAAAGAAGTGTCCCAGATGATAAGGAACCAATTCTCCTTCTTTTCCTCTTCCACTTAGCATTTTCATGAAATTACCTGCTTGTAAAGCTGCACTCATAATTTCGACAACAGTTGCATATCCATACCCTTTGTATCCACCTAACTCCTCACCAATTCCTCCAAGAGGAGCTAACGCTGCTTTTTGAGTTGTTAAGTCTGTTAAAATTTCAGTACTATTAGTTTTTGGCAATCCATCGCGTCCAACAACCATTCCTTTAGGTGTATCTTTCCCTATTTTAGAGAAGTACTCAATTTTACCTCTTTGTGTAATGCTTGTTGCACAATCCAACACAAAAGGAAACTCTTCATCTGTTGGCAACGCAAATGTCAAAGGATTAGTTCCTAACATATTCTCAACTCCAAAGGTTGGAGCGATACTAGGTCTAGCATTAGTTCCAGTAATACCAATCATTCCAGCATCACTTGCCATTGTGGCATAGTAACCTGCAATACCATAGTGTGTACTATTCGATACAGCAACCATACCCATACCATACTCTTTAGCTTTATCAATTGCCATCTGCATGGCTTTTCTTGACACAACCATACCCATACCATCATTCGCATCCAAAACAGCTGTGGTAGCTGTTTCTCGTAAAACATCTATTTTTGTTAAAGGGTTCTGAATACCAGCATTTATTCGATCAATGTAAATAGGTTTGAATCTATTACATCCATGTGATTCAATTCCTCTTCTATCACTTTCCATCAGTACATCAGCGCAAATTTTTGCCTCTTCCACCGGAACACCAATTTCACTAAAAGCACTAACCATAAAATCCTCAATAAAATCCCAAGAAACCCAAACTCTGTTATCCATACAATCTCCTACTTTCTATAATCATCTATTTTCATTATACTATTAACCACTATAAATATATCAAATTTTTCAATTTCTTTCCACACAAATAAATGTATCTTGTTATCAACCTAACTAAACCTGTTATACATTGAAATATCATAACTCTTTTATATTGAAACCATTGTTTATGTCTTTCAAAAATGATATTATATTATAGGAATTAAGGAGAGTGGTTATATGATCATTAAATTCAATCCTATTTTAATGGATAAAATATGGGGTGGAGATAAACTCAAGAAAAATTACGGTTATCAAGCATCTGACAAATGTGGAGAATGTTGGGGGATTAGTTGTCATCCCAATGGACTTGTTACAGTCCAAAATTCAGAATATAAGGGTAGAACATTAAAAGATTTATTTGATAATGAGAAACACCTTTTTGGAGACTATCCTGGAAAAGAGTTCCCAATACTCGTAAAAATTGTTAGTGCTGGAGATAACTTATCTATCCAAGTACATCCTGACAATGAGTACGCTAAAAGAGAAAACAGTCTCGGTAAAGAGGAGTGCTGGTACATACTAGATGCAGAAAAAGACACAAAAATAATTATCGGACATCACGCAAAAACGAAAGAGGAATTTTCGAACGCTATCAAAGATGGATCATTAGAGAATCTCTGTAACGAGTTCAGCATTAAAAATGGTGATTATTTTTACATCAATACTGGAAAACTTCATGCAATTTGTGCAGGAACAACTCTCTTAGAGGTTCAGCAATCGTCTGACATCACTTATAGAGTATACGACTATAATCGATTACAAGACGGAAAGCCTCGTCCTCTCCATATAAATCAAGCGTTAGATGTAACAAATATCCCTGACACAGAATTACTTACCACACACAAAAATACATACTTCAACTACGAAATACTAGAAAACAGTACATTAAGTACTTACAAATCAAGTAGATATGGTGATTATATATTCATAATTGAAGGTAATGGATCATTTAACAGAACTCCAGTTCAAAAGGGTGACTTCATTATGATTCCCTCTAACAAGGAGTACAAAGTCTACGGAAACATTAAGTTTCAAAAGACAACATTCTAAAAAAAACAGTAATCTGAGATTACTGTTTTAATTTACCTTGTTTTTTAGCCATAATACCCAACTCATCATTAAACTTTGTTTCAGTTCTATTTCCAATTTGCATTACCACTTTATAAACACCATTTATAAGTTTCCATATGTTGCAGTCCTTACCAATATAGACTCTTACATCCTCTCCATTAATTATCTTAAAAGTATAAAGAGAATATGAGTAAGCTAAAGTATAGTCATCAGATACATCAACACATTGAACATCCCATGTATAAAAAACTTTATCAGAATTATATAAACCCTCAAGTCTTTTTTTAACGCAGTCCTTACCTTTAACACTTCTTCCATGGCCATGAGTAGTGAAAACAACATCATCACTTAAGTACTTCAACCAACCTTGAACACCTAGAGAGTTGACGTCAGCACAATATGATTTCTCAAGGTCCATAATCTTTTTGATTACCAATTTTCTATTCATGAAATCACTCCCTTAAATATATAAAGACAGCAAAGAGTAATCTCAGCTGTCTTCCATACTTAATTATAACACATCCTATTCAAACATAACAACTTTGTAATAAGTTCATTATGAGATCTTAATATAATTCATCAATAACAGATTTTATTCCAAATGAGAAAAAAACTGTACATAAAACAGATATAAGGTTCACAAATAAACAATTAAAGAAAACATTAGGTCAAACCTCAAAACTTTGTGCTTTTTGATCCTACAAACACAGATTAATACCAGTCTGTTATAAATCGCATCATACAATTACATGTATCAATAATATATAGTACTTAATAATAGGCAAATAGTACTTTTAGTATGAAAATAACATAAACATTCATTATAAGAGAACTTATTTATTTCCATAAAACATGAAGGAAAATCCACACAAAATACAGTCTTAAATAAGTGACCACTATGTATATATCATTTAATATCTCAAATATGAAATCACTACTCGACGCGGAAATTAAAGACATTCTTTCTAAAAATAATTGAAATTACACAACTATGTTATACTTAATGTCACATATTTAGTTGAAGCAAGTAACAATATAGTGACTAGATAAGAAAACAAAGAAACTAATCACAAATAATTTCATAAATAAATCAAAAATGCATCAAACCAAATTATAATGAAATGCAATGTTGAAAAATTATACTCTATTACACTTTATTGCTCAATATCAGAGCAAATACTGCTTTAGAGACTATCAAACTGTAATTAGATAGTATTAAACATATATTATAAGCAATATATTATATGAGGCTAAAATTAATACTATTCATGAAGTCCGCTCAAATAGTGAGGATGATTTGAATTTTAGTAATGTCAGACGATAAGAAAAAGTAACGAAGAAAACATCTAAATCATTCAAGGCAATCTGGATATTATTATGCTATTTTTATAAGAGAAAGCCAATAGAAACATATATAATCATGATTCCATTCATCAATAGTCTAGCTATTTTCGATTCTAGGTACGCATAACACTAGGGATTGCTTTTACATAGTGACCACACTTAATCAAAAAACGATACTATAATTTCATCTACATTAAACATTTGTAGAGTATGGTAGTGTAAAACATATAAATAATCTCAACACACAGCTTTCATATTACTACAATACTTTCATATAAGATTTAACGGATAAACCATATAATGTACATTTTAGCCATTATTATGTGATATCATACAATTAATTATCATTACGTTCAAAACTATAGAGAAAACCAATATAGAGAACTAGATTAAACTTGATAACACCTATCTATAAGCTCAGGTAAATGTGTGTGGTGAATACATCCGTATTTTTAAGAATCAAATTTTTAATAAAACATTTTTTCATAGTCCAGCTTCATAATGCAAGTTAATAATCTACTGCAGCACTTCAACGAACTTAAAAACATATAAAAATTATGCCGAAAATAAGTGACCATTTCGAAAATATCACATTGGAAGTAATTAGATAGAAAAATGTATACCTTCTATGCAGAGATTACTTGATCTAAATTTTGAATTAGTACCTAATACAGTATTTCTACCACTATAGTATTGTATGAATATGCAAAACTATGGTGGAAACAATATCAAATATTCTATGTACAATCTTAAATAACTGAGATTAGTATATTATCATATTAATTATACTATATTGCTCATTATTTGCAGTAGTTTGAATTTATAGAGGTCTAGTTCAATATTAGACATCTCTAAATACTAGTATAAAGCAATTTATTATATATAGTTTAAATATATTTATGCAAGCTATATTATCTATTTAGATATAGATATGTATTATTTGTTATATAAATGTAATATGATATCTACTAAACTAAAACAATAATATCTGTATCTAAAAAATGGTGTATAAACCCAAATTGATTCAAATTTTTAAGTCACTTTATATCAAAATTACATATCCTACCTTGTACAATAGCAATATTGACTATTCTTGGCTGTTAGAGAAAAAAACCAATATGATGAATTGGTTTTACATATAGTCCTCTCTATAAACAAAAGGAGTAATTCCAACTTTACTCTTAAAAGTCTTTATGTAACTCGCTTCATTCTTAAAGCCAGAATCATAAGAAATCTCTTTGATTTGTCTATCAGTATGGGTTAGTAAAAATTTTGAATGTTCTATCCTTAATGAAGTTATATATTGATATGGTGTAATATCATAGTGATCCTTAAATTTTCTAATGAAATGAAATTTGGAAATACCCATAACATTTATAATGTCATCCACGTTGATTCTTCTATCAAAGTTCTCTTTTATATATCTAATCGAATCCTCAATAACATCAACATAAGATGAATGCTTAAACTCATTTTCCTCTTTAATTGCCTCTTCCATGAAATCAAGAAACTTTCTTATTAATGTTATTAGATCATCATTTGATACATCTGTTAAATTTTCAATTATTTCTTGATACTTATATTGACCCTGGATTGAAAATTTATAATCCTTATACTCAATTCCATTTGGAATTTTACCACCAAGTTTAAAGTTTATAATCTCCATTTCATCTGAATGGTAATAGTGATCAAAACTCAGATTTAATATAACTAAATCACCTTGTTTAATCTCGGTTAAAATATTATTATAGTATAGCATTCCCTTTCCGTCTAAAACGTAGAGAACAAGAAATTCATTCTTCGAAAACTCTTCACTTTGATATATATCAGATTCTAAAAACTCCTGATGAAAATCCCTAGTATATAATAATGAATCACTACTTATATCCATATAATCATTCCTTTCTCAAAATGCACTTTATTGCTCATATTGTATCAATATATTTGCATTATACCATATTAGAGTTATCAATTGCAAATTTAGATATATCTAAACAATACCATAAAGCAACTATTTACATAGCAGTTTAGACAAGCCATTAAAAATCAATATATTATAGAGTACTTTTTGATAGCTTCACAGAGAAGAGTTCTTGAGGTGAATTCAAAACATGCATTTTAGTTTTTAATTTATTATACTTTCTTTCTAATTTGTATAGTCATTCTATTATAAAAGTATCATTACATATAATTATGTTCACAGATGGTAACTCACTATCCAGCATACTATAATTGTCAAATAAATAGTTATTTTTTTGCATATATGTACACACAATTTTCTCTTTTAAGTGTCTTTTTATGCAGTAGTTTGTTTTATATTGACTACAATCTATATTCATAAATAAAAAGACACCTTATGAAGTGTCTTTTTGTCCTATTTTGAGTAGAAGTTTCCAAACAAGAACTCTAATATTTCCATCTCCTGTTCTGTTACTTCTCCAGTCAATACCTCATAATTTGCATTCAGGTAAATCTCTTCTAAATACATTGTATTACACTGAAGTCTTTCTAACAAGTTACTTAAACCTGCTATATACTCTTTTTCCTCAAGGGTGAATAGTTTCATTCTTTTGTATTCAGTATATGTAATAGTTTCTTGTAATCTCAATTTAACACTTAAATCATTGTGTTTTTCTATTATTTCTAACTCACTTACTGTCATATCTCTACCGTAGATTGAATTAAAATATTCATCTGTTATGTATGTTTTAGGTTCACAATACTTAATGATTAATCTTATCATATGTTCAATTCTTATGTCAGACCTACTTAATACTTGATTTTCTCTATACATTGGTGGTTCCATTATATCTTTCAATATTAAAGCTGAATTCATGTAAGTAATAACTTCTCTTTCTAATGATGTCAGATCATCTTCTACATTTACAACTAGCCACTCGTGGGTATCATTCTCATATATCGTAAAATCATGTCTTCCACTATGACTACTCAGATTAATAATACTATGAAAATAGTTCCTATACTTTATGAACAGATTCAAATAAACTGTTGAATAATTTTCAGGTAATGAATTGCCCCCTGTTATTTCATAGTATGCTAATTTAACGATATACTTTTCGATGAACTCATCAAGAAGAACTCCATCTTCATCTGAAATTATCATTGTGTTTCCAGTTAAAGTGCCATCTCTAAAATAATAATAGCCTGTGTTATAGACAAGTTCATCAACAGTAACACCAAGTTTATTCATTAGCCTCATAGCTACAGTATACTCATAAATTGTAGACTCGTCTAAGCCACCCAAAATATTCAGAATTCTCTCACTGTCTCTTGGTATTGCCTCCGTACCTATTACCATGAGATAAAACTCCACTTTTGCATTTTCATTTACTGTGTAATCACTATATGGTTGAAAGAATCTATAGGAACTGTACTTATCCATTTCCTTATAAAGTTCTTCTCCTTGATAGTACATTTCTCTAATTTGTGAGTCGTACTTCAGATTACATTCTGAAAGAAATATATTTAAAAGCGAATTGCTATCCTCAGCAATATTTAAATATAATCCAATGTATTTATCTTGTTCATCTTGAGATAAACCAGATACCATTGTTCTAACGTTACCAATATTCATTAAATGGATATTTTCGAGGTACCATTCACCTAACTCATCATTAACTAATGAAACGTATCTAATTACATCATCAATTTCATAACCCTCAACAGTTGACATAATATATTCTACAGGTTCAACAAACTGGATTTTTGTTAACTGTTCATCCAGTTTCATCAAAATAGCCTTTTCTGTTTCTGTGAAGGTATCAATATCATATTCAGATGAAATATATGCCTCATATGATATGCCCTTTGTTACAAGTAAATCAATACCATCTTTATATATATTCACATCTTTACTTAGCACTAGCTTTTCATTTTCTAAAGTTGCATTGCTTTCAAGTATTTTATACATAAATGTTTGATATAATGCTAGATAGTTATATGAATCAATAATATTCTTTTCTCCAAAATTCAAGGTTCTGTTTAAAGCTTCAGTAAATAGTGAATACAACTCATCTTCATATGATGATGGATGATAATCAGCTTCTTCACTCATTCTTTTTAGACCAATTATCAACCCCATAGTTTCCGGTTCAACTTCATATAATAGGTTTGCATATGAATAATCTTTGAAGTACTCATTTAGATATAACATATCACTGCAATACTCGTATGCGCTTTTCAACTCATCTGTATCTGTTATACCATAATGATCTAGTAACTCATTATACGCCAAATTTTTAAGTTCAAGGCCACTGTTAAATCCTATATTATTATATAAATACATATAATTGGCAAATAGTTCCGGATCTCTTGAAACTGAATTATATTCAAACAAACTATAATATTCTGTATATAGCTGTTTATTCCACTCATAATTCATGTCATATAAAGACATAATAAGATTACTTGTTTCTACAGAGAATATATCATTAATGGTTGCTTCGTCAAAGCTCTCATTATAGAATATCTCCTGAAATAAATTAAATCTATCTTCTTTACATAACTCAATTATTAATTGATTAACTATATCTCTCACTTCTGCATTATTTAGGAACTGCTGATTATATGAAAGTGAAGTATTGTAGACAAAGTATTTTGAGAATAAAATATAGGCATTTTCATAATCAGTATAGTCTACTTGATTCTCCGAAAAGACTAGTCTATCGACATCATTACCCCTAAATGGAGTATAGTCTAAACTATAAAGGTATTCTCTCATAAGTAATATATCCAGAATATTCTCTTCAAACTCGAATAAACCTCTATTCCTTGAAAATGCAAATTTTGCATGCTCATGATAATACTCAATTGCATTAACTTGTTCATCACTCAGTTCTATATCAAAAAAACTTTCATATTCAGTTAAACTAAAGTATAAATAGTCAAAGATATCATCAATATTCCCAAATGTCACAATGTCGAAGTAAGTATCTAAATACTCAGTATCCCCATTCGTTTTAGCATAATCATACAAAGTATCATATAGTTTTTTATCAAAGGAAATAGTTCTTACTTCTTTAAAAAACTTTAATAATGTTTCTCTTTCTGCATTATCCAACTCACGAGAAAACAAATCCTCAATATGGTAGTACTCCAAATAATTAAGTAATTCATTTGTAGTTTTGTATTGATTCTCAGCCGTCAATAATCCAACTGCTTCTTCAAAAGAGGCATAATCATACATTTGAACTGTTTTCGAATACGCTACTCTTGTATCGTAATCATAAATGAATGAAGCTATTATCCTATTATCCGAACTTTCCTCTAAGTTTAGTATACTCATAATATCATCAGCATCTATAAATGTAATTGGAGAGTAAACATTATTCTCTCGCAAAGTAGTTATGTATTTATCAATCTCAGGAAAGCCTCTAAGGATTGTTTCCAAATTATCAATATCACCGTATACACCTACTTCATATAACTTAGGAAAAGTTTGATTTAGTTGATTAAGTCTACTAATAAACTCGATCGCTTCTAATTCTTTATCATTAAGATTCCTCCCTATAACCATTGAAATAGTTACATCGTTTTCACAAGATATTCCATATCGACACAACTCATTTGATGTGAAACTAATATCACCTTTTTGAGCATATTCACGACTTAAACTGTGATATGTTTCAAGATTTTCTAGTTCTACAACAGTCAAATCTCGATTATATAAATGTTTAAAATAAGCTATCTGATTTTTAACATATAGCTCGTTATAATTCTCAATAACTGTTTTTTGATTTTCAGACAACTCATGCAGTAACCTATTCTCAAAGAAACTTTCATATCTCATATCTAGTATATTCTCAGAAAAAGATGATGTCATATCTAAATTACCAACAATATCAAGTATGTCATAATACTCTTTCACAACTTGTTTCTCATTCTCAGAAAGGTTTATATATCTAAAGTTATCTAAGTAATCATTTTCATGTTCTTTAACTAAAATATGTCCATAACGAGTCGTTACATAACCTTCATCATCTAAGGCACTGTACTCAACAAGATACAATCCGGGGTTCTCATAATTAACATTTGATGTTATTTTAGTCTCAACTACTAAACTATTATCAGTAAATGAAACACCTTCAGTAAAGTCGACTGGGTTACTCCCAATTGTAACAACAAAATCATTAATATTTTTGATTTCAGGCTTATGAATATAGACAATATCAAAACTATACTGAAGCCATCCTGATTCATTAACTCCATCTGTTGTATTTAACTTAAAAATACATTCCCCTTCTTCGTAGAAGTTACAGTTTGATAAATCAATATTTGCATCTACTATTGTTGTACCAAGATTATCCGTAATCAAAATTGAGTTTAAAACTTCATATTCTGAGGTCCCAATAGGGAACACAGTCTGAGTAAGTTGAACTGTTGGAGCTTTAGTATCAACTACATTAATACTAAATGAGTAATCGTGTTTTGCATCACCCTGAACTACTGAGACCGAAAAATCATAGGATCCTAACTCAGTGTATAGAACACTTGAATCATTAACAATGATTGAAGCGTTAGGTGTTTTTAGATATTCATCACTAAATCCAATTAACTCCCGATAATTAGGTAATGAATCTCCAACGTTGTACTCAAAAACTTCACCCTCGTTTAAAATCGCTGAATCAACAATAATTGGGTATGTAACCTTTGGTCCAGAATTCTTATTACAAGCTACCAAAGTTACTACTGATAACAATAACAATGTAATACTAAGTATTCTTTTCATCCTTTTTCCTCCTAAAACAATAATAAGGCAGAAAACATAGATATTATTCACTTGTTTTTTGCCTTATACTATATTCCTCACATTTTTACATCATCTCAATTATACAATAAAAGAATGTAAAATCAAAAAATGAGAGCTAAATAAAAAAAACGACTAAAAATAGTCGTTTATATTAGTTTAGATAGTTCTTTTTGATACCCTGAAGGGATCATGTTTTCAAGTATCTCTTTTAGCCTATCCTTGCTGATAAATCCTTTTCTTAATGCAATTTCCTCTAGCGAAGCTACTTGTGTTTTAGTTGTTAACTCATATTCTTTAATTTTTATTGCAGCTTCTAATAGACTTTCATATGTACCTGTGTCAATCCAATTAATTGAATCATCCATTAGTTCACATTTAAGTCTGCCTTGATTTAAGTAAATCTTGTTTAAATCAGTAATCTCAATTTCTCCACGAGCGGATGGTTTCAAAGTTTTTGCATTTCTTGTAGCACCCGGTGTATAGAAATATAATCCAGTTGCTGCATAGTTGCTTTTTGGATTCTCTGGTTTTTCCTCAAGAGATAGAACTTCTTTTTTGTCGTTAAATTCGACTACGCCAAACCTTTGAGGGTCTGTAACTTTATATCCGAAGATTGTTGAAAAACCTGTCTCAAGATTATTTTTAGCTTGTTGAAGGTTATCTAATAGTTCTTTACCATAAAACACATTATCTCCAAGGATTAAAACTGATGAATCATTTCCAATAAAATCCTCAGCAATTATAAAGGCATCACTAATCCCACGTGGTACATATTGTATTGCATAGTTCATGTTTATTCCAAATTGAGAACCATCACCCAAAAGGTTTTTAAAGTTTTCTTGTTCTCTCTCACTTGTTATGAGTATTATATCTTTTATGCCAATTTCCATTAGAATGCTCAATGGATAATAAATCATCGGTTTATTATAAATTGGTAATAATTGCTTATTTACAGACTTTGTTAATGGGTACAATCTAGTTCCAGCACCTGCTGCTAAAATTATTCCTTTCATACTATATCTCCTATCTTTAAATTCAATATATTTTAACATATTTATTACCTTTTATCATTAAAAAAATGAATAAAGAATCTTCATTCTTTATTCATCATATGATAACCATTTATTATTCACTGTATAACATTCAATACATTCATCATAAGTGAATTTCTCACTTGGGAGAAACTCTCCTAGTTCAGGATTCTTTATTGATTTTCTTGTCATTGCTACTTGGATATTTTCAATTGGATTAACGCTTTCAACAGGAGCATCAGTACTAAACCCTACTTTCAATCCTTCATTATACATAGTTTTAAAGAGGTAGCTTTCTTTAGCTCTTTTTTCTCCTAATCTTTCTTGAATAATCGCAATGTCACTATTTAGGAATATCGGTTGTACTATTACACTAATACCCAGTTTTTTCATTCTCATTATTTGTGATTTAGTAGCTAACTGCGCATGAATAATAGCATGACGATGGTTATATCGTTTAGTTCTTGCAACTGCTTTTTCAATAGCATCAATAACAATTTCAATCATTCCATCACCTATTGCATGGATAGCTACATCTATTCCATTTGAGTCTGCAAGATAAATCATTTCCGCTAGTTCTTCATCTGTAAAGACTTTAACTCCTCTGTTTCCAGGATCGTCTGTATAATCCTCTTTTAGATAAGCAGTCCTTCCACCTAGACTCCCATCAGCTAACAGTTTTAAAGGACCCATTCGGAATCCGTTATATTGCTTCTTGTGATAACCCTTATCAATATAGTCTCGAAGTAATTCTATTGTGGGTAAATTAACTTGTTCATAAAGATTTACAGTCATCAACCCATCTCTATAAAGTTCCTCTAAACATTCAATTATTACTTCGTAATGAACGGGAAGCGTACTAAAATCATCACTTGCACACGAGGTTACATTATTCTCAATTAATATTTTATTTCCTTTAATAAACATTGACTTAATATCTTCTTTTGTTGGTTTCGGAACTAACTTGTAAATTATAGCCAAAGCATCTTCAGTAAATACTCCCGTATCAAAATCAAAGGTACCACCTTGCATTTGAGGAGTATTATAATCTATTCCAGCCATTTCCATTGCTTTGTCATTACATACTAAAACATGTCCACAAACTCTTATAAAAATTACTGGTTTTTCTTTTGAAATTAGGTTTAAGTCCTTCTTATTTAGATACCTTTTCTCTTGAAAATTATTTTGATGCCATCCTCTACCTATTATTATCTTCTTGTCAGATTTTATTTCACTGATACCTTTTATACTAGAAAATTTACCGAGATTGATTAAAGATTCATTATATCCTAATCCTAACAAATGCAAATGAGAATCATAGAAACTGATATTGTTTTTCATTTTTTACCTCCCATATATCAATAAACCTAAGATAAAGATATCTTAGGTTTTATATTAGTTTTCGTTGTGATAACTGCGAACATTAGTGTGTATAAATTTAATTATATCTGTTGTATCAATCTTTTCTCTCAAATCTAATACATTCTCTAATGTCTTCGAATATCCATTATTGTTCTTTTCAATAAAAATTTTATTGTTTGTTGTTTTAGTTATTGTTGTTGAGTCTTTTAGAAGTTCCTCATACATTTTCTCTCCTGGTCTCAAACCAGTAAATTCAATGCGGATATCTGTATATGGTTCATGGCCAGATAGTCTAATTAATCTTTCAGCAAGATCTAGTATTTTGACAGGTTCTCCCATATCAAGTACAAATAACTCTCCACCTTTAGCATATGCTCCAGCTTGAATAACCAATTGACAAGCCTCAGGTATTGTCATGAAGAAACGGTTAATTTCAGGATGAGTAACTGTTACAGGACCACCTTCATTAATTTGCTTTTTAAATAAAGGGATTACTGAACCATTTGATCCAAGCACATTACCAAACCTAACAGCAGCATAATCAGTTTCTGACTTATCATTAAATGCCATAACAATTTTTTCAGCAATTCTTTTACTTGCTCCCATAACGTTAGTAGGTCTAACAGCTTTATCGGTACTAACTAACACAAATTTCTCAACATTGTGTTTATCAGCTAAACAGGCAACATTATAAGTTCCAAAAACATTATTTTTAATTGCCTCACGAGGAGACACCTCCATTAAGGGAACATGTTTATGTGCAGCAGCATGAAATACTACATTTGGTTTATATTTCTCAAATATTTCATTGATACGCACTTTATCTCTAACACTTCCAATAAACACTAATATCTCAGGCATATGTTTAACTTTTCCTGAATGATATAATCTCTTCATTTCCATTTGTAGACTATAAGCATTATTTTCATAGATATCAACGATAATAATTCTTGAAGGATTAAAATGTCTCAACTGTCTTACTAATTCAGATCCAATTGATCCTCCACCACCAGTAACTATTACAGTTTTACCATCTATATAATCTCTAATTCCATCTTCTTCTAGAGTAATAGGTTCTCTTCCAAGCAAGTCTTCAATTTTTACATCTCTAACTTTTAAGGCATCTTGTCTTGTACCTATCATTTCATAGAATGGTTGCATCATTTTTATTTGACAACCTGTTTCTTCAGCTTTATTTAACATTTCAGTCATTTCATTATAAGGTAAACTTGGTATTGCAACGATAATTGAATCAATACGATAATCTCTAGTTATTTGATCCATTTCAGATGTATTACCTAATACATCAACACCACGTATTCTTTTACCCTTTAATTCAACTTTATCATCAATAAATCCAACAACTTTTTTAGAAAACTCAGAACTTTGATTGATTTCATCTAAAAGCATTACTCCCGCATGTCCTGCTCCTATAATTAAAGTTCTTGTCTTATATGATTTATCTTCCATATATTGGTTGTAAAACTTGAATAATCGATAAGATAGCCTAATTCCTATTGTTGCGGTTGAAGCTAAAAAGAAAGCAATGAAGTAATATGAATAATTAAAATGATAAAGTCCAAATACCATCAAAATTATATATGCTGAATTAATTGCCAATAGATTGGCAACAACACCTCTAATTAACTCCTCGATACTTGCATATTTCCATAAACTTTTATACATTCCCATTACCTCAAATATCAAGATATAAGAAATCATGATGAATGGTAGTTCATAAGACATATCTTTATAATGCCCTAATACTAGGGTAAAGTTATCATTAACAAATATTGCTGCAAAAAAAGCAATCATAACAATTACGATATCTGCTAACAAAACAATATAGTGTTTATATTGGTTCATAATAGTCCTCCTTAGATTGAAAAAGTTTTAAGAAAAATGGCTAGCTTGGGCTAACCATTCAAACTACTCCCAGTCATGTTTAAATAAAACTACTACAGCACCGATCCCAGCACCTAAAACAAGTCCAACAGCACTTATTAATAAAGTACTTACACTTGGTTGATATTCTGGAGCCATTAATGGCTTAATTATATTGCTTGTAATATAGTCGTTATATTCTACTAGTAATGTATTTGATTGGAATACAATTTCTTCTAGTTCTTTATCAGCATTATTGATATGAATTTCAACTTTAACTTTTTCTTCAGCTTGTTGTTGTGGAGTAACATCAAAACTTGAATCTGATCCATCTAATCTACCAATTAATAACTCGTAATAATCAATATTTTTACTTAAATCAGCAATTTCATTTTGTAATCCAACAAGATTATCCATTAATGTGTCATAATACACATCAACTGTTATATCCTGATTCTCTAAACCAGGAATTAAAATTGTATTAACACTACCTTGATAATTATCTACTAAATCCTGAGCTTCTAATTCTTTTGCAGTAGCTTTATTTAAGTCAAGTTGTGCTACTTCTATCTTATACTCATAATTTGTAATTAAATATTCTTTATCTCTTGTTAATAGATAAGTACTAGTTCTAGTATTAATTTGCTCTAACTCGATTCTTTTCAATAAATTAGTTCTTACTAAAATATCATTAAAAGTTATCCCCAATGTAGGTGAGTAAAACTCCTCTGTTGCTTTTGATAACATAACATTCTCAATTGCCGTAATTTGAGCACTTAAAATATCACTAGCATCGATATAGTCATAGTATAACTCACCAGTTGGTGAAGGATCTAAATCTTCTGTAAAATCAAATTCTCCAGCAAAATCTAATACTGTCATTTGTTTAACAAACTTTCTTTCAAAATCCAAACGATATTGATCAACTATTTCATTGATTAAATCTCTTGCTTCTTCAATAGAAATATTTAAACTACCATTATCCAAAACTAACTTATAATCTGATGGGAAATAAGTTATCTGTTCACCATCTTCTAAAGCTGTCTGAATCATTGCTGTTACACTAGATGGAACGATTGGTGTTAACGTAATAGCATTACGTACGTCATTAGTTTGTAAGTCATAATCTAAATCAGCTATAGCTAACGTAATTACATAAGGTTCAATTGTTTCAGCATACTCAAATCTACTACCATCTGGGTACTCTCCTTGAGAAATCCCAGACCATTGCATTGTAACAATTGTTCCCACTTGTGAATTTGTTTTATCATAAATAAAAGAACCGACTGCAGCTATAAAAAATAGTGCAATTGCACAAATACCAATCAGGTATTTCCCTTTCCAAATAACATTAAACAGTTCCTTTAAACTAATTTCTTTTTCTTCCATAGTTACTCTCCTTCTAAACATATTATATTGAATCAATACTACATTTCATTATACACAAAAACGGCGGATATTCATAGCCCTTTTTATTTATATAAAAAGAAAGCATAATAAGATTAACCCTATAATGCTTTCAAATAATTATCTAATTACTAACGAATAAAAAACTATAAGTTGTCTCAATAAAATCAATTTCGGAACTACTAACAATTATATAATATAATCCTTTTGGATAGTTCCAATATCCTGAAGTCATATGATTAAAATCTACGACTTCTTCTCTATAAACTTCATAGTTTGCATCTAAAATTGTAATTTTTAACTCACTAAGTGAAGAAATATTTGTCAACATTAATTTGTAAATACCTGTTTCCTCAAACTCGATTCGTAAAATATCTTGGTCCAATGTGTAATCAACCGTCCCTTTAACCATTTCATAACTAAACTGCGAATCAAAGTCAAACATATCAACATGGTTAAAACTATTTAAGTAATCATCATACACATAATTATCTAAATTTACAGAGAAATCGTCATTAAACTCATCAAATGCAAACTCGACAATCCATGAAACTCCACTATTTACATTCCCTTCTTCACCTTCCATATCAGCATAGATATCGGATAAATCAAATGTAAAACTTGTAAACATTTGATCTTCAATTGAATAATATGCTTGAACCAAGAAGTCTGTACCATAGTACTCTTTAGGCATATCCTCAGTAGTAAAGTTATATAGTCTACCTTCAAGATCATCTAGATTTAGATATGCTTGATAAACAACATACCCATCATCTGTTATAGTTTCTGATTCTGTAAAGAAAGTATATAAAACACTCTCAAAGTACTTAATATTCAAATATGAACTATCAACTTCATATTTACGCCAAACATCATCATAAACATATCCATATAACATATTATCATCATACTCAAAAACGATATCCTCATTACTTATATAAGTCTTTGTATTATTATTGTTTCGAACCAAAAAAGTACTGTGAATGTTATCAATATATACATAGTTATTTTTCGTGGTACTTAAAACACCATTATCTTTTTTACTGGCAATCTCAATCACATAAGTTTGCATACTGTCCATTGTATCAATATGTCTCTCCAAATTAGAGTCTGGAATATCATCACAACTTGATAACAACGTTACAGCAAATAAAACCATGAATGATAAAGTTAGTTTTCTCACTTCAATCACCTTCTATTCTTTCTCAAAAAATATATCACTTTCAAATCAATTTATAAAGAATTCTATGCATCCTGCATAAAATAACACTTATCTTGCATACCTCTAAATCAGTCATAAAAAAAAGAGCACTGAGCACTAGTTTCTTTTCTCTTATGCCCCCTTTGATTTTTGCATAAAAACCATATATGATTATATACTCATTTGTAAAAAAAAGCAAATCTATTTGCGTATTTGCAGAAATTTGTGCTCGAAATAACAAAATTTCACATTTTTTGCACAACAATACTTATAGTCTGTGGTCTTGGTTCGGGTCCTGGATCAGGACTACAAGATACAAGTAACATAACTAAAATAACAATTACTATTAAACCGATTTTTTTCATATTCTCAAGTCCTTTCTATAACTAATTATATCCTATGTTAAATTTTATGTCTATTTTCAAAAAAAAACACCACAATTGTGGTGTTTACTCAGTTGTGTTTGTTGTTGTTATTTCCTTTATATATATATTATCATCAATTTTCACAAAGAAAACTGTAAATGTATATTCAACAGTACTCAACTCATCTGTAACTGAATAATTAAACTCATTGATATCAAAGTTTGATACTTCATAATTATATAGTAAATCCGCTTGTGGTATCACTGTAATTATACTTGATTCACATTCTACCAACGCAGTTCCAGTAAAATATGATTCACAAAAATCACTATCTCCATCATCACTTGCTTCAATCATTGTTGTCATATACGTATTTATATCTGCATCTGACAACTCCAAGTCTACTGGATCAGGTGTCTCAAAATAAGAAAGACCACTAATAAGATATACACCTAAGTGTTTTACGACGGCTACTCTAAATGTCCATAAATCCTGATGAGTAAACTTATCATAAGTAACAAAATTAAATATCCCTGAACTAATTTCTACTATCTCATAATCATCAGCGATACGAGATGTATTAGTTGGCATTACATTTTCTTTAGATTGAACGCAATATTGTGATATTTTTCCATAAAAATGATCATAACAAAACTGACTTTCATAATCGGTTGTATATTTTTCTCGTAAATCTTCAAACAAATCAACAGCTAACTCCTCGTATGTATATGAATCCTCACCACACATCAAAGCTTGAGGATTTCTTGCGCAATAACTTGCTACAACCTCTGGGTCTGTATTATCCACCTCACGTAAATTAAGGATTGCTAAAATCAAACCAATAATAAACGCAATTGCTAATCCACTAAATATAAGTATTCTTTTTAAATTAATTTTCATATTCATTCCTCCAAATAACATATACATTATATCACTTTACGAAAATAAATAAATAGGAATAAACAAAAAAACGACTCTAGTTTTGAGTCGTTTAACCAAAAATATGTTGGATATTGTCAAATACACCGTTAAACACTCCAAAGAATGCTAAACAATAAAGAATCAAATATGCAACAAAGAAGTTCTTAACTGATTTATTTGCCTTCCTTTTAAGGAAAATATAAATAACAAACAGAACATTTACAACAGGTATTGAAAGTATAACTATCATAATTATCCAAGCCAATACACTTAAGTCATTTCTACTAAACATATCATTACCTCCTCAATTCACATATATACTAACATATTTATGTGAATTTTCTATGAATAAATAGAGAAAAAGCCGCGAATTCGCGGCAAAGGATATTAATCGATATCAATCATATATGAGCTAATTTTATGTTCGAGTTTTAATAACTCAATTGACAAGATTCCATTATTCAATTTAGCATTTAGCTTACTTGGATCAACATCTTCTAAGTAAATCTTACGTTCAGATATAAATGATTGTCTTTCTCGATGTATATAATCATCTGTTTCATCTTTATTCTCTTCGTTTTTAGTAATTGATATTGTCAAAGAATCATTCTCAAATTTTATACTAATATCTTCTTTCACAACTCCAGGCACTTCAACTACAACCAAATACTTATCTTTTAAATCTCTAACATCAACCTTAAAATTTCGAAGTTGTCTAGTAGGATTGAATCCTTCAGTAAAAAAATTATCAAACAAATCAAATACATCTCTGTCTATTCTCGTATTTAAACGATATGGTTTTATTTTATACATAATTTTCCTCCTTTAATTCTTTGTTGGCACTCTTCGTTAACGAGTGCTAGCAATTGTATTTTATACTACTTTTCCCTTTTTGTCAATAGTTGTACTTGCAAAAAAGTAAAAAAAAATAAACCGCTTTACAAAGCGGTTCATTGAATTATCATTTCATTTTTCTCCTATAATATAGGAAAGAACCGCCTCTCGGCGGTCCAAGGAAGGGGATGTGTGAATAATATAATTATTCACCATGCTATGTAAGGGATAAGTTGCGACTATGTCGCATCTTTAATATACCATACATTAATACATTTTGCAAACCCATATGCTCCATATTTTCCTATATTTCTAATCTGGCATAGGTGGTTCTTCATCAGAATTTCGATCAATATCATCCCACCAGAACATCAAGAACGTTTTTGTCATAGCCCAATTATCTTCTTCAATCATATTTACTAGTGATAAGTATGCATTTCTATCAACTAGGTTATCATTTAACCAATAAGGGGCCATTTCTGTAAAGCCAACTGTTTCATCAAATACTACTGTACCATCAATCCAATATAATACGATTTGATAATCAATCTCTTCAGGTGCATATGGGAATGGCGGATCTATCATTCCAGCAACTCCTGGCAGAGGTAAAGGATTCGTAAACTCTAGTGGATCAACCGGTAGTAAGATGTATGAAAGCTCATCATCGAATGCAGCACTTATATCAAGGAATGGTAAATCTTTTAAATATACCTTGAACATTGTACCATCTACTAAAGGATCATATGAATCAAATAATGCCTCAAACTCTGAAACGTTATTCATATAATAATCTAAAGTTTCTTTTAGATAATCATATCCATACATTGTTACTCCAAATTTCATAAAATCTTCAGCTATCATATTAACATTATCAACTTCAGAATTTGATGGAATTGTAATTGAACCTTCTTCGTCAAATGTTATTGTTAGTTCTAAAACATTACATCCAGTCCAGATATCATCATTCTCATTTGGAGTATACCCTGGATTATTATCCAAGAAGTCTTGATATGAGAAGTCAAGTACATCATCAAAGAAATCTTGTGCGTCTATTCCAATTTCTAACCAAGTTAAGTTAGAAGGATCATATAATGTGTGGATTTCAATATCACCAAACTGTGATAGTAACCCTACAATATCTCCCAGAGGAGGTTCTTCACATTCTAAATCTAATGGATCACATTCCCAATTTTCATCAAATGGGAAATCAACAGTTTGGAATCCTTGCATATACTCATTAACGGTATCTGTCAAATCATTAAAAACAGCTGCAGCTCCAAGACCATCAATTGTGAATGTATTCAGAATATAGAACTCAGATGTCATAAAGATATCATCATCAACAGCAGTATCTAACCAGTACATTGGATCAATATAATCCTCAAATAATACTAAGTTATTAAATGCATATTCGATATCATCAACATACAACATATACGGCTCAAGTTCTAATACTGCTGGACTCCATGGTTCTAATAGTAAGAAAGCATTAGGGAAAGGAGTTTCGATTGTTAATAGATAAGCATCAAAAGCAACTTGTCCATCTCTAATCGCATAGATATAAGCTTCAAAATCAAATGTATCTAACTCAATTGCTAAAGCATCCCAATCAATTGCCATCATATTTGGACCTAAAATAGTATTATCAAATGGAACGTCTGTGACATTTGCTAGTTCTGCCATGATATGTGGATTTCCAAAGAAGTTATCCATAAACCATTCCAGAACTTCAGGATCTTCAGCAGTAATTGCAGCATGTAAATCTTCAATACTTGGATACAAGTATCCTTCTAATAAGATTTCAATATCTGCATCTGTTAAGACATTTTGAACTGTTTCAAGTGCACCTACAGTATTAATTGAACTAATCAGTGGAGCAACATCATAAGATAGTTCATCCATAAGTACTGTTTGATGTGCAGTTAACCAGTCTAATAACTCTTGTTCGAATTGAATACTGTGTTCAATTGAACTTAATAGTTCTTCATCCCATTCAGGACAATCATGCACATGATTACCCCATTCATCTAAAATTGGATTGTTAAACTCATCATACATAGGATAACAATACCATGCGGCATTCCAGAAAATTGAAATCTCATTTTCTGTCAACTGTTCATAATAAGCAACCGCACCTAAAGACGTAAGTTCAGCGAACTGATCTGTAATATCCCATGAATGATTATCTAAGAAGAACTGTTGATTATTGTTCAAGAAGTTTTCCAAATCAGTTTCATACCAATCTTGATATAACTCATTAATCAATTGTTGTCTTATCGCACTTTCAATCATAGGTTTAATAACTACTTCAACTAAAGCATCTAACTCAGGTTCTGTTAAAGCCATAAAGAATGCTTCAGTACCAAGCATGTCATTAACTAGTGGTTCGATACCTGTTGTGTTCAGTAAATCTATTGTTGTTTGTGTAAATATCGGATTACTTCCTGCTACTAGATACGCATCAAGTTCAACTTGATGATCAAGCATCATTTGATATAGTTCAGGAGCAATATATAGATAATCTGTATTCAAGATTATGTGTTCAACATCTATTGCTTTGATATCAAGTTCAAGTTGTGTCCAGTTTTCATCAATCACTAAACCAACTAATGAATCAAAATCAAGACCATATTGATTCAAATCAAATCCGATTTCATCTTCTAACTCTTGTTGTTTAACATCAAATAAATCATCGCCAAATTCATTAAAGAATAAAGCAACTACCATATCCTTAAGTACTTCAATTTGAATAACACTTTGTAGTGAATCATCAAACTCAAATAATGCCCATTCATTTGTGAATCCTACCCATTCAACTACTGCTAGTTTTTCAGGTTCATCACCAGTGATGGCAGATATGATTAATTCAGGTTGTAAGTATACATGTACTCCAGTCTCAACTTCTTGAAGGATTACAGTGAATTCAAAACTAAACTCACCATCAACATCGACTGCAATTTCTCTTTGAATTGAATCTCCAGCTTCATCAAAAATGAAACTATCAACAATTGTTGCGTCTATATAATGAGTCTCGTTAATATCCTCTTCAATTTCAAAACTAAATTCGGTTGTCAATCTCATTGCATTAGAGAAATCCATTGAAGCCATAGCCATACCTAAGTATGCCATGTCGCCATCCCAATTGTCTCTAATATAAGTTGCAAGAACTTCTTCTGGAGTTGTAGCATTTGGATCAATTACACATTGTCCTAACACTTCAATGTATCCATCTTGACATACTAATGGGTCTGGAACGCATTGTCCTCCCTCTTCGTGATAACCCGTTTCACAGGTTACAGTGTCTGGAACGCATTGTCCTCCCTCTTCGTGATAACCAGTTTCACACGTTACAGGATCAACAGTATCAGGTACACATTGTCCTCCTTCTTCGTGGAATCCTGTTTCACACGTTACAGGATCAGGATCTATTTCAACACATTCAGTTCCTTGTAATTCAAAACCATCCTCACAAGGATTACATTCAGGTGCCTCGGGGTTTTCCAAACAATCTACTACTTCATCAGGAAGATTATTACATGCAGCAAGTCCAAATACCATTAGAAAAGATAAGAATAAAACAGAAATCTTTTTCAAAATAACACCTCTTTCTATAGTTTTTTCTTTATACACTTTAATTTTACACCTATATTATGAATATTTTATGAATATTTTGAAATTCAAAACAATTTCTTCTTGAATATCTCATATTTTATATAAATATGACATTTTAAGGTATAATTATTATAAAGAGGTGAGGTTTATGAGATTACTGTACAAAGATCAGTTACGTAAAATTAAACTAAACAAGTTTAATTTTGTTAGTCTATGTATTCTTGTTATGATAATTTCTTTAACTTTTACTGCAGTAAAATCATCAATTAGAAGATTAGATGAAAACTATAGTAGCTATCTTCAAGAACAAAACATTGAAGATTTTTATTTAAGTATGGGTAAAATTGACGTAAACCTCATTGGTGGATCAGCTTTATTGACATTATGTGATGAACTAGACATCATGTACGAATGTGGTGTTGCTATATCACAAGAAGACAACCCAATCATTATGAACAACTTAAATATCACAATAAACAATAAAATCAAAGAAAAACCTATAGTCTATGAAAACTTAATTGATTCATATATAGATGAATTTCTAGAACAATATGATTTTACAGCTGAAAAAGATCATATCGTAAACATTATTGATGGTGATTTTATATACAAGTTCATTACAAAAACAGAAAGCATTAATAAACCTTATATTGTTGAAGGAAATATGCCTGATGAAGATTTTGAAATTGGGATTTTCCCTGAGTATGCAAAACTTAATAATTTAGATATTGGCGATACTCTAATTATCCAGGATGTTGAGTATACTATATCTGCTTTCATATACAAACCTGAATACCTACTTCCCCTGTTAAGTCTTGACACTATCACTTTTGATCCACAATATCAGTCTCTAGTACTCTGCAATGAAAACACTATACGGAGTCTTAATAGAGATTTGTTTACATCATACATAATTAAAGGTGACTTGGATTTGGTTTTCGAAGATTTTGGATATGAGGAAATTCAAAGTGGTGATTTAAGTTTCTTAGAAAAACAGATGCAAATGATATCAATTCTAATGCCTAAAGATATCAATTTTAGAATCATTTCACTACAAACAGAAGTTGATAATGCAAACGCATTTATTGATGTTTTTCTACCTCTATTCCTTTCCTTTACAATCATCTTGCTAGTTATCTTTATGAGAAGGTATGTATCAAAGAATGAGAAAGATATCATCACATTACATTCCCTCGGATATACTGGTTCCGAAATAGCTCGATCAATTACTTTATATCCATTTTTGATTTCGCTTTCCTCAATACTAGGTTTTGGATTAGGATTACTTGCATCTAATCAATTATTTGGATTATACTCAAAAAGGTATTTATTTCCCAAAGCGAATTTTAGTTTTGATTTTGATTTACTAGTATATACTGTAATAATTCCAATTGTTACTATCACTCTTCTTAACTACTTCTTTATATTGAGAAGTGTAAAAATAAGACAAAGAGAGGTTAAGCGTTTTAGATTTAGACTTTTTAAATTCGTTCCAATCAGAACCGCATTAACAACTTCAATTCTTTTTATTACAATCGGAATAATGTTGATATTTGGTCTTAACGGGAATTCAATGTTTACATCGTTTGTTGAGGAAACAAAATTAGGGAACAACTTTAATACTATGGTAAACTTACGTTATATGACCAATAGCGACCATTTAGATACCTATGACGAGTATACAAAAGTACCCGGGAAAATAGTACAGGTCAATTCTACGAGGCTCAAAAAGGAAGAATCAACCACTATTTATGGAATCAATCCCGATAACAACTTAAAACTACTAATCAACAATAATATTGATAACAATTTGCTACTGAATGATGGTATTGTTATCTCGGACTATCTTAAAACATCACTAAATCTAAAAATTAATGACATGATAACTTTCGAAGTTGGTGGAATAGAATCAACTGAGAAAATAGTAGGCTTTTCAAATGAACTAATTGAGAATAACTTCTTCATAAAAAAAGATACTTTAAATAGTTTTTATGACTTGGATAATACATATTATAATGGTCTATATGTAACCGATGATGACTACGATGATCCTTTTATTGTATCTCGACTTGATTATCAAAACTCCATAGATGAAGTCGCCTCAATATTAAACATATCAACAATAATATTAAATATATTACTTGTTCTCTCAATTTGTCTTTCATTGTTTATCTTTTCCCTAATCATTATTGGTTTCTTTACAGATAATAAAATCGAAATTGCCATCTTAAAATCGATGGGCTATAATAATATAGAAATAACTAAAAAGTACCTCATCCCAATATATCTTATATTTGTAATAACATATATAATTAGTATCCCAATATCTCAACTCTTATTAAACTATTTATTATTAATGTTGATGGAAAGTGTTGGGTTCAAACTTATAATTGATTTCTCTATATTAAATATTATTATTGGCTTTGTTACACTAAATATTCTCTTTACTTTACTCGTGATTGTTTCTAATAGATACTACAGAAACATAAGTATAACCGATATAATTAAACATAATATTAAATAAAAAAAGAGCCTAGCTCTTTTTTATTTTAGAAGTTCCTTAATTTCTGATTCAATATCCTCTGGTTTAACTCTTGAACTATGACGATTAACAATATTACCATTTTGATCAACGAGAAACTTTTCAAAGTTCCATTTCACTTTCTTAAGAGGTCTAACAGGCGAATTGCTAAGCAAATACTTGTACAAATCATGCTGTTTTTTTCCCTTCACATCAATCTTACTAAACATATCAAAAGTTACACCATAATTCAACTGACAAAAAGACAAAATTTCACTATTCGAGTTTGGGTCTTGATGTAAAAATTGATTGCATGGGAATCCTAGTATACGTAATCCCAAACCACTATACTTTTTATGTAGTACCTCTAATCCTTCAAACTGTGGAGTAAACCCACATTTACTAGCAGTATTTACTATCAATAGGACTTTTCCTCTATATTCATCTAGTGTAATATTCTCACCACTAATTTTACTTACTTCTATATCATAAATACTCATTGTATCACTCCTTACACTAATTATAACATTTATGAATTAAAAGACAAATCATTTGACCTGTATGTGGATATTGTGGATAACTATACCAAAAATGTGGATAACTTTTTGTTTTTTTCATTAAATTTGACAAAGCGGTCAAATTGTGTTTATAATGGTATTGACCATTCTATATTGAAATAAAAGAAAGGATGATAATATGAGTGAGTTCTTACAAAATGATGATGCACGTCGCAGTCGAATCCTCGAAGCTGCATTAAACGAGTTTGCAGAAAAAGGATATAAAAAAGCTTCAACAAATACAATCGTACGTGAGGCAAAAGTATCAAAAGGTTTATTATTCCACTATTTCATTAGCAAAAAAGAGTTATATATTCATATCTATAATTTCGCCCTTGAGACTCTAACTAACGAGTTATACGAAGGTGTAAATTTTGCTGATCGCGATGTTCTTAATAGATTATCTGCATCTACAATTACCAAAATTGAATCATATCAAAAACATCCGTTATTTACACAATTATTTGAACATCATGTCAGTGTAGAAGATGAGGATATTATAAATCGTACTAAGAATGCTTCATTTGAGTTCTCGAAAGAGTCTTTTGAAAAGTTATTCAGTAATATAGATTATTTCCTATTTGATGAAAAAATTAATATCGACAGATCTCTGGAAGTCGTCAAATGGACTATCGATCGCATTAGTACTGATTGGGTTAAGAAAAATAACAATACTTATAAAGTTGAATCTTTTGCAACATTGAATGAGGAAATTGAAATATATTTAGACTTATTTAGAGATGCATTTTACAAATAAAAAAAACGGCCTCGCCGTTTTTTTTTATGTAAGAATTCCTAAAATCAACCCAACTGAAATAAAAATAGTAAAATAGAAAACTAGAAAAACTGCACATACTGCGATTGACATAAGTAAATTTACAGTATGCATTATAAAATCATCTGTTTTTGATCTATCAAATAAATACTTTACAAAATGAATTACTGCAATTACCAAAAATGCTATTAAGAAGAACGCATTAATAATTATGAATATAAATGCAATTACTGCTCCAACAACTCCAGCAGTTGATAGGGCGACGGTAATTGTTATATTTATAATTGTTAGTAATGTTAATAGTAAAAATCTTTTGAAAAATTTTCTTGGTTCTTTATACATAATATCACTCCTTATACTTTCATAATATAATTGAATTGCATTTTTGTAAACGAAAAAGGCTCAATTGAGCCTTTCTAATCCCTGTTCCAACCATCCTTTTATTCCCTGATGTTAGAACTGATTATATAATATCAAAAATAAATTGCTAAGTTGTGAATTAGATGTGAATTAAGCTTCTTTAATAATTGCTGTAACTGGAATTATTAAGTAAGCTAGCCACGCATACCCCCATAAGTTAAAGAACCAACCTAATGAGAAAAAGACGATTGTTGCTATGAATGGAGTATATGCAATGATTTTCTCATCTCCATCTACTTCCTTATTAATTGCAAATAAAGGAATAATAAAGAATATTAACCATCCATATCCCCACAATGAATACTCAATCAACTCACCCAAGAATCCAATAAGTACATATCCGACAATGGCTGCAACAGAAACTAGTTTATATTCTCTTGGCATATCAAATATACCTTTTATATCTTGTAGAACAACTAAAGCTATTAAAGGAATAAAACAGAGTGATGATAAAATTACTTCATCAGTAGTATTCCATATTAGAAGATATCCTATTGAACCACCAATAATCGCTACTTCCCAAAGAAGTACTTTTAGGACATTTTTCTCATTTAATACTCCTATTGCAGGAATTATCATAAATACTAGCCAACCAGGGTTCCATAATCCTTGTTCTCCAAGAATGAAGAAGGCAACTATTGCTGCAAAAGGACTTAAAGATGTAATTGTTACAATAAATCCATTTTTCTTTGCCTCAACTAGTAATGCAACTACTGGTATAAACAAGAAAACCATCCACCCTGGATGCCATAAATCATATGCTAATCCAATGAAAATATATGTTGCTGTAGCCACAAATGGACTTAGAGCGGTAAAAACATGATCATCTTTATTGGCTGTCATTTCAACAATAATAGCTGTAATAGGTATTAGCAAGAATGCTGTCCATCCGTATGCCCATCCATCATATGCAACACCAATAACAAAGAATATAATCAATGCTATAAATGGTGTTAATGCTATAACCTTTGTGTTACGTCTCTCTCTTTTAGGAGAAATATCTGTAACTCTTCTATAACCTTCTACAAGTTCATAAATAATAGATTTTGGAGATCCTAGTTTATTTTCAACATCCTCTTCACTCATTCCTTGTTCTATCCAATTATCATACATATCACTATAATCATTAACTATATCTTCTTTCTCTGTTTCCTCCATTTGATAACCATCTAAAAGATTTTTTAGATTACTCAAATACTCATTCTTCATTTTTTATTCCTCCCAATACTCTTGACACACTTTCCAAAAAGCTTGTCCACTCATTTTCTGCTTCTAATAATTTTTCTTCACCAAGTTTAGTAAGTTTATAATATTTTCTTGGTGCTCCAATACTCATTGATTCTTTATATGTTTCAAAATAGTCTTGTTTTGTCAATCGTCTTAATATCGGATATATTGTGTTTTCATTAACTTCAATTTCCTTTGAAATTGTATCAATAACTTCAAATCCATACATATCCTTCCGACTAACTATTTTCATTACGCAGAGTTCTATGATACCTTTCTTAAACTGTGTATTCATATAAAAACCTCCTTTACTGTGTAATGCACAATTAAATATTATCACATTACTGTGTAAAACACAATAATAAAAATGAAAAATAAAAAAACACTGATTTCTCAGTGTCTATTTTTTTATATAGTATCCTAATCCAATTGTCCCAGGACCTGCATGCGCTCCAACAACTGCTGTTAAAGGCATAGAGAATACATCTCCAATATCAGGACGTTTTTGATTGATATCCTTAATCATTAAATCTCTAGTATCTGGATTATTAGCGTGGATTACAAAAGCCTCCACATTTTTACCATCAATTTCTTCATAAAACTTATCTAAAATATGATTAACAGCTTTAGAGAATGTTCTTATCTTTTCAACAGTCTCAGCTTTCCCATCTTCTGTTATTGTCAGAACAGGTTTAATTCTCATCGCATTTCCAATAAACCCACTTGCATTTGATAATCTACCATTTCTGACAAGATATTTTAGTGTATGTACAGCAAAGTATATTTTGTTGTTATCTCTAATATACTCAAGTTCTTTAATTATATCAGGAACATCTTTTCCTTTTTCAATCATATCGCAGGCAACCAATGCCATTTTTGCCTCAGGATATGCGAGAGTTTTTGAATCAAATACTGTAACCTCTAATTCCGGAACTTCCTTAGCTGCCATTTGAGAAGCATTGTAAATACCACTCATTTCTTTTGATATTGATATAACTATAACTTTGTTGTATCCTTCAGCAACTAAATTCTCATAAATTTCTATCATTTGTCCAAGTGGCATATAACTACTGCTTGGAAAAACAGTTTTATCCTCTTCAATACGTTTGTAAAAATCATCTGCTGAGATTTCAATATGGTCTAAATACTCCTCGTCTCCTAAACGTAAAGAAGAACGAAAAATCTTAATATCATAATTATAATCAAAATAATCTAAGCACGCATTTGAACATGCAATAACTGCAATCTTGTTTTCCATATATGTAATCCTCCTCTTAACTTATGAAATATTATACCATATTTTGTATCATAATTAACAGTCCTTTTAAAAACTATTAATGTCTATTAAATATGATTTATGACTTAAATACTGTCGTTTCTGAAACTTGTTTATTACATCTCTTTTACCCATATATATACTTATTGAGGACATCAATAATGGTATCTAGTAATCTTGAAAAAAATCAATAATAAGTAAATGACTTGTTTACTAGGAAAATAGGTATAATAGAAGTAAAATAGAAATATGGATAGTAAAAAAGAATGAAAATTCGAGTGTTTTTGCAAACTATTGTGCTGAATGTAATAATCGGGTTTAAGGGCTCTTTTATAGGCCTTTTTTTACTCTTTTGTTTCATATCTTTTTTAGAAAGGGCTTTCAGAATTGTAAATTCATTTGCAGTTAACGTGCAAGGATTTGGGCTTTTTATTATTAACAACATGAATTAAACTTTAGATAGTGAGGTGTTTTATTTGCTTGATTACAAAGACAATTATCTGTTAAATCTTTTGATTTCATCAGATTATACGCTAAATATTTCTGATATTCAGAAGTTACTTGGAGTATCACAAAGAAGTGCGTATTACAGTATTTCTAAGATAAATGATTATCTTGAATTACAAGGTTTACCGAAACTTGTCAACAAAAGACATGTTGGGATTGTAATTGATCCTAGAATTAGAGAAAATCTTGCTGATACAATTTCAAGTACATTAAGTGATTTATATATATGTACAAACTCTGAAAGAATTGTATTAGAAATACTTCTACTACTCTCGAAAAAAGATTTTAAGAATATTTCTTATTTCGAGGATATCTTTATGGTTAGTAGAAATACTATCATTAATGATATTAAAGAAATCAGAAAAATGATTAGTGTTTACAACTTATCATTAGATTATGATTCACTTCGCGGTTATCAAATTGAAGGATTACCGATTAGGAAAAGAAGTGTAATACTTAATCTGATTTCTGATTATGAATACTTGATAAAAATAAAGTCATTTGATTTGTATACTGATGAATCAGTAAAACAGACTTATGATTACTTGTTAGTTTTAGAGGAAGAGTTAAACATTAAGTATGTCGATTCTACTTTAGGTTACTTATCTATTTTATTAAGTATCATCAAGATAAATGATCTAGAACCAGTTTTGTTAGATGGTGATGACCTCAAAATCATTGAAGGCTCAGCAGAATACAACGCAGTTCAAAAAGTAGCAAAGGATTACATGCCAGAAAGTGAATTTGGATACATTGCTCTCCACTTACTCGGTCTTAGAATATCATTTGCTCAGGAGTATGAGATTCAAGAAGATGAATATGTAAAAGAGATAGTTGAATTCTTAATTGATGAGTTCTCTAGAATAACTTTGATATTCTTTGATGATGAAGAGGATTTATATAATCATCTATATACTCATATGAAACAAGCTATGTTCAGATTAAAATATGGGATTATTTATCAAAACGAACTACGAGAGCAAATTACTCAATCATACCCACAAGTTACACAAGTATGTAAAACGATATGTCATAGTCTTGAACAAAAGATTGGTTATCCAATTGGTGAAGATGATGTAACGTTTATAGCAATGCATTTTGGTGGTTATCTTAAACGAGAAAAAAGAGATATCATCAATGTTAGAGTATTACTTGTGTGCTTAAACGGAATTGCTACCAGTAAACTACTTCGAAAAGAACTAGAGTACTTGGTTGGTAATATTGATATTATTGATGCTGTTAGAATTGATGAAATTAATCAATATAAAGATGATGTTGATTACATAATTTCAACAGTTAAGATTAAAGATAAATCAATAAAGAGTAAAACACTTGTAGTTAACCCAATCTTAACTGATTTAGATAAGTCAAACATCATATCCTTTATGGGTCTGGTAAACCCGTCAAAATCAGAATATGATCTTAGCAATAAAATTGTTCAGGACATAATGGAGTACATTCCAAAAAATAAAATTGACGAAATACGAAAACTGGTGTTGAATCGCATTAGTAATAAGAAAAGTACTATCGTAAATGACGAAGGGAAGAAACAATATATGCTTAATGATTTAATTAAAGAAAACAAAATTCTTTTCGAAGAAGAAATTGACACTTGGGAAGGTGCAATCCAAAAAAGTGCACAACCATTACTTGAAGAAAACATTATCGAACAAAGATATGTAGAAAAAGTAATTGAAAACGTAAAAGAATTAGGTCCTTACATCTGTATTGCTCCAAATATAGCAATATCACATGCAAGACCAGAAGACGGTGCAAATGATCTTGGTATGTCAGTATTAATACTTGAACAACCAGTTTACTTCGATGAAGCAAAAGAAAGATCTGTAAGAATTATCGTTACACTTGCTGCACCTGATAATGAGAAACACTTACTTGCATTACAACAATTATCACATCTTCTAATGGAAGATTTAGATAATCTACTAAATGCAAAAGATATACAAACAGTGTTAGCTTTAGTAAGTAAATATTCTAATTAGGAGGAAAAAATGAAAAAAGTTGTATGTATTTGTGGTAGTGGACTAGGAAGCAGTTTTCTAGTTGAAATGAATGTTAAAGCTGTCTTAAAAGATTTAGGATTGTCAGATATTGAAGTTGAGCATACTGATTTAGGTAGCGCTTGGCCTGGTATTGCAGACTTAATTGTTTGTGGGAAAGACTTATATGACAATTTAGAAAGATTTGGAGATACTTTACCATTAGATAACATTATGGACAAGGTAGAACTAAAAGGTAAGATGCAAGAATATCTTACTAAAAAGGGAATCCTTTAAACATAAAATAAAATTAAAAAGAGGAGAGAAAAAATTTTATGAGTTCATTTATTCAGTTTATTTCAGATTTACTTAGTAACCCTCAAATTTTATTAGGTCTTATCGTACTAATAGGGTTATTAGCTCAAAGAAAACCTGCATCAGAAGTAATTCGCGGGACTTTAAAAGCAGTATTAGGATTTATCATTATCGGACAAGGTGCTGGTATCTTGGTTGGATCGTTAAACCACTTCGCAGAATTATTTGAAGAAGCATTTAACGTACAAGGTGTTGTACCAAACAATGAAGCAATTGTAAGTTTAGCATTAGAAACTTATGCTACTGCTACAGCTGCTATCATGGTAATTGGGATGGCGTGTAACATTCTTATCGCTAGATTCTCAAAACTTAAATTTATCTTCTTAACAGGTCATCATACATTATACATGGCTGCTTTAATCAGCGTTGTATTAACTGTTGCTGGTCTAGAAGGAATTGTTCTTTACATTATTGGTGGTATGGCATTAGGTGTAACTATGGTTATCTTCCCTGCTATGGCTCATCCAACAATGAAGAAAATTACTGGAAACGACGAAATCGGATTTGGTCATTTCTCAAGTATCACTTATTGGTTAAGTGGAGAAGTTGGAAAATTAGTTGGTAAAGGTTCAAAATCAACTGAAGATATGAACTTCCCTAAAGGATTATCATTCTTAAGAGATTCATCAGTATCAATTTCATTAACTATGTTAGTAATGTACTTAATCGTTACTATCGTTGCCGGTCCTGAATTTGTTAATAATACTATGGAAATCGATGGAAACTACTTAGTATTCGCATTTATCCAATCATTAACATTCGCTGCTGGTGTATATGTAGTATTAGCCGGTGTACGTATGGTTATTACAGAAATCGTTCCTGCCTTCAAAGGTTGGTCTGACAAAATCGTTCCTAATGCAAAACCTGCATTGGATTGCCCAATCGTATTCCCTTATGCTCCAAACGCAGTATTAATCGGATTCTTAGTTTCATTCATCGGTGGTATCGTTGCTATGGCTTTAATGTTAGTATTCAAAGATGGAGACTTATTCAATGGTATCGTTATCCTTCCTGGTGTAATTCCTCACTTCTTCGTAGGAGCTACAGCTGGTGTATTCGGTAACGCAACTGGTGGTCGCCGTGGTGCAGTAGTTGGTTCATTTGTTAATGGTGTAGTAATTTCATTCTTACCATTATTATTAATGCCAGTATTAGGAAACTTAGGTTTCGCAAACACTACATTCAGTGATGCTGACTTCATCGGATTCGGTGCTATCTTAGGTACATTCGCTAAATGGGGTGAAGCTGCAGTAATCATCTTCGTTATCTTAGCATTCGCAGCACCATTCGTTCACGCATTCCTTTCAAAAGACAAAGCAGAAGCATAAAAACAAAATAAAATGAGGGGGAATTCCTGAAGGATTTCCCCTTTAATAATGGAGAATTTCAAATGAAAAAATTTAGTAATGAAATAAAAATAGAAACTTTAAAAATGTTAAAACACCGTGGTTTCGGCCATTTAGGTGGTTGTATGTCAGTTGTAGAGACACTTAGTGTTCTATATGGTGACATTATGAATATCGATCCAAGTAACCCTACATACGACGATCGAGATTACCTAGTATTATCCAAAGGTCATGCTGGTCCCGCTTTATACTCCACCCTTGCATTAAAGGGGTACTTCCCAAAATCCATTCTAGAAACTTTAAACAATAATGGTACTAGTTTACCAAGTCATTGCGATAGATTGCTAACCCCTGGTATCGATATGACAACAGGTTCTCTAGGCCAAGGGATCAGCAGCGCTGTTGGAATAGCCAAAGCACTTAAATTAGATAAAAAAGATGGTCGTGTTTTTGCGATTGTCGGAGATGGTGAACTAAATGAAGGACAATGCTATGAAGCATTACAATTTGCATACCATTTCAAACTAGACAACTTCATTTTATTTGTAGATGAAAATAAACTACAACTAGATGGTTATACAAAAGATATTATTGATCAAAAAGATATAACTAATAAAATCGCTGCATTTGGATTTAATACAGTTAAAGTTGATGGGCATAATGAAGAAGCTATCAAAGAAGCAGTTCTAAATGCTCAACAAGTAAAAGGTGTCCCATCTTGTATCGTTTTAGATACTATTAAAGCTCATGGAGTTAGTATTTTCGAAGACAATACAGGAAATCACCATATTAGATTCTCAGCAGATGATAATGATTTTATTGATAACTTAATTAAAGAATTGGAGGAGGAATTATAATGAGTATACAAGTATTAGATCAACCTCTTAATTCTCCAGTAGAATTACGTAAAGTATTTGCTTCTACTTTAAATGAGTTAATTGATAAAAATAAAAAAGTTGTTGCTCTTGAAGCAGATTTAATGGGAGCTATTGCAACAAAACCTGTACTAGAAAAACATCCAGATAATTTTATTAACTGTGGAATTATGGAAGCAAACATGGTTGGTGTAGCTAGTGGTATGAGTGTCCGTGGATTTGTACCATATATGCATACATTTGGTCCATTCGCTACTAGAAGATGCTACGATCAATTATTCCTATCGATAGGATATAGCAAACTTGATTTAAAAGTAATCGGTAGTGATGCTGGAGTTACCGCTCAACATAATGGTGGTACACATATGCCATTTGAAGATATTGGATTAATGAGACTTATTCCTAATGCAGTTGTTATGGAAATGAGTGATCATGTAATGTTTAAAGATATCTTAGAGCAAGTTGAACAACTACCTGGACTACATTACATTAGAATTGTCAGAAAAAATATGGCTCAATTATATAAAGAAGGTTCTTCTTTTGAAATTGGAAAAGGTAATGTAATTAGAGAAGGTAATGATGCTGTTATAGTTGCAACAGGTATCATGTTAGAAGAAGCTATAAAAGCAAGTAATGAACTTGCTAAAGAGGGATTAAAAGTTGGAGTAATTGATATGTTTACAATCAAACCAATTGATAAATCATTACTTGAAGAAGTAGCAAATAATACTAACTTAATTGTTACTGCAGAGAACCATAATATCATTGGTGGATTAGGTAGTGCTGTATTAGAAGCTTTAGAAACTAAGCAAATAAAAGTTAAACGTGTTGGTGTTAAGGACCGTTTTGGACAAGTAGGAACAACTGATTTCCTAAAAGAAGAATACGGATTAACAGCTTCTGAAATAGTTAAGGCTATTAAGGAAAACATGTAATGTACATTGTAGATTCAGCTAATACTGCTTTCATCAAAAAAATGATTGAAACATATAATATTACTGGAGTAACTACAAACCCAACTATAATCACTAAAGAAAAAAAGGATTATATTCCTTTACTTAAAGAGATAGAAAAAGTACTAGGTGAAAGAGATTTTCATATTCAACTAGTAGAAGAAAAATACGAAGATATGATTACTGAAGCATATAAACTTGGCAAAACAATAACTAAAAACTTACATATTAAAATCCCTGTTTCTGCAGATGGATTTAGAGCTATTAAAACCTTAAGTAATGATGGTTTTAGTATAACAGCAACTGCTATATGTACTGTTAATCAAGGAATTATGGCTGCACTATGCGGTGCTGATTACTTAGCCGTATATGTTAATCGTATCTCAAATAGTGGAATTGATGGAAACGGTGTTGTAAAAGATATCAAAAACGCTTTGATTCATCAAAACTTACAAACAAAGATAATTGGTGCTTCATATAAAAGTGTTCACCAAGTTACTGATTCAATAAGATATGGTGCTGATGAAGTAACAGTAGGTCTCGATTTATTTGAGAAATTATTTAAATCAGATATTACTGACATGAGTGTCAAACAGTTCACAAAAGATTTCAATGATTTATATCAAAAGGACGGTGAATAAAATCGAAAGTCGTACATTCATAATTAAAGATGAAGCTGGGTTACATGCAAGACCTGCATCAATACTATGCAATGCTGCAAGTAAATATCCTGGTGATATTGAGATTGTTTACAAAGAGAAAAAGTATACACTTAAATCAATAATGATTCTTATGTCTCTTGGCGTTCCTCAAAATGGTGAAATCACACTAGAAGCAAATGGTGAAGGTGAAAAAGAAATTATTGATGAGTTAACAAATATCCTCGAAGAACACAAACTAGTATAAAAAAAAGCGTAGATTTCTACGCTTTTTTATTTATCTCTTGAACGAGCCATTATAAATAATAAATCACTTAACCGATTAATGAACATAAAAGCTTCCTGCAGATCATCTCGATTATAAGACGATTGATACTTGTACATACTTCGTTCTGTTCGTCTTGTTATACTTCTAGCCATATCTAAGTATGCACCTTCTCTTGTTGATTCACTTCCTGGTAAAACAAATTTTGCTTCTATGTCACATGTTTGTAAAATACTATCTTCTAACTCCTCTAAATATGATACATCTTCCTGATTTATTTTCTCAATTTTAACATAGTTCTTACTGTTTTGATTAGTGGCAATCAATGAACTTATGTTCTGTAATTTAAATTGTACATATTGAATTTCATCTTTATAAATTGTGTAGTGATAAGTAAGACCTAAAATGCTACTTAGTTCATCAATATTACCTAAAGCATCAAACAAAATATCAGTTTTATCTAGAAGTTCATTTGAATAATTCCTGCTTTTACCAGAATCTCCTTTTTTTGTCGAAATATGGTTTACATCAATAATTTTCTTCATACTATCACCTCACCTTCATAATAGCATACTCTAACATTAATAACATTTTTTATACTAAAAAAAGAGTAATCAATGATTACTCCATACGTTTTATAACTCTTTTACATAGCTTTATTAAGTCTTTTCTAAGTAAATCCTGTTCACGCCATTCTCTTCCATCCCATACTTCATGCGATAAATCATCACCACAGTATAGAATCTCAGCGAACTCAACCTTTCTGAATTTTGCAACAGCTGCTAAAGCAGTAAATTGCATCTCAACTGTTAAACACCCTTCATACACTCGTAGATTGACACGTTGCTTGGTTTCTCTATAAAAAGCATCTGTAGTCCAAGTTTTCCCAACAATGTAATCTACGTGAAAATCATTCAATATATCTTTTAACTTATCAAGTGTATTATAGTGAATTTTAACAGTACGTTCTCTTCCATCAAGATAATGGTAACTCGTTCCTTCATCTCTTACTCCTTCATTTGGAACTATTAAACATCCTAAGTCTTTATCAATTAGAACTCCTGCTCCACCACAGCATAAAAATTGTTTTCCACCTAAAGCTATTAGTTCCTCAAATAAACCAGCAGCAAGAGGTGCTCCAACACCTAGGGAAAATAAAGCAACATCTTCTCCCATAAACTTGTATACATTATGGTCTCCCATTTCACTTCTCAAGGTAAATATTTTTTCAAGTTTACAGTCCTCATACAATCTTTCAACTTCTTTTTTAAAGAATGTTAAAACAACTTTTTCAGGCATTTCAGGAAGTCTTGAAATTTGTTCTGAAGGTTCTATCATGGCTCTTTTATCATCAAACTCTAATAATGGTATCGCTTTCATTTTCTCATCACCTCTTTACTCAATTATATGAAAAATCATTACTTAATGCCACAACTTTTTTTTACCATATTTTCCTATTTGTTTTTTATGTTTTTAGTTCGCACACTACCTTACCAGATGAACTAAAAAAAATAGACACTTTAAAGTGTCTATTTATAGAAATCATCACTGGTTTCTACATCTTTTTTCTTTTTGATTTTCGTTACTACTTCCTTGCTTTTTTGAGTCACAGTATCTACTACTTGATCAATTTTATCATCGATCTTATTCCCAAAATCACGAATTTTATCTAAAGTACCATCATCTTCAAGTTTATTTTTAACTTTCTCATACTTGTCAACACCCTTTTGAACTATAGAACCTGTCTTTAGTCCAATTTTTTGTCCCTTTTCCTCGAATTTTTTTTCGATTTCACTTCTTGGATCTTCTTCAATTTGCCTTTTTCTTTTAAATAATGACATTATCTATCACCTCGATTTCATTATATTACTAAGTTATGAATATATTATGAATATTCATAATATTCGATAGATCGCGGATTAAAAAACCTTATAGGGATTATTGTTTCCCCCAAGCCAAATGATACATACAAATGTGTTTCTTCTTCATATGTGTATCTATCATTATAGATTTTAGCACCAGGAACATTATAGATTTCTCCTATAAAAGGCAATCTTACTTGCCCTCCGTGCGAATGTCCAGCATACATCGCGAATATATCATATGTCTTAACAGTATCAAAAGTATCTGGTTCATGACTTAGGACTAAGTTGAAATCGTAATCATATGAAGTGCTTAACACATCATCATAATTAGCGTCTCCCATCATTAAATCATCAAGACCAATTATATTAATGGTTTTATCGTTAAGAGTAAGCTCAGTATTTTCATTAACCAAAATAGTAAAACCTGAGTCCATCAATATTTCTTTTGTTGTATCTGTTTTAACCTCATTACTATAATCATGATTTCCTAATACTGCATATTTATTTGAGCAACTTATTTCTAGAAAAAAATCTGTTACCTTTTCTTGTAAACTAATATTAATACTGTCAACTTCAAACATGTCTCCTGTAAAAATCACAATATCAGGATTCAAGTCATTTATATCATTAATCAGTTCTAAATACTTTTCATCTTCATAATTATCTAAAAAGTGAGTATCACTAATCTGGATTATCTTCATATCAATATTAGTGTTGTCAGTTATCCTTTTATTTATTGTTAACTGATATGAAATGGCAAATCCGTATATAGTGAATGTAATCAATAATAGTAATATGGATATTATTATCCACAATATCTTATGTTTTTTTATAGTTTTGATTTTGATAATTTAACAACACTTAAAGTATAGAAAATCAGCATAAATGCTAACATCGATAATAACATATGAACACTTGAAAGTTCAAAGTTCCCAATAGAGACATTTAATCCATAGAAATCTTCATACCAATCTAAAAACCCTGGTTGTGTAGCAAGAACTTCCTCAATAGCTCCTCTCATATAAACCCTTCTCACGAGAGTAACAGCATGTGCTGTAGGTAAAAGGTTCATAACCAATTGAACATTACTTCCCAGTACACCAATAGGTATATATATTCCTCCTAAAAATCCAATAAAAGTTCCAACAAGAGTAGCTAATGTTCCATAAGCGTTCCTTGTTCTCATGAATAGTGATATATAAAAGAAAAAGGAACTAAAAGTCATAATTGAGAACATGATTAATCCAAGCAACTCTACAATCTGAATGAAACTCATAAACTCTCCACCCTGCATTAATACGTATATCAGACCTATAATGAAGTTCGCTAAAACCATAATAAACCCAATTACCCATGCACTGATTAGATAACTTAATGCTAGAACATTTCTGCTAATAGGCGATGTATAAAAATCATTCAAAATACCATCAGCTCGGTCATCAATCAGATTACCAACTGCTCCTAAAGGGATAGTAACAGTACTTACAGTAAGAATTCCTGCCATTATCCAAGCAGCTACTACCCAATCAATTCCTTCCATTGGACCGATTTCATTTTGAATACTATCAGACTGCATCTTACCTAGGAATAAGATATACATTGCCAATATAATTATGACACTAAGAAAACTAAAAAACACAGCAGCTTTATCTCTTAAGTATAGTTTCACATTTCGTAATACTAGTTGATATAATATATTCATTACTCCTCACCCAGCTTTCTACCTGTTATATTGAGGAATACATCATCCATATCCCCTCTTAATATCTCAAATTCAGAGATATGTTCTTTATATTTCTCAATAACATCAATACCGTTAAAACAAGAATCAATATTAATATTAATTGTATCATTAACTAAGTAATAATCTACTCCATTTTTTTCTAGTATTTCATGTAACCCATTTTTAGGGATAATTTTAACACGATCATTCGAATATTTAAGACGGAGTTCTTCACTACTTCCAATCGCAACTATTTCTCCTTCATTAATAACAACAATCTTGTTTGCATCAGCAACTTCTTCCATATAGTGCGTTGTTAAAAATATCGTAATCTCTTTCTCTGATCTTAGCTTATCAATTAGTCGCCAAATATCTTTTCTACTTTTTGGATCTAATCCTGTTGTTGGTTCATCTAAAATAAGAATCTCTGGCCAGTTTAATAATGCTCTTGCAATATCAGCTTTTCGCTTTTGACCTCCACTTAACTCACCATATTTTTGCTCAAATAATGACTTAACATCCATAAACTCATTGATTTCATCTACTCTTTTATCAAACTCAGTTGGATTGATGTTGTAGAATGATGCTCTAACTAACAAATTTTCTCTTACTGTAAGAAGTTTATCAAGCATATTTGATTGAAACACCACTCCAATTTTAGAACGAATTTCGTTATCATCTTCTCCAACCTTGTTACCAAGAACAGTAACTTCACCACTGTTTTTTTCAAGTAGCGTAGCGATGATATTAATAGTCGTACTTTTCCCAGCACCATTTGGTCCTAAAAAAGCAAAAAAAGAATCTTTATCAACATCAAAAGATATATTTCTTACTGCTTTTATTTCATCATATGATTTTACTAAATTACTTACTACTATAGCCTTTTCCATAAGTTCCTCCTTTATGTTACTATTATATTCTAACAAATATAGTTGAATTTTGAAACAAAAAAAGCGTAATCTATAATTTACGCTTTTTACCTATTCTATTCATCTTTATAACTTTATTTATATACTCTGATGCATTAGGAACTTTGCATGATGTTTTTCCCATAAAAACGTCTACTTTTCCTATTTTTGAACTAACATCTAAACAATACTCTGTCAGTTCAGGAAGATATATCCCTGCTGAAATTACAAATGAGTTCATACTATACTTAACACGATTTTGCTCATTGTGGATATTTTTTGATATATACTCAATAATTTCACGTACTTGGTTTATATCAATAATCTCATAGCTAGCCAACATTAGTGAATAAACAGCATATGCAACTTGACGATAACGATGGTTATTATGTTTTAACCAATTTGAAATAACAAACTTTGATAAGACTTGATCCTTTATAAGGATATTTGGTATAACGTTATCGAGAATAATATAGTAATCAGAGAGTTCAATCAACTCAATGTAATCATCAATGGTCAAGGAAGTAAAATCAACAATCCATTGAGATAAATAGATGGCATCCAAATTTTTAGAATGGAATAAATCAACACCTAGTTCGCTACCATTTTTTATTGTTTTTGCAACCTTCTTAAGGTTACTTATACTTACACCAAACATATCAATATCACATCCATGTCTAGTATATATTTTACGATTTTGCTCAGTACCAAGATTCTTCAATTTTATCATTAGTTCCTCAAATATCATAGTATCACCTACTATCATTATATAATGAATAATTTACTGTAAAAAGACATATACATTTAAATATCTATACTAAAGGAGCAAAAAGACCAATTAATCCACTATACAAGCGTTGAACTAGGTTTCGTTTTCGCCACTTCTTAGCGTCTACCAGTTTTGCTTTAGAGCGGTCTAAATCAAAATCACTAACGAGAAGTTCAACACCTGTTTGATACATCAAAACAGTAGCCTCAAAGTTAATTCTTGCTGAGCGATTATCTAGATTATAAGTTCCACAAGACGCTATTATATCATCCATAATAAGAATTTTTGCATGAGTAAATTTTTTTGTATAAGTGTATATTTTGATATCCTCTTCTAGTAACTCCTCAAAGAATGACTTTGTTACTTCGTATACTGATTTCTTATCAGGTTCACCTGGCACAATTATTTCAACATCCACACCACCTCGAGCAGCAATTATAAGTGATGTTACTAGTTCTTGGTCAAGTGCTAAATAGGGAGTCATTACCTTTATCGATTTTTTGGCATTATTTATCATTTTTACATATGTATTTCTAATCGGGGGATATTTAAAATCCGGTCCTGATGGTATTATTTGTACTAATGAGTTCGCAGTAATCTCTTTTGAGCAGTAGTATTTCTCATCATCTAAGAATGTATTCGTTACGTAATACCAGTCACGGACAAAGAGAGATGTTAGAGAGTTTACTACTTTCCCCCTTAACATAACCTGTGTATCACGAAACTCGGGTAATTTTTTAGTTTTATACCAATATTCATCAGCTAAGTTCATTCCACCGATAAACCCATATTCTCCATCTATAATTGTCTGTTTTCGATGGTTTCTATAGTTTACTCTTGTATCAAAAAGAATCAACTGTACAGGATCAATTATGTCAATTTGCACTCCCGCTTCAACAAGTGATGCCATGTACTTTCTTTTAAGAAAAGCACTACCAATCGCATCATAAAGAAGTTTTACCTCTACACCCTCTTCTGCTTTTTGCTTTAGTATGTCCAAAACTCTTTTACCAGTCCTATCGGTTCTAATTATATAAAACTGCATAAAAATGAACTTTTCAGCGTTCTCTAATTTTTCGATTAACTTTGGAAAAAATTCATCACCATTCTTTAAAATATGACATTCTGAATCATTGAGATAGGCATGGTGATGTGTCATATTATATGCCGTTTTAAAAATATCTGTAACTTCGGAATCAATTTTCCTGTACTTCTCATCTTCAAAGTCAGTCATTGGTTCATACACTAAATATTTACCGTTATGGGTTAGGGGATGTTTATTGTGTCGTTGGCTCTCACGAAAATCTCGGCCAAATGAAAGAAAAAACACTGTTCCTGTTATTGGTTCAATAGTTAGTATGATTAGCCATGGAAGTTTTGAAATCGAATATTCTGCTTTTGCTGCAATTCTAACCCAAATTAAAATCGCAAAGAATGATATTAAAAATCTGTATGCTTGGATAACAAACTCTGTAAATGAATAGTCTAACTTTAAGTATCTAAGAGCTATTTCAAATGCACCTCTTAAAATCAAGGCTTCAATTAGTAATATTACAATCCATAAATTTCGTTTAAAGCCAAATCTCATATTAATCACCTATCAACATTATAAAACAAAAAGGCTCTTTTTAATAGAGCCTTTTACTTATTTGATGCTATTGATATCCTGTTTTAACTTTGAATCGATATTAGAAATATCCTCTTTCAATCTAACTTCATATTCTTTCTGAATTCTTTTTTTGTTTTGCTCGTACTTCTGTTTTTCTTCAGAAACTTTCTTCGTGTTTTCCTGAATTAAGTTATTATATTCCTGTTCTTGTTGTGTTAATAACTTGGCAACTTCATCAGCTAATGTTTGATACTTGTTGGCAATTTCACTGAGAGCATGTTCTGTCATTTCGTTTTGTGTTTTTATTTCACTGGCAGTTTTATCTTCTTTTGCTTTGATAGTTGCAGAGATATCATTCCTAAATGATTCAAGATTACTTTCCTCATCTGCTAATAAAGTTGCGAACTCATTAAGTTTCTGAACCTTATTATTCTCATGATTTTTGTTTTCTTCATTGAACATGTTATTAATTTTCTCTTGTTGTGATGAAAATCTGTTATTGATTTCTTCTATAATGTTTTTTTCAGAATTATTACGTATTTCAACAAAAGTATTATTTTCCTCTGTATGAAGTTGATTTCTAGTAGCTGCTTTTGTTGCAAAATCATTTATGGTGTTAGTAGTATCATTATATCTTTTCTTTGCGGCTTCTAACTCTGAGTCTTGCTGTGATTTTAGTTGATCAATTGTCTGTTTTAACCTACTAACTTCTAACTCAAATATTTGTTCTGCTTCTACTAGCGCAATATTTTTTCTGTTTTCAGCTGCATTTAAAGCATCTTTAAACACTTTGACTTTAGCATATATTTGAGATTCTTTTGATTCCTTCTCGGTTTTAAATGCTTTTTGTTTTGCCTCTAACTCTATTTGTAAAGCCTTAATCTCTTTTTTATCCTTACGTGGATTTAGAGCATTAATTTTTTCCTTAACTTCGGTTATTTCTTGCTGATTATCGGTAAGGAATTGATCAAGTTCTACTTGGTTATCACCAGCAATTTGCTCAATTTTTTCGTCAAAGTAATATTTTTCTTTCATAAAGACGTCATTTATCTTTGAAATTAACTCGTCTCTATCTTTTTCTAGTAATGGTAGATTATGTTCTAAAAATGAAATTTTTAATTTATATCTGTTATTAGTTTCCATTTCCTCATATGATAAAACTTCAGCAGCTCTATTTGAATATAAAGGAACAAATGTTTTCTGATAAGATAAAAACTCATCTTTAGCATTATTATGAAGAATATGTTGGAGGTTGTGAAGTTCAATCTGCTCTTCCTTTTCAGCTATTTCTAGCTCTTTAGAAAGAATTATTTCTGTCATTTTCACATCTTTATCCAACCCAATAATCACTTTTTGATTATCGCTTTGAGCTATAAAATCTTCTTTGTCTTTAATGATATTAGCATCTCTTACTTCTTTAGCATTAATCTCTAATGCTTCTTTATTTCTTTGTTCATTTATGTATTTGTCATTATCAAAACTGGTATTGAGATTAACAAGTGAATCTTTATTTGTTTTGATTTCTTGCTCTTTCTCCATTTCAACTTTTATTTCTTTTTCTTTTATTTCGGCATAATTTTGGTTGTACTTCACTAACTCATCTTGCTGTAGCTTTTGATACTCTAGTTTTGTGTTTGATACATCATACGTTAGAGTTATTAATACTTCGTCTATTTCTAGTTGTTTTTCCTCACGGATTTTTGAAAACTCTTTATCCATCTCTGAGAGTTTATCAAAGTGTTCCTTGATAAAGTTTTTACGGTAATCTATAGCTACTGAATTGTCTTGATTGTATTTTTTAAGTAGAAGAACTAAATCGCGATCAGCTTCTTTTTTGAACTTATCAATATCTTTTTTGTGTAGTTTTACTGATCTTTGATCTTTATCATCTATTGCTCTTTTTAAGTGTTTTTCACGAACAGCAATTCTTTGTTCTGCAGATGTTTTTATGCTTGAATGTTTTGTCTCATATTCTTGCTTAGCATTGTCTAGATTTTCATCTATCTCTGCTAGTTCTTCTTCATAAGTAGGAACTACAATGGCAAGTTTTTTATCTAGCTTAGATTGCTCATTTTCAATAGTTTCTTGAATTTTTTTTACTTTTTTATCAGAAGCTTCCTGTAGTTTCTGAATTTTGACTGCTTCTTTTTCATTAAGTGATTCAACTTTTGCCTCAAACTTGGCTTTTAAATCATCTATTTTTTGTTTAAATGTTTTTGTATCTTTTACTCCTTTATCAATAATATAATCGATTTTCTTGTTAACTTCTTGTACATCTTCTTCGTATTGTGTTAATACCGCAACATTTAGGTTATCAAACTCTTTTTCAATATTACTTCTTTTTTCATTTAACTCTGTAACTTTAGTTTCTTTGGTTGCAATTGTTTGATTATTAGCATCTTCTAATACTTTCAGTGCATCTTGACGTTTCAACTCTATTGTCTCTTTTTGTTGTTTCTCTTGCGCACTAAAATCAGCAACTATTTTTTTGTATTTTTTAGTCACTTTTTTGTGTTCTTCCTTATTTTCCTTTTGTTTGTTAGTTAACTGTGATTTTATGTTGTTTGTGTCCTTAGTAAATGTCTTTTTGAGTTTTGCTACTTCTTCATATATGTCAAATTCTTTTTGCTGAACTGTACCATAATTCTCTTCTAAAATCTTTCTAATTTCCTCTTTAGATTTTGGCATTACACTTCCTCCTTTTGTATCCCGTCTATCTCTATTTTACCACTTATATAAACTTTTTTTAATTATTTTTACCTTTAGCCACAAAAAAAGAAAAGGAATATTAGTTCCTTTTCTTTTATTAGACAAGAATACCATTTTGATACTTGTTTAGAAATCCGAGGATTCTTGTATCATTTAGAGGTGGGGTAAAATAGTATCCTTGAACGTAATCAACATCTAATTTCTGTGCAATGCTTAGTTGTGATTTATTCTCAATTCCCTTTGACATAACTTTATATCCCATTACTTTTGAAAACTCAATTAGATTCTTGTATAGATAATAATCATATTGTTTTAAGTCTTCTTTTGGTAAGTTTACGCGATCTAGTTTTATCGTATCTATTTTAATATCACTTAGCATTTTCAAAAATATTTTGTTTGATTTAAAAGCATCTATAGATACTTTGAAACCGAAGTCTTTGAGTTTTGCTATACCGTCTAGAGCATCTATACTTAGTATGTCATGTTCACTAATATCAAACTCTATTACTTTTGGGTTCATATTATATTTTTTAGCTAATGCTATTAACTCATGAACCTTAAATTCGAGTAGACTCTGTAAACTTAAATTTATAGTTAAGATAAAGTCTTGATTAATTAGTTCTTTTCTTAACCATTTTTGATATGAACTGAATGATTTAGTTATAATTTCTGAATCAATCTTTTTGAATAGGTGTTTTTCTTCAGCAATACTCTTAAATTTTGCAGCTTCAATTATCCTATATTCGTTTTTTTCCCATCTTAGTAAACTTTCACAACCGATAATTTTAAGACTGTTAGGTTCAATTATTGGAAGAAAATATGGATTGAATTCATCATACTCTAAACCTTTTTCAATTTCTTGATTGAATATTTCAATATCATCTTTGATAATCCTTGTCTCTTCTGTTGCAATAGCAAAATCTTTATTGCTCTGTTTAGCATGAAGTAATGTGAAATGAGCAAGGCTTATTAATGCTTCTATTGTTGGATTTTCATCCCTGATTCCAACACTTCCTGTCCCAGCTATAACTTTTGCCTGATAAAATTCATCATTATTATCAGTACCAAATTTTAGTGATTGTATGTAGTTAAGTATTCGTGATGTTTTGTCTTTTTGTTCATTATTTCTTAGTAGCTGGTTAATTACTGTTTTGTTATCAAATTCATTAATAATAACAATCTGATTACCAGAGTATAGGAAGACGTTATTGTGTAACTTTTTTTTGAGTAAGGTATAAGTTTGCTGAATAATATAGTCACTTAATTTTATATCATAAAACTGGCTGTAGGTAGATAGGTTGGTAATTTCCAATAATACGACAAAGTAATTATTTAGATTCCTATTTTTATATCTGCGATTGATAGTGTTTTTGATAATAACTAATTTAACGTCTTCGTTTACTCTGATTTGATAAACAGTTAATCCAATTCCTAAAGCACTAAGAAAAATCATCATGTAGTTTTGTTCTACGGTCTGAATTATTGCTATTAGTGCTAGAAGAAGGATAAGGATAAAATAAACTTTCTTATTTTTTACCATTAATTAATCAACGGGTTTTACGTAGTAATTTCCGCGATTTTGAAGTAGCACTTTTGTTCCTTCTACTATAGCAGTTAATGGGTTCTTGGCAATATGAACATCTAAACCAATTTCTTTGAATAAAAATTCATCAACGCCATCAATTAATGCGCATCCACCATTCACTAGCATTCCACTTTGAATAATGTCAGAACTTAGTTCTGGTGGTGTATTTTGTAATACTTTAAGAACTGTGTTTGATATACTTTTGAACGGATCAATAAAGATATCTCTAATTTCTTTTTGAGTAACTTTTATTCTTCTTGGTAATCCTGTTACAATATCGCGTCCATTTGCATATGTGAAATTTTCATCAGTAACATTTTCTCTTACTGTTCCTATTTCTTCTTTAATTCTTTGAGCTGTTTTTTTACCTACTAAAATACCATGTTCATACTGTAAGTAGTTAATTATTTCTTGGTCTAAATAGTTACCTGCGATTCTAATTGATTCACTGACAACTATATCTCCTAATGACAAGACACCAATATCAGTAGAACCTCCACCAATATCTATAACCATACTTCCGACGCTATCATATATATCTAGTCCTGCACCGATTCCTCCTGCTTTTACTTCCTCTTCAATAAATACATCAGGAACTCCTAAGTTGTGAGCCAACTCAATCATAGCGTCTCTTTCAATTTGAGTTACTTCACTTGGACAACATATTAATAATGTTGAAGCTTGTAAATGTACATCAATTGATTCTCCTTTTCTTACCGCAATCTCGATAAGCTTTTTAGCTGCATCCATATCACTTATAACACCTTGATTCAAAGGACTAACAATTTTAATTCCATGGTGTCCTCGTCCAATCATTTTTGCAGCATTATATCCTACAGCAATAACATTGTTTGTATCATACTCCATTGCTATTACACTTGGTTCATTAAAAATAATCCCTTCACCATCTACATAAACAAGTAGATTGGCTGTTCCTAAATCTATCCCAATTTTAATAAGTTTTTTATCATTTCTTACTTTTGGATTTTTCGCCATAATAACACCTCTTTATAATTTCAAAGGATTTACCAAATAATCTCCGCGATTTTTCAGTAAATATTTTGACCCTTCTGCAACACATGTAAGTGGGTTGCTGACTACACTAACTGGGACTTTTATACGATCATTAATAAATTCTTCTACACCTTTGATTAAAGCTCCTCCACCAGTTAACAGAATACCATGTTGATAGATATCTGCACTTAACTCTGGTGGTGTATCTTTTAAGACAGCAGCTATCAGCTTAACTACCTCTTCATATGTTGGTGTAATAACACTATTAACGTCACTACTAGATATATCAACCCATTTTGGGATACCTTTAACTATATCTCTACCAGCATATCTATTTACTTTAACATTTGCACCTTTGCGTAAATCAGCTAGGTCCATTTTACATTTTTCACTAGTTAGTTCACCAATCTCAACTTTATCATTTTGCTTTACTAACTTAGCTAGCTCTTTGTCGATGAAGTTTCCAGCCATACGAATAGTACGTGATAATACTATATCACCAAATGATAGTACACCTACATCCGTAGTACCTCCACCAATATCGACAATCATAACACCTTTTGATTTAAATATATCTACATTAGCACCTAGTGCTCCTGCTTTGATTTCTTCATCAACTAATACATCATTTATACCCATATTAATAGCTAACTCAGAGATAATATCTCTTTCTATTTTAGTTACTTCACTTGGGCAACACATTACACATGATGTATTTGATAGATCTTTTTCTGATAAATTATCTACTCTTTCTAATACATATGAAAGCAAAGCTTTTGCAGCTCTCATATCACTAATAACACCATTTTTTAATGGTTTAATTACATTGATTTTATCGTGGACTTTTCCAAGCATTTTATGTGCATCTTTTCCAGCCGCAACAATTTGTCCGCTTTCACGATCAAATGCTATTACACTTGGTTCATTAAAGATGATTCCTTTTTTCTCAAGATATACAAGTAAGTTTGCAGTACCTAGATCGATACCTAATCCTATATTATTCGCCATTTCATGTCCTCCTAAAACTCACCGAAATAGTGGTTTCTACTCATTTTGAGTAATTTTTTCGTTCCTTCTACAACTGCTGTCATAGGGGTTTGTGATACATGAACTTGTACTTGAGTTATATCTTCAAAATATTCTTTGATACCTTTAATTTGTGCTCCTCCACCTGTTACGATAATACCATTGTCCACAAGGTCTCCCGCTAACTCTGGTGGTGTTGCTTCCAATGTTGAAATCAATGTAGCCTTAAGAGTATCAAATGCCTCTAAAAGGATCATTCTAATTTCTTTTGATTTTAAAACAACCAGTTGTGGTAACCCACTAACCAAATCTCTACCCATTGCATTAAAAGTAATTACATTTCCTTCTTCATCTTTTGGTAATTCACCTGTCAAAGAAGCTAAAGTAACTTTTGCCTTTTCAGCAGTTTGAGCTCCGATTTCTAATTTGTGTTTCTCTTTAACATAATCAATTATTTGTTTGTCAAAATAATCTCCTGCTACTTTGATGCTTTTTGATAGAACTACATCTCCCAAAGATAATACTCCGAAATCAGTTGTTCCTCCTCCAATATCAACTACTAAATGTCCACTTGGAGTATATATATCTACTCCACTTCCTATTGCTGCAGCTTTAATCTCCTCATCAATTCTGGTATCTTTGATTCCAAGTTCTAACCCTAATTGTTTAATTGCAGCTTTTTCTGTTTCTGTAATTTCTGATGGAATACAAATTAAAAGTTTATTAATTTGCTCACCACTGTTTACAAACAGTCTATCAAATGTAAATAACAGTATTTCTCTAATCATTGATACATCTGATATTACTCCTCCACTTAATGGTTTTACTACTTCAACTTTGTCGTGTACCTTACCTACTAATTCTGCTGCCTCAAAACCAACTGAAACTACTTGTCTACTAGCTTTGTCAACCGCAATGTATGAAGGCTCGTTGAATATTGTTCCACGACCTTCTACATAAATTAGAAGATTTGAAGTTCCAAGATCAACGCCTACATTGAATGCACCTTTTGGCTTGTCGCTCATAAAATCCTCCTTTAGTATTATATTGTATAAAATAAACAAAAAACGCCCTAAAATAGGGCGTTTACGCTTTTCACAATATTATTTAAGATACCTAAAAGAAAATCTTTTGAATTTGAGACAAAAGTTTTATTTTACAAAATATTGCGGTCCAGCCAGCATAGGGATTCCCGTTAGCTCTGTGACTTTGCGTCTACACATTTCCATGTATTTGCCCTTTGAATATTTATCTTATACACTTACAAATTTAGCACAGAATATTTTTAAATGCAAGGCTAAATTTTTACTTTTCTACATTGTTATCTAACCAATTAAGGATAAACTCATATGTCTTAATCTTATCAATTTCATTTAGTACTTCATGTCTTGCACCATCTACTAACTCTAGAGTTAGTTGTGTGAATCCATGTCCACTATATTTCTCAAAAATCTCTTCGATTCCTGTACCATTTCCGCCAACTGGATCGGCGGCACCAGAAATTAATAAAAGTGGAATATCTTTAGCCTCTAACATAAAGTTTGATTTGTTGCATTCAACGATTCCTTTGAAAAACTGAATATAAAACTGAGGTGTATATGCATATCCACATAGTTTATCATCAATGTACTGATCTACTACCTCTTCATCTCTAGTTAACCAATCTAAATGTGTTCTTGGTTCTTCGTAATTTTTCATCATTGGCTTATTCATACTAGTAGCAAGAAAATTTGATCTTTTTGTACTTCCAGTAAATAACTTAATTATGTTAGCCAATGCAATCAAAGGAAATGCTTTGGTCGGTGAATATGGAGGAAGTGTCCCCATTATAACTCCTGCTTTCGCGACAGTAGCATATTTCGACAAAAATCCTCGAGCAATAATACTACCCATAGAATGACCAAATACAATAATTTTTTTACCTGGTAAATCTTTCATTATTCTTCTACTAACAAAGTAGCAGTCATCTAATACGTTGTCCCAAGTATCAGTGTTTACAAAGATTCCATAATCATCTTCATTCGCTACACTTTCGCCGTGTTTACGGTGATCGTGAGCGTAAACTGCATAACCATTTTCAGCGAGATATTTCATAAATGGTATATATCTATTCTTATGTTCTCCCATCCCATGGAAAATCTGTACGATAGCCTTTGGTTCTTTTTTTGGCAACACTTTAATGCATGCCAACTGCAACTCATGTTTTCCTTTAACTTTAAAATCTACAACTTCCATTTTTACCCTTCTTTCTACCATTTGTATATTTTAATCAACTAATCTGTGTATCTAAAACCCTATACCGGTCAATCAATTTATCGTCCTAAATTACTGTCTTAATTATATCAATAACTGCTTCTAAAATTACATCTAATTTCAAACTGAAATCTTTGCTGTTTGTGACTTGTTCTGTCATAAGAGGGACATGAACAAAACCAGCTTTTATATCTAATGAGTGTATATCAATATACTGTAGAACTTCATACATAATGTTATTACACACATACAATCCAGCACTATTGCTTATTGAAACTGGAATATTTTTTGATATTAGTTTCTGTTCGATTTCACGTATGGGTAAAGTTGAGAAGTATGCATTTTTACCTTTTGGGTTAATTGATTCATCGTGCGGTGTATAGCCAATATTATCAGGACCCTTTGCATCCTTCATATTTATTGCGATACGTTCTGGTGTAATACCTTTTCTTCCTGAAGCTAGACCTAACATTATTATTGCATCTGGCTTAGTCTCCTCTATTATTGGTCTAAGATGATCAAAGCACTCATCAAAAATCACAGGTAGTTCTACCGGTACTATTTTACTTCCGTGAATACTCTTAGGTAAAAGCCTTAAAATCTCTTTGGTTGGATTACTATCATTATCTAAGAATCGTCCAAAACCAGTAACTATTACTTTCATGTTATCACCAACTCTTTCAAGTATATTATAGCACAACTAGTTTAATTTTATAACCAAAAAACAAGAAGCATATTCGCTTCTTGTTTATAGTTCAATACTTTCAATATTTTTAAACACCATGGTTTCGTTTATAGTCTTTGAACTTGATATATCAATGATGTCAGATTCATTTAAGTGTTTGAGAATTTTATAAGGTTTGCTTTTAAACACTACAACTCTATTTTCTAACTTGTTAAACTGAGATAAATTTATTATTCTACTGGAACTCGTTTTAAAACGGTTCATCATAACTTTGCCAAACTTAATCTGCCATATTTTAGGAGAATTGATAGTTAGTATTGATTTTCTAGTAACTCCTAAAACTTTAATATTGTATGTTTTGTCATGCAAACAAACTATATATTCATCACCTAGAATATTAGACTTCTTAATTTTTGCTGATGGGTACTGTTTCTTTAATCTACTTATGAAGAACACTTCTTCACCTACTTCTTAAAGATACTTAGTAACAGCCCAAGGAATATTCCTAGTACTGCTGCAAATATCACACTATACTTACTAGGTAATAAGAAGGTAATTGTATGAGCAGGAATCCAAAAAAATGGAATTGTTTTTAAAATAACAGTCTTATAAAACCCGACCCAATCTACTTCATTAATGGCATCACTTATGTTAGTTGCGCCATCTAGATATGTGTCGCTAACACGATGAAATATCATCATAGTAGGTGCAAAAATAATGTTCATGAATATCGATGTAAATAAAGCAGTGGCAATTTTAGATTCTTGAAATGGTAATAAATTCTCAGATTGCAGTTTATTTACTCCTGCTGGAAAAATCCTAAACATCATAACAATTACTATCCCAATTAGTCCCCATACAATTGCTTTAAACAATATGTTTTTTGGGATACTCCAATGCTTTTGTTTTAACCTTAACCCAACAAAATCACCAATCGTTGCAAGTAGAAAAAATTTGATAAAACCTCCAACATACACATATGTAGAAGCAAAGCTTAGAAAGAACTCTCTTGTAATAGTAAATACTAGTATCACTGTCATTAAAACAACTGACAGTGATACTAATTTATCGTTTTTTTTAGCAAAGTCCATTTTTTTCACATATATCAACGATGTACTTTTTATGACTAACAAATATCACAATAGCTTCTTTTAAAAGTTGATATTCTCCTTTATGCAAGTAATAACCATTGTGTGATAAATTTTCAACAAATCCACCCTTTAAAACCTCATAAGAAACACTTTGAATATGCTCCAATGCACTTTTTCCATCTTCTTCAAAATAGTAATCCCAAGTATATGATTTCTCATTATCTAAATATTTCAGTTCTAAACAGTCTTGTTCCATATCAAATCCTTCAATGATACGATACTCAATTTGTCCTCGATCCTTGTAGCGCAAACTACCGATTACCGATCTGTTCTTCATAAAATCACTTCCTCTCGTTTTCTCTATTATACTATATTATTTTATATTCTGTTTATTAGTTTATAGATTTGGTACTTAATCTCTTAATAAAATTATCAAAGTCATTACCATCTATATATACTTGTCCAATATCACCATGCTTTGTATCATTAGGGATTCCATGGAAATCTCCACCACCCGTAATAAACATTTGTCGTTTTGAAGCTAACTCACGAAATATTTCTTCATCATTATCTTTATTCCGGAAATATTTTGCTTCAATACCATCAAAATCCATTTCCAACACATCATCTTTTATATAATTTTTTAGCAGTGTTGGATGGGCTAAAACGACTAGACAATTGTTTCTTCTAAGAAGATTAATACCTTCTTGGACAGATAGTTCACAACTTGGCACGTATGCTCTACTTGTATCACCAATAAAATGATCAAAGATATAATCATGTTTATAATGTGGATAAACCTCATTTATTGCTTTGGCGATGTGTGGTCTAGCAATAATTCCTTTTGAGAAACTTAAAACACTTTTATAAGTTATCTTGATTCCAAAAAACTCATCCAAGTTTGCAATGAACTTTTTTGCCCTTTGCTCCCTTTTTTCTTTAATCTCTTGAAAGTAATCCAAAATTTCCTTACTTTTATAGGAATCATCAGTAAAATAGCCAAGGACGTGAACTGGTTTTCCTTTCATAACAGTTGATAGTTCAATTCCAGGAACATATTTAACTCCGTACTCTTTAGCATACTGATAATTTTCATCAACATTTTTCACTATATCATGATCAGTTATACTTATTAAATCAACATTGTTTTTATGTGCTCTTTCGAATAATTCTTTTGTTGTTAGAAAGCCATCAGAATAAGTCGAATGCATGTGCAAATCTGCTTTCATAATATCACCTCTAAATTCATTATAATTATAACAAACATTAAGGGTGATGCAAAGGATATGATATAATATATTTAAGTGAAATTAGGAGGTGCATTATGTTAGATATTAATCAAATGACAGTTCTCAAAATTCAGGAAGCCTTAAATAATAAGAAATTTACTTCATATGATATGGTCCTATATTATCTTGATCGAATTGCAAATATAGATCACGGTGAATCAAACTATAATAGTGTCTATGAAGTTAACCCCGATGCTCTAAACATTGCTCGCGTTTTAGATAAAGAACGACAAGAGGGTAAAATAAGAGGTTTTATGCACGGTATTCCTGTATTACTAAAAGATAATATAAATACTAAAGATAAAACTCATACAACTGGCGGAGCAAACATTCTAAAAAACCACTTTGCCAAAGAAGATGCACATATTGTAAAAGTTCTTAGAAAACAAGGGGCAATAATTCTCGGTAAAACAAATTTAACTGAACTTGCCTGTTTCAAATCGTTTAATACAGTAAACGGGTTCTCTAGTTTAGGTGGTTATGTTCTTTGCCCTTGGGATGTGGAAGTTGATCCATCAGGTAGTTCTACAGGTAGTGCAGTAAGTGTTGCACTTAACTTAGCCCCAGTTGCAATTGGTACAGAAACCGGAGGGAGTATTATGTCTCCTTCATCACTAAATGGTGTTGTAGGTATCAAACCAACAATAGGTTTCACTTCAAGAAAGGGTATTATTCCTATTTCTTCAACACTTGATACCGCTGGTCCTATGGCTAAAAACGTTACTGATGCTGCTGTTCTTCTTTCAGCAATTAGAACTAATGATATTGATGATCCAATTACCAATCAAAAGAATGATGAAGTAATTGATTATACAAAACATCTAAAATTAAACAACTTAAAAGGAAAAAGAGTTGGAATTGATCGAAGTAGATTTAAGGATTTATCACTATCTAGACGTGAACACTTTGAAAAGATAATCGAATATATGAAAACACTAGGTATTGAAATCGTTGAAGACTTAAAAATTGAACAGACAAAACTGATTTATCATATAATGAAATATGAGTTTAAAGCCTGTATAAATAAATATCTGAACTCCGAAGGATTGAATATCACTTTAAAAGATATTATCAATTTTAATCATGAAAATGAAAAAGAAAATCTAAAATTTGGCCAGCAAGTTTTATTAGAAGCTGAACATCATACTACTGGTAGAATGATTGAAAAAGAGTATTTTGATGCTTTAGAGGAACGTGAAAAAGCAAAAACTAAACTAGAGCAGTTATTCAAAGATAATAATTTAGATATGCTATACTTTGCAAATTATACAAGTTTAGGACCTCAATGTGGTTTTCCTACAATGACAATTCCAATTGGCTTAGATGAGAAAAACATGCCAATTGGTACATACTTCTTAGCCCCAATGTTTCAAGAAGGTACACTAATCAATATTTCTTACAATATTGAAAAAATGATTAATCGGAAATTCAACCCATTAAAAAACAGCTAAATATTTAGCTGTTTTTATATCCAAAGTGTAATAAAAAACTGAATTAGACCAATAATTGCACCTAACACTAACCCAATAATCTCAACAAAACGAAGTTCAGAGCTCATTAGTCCAAATATAATTTTTTCGAACTCAACAAAGTCTAACGAATCAATTCTGTCTTTCACAATTTCGTAAAGGTTTAAATCATTTAATCCTTTTTCTTTTATATCATTAACTAATCCATCCAAAATATCATCACCTTGTTTATCAATAACATTTTGAATCATCTCTTCTGCGTTACTAACAAACATTTTTACCATTGGTGGAATCATCTCACTAATTTTTGAAGATAACGAAGTTTTTACTACTTCCTTTAACTCAGCAATTTTATCTTCACTAAGTATTTTATCCATAATAACTTCTTTGCTTAATAGTTCCTTTTCAATGATTTCAGCTAATGATACTGCCATTTTGTCTTTCCTTTTTGGAAAAACTCCTTGAATGGTAATAAATAGAATTTTAACTGGATTAACTGGTCTAAACAACATTTTGATTGCTAGTTTGTTTGTTACATATCCAATCAATCCACCAATTGCAACTAATAATACTAATCTTAATATTTCATCTGTCATATGCTACACATCCTTCAAAAAAGATTATATCATAAAATCTTTTAAAACATCTCTTTATCTTCTTTTTTTAGAAATTCTTGAATTTCGAAATCATACCCCTCATAATCTTTAAAGAAAAAGGACTTCAAAGGTATTTGTTCAATAATTTTTAAGTCTGAAATATATGGCAAATCAAACTCTTTAAATCTCAAATATTCTTTATCAACATTATCTACATTCAAACTTATTAACGCTCCTCCACGATTTGATGATTCAATTGAACCCTCGCGCTTTTGAACACAACCTAAAAACGAATCTCCACCAGCTCGATAAACCCGTGCAAATCCTTGATCCATAACCAGATCTAACTTCAATATTTTCTCAAAGAAAAAAATTGCTTTAGTAAAATCTTGATAATATAGAAATATTATTGAAGATGAGAAATTACTCACGGTGACTTCCGTCACAGAATGGAGCATTCTTAGTCTGCTTACATACACACATTGCCTTTGTTTTTGCTTCTTCTACTTCAAAAATTAAAGGTTTAAACTCAGTTCCTTTGTGGCTTCCATCACAAAATGGCTGATTTTCACTTCTACCACATGCACACCAAGCATATTTTTTTCCCTTTTCCAAATCTACTTTAATTGGTTTATCTCCTGCTCTTTTTGGTTTCATATAATCATCTCCTTTACTTAATTATAACACACATAAAAAAAAGCGATTATCGATCGCTTTTTCTTCTTTTATTATTTTTATTCTTAGCTTTATCAAAATACATGTTATTATCGGCTGAAACAATCATTTCTTCAATTGAACTTGAAGAAGGATTTTGACAATATGAAACACCAAAACTAAATTTAGTTTCTTTAAGTTCAATATCAGTAGATTTCTTTATTAGTCTTTCAATTTCTTTTCTTTGATAGTTAATCTCACCTTCGAGAACCCCTTCAACAACGATAATAAATTCATCTCCACCAAATCTCGATACAACAGCTTTACTATTGAAAACTTTTTTTAGTATCCGTGCCATTGAAATCAAAATTCTATCTCCAGTACGATGTCCAAAAGTATCATTCAACATTTTAAAGTCGTCTAGATCAATCATTATGACCGAAAATTTACGTCTCTTTTGAAGATGTTTTGATATTCTTCTTTCAGCACTAACACGAGTGAAAAGCCCTGTTAAGAAATCACGGTTACCCGAAGTTGTCTCAAAGATTAAGTATGAGAATAAGACTGCTACTGCTGTTGATGGCCAGATTAAAAACAGACCATAAAAACGTAATTGTAAAACAGCAGCAACTAAAGGTAAAACAAGAAAGAGCATTACCCCTAATATTGTTGTATTATTTAGACTCTTCTTATTTCTTAGGACAATAATCAAAATAACAAAGTATACAATTAATGTCATTGCCATCGATACCCATAGAAATGATAGTCTTGAGTATACATTTACTTCACTAATTTCATACATGATTGGATAAAATAGATTTATTGTAGTTAAAACTATAACCAGTATTGTCGGATGCATATAATATGTTCTTCTTTTCAATCTCTTTTTGTCTTCATATACTAAAAAGTCGATGTAACTAGCCCATAAACTAACTACGAGAGTATTTAATGCTATGAAGAAAAAGTTGAAAATATGATTCAAGATAAAGCTTGTATAGGTATCAATACCATTAAAAGCCCAGCTGAAAACTTCTAAGACATTCATCAGAATTGTTGAAACTATAATCAACTTAAATATTGTACTCTTATGACTTGGTATTTCATGTTTAAAATAAATGACAACAAGTAAGGCAATTAAGACTAGAACAGAAAAAGCACTTAAATCAAACAATACAAAATTACTCATTATTATACACCCTATTCAATAAATTCAGATTTCTATAATATAGTAGTAAATCAGTTAAAACCATAAAGAAGTTTATCGCGTACAAGGCAATCACAAAGTCTGGATTATAGATTACTTTGTGTACTATTCCAAAAATATATCCTGCCATAACTATGTACAAAAATAGAACACTTTTTCCTTCAACGCTTTTACTTTTAATACTTTTATATATGTTTGCTGGCCACGCAAATCCAAAACAAACTAACATTAATATTTCAAATATACTCATAATAATCTCCTAGTATTTACTTTGTGCTACTCTTAAGAAAGAGGTAACAAACTCGTCAATTTTCGCTAAATAATGTTTCCCATCCACATATATGTTAAAATTTCTTCTCAATGTAATTGTTGGATTTTTTATATCTTCAAGTTTTATTGAATCATTTATTGCACCAGTGAGATGGAAAGCTAAGTCTTGATACTTAATTATAACTTTCCCAAGATAATTTCTACTCAATGTTTCATCATTAACATCATATATTTTTGCCTGAGATTCAAAAACAAGGTTTTTCAACTCATCATCAAACTGTCTTTGCCAGTTATCCCAATCAACTGTATTATCAAATCTAAACCCTTCAATAAAACCATAATCATTTACAGTACCTTCTGTGTGACAGTGACTACATGATATTTTGTTCCCTTTTGTATGAAGTGTACTAATCATTTCACATTCCGGACAAATATATAAAACATTCTCTAGTCCTTCTGCTTTATTTTTACCAGGATGAGGGATCATTACTTCTTTTTGATACTCATAATCATTATTGTAAAGTTCACTATTAACTTTTTCAGATATTTCCTGTAATGACATATTCTTTAAATCCTCTTTTTTAATAATAACTTTATATGTAAGTTTTGCTCTTCTATTTTTTCTTTTTGATGTTGCCCAACGTGGTTTTGATAAGTATCCGCCTTGAATTAAAACGCCAACCACATCAATTTTAAGTTTCTTTATTAACTTCATAGTTGATTCTTCTATGTAGTTTGTTTCCCCATTAAAAGTTGTATTTCCCTCTGGGAATATACAAATTGGATACCCTCTTTTAGCTGCTCCTATTAACATTTTAGCAGCTCTTATATCGCTTGCACCTTTACTCTTTGGTATCGCATGAGCGACTTCCTCTAATAAAAATTTAAGGGGTTGTTTAGTAAATAGGTTGTGTTGCGCAACGATAAAAGGTATTTTTTTTAAGTTTAATGGTACATGTACTACATCAAAAACAAATGTGTGATTTGCTAAAAGTACATATGGTTCATCGCGTTTTCTATCAAAAGATTCATCATAAACGTATTTTGTTTTTGTATCAAAAAACATCCATATTCTCACAAATGGAATTAATAACTTAAGTAGAAAATCCTGTCTTTTATCTTTTTTTGTTTTCTCCATAGTATACACCTCGTGTTTGCAATTTTATTCTTTTCTCATAATTTCTTGTAAAACTCCCTAATAGCATTGTTATGAATAATAGAATCAATTTCTGGTAGGTTATCTTTGGGAAACCATTTCAAGTCAATTGTCTCCTTATTATCAATTATCATATTTCCACTTCTAATTTTACCAGTATAAACAAAACATATTACATGTGCTAAATCTCCACTTGGCCAATACTTGTTAAAATTATGATAATCTCCTAAATAACTTTCTATACTTATGTTATAACCTGTTTCTTCAAGGACCTCCCTTATTGCCGTTTCTTCTGGTAGTTCATTTAACTCCATCATACCTCCTGGCAATCCCCAATAATTATCATCACCACGAAGTTGTAATAAGATATGATTATCCTCATTGAAAATAATACAAGCAGAAGCGGTCATTATAATCTTCTTAGGACCGACAATATCCCTTATGTATTTAACATAATCCATTATAATCTTTCCTTACCAGTTATATGTTCAATTGTTATTTCTACAAGCAATGTTGTTTCAAAGCTTTTATTGACATACTTAGTCCCAGAATCAATGAAATTACTTGAATATTTCTTGATTAACTCCATAAGAATTTCCTTATTACCTGGAATTATTTTTGCGGTTCCAAACAATATCACACTTTGATATTTAGTTGTAAACTTTTCTTCAACTACTTCAACATTATCAAACACTGTAAAAGATACTTTGTTATTATTATTTATATTTGAGATCTTATGCCCTTCAAAAGCACTGTGAAAATAGATTTTGTTATTATAATACACATAGTTCACAGGAAGCACATAAGGATATCCATTGGTACTTATTGTCCCTAAAGCGCCTTCTTTGCACTCTTTTAGTAAAGTAAATGTATCATCTTTTCTCATTTGATTCTTGTTTCGTCTCATTTCATAAAACATATTATCACTCCGTACTTACAAATTAATTAGTTCATTACGCAATGGTTCTAGAACATGTTCAAGTGCATATCTAAATATCATTCTATCTAAATTACGAACATTGTCTCGTAAATAACGCTCAACCAAGGATGGATACTTAATATAGGCACATTTCAATACCCAACCAACTGCCTTGCGAACATGAAAATCCTCGTCGTCCTTAAGTTTATCGACAATCGAAATCATTTTTTCGTAATCAAGCTCGAGGTATTGACGGTTTGACGAAACAATCATTGATACCAAACTCGCTCTTCTAACATCTTTATTTTGTGAATTACTCCATCTAACTAATGATTTGTAGTTTTCATTATTATATTCTAGGAATGGATTCAAACAACGATAACAATACTGATCAACTTGTCCCCATCCTTTTATATGTTCCAAAAGGATATTCTCGAATCTATCAAAGTTTACTTGATTAATAATAGTTTTGTTCTTTTTAATCCATAATGTAGCTACCGAAAAGAATCCATATTGACCTTTTATTGAGATAAAATGTTCAATTACATCAATAAACTGCATATCATTTTTAGGTAAATACCTAAAAAGTTTACTTGCCACTTTACCGATTATACTTGCGTTCACTTTTCCATATGCTTTAAACTCGTATCTGCATAATTCCTCGAGTGCTATTGGAAGATTAATCACCTTCTCTAGTTGAATATCATATGGCTCCTCATCGAGCAATTTTTGATTTATCTCTTCAGTTAAAACACAACCTGTCCTCTTATAAAATTCTTGTGACTCTATACTAGAATGAGAACTGATATATAACTTCTTTGCCCCCAACCTTTGGGCCTCAACTGATATTAAGTTAAGAAGATATCGCCCAATACCATAACTTCTATATCCTCGACAAGTATGAAGATATGGCACATTAATATATTTTCCAAAAAATACATCGTTATATAAATTTGTGAAACCAACCACACGTTTCTGATCATATGCAGCATAAACAACTCCACCATCTTTGATACATTTTTTCAAATCGCGACTAATCTCAATCAATTTTTTTTGGTTCCAATCATCTATAAACTCTACTTCTTTTTCAGTAAGTTCATTATCCTTATAAAGTAATATTTTAGTTGTCTCTTGATATCTTATATAACCATCTAGAAATGATTCATTAAGTTGGTTATATTTCATTTTTTTGAACGTAATCTTATTCAAAGAAATCACCACTATACACATAATACTGTAAAAGAGCTAGTGTCTTAGAGTCAGTAATTTTACCTTCTAATAGAAGTTCCTTCACTTCCGCTCTTGATAGTTCTAATATTTCAATGAACTCATCATCATCACATTGGATAGGGTTATCAACTTTGTAGCAATCAACTGCAATAAATAATTCAATCATTTCACTACTGTAACCAACACAGCTATAAAAATCTTGGAAGTAAACTATATTTTCACTTTGATATCCAGTTTCTTCTTCTAATTCTCTTTTTGCACATAATAAACCTTCTTCACCTATACTATCCTTCTTTCCAGCCGGAACTTCAATAGTAATGCTATTAATCGGATAACGAAACTGCTTAACTAGAACAACTTTGTTGTCTTCAGTAATTGGTAGAACCGCTGCTGCACCTTCATGTTTGACATATATCCTTTTACTTTTCTTTTCATTAGGTAATAATACGTCATCTTCAAAAAGTTCCATGAAGAAACACTTATAGATTTGTTTGCTTTTTAGTTTCTTTTCTTTTAGTTTCATACGTGTCTCCTTAAGACAAAAAGGCAAATTTTTTGCCTTTTTTATTCTCTTACAATATTTAATTCCTTAATGATTATAGTCCCTGCAATTTTATCATGTACGGTCATTCTATAATCATCTGTATAAATCCAATATATTGATAGCGCAAATACAATCGACCACAATAAGTAAGCTATAAAGGCCATATCAAAAATAATACTTATTGCCGCTATTACAACAAATATTATAGCTCTTAACAAATAGTTTTTAATTGATGCATACTGCCCATTTTTTCTAACAAGTCTTAGTCCCATAAAGTATCTCCCAATTGTTTGTCCTTTTGTAATATAAGGTACTAAAAAATCAACAAGTAGATAGACAAATACTTTGTATAAGAAGAATCCAATAGTCAAAATCAATTTAGTATCTGAGGTCCATAAGAATATAGGTAAACTTAATAAAGCTACTACTAGACCATCAATTATTGACGCTAAATATCTATGACTAGGCTTGGCTAAAACTGTTATTACCATCTTCTCCATATAACCACCCTCTCTAAAAAAAATTATATCACAAAACACATCGATTGTTAAAGGGAGATTTTTTAGTTATAATAGAAAAAAAGGAGGTTATGATATGGAAATCAAAAAAGGTAAAAATCGATTTTATATTGGTGATGATGAAAATAACCCTATTGCAAGAATTACATGGAAGAATGGTGGAGAAAACATAATCGTTATTGATCATACAATTGTTGACTTAACTTTGCGAGGACAAGGTATTGCAGGAAAACTCCTTGCTAAAGTTGTAGAGATGGCTCGTGAGGAGAATCTAAAAATAATTCCAGTGTGTTCATACGCCGTAGTAAAACTAAATCGTAACGATGAATATAAAGATGTTTTATACGATAAAGAATAATGGAATTTATTTATAAATTAGTTCTAACTGAAAGACTCACAAAAAAGAGTAAGTGGACTGATTTAGATGAAAAAATAGTACAAGATCATTATAATCATCTTTTAAGATTAAAGAACTCAGGATTTTTAATTTTAGCAGGTAAAACAGCTGGATTAGACAAAGATACATATGGTTTAGTAATCTTTAAGGCAAAAGATTATAATGAGGCATTATCTATAATGCAAAGCGATCCCGCAGTTAAAAAGGGTATAATGATTGGATATCTTCAAGAATACAATGTGGCAATAATTAATGGTGAATATAAAAAGGAATGAAAATTCATTCCTTTTTTGTTTTTTCTGAAACCTCATACCATTTTGTCATTACATATGCATAACCTGAGTCTTTTTGGTGTGTAATATTACATTCTGAACAATCTTTTACACCATTATCTAAATACTTAAAATTACCACCGCATTTATCTCCTAGCATATACAAAGGACAAAAGCAGAATAAACAATTTAGTTTTTCTTCATCCATTTTATGACAAGGGAAAAACTCACATTCCTTATTCTGGAAAAACTTGTAATTATCGCCCATTATTTTAACTTAAACTCACTAAATTTTTGCATACCATTTTCATAAGGAGGTGTGTTTTCCCCTTCAATTAATGGTAAAACATATTTTACAAACTCATCTGTAACTCCATTTCCATCCGCATTAATCATTGTTTCAGGAATAGTTCTTTCAATATTGGCAACTTCCTTTAATGGGTGTTTACCATATTTAACCTTATAGTCATCCCCGTCTTTTCGTAATATTGTTACCATTACTCCATGTTCACCTTTTAATGCGTACTGAACAGCTTTTCTCCCAACCATTATTGCTTCTTCAACATCAACTTTACTTTGAAGATGAGAAGCTGCTCGTTGTGTAGTACCTAGTTCAATTGTTCTAGACGAGATACGCATTTCACTATTTAAAATGTTTGCCAGTTTACTACTAACTCCACCTAATTGAAAGTGTCCAAAAGCGTCGCGCAATCCACTACTACTTCCAATTAAAATTCCTTCTTCGTCTTTCAAACCTTCACTTACAGCTATCAAACATTGACGACTTTCACCATATACTCTTCTTACATCAGATTTGAATTTCTCGATTGAAAAAGGTACCTCAGGTAAATATATTAAGTTTGGCCCGTGACCTGTTAATGATGCTAAACTTGCTGCAGCTGTTAACCAACCAGCATGACGACCCATTATTTCGACAATTGTTACTTTACCTTTAGGGTATGCAATCATATCATATGCAACTTCCTGCATTGTGTTTGCCACATACTTAGCAGCACTACCGAATCCAGGAGTATGGTCTGTAAATGGTAAATCGTTATCGATTGTCTTTGGAACACCAATAACTCTTATATCATACCCAACATGTTTCATATAATCAGCTATTTTATTACATGTATCCATTGAGTCATTTCCACCATTAAAGAGGAAATATCTTATATTATATTTTCTAAAGATATAGAGAAGTCTTATATAATCAGTTTCATCTTCTCTGAAGTTCGGCATTTTATAACGAACTGTCCCAAAAGCACTTCCTGGACTATGTTTTAATAGTTCTATTTGCTCTTTATCTTGACTTCCCATATGGAAGAAATCTTCGTTTAAAGCTCCTTGAATACCATGTTTCATAACATATACTTCTTCAATAATATCTTTATTACTAAGTGATTCTGTAATAACACCATATGCTGATGCATTTATTACACTTGTAGGACCTCCACTTTGTCCATACAATAAGTTACCAACTAGTTTTTCCATATAATCATCTCCTTGTGTAATTTGCCTTCTAGTATAATAATATCATAAATTAAAGCGTTTTCTTATGTCATTTTTAGGAAATAGATTAAAAAAAAGAAAACTGAGCAATTTTTCAGTTTTCTATGACTTCTTCTTTAATGAGTAAATCATTCCTGCTTTACTAAAACCTAACCGTTTAGCAAGATTATATGATACATCATTTTTCTCATCACAACGCCAAATAAATAATTTATTATTTTCATACATTAGTCTTTTACATACATTTTCAGCATATCCATTATTTCTAAACTTAGGATGAGTTAATACTCCAATATCACTCAGTCTTTCTCCCCAGTTCCAAAGTGAAGCAACACTAACGATTTTCCCCTCAACAAAACAACCATACACAACTGGATCAGCAATGCTTACCATACCTTGATCTTTGTCCTTTTGCGGACAAGCATTATGAAACTCTTCAAACTCGTATCTGTCTTTTTCATCTAGTCTTCGGCAATTGCATGTTTGATCAATGTCATCAAACTGAGGATTTGATAAAAACATTATTTTAGATGGGTCTAACTTGTTATATAAATCGAGATCATCATTTCTAATGGAATGCAAATCCTCTGGTATTAGTACCCACTTAAAATCAGCAAAATCATACAACATAATTGATTTTCGATCCTGTTTGACATTTGTAAACTTGTTTCGTAATCTCTCTTTTGATTGAAAGTAATACAGTTCCTCAATTTCCCTTTGAAACATTAAACTCCTCCTTACTATAAATCCATTGTGTAATATTTAAGTTTAAGTCCCCAGTGTTCAACAACACTGTCAAACTTATATCCAACTTTCTCTAGTATTTTTTGACTTGGGATATTATTTATATCAGCAAGTCCAACTAGATGCTTAAGACCCAAATTAATAGCAACACCCTTCATCATTTTCGCCATTTCACTTGCATATCCCTTCCCAAAATATACTGGTTTTAGAAAATACTCTATTTCATTACATTCGTACTCCTTGATATAAGAACACCCACAATAACCAATAAACTCATTAGTATCTTTAAGAGTTACTGCGTAATGTAGATTCTTCTTTTCAATTACAAATGTCTTTATAAAATAATCCAATAACCTTTTGATTTGTTCTTCAGTATAAGTTTGATCACCGGGAAGATATTCACACACTTCCTCGTTGCCTAAAATAGCATATAAGTCATTAAAATCCTTCTCTTCAAAAGCTCTAAAATCTAATCTTTCTGAATTAAATTTAACTAAGTTCATTATGTCACCTACCTAAAGATCGGTTTATTGTCTTCAATCGCCACTATGTTTGCTAACGAGTGAACCTCAATTCCTTCTTCTTCTATTTTTTTCCTACCATTTTGAAATCCTTTTTCGATTACTACGCCAGCACCAACAATTTTTGTACCAGCTTGTTTTGCAATATCTACAAGTCCTTCTAAAGCATTACCCATTGCTAAGAAATCATCTATAATTAATACCTTGTCTGTCTCTTTCAAGAACTCCTTAGAAACAATCACTTTTGATTCCTTCTGTTTGGTAAACGAGTATACTTTACTAGAATACACATTCTCATCTGTAATTAATGATTCACTTTTTCTAGCAAACACAATTGGTATGTGTTTTAGATGAAAAGCCGTTGAAACAGCAAAAGCAATGCCACTTGCTTCAATTGTTAGTATTTTTGTTGCTTGTGGAAATTTGGATGCAAACTCTTTTCCAATCTCGAATACTAAATCAGTGTCTAGCATATGATTAATAAAGTGATCAACTTTGACAATTCTATTATCAATCACATATGCTTCTTTTTTTATTTTCTCTACAAGTCTATTCATACATAACCTCTACTTACTTATATTTTTCAATATCAAATTTACTTACTTCCTCTATTCTTACTGCTAACTTATCAAGGAGGCCATCTATATCATAGAAAATAAACTGTCTCACTACACCATGAGGCATTTCTCTAGTTGTAATATGTCCTTGTTTTAAATCTCCATATTTTTTGGATTGAAACTTCGTATATTTAATTTCTCCAACTGATATAAATAAGTCCTCATTGATTTCAATAAAGAACTCTTTTTCAGCTCCACCAGGTGTTAATCCTTGATAACGTAATCCATCATCAAAAATCTGTAAAGCTCCCATTTCACCTCTAAAAATAACATCAATATATGGTGCTTCCCAATCAATCCTACTTCTCTTTCTTTCAACACCACTATGAGTCATTTTCCTAAGCACAAAAATTAGTGCAAATAAACCGCCAGCAACAAGAACACCACTAACTAAACCGGCTAAAAACTCTCCGGAAATCAAAACCAAAATGAAGATTGCAATACCTATAGGTGCACTATAAAAAACTGAAATTCTTAAAGATAATTTTTCGCGTACTTCGATAAACCTTTTCAAGTCAACAAATCTCATAATACCACCTCTCTAACTTAATTATACCTTATCTATATACCGATTAACAAAGTCAATTTCAAAAAATATGTCATTGGAGAACGCACCATACATAAAAATAAAAAGCGCTTATTAGCGCTTTTTTTATCCTTGCTTAAGAAATTTCTTATAAGTAACGTCTATTCCGATTGCACCTAGAGGGGCAGTAATAATTATTGCAAGTACTGCTAAAGCTAAAATAAGTTCTCCAGATTCTACTCCCGCAGCTAGTGGTATAGCTCCAATTGCAGCCTGAACTGTTGCTTTTGGAACATATGCAACTCCCGCAAACAGTCTTTCTTTCTTATTAAGTTTTGTCCCTATAACAGCTAACTGAACACCAGTAATTCTAAATGTCAATTCAATTACAATTAATACAACTGCAAATAGTCCTGCGTCCAACGCTACGCTAATGTCAACAGCAGCTCCTACTAAAACAAACAATACAAGTTCGGCAAAAACCCATACTTTATCAAACTTGTCTCTTAATCTATAAGCTCTAACTTCTGATTGATTTAAGAATGTTATCCCAATTACCATAACACTTAGTAATGCACTCATTGGAACAAAATTATTAATATTTTCTTCAAATGAAAGTACGAAGAATGATGCTGCAAGAATTATTAGAACTTTGATAGTATCTCTTACTCTAAACTTTGCAAATAGTTTGGCTAATACATACCCAATTATCACTCCAACAAGAACTCCCATAATTATTGCAATTGGAATGGTAATGAGAGAGGCAAAACTAAAGTCTCCAGTTTTGTACATCGCCATGAACGATGTAAATAAAACAATTACATATATATCATCAACACTGGCACCAGCCATTACTAGATGCGGAATTCTTTTATCATGTCCATATTTTTCATTCATCAACTTAATCATTTTTGGTACAACAACCGCTGGGGATACTGCTGCCAAAACACTCCCCAAAATAGCTGCTTCCAGATAACTTACTCCAAATAATAATGGTGCAAAAATTACTACTGCAATTATTTCAAGAGTTGCTGGTATAAATGATATTAATATTGCTGGTCTTCCAATCTTTTTTAAATCTGAAACATCTAAAGATAGCCCAGCACGTAAAAGAATCACTACTAAAGCTATTGTTCTTAATTCTGAGGAAACATTAAGTATGTCCTCACTGATCATATCAAGAACAAATGGTCCTAAAACAATCCCCGTAATAATCATACCTAAAAATCTTGGTAATTTAACTTTCCCAAATATTTCTCCAAGCATTAAACCTACTGTAAAAATTAAAGCTAAACTCAATAACATATTTTTTCCTCCTAAGAAAACAAAAAGCCGAGACTCATTGCATATTTTTATGCAGAAGTCATCAGCTTATTTTAAGCGGTTTTAGTATAAAACTAGGGGAGAACCTCATTCCCTAAAATCAATTATACAAACTATTTTTTATTTTTTCAAGACCTTTCTTGAGGGTATGATTATAAACAATAATATAAGAATAACCACTACACCTATTCCATAAGCACTAACATAAACTAAAAGATTATTAGTTCCCATCAACCCAATTATCGAAGAAATCATCAACTCATTCTCCATCCCAAAATATGCTGCATAACAACTAGCAGTTATACTTCCGACTAATAAAGGTGGAATGATTATTAAAGGTCTTCTATATGCAATCGGTAAAGCACCCTCAGTTAGACCAAAAAGACTTCCAAAGATCATTATGTTTTTCGACTTTAAATCTACTTCACTAAATCTGTTTCTCATTAATCTAGTCGCTATCAATAATGCAATCGGTGGTAAAGCTACACTAATTAAAACTGGCCCCGTAACATGATAGTATCCATCCATGTAAAAAGCAATTATAAAACTATATGCAAGTTTATTAAATGGCCCACCTAAGTCAACAACTGTCAAAGCAGACAATATTCCTACTAGTAAAACAACTTGAGTAACATCTATACTATTAATATAGGTAGTTACTTCATTCAAAACAAATAAAATCCCCGGTTTTACAATAAACAAGATTGCTAAATAAGAAATAAATAAAGACAATCCTCCAACTACTAAGTAACCGAAAATTGTGCTAAAAACTTCTCTTTTTATCTTTACATGACTACAGAAGATTTTAGCGATATATCCTAATACTAACCCACCAATAATACCTCCTAAAAAGCCAAGACCAAAGGTATGTGAGAAGTAACCTAAAACTAAACCAGGTATGAAAACTACTTTATTAGTAATATCATTAGCTATAAATGCTGTCAAAACAGGGACAATTAGCATAAAAACAAACTCTGATACATCAAAATTTACTGTCTTTATGATACCCCAATTAATTAACACAAGTAAAATACTATAAAGGACAATTAGAGGAATAATGTATTTAATACCATTGGTAATATTATTACCAATTTTACTTAAGATATTTTTCATAATCTCCACTCATAAAATCATCGATTGTAATAACTTTGATTCCATGTTTTTTTAACAACTGTGCTGTAACACCTTGCCCTTTAATAAGTTTTCCAGTGAATGTTCCATCATATATAACCTTACTACCACAAGATGGGCTGCGTGCTTGTAATATTGCTAACTTAACTCCATTATCGAGAGCTTTTTGCAAGGTTAGTTCAGCACCTAATTTGTACTCTTTAGTTACATCTACTCCGACTTGAGAGATAATTTTTCCATCAATGATTTCTGCTGGATATCTAGGGGTTGGTAAACCTCCTAATTGTTCAGGGCAAACAGGAATTACAAGTCCCAAATTATTCAACTTTTCAGCAACCTCGTGCCAGTTATTTCCTGCATTATATTTACAGTTATCACCAATCAAACATGCGCTTATAATTATCATTTTCTCACCAAATTTCTACTATTCCATCTAATAAAATAATAACATAAAAAAACAGGATTTTTTAATCCTGTTTAAAATATTATAATTCCTATGACTCCTGCTAATGCAATATAAAAGATAGGATGATGTTTCCATTTGTTTGTAGCGTATAGAAACACAGCAAACATCGCTAGAGCTTTAAAATTAAATAAATCAATAATATTATTTGTAGATTTAAATAAATCAATATCTATTAAGCTAATAACAGCTATGCTAGATGCAGCAGCCAATATTAGTCCAGTTACAGCTGGACGGAGACCATAAAATACACCGTCAACCACTTTGTGATCACGGTAATGCATCACAAACTTTGCAATTAATATTATAATAATTACACTAGGAGTAACAAGTCCAATTGTTGCAATAATACTACCAAGAATTCCATATTGTGAGTATCCAACATAAGTTGCAACATTTACGCCAATTGGTCCAGGAGTTGATTCACTTACGGCAATCATATCCGCGAATTGAAGATTTGTCAACCATGCTCTCTTTATGACTTCATCTTGTAATAAAGGAATTGCTGCTAAACCTCCACCAATTGTAAATAATCCTACTTTGAAAAATATCCAATATAAGTATAAATATTCCATTATGCTTTCGCCTCCTCTTTCAGTGCACTAATAATTACACCTAAGATTCCAGATACTACAACAGCATAAATAGGAGAGAAACTTGTGAAAGCAACAAAAACAAAAGCCGCTATACCAATGATTGCCTGTATCCAATTTGTTATGGATTTTTTACCCATTCTTATTACAGCGTTTAGAATTAAGACAATAACTATTACACGGATTCCTGTAAAAGCACTAGCAACATACTCGTTACCTGCAAAAGCATCAAAAAACTTAGCAATTGAGATAATAATTATCCATGACGGTGTAACCATTCCTAAAGTAGAAAAAACCGCTCCGATTAATCCTCCTTTTTTATAACCAATGAAGGTGCTTGTATTAACAGCTATTATTCCTGGTGTACTTTGCCCAATTGCAAAATAGTCTAACATCTCTTCATCAGTTGCCCATCCATACTTCTCAACAACTTCCTTACGCAACATCGGTAACATGGCGTATCCACCACCAATTGTGAATAATCCAACTCTAAAAAAGACCCAGTACATTTTAAAATAAATACTTCCTTTTATCTTCTCTGCCATAATAGAACTCCTTAAAATAAACTCAATTTATATACTACATTATTTATTGTTTTAATGCAAACTTTTGCTATTCAAACGACCATTTATCCAATATATACTTGTTATAAAAATGCATGACATAACCACTACTGATTAAAGTTATCATAGTTCCTACACCAATCGCATCTATATGTCGATGTAATAATCCGAAAACTACGGCAATTAAAAATCCCATAAAATATGACAAATAAGTACCTATTGAAATACTTTTTAATTTTTTTTGCATAACATATAGAAACACGTCCATTGGATGAACTGCAATATGGACTCTAATATGAACTGCGATACTAAACATTAATATCAACATCCCAAATATATTAATTAACAATCTAAAGAAATCATTTAGATTTGATAAAGACGGTATCAAATAGATGAAGAAATCAGATAAAAAACTAAATGACAAAAGGAAAATTGTTGATTGAATCATCTCATTTAAAATGAACTCACGCCTAATACATGTTGCAAGAACATAGAAAAATACTGATAGAATTATAAATCCCATACCTAAAGAAATATCAAAATAATTACTAAAGTTACGAGCTGCACTTCCCCATGCTGTCATCCCTAAATCTGTCTCTTCCATCAATGCCGTTCCTAAAGCATTCCCTGTAATCGCAATTACTAAATACCAAACTTTTCTCATCAAATCACCTGTTGTATATTTTATTTCAATCTAAATTATACTATATACTTATAAATAATTACATAATCAATAAAAAAGAATATCATCAAATATATTTTCCCCTTTAGGGGAGATTTTATAGAAAACACTTTCATGATTTTTACTATTGAAAAATTATATTTTGTCCATTAGAATGTGATTAACATAAAAATTTAGAGGCAGCGATGCAAATTAGTAAAATGTGGAGTCGGTAGACTATGAAACATTTGAAAGGTAACCATCGCCGAATATACTCAATAGACATATTGATTATATGGGATTATAGGAAAGACCTATAATACTCCTACGAAAAGTAGAGGCGCTATTAATCACTAATTTTAATTAGTAATTATCAAAGCGTCCGATGACGCTTTTTTTTATATATTTTTGTGAAAAAAACAAAGTCGGAGGATTTAGAAATGAAAAAAGTTTTTAGTTTATTATTAGTATTAGGTTTAAGTCTAGTACTAGCTGCCTGTGGAAGCAGTGAGTCCACAAATGAATTAGTTGTTGGTTTAGAATGTAATTACGCACCATTTAATTGGACTTCTCCAAAAAGTAATGATTACGCTGTTGAAATTGATGGTGTCAATGCTTATTGCGATGGATATGATGTTCAAATGGCAAGTCACATCGCAAGTGAACTAGAATTAGATTTAGTTATTAGAAAAATAGAATGGGACGGTTTAATTCCAGCTTTATTATCAGATGAGATTGATGTAATCATTGCCGGTATGAGTCCTACACCAGAAAGAGCACAAACTGTTAGTTTCACAAATGAATACTATAGAAGTGAGCAAGTACTAGTTGTCGAGAGTTCATCTCAATATGCTTCAGCAACGTCTTTAAGTGATTTCGCAAACTCAAGTATTGTTGCACAATTAGGAACACTTCAGGATACATTAATTGATCAAGTCACAAATGTTAATCATTTAACTGCTTTGACAGATTATCCAAGTTTAGTTCAGTCAGTATCAAGTGGGATTGCAGATGCTTTAGTTGCAGAGTTACCAGTTGCTGAATCAATTGTTTCATCTAACAGTAATTTAACTATTGTGCATTTAGGAGATAATGGATTTACAGTGGATTTAACTGATGTAAGTGTGAGTGTTGCCTTACGTCAAGAAGAAAGTGATTTATTAAGTAGTATCAACGATATTCTAGATAATATCGATAACACCACTCGTAATGAATGGATGAATGCTTCACTTAATAGACAACCATAATAATGTTTTATATACTTACAGAAAGTATCCCCAATGATTTCATTGGGGGTATCTTGTTTCTTTTTAAGAATAACTACTCATTATATCTAGAAGGTATCAAATACACTCTTATAATATCAATACTAGGTACATCATTAGGTTTATTATTAGCTTCAATTATTACAATTTTTAGAATCCAAGAGATTGATAGAAGAGATACTCTTTTCTCAAAAATCATGAAAAGGATTAGTATTATCCTTAGTTCATCTTACGTTGAGTTCTTTAGAGGTACTCCTATGATGGTTCAAGCAGCTATCTTCTTTTACGGTCTAGCAACTATTGGTTTTAGAATTCCAATAATAATTGCAGGTATTATTATCGTAACTTTAAACACTGCAGCCTATTTAACAGAAGTATTACGTTCAGGAATTAACGCTATTGACAAAGGACAGATTGAAGGCGCAAAATCTATTGGATTATCAAGAGGCCAAATGTTCAGATATATTATTTTTCCACAAGTCCTAAAAAATATGTTACCTGCTATTGGTAATGAACTTGTTGTCAATATCAAAGACACAGCAGTTTTAAGTGTTATTGGGGTTAGTGAATTATTTTATATGGGGAAAAGTGTTGCTGGAACATACTATAGGTATACGGAATCATTTGTCTTGGTTGCTTTAATATATCTTGTAGTAGTTTTAATAACAACAAGACTTCTAGTAGTCTTTGTTAAACTAATCAATGGAAAGAACAAAATTTCATTGCCAACAAGTCAATCAAACCCAATCGAGGTGTAAAAAATGAGTAATTTAATAGAAATCAAAAACCTTCATAAAAATTTCGGTGAAAACGAAATACTAAAAGGAATTAACTTGTCGATAGAATTCGGAACAGTTACTACAATTATTGGTCCGAGTGGAAGCGGAAAATCAACACTCCTTAGATGTATAAATCAACTTGAGACAGTTACTAGTGGAAGCATTCTCTTTCATAATGAGGATATTACAGAACCATCTGTTAATCTAAATAAGGTTAGGTCAAAAATTGGGATGGTCTTCCAATCTTTTAATCTGTTTGATAATTTGAGTGTTCTAGATAACTGTGTTATTGGACAAACCAAAGTTCTTCATCGTGATCAAAACGATGCAATAAAAATAGCTGAGGAGAACTTAGAAAAAGTTGGAATGTTACAGTTTAAAGATCGTAAACCAAATACTCTTTCAGGGGGACAAAAACAAAGAGTGGCAATTGCTAGAACACTATCAATGAATCCTGAAGTAATTCTTTTTGATGAACCGACAAGTTCTCTCGATCCTGAAATGGTTAATGGTGTACTTGAAGTAATGAAATCGGTTATCACTAAAGACATGTCATTCATAGTGGTTACTCATGAAATGGATTTTGCAAGTACTGTTTCTGATACGGTAATCTTTATGGATCAAGGAGTAATAGTAGAAAAAGGAACACCTGAAGAAATCTTTAAAAACACCAAAAACACTCGTTTGAGACAGTTTATAAAATTAGATTAATATATAAAAAGCACAAACATTTTATGTCTGTGTTTTTTTCTTGTTCAAAATCACATAATATATGGTATATTTTAAATATAAAGGTTGTGATTTTATGAGGGAAATACTAAAAAAGTATCGAGAAGATATACATCAAATACCTGAAACATTCTATCAAGAATTCAAGACAAAAGCTTATCTAAAAACAGCTCTAGAGGATTTAGGATATAAGCCTATTGATATTCTTGAAACTGGATTATATGTATATATTGATAATAACAACGATAAGACATTAGCTTTTAGAAGTGATATTGATGCCTTAAAAGTTAAAGAAGAAAATGATATTCCATTCAAATCTAAACACGATGGATATATGCACGCTTGTGGACACGACGGTCATATGGCTATGTTACTTGGTTTAGCATATTACTTAAAAGACAAAAAAGAGAAATTGTCAAAAAATATTCTATTAATATTCCAACCTGCTGAGGAATCAGTAGGTGGGGCAAAAAGAATATGCGAGACAGGATTGCTTCAAAAATATAATACTGAGAATATCTTTGGTATTCACTTATTCCCTGATTTAGAAGAGGGTATCATCGCATCAAAACCAAATGAGTTCATGGCAAGAGTAAATGAAGTAAATATTACCGTTCATGGTAAAACAACACATGGAGCAATGCCTCATTTAGGTGTTGATTCTAACATAATACTTAGTAAGTTACTAATTGATTTCCAAAATGTTCAATCGCGAATGATATCTCCTTTAGAGTACACCATAATAACATTTGGTAAAATTGAAGGGGGAAATGTAAGGAATGTAATTAGTGATTATGCAAGAATGGAAGGTACTGTAAGAACTTTTAACGAAGAGACATCTAACTTTATCGAAAAAACGATATTGTCTATCTCACAAAGTTATGAGGACATATATAACTGCAAAATAGATGTTGAGTTTCTTCCAGGTTACTTACCTGTAATAAATGATGTTACTTTATATAAAGTTTTTAAAAGTGCACTTTTAAATTTCAATTATCATGAGTTTAAAAAACCATTCATGTTAGCTGAGGATTTTTCATTTTACCAAAAAGAAGTTCCAGGAGTTTTCTATTATATAGGAACCAAAAATATAGCTAAAGGCTATGTTGAATCTTTACATAATAGTAAGTTCAACTTCTCGGAGGATGCATTAGTGATTGGTTTAAACTCATATATAACTTTGTTGAAGGAATTAGGTGGAATTAATGAGTAAATTTGTAAAACAAAATCTACATGATATAGCAATAAGTGGTATTAGACAATTCAATCAGAAAGCTGATGATATTGAGGGTGTTATAAAACTAACTTTAGGTGAACTAGATTTTGACACTCCGACTGTTATAAAAGAGGCAGCAATCGCAGCTTTAGATCAAAACAAAACAAGATACACTCTAAACGCAGGACTAGAAAAACTAAGACGAAAAATATCACTCAATTATGAGTATTACAGAGACAACGAGATAATTATTACTGTTGGAACTACTGAAGCATTATCAAGTGTAATAAAATCAGTAATCGAACCAAATGATGAAGTAATAATACCAACACCAGCATATGTTGGTTACAAGCCATTAGTATTATTAGAAGGTGGAAAAGTCGTTGAAATAAACACTATTTTATCAAACTATAGAATTACTAGAGAAAGTCTCGAAAAAGCATACTCTGAAAAAACAAAATCTCTTCTAATAACAAATCCTAATAATCCAACTGGACTCATTTTATCGGACAGTGAAATGGAGTTAATTAAAGACTTTGTTCTAGAAAAAGATATATTACTAATAGCTGACGAAATTTATAGTACAATTGATTTCGATAAAAAGTTTACATCATTTAGTAAATACAAAGAACTCAAAGAACATTTAATTTGCCTAAATGGTTTCTCAAAATCACATGCTATGACCGGATTTAGAATTGGATATATGGTTAGTGATGAACTTATGATCAAACACCTTTTAAAGACTCATCAATATAGCGTTACTTCTGCTACTTCAATATCACAACATGCTGCTTTAGAAGCATGTGATACAGATACTTCTGATATGATTGAAACGTTAAAACACAGAAGGGATTTCCTTTGCGAAAGACTAGATGAAATGGGCATACCTTACATAAAACCAGATGGCGCATTCTATGTCTTTGTTGATATTAGTGACTATATTAATTCCTCAATTGCTTTTTGTGAGAAACTCCTATACATGAAAAAGGTTGCTTGTATTCCTGGCGAATCTTTTCTGGGAGAACATAGAGAATTTATTAGATTATCATATGCCATCAAAATTGAGGATTTAACTGAAGCACTTAATCGAATAGAAGATTTTCTAGAAATATTAAAACGCTAATAATTTTAGCGTTTTTCTTTTTTATTTATTTAATTAAAAACGTGATTCAAATCACATTATTAAAATCCTCATTAAGTTATATTAGTCTCGACTAAAAAAACGGAGGATTACTATGGAAAAGAAAATGTTTTGTTATCAATGCCAAGAAGCAGCAAAAAACACAGGATGTGAAATTACTGGTGTGTGTGGTAAATCACCAATACTATCATCTTATATGGATACATTTAAATATGTATTGAAAGGTTTAGCTGTCGTTGCAGATAACGCAAAAAAAGAAGGACAAAATATTTTACAAGCTGATTTATTTATTATGGAAGGTTTATTTAAATTAATAACAAATGCAAACTTTGATGAAAAGATTTTTATATCATCAATAGCAGAAGGAATTACACTAAGAGAAAATCTAAAAATGGGTATTACCTCTCTAGAAAATAAAGATATCACAACATGGGCAGGAGAAACTGCAAGTAGTTATGTAGAAAAAGCAGCGACAGTTGGTGTTTTATCTACAGAAGATGAAGATATTCGAAGTATCAGAGAAATAGTTATAACAGGATTAATGGGATTAGCAGCATATCATTCTCATGCTCATAAAATTGGTTACGTTAGTGAAAATCTATTTAATTTCACACGAAAAGCCCTAATCGCTTTACAAGATGATTCGCTTACACTTACAGACTATATCACTCTAGTTGATGAAACTGGAAAAGCAGGTGTAGAAGGAATGGCATTACTTGATGAAGCTAACACGACTACATTTGGTACACCGACAATATCACACGTTAATATTGGAACAGGTTCACGTCCAGGAATCTTAATTAGTGGACATGATTTACATGATATCAAAGAACTTCTAGAGCAATCGAAAGATGCTGGAATTGATATATATACACATAGTGAAATGCTTCCAGCTCATTACTATCCAGAACTAAGTAAATATACTCACCTTTACGGAAACTATGGTAGTGCTTGGTACAATCAAAAAATAGAATTTACTTCATTTAATGGACCAATCTTATTCACAACAAACTGTATCGTTCCACCTACCAAAAATTCAGAATATGCAGATAAAGTTTTCACAACTGGTAACTCAGGTCACGGTAAGTTTAAACACATCAACACCGTAAATGGTAAAAAAGACTTCACAGAAATCATTGAACTTGCTAAAACTTGTAATGCACCAAATCAACTCGAATCAGGTACCATAGTTGGAGGATTTGCACATAATCAAGTACTTGAACTTGCTGAAACAGTTGTCGAAAATGTTAATAATGGTAGTATAAAAAAATTCTTTGTTATGGCAGGTTGTGACGGTCGTAGCAGTAAACGTTCGTACTACACTGAGTTTGCATCAAAACTACCTGAAGATACTATAATATTGACAGCAGGTTGTGCAAAATTCAAATACAACAAGTTAAATCTTGGAGATATAAATGGTATCCCTAGAGTGCTTGACGCAGGACAGTGTAATGATTCATACAGTTTGGCAGTTATCGCTCTTAAACTTGCTGAAGTATTTAACTGTGGTGTAAATGATTTACCTATTGCCTACAATATAGCTTGGTATGAACAAAAGGCAGTTATTGTATTACTAGCACTATTACATTTAGGTGTTAAGAACATCAAACTTGGCCCAACACTTCCAGCATTCCTAAGTGCAAATGTTGCAACTTTCTTGGTTGAAACATTTGGATTATCAACAATATCAACAGTTGAACAAGATTTAACAGAAATGCTTTAGAACCAAAGAGGACTTGATAATTGTCCTCTTTTTTTTATAAATTTTATTTAAAAAATGAAACCGCTACCACATAATAATGACTTTATCATTATGCTATAATTTAAAGTGAAAAGAGGTGTATTATTTTATGAAATTCTTAAACAAAATATTATTAGTAATGACATTTGCATTTATCATTACTATTGGTAATATATCTGATGTACATGCAAGCAGTGCTGATACATTAGTTATTCATTACTACAGATATGATGACAACTATAGTGAGTGGTCGTTATGGCTATGGGCCTATGAACCTGTTGGTGCTGGTGGTAAAACTCATACTTTCACAGAAGACGATTCATACGGTAAGGTTGCTACTGTTGATTTAGCAACACATGAACTAGATACTTCAACAAAACTAGGATTTATTGTTAAAAAGGGTGATTGGGTAGAAAAGGACATTAGTTCTGATAGATATATCGATATGACTTCTCCTAATCTTGATGGTGAAGTACATATTTACTTAGTACAGAACAATCCAAATGTATATTATACAGAAGCTGAAGCTGATACTTCAAACAAAATATTAACTGCTACTTTTGATGATGAAGATACAATATCATATAGTGGAACAGCAGCATCAGTTGAAGCAGATGTAAAATTATATGCAGATGATATTGAAGTTGCAATCTCTAATTTCACTTCTAGTGGAAACTCAGGTTCATTTGACATTACCGAGGATGTTGATTTAACAAAAAAATACAAACTTGAAGTCGACTTCAAAGATGATGAACCAGCAACATCTAATATTTCTTTTGATGGTTTCTACTCAAGTGATTTGTTCAATGATCAGTTCGGATATGATGGTGATTTAGGAGCAATCTATTCACCTACAGAAACAACTTTTAAACTTTGGGCACCAATTAGTGATGAGATAACCTTAAATCTATATACAAAAGGTCATACATTATCACAAAGTGATTATGATGGAAACGCAGGAGTTGATACTCCATATGAAACTCATACAATGACTCTAGGTGCAAAAGGAGTATGGAGTGTATCAGTTGATGGTGATTTAGATGGTATCTATTATACATACACTGTTAAAAATGGCGATTTTTCAAATGAAATTGTAGATCCATATGCTTTCAGTGCTGGTATTAATGGAAAACGTGGAATGGTAATTGATTTTGATAATTATGATCCAACTGGATGGAATAGTGATACTAGACCAGATACGATGGATTCATATACAGACGCGATTATTTATGAGCTTCATGTTCGTGATTTAACATCTCATGAAACATGGACAGGTACTGAGGATTATCGAGGAAAATTTCTAGGTTTAGTAGAACCAGGAACAACTTATCAAACAGTTACTACAGGTTTTGATCACATCAAAGAACTGGGGATAACTCATGTCCAGTTAGTTCCTGTATTCGATCATGGGATTATTGATGAAACAAGATTAAATGATGAATCATATTACGGTATTAAAGATGGAATATTCAACTGGGGATATATGCCAGAAAACTTCAACGTGTTAGAAGGTAGTTACTCAACAGACCCTTATAATGGTGAAGTAAGAACAACTGAGTTCAAGCAACTAGTTCAATCATTCCACAACGAAGATATTCGCGTAATTATGGATGTTGTTTATAACCATACTGGAAAAAGTGCTGACAGTAACTTCGATATTATTCTTCCAGGATACTATTATAGAATGAATACAAATGGAACATTTAGTAATGGTAGTGGTACAGGTAATGAAACAGCCTCAGAACATTATATGTTCCAAAAATATATGGTTGATTCATTAACTTTCTGGGCTACTGAATATAACATTGATGGATTCCGTTTTGATTTAATGAAATTACATGATGTAGAAACAATGCAAAAAGTTACAGATGCATTACATGCAATTGACGATACAATTATGATTTACGGTGAACCTTGGACAGGTGCAACAAGTCCACTACCATCTAGTGAAGCAGCTTATAACGCAAATTTAGATGAAATGCCTGGGGTTGCAGTATTTAATGATGACACACGTGATGGTGTAAAAGGTTCGGTATTTAACGCTGGTGAAAAAGGATTTGTGCAAGGTAATAATTTTGCAGACCCTCGTATCCTTCTGGGTATTACAGGTGCTACACTACAAACTAACCTACCTACAAATGCTCTTCCAAAAGGAGCATGGGCACTACAACCTACACAAACAATTAACTATGCTACTGCTCATGATAATAATACCTTACATGACAAGTTAATTCTTAGTGCACAACCAACAAACGAAGAACTAATAAGAATGCAAAGACAATCAAATGCAATACTGCTCACATCACAAGGAGTACCTTTCCTACATGCAGGTGTTGAATTCTTAAAATCAAAACCATGTACAGTTATCGGAAATGAAGCTCAAGGTGAATGTGATTCCGCAAATCAGTTTGATCATAACTCATATCGATCTCCTGATGAAACAAATCAATTTGATTATAATGATAAAGTTACAAATATTGATACATATAATTACTATAAAGCACTAATTGAGTTACGTAAGATGAAAGATGTATTCACGTTATCTACTACTGATGAAATTAGTGATTCACTAGTACTTATTCCTGACTCTACACTAGGATTTGTCTCATTCATGTTGAATAATCCAAATGACTTATGGAAAACAACATATGTCCTCCATAACAATGGTGATGAAGCTAGAGAAGTAATGATTCATCCAGGTACATGGAATGTTGTTCTTACAACAAGTGAAGTTGGAGCAAAAACAACAACTGCTTATGATGGTAGTTCAATAGACAATTTCGAAACTTTATATGTTCAAGAAGGTGGAAAAAAAGTAACATTAGATAAAAATGAAACACTTGTTATGTATAGTACTGATAGTGTTGAATTTATAGAAACTTTTATGAATGAAGAAGTGACTGATAACAATTCTTCATCAGATTTCCTTATACCTATAATCGCTGTTGCTGCTGTTGCAGCTGTAGGAGCAGGCGCATTGTTACTAAGAAGGAAATTCTCCTAATTTTAGAAAAGACCAACTAAATTAGTTGGTCTTTTCTTTTTCATATATTATTACTCAAATGTAATATCATTCATATCAACTTCAAAAATAGTTGTTGAATATGGTTCAAAAGTTATATTAGTCTGATCATAAGTAATCGAATCACTTTGATATATTATTGAGTATGTTTCAATATTGGTATCCACTGTTTTAGCAGTAGATGACATATTGTTCACAACTAAATATGTTGTCCCATCATATGTTCTAGTATAAGTCATTAAACGATTGTTACTATTAGATATTTCAGCTAAATCTCCATATTTAAGTACATCGTTTGATGTCTTCAATGAAATCATTTCAATGTATACATTTAACAGAGAATCATTATCTAAGAGCTGTTCATACACTCCATCTAGAGATCCATTTAAATCATCCCAAGATGAGATACCACCAATTTTCCCATCAGTATTATATAAGTTATTGTCACCCCATACAAATGGTTGTCGAATATTCTCATGAGCACCTATACCTGTCATACCTATTTCCTCACCATAGTAAACCCATGAAATTCCAGGTAAAGTCATCATTATCTGTGCAGCTAATTTAGCCTTGTCAATATTATGACTTATTTTATTCATAAATCGATCCTGATCATGGTTAGATAGAAATATACTATCAATATAATCACTTCTGACATCACCATATAAGTCTCTTGCTTCTATGAGTCCACCAATTGTATTTGAATCATAACCTGCATTCAATGAATATATGATGCTTTCAGCAAAATCAAAGTTAAAAGCACTATCCATACCCTCATAGAAATTATCGATAAAGGCTGGTTGAGGTGAAGCTATCTCTCCAACAATAAATGCATTAGGATTAATTGATTTAGCAAAAGCATTAAGTGATCTAAAGTAATTAATATTTTCTCTAAGTGTAGGTGTTCCTGCAGGATACTCATTATTATCATAAATATGTTTTGCAGCATCAATTCTAAATCCATCTACACCCTTTTCTAACCAGTATTCGACAATGTCCTCTATTTTTAATCGTACTTCCTGATTATCAAAGTTTAACTCAGGCATTTGAGACCAAAATGATGCATAGTAAAACTCACCATTAGAGTAAGACCATCCACTCTTTGATGGATATTTAGTGCGATCCGTTAGATCATTCCAAACATACCAATCACGATATTCACTATCTTTACTACTCATCGAATCTATAAACCAAGGATTAGAATACGCAGTATGATTTATCACTAAGTCCATTAATATTTTTACTCCTGCTTGATTACTAGCATCAAGTAGTTCTTCATAATCCTCTAGTGTTCCAAATTGAGGATCAATAGAGTAGTAATCAACAACATCATACTTGTGATAACTAGGGGATACGTTTACAGGATTGATCCAAATACAATCAATACCTAATGTATTTGATAAGTAATCTAAGTTTTCTGTAATTCCTTTTATATCTCCATAACCGTCATTATTACTATCTGCCCATGATATCGGGAAGATTTGATAACATACAGATACATCCTCTAAGAATGCTGGAGATGAATCCACCATTTCATAATCAATTTTCCAAGACATATCAGGTCCCGGATCAGGATTATCAGTAGGTTCTGGTTCACCTTTACAAGCTGTTAAAGTGAATGCTAATAAAAATAATGATATAGTTAATAATATTCGTTTCATATTATCACTCCTAAAATAAAAAGGGCTCAATTGAGCCCTTTAAGTGTATTTGTTTATTCAGGTGCTACGTTATTTGTTGTAAACCAAGTATCTGATGCAGCATCGATTTCTGTTTGAGCAACGGCTGGAGTTTTAGTTCCATTCCATACAGCTTTATAGAATTCATTGATTGAGATATTGTAATATACATTCATAGCTCTTTGAGTTGGTGCAAGTGGTAATGAACCAGCTGGTTCTAAGTGATTTAAACTCATACCAAGTGCAAACTCAGCTTTGTTTTCTGAATCAATTTCTGGATAAATATCAGCATCTGCTTCTAATGCAGGTAAGTAAGATGATGCATCCATTACAGCTTCAAATACGTCTTTAGTATATAACCATCTTAATACTTCTGATGCAGCAGATGGATTTTCAGTATAACCATTAACTACGAAACCTTTAGTTTTCATTAATGGAGATAATTGAACACCGTCATATGTAGGCATTACTGAGAATTTGAAGTCTAAGCTATTTGCAGCTTCTTTTCCATCAACGTCCATCCAAGTTCCAACTAATCCAAATGGGTTGTTTCCATCAAGGAATCCTTCCCAACGCCATCCCATTGCAGCAGCATCTTTTTTAGCTCCTGTTTCATCAACACTCATAGCGTGATTTGAAAATTCTTTAATGAACTCTAATCCAGCTAAGAATTCAGGATCGTCAAATCCAGGTTTAGTTAAATCTGAACCGTCTCCGAATAGTTGCCATCCACCAGCAGTTAATGAAGAGTAACCACTCCATACTTCGTCTAATGAAATAGGGAATACTTCTAAGATTTCAGTATCATTGAAAGTTGGTCTTTCAGTCCAACCATCAGCCATAGCGAAGATTTCTTCCCAAGTATCAAATGCTTCTGGTAAACCATTTTCGTCAGCATCTGTTAAATCAATGTTCCAATCTTCTAACATTGTTTTATTCCAAGCAAATGACATTCCATCATAGAATGCAGGTAAGTAGTAATCTCCACCAGCATTAATAGTGTTATAAACTACATTATGAGTTTGCTCAGAACCTAAATCACCAAAGTATTCATGTAATGGTAATAAACTAGCAAAGTTACCAGTAACTTCATTATCAATAACTAATGCTACGTCTGGAGCTTCACCTTGTCCAGTAGTTAAACCTTGAACACCACTAGTATCTCCATTTGCAGATCCCCAGTTTCTAAATGTTAATTTTCCGGCTAAACTTGGATAGTCAGCGTCCCATTTTTGAACTAAAGCTGCTCCTAAGTCATCGCTATCTACACCGATTTCAATAACAGCATCTTCTTCCCATCTAAACATTTCGTCGTCAGCACTCCAACATGCTTGAGTACCATCAGGCGTTTCACAATCTGTATATCCACGTTCTTTGTTACATGCAGATAAAGTAACTACAGCTATGAAAGCTAGTAAAAATAATCCTAATTTTTTCATTTCATTTCCTCCTATTTAATTTTCAAAATTGCATATCTTTAATTTTATACTTTAATTCTAGCATAGGGAGAAAAGGCTTTCAATCAATATGTATGTGGAAACGGTATCCGTTTTTTACATAGATAGTGTAAACGCTTCTACTAAGCGACACAAATACAAACACATATGTGTAACAAAACATATATGTTTACATAGATTATTACTCTGTATATGTTTCAGTGTTGAAATTTAACTTATAGTAAATAAACATTACTCGTATTGCAAAGATAAGGAAAAATGCTATACTCGCCCAAGCTGGGAGGAAAACACCGAAAATCGCCACTAATAATGCAGGCCCTGTCATTGCAACAACTATTATTTTATTTGCGTTCTGGAAAGTAACTTTTTTAACATCTGCTTTAAAGTTTACTAACATAAATATGAGCGTTACCACAATTAAGTATATAAATACTTGCATAAACTGTGACATGTAAATCAAAGCTAATTGCTGATTCAGACTAGAATGATATACATTTGTCAACAAGTTGTCGTTAGTTTCAAAGTAATACTCTGTTTTAGTTAAATCACCGAAATCAGCTGTACTTACTTCACTGAAATCAAAGTTACGAATGAGTGAATAATCTCCTGAAATTGAAAATGTCATATCATTATCATCAACATAAACAATTGCCATATATTCTTCTGTAAATTGAATTACTGAAGAATCAATATCATCAGGAATGATTTCATCTACAAAAGAAATTTCATATCCATTATATATCGTGCCATTAAGGATATTACAGTCCATCATTTCGTCAATAATTTGACAATCAAATTGATCATCATACATTTCTGACAATGCTTCTTCAATGCCAATAAGATTATCAATATTTTCAACACTGTTCATTCTTCCAACGAAGTTAGGAACACTAATTAAACTTACATTAATTACAAACACTAAAGCAACAACTATGAAACTAAACTGCCCAGCCTTGAGGACTTCATTATTGCTAAAGAAAGATTTGAAAAAAGATTTGATTTTGTCATTCATATAATCACCTTCTATATTCTAAAAAGTGCGTAAAAACGCACTTTTTTATTTTATCCTTTATCTGCTCCTGCTGTTAATCCATAGACAACATATCGTTGCATATATATTTGCACAAGCATAATTGGTACTGCTAGGAATAATGCACCGGCCATAAACTTAACTGGAGCATATTCATGTGACAACGGATTCATATACCTAAATAGCCATATTGCTACTGTTTGTCTTTGCGGCATAATTACTGATGGTAAGATATAATCTAACCACGGACCCATAAATGCATTTACTGCAATGAATCCCATAATTGGTACAGCTAATGGGATGATGATTTTCATCATAATTTGTAAGTTAGTTGCACCATCAATTGACGCAGCCTCATCTAGTGATTTTGGTATATTTCTCATAAATCCACGTACGATAAATGTATTATAAGGAATTGCTCCTGCTGTATAAATAAGTGTTAAGGCAAATGGATTATTTAATAACCCAAACTGTCTGAAGAACATAAATAATGCTAGCATTCCCATAAATGAAGGGAACATTTGTAATGCCATCATTGATAATAAAACGGTCTTTTTACCTTTAAATCTAAATCTTGAGAAACTAAATCCTACTAAACTCGAGAATATTACTACTAGAACTGTATTTAGTGTTGCGATTAAGAATGTTGTTGAGAAACTTTCAACATAATCTGGTAACACTTGAGTTGAAGTCGATTTATAAGTAAATAATTCTTTATAGTTCGCTAAAGACCATTCAGAGAACTTAGGAATAATTGGTACCTCTGCTAGTTCTGTTGCATTTGTAAATGCAGCACTAATCATCCATAATACTGGAGTTAAAACGATAACTGTCATTGCAATTAACCAAGTATAAGCTAATGTTCCAAGAATTAGTTTTTTCAACGTTAGTGTTCTAAAGAACTTTGTAACATTGTACTTAAATTTTTCTCTTCTGTTTGTTGGTATTTTTTGAACAGCCATATTAGTCCTCCTCCCAGAATGATTTTAGTTTTGAAAGATTATATATTGCGGTTAATCCGATAAATACAAAGATTATAATTGAATATACACTCGCCATATTGTAATGTCTTACTCCTGATGAGAAGGATAATTTATATATCCATGATATCAAAATGTCTGTTTGTCCTGGAGCTCCACCAGAGGCAATCATCGAGGTTGATAATTGATCTAAAGGATATGCAGGACCTCCTCCACTAAGGAAGTAAATGGCGCCAAAGTTATTAAAGTTAAATGTAAAGGTAGTAATAATAACTGGTGCAGTTGCACGTAAAATCCATGGAAGTGTAATATATCTAAACTTCTGAGTATTAGAAGCACCATCAATTTCAGCAGCTTCATATAAACTTGCAGGAATAGTTCCTAATACACCTGTAATTAACAACATAAAGTAAGGATAACCTAACCATAAGTTAACTACGATAATTATAGTACGAGCTAAAGCTCCATTGTCTGAAGAATTCAGCCATAAGATATTACCTTCAGTAGTTTGTCCAATCAAATGCAAGGACCTCAATATTTCTTTCAAACTCTCTGTGAGTCCCGCATTTGCCAATACTTGATTCATCAATCCTCCGTTATCTCCAAATACTTGACGGAATAGCATTAATGATATAAGTCCTGGAATTGCCCATGGTAATATCAGTATTACACGCCACATTTTTTTAAAGATAACGTATTTACTCTCAATTATTAATGCTTGAATTAAACCTAAAATATATACAGTTACACTACTCATAAAGGCGTAGAAAATTGTCCATAACAATACTGATGTAAAGAATCCTAACCATTCACCATTTGTGAATATTTCTTTAAATGTATTAAATCCATCCCACTTAAACAACATTTGTCCTAAGGCAATTTTACTTGTCCAATTAGTAAATGCTACTAAGAAACTAAATAAGAATGGAATAATAGTAAAGAACACGATTAAAACAAAACTAGGAATAATAATAATATATGCAAAGAATTCATCCCAAATCCTATGAATAAACTCTTTGAAAGGTTCAACTACTCCAGTAACTTGATGTTTAAGATAAGAACGATATGCATCTCTAATCCCTAAAAACCAAACTGTTAGATATGTAGTAACCATTACTAATGCAATAATACCTTCACCTAATAATACTTGTGAATTATCTGCAGATTTCCATGTGAATACCTTATCAAAGATAACAATAGTTTCACCACGATATGTATCAAATAGAACTAACTCTCCAAGAGTATAAAGTCCCCAAAGACCTTTTGTAAAATACCCTCCATAATCTCTAAAGAAATACATAGCTCCATCTGCTCCAGCAGGGAAGTCTTGTAACTCACCACTTATTGCATAAATATAATTACTTGTTAAGAACTCAATAAGAATTACTGCTATCACAATCGCAAATAAAGGAATTGCCTTATACCATTGTTTGTTTCTAGCTTGTCCGTATCCAGGTAATATTGCACTACCTAAGCCTCTAAATGCGGCTTTCGGATTATTTTTAAATGCTAAATAGATATTTTTAAATAGATTTACTATCCCCATAACTACTTTTATAAAGAAATTGTATACCCCTAAAACAAGTCCTTTAAAGAAGTTATAGGTCTTTTTTAGTACTAGAATACTTAGCTCTATACTTTTCTTCCTAATCTCATTCAATTAAACCACTCCTCGACATTAATATCTAATTTTATATTATCATATAGACCCAAAAATAGTAAGCGTTTTTACCGTTTATGGATGTGAAACGGTTACCATCTTTTTTATGGGTTATTAATGTTGTAATATGAAATTGATATAGTAAAATATTGATATGGAGTGATAATATGAAAAGACAATACATTACACATTATGCGAAGTCAAGTTATGCATATAATATAGATTTACATACTTTACACATCAGAGTAAAGACAAATAGAGATATTGCTAAGAAAATTGAAATAATATATGGCGATCCATTCATGTGGGGAAAAGAAGGAAAAGACGGTGAATTTAAATGGCTAACCGCTTCAACCGAGAATGTTTACATGAAAAAAGAACTTTCAACTACAGCTTACGATTACTGGCACTGTGAAATTCACTCAGAAACAAAAAGAATTAAGTATGCTTTCATTATAAATGATCAATATTTATTTGGCTCGAGAGATTTTTATGATTTAAGCGATGTTCCTAAAGAACGATTTAACCTCTTTAATTACTTTAATTTCCCATATTTATTAGACGTTGATACATACAAAGCTCCAAAATGGGTAAAAGATACTGTTTGGTATTCAATCTTCCCTGATCGCTTTAATAATGTTGACAATGACTACTCTAATTTAACAGAGTGGGAAAGTGTCACAAAATATCGCAACGATATATTCTTCGGTGGTAACTTAAAAGGGATAACTTCAAAACTCGATTACTTGTCAGATTTAGGTATAACTGGTATTTACTTAAATCCAATCTTTAAATCACCTACAGCTCATAAGTATGATACAATTGATTATTTCGAAATAGATGAGCTATTCGGTTCAAAAGAAGATTTAAAAACTCTCATCGAGAAAGCACATTCCCTCAACATAAAAGTTATGCTTGATGCAGTGTTTAACCATTGTTCACACCTTCATGAATACTTCCAAGATGTCATAAAAAACGAAGAAAAAAGCATCTACAAAAACTGTTTCTACATAAAGAAGTTTCCTGTAATAGACTTTCCAATTGATGATAATGGGATGCCAATTAAAGACTATGAGAATCCCCAACTTGATTTAAATTATGAGACATTTGCATTCTCGAAAGGAATGCCAAAAATAAACACAGAAGATCCAATCATGAGAGAACATCTTCTTGAAGTTGGAAGATACTGGATTAGAGAATTTGATATCGATGGTTGGCGTCTTGATGTAGCGAACGAAGTATCTCACGATTTTTGGAGAGAATTTAGAAAAGAGATGCTAAAAGAAAGAAATGATATTTTTATCCTAGGTGAAAACTGGGATAATAGCCAACCTTGGTTAAATGGTGATCAACATGACGCAGTTATGAACTATGAATTTATGTATCCTATTTGGTCATACTTTGGAACTAACATCACAAGCCAAAAGTATACTGGACAAAGGTTTGTCGATAAAATTAATAACGTTTTATTTAGTTATCCAAAACATACAATTATTAATATGTTTAACATAATTGATTCTCATGATACAGCAAGAATTCTCAATATTTGTGATGAAAACAAAGAACTAACAAAACTAGTTTATCTATTCCAATTTAGTTTACCTGGTTCTCCTAGTATTTATTATGGTGGAGAAATTGGTCTTTCGGGGAAACATGATCCTGATAATCGTCGCTGTATGATATGGGATAGAGAAAGACAAGATTTGAACATGTATACTCACATTAAGAGATTAATTGAGCTTTATAATCAGTTTGATGCCTTTAAATCTCCTAACTTATCTTGGATAAACTACTCTGATAATCACCTATTCTATCAAAAAGAGGACTTATACTTCATAATAAACAAGTCAGATAAGAAACTATCAGTCCCAAGTAAAATACATGGTAAATATGTAAATATCTATACAGATGAAAAAGTGATTGTTGATGGTAATATTGAACTAGAACCATATTCATTCTTAATACTAAAATAATAAAAGCACTCAAATGAGTGCTTTTTTTCTATTCACCTGTAGTAAGTTTAGTTCTGATTCTTGTAGAGAAGTATTCAATAATAAACACAACTGGAATAATTCCCCATAGACATACTGCAACTAGAGGGAAGTTAAAGTTTGCTAGAGCATCAATTAGAGTAAATCCAATTCCTCCTGCACCAACCATACCTAAGATAGTTGCGTTTTTAACGTTAATTTCAAATCTATAAATTATTGTAGATAAGAAACTGGCAGTTAACTGTGGAATAATTCCGTATCTAATTTTCTGTAGTATAGTAGCTCCAGTTGAATCAAGGGCTTCAAGTATCCCTTTGTCAATATCTTCAATTGCTTCAATGAACAATTTTGATATCATTCCGACAGAAGTTACAGCTATTGATAGCACACCAGCAAAAGCTCCACCCTTGACAGTAACAAAAAACATTGCCCATATAAAAACTGGTAAAGTTCTAATCAATGTAATCATTGTAACACCCAAAGATGATACAAATCTTCCTGTAATATTTCTACTTGACAAGAATGCAACTGGTATTGATAATATTCCTCCTAATAATGTTCCTATAAAGGCGATCATTATCGTTTCATACATCAAGTATGGTATACCATATGATTCTAGAGTTAAAAAATACTTCATTATTACATGATCAGCGGGATCAGGTTTTGCATCGGGCCATATAAAATATCTGATAATATTGAATACAGCTTTAAATCCAGCTAGATTAAAATCAATATCAAATGCCTGTAGACTCCAAATTGTCATTGAGAGGAAAATCAATACAACCAGCATTCTAGTCGGCCATTTCTTTGGTGCATGTTCCAAAGAATTCATTACATTTTCATTCGCTTCATTAACGCTCATTATGCTAACCTCCTTCTCAAGTATCTAGAAAGAGTTTCTATAAATATTACAACAAGCCATATAAAGAACAACATAACAAATACACGATTATTCAAAGCTAAATTAGCCATATTGTTTTTCAAAATTAAACCAATCCCACCAGCACCAACATATCCTAGTACTGCTGCATATCTAATGTTTATTTCAAACGCATATAATGACATCGAGAAATAGCTTGGTAAAATCTGTGGAATAACAGCAGTGACAAAGCTTTTTGCTTTTGAAGCACCTGTAGATTGAATCGCTTCATATGCTCCTAAATCAATAGTCTCAATTTTCTCAAACAACATTTTTGCCACAATTGTAAACGTAAAGATTGTAATTGCTAATACACCAGGAAAAGCACCAATCCCAAATGCTAAAACAAATAACGAAGCATAAATAATTATTGGTAGAGTCCTAAAAATAGATAGTATAGTTCTTGTTACCCATAATACAACTTTATTCTTGGTTATATTTGAACTAGCAAAGAATGAAACAGGTAATGCCAATGCAGCCCCAGCAAAACTACCAATAAATGACATCTGAATAGTTTCAATCAGCGGATCTATTACTTTCGGCCAATAACTAATATCAACTGGAAAATAATATGTTGTTAAATACTTCCATGCAGTTAATGGTGGGTACGCATAATTCGAGTAACCTATTCCAAATAATTTTTGAACTAATAAGATTACTGAAAAATCAGTGGCTTTTACTGCAAAATAGAATAATACAGTAAAGATAATAATAATATATGGTGTTATTGGTCTTGGCGGTGAGACAACTATTCCACCATCAATAACGATTTTTTCAGGGATAAAGATGTTCTTAACGAACTTGAATATTTTAATGAAGATTGACTTAACTTTATTCATATTATCCTTCCATTATATCGTCATCAGTTAACTCACGACCATATACCATCTTCAATAAATCGTTGTCTACTTTAGAAGCAGGTCCATCATACACTACTTCTCCATCTTTAATCCCGATAACTCTACGAGCATATTTTAGCGCCATATCAACGTGATGCATATTTGCCAAAACGGTAATATTAAATTCCTTATTAATCTTCTCAAAATCCTTCATAACTTGAGTTGCTGTAATTGGATCTAAAGAAGCAACTGGTTCATCTGCTAAAATTATTTTTGGTTCCTGAGCTAAAGTTCTTGCTAAAGCAACACGTTGCATTTGTCCACCAGAAAGTTGATCCGCTCTAGAATAAGCTTTTTCAAGAATACCTAATTTATCAAGTGCATTTAGGGCCACTATTTTATCTTTTCGAGAATACAAACCAATTAATGATGGGAAGAATGAAATGTCGGCTACTCTAGCAGCCAAAACATTATTCAATACTGTAGTTCTCCCAATTAGATTAAATGACTGAAAAACCATTCCGATACCACGTCTGAATTTACGTAAGGATTTTCCCTTTAAGTCATCATTGACAATAGTATCATTTACTATTAATTCTCCTTCAGTTACACCGTGCATCTTATTTATAAGTCTTATCAAGGTTGATTTACCTGCACCACTTAAACCAATGATTGCAATAAATTCCCCTTGTTCAATTTCCAAAGTTACGTTTTGCAAAGCTCTTGTCCCGTTAGGGTAAACTTTTCCTACTTTGTTAAATTTGATCATATGTGTACCTCTCTTTTTATAAAAATAAGGCTTGCCGCATTTAGCAAGCCTTAAAATTATTATTTGTGTTTTTAATTAGTCCCCCATAAATTCGCGTAAAGCTCTTGCTGAATCATAATCTTCATCATTAGCTATTACGTAATTTGTATGACTATATACTTCCATTACAGCTAATCCAGCATCAGTTTTAGCGATATTGATGAATGCTTGAGAAATTGCATCAATAATTCCTTGTTCCAAATTAATTCTTGATACAGAGATTGTATCATTCATAATGTTTTGAGTTACACCAATAACGTCAGTTTCAGCAAATATATCTGCTCCACTTCTTAGGTCACTCCAAGTTGATACATTGTGCATACGTGCATCAGCGTAAATTGTTCCAACATCACAACTACCAGTAGCTAAGTTACCTACAGTAGCTCCATAGTTAGCTGTTTCAACAACGTTAGTTACATCTTCAAAAGTTTTTCCAAAGTTTTCATATAACCAAAGGTTTGGATATACGTAACCACTTGATGAAGTAGCTGATCTAACACACCAGTTTAAATCTTTTACATCGTTCCATACTAATTCAGTACCTGCATTAACTTTAGTAGCTAATGTTCTAGCAGCGGTACTAGTTCCAGCAATAATTAAGCCTTTATAGAAGTTTACAACTGTTGAGTCATCCTCTTGAGTAGCTAAACCGTCATTCCAGTCTTTTGCCATTGCTGAATCTTTTGTTAAACCATTTCTAGCTGCAGATAAAATTACTTCTACAGGGCTATCAACAGTATCAGCGAACATTACATAAGTACCACCAGGTAAGAATGCAACATCACCAGTACCTGATAACATAGCGATTCCAGCAGCTTCATAAGTTGAGCTTACAAGAATTTCTACACCAGCTAAATCATAACCAGCTGCAGTTAATTCGTCTAATAACATTTGCTCTAATGGAGCAGTCATTGTTAGAATTTCGTCAGCAGGTCTTGAAGGTACAAAATAAACAGTTAAAGTGAAATCTGAGTAGTCTTTTTCTTCTTCTGCAGGTTCACAAGCAGATAGTCCAAAAACCACAAGTAAAGATAAAACTAATACTAATAATTTCTTCATTCCTCAAAATCCTCCTATTTTTTTGAACATCCTTATTATGTATGATGTTATTTTAATTATATAACGTATATAATATATTTTCAATAATCGAATATAATTCACAAATCATCCAGTGTTTTTTATGTAATTTTTCATAAAAAAAACACACAAATTGTGTGTTTATTTAGGTCTTGGTCCATAGTATTGGTAATACCATGTTTCAATTCTACCATTATATAATTTTCTTTTTCTAGATGACTCTTTATTGAATGATTTTTCAAAGTCTTTATATGATGTCAAAAAGTATTTAGACCACGTATCTAGATGTTTAAATTTTTTTCCTAAACGTTGATACATTTTTTTTACTTTTGCCTCATCAGAAAGTCTTTCTCCATAAGGTGGATTAGAAATAACAATCCCATAATCATCTTCAAACCACAAATCATTAAAATCAGATGTTTTAAACTCTATGCAGTCATCAACTCCAGCTTCCTCAGCGTTTTCAATTGCTGCTTCTAAATTCTTTTTATCAATATCTGATGCATATATTTTAATTTCAGTATCATAATCTATTGCCTGATAAGCTTTTTTTATCTCGTCTTTCCAGATTTTCTGTCCAATTATTGGCCACTCTTTTGAAGCAAAGTCACGCCCTAAGCCTGGAGCGATATTTCTACCAATTAATGCAGCTTCAATAGGGATTGTTCCCGAACCACAGAACACATCATAAAGAACACGATCTTTACTCCAATAACTTAACATAACTAATGTTGCAGCCAAAGTTTCTTTTAGTGGTGCTTCTACAGTTTTCACTCGATATCCTCTTTTATGTAGTGCTGTTCCACTTGTATCGATTGTCAATGTTGCAACATCTTTTAACAATGAAACTAAAACAGTAAACTCAGCACCTGTTTCTTCAAACCAATCCTTACGATACTTCCATCGTAGTTTATCCACAATAGCCTTTTTAGTAATTGCTTGACAATCAGAAATACTAAAAAGCTTAGATTTTACACTCTTACCATTAACAGTAAACTTCCCATCCTCTGGTATATACATATGCCAATCAAGTTCTTTAACTTTATCAAATAACTCATCAAAAGTGAGGGCCTTGAATTCACCTATTTTAAGTAACACTCGATCAGCTGTTCTAAGCCATAAGTTAGCTCTTGCAATTCCAGCTGCGTCACTCAAGAAAGTTACCTTCCCATTTTCAGTTTTTAACACTTCATACCCCAAACTCTGAAGTTCTCTTTTACAAACTGCTTCAATTCCAAATGTAGTTGTTGCTATAAGTTCATATTTACTCATTTATATCACCTCTAGATAGAAGTCTATAGCTTCATATCTTTCCTTAATTGCTTATATATTTCAATCATATGTCCAATATTACCTTCACCAGCATATTTGTCCATATTGAAGAAGTCATCTTCAATTCCTATCCATTCCAAGGGATGAATTTCCTCTACTAGTTTAACATCTTTATTAATTTTTCCAATAAATACTTTCATTTTCATATTTAAAGGATGCCATAAAAAATCAATAAAGGGTAGTAAAATAATATCTTTATCACTAATTCCAGTCTCCTCATATAGTTCTCTATAAGCACTATCTAAGTAATCTTCACCATCGTCAATTTTGCCACCTACAAGATTATACAACCCTTTATATGGGTTCTTTGTTCGATAACACATAAGTACTTGTTTCTCTGTTTTGTTTAGTACAATAATCAGATTGTATAGTTGCATTTTTTCACCTAATCCTTCTATTTCAAAGATAAAATTATATTTTTAAGTTCGCGAAATTCGTATAGATTTTTCTTGTCTACAAGTAAGTTAACTTCTGTATTTCTAATTCTCATAACTGCATCATACTCTCCAATTAGAGTATCTAGAAGTAAAAAATAAGCATGTATATATCTGTTGTCTCCTTGAACCAAACCACTAATATAAACATTAATATCAATTTGATCCCCAACTAACTCATACTTAAAATATACATCATCATATTTTAAAGAAATCCCATCTAGTTCGATTACTTGATAAAACTCATTTAATGCTGGTCGAAATTTTATTATATCCCAGCCTTTAATAGAAGGAACATATCTAAATAACTCATCAACTTCTGAGAAAAGTTCTATGTTTCCATCTGCACTAACTATAAAAGTCAGATTGTCTTTTTCAGTATCTTCATATAACTCAAAAGCTAAATCATCATCTATACTTTTAAGCTCCTCGTGCACTAAAAATGCTACATCGTCTGGATTCGTTATCAGATTCTCTCCTAGATATCTTTCATTATTCTTAAAGAACAACCAGAATTTTTCGTATTTATTCATTTTCATCACTCTCAATAGATTTTATAGTGTTCATGATAATTATATCATAATTTCTCCAATTAACACTCTTGAATGAGTACTCTTTTTATGTGACTGACCGTTACATTTTTCAAGTCTATGTTCCTCCCTTCATTAAAGGCCTCGCGTTATATTTCCAATAACATAATCGCTTTGTATAGTGCCTAACTAACAAATTTTTTTTCAGAATTTGTTATATTTATGTGAATTTTTATGTTAAAATATGTTATATAATAAACAGGAGGCTTCATATGGCTCGAAAAAAATATACAAAAGAAATCATTTTAAAAGCAGCATATGATTTATCAAAACATGTTGGGTTGAATGATTTAAGCATGAGATCTATTGCAAAAAAAATAGGTTGCTCAGTTGTTCCTATATATGAGGAGTTTGATTCAAAAGAAAATCTAGTTAACGAGTTAAGTACTTTAGTTATTCAAGAAACAATATTTGATGCTGATACACTAATGGGAAGATTCAAAAACTTATTTGAGTACGGAATGAGATATCCTAAATTCTTATTAAGTTTTGGAAGTTATCCGAATACAATTACTAATGATCCAAATGTGGTTAAAAAAGTAATCGATATTATGCGAACAGATACTAGATTAAATAACCGTTCAGACGATGATGTTCTTGCGCTAAACTCTAGACTAGAGGCTCTTTTACTTGGTTATATCTTTAATCATCAGAATGATAAATTTGTTCAATCCCATTTTATAGAACTGTATGATGCGTTTAAAGAGACACTAGATTTTATAATCGAAGGCTATAACAAAGTTCGCCCTGTTGAACTACAAAACATATAAAAGGAGGTACTCAAATGATAAATTCTAATAGTTTGCGCTTTGTATCATGGAACGTTAACGGATTGAGACAATGTACGCAAAATGGATTCCAAAAGTTCTTTAGAAATATCGATGCTGATTTCTTTAGTGTGCAAATCACTAAAATGCAAGAAAAAGATAAACAGTTCAGTTTCAATGGATACTATGAGTTTTGGAATGACTCAGAAGAAGAAAATTATGCTGGAACACTAATTTATACCAAATACAAACCTATTGATGTTATCTATGGTTTACCTGATGGTTCGTATACTGGAGACGGTAGAATCATGACCTTAGAGTATGCTGATTTCTTCTTAGTAAACTGTTATGTTCCAAAAATAAGAAGAACTCAGGAACACATTCAATTAAGAGTGGAGTTTGAGGACAAAGTTCGTAATTTTTACGCTGAACTTATCAAAACAAAACCAGTAATTATAAATGGTGATTTTAACATCGTCCATACTAATAAAGATACCCATTTAAACGTATTAGATACTACTAAATCAGGATACACTCAAGAAGAAAGACGTAAATTTGAAGAGTTACTAAATGTAGGACTAGTAGATTCGTTTAGATATATGAATCCTTTTACACAAAAATACTCAACATGGAGTTATCAAGATAACGCACAAAGACTTCGTAAAGGACAGCGTTCTGACTTATTCCTTTTAAATCGTGAAATCGCTCCAAAAGTTAAGAATGTTGATATTCTAACAAATGTACATGGTAGTAATCATTGTCCAATTGTTTTAGATGTTAGCTATCCATTTTCAATTATATATAAATAGAAATCCTATTTTGATATACTAATAATTATTCAATCATTATTTCCCTCCACAAAAAAGACTGTTGGATTTAATCCGACAGTCTTTTTTTAATTTTCAACTCTATTTCTACCATTATTTTTTGCTTTGTATAATAAATCATCTGCTCTTTTAATTATATCTAAATATTGATCATTAACTCGATTTTTTGAAACACCTATACTTATCGTTATTTTATGGTTATATCTATTTTGAATCACTTCAACACTTTTCCTAATTCTTTCGGCAACCATAACACCTTCTTCAGGAGTCAAATGGGAGATTAATACTGCAAATTCTTCCCCACCATATCTTGCAACCAAATCGTGTTCTCGTAAACAACTTCTTATTTTGTCAGCAACCTTGATTAGAACTTCATCACCGTACAAATGACCATATGTATCATTCACCATTTTGAAGTGATCTAAATCTATCATCATAACGTAGAATGATTCATTATTTTCATGTGCATAATTTATTTCTTCTTGGAGTCTTTTAATAAAGTATGATCTACTATATGTACTTGTTAACTGATCTTGAATTGTTAAATTCTCAAGTACCTTGTTTTGATTTTCTAACTCCATAAGTAAAGCAGCTGAATTACTTCTTTCTTTTCGAAACTCACTAAAAGTTGTATAACTAATTATTGTCATTGTAATTGATATTGATATTACAGCAACAACTAAGTCTATTGTCGCTGTCAAATCATCCTCGTAGGGTATTACCAACTCAGGAAAGATATATGATAATGATATTATAAATGTATAAAATATCAATAATAGCGTTTCAGATATAATGAGTTTTTTTCCTCTTGAGAAGAAAGCAAAATATATTACAATCATAATGAAATACAATGGACCAGTACCACTCACTCCCCCATTTGTAAAGAAAACAAATGGAAAATAAACGCACCCCACAAAGAAAACAACTAACTCAGTTTTTTCCAGTAATCTATTTGCAAATACAATTGGGTAAAAGAAACATAACAACATGATAAAAATATTTGGTGCATTTATCCAAAATGGAACCCCAAAAATAAATGATGTTATCACACCTAATGTTGATAAAATCTGTCCCACAAGTAGAAATATCAAAGATAATCTCTGTTCAACTTCTAACTTCCTATATTTAATTAGTGGATAATTGTCTAAAAATCTTCTAATCATTTTTATCATACGGTTTCCTCATTTCTGTCATTATGATTATTATATCACACAATCTTTTTGTCAAATAGTACAAAAAAAGAAAAGGACAATTATTTGTCCTTGTCACTTTCACTAAATAAATATCCTCTTTTTTCTAGATTCCAATTTTTAAGACGCTCTACCATATTTTCAGGTATAAATAAGTTTCCATTAAATTTTTTACTCAACTCTTTATTTTGCTGTAATTTACTAACAGGATGCAACTCAGATAATGCAATTAAACCAAGTGATAACAAATCATATCCTAAATCAAGTGATTCTTCCATTTCATTTCTTGATTCAATATGACCAACGCCAATTAAAGGTAATCTTCCTTTTATTTGACGTTTAAGTTTTAATACAATAGGTTCATTATCAGTTTTATCCCTAATTGATGACTGTTTGTAATGTCCTAGGGATACATGTAAATAATCAATCTTTCTTTGACTTAACTGCTCAACTAGTTCCATTGTATCTTCTAATGTAATACCTGGATTTTCAAGTTCTTCTGGACTAAATCGATAACCTATTATAAATCCTGGATTCGCCTTATACTTAACAACATTTATAATTCTATCAAGAATGGTTTTTGTGAATTTTAAGCGATCTCGACCAAATTCATCTGTTCTTCTATTTGAGTTTGGACTAACAAACTGCTGGATTAGGTATGTGTTTGCACCATGTAGTTCCACACCGTCAAATCCCGCTTTTATTGCGATTTCAGTCGCTCTGACAAAATCATCAATAACATCATATACTTCACTAGTTTTTAATTCACGTGGTGTTACAGCATAATCTCTGTTTGCCTTAATAGCACTGGCACTGACAATATCTTGGTTTGGATATTGGTTCGGAAGATTCATTCTTCCACCATGATGTAGTTGTATAACAGCTTTAGCCCCTTCTTTTTTTATAGTATTTGCTAATCTAGTCATACTATCAAGATATCTTTCATCTCTTATAGAAATCTGGTTTGGAAATGCTTGTGCATTTTTACTTACAGCTACAGCTGCCGTAATTACCATGCCAAACTCAGTACTTCTTTTATTGTAGTATATTTCTTCTTCATCACTCAATGTTAGATCAACATTTGATGAATAAGTTGTCATCGGAGCCATAATTAATCTATTTCTTATTACTCCTCCATTCGGAAATTTATACTCAGTAAATATTTCATTCATAATATCACCTCGTTTTCATTATAACAATACCTTATAAAAAAAGCCTCATAAAAGGCTCTATTTTTGATTACTTATACTCCTTATTATAATCTCTTTCATTATTATAATCATGTTTCATTTGATACGCTTTTGTTATTTCCTCAGGTGTTATACCAAATCTTAGTAGTGTGTCCATATAGTACATCATAACGTCACTAAGTTCTTCAACAAAATGACTACGAACATCGGTGTTAGTCATGATTTGAGCCTCACCTTTTTTCTTAACAATAGCAATAACCTCTCCTAGTTCCTCTACTAACCATAACAATGAGTTTCGTCCATATTCCGGTTCCATAGGACTCCATTTTTCTTTATGTTTCTCCCACAGTTTCATTTGCATATCCATCATATCAGATATTTTCATATCATTCATTTTCGCACCTCGCATGTTTTTGTCTTTGATAAGATTATACTATTTATCTACAATAAATCAAATGACATTCAAAATTGAAAACTTATATTTTGAATACTCATGTTTTGTCTGTTATAATGATTAAAGTGAAAGGAATGATTATTATGGCTAAAATTGAATTATTAGAAAAACTTGCTAAATTAGCAGTTGAAGTTGGAGCTAATGTCCAAAAAGATCAATTAGTTTGGGTTAATGCTTCGACAGAGACAAAAGAACTAGCAAGATTAATTGTAAAAGCTGCTTATGATAAAGGAGCTAAAAAGGTTAGTGTCCAATGGAGTGATCCATATGTGGCTCGTAGTGGATGGGACGGAATGAGCATTGAGACAGTTCAAGAAGTACCTGAATGGACTATTGAAAAATACAAATATTTCGTTGAACAAGGTGGATGTGTTATAAGTATAGCTTCACCTATTCCAGGATTGAATGCTGGTGTTGATCCAATGAAAATGCAGAAATCTGGCATAGCTAGAATGCAAAAACTAAAATTCTATCAAGATCATATGATGGGTAATCATGCTCAATGGACTATTGTTGCTGCTCCTAATCAAGTTTGGGCGGAAAAAGTTTTCCCAGAATTAAAAGGTGAAGACGCAATTAATAAACTTTGGGACGCAATTCTGCAAGCATCACGTGTTACAGAAGATAATGATCCTGTTCAAGAATGGGCAGAACATAATGAAAGATTATTATCACACAACAAGATTTTAAACGATCACAACTTTAAATCATTACATTTTTCAAACGGTTTAGGTACAGATTTAACAGTTGAATTAGTTGAAAACCACATTTGGGCAGGTGGTGGTGAAGACTCAACAAAAGGTGTTTACTTCAATCCTAATATCCCAACTGAGGAAAACTTTACAATGCCAGCTAAGTTTGGTGTTAATGGTAGAGTAGTAGCAACTAAACCACTAAATTATAATGGTAACTTAATTGAAGAGTTCTGGTTAGATTTCAAAGATGGTAAAGTAGTTGATTATGATGCAAAAGCTCAAAAAGAATCTTTAACTAGTTTACTTGATTTTGATGAAGGTAGTAGATATCTTGGTGAAGTTGCCTTAATAAGTGATGATTCACCTATTTCAAACTCAAACATCTTATTCTATAACACATTGTTTGATGAAAATGCTTCTTGCCATTTAGCTCTCGGTAGAGCTTATCCAATGAATCTAAAAGGTGGAACAAAAATGAACAAAGAAGAACTTGAAAAAGCAGGTTCAAATCAATCTATGGTTCATTCTGACTTTATGTTTGGTAGTCCTGATATGCAAATCGTTGGTATCAAATATGACGGTAGTGAAGTCCAAATCTTTAAAGATGGTAACTTCGTAATATAGAAAGTAAAAGATTATCTAGCTAAACTAGATAATCTTTTTTTATGAAGACTATATCTAAAATTTCTCACGGCACTGAGAATTATAGCGATAATTCCGTCAACACTAATCATTTTATTTATTTCCTCTTCAATATACTCGTGTACTGTCAGAGCCTCAACGATTTCTACTGGTGATATATCCAAAGCATCAGAATCAACTACTTCTATATTGAAATCACAATATCTAGTTGCATACAACGCATTTGAATATGATTTACTTCGTTCTTTTGATTGGGGTATACAAATGATATGGCTAAACCCTTCATGTTGTAGTTTTTTATATAAGTCCCTATATATTCCTGGAGTTGGTTCAATTATATGATTTATACCATTATTTCTTTTTTTCAGAAATTCATTGATTTCATCATTATCTAAAGTTTTCACTAAGTCACCAGTCTCATCATAAACAGTGAATGGCACTATGCTTATTTCTTCGTTTTGTTTCAAATCTTCAGGTATTTCGTCTGAGGCATCCATTATATATGCGATTCTCATTATTACATCTCCTTTTGATTTTTATATAGGAAGTATAACAAATAGATGTGTGTATAATATGATAGTTATGTGAAATTTTATATCTCAGCAATATTAATTAGTAACAAAAAAAAGGACTTTAGATAGTCCTTTTTACATTTTATGTCCAATTTCTGGGACAATACATATAAACTTGAATGTTCCTTTTCCAGCATTTCGAAATTGATGAAGTTCATCATTAGGTACAAAAGCATATGACCCTGCAGAAACTTTGTTATACTTACCATTTAGATATAGTTCTCCTTCACCTTCAATCATGTAATTGATATGTGGCCATGGATGACTATGTTTTGGTGTATACCCTTCTTCTTCTAATTCCACAACACGCATTACGTATCCATCCCATCCTTCTTGTGGTGAGACTAGAACTTTCATTGCAGCATTTTTTAAAGCCGGATTATCTAGTTTTTTTCCTTTTAAATCATTAAGATTTCCAATCATATGACTACCTCCTATTCTACTTTAATAAATCTCTAATATTTCTCATTTCTTTGTTTGGATCGGTATACCAGTTAGAAGCAAAAACTCGATATAACTTCCAGTTTCTTGCTTCAAGATATCTTTCTTGATGTAGTAAATCTCGTCGAGCATTTAAAGAGTCCATGTTATTAACATCACAGATGATACCTAGTTTATATGATGCACTATCTTCATCGTATACTGCAAGATTTATGCTGTAATTTCCAATACCGATTGTTGTTTTAACTATAAAATTATTTCTTTCTAATCTTCTTTGAATATCTAAAACTAAATCAGATAAGATAATTTCATCATCTTGATCAGTTGTATGAAGTTGATTTAAAACTTCTTTTGCTAACTCTGGTTTACTATTTGAGACATAATAACAATATCTCATATAATCTTTCAAAAGTTTTGGACCAGTAGATTTCAAGTCTTCAACTTTTAGTTCTTCTGGGTATAGTGATGAAATAAAATATATTTTCTTTTTGGCACGACTTATAGCTACATTGAGACGATTCTGACCGCCGTCATTATTTAACCAACCAAATCTTCTTCTTATATATCCATCAGGGTCACGTCCATACCCCATTGAGAAGATTATAATGTCTCGTTCATCACCTTGGACATTTTCAATGTTCTTAACAAAGAGGCTCTTATCTTCGCCATCTTCATTTCTAAATAGTTCTCTCTCAAACTCTTTTTGATATTTTCCTCTTTTAAAGAGTTGCTCATCTATATAGTTTTCTATTAAATCTCGTTGTGTACTATTAAATGTTATAACTCCTATTGTTTCATTATTTTTACGATCTCTAAATATTTTTCTAATAATCTTAATTACTTGTTTGGCCTCTTCATCATTTCTTCTATTTTCAAAGATTCCATCTTTAACATGTACATATTCAATTGGTGGTTTACTACTCGTATATTGATTAGGAGAAACTATCAGTTTTCCCTCATAAAAAGCATGATTTGAAAAAGCAATTAGTTCTTCATATACAGAACGATAATGATAGTTTAAAATTGTTTCATTATACTTGTAACGCGCTAAATCTAATAAACTTTTTGCATCAAGTGAAACATCTCTTAAAACATTATCCTCGTAAAATTCATCTTCATCTTCAAGACGACCAATCCCTAAACTTGAAGGCCTTAACTGCTTTGTATCCCCTGCAATTACAACTTTTTTAGCACGATATATTGCTGGAATCCCTTTCTCTACATACATCTGCGAAGCTTCATCAAAAATAACTAAGTCGAACATCCCGTATACTAAAGGAATTATCGCACTTACAACTTCTGGAGTCATCATCCAAATTCGGATATTATTCATTAACTCAACTTGGAAAATATCAATAAAAGCTTTTACACTTGGTTTTCTAGTGTTTTCTAGTATTCTTTTGACATCCATAATTCGTTTCGAGTTAGCGAAATTAAGAGCATGTTTGTATAGTTCCATTTCAAATGATTCAACAGTAACATGTCGCTTTTCTTCCATAAAAATATTTAATTCTGAAACCTTCTCTTTGTACTTATCTAATATGTATAAATACTTTTGATTCTTTGTGGTAAACTCCTCTAAGTACCCTGTGTAAAATGCATCAAATAAATAATGTCGATATTTTGCGATATCTTCTATATCTTTTACTAAAGGATCGTTTAGAAGCATGTCTAAGAAATTGAGTTCATTTTCAGTTAGTTTATTGTGTCTAGCTCTGATTTTATTTAGTTTATTTATATTCTCTTTTATATAGTTATGTAGTGTCTCATCTTGAATTAACAGATTCAAGTATCTAGAATCTGTAAATCCTTTTTTGGTAAGAAAGAGTAATCTTTTCTTATTCTTTTCAATGAATAATCTTTTAATCCTTCTCTTTCTAAAAAACCAAGCTTTCATATAGCCAACTTTGAACTCCTCAAATTCTTTTGTAAACTCTTCAAACTCAAGAATATTGCTTCTTGAGATTTTTGTTTCTAATTTAAGGAGAATTTGGTATTCTGATATCATTTTTTTATAATCAATACTATCAGTTAAGCTTATTTTTTTATCAAATGTTTTTTCAATTAAATCTAATTCCTTAAATAGTGGTTTACGAAATACTCTTTTGAACATTCCATGAACACGTTTTGGACTTAGATCACTTATTACATCTCTATCTTTTACATATCTTGAATAAAGTCTATGAATAGGAATGTCTTGAATTGATTGGTTGTACATTAAATCAAGTGATTTATCCATTGTATGAATAATGTCTTTGATTTCCTCTTCAAGTCTAAAAATATCGTTATTTAGTGTTCGTTGCGGTGGCAATGGTGAAACAAACTCCTTCAGTTTATGATAAAAGTCCTGTTTATTTTCTGCATCATCAATAAACATCGCATATTTTGACGCCCCTTTTAAACGTGAATAAATCACGTCAAGAGCAACTTTTTTCTCACTGACAACTAGAACGTTTTCCCCTTTTAAAATGCTGCTAGCAATTAAACTAGTTATCGTCTGGCTCTTACCAGTGCCTGGCGGACCCCAAATAACAAGTTTCTGTTCTTTATTAACTAAATCTATAACTTTTTCTTGAGCATAGTTTACCTCATTGATATAAGATAATCTTTCTTCTTTAATTTTTTCACTTTCAAGTTGAAAGTTTACATCTTTTTCAGCAGCGTATAGATTACTTTCATCAATCAGACCTTCTAATAACTCATTATATCTACTATTGTCTAAGATATTAGACATATCCTTTTGAATCATTGATGAATAAAGTTTATATCTCCCAACTGTAATATACTCTCGCAACTTAAAAATACCTGATCTTCTTCTTACAAACTGATCTTTTAAGATATTTGTAAACTTCTCAAATGAGAAATCTAGATTATCTGTTTTAATATTAAACCCGTTTTTCTGATAATAAGGCACAACAATATCTCTTATCGTTGTACTATTAAACTCTGCAATAAATGGTGTATCAGAATCAATATCATTTTTTTCCATTTTTGATGTTGCTAAAAGTAAATCACGATTAAAGATAATATCTTTATCTTTATCTTTTTTTATTGAAAACTCGCGTTTATTTCTCTTTAACTTCACTGGGAAATAAAGAAGTGGAGCACGAATTGCAAACCTGTCTTTTTTAAAGATGCCTTCAACGTATGGATACGCGATATACAAATCATAAGATCCTGTTTCTTTTTCCTCTTTGTTTGTTTCTCTATAAAGAGTTGTGATATACCTTTCAATGTTTTCCCCTATCACAGTGTCAGGAAATGTCAAGTTCAGTGTTGATACACGCTTTTGAGTTAGAAATCTAACGATTTCTAAATTAATGTCTAGTGTCGATAAATCAAAACTCGATCTTTTAACTGTTTTACCCATATATAAGTTAGGATTACGTCTTGATATATTTGTTAGTCGATCCTTATAGTGATCGAGAACCTTGAAAGCTGACTTTGAAACTTTAACTTCTTTTACGGTTTCAGTTTGATACTGGTAAATCACTTGTAAAAACTGTGTTGCATAGTTATCCATAAATTTCTTACCAATACCTGATATAGCTAAAAAATCACTTATTTTAAGTGGTTTTTTTTCTGCGATTTCTTTTAGAACCTCGTCGTTACACACGACAGGTGTTTTGCCTTTAACTAACTTTTCTTCCTCTTTTATTTCTTCCCTTAATATATCGAGGGCTTCAAGCAGTTTATTCTTTTTGAGTGCCATAATTTCAACCCCTAGTAAATAGTCTATATATAGTTTATCATTTTTAGCAAAAAAAGCATAGATAGATTTGTCTTAGATATGTTATTTTTTAATTAACTTCATAGGTTTAAAGTTGTTTATACATGTTATAATTAGGTATAACTTAAGAGGATGTGATACTCATGAAAAATCTAAACTGGATTAAGGAAAATTACTTTGCTCATCGCGGTTTACATACAGCCACTGTTCCTGAAAATTCTACTCAGGCATTTCTTGATGCTGTTGCGTTAGGATTTGATATTGAAATGGATATCAGACTTACAAAAGATGAACAAATTGTTATTATACATGATTCCAATTTAACTCGATTATGTAATGTTAATATGAAAGTAGAAAATTCAACATATGATGAGATTAAAGAACTTAATTTGCTTAACTCAAAAGAACATATACCACTATTTACAGATGTCCTTGACTTATTACCAAAAGACACAAAAATTCTAATTGAATTAAAACCTTCCAACAATCATAAAAAACTTGTTTCTAGATTTCTTAAAGTAATGACTAAATACAACTTCAAATATGCAATTCATTCGTTTGACATTAGAATTGTTAATGACTTTCGAAAAATGAAACCAGAAGTAATAAGAGGACATATTTCAAGTATGTTTTCAGACAAGAAAAATCCTGTGTATTTTTTTCTAAGACATTTACTTCTAAATCCAATAATAAAGCCTGATTTTATCAATTACCATTTTGAGGATTTACCGCGAAAGAAACTGGATAAACTCCATCAAAAAGGAATGATGATTTTATCATATACTGCAAGGTCACAAGCTGACTTGGATTTTGTTAGAGATCGTTATGATAATGCAGTCTTTGAAGGTTTTATTCCAAAAAAATAAAGGAAGAGAAATTCTCTTCCTTTTTTTATATTGATGTAATCAGAAAATAAGCAATAACAATAAGTCCTAATGCAATTCGATACCATCCAAAAACCTTAAAATCATTTTTCTTGATATAGCTTAATAAGAATTTAATCGCAAATATCGATACGATGAATGCAGTTATCATTCCTGTAAGTAATATTACAACTTCCATTGAAGTATACTCAAATCCAAACTTATATAGTTTTAAAGCAGATGCTCCAAACATAACTGGAATTGATAAGAAAAATGAAAATTCAGCAGCTATATAACGTGATGTTCCGAGAATAATTGCACCTAATATTGTGGCACCACTTCTCGATGTTCCTGGTATTAGAGCTAAAACTTGAAACATTCCAATTAAGAATGCTGTTTTATAGGTTAAATCTTTAAATGATGTAATATTTGGCTTTCGATCTTTGTTCTTATTCTCAATTACTATGAATAGAACACCATAAATAACTAGAGTAATTGCAACTGTAATAAAACTATATAAATGTTCTTGAAGCCAATCATCAAACAGTAATCCAATTATACCTGCTGGTATTACTCCAATAATCACCTTCAACCAAATATTAAAAATCTCAATTTTCTCATCTTTTGATTTCTTTTTTGATAGAGGGTTTAACTTATTAAAGAATAGCACAACTACTGCCATTATAGCCCCCAACTGAATAACTACTAAGAACATCTCCTCAAATGATTCTGAGACATCTAGTTTTATCCATTCATTTATTAAAATCATATGACCTGTACTACTTATTGGTAGCCATTCTGTAATCCCTTCAATGATACCTATTATAATCGTCTTAATTATCTCGATAATATCCATATTTTCATTTCTCCTTACATTACTTTTTTCACTATTAAAATATACACTATTTCTATAACAAAAGCAATGTGTTATTCACGTGGAAAGTCAATAGAAAAGATATTCTCACCGTCAATATTTTCAGCTTTTATGGTGGCTCCAACTTCTTCAACAAGAAGTTTAGTTATATAAAGACCTATTCCATTACCAGTACTTGTTCCCTTTTGTGACAATCTAACATTCTTTTGGAATATTTTTTTCAAGTTGGATTCTTCTATTATTTCACCTTTATTTATTACTTGTAATGTATATGAACTTTTACTAGTTACAAGTTTTACATAAACCTTTGTGTCTTGATCAGAGTAGTAAAAAGCATTTGTAAGAAGATTCCCAATTACTCTCGTAAAATCTCTTTGGTTCCATCTAACAAATACATTATCCAAAACATAACTATCAATTACAATATTTCTTGATTTAAAAGATGATACATACTTCTTAAGTTCTTTCTCAAGAGCTTGAGACAAGTTAAAATTCCTTTTACTCCCCATGAAGTTTTCACCAACTAAATCACTTGCAGTTGAACTTAAATCGTTTAAAGACTGAATAATTGCTTCTTTGTTTTCAATCAAATCTTCAGAGTTTTTTGAACTCTCAAGATGATTAAGAAGAATTGTAACTGGTGTTTTGATATCATGTGCTAAAGCATTAAAACTATCAATCTTCTTTTCTTGTAAAAGGTCGATTTTTTTGATGTACTCATCTAGAGAGTCGTAAATTCCATCAAACTCACGATAATTGAACTTTTGAGAAGAAGTCCTATTTGTTTTAATTAACTCCTCTATTTGACCTATATCAGAGAGAGTTTTTTTGTTACGAACTCTTCGTGATATGATGATATACAATACCAAACAAGCATATGATGAAATTACAATTATATTAATAATAAATATCTCGCGATCACGAACAATCAATATACCACTGTTTGAATAATCAATTTGAATTTCATATTCTCTACTTCCAACAGTAACTATATAGGAATCATACTTTGTTACCTTTAAAATTGATTCAAATACTACTGTGTCTGTATCATCAATAATTTTAATTCCTACATCATTCACATGCGAATAGTGTGTAGCATAGTTAATCGCACTTTCCTCGCTTGTATAAAATGCATCATGTTCAAAATACTCAACAAATTTTTGATTTTCTGTTTCGATAAGTTGATCACGATAATATTGATTAACTAAATATTTGATAAAACTTACACCAAATAACAATATCACAACAAAAATCACTGCAAGGGCTAAAATTCTTTTTCGTGATAATTTATATAAACTATTCATCTACATCACCAACCAGTTTATATCCCATTCCATAAACTGTTTTTATGTATTCAGTGTCTGTATGTTTTCTAATTTTCTTTCTTATATTCTTAATATGTCCATCAATAACACGATCGAAAACATCTATATCGTTAAAATATACAGAATGAAGAATTGTGTCCCGAGAAATAATTTTATTAATTGATTTCACCAATACAGTTAACGTTAAGTATTCAACACTAGTCAATGTGACTAACTCTTTATTTATCAGCAATGTATTGTCATGATGATTGAAGATAAACTCACCTTTATTAATCGAGGTTTTATGGTTACTCTTGTTAATTTTATTAAAGTAGTTAGTTACTTTAATTAAAACTTCTTTTCTATTAAAAGGTTTTGTAATGTAATCATCTGCCCCTAACTCTAATACCGCTATTTTATCATCTTCTTTTACTTTTGCTGTAATTGCAATTATCAGACCATAATAATCAGTTCTAATTTTTCTTATAAACTCTTCGCCACTCATTATTGGTAACATCAAGTCTGTAAGAACACAGTTAAATTTTTCCTTTTGAAAAGCTTCTAAAGCATCAAAAGCATTATCAAAAGAAGAAACACTATATCCTTGTTCTTCAAATAAATTTGTTAGTATTTTGTTTATTTCAACATTGTCTTCCAAAACTAGAATTTTCATAAAAACCTCCAAAAAAAATTATTCAACACATTTCCTACATATTTCATCTTTATAATACAAACGTATGAAAAATCACTCATATAATATCATATCACAATCCAAAAGCGAGGTATACATGTAATGATAAAAAAAATCCATATGGCCAACTTAATGTGTTCCGGTTGTGCTTCTAAAATAGAAAAAGAACTAATGAAACAATCATATATAAATAATGCAACATTTAACTTCACAAATCAAGTCATGCTGATTGACGTCACTACTGAGTATATAGAAAACACAGCAATCATTGAGATAAAAAAAATAGTTGATTCAATAGAAACTGGTGTTGAAACTTATTTACCAAATAAAAAGGTTGAAACAACAAAAAAGGTGAATTATATTAACACTTTCTCATTAGGGTTAATCTTATTCTTTATAACCTTATATATACAAAGCAAAAACGATTACGAAATTCTTGTTCCATTATTATGGACTGGATACCTTATGATAAGCAATAAAATCCTCCTCAAAACTCTTAAAGGAATAAAAAGAAAAGACTACTTTAATGAAAATACTCTAATGCTTGTTGCTACAGTTGTCGCTATGATTTTGGGGGAGTTCACTGAAGCCATTCTCGTAGTTCTATTTTACACTTTTGGCGAATATTTGCAAAATCAGGCTGTTAAAAAGAGTAAAGGCGAGATTAAAGGATTACTCGATTTAAAAATTGAATATGCGTACATTGAGAAAAATCACAATATCATTATCAAGTCACCTGAAGAAGTTGAAATTGACGATATAATTGTTATAAAAAAAGGTGATAAGGTTCCAGTTGACGGAACTGTAATTGAAGGAGATTCATTAGTTAATACTTCGGCTATTACAGGTGAATCTGTTCCAAGAAGAGTTAAGGCTGGCTCTGAAATTTTAAGCGGTAATATCAACACAGGAAACACGATCAGAATGAAAGCAACGAAAATCTATTCTGATTCTACTATATATAAAATAATTGACTTAATCGAAAACTCAACAAATAAAAAAGCTGCACCAGAGAATTTCATAACTAAGTTTGCTAGAGTATATACTCCAACAATAGCAATTTTAGCGCTTCTTATGTTTTTGATACCTACAATACTCAATCCTAGTTTAGCAAGCGAGTACTTATATCGAGCAGCAATATTCCTAGTAATTAGTTGTCCTTGCGCACTTGTTCTTAGTATCCCATTAACATACTTCTCAGGAATTGGAGCTTCTGCTAGAAACGGGATACTGTTTAAAGGTAGCAACTATCTAGATATGCTAAATGACATTGATGTTATTGCTGTTGACAAAACAGGAACTTTAACAAAAGGAAATTTTGTAGTAACTGAATATACAAATGAGGAAACTTTGCTTTTGGCTGCATCAATTGAGCAATATAGTAATCATCCAATCGCAAAATCAATTATAGAAAAATATCCTAAAAAACCTTTAAAAGTTACAAATACTAAAGAAATATCTGGTAAAGGAATGATTGGATATATCAACAACGATCTTCTAATTGTTGGAAACACAAAATTACTGTCAAAATATAAGATTGATATACCCAAAGTAGATGCAAATTCAACATCAGTATTAGTAGCATATAAGAATCAATTTATTGGCCAAATACTTATTAAAGATGAAATAAAAGAATCAGCTAAGTTTACAATCGATAGATTACATCAACCAAACATAACTATGCTTACAGGTGATAATGATTTTGTAGCATCAAGTATCGCTAATGAGTTAGGAATCGACTACCGATGCAACCTCCTACCTGGTGACAAAATTACAGAGTTCGAGAAACTTGAATCTAATAGTTTCAAGATGTTTGTCGGAGATGGGATAAATGATGCACCACTTCTTAAGCAAGCAGATATAGGAGTTGCCATGGGTCAAGGTAGTGAGCTGGCAATTGATGTGGCTGATTTAATTATTATGGATGATGATTTAACAAAACTTATCACTGCAAAAAAAATAGCAAAAAAAACAAAAACAATTGTTATTCAAAACATAGCTTTAACAATTGGATTAAAATTATTAATTGTTTCTCTATCAGCATTTGGATTAAGTTCTATGTTAGGGGCAATATTTGCCGATGTTGGTGTTTCATTAATCGCTGTCCTTAATAGTTTAAGAATAATCTACTCAAAAGACATCAAAACAAATCCTATCTCAACTAACAAAAAAGCAATAGATATCTTCAAACTATGCAGCAACATTACTGTTTTCAGCATCTTAGAAACTTTAGCATCCAATGAGAAAACTCTTGAAGAGTTGCAAAATACAGTTAAAGATTCGTATTCCACAGTAAATAAAAAGATAGACTTGTTGGTAAATAAAAACATCGTGACACACAAAACAATTGATGGTAAAACTTATTACTACTTAAAAGACAAACATGTTGTAGATTTAATTAAAATTGCAAATAAACACCTAGCATGTAATTAAATAAGGTATTTTGCACACATTTCCGACATAATTTAGTTCTATAATAATTTATGAACAAGAAAAAAAGGAGATGTATGTATGAAAATAGCATATATTACAGATAGTGCTACTACACTAGATAAAAAACATCAGGACTTATATGTTGTTCCATTCACTGCTTACAACAATAGCGGTACTCAACATTATGTTTATGACGCAAAATACATTAATAAGTTACAAGAAGAAAGCGGCCATGGTTCAAAGTTATATATTGAGCCAACTCCAGGTTTATATAGAGATTTGTTTCTTACACTGAAGAAACAAGGATATGAGGCAATCGTTTGTATCCCTCAAAATAGAGAACAGAGTTTATCATATAAGAACGCTATTTATGCAACAAAAATTACAGATATGATGATTAATGTAATTGATGTTAACAAACTTTCAATTACTCCAGAAACTGCTTTAACACATTTATTTAATGATAATGACTTTAGAGACGAAATAAAAAATATCTCTTTGGATTTAGAAACAATCCTCTCATTTATTCAAAACTCTTTAAACAGATTAAACTTGACACAAGCTTAGAATAAAACCACAATTTATTTGTGGTTTTATTTATGTCTACATTTCAATGACAAACCAACCAATAAAGTGTTATAATTGTATAGAATTGATTTTTTGGAGGTATATTATGTACATAATTAATTTTATAAGAGGATTCTTCATGGCCGTTGCAGACAGTGTCCCTGGTGTATCTGGTGGTACAATTGCATTTATAATGGGGTTTTATGATAAGTTCATTAACTCTATAAACAATCTAATTAGCGGTAGCTTTGAAGAAAGAATTGAAGCATTAAAATTTTTAGCAAAAATTGGGATTGGATGGGTAATAGGAATGGTTCTTTCAATCCTATTTATATCTAGTGTATTTGAGGAACATATATATATTATTAGTTCGTTATTTTTAGGTCTCATCATTGTAGCTATTCCCCTTATAATAAAAACTGAAAAAGATACATTAAAAGGTAAATATCACAACTTAGTCTATTCACTAATTGGAGTAATTATTGTTGCTGCAATAACTTATTTTAATCCATTAACAAGTAATGGTAGTGGTGTTACAGTATCACTCGAATCACTTAACTTCTCACTAGTATTATTTGTCTTTATAGCCGGAATGATTGCTATTAGCGCAATGGTACTACCTGGTATATCCGGTTCAACAATCTTGCTTATACTAGGATTATATGCTGCAATAATAAACTCAGTAAAAGAAGTCATTAAATTCAACTTCGAATTTTTACCAGTTGTGATCATTTTTGGGTTTGGTGTCATTGCAGGAGCTTTAATAGTTATTAAAGCTGTTAAATTTGTTTTAACAAAATATCGCTCACAAACAATATACATGATTATAGGCTTAATGATTGGTTCTTTATACGCTGTTGTAATGGGACCGTTATCTCTAGAAGTTCCTAAAGACCCTTTATCATTTTCAAGCTTTAATATAGTATTCTTTATACTTGGTGGCTCATTAATCATTGGATTAGAACAACTAAAAAATATTCTTTCAAAACAAAAGACTAATATAAGTTAGTCTTTTGTTTATAATTCTTTGGACATCAAAAACATATCAATATATTTATTGTCTAATTTGATACCTTTCTTTTCCTCACCATACAGTTTAAACCCAAGATTATGATAAAGATTTATAGCAGGAAGATTTGTTGATACAACAGATAAGTTCACTATTTCAACATCTTTTTTTCTTAAAAAATCTAATGCTTCTTCAATTATTGCCCTTCCAATTCCGTTAGAGCGATATTCTTCTTTAATATACATACTATTCAAAGTTGCAACATGTTTAATTTTTTTTCGTGGATTCATAGCTACAACTGCTATTCCAATCATCTTATCATTATGAAAAGAACCAAAGATATTAATGTGTTCTTTAGATAATCTACTTATCCACATATCGTCTGGAAACCTGCTTTCCTCATCAAAACTAGAGCCAAAACTTTTAGGCTCTTTTTTTAATAACTCTAATCTAATATTTCGATATTCGTTTAGATCAGAAACATCTAGTTGTCTAATGACTATGTTCATTGTACTCATCACCACTATTTTCTCTTTTCCTTCATATCACTGTTTACCCATTCAATGAATGACTCAACCTCATTCTCATTAGACATATTTTCTGACTTTTTAATACCTAATCTTCTTCTAAGTGTTAACTTCTCACGAAATGTTAACTTCTTATACTCGATTCTGCCTCCGCAGTGCACTATTTCCGCATGATAGAAAACATCAGGTGGTAAACTATTTTGAACAGCCATACTAAACTCCTCTTTATTCATTCCTGCACAAAAAATACCCAGTTTTTTATTCAGCAACTTCAACTTATGTATATGGAAAAATCGAGAGGTCTTCTTTTCAATCTCTCCAATATATATAGGAGCTCCTACCAAAATAGTATCAAAATCATTAAGTGAATAGTCCTTACTTGTTATATCAAAAATATGGCTATCCTTTATATTCGAGTGTAAAGTATCAGCACATTCCTTAGTATAACCAGTTCTTGTCTCGTATAAAATTAATGTTTTCAAATTTATCACCTCTCTTTTTATTATAATCCCTTTTTATAAAATGATAAAGGTTATCTATTTCATTTTGTTTATTTTTTTTAATTTTTAAATGATTTTCTTTCTTATATATATGATATATTAGATTTTGAAAAACATAACAATCGTTATGGTAATGAGGAGAGTGTAATTATGGAGAATTTCAAAGTATTAGAAATTCAAAAAAGAGTATACGCAAACAATGATGAAAAAGCAGAAATATTAAGAAAAGAGTTAAAAGAATCAGGTACATTCCTAATGAACTTAATGTCTTCACCAGGTTCTGGGAAAACAACAACCGTTTGTGCAACAATTGAACGTCTTAAACAAATAATGAAAATTGGTGTTATTGAGGCAGACATTGATAGTGATGTTGATGCTATTACAGTTTCAAAAGCTGGAGCTGAAGTTATGCAACTCCACTCAGGTGGAATGTGTCACTTAGATGCCGGAATGGCACGTGAAGGATTAGATATTCTAAACTCAAACGAACTTGATTTTGTGATTTTGGAGAATATCGGAAACCTAATTTGTCCAGCTAGTTATGATTTAGGAGAGGCAAAAAAAGTTATGATTTTGAGCGTTCCAGAAGGTGACGATAAACCTCTGAAATATCCAAAAATGTTTTCAAAAGTTGATGTTTTATTAATCAGCAAAATAGATACTGTATCAGTATTTGATTTCGATTTTGACGCTGTTAAGGAAAGAGTATCTGCACTAAACCCAACAATTCAAGTATTTCCAATTTCAGCTAAAACTGGAGAAGGTATGGATGCATGGATCAACTGGATAAAAGAACAAGTTAGTACTTGGAAAAATAAATAAAAATAACAATAATAGGAGATTATCAATTATGACAGATCAAGTAAAATTATTAGAGTTTGTAAACAAAGTCAGCGGAACGAAAATGGGTTCTAAGAAAGGTGTCAAGGATGATGATCCACGTTTCTTATTGCTAGAAAAGATTGTTACAGAAGAGATGGCTGAAGTTGCTTTACAACTTGAGTTTAGAACACATCAAACATGTGCACAAATAGCAAAACGTTGTGGGAAATCAGAAGAGGACACAAAAAAAATACTATGGGACTTAGCAAAAGCAGGTGTTTGTTTTGTTGGTTATGATGAGGATTCAGATATTTACTATCATGAAACTTGGGTTCCTGGTATTTTTGAAATGGTTGTTAACAATACCGAAAATACAAGAAAATATCCACAAATCGCAAAAGCATTTGACGATTATGGACATATGAGAAATCCGATGGCTGCAGGTAACTTTCCTGTAGGGATGGGAGTTATGCGAGTAATTCCAATAGAAAGTGCAATTGATGGAAATACAAGAAGTGCTTCAAGTGAAGAAGTTTCAAAATATATTGAAGAAGCTGAATATATTAGTGTTTCACCATGTTCTTGTCGAACTTCACGTGAGGAAAACGGTGAAGGATGTGGACATTTAAAAGAAGATATGTGTATTCAATTAGATCACGCTGCCGAATATTACATACGTACTGGAAGAGGTCGCGAAATAGAAAAAGAAGAAGCTTATGATATTATTAAACGAGCTGAAGAAGATGGCTTAATGCACAGCATACCAAATACTGAAGGTGATGGAAAAACGCACGCTATCTGCAACTGCTGTGGTTGTTCTTGTTACGCTTTAAGAGCTGCTAGTATGTACCAAAATCCTGATATGATGCGTTCAAACTACACATCACAAGTTGATGCTGAAAAATGTACCGGGTGTGGTGAATGTGTTGAAGTATGTCCAACAAATGCTCTACAACTAGGTCACAAACTATGTTCAAAAGAAAAAATAGAAAGAGAAATTCGTACTGAGTTTCCACAAGATATGGATTGGGGACCAGAACACTGGAATCCAAACTACAGAGAAAATAAAAAGGTTTCACTAGAAGAAGGGTCTGCACCTTGTAAGGCTGCGTGTCCTGCACATATATCAATTCCTGGATACATTGAATTAGCTAAAGAAGGAAGATACAAAGAAGCATTGGAAATGATTAAGAAAGAAAATCCATTCCCAGCAGTATGTGGTCGTGTGTGTCCTGCTTTATGTGAGGATGCATGTACAAGAACAGATATTGATACAGCTGTAGCAATTGATGATATTAAAAAGTTCATTGCTGAACAAGATTTAAATGCCGATCATAGATTCATACCTAGAGTAAAACACGACTTTACTGATAAACCTATCGCAATTATTGGTGCTGGTCCCGCTGGATTATCATGTGCTTATTACTTAGCAGTTGAGGGATATAAAGTAACAGTATTTGAAAAAGAAAAAACACTAGGTGGTATGTTAACACTTGGTATTCCTAATTTCAGACTTGATAAAGATGTAATCAACGCTGAAATAGATATACTTAAAGATTTGGGAGTTGAGTTCCAAACTGGTGTTGAAGTCGGAACAGATATAACAATTCCAGAGATGAGAAACTCAGGATATAAAGCCTTCTTCATAGCTATTGGTGCCCAAGAAGGAAGAAAACTAGGTTTAGAAAATGAAGATGCTATGAATATAGCTTCTGGAGTTCAATTCTTGAAAGATGTTGCTCAAGATAATTATAACTCACTATCAGGTAACGTTGTAATTATCGGTGGAGGTAACGTTGCAATTGACGTTGCAAGAACAGCAGCTAGAGTTGGCGGAGAAAGTATTAATATGTACTGTTTAGAAGATCGAGAAACAATGCCAGCTTTAGATGAGGAAATTCATGAAGCTCTAGAGGAAAACATTGGTATAAATAATAGTTGGGGTCCAACACGCTTCATTCAAAAAAATGGAAAAGTTACTGGTGTTGAGTTTAGAAAATGTTTAAGTGTAAAAGACAATGAAGGTAGATTTAATCCTGTATTTGACGACAACAATACAATAGTTGTTGAAGCTGATCATGTCCTTATTGCTGTAGGGCAAGGAATCAATTGGGGTAATATTATAAAAGATAGCAAAATTACATTGAACAGAAATAATACAATCAAAGTTGATTCATTCACTTTACAATCTGAAGAGGAAGATGTATTTGCTGGTGGAGATGCTGTAACTGGTCCAAAATATGCAATTGATGCAATAGCATTAGGAAAAGAAGGCTCAATATCAATTCACAGATATGTTCAAAGAGGACAAAGTTTAACACTTGGTCGTAATAGAAGAGAATATAAAGCATTAGATAAATCAAATATTGATTATAAAGGATTTGATGAGTCACCACGTCAACATGCAACTACTTCTCTTATTAAAAACCTCAAAGGATCTTTTGATGATCCACGTGGAGTTTTAGAAGAAAAACAAGTATTTGCTGAGGCCAACCGTTGTTTAAGCTGTGGGATTTCAGTAGTTGATGAGTTCTTATGTGTTGGTTGTGGAGCATGTACATTAAAATGTAAGTTCGATGCAATTACACTTGATAAGAGAACTGAATGTTATGGAGTTGATTTTTCAGAACTTAAACCAATTATTGTTAAAACTGCAGTAAAAAGAAAAGTTAGAATTGCATTTAAAAACATTGGTAAGAAAATATTTAGAAGAGGTTAAATTATGCATGAGTTAGGTGTAATAATTGAAGTAGTAAAACAAGTTGAACTCTTCGCAAAAGAGAACAAAGTTAGTAAAATTGACAAATTAGTTCTACAAGTTGGTGAGTTATCCTCAATGTATCCAAAATATATAGAGGATGTATATCCTATAGCTGTTGAACATACATCACTTAAAGATACAAGACTAGAAATTGAAATGCTACCAGGTTTAGCTAGCTGTAAAAAGTGCAATTTCGGTTTCAATTTAAAAGCAAACAATGATAAATGCCCATCTTGTGGTTCAGAAGATTGGACAGTAATATCTGGTACTGAATTTATGATTAAGGAAATTCACGCTAAATAATCAAAACATATAAGAGTCTGTATTTACAGACTCTTATATTTGTATAAATTTAGCTTATGTTATGTTATTATTTATATAGAAACGAGGTGTTAAAATGTCTAAGATAAGCAAAGGTAAGCAAAAAATAATCCAAGCAACAATGAAGGTGTTACGGGAAAAACCAATCGAAGACGTTACGATGAGAGTAATCGCAAAAGAAGCAGGTGTTACAACAGGATCTCTGTATCACCACTATAAAAATAAAGATGAACTGTGTGTAGATGTAATGCAAAAATCTTTACATTTTACAACAAGATTATACGATGCAATTCAAAATGAAGCTTCCAACAAAAAGGGTCAAGAACTCCTTGATGAGATAAACACTGAAGTAGCTAAAAGACTTTCTAAAACTGAGCAAAACAAACTTCACATTCAGTATTTCAGCGACATGATAAAGCAAAAAAGCATCATTCGAGATAAATATCATGACAATTACAACGCTATCCTTGATAGTACTGCAAACTTACTAATGAAAGCTTTTAATGTTGAGGATAACTCGAACAAAAGAATCATTGCTTCAATATTGGTTGCAGCAATTGATGGAATGGCAATGCAGCAAGCAATTGAGGTAACACCATTTGATGATCATAGTATCAAAATCTTCATAGATTTTTTTAACGAAAGTATTCCAAAATTTATGAAAACTCATAAATAATTGCAACATGTTTAATATATATTGTATGTTACGTAATTGAGTTGTTGTCACGAGATATTTTTGATATATTAAGAAAAAAATATAAGGAGCAACTCATGAAGAAAATACTATTAGCGCTTCTTCTTGTCTTAACACTAGGAGCATGCGAAGCAGAAAATACTACACCAGAGAAAACTGAACTACTTTTCAACTTCAGCGATGGAGATCAAGGTTTCACAGATCATATAGCAGATATACCAGTTGATTACGAAGAAAAAAATTACGACAGAGAATCAATTGTAGGAGTTAACACTGATTATTCAGAGGATTTAGAACTATATTGGTTAATGGTTAACAACGATTGTGATGATGTATTCTTCTACTTATCAAAGGAGATAGAAGGACTTAAACCAAACAATAAATATGCGGCAATAATTGAAGTAACACTTTATACCCCATACGAAAAAGATACTACTGGAATTAGTGGTGGACCAGCTAGTAATGTATATGTAAAAGCTGGAGTAATCAAGAATAGACCATCACACAAAGTATCAAATAATATGTATAGATTGTTTGATATAGATAAAGGGAACCAAGACACAGGTGGGACAGACTTGAAAATTTTAGGTGATACTGCTGATAACCAAGAAACTGTTGATAACACACCTGTTGAACTATATAAAGTTTCATATATGACATCAATTCAATTTGAAACAAATAGTAAAGGACAAGCATACATAATGATTGGATATGACTCAGGTTTTGAAGGTCATAATGTACTAGGATTTGAATCAATTAAACTTACATATTAAAAGAGGTTGTAACCTCTTTTTTTTATGCTTGATTATCATACAAACCCTTACACAAAAAAAGCTTAAAAAAAATATAAATAAAACTAAAATTAGACATAACCCCCACAAATTAGCATCTTGACCGTTGAGTGAGTATTCAGTCATGACTTTCTTAAAAAAAGGACTTGATTTTTATATTTGAGAGGAGTATATTGATTAATGGGGAAAGTTTTAAAGTTTAAATAAACGACAAGCCATCCACTAAAAGAATGACTCGCCATTAAAATAGTGATGTTTTTTTTTGGACATTTTTTCGAAGAAAACAATGAGTGGTTAATCGTTTGTTTGCGTTTTAAAGCCGTTCCCAAAATATACATCGTGACTGTTTAGTCATATTTTTTCGACATGAAAAAGACTGTTTTAAGAACAGAATTATATTTTGGAGGATATGTTTATGAGAAAATACGCTGGAGTAGCAGAAATAACTCACAATTACTTAAGTGGTAAATTATACAAATTGACCATGGAGTACATAGATGCTCAAAAAATGAAAGTATCTATTTTATATGAGGATCCATTTGACTATCGATATGATTATGACATCGAAGTCAATTCAGAGACACAAGATTTTGATTTTCTGGGACATCAAAGTCTAAGTAATTTATTCAAAGTAAATTTGGATAGAGATCGACAATTCGAGTATGCTGTATGCAACTTCTTATTTGGTAATTAGGGATAACTTATGGCAACTTTTATAGCACACGAACACCTAATATTAGGTGTACTTATATTTTGTATATCTTATATCGCAATAGTTTCTGAAAAAGTTAACAGAACTGTTGTTGCATTACTTGGTGCAGTTTTAATGATATTATTTCATGTCATCTCTCAGGAAACTGCCCTTGAACACATTGATTTTAATACAATTGGTCTTCTAATTGGAATGATGATAATAGTTAACATCATCAAAAGAACTGGATTATTCGAATACTTAGCAATTAAAACCGCTAAAATTGCCAAGGGAAATCCAACAAAAATCATTGTTTACTTTTCAATCATAACAGCGGTTGCTTCAGGGCTACTTGATAACGTTACAACTATTCTACTTATAGTACCTGTTAGTTTAGTTATCTCTGATTCTCTAAAGATAAACCCATTACCATTTATTATTGCAGAGATTCTTACTGCTAATATTGGTGGTGCAGCTACTTTAATTGGTGACCCCCCTAATATCATGATTGGTAGTTTCACTGGCTTTAGCTTTTTAGATTTTGTTATTAACCTGGCACCGCTTATGATAATAATTTTTATTATTACAATTTTAATTATTAAGTTCCTCTATCGAAAAACTCTTCATGTATCTGAAGAAGCTAAGAAAAAAGTTCTTAGCATGGATGCTAATAAAGCTATACGTGATAAAAAATTACTAATTAGAAGCTTAATTGTTCTATTCATAACAATTTTAGGATTTACACTTGCGGAACATATTGGATTGGAATCAGCTTCTGTTGCAATTTTTGGTGCAGCTTTGTTATTATTAATATGTAAACAAGAACCTGAAGAAATACTTGTTGAAGTAGAGTGGGGAACAATCTTCTTCTTTGGTGGATTATTTGTTCTAGTTGGTTCATTGGAAAGTGTTGGAGTAATATCAATACTTGCTGAGAAATTATTACACATTACAAAAGGAGACATCAACATAACAACGATCTTAGTTTTATGGATGTCTGCAATTCTATCTTCATTTTTAGATAATATTCCATACGTTGCTACTATGATCCCATTAGTAAACGAAATGCAAACATTATCAACAGTGGATTTCACACCAGTCTGGTGGGCTTTATCAGTTGGCGCATGTTTAGGTGGTAATGGTACAATTATTGGAGCATCTGCAAATGTTGTTGCGCGAGGAATTTGCGAAAGAGATAACCATAAAATTACATTCCTTGGTTACATGAAAATCGCTTTTCCATTAATGATTCTATCAGTTATTATTTCCACAGCTTATATTTATATTGTTTACCTATAAGGAGGAATAAAAATGGATAAATACGTAAATTCAGAAACATCTCAACACATTATGAAGTTAATACAACTAGGAGCTAATGTTCAAGTTGTATCTGGGAAAATGGTATATGTAAAGTTTGTACTAGCACAAGATGTTGAAGTAGCATATGTATATCATATAAATAAAAAGAACAAGTACTATTTAGAGAGAATTAAACCATATCCTCTACCTTTAAAAGAGTTCAACTCATCAAGTGAAGTAATTGAAACAATTAAGATTGATTATGATCAGTATTCAAACGCTGTAAAGAGTCATAACATTAACAAGTTTGTTGAGGTTAATAAAAACCTTCATCATACCATCAAATCATTTGAGGATTTATTTCTATACTATAATATTCCTCATGAACTCATAAAAAAAATAGATACATCTATTACAGAAATCCAAACTTTAATAGATAACTCATCAACTGAGTGTAATAGAGTATTCTTTGATAAAGAACCAGAAACACTAAAAACAACAAAAAAAGATTAATCCAACTGGATTAATCTTTTCTTTTATTCAGTTCAAAAGAATCATGTAATACTTCTTTTCCGTTAACTTGAATAGTAATTTTGTGTGTTCCTTGATAAAGGTTTCGTGTAGAGATTTCCTTAAACGACCTTTTTCCTTTAAAAATATACTCATTATTTTTACTAACAATAACTGACTTCAACTTGTATACCTTTTTTGTTGTTTTATTATGTTTTGTTGGATAAGTTATATAGTAATCAATAACTATTTGTTCGTCAGCAAAGGCTCTAAGTTTAAACTCAAACTCTAATTTTTCTCCTACCTCTAATTGGTTTGATTTCAAATGCAACTCACTACATTTAATATTCGGATTTAAGTTGTACCCCAAAAACTCAAGCGTTCTTGGATGGCCTTTTTTTATCAAGGTTCTCAAACTATGTTTAATGATATAATTCATTTCAGCATCTTTTTGCATGCCACTTTTTTTCCAATTATCTAATTTATGTAGAACGAACTCAGGATCAATTTTAGAAATATCATTCAGATGATTCGCCACACTTCTAGTAACATATCTTTCAGTATCATAGTATAAATTATCCAGTGATTTAGCAGCATCTCTATAATCAACAGAGATATTCTTCCCCCATGGTAGAGATGGTCTAACACCTTCACTAGCTAGTCTCCTCTTATGAGGATTATCACTTTTTGAAAATTCTAGAACTTTTTCTAGTGTTTTCTCAGGAAACTCGTTCAAAAATGATCTAATCGCAAACTCAGCACTGAAGTACTTCGTGAACTCTCCTAGTTTATCTAGTGAAAAATCAAGAAAATCCTCATTTAATCCTTTATACTCTATATACTCTAAAACAGAGCCATAAACAAACATACTTTCAGTAAAATAATCAAATGATTTTGATAGAATATCCATACTAGTTATGTAATTATCAGGGAGATATTCTTCTAAAAGCACTCTAACTGTTGTCATCCTTTCTTTCAACTCTTGTTTAGGAAAAGACGCTAGAGCTTTTTTTAAGAACTCCTCTTGATTTATTAATGGATAAACTTTATAGATATTGGCTAGAAGAACGCTAACTTTCTCCTTATTAAAAAGAGAATCTTTCAATGTCATATTATCACTCATATATATATCTATCCTTCAATAATTTTCACAAATAATTCTCTTGTTCTTGGTCCATCAAACTCACAATAGTAAACACCTTGCCAAGTTCCTAACATTAAAAGTCCATCCTCAATGATGATATTTTCACTAACTCCAACTAGTGATGATTTAATATGAGCGTCGGAATTACCCTCGTAATGTCGATACTCATCTCGATCAGGCGATATATGAACAAGTCCTTTAATTAAATCAATTTTTACATCTGGATCAGCATTTTCATTGATTGTAACTGCTGCTGTAGTATGAGGCACAAATAGTGTTACTATCCCTGTTCTAACATTACTCCATGAAACAGCGTTTTGGACTTCTTTTGTAATATTTATCATTTCATTCTTTTTTGTTGTTTTTACATTAATAACCCTTGTTTTAATTTCCATATTATTACCTCCTGTATTCATCACAGATTATAACACGAGACTTATATTGATACAAACTTACAAATATAAAAAAAATAGCGAAAACTCGCTATTTTTGTTTAATTGGTATCCAGTAGTAACATACATAATCCTCACTACTTGCATCACCTTGTGGATAAAGTTCAAATTCTGGTCCTCCAGTATGTTCATAATTTGATGATGGAAACCATTCATTATAAATATAAGTAGTTGTATCTTGGATACTTTTAGGTAATGCTCCATTCGCCTCAAAAGCAGCAAATGTTTCAGGTTCAAAAGACACTTTTGTCACACCTTCATCATCTAACTCAGTATTCCTTACACCTATCATATACTTAAATGTACTCTCTTCCATATTATGATCATAGCAAATTCCGACTACACCCATCTCATCATGGTTATCAATTAGTTTTTGAAATCTACCATCACTCATAACATCTTGCCAAAACTTAGGTATTACTTTGAAATTTTCTCCGTTAACACTTGTTACATTAATACTGTACCCTTGAAAATTAAGGTTTTCTTTATGTACCATCTTATAATTCACTTCAGTTGTTCCTCCTATTTTTAGTTGAAAGGAGAGTTTACTATAAGTTTTTAATAACCCTCGATACTTCCTTGCGGAGCTAGGAGATACACTATGAAACTCCTTAAATGCTTTTGAAAAAGACTCAGGAGTCTTATATTGATATTTATACGCAATATCTATTATCTTTTCCTTAGAAGTGATTATATCATTAGCAGCTAATGACAGCCTTCTTTTTCTAATATACTCTCCCATTGTTATTCCACTAATCACATAGAACATTCTCAAGAAATGATGGTATGAAGAATAAGATTTCAAGGCTAATACATGAAGGTCTATTTCTTCAGTCAAATGTTCTTCAATATAGTCCAGTGATTCGTTTAGATATTTAAACCAGTTCATAAAATCTTCCTTTCATACCATAATTATACAAAGTCATTATAATTTAATCCTGTCATCTATTGCTTTAAAATGACAGATTTTGTGTTTACGTTTGATTCTGGATATTTCTATTTTTTATTCGTTTGCTCATGATTTGCCCAAAAACAATACCTGCAAGGACAATAACACCAAATACTAATAACCACATTACTTGAACTCCACCTATTTCACCAGAATTGTAAAGCGTTATCAAAGTTAATCCAAAAGGAATACATGCTACTAGCATTATACTTCTAGAAATAAACGTAATTGCTAAGAACTTAGACAATTTCATATTTGAAAGCCCCATAGAGTAATTAATTAAATAGCAAGGACTAAAAGGTACTGACAACACAATAATATGAAGTATTGGATGTGTCGATTCAATCCAATCAAGATATTTTATAACTTGCATATTTTCTTTTTTCCCTTTAACAAATCTTGAGTTAGATATATATCTCATTATAAGAAATATTACAACTGTACCAAGACCTGTTCCAATTAGTGTAAATAAGTATCCCATAATTACACCATAACTCAAAATGTTAAATGCTAGCATAAGAAATAGTGGTAAAATCGGCACTACTGTTTCAAATAGTGGTAAACCTATTGCGGCACCAACTCCAAAACTAGAATACAACTCCTTAACTTTATCTATAAACTCAATTAAGTCTGTTACTGTAAAATCCTCTGACAAAATCTGTAATATATGCATATCAACACCGCCTTCAGACTAAATTATACACTTTTTTGAATGATATCTTCAATACAAATCTCACTTTTGTAAAATAACTTCTTGATTAATGAACACTGTTCATTTATAATATTGACAGTATTCATTTTAGGAGGAACATTAATGGACGATAAAAGAATAAATTTACTAAAAAATGAAAAGGTAAGTAAAGCTATAAACACTATGGCAGCTCCCGCAATAATAGGGATGATGGTTATGGCTATATATAACGTTGCCGACTCTATGTTTGTTTCGTGGATAGGTGGAAATGGAATTGCTGCAACACAGGTTGTTTTTCCAATTATGTTAATTGCCTCATCAATAGGTTTGGCCTTTGGGATAGGTGGTGGAAGCTATGTTTCTAGACTCTTAGGACAAAACAATAAAAAGGAAGCAAATAAAGTTACTTCTGTTTCTTTCTTTACAGGTTTAATAGTAGGGATAACTATTACTATCATTAATTTAATATTCTTAGAACCAATTTTAGAGTTGCTTGGTGCAGATGATTCTATAATGGGACTTGCAAAGGATTATGGTCGTTTTATTATTATTGGTTACGCTTTTACAATACTTAATATGGTCCTAAATAATTTATTGCGTAGTGAAGGTAGTGCTGTTTATTCAATGATTGGGATGGCAGTTGGTTCTATTTTAAACATAATCTTGGATCCTATTTTCATCTTTGTATTTGACTGGGGTATTGCAGGTGCTGCGATTGCAACAACATTGTCACAAGTAGTATCATTTATGATACTGTTTTCTACTTTTCTTAAAAAGAGATCAATTCTATCAATCAAATTTAAAAATTTTAAACCTTCAGCTAAAATCTATAGGGAAATCCTTGTAGTAGGAATGCCGACATTCTTTAGACAAATGCTAGTTAGTATTTCATTTGGTATTTTAAATACCGCTGCTAAACGTTATGGAGGAAATGATTTATTATCAGCTTCTGGAATTATATTACGCGTCTATATGATTCCAAGTTATATTACTTTTGGTTTTGGACAAGGTTTTCAACCAGTTGCGGGATATAACTTTGGTGCAGGAAATAAAGAACGTGTTATTGAAGCATTTAAATATTCAATTATAGTTACAACTTTGATTTCAATAACATTTGCCCTCTTCTTTACTCTATTTGGGGATGTAGTATTTAAAGTGTTTAAATCATCACCAGAGATTACAGAGTATGGTGTTCTTGGGTTAAAATACTATTCAATAGGATTACTAATATTTGGTGTATCAAATACAATTGCAATATTCTATCAAGCTTTAGGTAGAGGTGTTGAATCAATGATTTTAAGTGTTTCAAGACAGGGATTATTCCTTATCCCAATGCTACTGATACTTCCAAAACTAATGCAAGCAGATGGTGTCCTTATAGCACAATCAATGAGTGATATATTGACATTCATTTTATCTCTTTGCCTAATTATCCCATTCCTTAAAAAGGACAAAATGGAACTACTAATGGTTGGTAGGTGACCTTATGAGAAATCAGATTGTCAGTAAAGAGGAAATCATTATTGCTGCCGAGAAAGTAATCAAAGAAAAAGGTGTCAAAGCATGCTCAATAAGAAATTTGTCAAAAGAGTTAGGGGTGGCTGTAGGAACCACTTATAACTATTTTGAATCACATTCAGCTTTACTAGAAGCAGTATTCTCCCACAGTTGGGCTAATACACTAAAAAGACTAGAAAAAGTAGTTACTACCAATCTACCTCTTAATGATAAGGTCACAAACTTTTTTAAAGTGATTGATCAAGATATTGCAGATAGAAATGGGATAGGCAAAGAACTCTTGAAACAGCCAATTGAAGTAACACTTATAGAGCAAAGTAAGAGTGCTAACTTCAGAAACATAGTCGATTTACTAGTTTCGCTTCTAAAGGAGTGCAAAAATAATAAAGACCTATCTAAGGAAGTTTTAAGAATGAATGCTAAGTGGATTATTCTAGGTCATATAAGTTTTGGTGACAGAGATGATATCGATATTTTCTATCAGGAAGTCTTAAAAAGATTCTTTTAAAAAAAAGCGCTAAATTAGCGCTTTTAATTTTATGTAAATAGGTTTAGGAAAATACCTGCTGCAATCGCAGAACCAATAACACCAGCTACATTTGGTCCCATTGCATGCATTAATAAGAAGTTTTGCTTGTCTTCATCTAATCCCATTTTATGAACAACACGTGCTGCCATAGGTACTGCTGAAACTCCAGCAGCTCCAATCATTGGGTTTATATCATCTTTTGATACCTTACTCATAATCTTCCCGAATAGTACTCCAGATGCAGTACCAAACGCGAACGCAATTAATCCTAATGCAATTATGCTTAAGGTTCCAACGGTTAGAAATACCTCTCCACTTGCTTTTGCCCCAACTGTTAGACCAATTAATATTGTTACAATATACATTAGTGAGTTATTTGCACTTTCAACAAGTTTTGGAACTACTTGTGATTCCTTTAATAGATTTCCAAACATGAACATTCCAATAAGAGGAACACTACTTGGAATAAGAAGTACAACAATTATTGATACAGCTATTGGAAAAATAATTTTTTCTAGTTTTGATACAGTTCTTAGCTGTGTCATTTTTATTTTTCTCTCTTCTTTAGTTGTCAGCATTTTAATGATGGGTGGTTGAATTATTGGAACTAATGCCATATATGAATATGCTGCAACTGCAACAGGACCTAATAATTCAGGTGCCAGTTTACTTGTTAAGTAGATAGCAGTAGGACCATCAGCTCCTCCAATTATCCCAATTGAAGCTGCTTCAAGAGCATTAAATCCAAATATAATAGCTCCGAAGAATGCAACGAAAATACCAAACTGTGCTGCTGCACCTAGCAGTAAGCTTTTAGGATTTGCAATTAGGGGTCCAAAATCTGTTGAAGCCCCTACACCTAAAAATATAAGTGGTGGATAAATTCCATACTCTATTCCTTTATACAGAAAATGCAATAATCCTGTTTCTTCCATTAATCCATTAAGCGGAAGATTTACTAATAGCATTCCAAATGAAATCGGAATTAATAAATATGGTTCATATTTTTTTGAAATTGAAACAAAAATTAAAGTTATTGCAATTGCGATCATTATTACATTCGAAAACTGTAACTCTGCGAACCCTGTGGATCCTAGAAAATCTCTTATCATTTCGATCATAATATCACCTTAACTGATAATCATTAATACTTCTTGATTCTCTACAACATCTTGTTTTTGAATGTAAATTTTTGAAATTGTTCCTGCAACAGGCGCAACAATTTCATTTTCCATCTTCATTGCCTCTAAAATAGCTAGAGTTTGCCCTTCAATAACTTCTTGTCCTTGCTTTACTTTCAAATCAACAATTGTTCCTTGCATAAATGATTGAACTTTTGTACCGTTATTTTCGCTAACTTTAACTTCTTCTTTTTTATATGAAACTTTGCCTTCTTCTTTTGTAATCTCTTCTAATTCAACTTCATATACTTTTCCATTAACTTTTACTCGATATTTTCTCATAATTTTTCTCCTATAATTTGCGTACTGATTTCAATACTACATCACTGTTAGATTCTTTTTTACAAGCCACTGTAGCGACCAAAACTGCTACTCTCATATCTTCATCCATATTATCAAAAGATACATATTTTTGTCTTCTTTTCTTTTTATACTTCTGTGTTAAGCGCTCTGCTTCAGGAATATACTTAAATAGACTCACTAATCCTGCAAGTAATAAAAGGATCAAGAATACAATTAGCATACTACTAATAGTTATCTGGAAAGTTTCTCCCATTGTTATATCTGTTAAAATCATAATTTATCACCTAATCCACAATTAAATTAAATTCTATTATTTCGTCTTTTTCTTCCATCACTGTTAATGCTTCTTTTCTTTCAAGATATGACACTGCAGTTTGAGGGAACAAGGCACAAGATAGTAAATCCTCATCCGTCTTAGCTAGGTATGAATATTTGTCTTTAATTTCCTGCCACATTGGTTTAAGATCATCTGCTGGACGATGAGTAATGATTGATTCATCGCCAATAATCTTTTGTATTATCTCTTTTGACATCGGTACAGGAGCTTTACCATAAAGACCCTTCACATACTCCTTAATTTCATTCGGAATAACTTTGTATCGTTCTTTTGTCATTACATTCATAACAGATTGAGTTCCTACCATTTGAGAAATAGGTGTTACTAAAGGAGGGAAGCCTAAATCTGCTCTTACTCGTGGTACTTCTTTTAATACGTCTTCATACTTGTCAAATGCCCCTTGGTCTTCAAGTTGAGTCATTAGGTTTGATAACATTCCTCCTGGAACTTGATACTTGAGAATGTTTGGATTTGTCATCAGAGCTTTTGGATTAAGTAATCCGTTTTTTAAATACTCATTTCTAATCCCTGTGAAGTACTCAGTTATTTCATTAAGTTTATCTTTATTTAAGTATGCATCAAACTCGGTTCCATCAAGAGCATAATTAATTGATTCAGTTGCAGGTTGACTTGTACCACCAGATAATGGTGAAATAGCTGTATCAACTATATCAATCCCTGCTTCAATAGCTTTTAACAATGTCATACATCCTGTACCAGAAGTTTGATGTGTGTGCAGTTCTAATGGAACTTCTATATTTTTTTTCATCTTTGTTACTAATTCATACGCTTGACTTGGCAATAGTACTCCTGCCATGTCTTTTATACATATTGAGTCGGCACCCATTTTTTCGATTTCTATAGCTAATGAAACATAATAATCAATTGTATGAATTTCACTAGTTGTATAAGAAATTGCTATCTGGCAGTGTCCTCCATATTTTTTTGTTGCATCAACAGCCGTTTCGAGGTTTCTAATATCATTCAAAGCATCAAAAATACGGATTATATCAATCCCATTTTCAATTGATTTTTTTACGAAAAGTTCAACAATATCGTCTGGGTAATGCTTATAACCAAGAAGGTTTTGTCCTCGCAACAGCATTTGAAGTTTTGTGTTTTTAACTTTTTTTCTTATTTCTCGTAATCTTTCCCAAGGGTCTTCATTCAAGAACCTTAAGCAAGAATCAAATGTAGCTCCACCCCAAACTTCTAAAGCGTGGTATCCAACTTGATCCATTTTTTCAACTATTTCCAATATTTCACATGTTCTAAGTCGTGTCGCTATTAACGATTGATGTCCATCTCTTAATGCTGTTTCTGTGATTTTTACCATATTAATTCTCCTTAGTACAATAAGTACTATCTAATGAAACTTCACTTCCAATAAATAATTCTTCTTTATTATTAATCTCTACAACAAGTCTACCAAAATTATCAATACCTTTGACTAAAGCTGTAGTTTTTTGATTTTCAAGCAATACTCTCTTTCCGATTAGATAACTATTACTTCTACACACATCTAAAAATTTATAATCTTCAGAAAGATAACTCATTATATTGTAATTTATGTTCTTCAGTAAAATATCTAGTACTTCAGATATTTCAAAGCTACTTCCAGTTTCAATCAACAAAGATGTTGCCTTATTCATAATACTTTCATGAAAGCTCTCAGAGTTGACATTTAATCCAATTCCAATGATTGTGTTTGCATATTCAGCATCAATAATTGTTTCTACCAAAATACCACATATTTTTTTATCCTTAACTAATATGTCATTAGGCCATTTGATTTTTGATGAAACATTTAATTCACATAGTGTTTGATATACACTACATGCAATAGCTTGAGTAATTATTGCGAGATTTTCTTTTAGAGGTAACTTCAAGTAAATACTAAAGGTCAAGTTTTGATTGCTCTTCTCATACCATTTACGATTTAGTCTCCCATAGCCATTTGTTTGATGTTTAGCCGCAATGACATTACCATTTTCAAGTGAACGATAGTTACTTTTTATGTAGGTATTTGTTGAATTTACTTCGTCAAACCAAATGATTTTTCCGGTTATCATATGGCACCTCCATCTTTAACATTCAACATCATTTTAACACTAGAAAAATATCTTTCAATAGATAGTTCATTTTTTTTATTTACTAAACTATTATTGTAATTAATTACATCATTTTGACAGTTATTTTTTTGATATTATCATGCTTAAGTAATAATAATAAATTATGTGTTATGATATTAAAAAAGGAGGTATTTGATGAAAAATTTTTTTGGGGAGTTTAAAAAATTCATTAGTAAAGGAAACGTTATGGATTTGGCAGTTGCGGTTATTATTGGTGCTGCTTTTAAAGACATTATCAATAGTCTTGTTAAGGATGTATTAACTCCAATAATTAGTTTAGTTGTTGGTGATCAAGGCTTTTCTAATTATAAGTATGTAATTACTGAGGCTAATGATGTTACAGGAGTTTCAGAAAATGCTATTTATTATGGTAATTTTATACAAAACGTTTTTGATTTTCTTGTAGTTGCATTTGTTGTTTTTTTAATTATTCGTTTTATTAACAAGGTAAAGGAAGCATTTGAGAATGCAAAAGAAGAAACTACTGATTTAGTGACTGATGTTGTTGAGGATGTTAGACCAAAGGTTGAGGATATCCTATTAGATATAAAAGGTTTATTAACTCCAAATAAAAAAGAGTAATTTTTACTCTTTTTTTTGTTTTTTCGGTTTTGCCTGTGGCCAAAAACTATTTGTGATATCAACCTTTTGTGGTTTGAGCTTGTATAACCTTTGATTTGTTATAACACTTTCAAGTCCACCTCGACCTTGAATATATGGTCCGACTTTTAAATAGGTTAGATTGTACTTCAACTTCCGAGGTATATCCTTAAACTCTTTACATGAATATAAACCAGTCATAATTCCTCGTTTTTTTGCTTCTTTTAACATTTTATTTAGTTCTTCAAGATACCACTCACCACCAAGAAATAATACAACTGTTATTTGACCTTGATACTTATCTAGAAGCTCACAAAAGTAATCAAAGCTTAAGTAGTGTCCATTATTAGGATTATGTAGAAATGGACTGTGACATCCTCGGCATGGGCCTCCGCATCCAGTTATTGAAAACACTAAAGATATCTCGCCCGGTATTTCATTGAATGTTATAGTTGATTTATGATATCTCATTACTATAGAATCTATCGTTTTCTTCAGTTTGTCTATTCTTTGAGAATGATTTAACTCGTTTCAAGTATCCAATTACTCTTGTCGCATAATCAATGTCAACACTACCACATTTAGGACATTTACTATGTGTTGACTTATCAACATGTCCACAATCATTACATATTGTATTCTTGACATTCACAGTCCAATAGTTTGTTTTATTAATTGCTGCAACCTTAAGAATTTGACGATATTGATTGTAATCCAGATGTTCATCAAGATTAAGATGTAAAGCACTTCCTCCGTCCAAATACTTCACATACTTCTCACCATGAAGGATAAACTTATCAATAGGGTTTGTTCTATCACTTTCAACGACATAGAAATAGCTATTATAGCACTCTCTATTTGATTTTAAACCATCCATTTTATCCCAACTTGCATTCTTAACACCTAAGTTTTCTGCCGGTACAAATTCAGTATTAAACATTAATCCATATTTTTCTTTTGCCAACTTGTTTTGTTCAAATATTGGGTACAGTATACTATCAACAAAATCATTATACTGTCTTGAATCAACAATACTAATCCCTTTTGATTCTGCAGCTTCAACCAAACCATTGACACCTATAGTTAAAAACTGTTTCTCTAAAGAGATAAATCCTCCAGTATATGCAGGAAGTAATCCTGCATTATAATATGATTCAATAATTGCGTAATAAGCAGTTTGATATTTGTGTATTTTTCGGACCTGTTCTTTGATATCTAAATCTTGCTGTACCATACGATTTATGTTCATTGTGATAACATTAATGCTTCCTGTAGAAACGCCTCCTGCGCCAAGAGAATAACTGAATGTATTATCTGTTAACTCGTTACGTAGTCGACAACATGATGCTAGACTATCAGCACTTTCTGACATATAGATAAACATACTCTGTCCTTCACTGAGTTCTTTAGCTGTAACATGTCTATATTCCTCGTCTTTAACATCATTATTTTCTGTTAAAAGTGCCATTGTCACTACAGGAAAAGTTAACAGTGATTTTGTTCTTTCTTTATTAAACCATGATAGAAACTTTTGTTGCAGTTTGTTTATACTAGCCCATAGAGGTCTAGTTCCATCAGGGAAAACAAAATCACCAAATATTGAATCAAAGTAGAAACTATCAAAAATAGATATATTCCAGAAAACAGATTGATACCCTCTAGCTGCTGCTGGCTGATTAATTGAATAAACTACTTGTTGTAAGTATGCTTCAATTCGCTTCTCAATAGTTTGTGCTCTTCTACCAATTGTTGCCATATCATCGTATCTTTGAAAATAATCATCGCCCCACTCTTTTCGGGCAAAATAATCAAAATACATTAAAAACTCGACAGTTGCGATTGCACCCGCGAACTGACTCGCAAGTGAAAAAACTAGATTAATAAATGATCCACAAAAAGAGTCTATATTTTTTGGTGCCTTTGATTCACCACCAAGAGCTTTTAATCCTTCAAAAAGGAATGGATACATATTAACACTAGCACAATACGGCATGATACTAGTTTCATCATGAGTATATATTTCATGTGCTTCTAATTGTCTTAAATACTCTTTTGCTAAACTATCATCAAATAACTCTGTTATTTTGTTCGTCATTAAACGACGATTGATCAATATCCGATCAAACTTGTTTAACTCGTTGCTTAATGTCGCTATATTCTTTACAGACACATTGGCGTTTGCATCATATTTGGAAGCTGATGCCGCATTTTCCTCTTCAACATATTGACTAATAAATTCTAATGATCTTATCAATGATTTATCCATTGTCCCACTCCTATATATAAAATAAAAAGTTACCCATATAGATATACGGATAACATTATTCTTGTCTCCATACATCCTAAACCCCAGGGAATGTAGAACTGAGTATCTGGCTTTGACAGTTACTGGGGTAGCATAGGAATTCCACCTATTTCCTCATCTTCTATAAATAGAATACACTCTAAATTAAGTTCCTGTCAATGAAAGAAAAATGTAAATGTTTTTTATCCCTTTTTCATATTTTCTTACATAAAAAAACTCCAAAAAGTATGGAGTTTATCTAATTAGTTGATTTGGAAGAAAAGAATCATATTTTGTCTTAGTATCTTGGATTGCGTCAAACTTAAGCTTATAGTGATCAATTATATCCCCATCAATGCACAAGATTTCTCCGACTTGATTACGAAAATCTTTTAAGGACCCATCGTTGCTGATATTACTTCCGTTAAGCCACAACTCTTCATGAAACCAGCCTAAGCCTATATTTAGTTTGTTATCTTCAATAACATCAATTGAGTCAAATTGAGAAGTTATTTCAATTACTAAATTATCTATAAAAAAATGAAATCTTTCTTTCAAAGTAAAAGTTTCATTACCATAATCAACTGTTATTGTGTTAACTGTAATGTATATTCTAACAAAAGAAAGTCTTGAACTTGGCCGCAGGCATTCAAAATTCTGATAGCTATATTTTATTCGATTATGTTTCATTTTTCTGTCCCAGCTCTACTATCTTTTTAGATAGACAATAAATCGCACCTGAATCTATCATTCCCGTAAGTAATCCTTCAACAAACCTACTACTCCTAACGATGTTTGCCAATACTGCCTCTAAAGCATCCAAAGGTAGTTCGTTTATTTTTTCTGTTAGGTTCCGCTCATTAACTGTCTCATATTGCTCCAAAACTTCTCTATAATTTGGTCTAATAAAACCTTCATTGTGTAACATTTGTATAAACTCTGATTCTCTATCAAAACCAGCATTATAAGGGAGTATATTTTTTTGGTGAGTGTCACTCTCTATTCTAGTTAAGTCTCTTTCAATCTGATATTTACCTATAGATTCTTTTAAGAATGGTAAATAGTTTTGCAAAATACTGTACTTCTGTGTCATGATGTCACCCCTTTTAGTGGCTCTATTATATCACAATTTTCAAAAGATAATTTATCAATTATGATATAATATTTTGATTGCGAACTAAATCTATGATATATTTATATATATAAAACAAAGGAGGAACCATATGAAAGAAATCGTTAAAACACTTGATAAATTAGACTTAATAGTAAAAATAATTCTTGCTTTACCGATTCTAGATGGTATCGTTTGGGGAATTTACAGAATTGCTAAAGGAAAGTTAATTTTAGGTATTATTTGGATTTTCTTTGGAGGAGTAATTGGGTGGATTATTGATATATTTAGTTTACTTACTACAAAAAAAATCTCTTATTTCGTTTAAAAAAACAAAGCATTCGCTTTGTTTTTTTATATTTCTGTATCTAGTTGCCTTAAATACTCTTTCATAAAAATAGTACGTTTCAATGCTATTTTTTTTGCCATTTCTGTGTTCATTAAATCAGTTAACTTAAAAAGTTTATCGTAAAAATGACTTACACTATCATCATTATTACTTGATCCATAAATCAATCGTCCTGTACGACCACTATAAGCGAAGGTTCTTGCTATTCCTATAGCACCTAAAGCATCTAATCTATCAGCGTCTTGTACAATTTTACCCTCAATTGAATCAGGATTTCTTTTACTAGAATATGACATATTCGTGATTATTGAGAGGATTAGACTTATTTCCCTTTTTCCATATCCAAACTGAATGAGGTATTCCTCTAAAGTATTTATAGTCAACTTGTAATCTGGCTCTAACTTGTAATCAATTAAATCATGTACTAGTGCTGCAACTTCGACTATTTCTTGATTAACATTCATTCCTTGACACAACTTTAGAGCATTTTTACGAACTCTTAAAGCGTGGCTGTAATCATGGCCGGTAGGTTCAAACTCTAGTTTTCTTTTAGTTAATGATAATACTTTTTCAATTCTCATAGTTACCTCCAGCTTATAGCAAAAGTTATCTAAAAAGTTACTTAACTAACTTCTTAAAATCATAAACCTTTTTCTTGTTTTTATTAGCTTGAATTTGAATGTGTCTCTCATCTTTAACACCAATTTCGATACTAGGAAAAACTAAATTCCTCCATATCTTAATGTATATTTTTTCTCCAACTTCGGCAAGTTTTGAAACTTCAAATCCTTCTTTTGTGTTTCTAAGGTAAAAAATATTTTGGTCTTTTACTGCAACAACTAATAACTTCGAATTTCCATAAAACAGATTTGCTGCTATTGCATTTCTGTCACCTTTCATGCGATCGTCAAACCCAGCAAACCAAATTCTATTATCATCAAGCAAATCATTTCTCAGTAGGTAGTTCTCTAAATCATTAATATCACTCTTAGTATTCTTTATCAAGCCTATTTTTTCCATAAAGTACCCCTCTTTTAATGTATTTTATTTTCTTATTTTATTATAACACGATTGGAGTTATCTATGAAGTTGATTTATATTAGTTGACATATAATAAAATCCTAGTAATATAAAAAGGCATTTATTCAATGCCTTTTCTTTTAAATATAATTACATTTTTATTGTTGTGTGATACAACTTCTAGGTTGTATAAAGATGCAATGTACTCAAATGATTTTATTGTATAGAATGAAATGTGAGTATAGTCTCTTCTATACCACCATTTTAAAAAGTCTACATCACTGAAAGTATTAAAATTAGTCATTATCACTAAGTATCCATTTTCAGCTAAAAGTGAACTTAAGTGAGAAAATTCCTTAAGAGGATTGACAAAATGTTCAACTACTTCGGTTGAGGTTATTAGATTGTATTTATGATTTAAGTATTCCGTATTTGGATTAAAGAATGGATCATAGTCATACATCTCTAAACCTTCTCTTTTAAGCAACTCCATTAAAACCGGACCTGGACCTGAGCCAAATTCAAGGGCTTTTCCAGTTATTTTAAGTGGTTTTACGTGCTCGCTAATGAAGTTTTCAAACATTTTAACATATCCTGTTGATTCAAATGAATTATTATGTCTTTTATATTCTTCATGTTCTTTATCATTACTAAGATGATAATCTCTGTTTTTATGGATAAATCCACATTTATCGCACACTGAATGTGTCACCTTTATTTGTGGATCTTTTATTTCATGTGTACTATTACCGCAAATTAAACAATTTTCTGTACTCATTAGTTTACCTCTTTTTCTATGGGGTATAACCATTATACTAGTTGTCTTTAAAAATTGCTAGTGCATCATTATATCCTTGTTCATAAATCACTTTTGCATGTTCAATTGAGAAATCTAAAATACTGCCAAGGCTCTTTGTTGGTTTTATTACATGAAATTTAATATCAGGATATTTCTTTTGAAGATTTTGAGGTTGCTTTATCCATGCTATATCAATAATATATATTTCTGTACATCCTGCTTCAATCAAAGGTATAACAGGGGTATTATCAAACAATCCACCATCATAGTATTTTTTGTTATCACTTATAACTGGTGGAAAAACTATAGGGATTGAACATGATGCTTTTACTGCATTCATAATAGTTGCTTGGTCTAAATTATGAAGTGGGACATACACTGCTTTTCCATTTTTCTTTATATAATGTTCGTATGATGAAGTAAATATTTCCAATAAACTCCTATCTGCTTGTCCAACTTCTGATACTGTGACATATACTTCTTTTCTTTTTAGTTCTTGATAGTCTATTTGACTCATCATTACCTTTTCAAAAGTATCCATAGAATATATACCTTTTTCAATGGTTTTGAGACCTTCTTCCCAAATCAAGCTCATTACTGGTTTCTCTGAAACTAATGCATTATCTGGTAAGTTCATCCACACTTTCTTTACAGCATCTATTGATTTTGAAGCCAACACAGAAACATTTGCAGCTCCAATTGACGTTCCGCTAAAGGATACAAACTGATCATATAACCCTAATTCATTTAGAGCTTCCAAAGCTCCTATCTGGTAAGCACCTTTTGCTCCACCACCAGTTAAACATAATCCTACTTTTTTCATAATAATCATCATCCTTATATTTTCTATATTTATTATAACAAGGTTTTAAGATGATAATATGAAAATGCTATGAAAAAAGACCATAAAGGTCTTATTTTATATTTCTTAAGTATTCAATAATCTTTTCTTTATGATGTCCATAGACAATTATATGATGATTTCCATAAGGTGCATTCAAGAAATACTTAACACTATTAAGCTTAATATTAATTTGCGTTCGACATAAGTTTTCTTCACATAAGTTTCTTGTTAGTCTTCCTTCTGAAACATAGTAATCTTTGAGGTTATTACTAAGTTTGAAAATAGTTACATCTGTTTGTAACATTTCACCTTTTATTGCAACTCCAATTCCTGATTCATAATGGGTCATTATCTTGTAATTATTTGCCATATCAAGAGGTAAAGTACAATGTGCAAAAACGATCTCATTGTTGTCAGTATTAATTCTCGAGGGATTTGCCTGGAATCCAGGTTGTCCAGTTACTTTGTTCAGAATATACATCGACAGCATAGCAGGGATATCACCTTCACATGTCCCTATTATCTTCTTATTATTCAAGAATGACAACCCCAAACATCCCGTAGTATTGATTTTCTCTAGCAAATCAAAGCATCGAATCGTTAATCCTTTTAGATCGTACTTCTTAATAATTAAATCCATTGCCTTTGATAGTCTTTTTGCTTTTTGAATCTCTTTTAGGTCAAATTCAAATCTAAGGCTCTCACCATAGTTTTCAATCATAGCTTTGTTGTATTCTTCAACTAGGTCATCAATGCTTATATCAACAAGATTTATGTTCAGTCTCTTCAAACATTCTCTATAACTTACTTGGGATGCAATTAGCCAATCACTTGGTTCTCCAACTACACCAAGGTTGATTACTTCTTTAGAACGATTATTAGAGCTATTAATTTCAGACAAACGTGCATTAATAAACTCTGGAGAACCATGCAGGATTTCAGCTTTCTTATTTTTACTCTGAAGATATGATAGAATCTCCATACTAGCAGCTAGTGAATTATTTGATCCAAAGGTTAATAATAAGTACGGTTCCTTCAGATGATTCTCAATTTCTAAAAAATAACCTTCTGATCCTCCACTTTGGACAAGAATTAATGAAATCTCTGAACTATAAAAATTACTCTCATCAGACATTACGAACTCAAAATCACCTAATTGTTCTATCTCTGTTAAAAAACGCTCCGTCACATTATCTATATATGTTCCATCATGAAGATATGACTTAATTGGTAAAATATTAATTTTCATCTTTTCCTCTTTTCTTACTGAAAGAAAAAAGCCCTTGAAGGCTTTTACTTGTTTATCCAGTATTCTACTATGTCTAATTCTTTTGACGAATCCATATTCAATCGTTTATATGCTTTTACCATTTTCCCACCTAAGACTAAAGGAATTCTTCTAACTCTAGAATTATTTCTGTCAACTGGACACTTGAAATGATCAAAATCTAGGTTTTCTCTAGCCCACTTAACTAATCCTCTAATTGCTTCTAATCCGTATCCATTTTTATGTGCAGATTTTTTGATCCAAAGACCTAATTCAGGATCTTCAGTACCAACATTATGTAATCCAATACATCCTAAAAACTCATCGGTTTCCTTATCTAATGTAACCATTTGTAAATTTGTTCCCGCTTTCAAACCATCAATTGAACTCAATACAAACTTCTCAGCATCTTCGATATGTCCGGTAGGTTGAGGATACATGTATTGTGTAATATCAATTGTGAAATTCTTATATACATCAATGACATGTGATTCTTTGATAGGTATTAACTTAAGTCTTTTCGTTTCAACTACTACATCCAATAAATTCATTATAATCCTCCTTAGTAATATATTTTTTAATAATATGCTCACTTTTATTTTACCATATATGGTTGAAATACTGTATAAACATTTGGACATTTTTGTTGCTATACAAACTACTTTTACACATTATAATCAATTTGAATATAAATAGATTTAAACATTGAACTGAACTATTTTTTTGATATCGATACCTAAAATTTATTTGCTTTTTTTCCTCATAATCATGATATAATATTCTTTGGGTGATGTTATGGAGCACATGATTTTCAAATGTATTCTTTATACTATTTTATTGACTTTTACTATTATTTTCATCTCTAGTGCAAAACAGTTTGAAGATAAGAGAAATAGAATTGAAAAGATATTCTTTTATGTTTTGTTTATTGTTCAGATTGTTAGACACATAACGTATATATCAATGGGTAAGTTTACATGGTTACTTCCTTTTCATATTTGCAATATATCAGGTATTCTGGCTTGTGTTTGGTTATATACAAAGAATAAGAGACTCCAAGCACCATTATATTTCTTATCATTTATGGCTGCTGCTGCATTGGTTTATCCAGCTGTAAACTACTCTTGGAGAAGTCCTCTATACTATACTTTTATCATTGATCACATTGTACTTGCTTTTATACCAATATATATAACAATCGCATATAGGTATATTCCCTCGCTCACACAACTTTTCACAACACTAGGAGGCATTACTTTCTTATTAATGATTGGACACTTATTAAACAAACCTTTTCGAGAAAATTATTTTTACCTTTCCGAAAGACCACTACTTCCTCAAATACCATTACCTCTATACTTCATGTTTTATATAACATTACTGTTTATATGTTTTAACTTTGTTAGATTTATTGGAATTAAGATAATCAAATATAAAAATACTTAAAGCATCAAAAACTTGATGCTTTTTTATATGCATAACTTGTCGTTTTGCCACTCGTGTGATATTATTAGGTAGGTGATAGTATGACAAAAAAACAACAAACTAGGCAAAAAATTATCAATGTTTCAAAGAATTATTTTATGAGTAAAGGATACAAAGATACCCTAATTTCTGATATCGCATCTGAAATCAAAATAGATAGACGAACTGTGTATCGACATTTTGAATCCAAAGAATTAATCCTTCTGGAAATTCTGAGTGCCGCCTTTAAGGATTTTTCAAAACATTTATTAGAGACTGAGTTTAAAATACGATATAATGTATTTGAAAAAATAGATGTCTTATTTGATAAATATTTTGACTATTTCAAGACTAATAACTATATGTTTTTGCTTGTAGGTATGCTGGATAGGAACTTATCAACAGAAAGTAGAAATAGTAAATCATATCTATGTTTTATTGAGACATCAAAGGTTCCTGATGTATTACTAGGTGAACTAATCCAAGAGGGCATTGATAATGGCATGATTAGGAATGAAATCACATCTGAGATTACTGCAATTTCCATTAATAATGCATTACTTTCTTTAGCAAGTAGAATCGCTACCCAAAAGGAGAAATTAGATAACGAACAACATATTGAATCATGGAAGATGCTGGAAATTCTTGCTGATTTACTTATCTCTGGACTTAAAAACGACTAATGTCGTTTTTTTTATTGACAACATTTCATGTATAAAGTAATATTGAATTAGAGCACACGTGTGACATTAACTGATAATATAAAAAAGGAGTAGCTTATGAAGAAAGTAAAATTACCTAAATCTTTGAAGTTGGGTGTGGCTACTGCAGCAACCCAAATTGAAGGTGGAGACTATAATAATAATTGGTATGAGTGGAGTAAATTAGGGAAAATCAAGAACAATGAATCCAGTATAATTGCCTGTGATCATTGGAACCGATACCCAGAGGATATAAACTTAATGAAAGAGTTAGGTATTGAGATATATCGGATGAGTATTGAATGGAGTAGAATTGAACCCAGATGTGGAGAATGGTCGAGTGATGGGATTAAACACTATATTGATGAGATAGATTTACTACTTAAAAATAATATAGAACCCCTTGTCACACTGCACCATTTCTCAATGCCTATATGGGCACAGAATTTGGGAGGTTTCACTAATCGAAAAGTTGTTGATTATTTCGTTAGATTTTGTGAAAAGGTTGTATTTTTCTTAGGAGATAGAGTGTGTGAATACTGTACAATTAATGAGCCCAATGTTTTTGTTAATGACACATACATGGATGGCAAATATCCTGGGGGGACGAAAGGTAATCTCATTTCATATTTTAAAGCTTCTAAAAACTTAATAATTGCTCACATAAAGCTATATGAGCTAATCCATAAAACTAGAAGTATGAACAATTTTACTGGTACTACTAAAGTAGGGATTGTTCCACATTTAGCATACTTTGATACTAATGTAAAGAATCCATTATTTAAACTTACAACTAACTTTATAAATCATTCTTTCCACACCATTTTTATGAAAGGAATGATTGAAGGTAAGCTTTCTTTCCCATTCTTTCCTCGAAAACTTAGCAAGAATAAGATTAATGCAGACTTCATAGGTGTTAATTATTATACAAGAAGCATGATTAGCCCTTCTTGGGATATTGGAATGTTATTTGGAAAAGTTCATTATAAGAAGAATATTGAGTTTGAGAAAAAAACTGATTTGGATTGGGAAATTTTCCCAGAAGGTTTATATCGCGTTACAAAAGGTATTTATGACAAGTACAAGTTACCAATCTATATCACTGAAAATGGGATAGCTGATGCTAAGGATTTAAAGCGAAAAGGTTTTATAAACTGTCATCTAAATGAGGTAAAGAACCTAATTGAAGATGGTGTAGATGTAAAGAAATACTATTATTGGAGTCTGCTTGATAATCTGGAATGGGATGATGGTTATGGTCCTAGATTTGGGATTGTTAGTGTAGATTATAATACTCAGGAAAGAACGATAACAGAGAGTGGCTATAATTATAGTCAAATAATTAAAACTCGAACTATAGAAATTGATGAAATGTAATTATATACATAATTAGGAGGATTTAACATGAGTTTATCACTAAAAGAAAAATTAATTTTTGCTACTGGAAACTTGGGTGTTTCATTAATTACAGTTATCCATATGTTATTTTTGGTTTATGTATTCTTTCCTGCAGATAATGCTGGTTTAGAATATGTCATACCTCAAAATTCAGTATTTTGGGTGTTCACTATTTTAGGTCTAATCTTGTTTACTAGTAGAATCTTCGATGCCTTTACTGATCCTTGGATTGCAAGTTTATCAGATAAAAGCACAAATAAAAAAGGAAAGAGAATTCCCTTTATGAGAAAGGCAGCTCTTCCGATGGCTATATCCTATGTAGCAGTTTTCTTTATTCCTTTTGTGGATGAAATCCATACTTTGAATATCTTATGGTTAGCTATATTTATGATTCTTAGTGCCTTATTTTTGACATTATACTCAATTCCATATTATACACTAATGATTGATATGGGGAAAAATAAGGAGGATTTAGTTGATTTAGGGACATACTCAAGTGCATTCTGGTTTGCGGGATTTCTTATTGTATCTTTTGCGACGGCAATGTGGAAACCCTTTGAAGATTTATTTAATATAACTACTCTCCAAAGTATCCAATTATCATTTGTTATTATAGCTTCAATTGGAGTCATTTTCCTATTTATTCCAACAATCTTTCTTAAAGAGGAAAACTATGTTATTTCAACAAATAAAAAACATCTAGGGTTTAGAGAATCATTAAGTACAGTAATAAAAAACAGAAACTACCTTTTGTTTTTTATTGGGAATACAGCATATGGTATTGCCACATATATATTTGAAACAGGACTAATCTATTTCATTACAGTACTTGCTATCCTTAACAAAAATGTTCAAGGTCCATTAACAACTGTGATTGGAATTCTGACTCTACTTTGCTATCCATTGATAAATATTATTTCAAAAAAACAAGGAAAACGTCCAGTAATGATTATTGGATTCATACTGTTTGCTGCTACTTTCTTGATTATAAGTGCTCTTGGTCTTGGAGGAGTTAATCCCTATATACTACTAGGTGTAATCGCAGCACTGACACCATTTAGTCAAGCTGCCTTTGGAATTTTACCGGGTGTCATAACTGCAGATTGTGCAAACTATGATCGAGTAATAAATAATGAAGATCATGCTGGAATGTATATGGCTGCTACTGGTTTTAGCGCTAAGCTTGGTGGTAGTTTGGCAACGATAATTTTTACTAGTTTCTTGTTGTTAGGTAAGGATGTTCATGATGATTTAGGAATTAGATTGGTAGTACTTTTTGCAGCTTTACTTAGTGTAATTGGTATTATAACAATGTTAAAATATAATGAATCAAAAATACTATCTTATAATACTGCTTCATATGAAAAAAAAGACCAGTAAAAATTTACTGGTCTTTTTTTATATAGTTATTTTAAATGTTACAATATCTTTTTCAGATATACAGTTAAGGTCATAATTAAGTTTTGTTGCAATTCTATTAACCAAAGCAAGTCCAACTCCACTACTACGTTTAGCATTGTTTGTATCTGTTGTATAGAACAAGGTATATATTTTAGATAGTTCGTCCTCGCTTAATGATCCTGCGTTTGATATATCAAACTGAACTCTATCTAACTGATGTAGATTTACCCTAATTACTGATCTACTTGGAGCATACTTAATAGCATTAGTTATTAGATTAAGAAGTACTGTATATATTAATGTATAATTTGTTTTTAATGTAACTTCATCGAAGTTCAAATCTAATGATAAACTTTTAGAACTCCAAATTGTTTCAGTCATAAGAATTATCTCTCTAATTAATTCTGTAATATTAACCAAGTCATCTTTAACGATTATTTCTTTGGATTCGAGTTCTGATATTTTTAGCAAGTCTACAGACATAGTAGCTAAACGTTTTGATTCAAATCTTATTAACTCAGCATATTCTTTAATATCATCTTCATTTGATGATTCTTTTATCAAAGTTGCATATCCATTAATTGAACTTAATGGTGTTTTGATTTCATGTGAATAATCTCTAATAAATGATTTACTTAGATACTCATTCTTTCTAAGTTCAAGTAACATTGTTTTATATGTTCTTGCCAACTTACCAATTTCATCCTTCTGATTCATTTCAATATGATCATCAAAATTACCCTTTATTACCTCTTGAGTTTGTGTTTCAAGTAGTTTAATTCTTTTAACAATAATGCGATTAATTAAAGTAACTGTGGAAATAATGAAAATCAATCCCATTAATACTCCAAAGATGATAATTACAACTAGTGTCGCAAAAAGCAAGTTTTCCTCAGACATGTGTTCTATTGTTGAGTCACTGACTGTGGATAAGTAAACTGAAATAACTCCATAACTAATTAAAAACGATGAAATACCAGTTGCAAGAATAATAAAGGTGATTTTCACTTTGATACTTTTCATTTTAATACTCCTTTATATCCAAGACCTCTAACAGTAATTATTTCAAAATCTTTACTATTTACTTTAGCTCTAATTTTTTTTATGTGAGAATCAACAGTGCGATCATATACATCTGAATTATATCCCCATACCTCATCCATAATATGATTTCTTGTATAAATTTTACTAGGTGAAGATAACAGAAGAAATAGTAATTCAAACTCTTTATTGGCTAATGGAATTAACTCACCGTCAATCAAACATTCTTTTGTTAGATAATCCAAAGTAGTGTTTCCATAATGTAGCTTACTATCGCACGTTTTATGAGCTCTTCTTAGTAGAGCCTTTATAACAAGATTTAGTTCTTGAATATCTACTGGTTTAACTATGTACTGATCAATTCCACTATCATATCCTTTTTCCTTATCCTGAAATGTTCCTAATGCGGTAAGCATTATAATTGGTATATCAGAATCATCAAATCTAATTTTTTTTACAAGAGAGTTTCCATCTATATGAGGCATCATTACATCTGTTATAACTAAGTCAATATTATTATCATTAAGTACTTCTAATGCTTCTCTTCCGTCTTCAGCAATATGACAATTGTATCCTCTATTTGTTAGTGCTTCATTTAGAAATACGCGAAGATTGAATTCATCTTCTACAATTAGAATGTTTAACATAATGATACCTCCATTGTTATTTTTTACTCAGTTCTTAAAGCCTCAACTGGATCTTTTCGAGCTGCGATACGTGATGGGATTAATCCTGATAGTAATGTTAAAAATGTACTTAGTGCTATTAGTCCTAAAGCTCCTAGTATTGGCAGTTTAATTAGTCCATGAATATTTGATAAGTTATATATTACAGCATTTGCCGGAATACTTAAGATTAATACTATTATAACACCTAATAATCCACTTGCTAATCCAATTATAAAAGTTTCTGCATTAAAGATTCTTGAAATATCTTTTTTACGAGCACCTAGACTTCTCATTATTCCGATTTCTTTTGTTCTTTCTATAACACTAACATATGTAATTATACCAATCATTAGAGAAGAAACAACTAAACTAACACCTGCGATAGCAGATAGAACAATAGTAATTGTGTTGATTACTTTTGATATTTCTTTTGTTAAATCTTCCATTGCATCTGAATAAAGAATTTTATCTTCAACATTTTTACCTTTATTAAACTCATCAATATGATTTTGAATGTATTTTTGCGAATTAATATCAACAGGATAGATATTAATTGCTTCAGGTGATTCTGATCCACCTAAATCATAAATTACTCCATCATATGTATACATTTCATCAAATGCAAATCCTGTTAAAACATTTATATCTGAATGTTCTTTTTGATAAACAACTACGTCTGAAGTTAGAGAGTTTTGATAAAGCTCATTGTAAAGAGATTCATTATAATAAATTCCTGAATATAGTACTTCAGTATCCTCATCTAAATCACTTTTTGCTTTAACAATACCAGTTAAAGTAAGTTCAATTGAGTTTGAATCGTTGTATAGAACTTCTTTATCCCCTTCTTCAACAAAAATATCTCCCTCTTTTTTTAATAGAGCATTATTAGTTATTACTTTAAATGATTTACCAATAATTGCATCAAACTCAATACCCTCTGAAAAGCTTAAACCTAAATCCTCTATGACAGTCTGTGATATTTGATTGTTTTTATCAAGTACTAATACTACTTCTTTATTATTAGTAGGTAGAGTCCCACTTAAAAGGTTATAGTTATTATCAAAGTCTTCTGTATCTTCATACTTAGATAAGCTTCTTACATCATTAATAATGTTATTTTCTGTTTTCTGAATAAATCTTACAGGTGTATTATATAAATACTCAATTTCTTTATATTTGGTACTATCCATTGTTTCTAAATGATTAATAAAGTCGGCAGTAAATATGTTTTTATGCATTCCATCAAAGTTTGTTGTATCTTCGATATATACTTTATCTTCATCGTTATCAATTGTCTGCTCTTCTCTATTCATATCAAATAACACTGAGAAATCAAAATAATCTCTTGTTAGTGATACTGGCATATTGCTAAATTGATCTTCTTGGATATCTGCAATTTGAGTCTTAATACCATTTGAAAGAGCTAATACAGCTGCAATACCGATTATCCCAATACTACCTGCTATAGCAGTTATTATTGTTCTTCCTTTTTTTGTGAATAAGTTGTTGAAGCTAGATTTCAAAGCTGCTAATAAACTCATACTTGGTTTTTTTGATTGTTTTAGTGTTTCAGTAGATGTGTTTTTCTGATTTTGAACTGGATTACTGTCTTCAATAACTTCTCCATCTAGTAACTTGATTATTCTATCACTAAACTGTTCAGCTATTTTTGCGTTGTGAGTAACCATTATTACTAATCTATCTTTTGAAATGTCTTGAATTAATTTCATAACTTTCTTACTTGTTTTACTATCTAGTGCTCCAGTTGGTTCATCAGCTAGTAAAACTTTTGGATCTGTTACAAGGGCACGTGCAATAGCTACACGTTGCATTTGTCCTCCAGAAAGTTGATTTGGTCTTTTATGGGTATGGCCTTCTAATCCCACTCTTTTTAAGGCGTTTAGAGCTTTTTCTCTTTTCTCATGTTTACTACTACCTGATAAAGATAATGCCATCTCCACGTTATCTAATAGCGATAAATGGTTGATAAGATTATAATTCTGAAATACAAACCCAATTGTTGTATTACGATATGCATCCCAATCTCCATCACGATATGTTTTAGTTGATTTACCTTCAACTAATAAATCTCCAGAGCTATATTGATCTAAACCTCCGATGATGTTAAGCATTGTTGTTTTCCCACAACCTGAAGGTCCTAATATTGAAACAAACTCGTTGTCTCTAAATGAAGTGTTTATTCCTTTTAACACCTCTATTTGATTTTCACCATTTCCGTATTTCTTTTTAATGTTTTTTAATTGTAACATTTTATCTCCTCCTATTTACACAAGGATATTAACAGTTAAATGTGACCTCTTTGTGACCAATAAAAAAAACACCACAAAATGGTGTTTCTTATAAGTTTTCTTTAAGTTTTACTTCGAATGTATAGAACGTTGTAGTATTTGAAAATAAAAATAATCTATAATCCTCTATCCCGTAAAGTGTTGACTCAACTTCGTACCCAGCTGATGCTATATCTTCAAATATCGATTTACTATCTATCTCAAAGTTATCATAGACTGAAGCTTTTCTTTTTACTTCTAAATATCTACCTCCAGGAATAACTTTTCTCGGGAACTTTGAAAGTCTCTTATTTTTTGTAACTACTCCTTTACTCAGTGTCATGTCTCCAGATAACTTGAAAATATATTTATCTTCATAGTTTGATAACTTTAAGTCAAGACTATTATGGATATCAAACAAACCTTTTATCGTCATTGATTTATCTATTTTTTCTTCTACTTCAACATAATATCTATCAGGATACTCGATAATTCTCATATCGTTATGTCTATAGTTTTTAAGGTGATCAATTCGATTGCTGAGGATATCATATTTCTTTTTTAACTGATTGATTTGATTTTTGGTTTCTTGCTTCATTTCTTGAAGAAGGATTCTGTAGTCTTCTTCCTTATATCCCTTTATCATGTCTTTTATTCTATTGATAGGAACATCCATTTCTCTTAGGAGCAATATGAGTTCTAATCGTTCTAAGTCAGTATATGAGTATAACCTATATCCGGAAGCTGATATTTCTTCTGGTTTTAGTAATCCTCTTCTTTCGTAAAACCTTATTTTTGTTGTTTTTATATCAAAAAGTTGAGCTAATTCTCCTATAGTTATTAGAGTTCTCATTTTTTTTCAATACCTCCTTGACCTTATACTTAGTGTAAGGTTTATTATAATATAGAAATACTTTTTTTGCAATTGGAGGTAATAGTATGAAACAGTTAGATTTAGGAAAAACAAAAGTTAATAAAATATTTTGGATATATGTAGTACCCTCAATATTTTCAATTATATTCTCAACGACTGCACAGTTTGTTGATTCTGCTTTTATAGGAAGATATGTTGGTGAGAATGGTTTGGCAGCAATTACTATGTTGTTTCCTTTTATTATGCTTCTAAATGGGATATCAATTATGATCGCAATTGGTGGTGTTACCTATGCAGGTATTAATCGAGGTCGCAATAACTATAAGAGAAGTAACAATTTCTTTAACCTTACGTTATTTATGATTGTTGTTGCTGCAGTTATATCAACTGGGCTATTTCTTGTAATCAACAATTTCTTTGAATACTTGTTTAATGTTGATGAAGTGACACTTGGTTATATTCAAACATATGGTTTTTGGATTGGTTTATTTTTCATCTTCTTTATGTTTAATATGACTTTCACTCTTTTCTTAAATCTCGATAAAAAGCCAGTTCTTGTGGTTATTGTTTCTAGTTTATCTACTTTAATAAATGTTGGATTGAACTATCTCTTTATTGTCACTATGGGAATGGGAATGATGGGAGCTGCTCTTGCATCAGGTATTAGTCAGTTTATTCCATCATGTATTTTTCTATATATTATTTTCAAGAAATCAACATGGAAGTTTAAGTTTCCACGTATTAAATTTGATGACATGTGGAGAATAATTATTAATGGTTCCAGTGAACTTGTGAATATTTCTAGTGTCGCTGTTGCTGGATTCATTTTGAATAAAGTAATTTTGTATTCTGTTGGAATTACGGGTGTTGCTGGATTTGCAATTGCAATGCAACTTGGTAATCTTGTAATTTCATTTGCTTTTGGTGTAAGTGATGCTATACAATCACCTTTAAGTTACAACTATGGTGCCGGTCTTTTTGACAGAGTAAAAAAAATACTATTTAAAGCTATAAAATTAAATATAATATTTGGTTTTATAATGATGATTTTAAGTACCCAGTTTGGCGATGTCTTTGCTAAATTATTGGTTACTGATTCAGAGACTATTACATATGCAAAAGAGATTTTGGAGTATTATGGGTTCGCATTTATTCTAATGGGTGTTAATGTAGTTTTATCAACGTATTATACCAGTGTTGATTCACCACTTATATCAGGAATTATTAGTATATTTAAATCATTAATATACTTAGTTGTCTGGTTACTTATTCTCCCACCATTACTTGGAAATACCGGAATATGGATTGCCTTAGTTGCTGCTGAAGTTTCAACTTCTATTACAGCACTGCTTATTTTCCTTAGATATCCATATGGTAATAAAATAATTCAGTCGAGTAGTAACAAACCTCTTTTGAAAGTTCAATAAAAAAAACGACAAAGGTCGTTTTTTTAAATAAACTTTTCTGTGTTTAAATGTGCTAGTTTCTCAGCACAGTAGAAATTAAGATGATAATATAGTTTATTGTCCTCATCTGTATAAACTGTACGGCTTGATTTTATCATATTAGTACCCTCTTCAATTTCAAGAAGTTGATTCATTTCTTTTGATACCGGTAAAATTAGAAAATCCATATTCATTTTTTTAACAGAGATTTTCTTTACATCAAACATGTAATGAGATATTGGTTCTGTAAAATCATATCTATCAAAGTCTTTCATTGCTTCTTCTGAAAAGTGAAACTCTTCGACAGCTAATGGTTTTCCTTCTAGAATTCGTAATCTTTTAACAAATAAGGCACTTGAATTTAAAGGAAGTCCTGTTTGTTGATGGACTAACTCATTGACAGTAATATTTTTTTGTTCAAGGATTCTACTTTTTATTTTAAGTCCACGCATTTTGATGAAGTACGTTAAACTTACAAAAGGCTCTAATGATACTGATACATCTTCCTGTGAAACAAATGTTCCTATTCCCTTTTTGATGTAAACGTACCCTTCATCAATTATTAGTTTCATAGCTTCCCTTATTGTACCTCTTCCAACGCTATATATTTCCATCAACTTAAGTTCTGACGGTATTTTGGTATTTTTCTGCCATACCCCAGTTCTTATTTTTTTGATAATATCGTTTTTAATTTGTACGTATGCAGGTAATGATGGCTTTATGTTCATAGTAGCCTCCTTCTTAATCAATCATCGTTCCTTGATTGATTAGTTTTTTTGGTTCGAATATTTCTTTAACGGTTCTTATTTTTTGCATATTTGCTTTACCAATCATTATTGATAATAACTCTTTTTTTAGTTTTCCAGTCCCATGTTCAGCAGTAATACTTCCTGCTTTTTGAGAAACAACATATGCCCATTTTTTTATTAAATTTTGAGCAATTAATTGCTCATGGGAAGTTTTAGGAATGATATTAACATGTAAGTGATTATCCCCTATATGTCCAAATAATAAACCATTTAATTCTAAGTCATCCATATCAGTATAATACATGTTTAAGATATCTTCAAGTAATCCCTTAGGTACAGACATATCTGTAGCGACTTTGTGGATTCTTTTATCTTGTTGTTTTTGTATAGATATTAATAGATTTATACATTCAGGTAGGGCGTGTCGAAACTCCTTAAGTTTGTCATAATCGGAAACATCAATCCCCATCCATTGATGTTTATCATTGATATTGAACTTATCCAAATCATCATATAAATTCAGTAGATTTTGATTAAACTCCTCTTCATTCTCCATATGATATTCAAGATAAATTGCCCCTTTAAATTCAGGCAGTAATACTGGAAGTTTCTTTATACTTGGATTGGAATCTCTAAACTGCCTAAGTATATTTAAGCTATTCTCATCCATATATTCGATAGCAACTAGATTTTTATTGCTTTTTAGATAGTTAACAAACTCCGATAACCCATTTCTTTGATTTAGAAACATCATTATTCCAGCTTTAATTTTAGGCTCTTCTATAAGTAGTATTTCAACTTCAGTTATTACGCCAAAAATTCCTTCGTCACCTATTATAAGATCAATTAAATCCATATCATCTTGATAATATAGACCCGCAACATCTTTTAAATCATCGTTTTTTATCCTTAGCTCTGGTAATGGTTTTGAATAGCTAAACACTTCTTTTAGTTCACTATACTTATACTGATTTCGGGAGATTTTTAGTGTTTTCTTTGGTGTAACCAATGTTAGACTTTGAACATAATTCCTTATTGAACCATATCTAAAAGAACAGGCTCCTGAGGAATCGCAAGCTACCATTCCTCCTATGGATGCTAGTGTTTCTGTCGGATCGTTTGGGAAAATCATTGGTTTTGATTTAATGAATTTTTCATACACAGTTTTACTTTTTTCACTCCATGAACTTGTGTCTATTTTTTTTGATTTTACTATTTGGTTAATTTCTTTAAGAGTGATACCTGCCTCAACTATTAAGGAGAATTTATGTGAGTTTTCGTAATAACTCATTCCAAGAATATTTGTCATTTCTGAAGTGTTGATAATGTCGCCATCTAGAGGTACTGCACCACCACTTATTCCCGTTAAAGCTCCTTGAATCGTAATTGGTGTTTCCTCACTGTAACATTTATTTAAAACATATTCTACATCAGAAGTCGAATGGACAAAATACAACTTATCAGCTTTACCGCGAAGTTGTGACTCGTCTTTTAAGTAATCACTGGTATCTTCAATACTATTTATTACTCTCATACTTATCAATCCCTTCTTTCAGAATTTCTTGATAGTCTCCTACAACTCCATAATCTGCATAATTGAAGATTCGAGCATCTTTGTCTTTATTAATTGCAATTATTGTTTTAGATTCAAGAATTCCATTCAACAATGGAGCTGCTCCTGATACGCCTATTGTCAGACATACATCAGGTGCAATTATATGTCCTGTTTGGCCGATGAGTAGGTTTACTGGTAGCCAACCTGAATCAATAACCTTTTTGGTACCTGCGACAACTGCATCAACAGCCTTTGCATATTCTTGAATTTTATGAATATTCTCTTTACTACCAATCCCAAATCCACATACTATAACAAACTTAGCATCACTAAGATTAAAATCTGTTTTGATGTTAGTGTCTTGACTAATCACATAGTCATCTGCTTTGAAACTGTAAGGAACGTGAGTAATTTGTTTTGTGGTAATTACCTTACATCGAAGAGGATTAGTTTGATGATGACGATAACTAAACACGGCATTATTAATAACTAAGTAATTGGCTTCAACGTTTCCACTATACTCCGATTTAGTTATTATAACTCCTTCAGTTTTTAACTCGATTTTTTTGACATCAATAAAACTCTCATATTCAAGTGTTTGACCTAATAACGGTACTATTTGCTCTTCATTGTCTACGGCAACGATTATAAGATCTGGATTTTTTTTAGTGATATGGTGCTTAATTATTTCTTTATATCGAGAAATGTTATTTCCTGTAACATGTGGATAATTAAACACGTCAATGTATGGTGCTACTTCTAATGTATAAACTTCTAAATCTTTGCTGTTTAGAAGTAAATCTATATTTATATCTTGATCCAACTTGTCAACTTGATTTAATGCATTAATTGTACTTGGTGATAATTCATTATCTTTGAACATTCCCAGAATTATTATGTTCATAATATCACCTTCCCCGTTTTCTCTTTAATAAGATTTGACAGTTCGGTATAGATGTTATTTTCTTGTTTTAGTGGTAAATACTTACATTCTTTATGTTGCTTCTCGATATATAGTGAGTGTAGATTGTTTTTTATTTTAGATTCGCTTAGTTGCTTGAGTGCTACTTCATTTGAGATTGTATATATCTCTTTCTTTTTTGCAAATAACATATCTCTTAGTGTAGCCATTCTTAAATACTTGTTTTCTGATTGGATAACCGATATTACAAGTGGTCCTTTAATTGTAACTATTTGTTCATTGTTTCCTGATAGTCTTTTTAATGTATATTTTTTATCAATATACTTAATTTCATAAACATCAGTAAAACAAGGCCAATCTAATTTAGCTGCTAATATTTGAGCTGTTTGGCCATAGTTTCTTATGTCTGATTGTTTACCACAAAGAACCAAATCAACATTTTTACTTGTGATTTGGTTATATAGTAGTGAAGCAGTATCGTTTGGAGAACGGAGTTTTTCATGATGCAAATCAATTCTTGTAACAGTATCTGTTTTAAGAGCTAATGCTTTTCTAAGAATGTCATCAGAACTCTTGTCCCCAATTGTTATGGCTTCTGTTATTATTGATGGATTTTCATCTTTGATACTCAGCATCATTTCTAATGCTGTTTCATCAAAGGGATTAATTATTCTATTGGCATAGTGGATATCAACCTTGTTGTTATCCACTATCCAATCATTTTCTAATACTATATCAAGATCATATACTTGTTTTATACAGGTTATTATTTTCATATACAACCTCTTTCCCGGATATTATTCTTCAGGAATTAATACCCCTTTATTCATTATTCCATTTGGATCAAATGCGTCTTTAAGTTTCTTTAACATTGTAAATGAAGAACCTAACTCTTGTTTCATCCATTTTGTTCTATAGCGTCCTACACCATGATGATGACAGATTGAACCATTATATTTCAATGTTGTTTCTAAGACGATTGAGAATAATTGGTTATATGTTTGTTCCGCAGATTCAACGTTTGGCTGACACATCGCTCCAAACATGAAGTAAATATTAGTTCCTTGTTGATAACTATGAGAACTATGTCCTGACATTTGAACTAAATAAGGAACTTCTTCTTTTGCTCTAGCTATTACTTCGTCATAAATTTTTCCAATATCAGACCACATAGCTGATATCTCACAAGTATCTGCAACTGCACCTTGTTTAGCGTAAACGTCAAGATGATCACAGATATCATTTCTATGTGCTAACCATAACTCTAATGGTTTAGATCCCAATGGACGAGCATTTTTACTCATACACACTTCTTTAACTTTATTACCTTCTACTTCAGCATATCCTTTTGGACCTTCTGAGATAAATAATAACACACTTTCACCTTCTTGAACAAATGGACCATAACTCTCTTTTGCTTCAGTATAATCATGTAATCTTGTCACAGCTGGTTTCCATCCATCTTGAAGTAGTTCTTGAATAATGTTTAATCCAACATGGAAATCATTAATTGCATAAGCTTGCATAACTCGTTCTGCTGGAAGTTTAAACATTTTAACTGTTAGTTCAGTTATTACTCCGAACGCTCCTTCACTACCTAACCAGATATGTCTTAGGTCTGGTCCTGTTGATTTACGAGGATTATTCTTGATTGAGGTGAACTCACCATTTGGCAATACTCCTTCTATTCCAACTAACATGTCTTCAATTCCACCATACATTGTAGAAAATTGTCCAATACTTCTAGTTGCAACTAATCCTCCCATTTGTGCTAATGGTAATGATTGTGGGAAATGTCCAGTAGTATATCCTTTTTTGTTTAAAGTATCTTCTAGTACTTGAAGTGGTACTCCTGACTCGACTGTTACAGTGAAATTCTCTTCATTAATTTCAAGAATCTCATTCATTTCACTTAAGTCAAGAACAACACTATGTTTTGGAGTTTCTAATCCTAAACATACTCCAGATCCACCAGTACGAGGAATACTTACGATGTCGTTTTGATTAATAAATTCCATTATTTTTATAGCTTCTTCTTTTGAGCGTATTTTTAAAATACATTGAGCTAAGTTTTCAGATTTCCATCCAAATACTTTTTGAACCATTCTTAGTCCTGTTATATCTGTTGAATATTCATGTAGTACTGATTCATCTTGCAAAACTCTGTCTTTTCCTAATACTTCTTCAAAATAATTAATTACTTGTAGTTTTTCCATTTTTTTCATCCTTTTCCTATTGAATTGTTCTTGTAGCGATTATATCTACACCTGTATTACCAATATTTTTAACAACTATATCCCCTCTTTTTATAGGGCACTCAACAGTGATCTTATATAGTTCTTCTACAATACTTTTTAACTGTTTTTTAGGAACTTCACTACTGCTGATTACAGGTAATCGTGCAATGGTCCCATTCTTTGTTTTGACTGTTGTTGTTAACATTCGAACCGGTGACGTATACTCAGCGATTCCAAATTTCATTCCTCTTTTACATTGATTTCCTGTCACCAGGATTTCTCCATTGTTTTCATCTACTTGGAGATTACAACTTATGGGACATACTATACATGTGAATTTTTTCATGTTACACCTCTTTCACATGAACAATAATTTGTGATTCATTATTTATTTGTTCACAATTGATTTTTTCTACAACCATTTCTGGTGGTAAAACAACTCGATGTCTTTTTTTGTGATATATAGTTTCATTTGATACTGCTGTAACTTGAACTTTTTCTTGTTTTTTTCTTACTCTGAAATATATTGATAGTGTTTCATCTAAATTTGCTTTCTTGATTTTTTGAGGTACAACAAAATTAACGTTATCTCCCGCTTCTAAACTAATAAAACTACTACTTTTATCAAGTTCTCCTCGTAAATATCTAGCAGCTCCACGACCAGCTATTTCTCCTGTCAAAGAAACAAAATCAACCAAGTCGAATACAGTTACAACGTTTCCTGCTGCAAAAACGCCTTCAACTGATGTCATAAACTGATCATCAACTATTGGTCCTCTTGTTTTCGGATCAATCTCAATATCAATTTGAGTTGATAATTCATTTTCTGGGATTAATCCAACAGCAAGAACTAGTAAATCACATTCGATAAACTCTTCAGTTCCAGGAACAACATTTCTGTTTTTATCAACTTTGGCTACTGTAACACCCTCTAATCGAGTTTTACCATGGATTCTTATTACAGTTGTAGATAAATGCATTGGTATGTCATAATCCACAAGGCATTGTGAAATATTTCTTGTTAGTCCCCCTGGGGAATCCATTAGTTCATAGACACCCTTGACATCTATCCCTTCTAAAGTCATCCTTCTAGCCATTATTAATCCTATATCACCTGACCCAAGTATTACTGCCTTTTTGCCAGGTAGATATCCCTCTATATTAATATATCTTTGTACAGTCCCAGCCGTTAAAACACCACTTGGTCTTGTCCCCCAAATAAAGGCCTGGTGTCTTGTTCTTTCTCGACATCCCATTGCAAGAATAATTGCATTTGCATTAATTTCCATCATACCTTCAGTTGAGTTCATGGCATATATTTTTTTATCTTTAGTTATTTCCATAACTATTGTGTCATACTTGATTTCAATATCTTCTTTTTCCACATCTTGAATGAAATTATCTGCATATTCACAACCTGATAACTGTTTCCCAAAACGGTGTAATCCAAAGCCATCGTGGATGCATTGTTGAAGGATACCGCCTAAACTTGTATCACGTTCGATAATCATAACTTTTTTGATGCCTTCTTTTTTTGCTTCTAAAGCGGCAGCTAGTCCAGCAGGACCACCACCAATTACAACTACATCTATATTTATTTGCTTCATGATATCCTCCCCTTATGTCCTATTCTTTTTACTCAAGATGTATGAATCTGCACCTTTGAGCGTGACTTCTGTCATTGGAATATCGAGTTCTCTTGAAATTATTTCTAGTACCCGTGGAGCACAAAATCCTCCTTGGCATCGACCCATACCTGCACGAGATCTCCTTTTTACTGAATCAACAGATGTTGCAGGTATTGGAGCTTTACAGGCATCAATAATTTCTCCTTCAGTAATAAGTTCACAGCGACAAATTATTCGACCATATGCTGGGTTCTCTTTAATAAGATCATCTTTTTCCTCATTACTTAACTCTCTAAACTTAGGGGTTCTCTTACGAATAGCAGTGTAGTTAGGATTTAACTTGATACCTTTATTACCTTTTAAGTATATTTTTTCAACCATTTCTGCAATTGCTGGAGCTGAAGCAAGTCCCGGAGATTGTATTCCAGCTACATGAATAAATCCTTTAACTTTTCTCGATGCTTCAATAATAAAATCCTCACGATAATCAGGTGCACGTACACCAGCAAAAGTTGTAATTATTTCACTTTTATTAACTTCATCAGTTACCCCTGCACCTAGCCCTAATATAAATGGCATGTCAGATGGTTCAACTGCTTTATTTTCTTTATCTGGATTTTCAACTGCTGTTGGTCCCCATAAAAGATTTCCTTCGGGAGTTACACTTGCTCCTCCTCCTTTGGAATTTTTATTTGATTTTTTACCTGTAACAGAGCCAGAAGGTCTTGAAATAAATCCTTTTCTATTTTTATCTATAATGGCTATCGCTCCACGTCGTGGATGAATTGTATAAAACTTATCATCAACCATTTCAGCGATATCATCAGCATAAACTCCAGCGCAGTTTATTACAGTTTTACAATTTATTACTGATGTATTTGTAATGACTTTTGAGACAGAATCTTCATTTTTTTCAATATCCAATACTCGCGAGTTCATCTTAAATACAACACCATTTTCAATTGCGTTTTCAGATAATGCATATACTACTTCAAATGGTTCTACAATTCCCATAGTTTGAAGCCATAACCCACCTAAAGGTGTTCCTTTTATATTTGGTTCTAAAGCATGAACCTCATCTTGGTTTAACCATTTCACCTTTGGCGTTTTTGTATATTGTCGGTATTTTTTGATTAATAATCCAAGTCCCGTTTTTCTTAACATTTTTAATACTTGGAATTTTTTATGATTCTTTTGATCGTAATAAACTATTAATGATCCTGGACGTTTAAGGGTAAAATCTAGCTGATTTGCCCACTCTGTATATAGTTTGTTTCCACGTAAGTTAAGTTTTGCCTTAAGTGATCCTGGAGATGCAAGGAACCCGGGATGAATATTACCATTATTTGCCTTAGTAGCTTCTTCACCGATATCAGCGTTTTTCTCTAAAACTATTACATTTAAATCGTATTTACTCAGTTGTCTCGCAATAGCACATCCTGATACACCAGCACCGATAATTACTACATCGCAATTTTCTACATTTCCAGATTTTTTCACTTCACTAATTTCTTTTGAATAATCTGGTTTATGTAGTGTAACACCTTCACTTAAAATGTTATTAACAACATTTCTTACACCCTTGATCTTAGCTACTTGATGACCAAGATCAACAACTTCCTGCCATTTTTTAACATTTCCATTAAGAGTTACAACTTTATCTTTTGATACACAATAACTTATTTCATTGTTTCTATAAATATCATTTTTTGTAAGAAATTCTTTTAGTCGTTTTTCTATCATATTTATCACCTTTTACATCTCTAACTCCATCATTTTTTTATAGACAGGTTTTAATCTTTTGTATGTTAATTCATAAACATCTTTGTAAAGTTTTTCATATATTTCAGCAATTTCTTGATTAGGAACATATGATTTCTTAAAGTGAACCATTCCTTCCGCTGCTTCAGATACATCTTTGAAATCACCTAGATGGATATAACCTATCATGGCTGCACCTAGACTTGTTGTTTCATGTGTTTGAACAACATAAAGTTCTTTATTTAAAATATCCGCCATTAACTGACATAGAATCTCACTTGTAGATCCTCCACCAGACAAACCAACTCTTTGAACTTTTTGCTTTGTTTTTTTCTCAATTGCCTTGATCCCCTCTTTAATTGAATAACCTAGACCTTCTACTAATGCACGATACATATGAATACGTGTATGAACATCTTTTAATCCAATTAAAGTTCCGGTCGCACCAGGATGTCTTACATCACTCATCCAAAATGGATGCATAAGTAATCCTTCTGAACCAGGAGCAACTTTATTTAATTTCTCATTTAGAACTTTTTCTATACTAACTTTTTTACCTTTTGATTCTTGCTTTTCAAGTTCAGCAAACTCATCAATAAACCAACTAATTAACCAAAATCCTCTTGTGATTCCTAACTCAGGATTATATTTCTTTTCAATTGCTGCTGGATAAACAGTTCCATATTTGTATAATGGTAAAAATTTATCAGTTGTTGTTTGAACTGTTACCATTGAAGCTAATGATACGCTTACAGTTGTCTCATTAAAACATCCAATACCGATAGTTTCACAAGCCTTATCAGCTCCTGAAGCAACTACAGGTAATCCTGGTTCAAAGTTCAAAAGTTTTGCAGTTTCATCTGTCAATCTCCCGATTAACTCTCCAGGTTGAACTAAATCAAAAAGGTGTTCCTCTTTAACATTAAAGATTTTACCTTCTATATCAGACTTAGTTGCCCAGTCTAATCTTTTGTTTGAAAAAGGAATATATCCTGGAGCAGATGTAACTGAATCTGTAAAATTTCCAGTTAACTTAAAGTTTAAGTAAGTTGAAAGAAATAATAGTTTGTGAACGTTCTCCATTATTTCAGGCTCATTTTCGATTACCCAATGATATGGGCATCCTCTATTGTAACTGTCTAATAAGTCCCACACTTTAACAGCTTTATATATATTCTTTTGAGCACCCGAAATATTAAAGTTATTTTTTGTTTTTCGTTGATCCATCCAGCTTATAGCATTCCTTAAAGGCTTACCTTCCTTATCAACAAAAACACTTGTACTTCTTTGAGAGGCTATAGTTATGGCTCCAACTTTTTCCATTAAATCGGAGTTGTTTTCCCATAGTTTTTTTATACCTTTTACTGCGCTATCCCAAAAAATATCGGGATGCATTTCGACGTAACCTTTGCTATTAGTTTCGTATTTTGGATATTTAACTTTCTCTAAACATAATAAATTACCTTTATTATCAAAGATAACACTTCTCATACTTTGTGTCCCACAATCTAATACTAATACTAATTTTTTACTCACGTTAATCCTCCTTTGTAATATGTCCAGTTGTTCGAACGTCTGTACCTCTTATATCTATTTTATAAGTTATTATAAATAAAGTCAATGTAACTTTTATTTTTTTGAAAATGCTTACAATTTTCAGTCTAAAAAAAGACTACATGTTCTTGTAGTCTTGATTTATCTTATCAGTTTCAATCTTCCATTCACATCTTGAGTCCAGAGTGAATTAGTGTTGTAATATGTTGTAGCAAAACTATTCCACCAAGCTAAACTAGGCATTGTGTTAACATTAACGACTTGTCCATGAACCCCAGTTGTATTTATTGGGGCCGTTGTTGTTGATGTAAATGTTACTGCTGAATAGTATGAATTATTAATTGTACTAGCTATCTTATCTCTACCTACTATAGCTCCCATATATTTAGTATTGTTGTATAGAGTACCTGTGAAAAATGCATCATTTATAGATATTGTTTGGGAATTATTATTTCCAACTATTCCACCTGCATATCTATCAGACTTAATAGTTTTGATACCATCCGATAGTGTTACAGTACCTTCAGCAATATACTCTACAACTACTCTTGAAATTGTTATATTTGCATCCTGTGCTGTTCCTAAGATACCACCGGTATTAGATGTTCTGTTATCAGAAGCTATATATCCTTGCAACTCGACATCTTCAATAACTACTACTCCTGTTCCTGCAAATACTCTGCAAATAATACCACCTGCACGTTTACTAGTATTCAAGACAGTTATGTCAGAAACTTTGATGTTTCTAACTATTAAATCAGCATCACTGTTAACTGAGGTAACTAATCCTCCTGCTCCATCTAAACTGTTTCCAATTACTTCTGCGTTTGATATTGTTATATTTTCGATAATATTGCTTGGTCCAATAACTTGACTAGCGAAGATAGAGGACTCCAATGCTGTAGCATTAAAGTATGATAAACTAAATCCCATCTTAAAGTTATCAATATTAAGATTCTTAATTGTAGCACCATCTATTTTCGAGAAAATGCTTAGACCAACCGAAGACGTATCAGTTGATGTAATTGTGATATTTTGAAGAGTATACCCTTTACCATCAATTACGCCTTTAAATATATTATCATTATATGATGAATTGTAATCCCATGTGAAACCTGAAAAATCAATATCATTAGTTAAGTAGTATAGGTCCCCATGAGCAGTAAGTGTTGATGTAGCTAAATCATAGAACTCCTGTGCTGTTGATATTGCAATTCCTGTATCCCATTCACCAATCGTAATTGATTCATTTTTACTTTTTTCTAATCTATCAAAATACGAGTATGCTGATCCAGTTACTGAAATGACAGTAATCAAACTAAGGATGATTACTAGTAATTTCGAAACAGACATTTTTATTTCCATGACTTCACCTCCATTAACAGATTAACATTACTATTATATTTCATATCTCATCAATTAACAAGCAATCAACCTATAATACATTATGGTAACCTTAGGTTTCAAATTGAGATAATCATAATTGACATCAAATAATGCATATGAGATAATATACTAATGACTATTTCAACATTACAGTCAATACGTTTTTTGGAGGTACATCATGAACAATAAAGGTCTAACACTTGTGGAATTACTAATCGTAATTGTGATAATGGGAATTATCACAAGTTTTGCTGTTGTATCTGTTAGTGAAATTCTTGATGATTCAAAGAAAAAAGGCTTTGTTGTTTCTTCAAATGGAATACTTGACGCTGCAGAAAATGCATACTCCACTGCTGATAGTTTATGGGATGATGATATCGCAACATTAGGTGAACTTGTTGATGGAAAATACATAACCACAATAGGGAAAGATCCTTGGGGTGGTGAGTATAAATTAGATGAAACCTACGTAACAGTTGAGAATGTTATCGGTATTGATAATGAACCTCATATATACCTAAGTATGAGCTATTATCCGGTTACAGGTATCATATTCAAATGTAAGATTGTAAGTACAAAAGCTGTCATAGGTTATAATGAAACATTATCTGTATTTGATAAGACAGATGTTTATCTACTTGATTCATCTGATGGAAGTATTCTTGATAAAATTACAGAGGTTTTCGATAATAGTCTTGATGAGAATGTAAACACAAATGACGGTGATGATGAAATCGAAGTGAATGAAGATATCAAGGATAATGCATCAATTACAACTAATGGTGGGGATGATACCATCAATATTGGGGATGATGTTAAAGATGACGCATCTATTGATATGGGTTCAGGTAATGATGTACTAAATATGGATGGCGAAGTCCGAGATGATGCTCAAATTAACACTGGTGATGGGGATGACATATTAAACATCAAAGATGATATTCAGGACGATGCAATTGTTAACACTGGTGCAGATAATGATACAGTTACAATTGGAGACGATTTACAGAATGGCGCCGAATTAAATACCGGTTCAGGTGATGATACAGTAACAATAAAAGATGACCTTGATAAAGCTAAACTGTATACTGGAGATGGTAATGACACTGTTGATGTTGATACATTAAAAAGTAGTTCTACAATAAATACCGGTAGCGATAACGATGAACTTTCAATACGGGACATAAACAATAACTATAAGGGTACAACCAAACTTGGTTCTGGAAATGATACGCTAACAATTAATGATCGAAACTTCAGTAGAATCAAAGGTACTTTTGATGGTGGTAGTGGTGATGATACCTTGTACCTGCAAAGTATATCCTTAAAAGATTGGAATAAAACTTACCACAAAAAGTTTACAGGATTTGAAACAATAGTCTTAAAAGATACAACTTTATATCAATAAAAAAAGAATCAAGGGAATTAACTTCTCTTGATTCTTATTTTTTTTAGAATAGGTTCGATTCCATAGTTTGATAAAAAATACAACAAGTGGAATCCAATAAATATACCGATAATCATGATAATAATATAGTACGGCCAATCAGGTAGAATACCAGCTATAATTTCCGGTTTTTCCCCAATAAACATATAATTTTTATCAAAGGTTATATTTACATATGCAACTAATGGTGTAAGTAGTGAAAGTAATAACATAGTTTTGTATACTGACTTCAAAGTGATTCTAAAATCGTATGCCTTGTAATAATAAATTGGCACAATTGCTATAGACATATGCAAAACAATAAAGTGATAATATCTCATATTATAGTATGTATAGCCTAAAGAATTCGGGATGAATAATGCAGCTAGTCCCCCAAAAATCCCAATAAAGAACAAATACTCAAAAACTTTTTCACTATTTGTTATTAAAATCGCAATACTAAACATTACGCCAAAACTACAAACATGTAAAGGTACGCTAAACATCCCATACGACCAATAATGTAAGTGATAGATAATCTCTAGGAATAATAACCATATCGCAAAGATTTTCTTAATGTTATTTTCATACTTAGATTCCTTGACTTTAATTGCATATTTCAATGTTAATACTACACTTAATATCCCCAACAGTATCAATATCCCGTGTTGCCATGTAAATGGCTGCATTGCTAAATCTGGATTCAAATCATGATTCCAAAATCTCTCAAATGACATTTTAATCACCTCAACTGTTATATGAATTATACTCTATATAAAACATAAAAAGAAGAATTTTATAGAAATTCTTCTTTTTTTATTAGTAGGCTTCTATTGAATCAATTTCAGTTATTAATTTATACTCATTCAAAAAGTATGAATATAACCTATTATAAGTTTCCAAAGTAAGTTGTTTTTGCTTTCTTGCTGGATGTTTCTTATACCACAATGCGAGATGAATTTTATTATCTGTTACTCCTAGATATACTCTTTTATAGTCAGGATTATCAATAAGTTTCTCATAAAATCTAATTAGCTGATAATCAATATTAGATAAGTTTTGCTCTTGTTGTTTAAATACTTTGAAATCTGTATATCCTTCTTGCTTTATAAACTTTGTCTTTCTTAGTTTGGGAGACCCGTTTGAGCGAAGCTGAATAGATGTATTCAATTCTTTTTCTAATATATAATATACTCCATCAAAATGGGTTTGCTGACTTTGTCCACTTGAAGTAACCATTTTGCAATCATAAATATCAAACTTATGTTGCTCCTCTGTTGATCCAGATATATGTCTTTTTATACTTACAGATGCGAATGACGTAAACAAACCTCCGGTTTTATTGAATCCTCGATTTTCTTTGTCATATGACTGATACTCTAAATATAATCCTTCATCCATATTAATCTTTTGATTCATTTCTTCATATAAGTAATCAAAAAATGGTTTTTCACTCATAAACATAATACTAATCAAAAATCCAGTTAATGTTGTTACTAATACCATCCCTCCATAAGTAGGTAGTATCCAAACCGTTGCCCCACTATTAAACTGTTTTGGGAAAATCATAATCATTATGATAATTACTAAAACAGTTAATCCTAGAAAGAATCCCCATATTTTAGAGATTTTATTTCTTCGTTCTTTTTGCATAACCATAAATTTATTTTGTATTCTCTCAAATTCACTATTTGTAAACATATTACCACCTCACCTTATTATACAAAATTTCCAACTAAAAGGTAAATACTCCTCAAGATTACAACTTTTCCTTTATCTGAGCCATTTTTAGTTGTTCTCCATAATCAATTCCATTATATCATCTATGAAAGGTGCACTATTACAATAATCAACCATAATAATCGGTAAAGTTTCTGTTAATTCTAGGAAGTTATCTTGTTGAATTAGGAATGAATTAAACTTCTCTGCTCTTTCAATTAGACTCCAGTTCATTATAGCGTCACTAAATCCACTAGGACTCATATTCATAGTAGTTACAGCTTGCATTACAACGAAATTACTATAATCACTATTTTCAACACTTACTTTTTCATCTTCTAAAAAACTATATACATCATCAAAACTATCACTATTAGCCCAGTTTGATCTAATTGAAGAACTATACAACATGGTGTTTTTATCTACTTTAGTAAACTTATCAATAATTATAAGTTTAGATTCTAACCCATTATTAGTTAACTCTCCATAGGTCAAATTATCAAGATTATTAGAACTCACTTGATATATGTATTCCAGTAATCCATATTCATCTAGCATGTTATAAAAATTTAGGTAATCCTCATCACTACTGTAATCTACTCCTGAGATATGTTGGAAATCAAGAACGAGAAACTCTCCCTTATTTGCAGTTAAAAACGAAATGATTTCATCTGCGATTGGTTCAAACTCACCTGATACGTAATTATGTTTTGTTACCCAGGTGTCATTATCATATGTCAATCTAACATCAAAATATCGAACACCATTTTTCAGTAGTTCATTAGGAGAAGCGATTTGTGTCACAGACTGTTTTACAATAAATCCTTTGATTAGTTTACCTACAAATCCTTTTAAGATTGAGTCCGCTGATGTATCCACATCGCTAAAATAGTTGATTTCTTGTGAAAATGCATCATGAGCTCCAAGCATTTTTACATCAGTAACAAATTTATCATTACTTAGACTATCTCTCATCCAATTACTATAATCGTTATCTGAGTCTTTATGATTTACTTGAATTATCGGCAAATTTATAACGACTATTATACTTAGTAAAACTACTAAAACTGTTATTAAAACTCTATATAATTTTTTTCTCATAATCTCCCCCTCTTTCTTAAATAAACAGACACCATCTTACACCAAATCTATCAGTAAAATCTGTCATCAATTTTGAGTAATCACATTCACCTAACTCATAATTTATTTCAGCTCCTGTTTTTAGTACTTGGTATGCCTTCTTAATTCTTTGCTCTTCATCATTATCAAAGTGTAAGCAAAATTGCATAACATTCCCTGTTTGTCTTATTGTTTCATTTACTTCAGAAATAGCTAAGACGTATCCATCAATAATTATCTCACAATGGTAATACCCACCTTTTGCATTTTTGACATTGTTCCCCAGTTTTGCACCAAATGCATCTAAATATAAAGGTACTGCTTCTTCAGTGTTTTTGATATATCCTTGCATGAGTACTCTTTTCATCATATCATCTCCATTCAAAATATTATAACATAACTCTATACAACTTGACAAAATAGCCCTATTTAAAGGATAATTAATATATGACAAATAAATACGTACTAGGAAAGGACGACAATTATGAATATAATTGAATTCAAAAAACTAACAAAGTATTATGGTGATGTCAGAGGTTGTGAAGACATTGATTTCCAAGTAAAAGAAGGGGAAATTTTTGGATTTATTGGACCTAATGGGGCTGGAAAAAGCACTACAATAAGAACAATGCTTTCATTAATTTATCCTACAAGTGGTAGTGTTACTATTTTTGGTAAAGATGCGATTGAATTTGGTCCAGAAGTCAGAGAAGAAATTGGCTATCTACCTTCTGAGATATTTTACTATGACAAAATGAAAGTTATTGATTTACTAAAATACTCGGCTAGTTTCTATAAAAAAGAATGTACAGAAAAAATGTACCAGTTAGCTGAGTACATGGAATTAGATTTAGACCGCAAAATCCAAGATTTATCTTTAGGAAATAAGAAGAAAGTTGGTATTGTGCAAGGATTACTGCATTCTCCAAAATTAATTATTTTAGATGAACCTACTAGCGGTTTAGATCCCTTGATGCAGCAAAAATTCTTTAATTTGATTAAGGAAGAGAACAAGAATGGCGCAACTGTACTATTTAGTTCCCATATTTTGAGTGAAGTACAACATTTATGTGATCGTGTTGCAATAATAAAAGATGGAAAAATAATCAATATTCAAGATGTTAAATCAATCACAAAAGACACTTACAAAAAATTTACTCTCCGTGGTGATAACTTAAATCACGGTAAATTTAAGATTGATGGTGTAAACGAATTAGTTCAAAAAGATCATAAGGTAACGTTTTTCTTCAAAGGTAATGTTAATGAGATAATCAAGATTGCTTCAAACTTAAACTTAACAGACATTTTAGTTGAAGAGCCAACTCTTGAAGAAATCTTTATGCATTATTACGAGTAGGTGATCATAATGAATATATACAAATTCGAACTAGGATTACTAAAAAAATCAATACTTATCTGGGGCTTATCTATTCCTGCTTTCTTTATATTCTATATGTCATTTTATCCACTTATTGTTGCTGATATTGCTGGTTTTGACTCAATGTTTGATCAGTTTCCTGATGAGTTTCTTGCCTTTTTTGGAATGAATCGCGACTTGCCAGTTACATCTTTTAATGGTTATATGGCACTTACATATGGAATGATTCAAATTCCTTTAGCTATTCAAGCTGCAAACTATGGATTTCATATGTTAAGTGTTGAAGAACGTGAGTTAACTGCTGATTTTCTATTATCAAAACCTATTTCAAGAAGTCAAATTTTTATATCAAAATTTTTAGCATCCCTTACAAGTTTAACAATTGTAAACTTATCGATTTGGTTTATCACATTTTTATGTATTTTACTGTTTAAGGGTGATGCATCTGTTGATTTTGGAGCAGTAATTATCCTATTGACATCCAACATATTCTTCCAGCTTTTCTTTGTTGGAATTGGTATGTTTGTTAGCACTACGACAAAAAAAATAAGTAGTGTCATAAGTTATTCTATGGGTATTGGTATAGGGCTTTATATATTAACTAGTCTCGGTAATATGCTATCATCGACAGTTTTTAAACTACTTTCTCCGTACAGTCATTTTTCACCACAATATGTTTTGTTAGAAGGAGCATATGATTGGAGTATAGCCTGGGTTTCATTTGCATTAATTTTTATTACTTTATTCGGAAGCTATTTTTTCTATAATAGAAGAAATATTGCTTCGCTATAGGAGGTAAATCATGAATATAGTCAAACATGAACTAAAATCAAACTTGATTCCTCTTATTATTTGGAGCTTATCACTTATTTCAATTGTCTTTATGGTTAGTTTTGAGTTTAAAGCATTCCAAGGTAACCAGGAAATCCAAGACTTAATGGAATCCCCAGTATTCGATATGTTTTTTGGCGCTTTAGGGACTGGAAGTATGAACTTTATTACTCCAGAAGGATTTTTAAGTGTTTTATCAATATACATATATCTCCCTCTTTCAATCTACTCAGGTTTATTAGGAGCTGGTTTGATATCAAAAGAGGAAAAAAACAAAACTGCTGAATATTTATTTACCTTACCAGTTTCAAGAAAGAAAGTTTTAACTAGTAAATTGATTTCAGGGTTACTATATACAGTTATTTCTAATATCTCTGTTATTTTAAGTGCCTACCTAATCTTTGGAAGATTTGAAACCTCATCAAGATTTAATGAGTTCTTACTTAATCTTAGTTTTGGTGTTTTTCTAACACAGTTAATCTTCTTCTCAGTTGGAGTTGGACTAGCTAGTATTCTCAAGGATTATAAAAAATCAGGTTCAATGACGATTGCAGTTATGCTGAGTACCTTTATGATAGCGGTATTGTCGAATCTTGTTGATGAAGCAAATTTTTTAAGATTTTTTACACCATTTAGATATTTTGAAGTAACTGCAATGCTTGAAGGGAACTTCTATCCAATATACTTTATTCTTACAGGAGTAATAGTTTTTATAGGAATTGGATCATTGTATCTATTTTACCCTAAAAGAGACTTATATATATAAATAAAAAGCCCAATTAAGGGCTTTTTTTATTTTCATATCTCACCAAAAGGCATCTCTAAAGATACCTTTTATTAATCGAAATACATCTTAAAACTCTATTTATGCTTGATTATATTTTTTCTGATATAATCGTAGTTTTTCTTGGATTTTTTCATTTGCAAAATGCTCTTTAATATCATCTTCACTTAAAGTATATCCATCAACAATAAGTTGAACACATGATTTTGCAATTAGGATTTCTCGTGACTCAGGATTTTTGATTAACTCTTCAAAATCTTCTTCCCTGTCTTTATTTAAACCAACCATCATACTTTTATAAATCCCATTATTTGGACCTAATATTCTCTTAATCTTAACAATTGATTTAATTGCACCTTTTACTTCTTCTACGTTTATTTTCTTATTCATTCTCTTTCTAAACACTCCTGCACTTAAGATTTGATCAACAGTGACCTCTAATACATCACTAAGTCTCAATAGAATTGATGTATCAGGTAAAGTTGTCCCTGTCTCCCATTTAGATACTGCTTGGAAACTTATTTGTAACTTTTCAGCTAAATCTTTTTGAGTTAAATGCATTTCGATTCGTTTTCTTTTAATATACATTCCAATTTCGATAGTATTCATTTTGCACCTCCTACACTAGTAGTATATTACTTATTTGCTAGTTCAACAATAACTAGATAATTGAATTTATTCTACCTATAGTTGAATGCTTGATCTAGAAATTATTTATATAATCAGGCTATGCCTTTTGTTCATCAATGGTATATACGTTGATAAAAGTCTATGTATGGGGTAACATTATTATATAGAGAAGTTGTTGCATACATAATGTTTTTGATGCTACAACATAGATTGGAATTCATTCAAACATATATTATTATAGAAAAACTACATTATAGAAATGGGTGATTTTGTGGAGTACATTACTGGTAAGGATTTATATCAAATGTTCAATTATGGAACATTTTATATTATGAAAGACAGATCTCATCTTAACGATATAAATGTTTTTCCTGTGGCTGATGGTGACACGGGTAATAATTTGTTGCAAACTCTTAAAACAATAGTACTAGAGTCTAAAATGGAAAACTCATTTTATAAAACTCTTGATTCAATTAGTGATAGTGCATTACTTGGAGCAAGAGGTAATAGTGGCGTTATATTTGCTCAGTTTGTTAATGGTCTTCAAAAAGTTCATCACAACTCTGAACAAGTATCAATTTCAGAGTTTGCTGATATGGTAAATGAAAGTTACAAACACACCTATGGGTCTTTAAGCAATCCAGTTGAGGGAACAATGTTAACAATAATTAAGGAATGGGCATCATTTCTTTCTAACCATTCTAATCAAGAAATATCAATAAAAGATATCTTTAGTAAATCTTTAAACCGACTAAGTAAAATTCTAGAAGACACAAAAAAGATGTTAGATGTACTGACAAAAAATGATGTTGTGGATAGTGGAGCTTTAGGGTTTGTATTATTTGTTAAAGGAATCGTAAGTTATTATAATCAAGAAAATTTGGATATCATTGATTATGAGCAAGTGGAAATAACTGATAATCATCACTATGAAGGTGAAATTGATTATAAGTATTGCACTGAAGGTTTGCTATCTTATAAGACTTTTGATAAAGACAAGTTAAAGGAAACTCTAGAAACATTTGGAGACAGCGTAATTATTGCACAAGGAAAATCAAGATTTAGAGTACATATTCACACCAATAACCCCGAAGGTGTTTTTAATGTTCTAGAAAATTACGGTCATATTGAATCACAAAAAATAGATGACATGGAACAAGATATTAAACTTAAATCATCTACTTCAAAAAGAGTCATTGTTACTGACTCAATTGCGGATATTCCTTATGATTTTTTACAGGAAAACAATGTTGTCCTAATTCCAATCAATATTACAATAAATGGGACAAACTATTACGACAAATTATCAGTATCTAATCAAACTTTATTCAGTAAACTAAATGATATGAAAGAGTATCCAAAAACTGCGACTCCTTCAATCAAGTATATAAACGATTTATTCTCAAAACTTCTTCTAAAATTTGATGAAGTCTTTGTTTTAACTGTGTCAAACAATTTAAGTGCAACTCATAATGTCATCAAACAAGAAGCAGCTAAACTAATTAATAATGGTAAAAAAATTATAGTTTATGATACATATAACAATAGCGCAACACAAGGACTACTCGTTAAAAAAGCAGTTGATATGGCTACTCAAGGTTTTTCTAGCAACAGTATTATAGAGGAACTTGACAAGATGAGATTAAAAACACAAATTCTTGTATGTTTGGATACTTTCAAATATGCGACTTTGAGTGGTAGAGTTCCGAAGGTTATTGGAAAGATAGGTATGTTTTTTGGTCTTAGGCCAATCATGACACTAAAAAATGGAAAAGGCTCAGCATTTGGAATGTCTTTCACCAAAAAAGGTATCACAAATAAAATATCAAAACTTGTAAGAAGCGATTTAAGACAATATGGAATCGATAGCTATTGTTTGGTTCATTGTCAAAATGAGGAACTAATCAATAAATATAAGGATATATTTACAAATATAATCGGGAAAGAACCAGAATATATAACAGAAATATCTACTGCCACAGCAATTCATAGTGGTATAGGAAGTGTAGCAATAGGATATATTAAAAAAAGCTAGGAGGTCGTTCTATGTTATTAGCATTAGCAATCACATTAGGTTACTTCACGATATTTTTTATTGTTGCTACTATAATCAAAAACAACAGTATCGTAGATATTGGTTGGGGACTTGGATTTGTAATCGTAAGTTGGTGTCTGTTCCTAATTAGTGGTAACTATAGTATTACAAAAATTATGATAAATATTATGGTATCCTTATGGGGAATTAGATTATTTTATCACATCCTTAAAAGGAACATTTTCGAGAAAGAAGATTTCCGATATGCTAACTGGAGAAAGTCCTGGGGAAAATGGGTTATACCAAGAGCTTTTATTCAAGTCTTCATGCTTCAAGGTTTACTACAATTTTTGATAGGAAGCACATCATATTACATAAATTCCAATGACCTTAACTTCAGATATTTTTCACTTATAGGTGTTATTTTTTGGGGAATTGGATACTATTTCCAAGTAGTATCAGACCGTCAACTCAAATTACATATTAGTGACTCTAATAATAGAGGTAAACTCCTCACATCAGGATTATGGTCTAAATCAAGACATCCAAACTACTTTGGGGAGTCTCTTATGTGGTGGGGAATATTTATTTTCTCAGTAATTTCAGGAGCTCCATTCTATTTAATTATTAGCCCTTTGACAATATCTATTGTTCTTTACTTCATTAGTACTCCGCTTCTTGAAACTAGGATGGAAACCTATGAGGGTTGGGCAAAATATAAAGAGAGGACTCCAATCTTTGTTCCAAATCTTTTAAGTGAAAATAAAGGGGGAAAAATATGAATTATCTAAAAATGTACATTATCGCATTTATAATTTTTATATTGATTGATGCTATTTGGTTAGGCCTAGTTGCTCCAAAATTCTATAAGGCGCAAATTGGTCACTTAATGAGTGAAAAGCCCAATTTAATAGCAGCATTAGTCTTTTACATAATTTTCATTGTAGGAGTCGTATATTTCGTTGTTAATCCTGCAATTGAAGCTCAAAGTATGAGCAAGCTAATAATCTCAGGAGTTTTATTCGGTTTTATAACCTACGCAACATATGATTTAACAAACCTAGCAACACTTAAGGACTGGCCAATAACTGTCACAATTGTTGACTTAATATGGGGAACATCACTAAGTACTTTAATTGGTCTTTTCACATACATGATTTACAATGCATTATGGTAATAGTATTACAACAAACTTTTGAGGGGGAACTAAATTATGAAAGTTAAAAAAATATTGATCATCTCAGTAATTGCAGCGTTGATTTTAACATTTGGAATAATCCTGATACCGACTTCTATTAATGACTTCTATTCTAACCCAGAGGCATTTGATACAGGATTCTCTTACTATTTATGGAAGTTCAGACCTGAGGATAAGGAAATACTTGCAAGAATTACAGCTTGGGGATTCTTTATACTTCATTTTATTACAGTTGGATATTTAATGAAGAAACTTAAGGACAATCCAAAAGAACAAGGAAAAGAGTTGTCAAAATATAACTACTACCTATTGTTTGCAAACTTAGGCTTTATCCTTCTTCATTATCTACAAACATGGATATGGTATGATGCTTTAGCTACTGATACACCTGTATGGTCTAGTCAAGGTAGTGTAATTGTGATGCTCATTCTAATATTGATTATGGAGAATAATCGTCGCGGACTATTTTTTGGAAAGAAAATAAGTTTTCCTAAAGAGAGCACTAAATTTATTATGAAAAATCATGGAATATATATAGCATTAGCAACTATATTCACATTTTGGTATCATCCTATGGAGTTCACTTGGGGTCATTTATTTGGTTTTTTCTATATGTTTTTGCTATTCATTCAAATGTCTCTTGCAAGAACAAAAATGCACAACAACATGTACTGGAAGGTAACTCTAGAAGTAACTGTTTTATTCCATGGAACATTTGTTGCTATTGATACTCAAAATGCTCCTTGGGCTATGTTCTTATTTGGGTTTGCAACAATATTCTTTGTAACTCAGATTTATGGTTTAAAACTATCAAAACGAACAATTCATATCTCGCAAGTTATTTTTGTTCTTCTTACTCTGCTAACATACTCTGGATTAGTTGGGATTAGAGAACTAAAAGATATAAATGAGGTATTCAGAATTCCATTTATAGATTATATTCTTGTATTTGTGTTTGTATATGTGATTTATTTACCTTATTTCGTTAGTAAAAAGTTAAAAGAATGATAAAAGAGTTATGATGCGTGACATCATAACTCTTTTTAATTGAATTATATTATAATTAATGTGTCAAAATATATATTGTAATGCTTTGTTTTATCTGTAATTTCTATGATATAATGGTTATTGATAAAATAGATTTCGAGGGGTGTTTTTAATGAAAAAAATAAGAAATATTATAGCATTACTAATTGCTCTTGCAGCGGGTAGTGTATATGCTGCTGATGCATACTTAGATATTGATTTAATAGGAATGGTAATTCCGGATACTACTAAACCTGTCATTGATGCAAGTTCAGTTAAAACGAGTGTAACTTTAAACGGGGAAGTGGATTTATCAGGGATTACTTGTGAGGATAATAGAGATTCCGATTGTGTAGTAACTGTACTTGGTACAATTGATACGAGTTTGTTGCAGGAGCAATCTGTTACTTTAGAAGCTACTGATCGTGCAGGAAATAAAGAAACAGTAATTTTAAAAATAACTGTTATTGAAGGAATTGACACAACAATGTATGTACCAAATGGATATTATGATGGGATCGATGGTTTATCTGGTGAGCCGTTAAAAAACGCCTTAAATGATATTATTTCTGGTCATACAGAGTTTCCATATACAAGCACTAACACCGATGTGTGGGACTTACTTCGAGAAGCCGATGAGGACAATGCTGATGAGGATAGTGTTATTATGTTCTATAGTGCATTTAGTTGGTACAAAGCTTGTCAGGATACAAGAGCTGATTTACTTCCAGAGTACTGTGTTGAAATGGTAGACGGAGAAGAGAAAGATTTAGAATGGAATAGAGAACATATCTGGTCTAAATCACATGGTGAGTTTGAACACGAAGATGGAAGTTCAAGCCTTGCATACGGTGCGCACACTGATGGTCATCATCTAGTTGCTGCTGAAAGAGGAATGAACTCAACTAAAAATAATCGTTTCTTTGATGATTGTCATGATGGGATCAATGATTCAAACTTGGTAGATCGTGATTTTGGAAATTACACTTGTGGAGAATGGTACTTTGAACCTCGTGATGAAGTTAAAGGTGATGTCGCAAGAATGTTGTTCTATATGGCTACGAGATATGAAGGCGAAGATGGTGATTATGTCGATTTAGAGTTAACGACTGATTTATACTTATATGAGAACGCTGGAACATCAATCAAGAATAGTAAACTTCCATACTATGAGAATCTTGAAGTGTTACTAAGATGGCATATTGAAGATCCTGTTGATGAGTGGGAGTTAGAAAGAAATGAGGCAATCTATCAGTTCCAAGGAAATAGAAATCCTTTTATTGATCATCCTGAACTAGTTTCCTTAATCTGGGGTACTCCTGAAAATCCAATTGAGTATGAAAGCACAACAACTGAATAGAAGGAAAATAAAAAGACTTTAAATATAAAGTCTTTTTTTATATGTATAATCCTGCTGCTTCATCTACAATAATTGTACAGTTTGGATGTAACTGTAGGACTGAAGCCGGAATATCTTTTGAGATTGGATTATTAACCATTTTCTTTACTGCTTCTGCTTTTTGTGCTCCTGATGCAATTAAAATAATCTTCTTTGATGACATAATATTTTTAATTCCCATAGTTATTGCATACTTTGGAACATTATCTAGATTCTCAAAAAAACGTGAGTTATCAACTCTTGTCTGTTGATCAAGTTTAACAATAAATGTTTCATTGGATAACGGAGTCCCTGGTTCATTAAACCCAATATGACCATTACTCCCGATTCCAAGTATTTGAGTATCTATTTGCATCATAGCTAATTTATCATTATACTCCTTGCATAAAGTTTCTCGTTTACTCAAATCATTTCCAGGTATATTAATGTTCTCATGTTGGATGTCGATGTGCTTAAACAAATTGTTATGCATATATGAGTAATAGCTCTCAACGTGATTTTGCGGAATTCCGAGATATTCATCCAGATTATATGTTATAACATTTTGAAAAGAGATCAAATTATCTTTATTTGCCTTAATGAGATTTTTGTATAAACCTAAAGGTGTTGATCCTGTTGCAAGACCTAAAACCAAGTTAGGTTTGACGATAATATCTCTCATAATCATGACTGCTGCTTTGTAAGAAACTTCTTCATAGTTTTTGCATTTTATTACTTTCATGTTATCACCTTCAATAATAAAGGGCGAGTAAACTCGCCCTACTGATAATGAATAATATCCTTATATTCTTCAAGTATAGCCTTGTTGTTTTCGTCTCCTCCATCAACATTAGCACTGAAGAAAACTGGTGGTTTTACACCTTGTTTCTGTAATTCAATTACTGTTTCAGAAATAATTATATTTACTATTGTTGCTCCAATAACTGTTGACGTTGGTGCTACTTTTTGTGGTAAACCTTCAACTTTAACACATGCATCACCCTTTTCACCTTGGTTATCTATAACAATATCTGCAATCTCAAACAATCTTTTTGATGATGAATGTCTTGATGTAACTGATTGTGAATATGAGACATTAGTGATTGCAATAATTTTGGCACCGATTGATTTACAGTATAATGCGAAATCAATTGCTACAGGATTTCTTCCAGAAACACTGTGAATGATTACAACGTCATTACTTTTAATCTTCGTGTTTTGGCCAATTATTTTCCCGTAACCTTCAAGTCTTTCCATCTGTGATGTCATTGTTACAGGTCGTAAATCTAACATTATCGATGGTTCAAATACTGGATTAATAACGGCTAAACCACCTGCACGATAAAACATTTCCTGAGATAAAATACCTGCATGTGATGCCCCAAAGGCAAAGATTTGTCGTTTATTTTTTATTGTTTCAACAAGTAAACAAATTGAAGCAGATATATTGTTTCTTTCATTTTTCTCTAAATCTGATAATAAGGATTTGACGATATTTAAATACTGAAAACTCATATTATCACAAGATTAATGATAGTAAATCTGCTATCCATTTAGCAATTGATCCGAAGAATGAAAGTCCATTTCCACCGAAGATTAAAATCCAGTCGATAATTGTTGATGAGTAAACAAGGGCACTAACTCCAACAAATACTACCATCACTACTGCTGCAACACTTGTTCCAAGAACTGCACCACGAAGTCCACCTTGACCTTCACCAATAACAGCTGCTGTTCCACACTCGAAGAAGCTTGTTATTACTAATGGAATTAAAATTACTCCGAATACTCCTGTTACATTTGATACAATAATTAATACTGTTGAGATAACCATAGCTACTACAAATCCAATAATTGCTGCATTTGGTTTATAGTTGAATAAGATTGGGCAATCTAGTGCTGGAATTGCGTTAGGTACTAATTTCTCACTAATACCTTGGAATGCTGGAATAATTTGGTTAACTAACATTCTTACACCAAGTAACATTACAATTAATCCTCCACCAAACATTAATGCTTGATCAAATGCATAGAAGAATAATGGTTGTGCTACATCACTAAATGCATCTTTAACTACTACACCTAAAATAATATACATTAAGAAGATAACTAAACCTCCAGATATAGATACTTCTTTAAAGAATGATAATCCTTTAGGTACATTTAAGTTTTCAGTTGATTTCTCTTTGTTACCCCATCTTTTGGCAACAAATCCACTAATTAAGCTAAGAACTCCTGATGGATGTCCAAGTGTAAATGAATCATCTCCTGTAACATCTTTAACATATTTTCTTAAAGCCCATGGCATAAATGACCAGTAAAGAGCTGATGCTAAACCACCAAATATGATTAATGGTACTCCGCTTAAGCCACCTTCAACTCCTGCAGCTACAAAGATAAATGGGAACCACCATAAGAAATGTCCTGTTAAGAAAATAACCTTAACTTTAGTAAATCTAGCAATTAATAAGTGAATAATAAATCCTACAAGCATTGCTAGTCCTACATCTCCACCATATGTGTCAGTAAATACACTAGTTACAGCTTCAGTTGTTCCACCATCACTGAAGTTTTGAAATAAAATGTTGATTGGTAAGATTGCATTTACAAGTAAACCTGTCCCTACTTGTAAGATGTACATACCAAATGCTGCTAATAATGAACCTTTAATAACATCGCCAATAGGTTTTCTTAGTAGTACTAATCCTAATAATGCGATTAATCCTAAAAGGATTGGGGGATTTCTAAAAATGTTGTCAATAATAAAAGTCATTGCATAACCTCCTAAATTAGTTTTTCTAAACTTTCTTTTATTTCATCTATATTCATGTACCTTTTGATTGGGAACACAGGTACTCGAACACTACTTCTAAGGTTTTCGGCTAGATCAAATGATGTAAATATTGCATCGCAATCAATACTTGTTGCTGTTGCTAAATCAGTATTTTCAACTTCGACTGTAACTCCAAGTTGGCGACACGCTTTTTCAATACTCATCTTTAAAACCATTGATGATCCTACTCCAAAACCACATACAGCTAATATTTTCATTTTTCCTCCTATGAATACTTATTTATCATATCGATAACGTCTTGTATTTTTTGTGTCTCTATAATGGTTTGCACATTTTCTTTTTCCATAAACATTTCTGTTAATGAAGCCAAAGCTTTCAAATGTTTTTTATTATCAGTTGCAGCTAATACTACTATTATTTTTACTTCTTTTCCTAAGAAATCAACTGAATCATCAATTTTCAACATTGACATTGATAGCTTATTAACTCCTTGATTTGGTCTTGCATGTGCTAGTGCAAAATAATCATCTAGTACAATGTATGGTCCATTAACATGAAGACTATCAATCATCGCTTTTATATATTCTTCAGTAATTGTACCTTCCTCTAGTAAAGGTAATGCAGCTACTCTTATTGCCTCTTCCCATGAAGCAATAGATTTAGCAAATCTAATTCTATTTGGCAGTAAAGTTTCCTTAAGCATAGGAGACCCTCCTTCTTGTTTGGATTGTGTGTTGTATATTATGTTGTATAATACTTTTCGAAGAGATTTTTCATCTCTAATATCAGCATATTTCCCAATTCCTGCTAGTAAATCCTCAATATCAATTTCCTTAAATCTCTGAAAATCGTTAAATATTGATTTACTTATTGCATCTAAATCATAGTTTCTGAGAATTGGATTTACGACAATTGCATCTTCATATCCCTTAATTGGTATTGTCGTAATAATGTTGTCGTATTGTTTGTTGTATTCTTCTAGATTGCTTATACCAATGGAGTCTAGAATTTCAATTTGAGGAAAGTACCTTTCAATTTGATACTCAATTGTTTTAGAAACTGTTATTCCGTTAGGACAAACAATAACTACTTTCTTACGATTACTTTCACTATGTTCATCTTTGTAAGTATACGCACCTATATATGAAATAATAAATGCAATTTCTTCGTCTCTAATACCTTGTAAATGAATTAGATTTCCCTTATCTTTAAATAAAGATTTTGTCATCAGAAATAGTGATTGATACTTAAACTTAATGATTTCAAGTAAAGGATTATTAATTGGGAAATCATATTTTATCCTATTATAAGATGAGGCGATATGACGTGATATATTCCTTTTACACTCGTCACGATCCTTAAGATAAACAGATAGATTTCTTTCAATTGTATCGAGTAGTAGTTCAACTACTATGTTAATCTCATTTTCTGAAACAAATGAGTTTAGACTAGACAATGAACTAACGTATGCACTCATATACATTTTTTCAGCTTCACTTGAACCTTCAGGTAATAATAGATCAATATGCTTATAGTGTTCAAAACTTTGACTATCAACATACCTACTATAATCAGAAATAGCGTTATTACCAGTAACTCTTGTTTCAATGAACCTTACCATTTTAGAGAGATTATCAATTGAATAATCCGTCAATTTAAGTCCACTAACTTTATTAAACAGTTCAACGGCTTCAGTTTTATTAATACTTTCACTGAAATCACTGTGGATATCCATAAATAAATCCCTAATTTCAATTTCATTTCCTTTAACTTTGTATCCATCACTGTAAATCAAACTAATACCTTTTAATGATAATTCTTCTTTCATCCTTTTAATGGTATCTTTTACTGTAATCAAACTGACATACATATTATCAGCTAAATCACTTCTTCTAACCTTTACACCTGAGAAAATCTGTAGCAGTATATATCTTCTTCTATTTTCATACTTCAGGTATATTTCGTAATTAATATCATCAGGACTTTTAATGAAATCGGCTATTTTCTTGTTATCACCATTGATAAATACTTCCTGGCGATCAATCATTATTGTTCCTAGACCTTTTAAAGACTCGTTTATATTTTGAACATCATAATATAAAGTTCTTCTTGAGACGTTTAATTCTTCTCTAATCTCTTCAAAAGGAATCTTCTTTGAACCTAAAAGCCGATTAACTAATTTCATTTCTCGATCTTTCATACTTTTTCTCCTCTCTCTCATTATTTACAACTACGACAACTTTCGCAAGATTGTACCTTTGCACAAAAAGATAGTAATCTTGCACGAAACATATACAAGCACACAATCTATTTATTATTGACAACTACTCCAATTATATAACTTTGTAATGACTAAAGTATAGTATTTATTGTCCGTTTTTATAAAGATTATAAACGTAGTTTTTTTCATATTTAGCTGCTACAAATACAAAAAAAAGAGTAACTTCTTAATACTAATGAAGTTACTCTTTTATGTTATTTTTTTTATCTTCAATCTTGGTTTTGCACAAAATGTTATTCTTTTTAAAACCAGCCTTTTCCATCATCTTTTTTGATGAGAAATTATAATACCAACATCCCGCGTGAACTGTTTTCCCTTCCTCTATAAGTAGGTTAGCAATTGTTGACACAGCAAGTGTTCCAATTCCTTTTCCGCGATGTTTCTCAGAAACGATTACTCCTAATGAATATGTTTTTAGATCTATTCTATGCTGATTTGCATTTACCATTGCTAGTAACTCATTATTTTTGAAATATAGATATAGAGCATTCTCATTAATCAATGTATCATAGTTTTCAAGGAAATCACCAAAACTATCTCGAATTACAGAAATATGATTTACTTCTGCCTTAATCATATCTAAACTACTTAGGTTGTTCCCATTAAAAACAAAATTAACTGCAAAGTATTCTATATGGTACTCATTTTCTATTACTTCATTAATCATATTTAAATCATTTGTTGTAAAGGTAATTTCAGCTATTTGATATTTGGTTATTATGTGTTTGAACACTTCATGAAAATTTACTGTAACATTGGGCAGAACGTAAATGGCTGTTAGTGAATTTGCCTTGATTGCGCAAAATGCTACTACTTTTTCATTATCATATATAAGATGAAAATCAGATTCCAAAAGTTCACCTTCATAAAAGTCATCAAAACCTCCAGATAGACTTTTATAAAACTGATGTAAGATGGTTGTCATTTCTGTATACTTAACTTTTTTTGACTTCATTGTTTTCCTCCTATTATATTATTTTCCCATTTTTAGTATAACATAATTTTGAATTAAAAAAGTGAAGCAACTTAGCTTCACTTTTTTTAAATGTGAGTTATTTTGTAGCTACCGCTAGTAATGATGTACATCCATCATAACCATTTTCCTGAATATAAGTTTTTATACCTTCAGCATCTTTGGAAATTTCTTCTTGATGAGTTTCTGGTACTCGTGTCATTACTCGATCAAGGATGTTAAAGATATATTTAAGTTCTTCTTCAGAGTTCTCTTTTCTTCTTGGAACATCTACTTCCCATGAATCATAAATGAACAGTCCGGTATTTTCTTGTATTTTGTTAAGGATTTCATCTTTGGTATATGTTTCATTATGAACATCACCATTTAGACGATCTATCTTTGCTGATAGATGATGTAGTTTTTTGTGAGATATTTGCATTGCATCTAAGTTATCGCTCATCATCTCATTAAAAATTATGTAACCATCTTTTTTTACTAGTCTGGCCATTTCTTTAATTATTCCTTGAACATCATTAAAATGATGAAGACTATTTGAAAGACATACTACGTCAAATGAGTTATCTTTATACTTGTTGTTGTATGCATCCATTACCTCAAACTTTATTCTATCATTTTCGTTTCTTTTGTTTGCAGCTTCAATTCCTTTCTCATATGTGTCAATTCCCAATATTGAATCATAGTCTTCGTACATCTCTGCTATAAATTGGACAAAATTACCTGCACCTGTTCCAATATCTAAAAAAGTCTTTTTCTTGGTATCGTTTAGAAATTTCTTAAATTTTTCCATTTGAATCACCCTTTCTACTTATATTTTATTTTTTTAATGTCATGATAACAATATACAAAACAAGGCAATATGTCATATTTTGGGCAATAAAAAAATCCTAGATATTAGGATTTTATAAAAGACTTGCTGCTGCTTCATCAATAATCACTGTAACTGATTTATGGACTCTTAGTATTGAAGCGGGACATTCATCATCAATTTCTGCATTTAACATTCTATAAACAGCTTCTGCCTTACTTTTTCCTGATGCTACTAGGATAATGTTCTCTGCACTCATAATCTCTCTAATACCAACTGTGATAGCTTGTGTAGGTACTTCTGATATTGAGTTAAAGAAACGGGCATTACTCTGTCTGGTTTCTTCTTTTAAATCAACAATGTGTGTTACAGAGTCGAAATTTGTACCTGGTTCATTGAAGCCAATGTGACAATTTGATCCTAAACCTAGTATTTGAAGGTTAAGAGGGTTGTTAATTAATATTTCATGATATCTCTGACACTCTTCTTCAATGTTTGAGTTTACATTTAGTATTAAATCTATGTTTCTTTTGTTGAAGTCTGCTTTGTTAAGAATATTATTTTTTAAGAATGAGCTATATCTGTTTGTATCTTCTTGATTTAATCCAATATACTCATCCAAATTATATACTTTAAAATCGTTATAAGATGCTTGTTCTTTTCTATAACTTTCTACAATTTCATTATATAGACCTAGTGGTGAACTACCTGTTGCAAATCCTACTCTTGGACTTTCTTCTAATTTAACAATTTTGCTAAATTCCTCGTATGCTTTTTTTGATAATTCATTGTAGTCTTTTGTAACTATTAATTTCATATTTTCCTCGCTATTTCTTTATTTTACTCCAAAAGGATTCTCCAAAATTAACTTCATTTATTCCCCAAAATTCTGCGACTGTTGCTCCCACATCTGCCAAAGAATTTCTGGTTCCTATTTTGATACCTTCTAATCCTTTTTTATAGATAAGTAATGGTACGTTTTCTCTAGTATGTTTGCTATGACCTACTGTTGGATCATTTCCATGATCGGCCATAATTATCAGTACATCTTCTTGCTCTAAACAAGAGATAAGTTCATTGAGATATCCATCAACAATAAGAAGTTTCTTTGCATATGTCTCTGCATCTTCTGAATGTCCTGAAAGGTCAGTTTCTTGAACGTTTGAACAAATAAATCCATATTGATTCTCTTTAACAAGATCTATTGTTTTTTGCATTACTTCATCTGTTGGTACAATCGAAAATGATTTACCAAAATCATTTCTACATATATCTGCTACTTTTCCGACAAAAGCAGTATTAACTTTCTTTTCTTTATATAGAATTGTTTGGACTTGTTCGTTGTGATCAACACCATATCCGAGATGTTCAACCATATAACCATTAAGATATACTTTCGATTTAGGTGCGTTTACACCAATATATTTATTTTCCTTAGTTTCTATTGCATTATTTAAATCATCTTTGGTAACATCTTTTCCACCAAAAACTATTACTCGCGCTACTTTTACGCATTCTCTAACAACTTTAGCGACTTTTTTTACATCTTCAAATGTTACATAATCAAACGATGTTGTTACGTTATACACTTGCCCTAAATCAGTTTCTAGATTATCACCTATAAAAATTTCATCGTTAATAGATAATAAAGATACATTACCTTTATAAACTCTTTTTGGATTATACCCGTTATCTTTTAAATTTTCGATAACGATGTCAATTACTTCACTAAATGCCATTTTTAATGGCTTTTGTGGTTTTGTTCCCATTATCTCTTGGTGTCCAAAAAAGGTATCACCACCATAGTGAGCAAGTTTTGATACTCCATAATTGGCTTTTATCGAAGATTTCATTATTTTCGTTTTAAGATTTAGTGCATTTATTAAACCTAAAGCCTCAAGATTTTCTAAATAAACATTAGTGTTTTCAATAATATGTAGGGCTGTATTGGATCCTAAATCCTGTGGTCTTACTTGACTTACATCATCCATAGCGCCTACTCCAAAACCATCAAGTACTAAGACTATAATTTTTTTCATTTAAGTTTCTTTCCCTGAGAATCATAGATTCCTATTAGTTTTGGATTTTTCTCTTTTAATCCCTCAACAAGAGCGATATTACTTCTAGTAACAAACATTTGAGTTCTATAACACATCACTACAGGACTACCCACATTAAACTGTCCATCTAGTTGTAAATGATAATCAATACTTTCTGGTGATAATTGGTGTGCCTTCGTCATTATCATATCAGAAGTTACAATCGCATTGGATAGATTACCTCTAGCATAATATCCGCCACCATAAACGAGTGATGAGTTTTCGAAAACATGTGATACTTCTGTAAGATATAAGTAACTTATTTTTTCTTCAAGATTGTGTTTGGCATGCATCATTGTTGTTCCTGATAAGGCATGACCTGGTTCTATCATTGTTCCTTTATTTTTAATAACTAACGGAATATTGTATACGCAGTTTGATGATGGAACATTGATTTCTGTTATGTTAAATCCATTATCGGATAAGATTTTTTTAGCCTGATTTAAGGCTTCTAAATTTGGTGTTTCAACAATGTCATCATTTTCACATGAATAAATGAATGCAGGGAATGTTGTTAAACCAGAAATTTGAACATTTGGTAGTTTTTTTATTTTTTGCGCTAGTTCTAAAACATCTTCTTTTGCAACACCAGATAATTGGCCGTTATAGAGATGTTCTTTTGAGGCAAATACTTTTATAAACAGTTTTTGATTTATTCCGATTTCTTTTGCTACTTTGCTTATTTGCAGCGCTTTCTCATAGCTATATACGGTAATAAATTCAACCCCATAACTTAAAACTTTTTTAATAAGTTTTGAAGGTATTTGTACTAGATGTCCTGCATGTACAATCGGAATTTTATTGTTTATAAGAGTTAGGCAATCATTAAAATCAACTGCTACAGCACCCGTAAATCCAACTTCTAACAATTTACTAGCTATATATGGATTTCTACCTAACTGTTTAAGCATAAAGATTGCTTCAATATTACTTCCACATGCTTTTATTACTTCTTTTCCATTTTCTATAACCTGATCAACATCAATAACATATGTATCAGGTAATAATACTCCTTGTTTATGCATCATTAGTGAGAACTCGATTAGTTGTTTGTTCTCCTTAATTAGTTTTTCTAAAAACATGAAACCACTCCTCTATGTATTGCTTATAGCCTCTTCAAGTATTCTTATTATAGTTTTTGATCCCGCTCTATTAGGGTTAATTCGTATCATTGTATTAATTGCTTTAGGATCTTCTTTTCTAAATGTCCCTGAAATTCTATAAAACAATGGTGAAAATTCGTATTTTGATTCCGCTCCTACAGGATGTGGTAATGCTCCAAGTTTTTCTGCTTCCTTTAATACATCTTGTGCATTATTTTTTTCAAGTTTTATTATTAACACTTTTGATTGTGCATTAGCTATAAAACTTGATTCAACGCCTTTTATCCCTGTGGTATTTATATATGAATCAACTTCATTAATTACTTCTGCTTGAATTGCAAGAGATACAGGTGCATATACAAAACCTCTTAAAACATCAAGAGCTTCGTGACCTTGTACTTGACTTCCTCCAGAGTAATTCATTTTTTTTATACTATTAATAATTTCAGCTTTTCCTACTATACACCCTATTCCTTCAGGTCCTAGTAGTTTAAAAGTTGAGAAAGCTGAAATATCCGCTCCCATTTCACAGCCAATCTCGACTGTCTTAAACACAGCATAATTATCATCGGTAATGATGTTAATTTCTGAGTTTGCACCTTTTATAGTTTTAATTACTTCTTTGGCATCATATTTATCAGAAATTTTTTGTCTAGTTATTTGGACAATTGCTGTTTTTATTTCTTTATTCTGTGTAATAACATCTTTAACTTCGCTTAAATCATTAAAATCAGCATAAACAATATTCGCACCAATGAGGTTAAGGCTATGCTCTGTAGTCGGATAAATAGGTGCTTGGTGTACAAGTACGGTTTTATCTTTTAGACATAGATGTGATAATGCCTGTCTTATTGCATTTGTTCCTGAACCACGTAGTAACATTGCTGCTTCAGAGTTGAAAATATTTTTTATAACATTTTCTACTTTACTTGTTGTTAAAGGAATATTTGCTGGTTGTCTAACACCTAAATCACCTCGAGAAAGAATATCATATCCTCTAAACTCATTTACAATACTATCAATTATGCTAAACTGTAATTCTTTAGCTGCTTCAATTGTTATACTTTTTAATGGATATGTTTTCATTATTGCCCTCCTAATAAACGATTTGGATTGTGCTTTAACATCTGTTCAATACTGTTGTCAGTAAGACCATAATCCTTCAATAATGGAATGAAATCAGTGAATAAGTAGTTATATCCTATTCCACCATTTCCTTTAAAGTGAGATTTTCTAGTAATATCTAGTGATAAAACAACTTGATTGATTCTTCCAATATCTTGAATATGTTTAAGGATTTCAGCTCTTACTTCATCCTTCATATAGTTAACTTTTCCTATTGTATCAAATCCAACATTAACACCTGAATCTAATATTTTAACAATATAATCTTGGTCTCCAGATAAATCTACATGTCCGATAATTACTTTAGATAAATCTACTTCTTTTTCTTTGAAGTATGCAATTTGCTCTAAAGCATATGTTGCTAATGTTGTATGAGTATAGATTAAACAGTTTGTTTGTTTTTGAGCAATACATGAAGCGTGAAACAGTTTTTCCTCATTTGCTGTCATATTATTTTTACTAGTTCCTATTTCACCAATTACTTTCGGTTTTGGCAATGATGACTCAAAGCCATTATCTAACTCATTAATAAAATCCTGTGCTAGTTCATCTACTGTTTTTCTTTCGAACATTTTTGACAGAAATGGATCTTTGTAGTATCCCGTAGAAGTAATAATGTTTAGACCTGTCTCTTTTTGAATTTTTAAGACTGCTTCATCATCTCTTCCCATTTCATGATTAGTTACATCAAGTATGTTTCTAACACCGTTTTTGTATAACTCTTTGAATTCATTAATGGTATCATTTGTATTATCTAAAATTGTATCAGGATCATTTTTGATTCGTGAAAGATCAATTGTCAAATGTTCGTGCATTAATGTATAACCACTGTAATTCATATTACTCACCTCTTTGTGATAATAAGTTACTTAAATGAAGTAGAATCATAGTACTTTCTGGTTCGTTAAACATTACGTCTATTTCATTTGATAGTGAAGCAAGTAGACTTCTTGCTTCATCATAAAACTCACTAGCAATCAATTGTTCTTTAATAAAGTCATTTTCTTCAGTTAACTGTTTATTCTTTTCAACTCTATCAATTGCCATTGATAGGTGTGTATACATAAAATCAGTATCTATTTCTTCAATATTAGGAACAATTTGTATTAGTGACTTTTCTATTTCGATTACTTTGTCATAAGTTTCCTCACTAATTACTTGTTTATCTTTTAATATATTTAATTTTAATTTTGTTTTCTCTTTCATTATTACTCCTTAGTAAACAGGGGTTATTGTTCCCTCTATTACATCCTTTTGGATTTTTAATATCTCTTCAACATCTACCTCTTCTTCAATGATTCTTTTTGTGAAGTAGTCATCTCTTCTAATTACAACTGCAGTTTCACTAAAGATTCCTAGACCTTGAATAAAATCTAACTCTAGAAAATCGTAGTCCAAGTGTTTCTCTAGAATCTCATCAAAGTTCCATACTGTGATATCGATTTCGCCATTATCAAGATATTTTCTTATCAAACTTGCATTAATATACTTCAGTTTAAGTTTAATTTTTTTCTGGACCAACTTAGCTATTTCTAATTGGTCGATAGAAGTTTCATCAATACCAAGGACAGTATTATCGTCTATAATTCCATTAAAGTGAACAGACTTTACTAAGATATGTTTTGACACAAATGAATGCTCTCCAAAGGTCTTTACTATATCTAACTTGTCACCATTTTTAATTGCTCGTAAAGCTGCTGCATGAGATGTTATTGCATAATCAACACTACCCTCAAGTAACCTTTGAAGTCTATTTGTTGATCCACGCATATACATCAAATGGAATCTCATAACATCATTATCTAGACCACTTAGTCCTGATGCGAGACCTTCATATCTCTTTGAGTAAGGTAAAGGCATACACCCTGTAATATGTTGTTTTCCTATTAAACTTAGTATTATATTCTTGTCAAATTTAACTAAATAACTACCTTGTGATCCTCTTTTATCGATTGCAATTCCACCGGTTTCTACTAGATAGTTTATTGCATTTTGAACTGTTCCTTGTGATGAATCAAGAAGCTGTACATATGCTCTAACAGATTTCATCTTATCCCCAATTTTCAATGTAAATAAATCTTTTACTATTTCTAACACAACTTGTGACGTTTTATTATATTCTAACACCATATTTCCTCCTTATAGTACAAAATATTGTACATTTTAATTATAAAAGAAAATCGGGTATTAATCAAGTATTGATTGTGAAGTACTTTTCATATAGTTTATTAGATAATTTATTTGTTAGTAGTTTTTCTATCTCGAATAGACAGTTCACACCACGAGGTGTCGATTTCGCTATTATCACATAACCACTAGAAAAATCATTAGTTGGTACTACTAAAGCTGAGGCATTACACATATTTGCAACTCTAATTAGTCCCTTTCCAGCTTTTTGTTGGTTTTCTCTTGATATACTATTGAATAAACCAAAAACACTATCTCCAAGTCCATAGTAATCTACTGGTCCTTCATATGACATAACTACATCATGATTAGTTAACATCTCTGTTAAAAAATCAATATTAGGTTGTCTATCCCCAAATATGTTTGGATAAACAGATTTATTTATTTTTAATTTTTTATTACTATTGAAACAATCTCCTAGTATTTCACCTACATCCTGTCCTGTCTCTAAAAAGACATTTTCATGAGTAGGTACCAGAACATCGATTTCATCAAGTTCCGGTAAATCAATGAAAGTTTCAGTAGCCTTTTTTATGATTTCTATTTTTTTTGAGATAAAACCTAAAGAAGGCACAAACTTGATTCCATCTGTTGAACTTTTCAAGTATGAGTCATCTCTAAAGAATAAAGGTGATATTATTCCATATAAGTTTAAGGCCATAGCTGGAGCTAAAACAGATCCACCACCATCAGTACCTAATCCGATATCATTATAGTCTTCAAGAACATTAATTGCAGTACCACTTGATGATCCTGTCATTAATCTACCAGTAAGAGGGTTAATCAAATCTATATCAATTGCTCTACCACCTCTTGACATTTTATCAATAGTATGTGGTATGAAGTTATTTTCTTCCAACTTTTCAATTGTCTCTTCTTTGATATACTCAGTATCCTTCAATCCTAGTAAGTAAAAACTTGAGTTTTGATTTAGTGCATTCATAATTTTAGGTTCACTATCAAATAAACGAACAACACTCTTTTTGTCTTGAGCAATAATACCATTTCTTTTTAGAAATTTTCTGTAGTCTTCATTTTTCATGTTTTCACCTCTATTTTGAAATAATAAAAGGAGTATTTGCATACTCCTTTATATTTTTTTATGCTGGGATAACCCAAAGTCCTAAAAGAGCTAATACGTTCAGAATGATTCCTAAAGCGATTACTGCTACTGGACCAACTGCGATGTTAACAAGTGGTTTTTTACTTGTTCTATTTAGAGTATATAATGCAATTACGAATAAGAAACCAAATTTAGGGCTCATTGCGTTTGCGGCAATCATAGAACCTACTAATAATGCAATCTCTAACACGTTGTTCATTGAAGTTCTAATATGTTCACCCATATTTTTAACACCAGCGAAACGGTCTAAGAACTTAGCTGCACCACTTAATGCTAATAATTCAACAGCAATCATAACTCCACCTAAGATAAATGCTAAGAATGGGTTTCCTGTAATGATTCCGATTGCAAATACGAATGTTACTCCAGCAGGAGCATAAACACCAGTCGCGATTGCAGTAGTGAAAATTAATGGTACAAATCCAATACCTCTTGCGAATGCTGCTAATGCAGCTTCTGTCATTTTTCCTTCAGCCATTAAGTTTAGTGAGATTGGATCTCCAGCAATAATTGTTGCAGCTGTAGCTGCTGAAACTAATGCTCCCATAACTACTAACCATGGCCAATTTTTCTTAATACGATCTACGTTTTGTGAGAAGATACTAACTAGTTGTGCATTTGAAGTTGTTTTTTCACCAGTTCTAACTGCGAATACAATCATCATGATTACACCAACAAGTAATCCCATACCTTCCATACTTAATTTTACAGTGTTTCCAGAAATCTCGAAAGATCCCCATTTGTTAACTAATACCATTGTCGCAAATATTGCAGCCAGCGTATATAGTCCTTTTTTGAAATCATGTTGTAATGCTACTGCTAATGCAGGGAATACAGCAAATGCTACTACTACAGGTTTTCCAACACTACCAATATGTGGTAAGAAGTTATAAGGTAAATGGCTAAATGCATCAATGATTACATCTAAACCTAAGCTTAACCCAACACCGAATAGACCACCGATGATTCCTGAAATGATTAATCCTTTTTTACCTTCTGGTGAAATTGAACCAATTATATCCGTTGCTAATAAAATACAATGAATTAATATAATTGATTTCCCAATTGAGAATGGTAAACCAAACCCAATAACTAAACCAAATGACAATGCGAAACTTGTAACTCCAAGTGTTTTCTTGTCAATTTTACCGTTAATGTAATTCCCAACAATCGGTCTAAAACCATCATGGAAAACGGCGATTTGCTTGTTTGCTAGGATTGATGCTAGTGCCCCTAACAAACCAATGATAATAAGTTCCATAAATAAGCCTCCAAATTAATATTATTATTTTATAATGAGCGGAAGAATTACAGATAATACGTTATCTGCATCTTGCGCAGTGAACCCAAATGCTACTTTTCCTGATTCCACTTCTTCCCTCATTTTCTCATCTGAAAGAATTTTACCAGGCATTGATAATGTCGCACATTTCTCTAATCCAAGGATAGCAATAGCCATTGCTAAAGCTCCACCTCCACCAGTATTACATGCTCCAATATAGAAATCATACTCACCATTTTGCATAGCCATAGCAGCATCTAAGTCTCCTAAGATATCCACAGTGGCTTTATCTTGTGCAAAATCAACTACTATTTTCTTAATTTTGTCTTTATCTATTTGTCCACCAACTACTATTTTTAACATATATTCACCTTTGTCAAACTTCGAAATTTGACATTCTCCTTTTTCAAAATTTCCTTGTACAAAATATTGTACATTCATAATAACATTATTTGATTGCTTTGTCAATAAAACATACAATTTATCTTACAGATTTTTGATAGCTTAAATACTAAATATATTTTATATATTTATAAAAAATTATTTTTACAAAAGCCCTTTCATTTTTAATGGTCTACTCCATATTTTTGATACCAATTTCACTCTAAATATTACTTCTATATCCATAAAAAAAAGGATATAATGTAAGTACCAAATTACAAATAGGGAGTGAGATTATGAGAAAACTTGTACTATTTGCATTACTTCTTCTGCTAACTGGATGCGGGGTTGATGAGGAAGCCATTAAAGAAGATATCAAACAGGATTTATTAGATGAAATTTTTGATATTGATGATTTTAATAACCATTTAATAGAAGTTACTAACTCAAGTAAACTATGTACTGTTTCAATAATTAATACACTACCTAATAATTCGACTACTTTAGGTTCTGGTGTTATCTATAATAATGATGATAATGAATACCTAATACTTACAAATGAACATGTTACAAGATACAACACTTCTCTTGAAGTCTATATACCAAGTGAAAATGCATATATAGAAAGTGAGTTAATAAGAGTTGATGTTGAAAAGGACTTAGCCATTCTCAAGATAACTACACTAGAAGAACTTAGTATTTGTTCATTTGCTCCTACCGATTATGAGGTTGGTGAAATTGTATTCAGTATTGGAGCAAGTACATCACTTGATTACTCGAATACAGTAACTTTAGGTATTATTTCAAGGATTGATGATAGAATCCAACATGATGCTGCGATTAATAACGGTAATTCAGGAGGACCTTTATTTAATATACATGGTGAAATAATAGGTTTAAATGTATCAAAACTAAACACAAGTGTTACTGGAGATCAACAAGTTTTTGTTGAAGGAATGAGCTTTAGTATTCCGATTGAAGTAATATTAGATTTCATTGAAGACTAAGATGTGGATAATTTGTGTATTTATCCAAATACCTTGATATTCAAAGAAAATAGGTTTATACTGAAATTAGAAATACAAAAAATGATGAACTGATAATAGCAAACTTATCGAAAGGTAAGGACGCAAAGCTTTGGGTCTAAAAGTATTAATTACTCATGACTGCCAGGTTGCCAAAACATCCATGTTTACGTGAGTATACGGCACCTGTCAGAGGTGTCGTTTTTTGTATCTCATAAATCAAAAAGGAGTGAATTATATGAAAAAAATGTTAGTTATGTTATTAGCTGTTATGGCTACATTAACACTAAGTGGCTGCGATTTTCTTGAGGGGGAAAATACAGACCCTAACGACTTTGGACAAAAACTAGATGATTGTATGGGATATAGTGATTATATTGTTGTAAATGGAGAATGTGTTCCATTAAACGATATTTTATCAAAAGAAATACATATTTATAACGAAACAACAAGAGTAAATCACGTGGATGGCATGGAACTTATGGAGGACTTCACCGCAGACTTAACAGGTTCTACTGGTCTTGCAGTTGTTCCGCGAGAAGTATATCAGGCAAGTGCTGCTCCATTAAACATGAGCGCTGAAGAAGAAACTGATGAGTCCGAAAATATCATTGTAAAACTTACTGAAGAAGGTTTCTTTGAAGAAGTATCATTCAGTGATGATGCTGGCTTAAGTGTTGAAGTTACATCAAATCCACTGGCATTAGAAGTTTATGGAGATTACACAGTAGTTATTTTCGAAGTAAACCTTGGCTATGATTATGATCAAAGAGACTTTACACAAAAAGTATACGATTCATTATATTCAGGAGGAGTTTATGTAATTCATAATGAAACTGGTAAAATGTTTGCTACTAAAGATGTCGAATATCAAGAAAACTCTTGGATAGAAACAGAAGATCATTCACGACATATTAATCTAACAGTTGAGTTAAATCAACCTGTTATAGAGTACTATGATGAATACCAATACGATGAACAAGGTAAACCTGTTCTTGACGAAAATGGAAATCATTTGTTTACAACAATCGAAAAACCTGTTCTTGATGAAAATGGTGAGCAATTAATTTTCACAGAAGGACCAATTCTTACTGAAATTAAGGAAATACCAATCGTTGATTATATTGAGGTATTACAACTTGATGACGAAGGTAATCCATTACTTGATGACGAAGGTAAAGAGATTTATGTAATTGAAGAACAAGCTGTACTTGACGAAGAAGGTAACCCTATATTTGACCTAAAAGAAGTTCCTATGACCGATGACGAAGGTAACCTTTTATATCAACAATCATTCAATGTTGAACTATTTATTAATGAAATCGTTGAAGTAACAATTACTGAATACTATGCAAATATCACAAATAATCCGTTATCAGTGTTAGCCCAAAAATTTGTTGATAGAATCATGAGTGAATACTACAATTGGAACTATTGGAGAGTTAACGACTATCACATTGATAGCTATGGATTTACTGCAACAGACAACGAAATATACTATGTCGACTACAAGCAGACTGATGATGAAAGCAAGCAAGATAGAATGCTAATGAAAATATCTTACGATAATGACACAAATGAAATTCTTCTTGAAGACTATCTAAACCTATCAAAAGCTGGTTTTGATCAATGTGAGATTTTATTTGATCCAACAACGGAAAATGTCATTTGTAATCAATGGGATCAAAATATTAAGGTCTTTACCAAAACAGAAGGCTTAAAAACAATTCCAGATTCAAAAAATCTAAACCCAGTTACATTCCCAAATGGAGAATTATTCTTCCACACTTATGATGAAACATATGTTGAAGAACTAGAATATTATACAACTAGTTTATACAAAATATTAGCAGATGGTTCACTAGAGTCACATTATATAGAACTAGGTGAAAAAGAACAAATATGTTACGGTATATGCTATCAAAGCATCAATGTAAACTATCTAGACCAATACGGTAATACGATTAACGAGGATAACCATTTCTGGGTAGATTTACAATTTCAAGATGGAGAAAGCATCATAGGTGATGCAGATTTAACAGCAACATCTATTGGTGAATTTGATTCTGAACGACCAACATGTGAAGATACAAATGGTTGCTGGTATAACACATATAATGAAATACTAGATACTGAAGGAAACGTAATATTAACTCTAGAATCATCACAAATAATTTATCCTGGTGATGTTGTACCAAACTATATTGAAAGATATCAATTTGACGACACTGCCAGTCTTGAATATCAAAAAGTACATACTGAAAATGAAAAGGTATGTGAAAATGAAATAGGTTGTACAAACTCAATTGGTTTAGTAGATTATTCCTTAAATCAATGGGGACTATGGTTATGGCAAAATGAAATAGTTAGCCAAGGTGAAACCTTAATCAACAACATTGAAATAAACGAAACAAACTCTGCAATTTACGAGTACGAAAAAACAGTATCAGGCAATATTTGCGAGTTTGAAACATGTGATGAATATATTAATGTAAGAATTTTCGATACAAATGAAGAACTACTAGCAAATGACTATCAATACGTTGAAATACTTCAAGGCGAAACTATACCTTTACATTTAGATTATTACATCACTGATAGCACCTCAGTTACAATGGAGGATAACATTTGTACAACATCAAGTGGTTGTTACTCATATCACTCAACATTTGATGGTTACAATTTCTGGATTAATTATGAACAAGGTGAAGAAATGTATAATACTATTTCATTTGCTGTAACAGATAAACACGTTGTACTGTTTGAGCAATTAGAAAGAGATGTGTGTACAGATGTTAATGGATGTCACGAAGAAAACATTCAATATCAAATCATAAATGACGATAATGTTGTTTTATATGATTTCACTCAAAGTTCACATATTGAATATGGATATACAGCTCCATACTTAGTAACAGTAAATATAAACGATGTTACAATTCACAATCAAAAAGAATACAGTAATGAAGATCAAGTATGTTTAGATGAAGTGTGTTATCAACAGGTTGAATTTTGGCTGGAAAACGGACAAAATGATATTCACTTAGGATGGGGTACACTTCCACAACAAAATGGTGAAACATTAGTTTATCGAGTAACATTGCAAAATACTGCTCATATCTCTAGCGAGTCTAAAAATGTTTGTACATGGATTGACGGTTGTGATATGTATACTGATAATTACATAATTATCGATGAATTTGGCAATGAGTATCAAAACACAAATACAGACTGGTACAAGCAACATCTACCAGTACACTTCGAACAAGGTGAATATATACCAACAAATAATAACTTTGCAGCAACATTCACACTATCAAATATTCAATATCAAAAGCAAAGAATATCATCATGGGAATTCATGAATAATATCCATAATGTATCATACCTTGGTGAAAACTTATTCTTGATTGAAAATACTAATAATGATGATCAGAACAACTTTATCCTGCAATACAACGAGGAAACAAACCGTTATAAAGTAAACTACACTAATATTTCAAGTGTAAACGAAATAACTAAGTTTGGAGATTCGTTTATAGCAATCAATAACGATGAAACTGCAATAGTTGAGTTCACATTTAACGAACTAAAATCAACATTAGACTACTTACATTTTGATATAACAAACTTAACTGAAGGTTATCAAATTAATGGTGTAAATGACTTAATTATTGATTATGATGGAACTATTTATTTCAAAGGAATTGACAACTTCGTGCAAAATATTACAGGTACAATTCTAGAAGATGGAACTATTACTCTAGACACAGAAGTAGTTGAAAGAGAAATTATAAGAGTTAGACCTATTAACTAACCCCCTTATTCACTTCCCAAACAAAAAGGATTTGGTAATAACCAAGTCCTTTTTGTTTTATTTCTTTATAAAAATTAGATTTGGGATATATGCGATGAAAACAAGTAATACATAATAATTTAAAGCTGGAAAATAGGAATGACTTGTAATAATATCATTAGCATCGGTTATCTGAACGATATCAAAGCCTAGTGGTGATTCAACAAACTGATCACCGACAATATATATATTATCTTCATTATCAAGTAAAAACTCCCCTATTGGATCAGTCACAATTATCGTATCTCTACTTCTGTCATACTCTTCAGTACTTCTAAACACCTTATGAAAAACAACATTTTTGTCCTCATCATAAATGATTATCGCATCATTATCATCAATCAAAATAGTGTACTTGTCCCTTTCAACGATATCTTTAACATTGTAGTTATAATAATAAGTTACATTACTACTTCTAGTTATAGTTAGTGATAGATTATATGAATCAACTATTACACCATCCTTAACTCTGTATGCATATCCGTCTTTTTCAAGAAAATCGTACTTCTCATTAAAGGAAACTAATGTATACCCTTCTTCATCTATATATAATTTGTTTCTACCATAGTCATTATTGTAGGTAGTTATTAGATTATTAAAGATCCAATAATAATTCTTGTAAGAAGTTATTGAGTAATAATAAATTTCACCTTCTTTTGTAAAGACTCTAAAATTATCATTATCAATGAATACACGATCTTCATTAAGATTATATCTGTCTTCAAAAGGAACATCCTCTCCATCAATTACTTGATAAGCTTCGTTATCTTTAACAAAGTAAGTATAATACCCATCAATGATTACAGGAATAGTTTCATGAAAAACAACATCATAATCATACAATAATGTTGTTTCAGAATTACTAAAGCTGTATAGTTTATCATGGCCAATACTTTGGTCTTGAGGTGAGAAGTGTTCCTCATATATATACACACTATTCTCATATATATACATAAAACGCCATTCATTTATCCCGTTCTCAAAAACAAACTCATTAATTGTATTGCAGTCTCTATCAGTTACTCTAAATACATCTCTAGTGTTCTCGTCCTTATAATGATAATAGGTAAAATCAGCAACTTTTAAAACTTGTTCAACGTGCATATCAGAACAACCAGTTTCTGTCAATGAAATATAATTTGAGGCTATCAGCTGCTCATACTCACTACTACTATTTGTAAAAACTAGTGTAAAAATTAACAGCACTATTACACCCCATAATATATACATGTTCAAATTAATAATTCTCATTATAAAATGTAGGACATATATTGAAGCTAGGATTAAGCCAGCAATCACAATTTCTGTAAACAAGCTAACATTACTAATGACATTAAATGTAATTGTAAAAAGTAAATAGCTATAGCCGATTAGAGCGAAGCTAATAAATATTTCATTTTGGCTTTCTTCCGGTAACTCATAAGCCTTTAATACTTCTATAGTTAATGCAATAATAAAAAGTATAATATTGAACATTATTAGTAATAGGCTAATATCATCCTGATAGTAACTTAGAAATAGTATTAAAAAGGTTCCTGTAACGATAAGTAACATACGATGACATTGATAGAATATCTCTGCTTTGATTTCTTCATATTGTTGAGTTAATCTAGAATATCTTCTGCAACTGCTATATGTCATATATGCTGCTAAGATAATACTACCTATCAAAACAACTAGATAACCTCCCAAAACAGTTTCCGTTGGTTTAATTAATTCAGATATTATTACTAAACTAGTAAATATTGTAATATAAATAACAATATCCAATAAGGTTCTATAAGTATATAAATAAAAACCTTGTGTTTTTTTCAATGTTGAAATAGTGTTGTGATTTCTCACAACATCTTTTATAAATTTTCTCATTTTCTTCTCCTTTATTTATTAGTCAAATCAAAAAACGAGAAAATCAACATCTAGTTACACAAAGTTTCTTTCTAAGGTTACAATCATAAAAATTTTGTCCAAAATAGTATTCATTTTGAATCATATCAATATTTTCAACTCTAAAGGATACCTCAATTTTAAGATTCCTAATCATCATTGATAGTCTAACTATAAGGATATATCCGGAAAAAGCTGAATATAAAATTATCAATAAAGAACTAATAATAGCTGAGTACTCTAAATACATTGGATTATACGCAAAACTTATATTATTAGCTGAGACAATTTTAATCAAAAAAAGAAGCGAAAATGAAATAACTGAAAAACTTAAATATCTGCTATAAAAGAACTTCACTTTTTTCATTATCTCACCTCCTATTTACTACATATTTTATCATATATTATTATGTAAATACAATTGCATATTGAATCAACTTATTATAGTTTAGTAGCTAAACTTTATTTTTGCCTTACAATCGACTATAATTAAATTATGTATAAGGAGGGATTTCTATGACCGCGAGATTAAAGTTTGCTTTAATTGGATTCGCATCGGTAATTATCGGTGTAGCAGCTGGATATTTGATTATTACTCCTAATTTAGTACAAACAGAACAAGATGATTACATAAAAGAAGTTCAAATCCAGTATGAACAATATGACAACACACTTGGAAATTTCATAGATAATATTGATTACGGTATAACTGAATTGAGTAAGAATCCAAACATTTATGTTGATTCAAACGAATACACATCATTTTTGACTGCAAAAGATGATGCTTTTATTTTTGATCCAACTGAAAAAGAACAAGAGCTTATTGATTTATTTTTCATTTACATGAACTCAAGTGTAAATATCGATAGTGCTTATATCGGCTTTGCTGAGAGTAAAACTTTCATAAGATCAGAGCCAATTCAATTATCAAGTAATGTTGGTGAAGGTTTTAATTATGATCCAACAACACGTTCTTGGTACATCAACGCTCTTGAACAGCAAGGAGAAATCGCCTTTAACAACATCGATAAACACCCAACCGAGGAAGTGTACTACTCAACTATATCAAGAGCCATATATGATAATAATGATAACTTAGTAGGCGTAATTGGAGTCGATATTGAGTTAAGTAGTTTTGTTGATAATTTCATAGTATCTGCTTCTTTAGATGATGGTAATTATTATTATATTCAGGATGATAATGTTGTAACATTTTCAGATACAGGTGAAATCATTATTACAAAGGTATCTGATGTGTTTGACAACTTGGAAATTGAGGATATTAATCAAACAGGAATGTCACAGTTTGAGCAAACTGTTGACGATAAAAAAAGCTTAGTGATATCGTACTCTGTTACTGATACAAACATAATATTCTTGAACATTATTCCAATAAAGGACATTAGTTCTATTGCCTTAACAAGTGTAACTGAAGTTAGGAACTTGTTCATATTTATAACTTTGATACTACTTGTCATTTTACTTTTGGCGGCTAATCAAACAATTATTAAACCATTATTCAAACTAGAATCAACATTAAAAGAGTTTACTCTGAAAGAGGATATGGATTTTGTGTTCCCAGTAAAAGGAAATGATGAGTTTGCGCAAATAAACTCAACCTTGAATAACATGTTGAAAACAATAGATGAGAAAAATTACAACATGAGTGAAAGAATGAAAGAGTTAAGATGTCTTTATACCGTTGCAAAATCAGCTCGAAGAAGAGATACACTTGAAGATGTCTTCAAAGATACATTGGATGCAGTTATTAAAGGTTGGCAATATCCAGACATAACTTGTTCAAAAATAGAGTTTGAAGGAGAAACCTTTAAATCAAAAGACTTCATTGAAAGTAAGTGGCATCAGTCCGCAAATATAGTTTCCAATGATGTTGTAAGTGGTACTGTAAATGTATATTACAAAAAACAAATGCCTGAACTTGATGAAGGTCCCTTTATGAAAGAAGAAAGAGATTTAATAAATAGTATTGCTCAAACAATCAATATGGCTATCAAATCTAAAAACTTTCAGGATGGTTTGAGAAAACGTAATGAAAACTTTGAAACAGAGTTAAAACTACGAACAAAGGAATTGAAAGAAAGAGAGGAAAATCTCGATAGTATCTTTAACTCATCATTAGATGCAATTATGGTAGTAGATTTGGAAAGCGGAAAATATGTTGCCTCAAATAATGCAGCTTTAGAAATGTTTGAGATTGATAGTAATGAACTCGAAAATGTTAACTCAAAAGATTTAGCACCTGAGTATCAACCTAATGGAAAACTCTCCAGTGAAGTTGCTAAAGAAAACACAAAAATTACATTAGCTTCAAAAGGTTATAAGGTAGAATGGTTAGCCAGAACCTTAAAAGGAAGACTCTTTCCAGCACATTTATCTTTAAGTACAACCATGTTTCAAAATAGGCAAGCCATAAATGTAATCGTTAGAGATATTACTGAATCAAAAAAAATAGATAAGCAAGAAAAAGCGACAGTAAAGCTAATGAAAGATTTAATGTCAGTATCGACTATGGAAGAAAAACTCAAATTAATCACAATCACTATGAGTGAAATGTTTGATGCTGAGTTTTCAAGGATATGGATGATAGGTGATGGAAAATTATGCGAAAACTGTGCTCACCTTATTGGTGAAGAGGATAATTATGATTTCAAGAAAAAATTAGATTGTATCAATATTATGACAACAAAAAATGGGTATGAAAAATACATCCCAGAAATGGGATACATAGTTTTAGGTAAAACCACTATGGGTCGTGTTCTACAAGAGGAAATCAGTCCTTTCTACACAAATGATATTCGAAATGATAAAAGAATTAATGGTCGAGGTGATATGCCGGATGAACCATTAAAATCGTATGCAGTACAAGTTATTAGATATCCAAATGGTGAAGTTGCTGGTGTTTATGACATCTTTGGAACTAGTTTACTAACTGAATCAGACTATACAAGACTTTCATCTTTATCAAATATTACAGGGCAAGTCATCGCTGCGCAAGTTGCCAAACAGGAGATAGAGGAGGCAAAAATTATTGCAGAAAATGCTACAAAAGCCAAGTCAGATTTTCTTGCAAACATGTCTCACGAAATCAGAACGCCAATGAATGCAATAATTGGTTTAACTAATCTACTTGATAAAACTACTCTCAACAATAAACAGCAGGATTATGTTACAAAAACAAGTAGAGCTGCTAAAAACCTCTTAGGAATAATAAATGATATTCTAGATTTTTCAAAAATTGAAGCCGGAAAACTTGACATTGAAAGAATTGAGTTCAACCTAGATGAAACACTTGATAACATATCTAGTGTTGTTGGGCTAAAAGCTTTTGAGAATGGAATTGAGTTCATAATCGCAAAAAACTATACTTTACCAAACACCTTAATTGGAGATCCACTACGTATCGGACAAGTATTAACTAACCTTGCTAATAATGCTATAAAGTTTACATCTGATGGACAAGTATTACTTAGTATTGACGAAGTATCCTCACGAGAAAAATTTGTAACTCTCAAGTTTGAAGTAAAAGATACAGGTATTGGAATGACTGAGGAGCAAGTAAATAAACTCTTCAAAGCATTCTCTCAAGCAGATACTTCTACTACTCGTAAATATGGAGGGACAGGGTTAGGCTTAAGTATATCGAAAAACCTTGTTGAAAAAATGGGTGGCAACATTTACGTTTCAAGTGTTTATGGTAAAGGATCAACCTTCGGATTTGAAATTGAATTTGAACTAGGACAAAAAACAAAATTACGACGTATGGTAGTTCCTAAGGGAATTCAAAACATAAAAGCTCTAGTTGTTGATGATAACGAAGATGCACGTATTGTAGCAAAAACATACTTAGATGGTTTTGGTATCAAATCAATTCTAGCTGCTTCTGGAGAAGAAGCTCTGAAGAAAATCGATAAAACAATTAATCTCGTACTTCTGGACTGGAAAATGCCTGGACTAAATGGTACAGAAACTTGGATTGAAATGAAACAATTATTAGACTATACACCAAAAGTTATAATGGTTACTGCATACGGAAAAGATGCTGTACTTAAAACTGCTGAAGATGTAGGTATTAACGAAATTGTTATGAAGCCTGTTTCACAATCTCACTTATTTAACTCGATACTAAAAGTGTTTGGCGAAGAATTACATCAAGACATTAGTACTAGCAAAACTCAATCCTTTCAATTAAATGAACTTATCAAAGGCGCTTCTATCCTTGTAGCAGAGGATAATGAAATAAACCAACAAGTCGCAAAAGAGACGCTGGAAAACGAAGGTTTCTATGTCGATATAGCCGCAGATGGAAAAGAAGCCAGGGATATGGTTGTAGCAAATAACTATGACTTAATATTTATGGATCTTCAAATGCCAGTAATGAGTGGTTACGAAGCAAGTAGAGCAATTAGAGATTTAGGTAATGCCTATAAAGATATTCCAATAATTGCATTAAGTGCTGATGCAATGAGTGGAATCATTGAAAAAGTTAAGGATGCCGGAATGAATGATTTCGTTTCAAAACCAATAATCACTCAGGAACTATTTAAGGCACTAAATAATTGGGTAAAACCAAAATCCGGAAGAGTAACTAACCTGCAAAATGTTATAAACAGAAATATTATAGACTATAGTGTTTTAACCAGAATAGATTTCAAGGATGGTCTAAATAGGGTCGCAAATAATGAACTTATTTATCTTGATATCTTGAAAAAATATGTGGACAACTATAGAGACTTTCCACAAATTATTACTGAGAAACTTCAAAGTAAGGACACATCATTAGCTAGAGATTTACATACACTAAAAGGAGTAAGCGGCAATATAGGTGCAAAAGATACTCATTTGTTAGTAAAGCAAATTGAAAAAGCGTACAAAACTAATGGGAATAATATTAGTACAGAGAAAATCAATTTATTATCAGACTCCATTACTCTTGATGTAAAAGATATTGAACCTGTCTTAATTAATAAGATAGAAAGTAATAATGAAAAAAGGATTCTAAACTCTACACAATTATTGGAAAAACTAAAAGAACTTATTGAGCAACTAGATGATTACAGTACAGAAAGTGAGGAAACACTAGAAACATTAGCCGCTACTTTTGATAGTATGAACATTGAATATACTACTCTTAAAAATGATTTGGCTAATTACAACTATGATAGTGCTATTGATGAAGTAAAAGAAATTTTACAAAATATCAAAGGAGGAAAATAACAATGAAACAATCAGTTTTGATAGTAGACGATACGATTGAAAACATTGACATCCTCAAAGCTATATTAAGCGAAGATTACATAGTTAGAGCAGCCACAAGAGGTATTATAGCTTTAAAGATTGCCGAAAAAGTTAAGCCAGATATCATTTTGTTGGATATAATGATGCCTGAAATGGATGGTTATGAAGTTTGTGAGAGACTAAAATCAAATCCACTAACATCTCACATCCCAGTTATTTTTGTAACTGCAATGAGTGAGGATCAAAATGAGGCAAAAGGATTTGAAGTAGGAGCAGTTGATTATGTAACCAAACCAATAAATCCAATTATAGTAAAAGCCAGATTAAAAACTCATTTAGCCCTTTCAAATCAGCAGAAGGAGTTAGATAGAAAAGTCAGAGAAAAAACTAAGGAACTTCAAGACTCCCGAGTCGATTTAGTGCACAGACTAGGTCTAGCTGCTGAATTTAAGGATAATGAAACAGGATATCATGTAATTAGAGTGAGTAAGTACTCCAAAATCCTAGCTCGGGAATTTGGTCTTAGTGATCAAGAAATTGAACTTGTTGAACTAGCAGCTCCAATGCATGATGTAGGTAAAATAGGAATTGAGGATTCAATCCTTAAAAAACCAGGAAAACTAACAGATGATGAGTATAACAGAATGAAAGATCATACTAAGATTGGGTCTGAAATACTAGGTAGCCATACAGACAATCTTCTAAAAGCTGCGACAATAATGGCTGAACAGCATCACGAAAGATGGAATGGTACAGGTTATCCAAAAGGATTATCTGAACACGATATTCATCTATACGCAAGAATATGTGCCGTGGCTGATGTTTTTGATGCACTAACTAGTTATCGCCCTTACAAAGATGCATGGACATATGATGATGCTTTCGAGTTCATCCGCAGTCAAAGGGGTAAACACTTTGATCCAATTGTTGTTGATATGTTTGAACTTAATTACGATGAAATAAAAAAAGTATACGATAAATATAAAGACTAAAAAAAAACCTCTATGTAATCATAGAGGTTTTTTAATTATATTCAACATTCTCAATATTTAGTTTTATGTACTCAAACTCATAATCATCGTGTATCCAGATTGCTGATCCAACTGAAGGTAACAATAATCCATTATCCATTAATGTATATTCAGTTATTGGTGTTCTCCATGTAACTAATAAATTTTCTCCATCCTCAAGGCTATATCTGTCTTCACTAACGAAATTAATCATTTTTCCTTCTTCATCAAAAAATACAGTTGCTGTGACAGTTATATTGTTTTCTGTAAAAGATACATTAACAGTATAATCATCAACTTCAGTATATGTCAGTCTTGAATCTAACAATGACCCTGGTGCAAGTAAAAACATATCATTTAGAAATGTCACTGTCTCAGATTGATTCATATATGTACCATCTTCATCAACAATCTTAAAAACATCTAGCATCTTAATTTTCATTGATGCTTCTCCTGCTTCAAAATCATGAAGACCAGCTATTTTAATCCCTCGATATTTCATTTCCATATAAAACAATCTTGTTGTTGATTCAATATAACTTGTTTGATCAATTACAATATCATTAAAATTATCATCAACTTTAAGTTTCATAGCTCCAGTCATCTTAACAGTAATTTTTTGAGGTATTTCTGTACCAACTACACCTACATATAGTAGATAGTTTTTAATAGCTTTTGGTAATCCGTCTAAATCATCCTCAGTAATCAAAGTGCTATTTAATTCAACTTCATCATTAAAATACTTTACTTTATTTTGATATGTCCTATTAGTGAAGTTAAGTAAAGAGATTGAAGTAATAGTAATTATCCCAATAACTAAAAACCCTATTATATATAAAAATATTCTCATCACTTATTCCCCCTTTACCCTATCAAATATTTTTTCTAGACTATCGCGAACCACACGTAACTGCTCAGTAGTAATATCTGCGAATACATGTTTCATAGTCTTTATATCACGATTATCTCTATTTATGAAATAATCATTTGCCTTTTTTGTCAATGTTATTAATCTAGTTCGATGATCGTTTTCTTTTACTTTAATTTCAACAAAACCACCTTTTTCAAGTTTTAATGCCAATTGTTTAACATTTTGTCTACTAGAACCAAATACTTTAGCTATATTGCTGAAAGTTGGTTGTTCTTCGATATTACCTATTACTATCATCAAGTAGAACTGCTTTGCTGTTAAACTCTTCTCATTGAGGTCTTTATCAATGAATGTTTGTAATGAATTTGATACTTGAAATATTCTAAATAATAGTTCACGTTCAATATCATCTCTCATAAAATCATCTCCAATATGTAATATATTACCTTTTATACGTAATATATTACATATTTTATATTTTGTCAAGATAATTTCAAAAATTAATTATAAAATCCCACTACAATTTTATGACTTCCATTATAATCAACTACATCTCCAATTTTGATATCCATACTATAAAACTCTACTGCATCACTATTTAACATTATTTCGCTGCTTGATTGTGGTGTTGTTCCAAGAACATAATTATATTCTATATCAACAGTTGAAGTTCGATGATAGATTACTTTTGAACCAACTATATCAACGTTTGTTGATAGGATAGAATAGCTCCTAATATCATCTTTAGTATAACTTCTAGAATATGAACTTGTTTCTCCAGTTATTAAATTAGTAACATCTTTACTATATGAGTAACTATTAACTCTACCTTCCTCATCATATGAATTGTAGTAGTATTCTTTAACTTCATTATCTCCATCAATCGTTGTTTTATGTTCCCGAACTTGATGAACAAATGTTCCTGACATTGTTAAATAGTCTCTTGTATAGATATAACCAAACTCGTTGAACTCCCATATTTCAGTAATGTGGTACTCACTTGTACTGTTTATATATCTTTGATCCTGAACTTGTTTAATTATTTCTCCAGAATCACTAAAATCAGTTACAACGGTATTAATAAAGTGGTCATCAAAATATGTGTACGTTGTTTGATTTGGCTTAGTAATAGTATTGCTGTTATAATCATCATAAAAATCTTTAATCCATTGATCATCGTATATTGTGTCATTATCAACTTGGTTACTAATATCAAGTTGAATTTTTGTAATTAACTCTCTTAAATCCGTATCATTATCAACCAGATTACCAATACTAGCCTGCACTAGAGTTAACATATCCTGTAATTCAGTATCATCATAAATAGTATCATTATCAACGATATTTCCAATACTAATTTGCATTTGGGCTATTATATCGCGCAACTCTGTATCATCATATACTGATCCATTATTTTTAATTTCGGCTAGACTACTCTGCAATAGAGTTATTGAATCGCGAAGTTCTGTATCATCATATGATGAACCACTAATTTTACTTTCTAGATCTTTAACTAATGTCTCAAGAGCATTTGTATCTTTAACGATATTATCTAACTCAATAGCTAAACTATTAGAATCATTCTTCTGTAACTCTTCAAGTTGTGCCTTAATTAAATCAAGTTGCTCTTGTTGCAATTTGATTGTCTGTTCAAGGTTATCTGTTTGATTTAGGTTATCGGTTGTACAACCTGATAAACTTAATCCTAAAAATAAAAAAGATGTAAATATAAAAAATTTTTTCATGTAAGTATTCTCCTGTCTGTCTCTAATATCTGTAAAGTGTCAAAGTTGATTATACCATAATACATGTAACTATCTGCGTGATTTTTCGATAAAAAAAAGCAAGTGAACTTGCTTTTTTAGTTTCTTCATTGTTCAAAACGATCCTATAGATAATTCTTAGCTTGAGCTGTCCACATTTGATTGTATAGTTTATTATCTTTAATTAGTTTTTTATGGTGTCCTTTTTCCACTATTTCACCATCTTCAATTACTACAATCTCGTCACAAAATTTGCAACTACTCATACGATGAGAGATAAAGATAGATGTTTTATTATCAACTAAATCGTTAAATTTTTCATAAATTTCAGCTTCACTTTTTGGATCAAGTGCTGCCGTTGGTTCATCGAGAATAACAATTGGTGAATCTTTATATAACGCTCTTGAAATTGCTAGTTTTTGTGACTCACCACCAGATATTTCGACGCCATTCTTTTTAGATCTTTGATAAATCACTGTATCTATTCCTTCTGGCATCATATTTACTCGTTCAATCATTCCAGATTTTTCAAGTGTTTCATTAACCTTATCGCTATCTCCATCTAGTCCTGCAGATATATTATCTTTAATACTATATGAAAACAGTTTAAAGTCCTGGAATACAACTGAGAACATTTTATCGTAAGCTTCTTTAGTATATGAATCTAGAGGATGATTGTTAATATATATCGTTCCTTCTGTTGGTTCATATAGTCGACATAGTAGTTTTATTAATGTTGTTTTTCCTGCACCATTCATACCAACAATGGCAAGTTTTTTTCCACTTTCAATTTCTAGATTTATATTACTTAAGGTATACACCTCTGTATTAGGGTATTTGAATGATACACCTTTAAATGAAATTGAAATATTGTTTGTATCTAGTGTATTTATATCCCCATATTTCCTACTTGAATCAAGTTCTAGGTATGTAAAATAATTTTCAAGATAGTTATTGAATAAATGTACCTTTGAGTATCTTTCAACAATCAATGTTATTGCCTGAGATAGCAGTGTTATCGCAGCTACATATGCTACAACATTACCGATACTTATAAGACCATATATTGCTTTTAACCCAACAAACATATAGGCAATGAATGATAATGCCTTATTTCCAAATATCGTCAGTATCATTATTTTTGATTGATATACAGAGAAGTTTCGCCACCTTTCATCAGCTGCTGTACGAACCTCTTTCATCTTATTGAGAAAGATATCTTGAAGATGATAAAGTCTTACATCTTTCCCATACTTGTAGTTAGAACAAATTTGAAAGAAGTACTCAAACTTACGATTACCATCAATGTTATACATCATTATCTCATATGACTTCTCATTGTTTCTTTTCATAACGTATTTTGCTATAAATGTTGGAATAGTTAAAGCAAAGATTATGATCAATGTACTCCATGGATTATTAAGTATACTAACTACCATAGATGGATTAGAAACTTCTTTAATAGCTAGTAAGCCTGATAATAATATTATTGAGTAAATAACACTTAATATTGAGGAAAGCAGACCGGAAAGGACAAACTCACAATATCGTTTTGGTCCTCCATTTCCATTACAACCTTCTTCTGCCTTTTGAATCATCTGCATTGTTTTATTATCTTCGAGTAATCCAAAGTCCAGATTAAATGTTTTCTCAGCTATTTTTGTATCAAGATTATATTGCAACTCAACAGAGAATATACCGTTGTAATATTTCAAAATATGAGTAATAACCCCTAGCAGCAAGTTTATTCCAATCATTAGATAGGCATATGTTAGAATATGACTTTTACCAATTCCATCAACAATGCCATCAATAATTAGATATGAGAAGAAAATTGCAACATATGGAAATATAGAAGATACTATTGCCTGAAGAATAAAAACAATTAGATAACCTTTTGATGAATCTTTAACAACTTTTAAAACTCTTAAAGTTTTACGAAAATTATCCTTAAGATTAATATCACGCATGTTCAACATCCTCTCTATAGTATTTTGCCTGAATGTCAAATACTTCACGATACTTATTATTAAGTTCAATTAGTTTATCATGTGATCCTTCTTCCACTATTTTCCCATCTTCTAGAAATAATATTCGATCACAAAACTTTGTTGACGATAATCTATGTGAAATAAATATTGATGTATTTCCTTTAACAAGATTTTTATATTTAATGTACATCTCTGCTTCAGCAAGTGGGTCTAGTGAAGCTGTTGGTTCATCAAGGATTAAGACTGGTGCATTTTTATATAGCGATCTCGCTAACATTAACTTTTGTGTTTCTCCCCCACTTAACCTAATTCCATTTTCATCAAATATCTGTGTAATAAAAGTTTTCTCTTTATTTGTAAGACTTAAGATTTTATCTTTTAGTCCTGCTTTTTCGACTGCATCCCACATTTTCTCTTTATCAACATCTTTTGGCTCTTGACAAGTTATAATGTTTTCCAAAGAGAATGATAAAGGTTCTGAATCTTGAAAAACTACTGATAGCAACTTCATATAGTCATTCACATCAAACTCATTAATATCATGTCCGTTTATTCTTATAACTCCACTATCTGGCTTATAAAGACCACACAATAGTTTGATTATTGTTGTTTTCCCAGCACCATTACTTCCAACCAAAGCTATTTTTTCGCCAGCTTCTATATAGAAAGACAACTTATCAATTACCGGTGTTGGTGCTTCAGGATAAGTAAAGGTGACATTATCGAACTCAATTGTTATTGGTGTTGTCATATTTACTGACTGTGCTGTTATAGTTTGATTTTTTGTATCATCAATCTCTAAACATAATCTAAAATCATTTACTCTAACATTACTACCTCTAAGATTATTAGCTGATGTAGTGAAACCATTCAACCATAAAGAGAAACCTGTAACGATACCAATCAAAAATGTAAAGGTAGTTAAATCTATGTCACCATTAACTACTAAACCCAATAATACAATATAACCTGTCAAATCACGGATAAATAGAAAGACTGTATTTGATAAGTTTGCAAAGAGAAACTTCTTTTCTAGTCCAACAGTTTGATCTACACGACTTTTAGTCAATTGCACAAATAATTTACTAAACCAATCTCCAATTTTATATACTCTAATATCTTTTCCATAATTGGGATTTGTTGAATCCTTTGTCAAATAGTACTTCTCACGATAATTATCGTTCATATCACCACTGATTTCTCTCAAGTACAAATTGGCACGTTTCGTCAACAAAAAGTTGAATATTGTCATCACCAAAAGGATTAATAATACGACTGGTACATATGTTGCAATCAAAACACCATAAATAATCATTCCAACAATATAGACCAATATTTTAGGAGCCTGTTGCAACATTAGTTCAACGCCAAAATGATTACTTGCGATTGCTTCAAAAGCTTTAGATATTACACCTCTTCTATCTTTTGATTCAACATTTACGTAATCGGTCTTCAGTTGATGTTCAGCAATCCGATTCCAAAATGAAGTAATTCTAGTATAAGTATTCTCAGCACTTAATCTAGTTGATGACCAAAAACGTAAAACTTCAAGAAAAAAAGTTATTACTGTTGCAAGCAATATTATCATTAAATACATTTCAACATTTGTCTGATGAGTTAGTGTATAAACAAGAATTGTTGTAATTGCGATAGTACTCAACGGCACCAATAGCTCAGTAATAAAATTGACAATTAAATACAGTTTAATTCTTGGAAATTTCTTAAATGAAAACTTATAAACATAAAATATGTTACTAATTAATGAATGTTTCATAGATTACCCCTATCTATAATTTATATTTTTGGTATTGTGTTCTACACAGTACCTACAACTACACACTAGCACTCTTCTTGGTATTATGCAAGAAAATTCTAAAAAATAATTGCTTTTACGTAATTATGATTACTATGAAACAAAAAAAAGAAACAGCTAACTGTTTCTTTTAATTCATAAATTATGTTCTATTATAAATCTAACTCATCTAGTTTTTTATTGAATAATCTCTCTTTATCTAGATAGTACAAGATACCTGCAACAACGAATAAAACAAGTGTCAGGATACATTTACTAATTTGTGTTGCACTAAATAATTCTGATGATAAATTAACTAAAATGTGGAAAACAATTAATACAAGCATACTTCTATTACTTCGATAATATAGCCAGTTCATAATCACAGCTAATGGAATTATTCCAACAAAGAAGTTTAATGCATATATTGGATTCATTTCCCATAAACCTGCTTGATAAGATCCTTTTATAAAGAATACTGGTAAATGCCATAACGCCCATAGCAATCCAAAAATTAATGCTGACTTCAGTACGGTATTGTTTTTAGTTAATGCATCAACACCATATCCTCTCCACCCTAGTTCCTCAAGAAATGGTACAAGTGCAAGTATAATCATACTTAAAACTAATTCACCACTGAATACTTGAAGTTCCTCTGCAATTTGATATTGTTCAGCTGATTGCCCAAATACTAGTGAAATTGTAATTGATAATAAAATCATCACTGGCAAGAATAATAATGCAAATAGCCAATATCTCCCTTTTGCTCGTTTAAGACTAGTTAGTCTTGATCTAAAATCTTTTCTATACTCTTTGTTTTTATCCATGAACATAATGACTAGATATGCAATAAAAGGCCCCATATAGGCAATTAGTAAAGCTAAAATACTCTTTTCTCCAGTTGTATATGATTGGTAAATCAAAATTCCACCAAACACCCATGTTATTGCAAATGCCAAGATAAAATACAGTTTTGTTTTATAAATATATTCTTTCATAATTAATCCTCTTTTCTATGAGAGACCCTTTTTCATACCAAACACTTTGGTAAAAATATCTAGTAAAACTTCGGTTCTCTTTTTCTTTTCACTGTTATTCCAATGAAACAATCCGGAATCCAATAAAAATTGTGCTCCCGAAAGTATAAACTCCACTTTTTCAAGTGTATTGTCTACTTCAAAATCACCTTCAATAACCCCTTGATCAATAATGTCAGCAACAATAGGAGACAATCTTTTTACAGTCTCAACCATAGTTCTCTCTTGTAATGCTCTATTTGATGGTACATCAAAGTGTTTAGCTGTTTGTTCTATCTCATCATTACTAATTGTATCTCCAAAAAACAGTAATCTAATTTTGTCTATAGCTTTCATCTCTTTCATCTCAGCCAACTGTTTTGCTGAATCAATGATTTGATTTAAAGTCATTTCTACAATAGACTCAATTACATCTTCTTTTGATTTAAAGTAGTAGTAAAATGTACCTTTAGCAACATTCATGTAATTTGTTATATCAATAATTTTGGTATTGTCGTATCCCTTTTCATTAAATAATTTTTGCGCAGTAATTATTATTTCCTTTTTTCTTTCCTCTGGACTTTTACTTATTCTCATATTTCCACCCTTTCAGTAATTCAATCTGTATATAAGGAATAAAGAACTTGTCATTTTCCTTTGAAAACGTGTTTTCGACTCATGATTCAACTATATATTACCAGTTGACTGACCGTAAGTCAATATAATTTTTTAAATATTCTATAATCTATCTAGATTTTATTGACATCATTTCCTTATAAGGTAATAATATAAGCAAAGAAGTTTTGAGGAGGATAACATGGAAATTAAAAGATATGAAGGAACTGGAAGAATGAGCCGAGTTGTCGAACACAATAACACTTTATACCTATGTGGACAAACTGCAAAACTTGCCGGTCCTACGATTGAAGAGCAAACTGCTGGAACAATAAAAAAGATTGAAGAGTTATTAAATAAGTATAATTCATCTACAAAACACATTTTGTCTGTGACAATATATTTAAGAGATATGAGTTTATTTCAAGGAATGAACTCGGTATGGGATAAATTTGTAATCGACGGTTTTGAACCAGCTAGAGCTACTGTAGAAGCAAAAATGGCTAGCCCTGAAATACTTGTTGAAATGTCTGTTATAGCTGCAATCAAGTAATTGAACTAATCAATAAAAACCAAATCATGACGATTTGGTTTTTTTCTTTTTAAATTATATATAGGCCACCTTTTGCTTTTTTATAAGAAGATGTATAATAAAGGTAAGGTGCAAAATTTTTGATTTTTTGGGTTAATAATAAATTAAGGAGTTTATTATGGCAAAATCTCGCAGAAAAAAGAATGAGGAAACAAAAAGACGTTTTGAGGCAATAAAGGATTTAATGTCTACATTTGCAATGTCGACAGTTGCTGTTGTCGCTGCTGTTACTTTAATTCCAGCATCTCCAAAAGCAGAGATAATTAAAGCTGTTTCTTTAAGTGAGGAAATTGTATATCAGGTAAATGTCACTGATGAAGAAAATGCTTTGGAATTATCCTCACTAGCTGTTGTTTTAGAGAATCAGTTAGAGTTTTATGAACAACAACTTTCCTTAGGTGAACAGTCCGGGCATTTTGATAACTTAGAAACAGATACTCAATACCGGTTAAGTGTTTATGGTAATAAAGGCTTTGGACAAGAACGCCTTGATACTTTATTAATTACGACAAGAGCAAAGGTTGGTGGGACAATCCTATCAGTAAATCCTATTAATGATTTTCATGCAACAAGTTATCTAGTTGACGTATCTATTTATGATCCTGATATGAAGTACACATCAATCACTTTATATTATGGATATGCTAATGAACACGAGCCTGAGATAATATACTCATCAATAGACATTACTGAAACAAGGCAAGAAGTTGAAATATTCGACATTTTCACATCTGATGCTTTTCATATCTATTTAGAAGGCACAACCTCTGATGGAACTGAAACACTAGATGAAATATGGGTTACCCCACCATTCAATCTAAATGCTTCAATATACATGAACTTCATCAATAATAAGGAGATTGGTTTTTTTGTTTATAATGATATGAAATTAGATAGTATTAAGTATCAAATGAATATCTATAGGAATGACTTCCTTTTAGATACTAGATACACAACTGTATCTAGTAGTGATTTTGGTCACAATGAGTTTATTATAGATGAACTATTACCAAATACTACTTACTTGTTTGAATGTTTTGCGTATTACACCAATCCTCAAACATTGCGGGATGACAAAATACTAATTTACGAGAATGAACTAACTACTCTTGATGATTACACTTACACTTATACAATTGATAAACTAGATGAGTTTTATGAGGTAACAATAACTTTAATCGATCCGAATCATTACTTCCAACAAGTATTTTATGAAACTTACGATACAAGCAGTGATGATTCAATATTCTTAACAGGTGATACTTACTCGTTCGTTAATAACGGTAATGATAAGTCAGCCACATTCACAATTCAAGTTCCAACTACTTCTAAGTATAAAATTACAATCGGTATCAGAAATCAAACTGATACTTCAATAAGAGAAATCATTGATATCATTATTTTTGAATAGGGAGGAAATATAATGAAAGAGAAAATGAATAGCTTAGATTTTCACAAATGGATTGTTTTAGGAATTTTGATAATCTTTATCTTATTAGGTAGTCTCACTGGAATTTTGTTTCCAGGTACTGCATTTGCGAGTGTTATTGATAGTTCTATCGGTAAATTTTTTGATGTGATTGGTTTAATTAAAAATAATTATGTAAATATTCTTGAGAGTGTAGCAATTATATTATTTATTGGAATACTATTTTATGTGATTTCAGTAATAATAAATCTACTAACCAGAAATAACTCTAGAAGAGAAACAATTGGAATACTAATAACTTCAATTGCTAAATTTGGGTGCATGGTTATAGCTTTGGTACTAGTTCTATCTGCTTGGAATGTCCCAACACCAACTCTATTAGCTGGTGCAGGAATTGTTGGTTTAGCAGTATCTTTTGGTGCACAAGGATTACTTGAGGACGTTTTTGCTGGTTTATCTATTATATTTGAAAAGCAATTTGTTGTTGGTAACTTCGTTGAAGTAGATAACTTTAGAGGTGAAGTAATAGAAATTGGACCAAGAAATACTCGTATCAAAAACATTTACGGTAATATTCTGATTATGGCAAATTCAGATATCCGTGAAATCATTAATCTCTCAGAGGAGTTATCGTTTGCAATTTCAGATATCTCAATTGAGTATAGTGAGGATTTAAATAAGGTCGAAAAGATTATTAAAGAAAACCTTAAAACTATAGGTGAAAAGATTCCTCAAATTGTAGCTGGCCCAAAATATGATGGAGTTGATCAATTAGGTGACTCTGCAGTAATTGTCAGAGTAATTGCGCATTGTGAAGAAAAAGACAGAATTAATGTTAGACGATCATTAAATAAAGAACTCAAGCTTCTATTTGATGAAAACAATATAAATATACCTTTCCCACAACTTGTTATACATAAGATTGAGCAATAATAAAAATTGTTCACCGTTTCAAAAAAAATAATAAAACACCTCAATTACATAAATGTAGTTGAGGTGTTTTTTATTAACTAATTACTTAAACATAATGGTCGCATTTATTGCTTTTTTCCAAGAGGAATACAACTTATTTCTTTTGCTATCATCCATATTCGGATAGTATCTCAAATCAGAGTGTTTAAAAGATTGCAAATCATCTATACTCTGAAAGAAACCAGATTTCAATCCACTTATATAAGCTGCACCTAAAGCTGTTGTTTCATTAATAGTCGGTCTTTTAATTTCGGTGTTCAACATATCACTTTGAAATTGCATTAGAAAACCGTTCATTGAAGCTCCTCCATCCACTTTTAGATACTTAATATTAATCCCTGATTCCTCTGTCATAACGTTAATAATATCCTTTGTTTGATATGCCAAACTCTCAAGTGTAGCACGTGTAATATGAGCTTTATTTGTAGCTCTTGTTAAACCATACATTGCTCCTTTACACTCACTTTCCCAATAAGGTGTTCCTAACCCTACAAAGGAAGGTACAAATACTACGCCATAACTATCTTCTACACTTGTGGCTAAACTTTCAGAGTCTTTGGAATCTGGAAAAAACTCAAGACCATCTCGGAGCCATTGAATTGCACTTCCTGATATAAAGACACTCCCCTCAAGAGCATAATAAATTTCTCCATCTAAGCCAAAGGCAATAGTTGTTAATAAACCTTTATCAGATTTTACCAACTTTTTCCCAGTATTCATTAGCATAAAACACCCTGTCCCATACGTGTTTTTTACCTCTCCTTCGTTTAAACATAAATGTCCAAACAATGAAGCTTGTTGATCTCCAAGAATACCCGTAATTGGAACGTTTGTTCCAAAAAATGAATGTTCAATTGTATCCCCAAAATTTGCATTACTATCACATACTTCAGGTAATATACTCTCGTCAATCCCTAAAATATCTAGTATCTCTTTATCCCAGGAAAGAGTTTTAATGTTAAAGAGTAGTGTTCTTGAGGCATTTGTATAATCTGTCTTATGTGTTTTATGTCCTGATAGTTTATATAAAAGCCATGTATCAACAGTTCCAAACATCAAATTTCCATCTGACATCAAATCCTGTACACCTTCAACATTATCTAAAACCCATTTAATCTTAGTAGCGGAAAAATACGGATCTACAAGTAGTCCCGTTTTTTCTTTTATCATTTCTTCATAACCTTCGTTTTTTAACTTCTCGCAGATATAATTGCTTTGTTTACTCTGCCAAACAATTGCCTTGTAAACTGGAAGTCCGGTCCTACGATCCCAAAGGATTGTTGTTTCTCTCTGATTCGTGATACCAATTGATGCAATTTCATCAGGCATTACTTTTGCTTTTAATAGGCAATCTGCCATACAAGTTAATACCGATGTCCAAATATCGTATGCGTCTTGTTCGACATAATCATCCTGCTGATATATCATATTTATTTCCTTTTGGCTTTTTGAGACTATATCCCCTGATTGGTTAAATAGGATTGCTCTTGATGAAGTTGTTCCTTGATCAATTGATAAAATGTATTTTTTCATGTATGTCTCCTATATTTAAAATGTATTTGCTTATAGATTTTAATTCTAATATAATTAGAATGTGAATACGAAAGGACTGATTGTATGACTATAGATAATCAAAAAATAATCCCAGCAATATCGAACTACAAGGAACTTAATCTTTTTAAAAAATCAGACCTTGTATTTTGTATATTAGTTGATTTCCAACTAGCAGAACTAGAAGATATTGTTTTAGAACTTAAAGCACTAAAAAAGAAAGTTTTAATTCACATTGATATGTTAAAAGGTCTAGCCCCAAATGAATTTGGTGCGATATACCTTATACAGAATCTAAAAGTAGACGGAATTATCTCAACAAAACCTCAACCTTTAGTTCTTGCTAGAAAAAGAGGTGTAATTGCTATTCAGCGAATATTCTTAAAAGATTCATTCTCATTAGAAAAAAGTTTGTATATAGTCGATAAAGTTCAACCTAATTACTTAGAACTATTGCCTGCATTAAGTACATCAATCTTGACAAAAATCATCTCTAAAACGAATCTAAAAGTAATTTGTGGAGGATTAATACAATCCTTTGATGAAATTGAGCATTGTTTTAAAAATGGTGCGGTTGGTGTAACAACAAGTAACCCTAGCTTTTGGAACTTATAGCACTCATTTGAGTGCTTTTTTTTACATTGATCTAGATGCTACTATGTTTACTCCTGTATTTAGAACATTCTTAATAATAATCTCTCCTTTTTTAACAGGAGATTCTACTATAATATTGTCTAACTCCTTCATTATATCCATAACTAGTTTTTTGGAAATCTCTGAATCAGTTTTTACTGGTAAACGTGGATATATCCCTTCTTGAATTCGTACTGTTGAGGTTATTATACGAGTAGGATTAGTTAGTTCTTTTTTACCGTATGCTAACCCCCTTTTACATTGATTACCAGTTACTTCATAATTGTTTTTCTCATCAACTTCTAAATGACACCCCATTGGGCATACTATACAGATTAGTTTTACCATTATGCCACCTCGATTGTTATTGATTTGTATGGTTGTAGAATTTGTTTATTAAGGATAACTTTTTCCATTTCTGCTGGAGCTAGATGACGTTTTTTAATACGTTTTATCTCTCTATCATCACCTTTAACAATAAACTCAACACCTTTGAAAGTACCTGAAACTCGTAGAAACAATTCTAGATTATCAGTAATATTATCATGGTGAATTATTTGAGGAACGATATATGACACACCAACACCTGCAATCATAGAAGTTTTCGCAGATGTCTTAGAAACATCATCTCTTAGATATCGTGATACACTTTTTGCAGCTCTTCTACTTTCTTCTGTGACAAAATCTACTAAATCATGAACGTGTAGTACGTTACCACATGCAAAAATCCCTTCAATATTTGTTTGATAAGTCTCATCGACAATTGGTCCTTTAGTCTTATTATCTAATTGGATGCCTGCTTTTTCACTTAGCTCATTTTCTGGAATTAATCCAATTGAAAGTAGTAATGTATCAACATCGAACTCTTTTTCAGTTCCCTTAATTGGCTTGAAGTTATCAACTTCACTTATGACAATTTTCTCCAATTTTTCATCCCCAATTATTTCTGTTACAGTATGATTCAAGTAAAGGGGAATATCATAGTCCTCTAAACACTGTACTATATTACGATTTAGACCTCCCGAATATGGCATTACTTCAGCAACACCAAGTACCTCTGCTCCTTCCAAAGTCATTCTTCTAGCCATTATTAGACCAATATCTCCACTTCCCAGGATAAAGACTTTTTTACCAACTAGATATCCATCGATATTTAAATACTTTTGGGCTGCTCCTGCAGTTAGTACTCCCGAAGTTCTTTTTCCAGGAATGTTTATTGCCCCTCTGTTTCTTTCATAGCAACCCATTGTAAGAATAATTGCTTTGGCAGTTATCGTCGAAAATCCATCCTTAGGATTAACGTAATCTATATTTCGATTATTATAGATTGCTGTTACGACAGATTCCAGTTTATATTCAATTCCCAGCAATTTCAGTTCATCAACTAGTTTCTCAGCATATTCTGGTCCTGTTAGTTCTTCTTTGAACACCTTTAAACCAAAGCCATTATGAATACATTGAAGTAATATACCTCCCAGTTCATAGTCTCTTTCAATAATCAGAATATTTTTGATTCCTTGCTTATATAGTTCTATGGCAGCACTTAGACCAGCTGATCCACCACCAACAATAACAACGTCATATTTATTCATATTGCTCACCCTTTGTTCTAAACTTAAGAATATTAGAACCCTTTTTGTTATAATCTATTTCTGTTTTGGCTATTTTTCTCTCGTTAGCTAAAATTTTAAGGACTTCTGATTGACAAAAACCTCCTTGACATCTTCCAGCTCCAGGTCGAACTCTATTCTTAACACCAACAATCGTTGTTGCACCACAGTTTCTATTTATTGAATCAATAATCTCACCTTCAGTAATCTGTTCACATCTGCATACGATTTTCCCAAATCTTTTATCTTTTTTCACTAAGTCATTTTTATCCTTTTTAGATAGTTCATGTAATCGTATCACTTTTCTACGGTATTGATTATAGGTAGTGTTTGGATTTAAACTAACATAACTAGATACAAAACTTTCAACAACATACTTAGCAATAGCAGGAGCTGCAGTTAATCCTGGAGATTCAATACCTCCAACATTGATAAAGCCTTTTTTACTGCAATCATTTATTACAAAATCTTTAGTGTTTGAAGTTGCTCTCCCCCCAGCAAATGTTCTAATAACCTTTTGATATGGCACATTTTTGACACTTTTTATGGCTTCTTTTTTGATGTAATCTAAACCTGAATATGTTGTTTTGTCCATATCATTCATATCAACAAACTCACTAGTCGGTCCAATCAAAACATTTCCATGATATTGCGGAGTAATAATAACACCTTTTCCTTTGTCAGAAGGCACTCGATAAAGAACACTATTTACTTCAAAATGATTTTTGTCTAGAACATAGTATTCTCCTCTTCTAACTTTGATTTCATGGTTTGGTTCTTGGAATAGGTTATTCACTTTATCTGATGAAACACCTGTTGCATTAATAACTACTTTACTTTGATATAAATTATTTTGAGTTTTTACTTCAAAAAAATTGTTGTATGTAATTGTCTCAACAGTTTCATTCAAAACTAAGTTGACACCATTATCCATTGCATTTTCCATATTGGCATATGCAACTTCCCATGGAAATGTTACCGCAGTTGTTGGTAAATCAAGAGCTGCTATAACATCATCACCAATATTAGGCTCTCTTTTGACTATTTCTTCTCGTCCAATTATTTTTATTTCTTCTTTGGATAGCCCATTAATTTGTCCTCTTTCAAGTAGTGTTAATAACATTTTATAATCCTCTTGACTATTAGCAAGAACTAAGCCACCACATTTCGAAAAGGGAACATCAAGATCTTTGCACATTTTTTCATACATCTTATTTCCCTCATAGTTAAATTTCGCTTTAAGTGTTCCAGGAAGAGGATCATGTCCTGAATGGACGATAGCACTATTTGCCATCGTCGCTTTTGTAGCTACATCGTTTTCTTTTTCAATTACAAGAACATCTAGTTCATATTTAGATAGTTCTCTTGCTAGAGTTGTCCCTATAATTCCTGCCCCTATTACTATTACATCATTCATATTATTCCTCCTATAAAAAAGCAAAGAGAAAAAAACAAAATCTTTGCTTTTTTCTCTTCTCTCTTTTAAATTATTATATTGTCAAAAACCGAATGATACTACTCTCTTAGTCAATCTTCTTATGAAATGTATCATAAAACTTATTAATTATATCGATAAAATCATTATACGTGCTAATGAAGTTTTCATCTACAGAATCAACTAACTCAAATATTTCTTTAAATAGATTAGCATATATATATTTTTGATACTTATCATACACTTCTAATCCATATTTGGTAACTTTAATGAACTTTTCTTTTTGATTTGATGCTTTTTTATACTTTAAGACTAATTGCTTTTTTTCAAGTTTTGAGACACTCTTTGATATTGCTGCTTTGGTGTATCCCAAGCTTGTTGCTAAGTCACTAATTCTAATCTCTTTTTGTTCAATCACAATTTCTAAAACTTGAACTTCTGATAAAGATATCTTTTCACCACTTCCATAATCAACAGCTTTAGAGTAAATTGAAACGTAATTATTTGATAATTTAATGAATTTTTTTACAAACTCTTCTTTTCCTTCTAACCATTCCATATTTCAATTTTACATTTAAACCATAACAATGTCAAAGTTATTGGTGTTCTCCTCTCATCTAAAGTTTATCGCTAATCCAATCAATGCAATACTTGTATACTTCATCTTTACTTAACTCGTTAATGATTTCATGACGGAGCCCTGTGAAGATTTTTATTTCTGAATTTTTGTTCCCAGATTTCACAAATTTTTTGTGTATTCTCTTAACTTCATTACACTTAGTTCCTCCAACAGGGTCATTTTCTCCTGAAACGAATAGGATTGGAATATTCTTATCTGTCAATCTATAAGCCTTAGTAGAATTGACATATCTAATTCCCTTTAACATCTCATATATATATTCTGTTGTTGCAGTTACTCCACATAAAGGATCATTAATATATGCATCAACAACTGTGTCATCATGTGAAATGAAGTCAGATGCTGTTCTTGCATTTTTTATTTGATTATTAAGGGTTCCATATACCAGTTTATGAAGTTTCTCATCGCGATACTTTCTCCCGTTTTTATTCATTGATTTTTTTGCAAGTTTTATCCCCAAACTTAATAGTAATGGTCTCCCTCCACCAGTTCCACTTAGTATTACACCATCACAATAATTTTGATGTCTTACTAATAATTTGCGTGCTAACATTGTTCCCATACTATGGGCAAATAGGAACAGTTTTTTGTTAGGATAATTAGTTCTAATATGTGTTCCAACTTCTTCAATTTCTTCTATGCACATATCAAATCCGTTATCAAAGTCAGAAAAGTATGCTAAAGAACTCAAATCAGATATAGACTCCCCATGACCTCTAATATCATGTCCATAAACAATGAATCCTTGCGACACTAAGTAAGAAGCAAAATGATCATACCTTTTTATATGCTCGATTGAACCATGAACTAATTGAATAACTGCTTTAGCATTTTTCGCGTCCTCTGGTTTCCAGATATGACAAAATGTTTTCAATCCATCTGAACCCACTATTGTAAATGAAGAATTATACATAGAAACACCTCCTTTTTTTAGTTAACCAAGTTAACCTTCTTCTTATTGTAAACTAGGTTAACTAAAATTGCAAGGGTTTTCAAAAATCGGTTGATTAGAAAAAAAATTAGTTTTTTTTATGAATAATATATATTATTCAAGACTGTTCACTACATTTATCAAAAGTTCTACGCCTGTTAATGAAGCAACAATTTTTAAAGATTACTATTCTCAGATCAAAGTGATAAATAACGGCTTTACACGGTTGTTTACAGGGTGAGAATTATGATTTTGACCTTTCTTAGATAACCTGAAATTTTATCATTAAACTAAATTCTGTCCTTTTTCGACAGGAATAATGTTAGCCTTTTCAAATTGTATTTTTGTGATATACTAGTTGTAATTTTATATTACGATAGGGAGGATTTATGAAGATTCTAAAAAAAGTGTTTAAAAAAATTATGGTTGTTCTGATGGTGCTTGTGATATGCTTCGTTGGTTTCATTTCATTTATAATTATTGCCGATTATAAACCTGAACTTGTTGAAAACGGTGAAATCCTTAATAATTCTTCAACAGAAATTACGGGAGATACTTTTTCAATTACTACTTATAACATTGGATATGGTGGTCTTGATAAGGATCAAGATTTCTTTATGGATGGGGGAACGATGTCAAGATCTAGTAGTTATGAAAAAACTGAAGAGAATATGAATAGTTTTCTACAATTTATTGAGAATCAAAATTCAGATTTTTACTTACTTCAGGAAATCGATGTTAAAGCATTACGTAGTTTTGATATAGATCAGAGGGAAATGATAAGCGAGTATTTTCCGAATCACACATCAACATTTGCATATAATTTTAAGGCAAAATGGGTACCCGTACCTATTTTCAATCCAATTGGAAATGTTAATGCAGGGTTAATGAACTTATCTAAGTATACAACTTCTTCATCAACAAGATATCAATTGCCAGGTGTAGGACCATTTCCCCAAAGGTATGTTGATTTAGATAGATGTATTCTAGAAGATGTTTACACACTTGAAGATGGCAAGTCTCTATATGTACTTAATATTCATTTATCAGCATATGATAAGGGAGGTACTATAAGAACCCAACAAGTTGAGTTTTTAATAGATTACATTAATGAAATCTATAACGATGGTGAAAACTATATTGTGTTTGGTGGAGATTGGAACCATTTATTAGATAATTCGAGAATGACTGATGATTTACCTGAATGGGTGGCGATTCTACCAGATGAGTTATTTGATACAAACTTTCAATTAGTTTATGATACAACAGTTAGCACTGTAAGAAGTGATGATAAAGCATATGTTGAAGGTGAAAATTTTGAAACCGTAATAGATGGATTCCTAGTATCACCAAATATAACTATCCAATCTGTTGTAGGTCACGACTTAGGTTTTGAGAACTCAGATCACAATCCAGTAACTGTGGAAATCAAACTGAACTAAATAGCACAAATAAAAACAGAACTTGGTTCTGTTTTTTTATGATATGATCTCATGTGAATTATTTCTATTCGTATATTTCCTAAGGGAAATAACACTGCATGGTCAATATGAGAATCAAAAGAATTTCATATGTTTAGAAGTACTGTAACAAAAAATACAATTTCAATATGACAGTTAGGATTTTTTTGTACATTTACTCAATGTCAGGGTTGTTTATAATGAAGTTGGGTGATACTATGTATAAAAATATTAGTCTATTAGTTTTAGTTTTAGTAATCAGTATGCTTCTCTCATCATGTAGTGTAGTTGAAAATGGTGATAGGGAATTTCTTGAAATAATGAAGTCACTAAACCTTGTTGATTATCGTATCTCAAAACCGGAATTTGATGATATCTATGAAATTCTAGATTCCAATCAAAGTCATCAATCTCTTTGTCTCAATGATATGACAAAGGAATTTTTCATAAGATATCTTGATACTATTGATGAGTTCGGCTTATCATCTTTATCTTCAAATGAGATTGATACTTTAAAGAATGATATTCATGATTATTTCTCATATCCTTTTTATCCACAGATTATCATAAAAGCATATACTGTTAATAATAACTACAAACAATTAATTACATATAATGGTATAGACTTTGTTATATATAAGATTGAAGACTATAAATTTGTGATTGAATATAATTTGAAGACCGATACTTTCATTACTGTAGATACATATCAGGACATTATATATGTTGAGGATGTAGTATACTCAAACCATGAAAATATTATCAGTAACATAATAAATAATGAGTATGTAAGTAGTAATCTCATTAACATGTATTATGATAATGAGTATATTTACTACATTTACGATATTAATAATCAAACCCTTATTGAAATTTATAACTATTTAGATAATAAGTATTTTATTATGAACACTCATCTTACATCTAACGGCAAATATATTGTAGGTATTACAGATCAAAACGATTATCAGTTCTCCTTAGAAATTAAAGAGTTCACAGGAACTGCAACACAACTTCTCGACTATATAAAAGACAGTAACAACATAATCAATATATTCTCAGAAAAGGGTAATCTTTCATCTTACATTGAAATCATTTTTCAGAAATATGATGATATTCCTATTGTAATATTTGACTAATAAAAAAAACCGTATGTACGGTTTTTTTATTTACTTATTTTCTTTTTTCAGATAGTCTAGTCTAGTTAAAAGAGGAGGGTGGTCAAACTTAGTTAAAACAAATACCGGATGAGGATAAAGGTTCCCAAGATTCTGTTTAGCTGCTTTAACTAAAATCTCAGACATTTCTGGTCCATAGCCTAATTTTTTCGTATATAAATCAGCTTCTTTTTCATGTTTTCTAGAGATATAATTTGTGGCTATTTTAATGATTTTATTTAGAACCTCAAACATTATCATAAGTATTACAATACTCTGAACAAACTTTAAACTACTACTTGTTAGTTCGAAGTACTCGTTATTAAGTATTATGTAGAACATACCAAAATAGAATAACGTTAAGATTAAATCCTTAATCAAATCTTTAAGCATATGATTGTACTTTGAGTGTCCTACTTCATGAGCAATAACTGCAAGGATTTCTCTAGTACTAAATTTTTCCAGAAGATTATCAAACAGCATGACTCGTTTATTTTTACCAAAACCTGAGAAATAGGCATTGTATTTAGTTGTTTTAGCAGAAGCATTTAAGACGTTAATGTATTTAGGATTAAAGTTTTCTTTAGATGCCATGTTATAGATTTCATTCCTTAGATTTTCATCTTCTATTGGCGTCATTTTGAACATCAATGGCATAAATAGTATAACGAAATATATATTATAAAGAATCAGTAAAAAGGCAACAATAATATAACCAATAATCACGAACTTCTCATTTAGATTGTTATATATTAGCAGAAGTACTGAAGAGATAAACAATACAATAAACAATGTGATCAAAAAGTCTATTAATTGTTCTTTTAAGAACATTTTTTTTGTACTCTTATTGAAGTCAAATTTAGTCTCAATAATAAAAGTATCATAATACTCATATATTGATGATATTAACTGATATATCGTATAGATTATTCCTACAACAAATAATGTAATTAAGTATTGATTATCAAAGAATGATTTACCGATAATTTCAATTTTTGAATACAGAAAAATTACAAGAAAAGCAAAAAATAACTGTCTCGTAAATATGTAGAGTAATTTACCTTTTGATTTTTGAGTCTGATAGGATGTAAACTTATCATATTCATTTTTCTGATAGAACAATGAATCTTTCTGTTCCTTTTGATTTTTGTTGTTTTTCATTACCACTATCAAATCAAATAGAAATGAAATAGTAATAAGGATAACTAATACTATCTTCATAAATCTTCCTCCTACGCTTGTGAATGATTTTATATTGCTTATCTTATATTATACATTATCCATTCATTAAAAACACTACAACCTAATTTATGTGCCTTTTGAAGGAATATCGTATTTCATCAGGAATTATGGGTATATTTTTTGTCTTTTGCTATACTAATAAAAAAAGTTAGCAAGATTTGAAATGAACCCAATAAAGTAGAAACTAATAAAAAGGTTTCTACTTTTTGTTTCTTCTACGTTTGGTATTATAAAAAACCATCCAGTCACGCACTAACTGTATGTATTCATCTAAAGTCGTGATATTATGATTATAGAGAGTCTCTTTCTTCAAACTGGAGAAAAAGCTTTCTATTACTGCGTTGTCTTTTGGGTTGTGTGCGCGGCTATGCGAAACAATAATCCCATGAGATTCACAGATTATTTTATACTCGGTTGAAAGATACTGAGAACCACGATCTGAATGGAGGGCAAGTCCATTCAGATCTTTTGTTTTGTCTATTGCCTCTTTCAAGATATCTGTTACTAGTTCGTTTCTTTGATGATTATAGATCTTATAAGCTACCCATTTCCTTGTTTCTAAGTCTAAAATAACGCTTAAAAAAGCCTTTCTTCCATTTCTAACTATCTGTAATGTTGAGATATCTGTCACCCATCCTCTTTGCTCCCAGTTTCTTTTAAAGTAATCTTCTCTAGTTTCCTCTTCGTTTCTCTTTCTTGTATAATTTGGAACCAGTTTCTTAATATATTGGGAGACTACTCCAAACTTTCTCATGATCCTTGCTACGCGTTTGTGATTGATAACCATTCCTAATTCATCTCTAAGTTCATCAGTGATTCTTCTATATCCATAGGACTTGAAATTCTCATCAAACACTTCTTTGATAATCATATAGTCACTGTAATCAGGATCTATTGTATTTCTGTATTTGTAATATGTTGATTTGCTTATTTCTAGTACTTCACACATAATTTTGATTCGGTAAATTCCCCTGTGTTTCTCAATAAATGCTATTTTTTCTCTTGTTCTACCTCCTCCAAGGATTCTAAAAACTTTTTTAAGATTTCATACTTTTCCTTATAGTTGGTTTCCACATTTTGTTTAGGTCTTCCTTTGTCTTTCTCAATTAGGTTTTCATGTAGTTTGTATCTCCTGACCCATGTTTCCACTATCTTTCTACTAATACTATACTTCTCACCTAAATATCGACATGGTTTTCCTTCTTTGATGTGTTCCAGCGTAACTTTCATCATAAACTCTATAGAATACTTATTAAACTTTTGTCCTTTTTTTGCCGAAATAAAAACACCTCCATACTAATATTATAGTACACAGGTGTTTTATCCTTTTTATTAAGTGTCCACTAAATGGGGTTCACTTTAAATATGTCTCTTTTTTATTGTGTCCGTTTTAATCAAACATTATCTAAAGAGAGTTTTTTTATTATTTGAAAGCTTATTTATAAATTATTGTTTATAATTTTATCAAAGTGTGATATATTTAGAATTAGCGAAAAATACTAAAAAAAGGGAGTTGCATCATGAAACGTACAATACTTATATCAGGGTTACTTATTTTATTTGCATCATCAATTATTGGTTTTTTTGGATCACAGTTCTTTTCAGAACTTCAAGCTGAAGTATCTTCTTACGAGTTATATGACGATACTGAAATCACAGCTTCAATCAACAACTTAATTTCAACAATTAACAACTTAGAAACAACAGACACAACTGAGTTAGAGAATCAAATTGATTCTATTCAAGGGGTAATCGACTCTATTGAAGATGATGATGATTCAGTACTTGAAACAAAAGTAGCAAATCTAGAAGTTCTTGTACAAGAACTTAATACACTTATCACCTCTTTACAATCACAAATCAATTCAATCGAAACAGGAGGGTCTACAAACTCACCAATTTATGTTAGTACACAAGGTAGATATTTAGAGTTCAATGAAGTTGCTGATCAACTTTGTACAAAATATCTTAACTTTAATGATCCTATGATAGGTTGTTATTCAGGAGGTAGTAGTAGTTCATATTCTTTATATATTCAGGATAACAATAACACATTAACTAAAGAGGAAATCATGGCAAGAATCGCACTATTCTTCGACGAATTCTCTCAATATCATCAATATATACACAATATTGAAAAAATTGAATTAACATACTCATATTCAATCGGTGATGTTCACTATCGATATTACGTTGTTATGCCAACTGCATATCTAATCGCAGGTGAATTTCATTACTTAGATGTTTTACCATCAGATAACTGGAAAGAGAATAGATGTGTTAGTGAAGTATTCACTGAGGAGTTCATTGAAACACCTATAGTAATTGACAATGATTTATTCTCACAAACTTATAATAATTATATTACAAACAATACATTTGGAGGCAATATTCTAGTTCCAAAAAGTTAATAAAACAAAAACTCTCAGAAATGAGAGTTTTCTTTTTATTTAGTTATCGTACTTGCAATTTCTGATGCGATCATAAAATACTTTATTCTATCTTCTATTGTAAAACTACCTAATAACCTTTTATCCCACTTCGAAGAATCAAGATTATCAGCACTATAAATAAACGTGTATAGGTTTAGTCCTCTTAGATTAGATAAAGCCTGAACAGCACTTATTTCCATTTCAACAGAAATACAGCCTTGAGATTTCCTTTCATTGAAGATCTCTTTTGTTTCTCTATAAAATGCATCTGTTGTCCATGTATACCCTTTTACATATTCAACATTAAGAGTATCTAACACATTGGCAACAATAGATTCATTTGATACATCAATGAATTCAGAAGCTTCTTGATAATGATAACTCGTCCCTTCATCACGGTATGCCTTAATAGGAATAATTATTTTACCTTCAACAAGATTTTTATCTAGTACTCCACAAGTTCCATACATAATAATATTTTTGATACCCATCGCATACACAATTTCCTCAAGAATACCAACAGTAATAGGTGCTCCTATTGGTGACAAGTAAAAGAGAACTCCCTCATTGTCTACTAGTTCATATATTGCATTTTTACTATGAGCACTTCCAAATGTACGATCATGAATTACAGTAACTAGATTGTTATCAAGTAATCCTTGAAGAACTTTACTTTGAAAAGTCACAATGATTGTTTGATACTTTTTGTGATACTTCTCACTTACGTGTTGAGGTTTTAATATTTCCTCTGATTCTCGATATGAGTTTTCAATAGCCATGTTTACACCTTCTTATATTCTATTAGTTTTACATCTCCGTATAACTTAATATGATTATTTGAGGAAATCAGGATACCTTTATCTCCAATTCCATATACGTCTTTACCAGTTTCATTCATATACTTGTTAATTGATTCATTTTGAATATCAGTATTATCGTAATGTGCTTCTATTCCAAATCCAGATAGTAACCCTAATCCCTTTTCAATAGAATACATTTGATAATCCTTATCAGGAGAAATATGATATTGGTCCAATTGAATCATAGCACCAGCACTACAACCAATAACAACACCATTAAAACCTTTAATTGCCTGTAGTATATCTAGTGAAATAATCTTATCAAATAATCCGGTTGGCAGCCCACCTGGTAGGTAAATTATATCTACTTGATTCAAATGAGAAATTATCTGTGAACTCGAATCTTTGAAGTAATTGATAAAAATAATGCTTTCTTCTTTTATACCAAATGACATAAAGCAATCCGTTATCCCTTTATAGTATTTGCCTATTCCATTCTTATAATACAAGTCCCATTCATCTTTATTTGATATTTCTGTATCTCGATAACTTAGTGGAAGTACAAGAACTTTGTGATTTTTATTTATATACTTACTATATATGTCACAACACCATTCATCATCAATTCTAAAATCCATATTTAGAATATTTATCATATCACTTACCTCCACCTATTTTTTTACATAAATACACCGTCGTACAAAACTCCGTTTTTACAACATCCTCTAGTGACTCAAATAATTTCTCTAATTTTTCTGTTAAACTTTTTCTTTCATCATTTGCTAGACTCAAGTACGATGATTGAGAATAGAATCCTCGCACTGTTTTATCTCTACTTTGCTTTAAGTGCCATTTATGTGATAAATAATTTTCTACTTTGTAATGGCCACTCTCCTCAATATCCTTAAGTCCATTTTGAAGTTGAGTATTTATTTCATCATCCTTTGGTTTTAAAGAGAATGGTTTATTAGGATAACACTCAAATAACAATTTATATGCTCGATTAATTATCGGATTATTTGTTCCAACAGGGTTATTCCACATTAATACAAGATACCCATTATCATAAAGTAAATCACTAGTTTTCTGATACTTAATTTCAGGATCTAACCAATGAAAAGCAGTTGCACAATAAATTAGTTTATATTTAGTTCCCTTTTGAGCTTCCCAACTCTCAAAAGGAGAAACATCTACTGTAACATTCATATCATCACAGTTTTTTCTTAAGATTTCGGCAAGGTTACCACCAAGTTCAACAGCGTGAATCTTAAATTTTCTTTTACCAAACTTTTTTGTAGCTTGTCCAGTACCCGGAGCAATCTCTAGTAGATTATCGTTTGTGGTTACAGAAGTATTATCTATTATCCAATCAATTACGTAATCAGGATATGATGGTCTAACTTCATCATAAAGCTTAGCTGCAGTATTAAATGATTCTTTTGATTTCATAATAGTTTCACCTCTTTTTAGTTGATAAAAGAACTCTTTTTAAAATAATAACATCATTCACTTAAAAAATCATTTATTGATTAAAGAAAATGCAAATTCTACGTTTCATAGAATCACTCTATTCAAATTAGAGAGTTATGTAAATAAGTTTATCCTCCTAAATCAACAAGCATAATGTATAATATTCATAAGGAAGTGATTATTATGAGCAATATAAACTTAGAAAACAATCTTATACAATTAAGAAAAGATAAGGGATTAACTCAAAAGGAGTTAGCTTCAAAACTGAACTATTCTGATAAAGTGATAAGTAAATGGGAACGCGGAGAAAGTTATCCAAATCTTGAAGCTTTAACCGATATTTCCCAATTTTTTGGAATAAGTATGGATAGTCTAGTAAATAATCAATTAGAAACCGCGAGGGTAATCAAAAAAACAGAGGAGCTATCTGTTATGAAGACTGAAAGTCCCTCTTTTCTAAGATATCTGTTTATAGTTCCATTCATTGTATTTACACTACTCAATATGTTTACTGGAACAAACTTTATTGGACCTTCTATATCAATATTAGGATTCGCAATAATTATCTATAGTTTTATACTATCAAAAGCGACTTTTGAAACTACATACCAAGACATTGAAATAAAGGTAGTAAATCGAGCGTTTTCCACAAAAATATATGTCAATGATGATTTAATTATCGATGACAAATCTTTAAGTATTAAAGTAAATCCCCTAATAGAATGTGAATATAACAACAAAACAATAAAAGTAATATTCAATAACGTTATGTCAATTAAATGCAACATCTATATCGATTAGTCAGAATTGAGCGTATTAGATAAAAATAAAGCACCTAAATAGGTGCTTTTCTTATATCTTTCTTTTTAACTATTTTTTACTATTATAGAGGCAATAGGACTTCAGTAACAAAAACACCAGGTTCATTCTGACGATTAATATAACCATCATACTTTTCCACAATATTGTTTATTCTTTTTAGTCCATGACCGTGATTACCTCTTTTTGTTGTAATATACTCCTCATTTAGTTTTCTGATGACTTCATTTGTTGAATTAGAAACAGATATATATAACTGTTTCTTAAATATCCCAATATAAAGCCTTGTAAACTTGGGATTACTCCCTTTAACCTTTTCACATGCTTCTACTGCATTATCAATCAAATTACCAATCAAAACACAAAGATCAATATCAGATATTGTTAGTTCTTTTGGTACAACAGCTTTATAACTAATTTGAACGTTATTATTGATTGCAAGAGATAACTTTGAATTTAGAATAGCATCTAGGTTAATATTTCCAGATTCAACTAACTGATTAACATTATCTAAATCAATTTCCAACTCATTTAAATACTCATTTGCTTCCTTAATTTGATTCATCATCATATGAGCCTTGAGTTTTTGAAGATGATTATGATAATCGTGTCGCCAACTTCTCATTACAAAATAGATATTTCTTACTTCTTCAACTTGTTTATCGAGAATTTTATTTTGATATTCAGTTGCTGCTTCTTCATAAGACTTTCTGAGAAAGCTTTGGTTATTCGCAGTTAATAAGAATGTCAGCATTATTAAGAAACTTACAAATATTGCAATCTGTTCCTCAACATAACTAAGATAAAGAAGAAGACAAATAGATATTACAAAGATTAAAATAAAAATGATTGTTGGCCTATTCTCAAACTGTAGAAAGAAGGAAACAGAAAAAACATTAATAACAAGTAATGTAACAAGATTAGCGGATAAAATCATAAATCTGTTAAAAACAAAGAATAAAATTAATGATAATAATCCAATTGTGATAGCAAAAATTAACTTTTTCTTTATAGAAAACTCCTTTAACGTTAAAGTTCCATATGATATTACTATTAAGATCGGTATCAATATTATATAATCCATTATGCACCTCTTACTTTATGAAAATCAATAAATTTTTCATTCACAATCTTATATGAACTCCTACTTAAAGGAACACTGATTCCATCTGTTAATAAACACTCAGTCCTTGTAATTTTCTCAATGTGCTTCAAATTTACTATATAAGAACGATGTGTTCTAACAAACCCTGTATCTTGAAGGTCATCATAGAGTTCACTAATAGTGTATTTACAGTTAAACTCCTCTTCATCTAAATGAAATATAACATAATGTCCCATTGATTCTAAGTAAACAATATCATCATAATTAATCTTCTTCTTATCTCCATAAACTGATATTACTAAATATTTAGATTCCTTACCCTTATGAGCTTTAACATAATCAAGAAGTTCAAATACTTTCTTTTCCTTAATTGGTTTTAAAATATATCTAAGAGCTTGAACCTCATATCCTTCGTAAACATAATCAGCAATCCCTGATACAAAAGCAATAAATATATTTTTATCTGTCTGTCGTATTTTTTTTGCGAGTTCTATACCATTAATTTTACCCATTTGAATATCTAAAATAACCATATCATATGGATATGATTCCTCATTCTCAAAAAGCATTTCCTCAGCACTGTGATAAAAATGCATTTCTAGAGTAACATTGTGTTTATTACTCCACTTATTAAGAATAACCCTTAAATAATCTAGTTGGATTGAGTCGTCATCGACTAAACAGATACGCATATAAAAACCCCCAATCTATATTAAAACTCTAACACACAATAGATTTTGTTTCAAATAAGCAATACATATTATAAATAAGATTGTTGAATCAAAAAAAGCAAAATAAAATACCTGCCAAATATTTTGACAGGTATTTTATTATCTCTTCCCTAATCCGCTTATGTTAAATCAACTATGTAGCTGACTTATCAACTTTTGAATTAATTTCATACTCCTAGTGTGTTCATGTTTATTATTTATATATTGATTACTCATTATTTCCGAGTAGTTCTTTTCGTACCATTCAAGCAATCTATAAAGGATCATTATCAACTTCTCCTTATCTTTCGGGTATGATATCCCATCCAACAAAGCCGTATAGTTTCTTATAAAGTGTTCTCTAGTATAATCATTAATTGTATCTATTATTCCTTTCTTCTCTGCGAATAATATTTCTTCAATTTTCATTTCATACCTCCTAGTAACAAAATTATATATATTAAAAAAGTTTAATGACAAAATGTAGATAAATAATCTACTTTTTGTGCTTTCTTGGTTTAGCTTGTCTTAGATGTTATAATATTTCTAGGGTTATTCTCCTGGATTATCAACACAAGTATCATCGTTGCAACCGGGATCAGCAGAACTTTCATGCGATGACCCAACTAATACAATACTAAGTACAAAAGTAAGTATAACTAAACCTACTTTAAACTTTTTCATTAACCCTCCTTGATATCTGTTATCTACTTCTATTCTAGAGAGTTACTAATAAAGTTTTTAGGTCAGGTATGTCCGTTTTTTAGAAAAGGTGATTTTGCTATGGAGATAATGAAAAAATACGTTTTACATCTAGACTACTTAAGGAGACTAGAAAAAATCAAAACAGAGAAGTTTGTTGAAGGTGTTTGTTCTGACAGACAGTGGAGAAGATACTTAAATGGAAGCCATATAATACCGCAAACAAAGTTAACACTTATCTGTAATAAATTAGGAATAACAATGAGTGAGTTTGAAGTTTCATTTCTCAAAAGAGAAGAATCAACTAATAAAAACCTAATTCAATTTGAAAAGGCAATTAACAGTTTTGATACTAACAAAGCCAATGTAATTAAATCAAGTCTAGATATAACAAGCATGGATTCAAACGAGAAAAAATTTTATGAGTACTGCATGATTCTTTATGAACATATAATCAATAAAGCTGCAGATCATTATATAATTGACAAATACTCAAAACTCATTAATTTTCCTTTTAATAAAACAAAAACAATGTTCACATATCTTGAAGTATGTTGTCTAAATCGTATTGCTAAAATCGAAAGGAAATTCCAAAAATTCGATGCCCTAGAAGTCCTTTACGATATTCTATTGTCAGACAATAAAATATATCTTAGTTCAAACAACAGATATTATCTACCAACGATTTATCATACTGTCACTAAATCACTATGGTTTAAAGGGGATATTGATAATTCTCTACGAATGACTCAAAAAGGTATTTCCTATAGTCTCGGAATCTCAGATAATAAAACACTAGCTGGTCTTTACTACATTGAATCGTATATTCTAGATACAATGAACAGAAAAAATGAAGCCTATGAAGCTGCTAAAAAATGTATAGCAACTTGTATATCAAAAGGTGATTATAAAATGGTGAACTTTTACAATAAAATGTTCCTATCAGAGCAATCATATGAAATAGATATTATCAGAAAATAAAAAAAACAGGCCAGTTCTGTTTTTTATTTTTACGTATAAAACTCATAAGTACTAATGCACAAATTAAATATCCTCAAAGCAATATATGCTTTGAGGATATTCTTCCCTTTTTCCTTAATCCGCTTTGTAAAACCTTAATTCATTTTGTAACTCTTGAAGAAGTTTTCTTGTTTTTATATGTTCCTCTTTATTCATTACAAATCTACTATTAGTTATGGTTGTAAAGTTTTTGTTATACCATTCTAATAATCGATCAGTTATTTCTGTTATTCTTTCATAGTCTCTTGGTAACTGAAGATCCTGTAGTTGGTCTGAGTATGACAAAATATATTTCTCAACAGAGTAACTTCTTATTGTTGTTGAGATCCCCCTTACCTCAAGATTGAACATATCTTCAACTGTCATCATTTTCTCCTTTCATGAAAAAATTATCACACCAAAGAGTAGAACAATGTCTACTTTTTGTTTTTGATGTATTTCTAATATGTTATAATTATTCTGGACAGAAATCTGGTAATGGTTGTCCATCAGGTATTTCATCACATATTCCTGCATTAACGTCAGTATAATCAACTGTAGTTATGCTAAATGTGAATACCAGCAACAATACTAGAAATATCTTGACATATTTCTTCATATTTTATCCCCCTCTACTTTGATTCTAGGGGTTTGCAATATGAAAAAATAGGAACTATTGTTCCGTTTTGATTAGTAGGTGAAAAAAATGAAAGAATTATACCTAAAATACGCATATCACATTGATAGTCTTCGTGAAGAAGCTGGAATTAAAGTTCCTGATTTTTGTGAAGAGGTATGTGAACCTAGAACATACCGCTACTATATTAGCGGACAAAGAGTTATGTCTCAAAAGGCACTGAATGGCTTCTGTAAAAAGCTAGGATTTACTCCAGCTGAGTTCTACAGTTCATATAATCAATTTGATAAAGAGGAGTATCAAATTGTTGCACGTTTATACTATGCAATAAGAAAGAGTAATTTTTTAAAGGCAAGAAAAATCTTTATTCTTCTAGAGAATAGAAACTTCACTAATGTTTTAGCTGAGAGTATTTATGAATATTGTATAATTGAATATAATTATCGTAATGAAGTAATCACCAAAGATAGTGCTTACGATCGCTTCCGAACTCTAATTAACTACCCTAAATGTTTAGATAAGAAATCATTTACTATTCAAGAAACTTTAACTATTCAATCAATTGCAACCATTGAATATTCAATAAAAGAATATACTGCTTTAAACTTTTTAGAAAGATACTTAACTGATCCTAGTTATAGTTTTGTGTCTTCTGATCCAAAAGACATTCTACCTAATATTTACGCAACAGTTGCCTTCTACTTTGGAATGGATGAAAACTATCAAAAATGTCAAATAATATCTAAAAGAGGTATTGAGATTTGTGAGGGATATAACACTCTTTATGAACTTGATAAACTCTATTACTACTATTTATATAGTTGTTTCAAATTGAATAATGATGAATATAAGAAATACATTCCAAAATATCTTGCCGCAATCATTATCAAACATGATAAGGAATACCTAAAATCAAAATTAGAAATGCTTAGAAGAGATGGTATTGATAATCCTGAGCAATACTTTAGCGTCTAATAACAATACAGTTTATTAACAAAGAAAATCAAATATAAATAATGTAGAAAGAGGAAAACACAAAATGACTATTATCGGTATTGATTTACACAAACAGATGAGCTACTTAAAAGAATATACCAATTTTGACTTCTCTAAAATTGAGAAAATCGAGTTTATATCAAGTGATGAGAAGGGTTATAGAGTTCAAAACTTTAATAAAAGGTTTAAAGTATTCTATGGTAGTAAAAATGATATTTTTGCTGCTATAGGGTATATAATCAGTCATCTAGATAGCAACTCATATGATATCAAAAGACAAAAAACAATGGATAAACTTGGTTTTATGATTGATTGTGCTAGGAACGGAGTACCAAAAGTAGATACTTTGAAACAACAAGTATTAAATCTTTCATTAATGGGCTACACATATATTGGGCTGTACCTAGAAGATGTCTTTGAAATTGAAGATGAACCTTTTTTTGGTTATATGAGAGGAAGATATAATTCAGAGGAGATAGGTGATTTATTAGTTTTTTCAGAATTGTTTGGAATTGAAGTTACTCCATATATTCAAACATTAGCCCATTTGAACAATATTTTTAAACATGATGAATACCAATCAATTCTGGATATCAATAATATCCTACTTGTTGGTGAATCAAAAACATATGATTTAGTAGAAAAAATGATTGTTTCTGCAAAGGAAATGTTTCAAACTAACAACATCAATATTGGTATGGATGAAGCAATGATGTTAGGTTTAGGAAACTATCTTAAGAAATATGGATTCACAGATCGTATGAACATTATGATTACTCACCTAAATAAAGTAATGGATATCTGCAAAAAACATAATGTAAAAGCTTCAATGTGGGCAGATATGTTTTTCCGTTTAAGAGGAGCAGGATACTTATCACAAGAAGTAACATCATTTTCTGATATAAAAGCACTAATTCCAGATGACGTTGAATTACTATATTGGGATTATTACCACTTAGAAAAAAGTGATTATGATAGACAGTTTGAGTCACTTAAAACCCTAACAGATAATTATGGTTTTGGCGGTGCTGCCTGGAAGTGGATAGGATTCGCCCCACACAACAAATATAGCGAACGTACAATGAATCCAGCAATTGCATCTTCACTAGAACACGGCGTAAATCATTTTGTTGTAACTTCGTGGGGAGATAACGGGGCAGAAGCATCTATATTTTCAGTTTTACCAAGTCTATTTTACATCGCAGATAAGATCTACGACGATGAGCTTGGAAATAGAGATAGTTTTCTGACTGCACTTACAAACTATAGTTTAGATTCTTGGATGAATCTAGACACTTTGAATCAACCATATCCTTCTAAATTGGTTAAGTCAGTTAATCCGTCAAAATATTTATTATATGAGGATGTTTTATTAGGTGACACCTCAATAAAACTAAGTAAAGATTATAAAAAATACTATCAGATGATATCCCTTCACTTAGAACCATCTACTAAGATCCAATCTAGATACAGTTATATATTTAAAACACTCCATCAACTGTCACATATTTTGGAGTTGAAATCAACACTGGGTATTGAACTGTACGAAGCATATCATAAAAAAGATTTAACTACATTGAACACTATTCAAGAAGACATAATCCCTATGATTATTTCAAGAATCAAGCTTTTTTCAAGTACTTTTAAATCACAATGGTATCTAGAGAATAAACTTCAAGGTTTTGAGATTCAATCCTATCGATTAGGTGGTCTACAGGCAAGATTACTAGAAATCTCAGATATCATAAAGATGTATCTTGATAATGACTTAGATTCCATCAATATATTAGATGAAAAAATTCTAAATTTAGCTGATGAAAATGATCCTTTTAACGGTTGTACATATTATAATGTTGTTACTAAAGCTATAACATTTGGTACGATTTAGTTTACTCTAAATTTTAAGTTTAACTTAATAATAACTAATAAAAAAAAGATTGCTTCTATTTACGAAACAAACTTGTAAAGAGTTCTTTAAATATATTAAGATAAACAAAAAGCCCAATTCATTTTAAAACTGAATTGGGCTTTTATAATTGAGACAACAGTTCCGCCTTCCACTTAGTATTTTACATTTTTCTTTCATAAATACCATAATTGCCTAAAACATAAATATCCCTGATATAAACAAAACTATATAAACAAGTTTAGTAAAAAATGCTGGGTGTAATTTCTTATGTACAATATTCCCTAGAATCATACCAATAATGAAAAATGGTAACATCTTTAGAACGATAAAACCTAATTCTGAAGTATAAACGTCATTTAGTGCATACTTAGTAAGAATCACACTATTCAATGTCAGCCACAATGCACTCAATGTAGCCCTAAACTCACTTTTTCCCTTTAGTTTCTTAGATGCGTACACAATGACTAATGCTCCACCTGAACTAAATGCACCATGTATTATTCCCCCTAAAAACAAATATACATATAAGATATTTTCTTTAAAAGGACTATCTTTAACAACTATATTCTTATTACTATTTGAAGTGAATATATCATATAATCCTTTAATTGAAATACCAATCATTACTACACCTAGTAATTTTTTTAGTTGTTCTTCTGGCATATACTTGTAAAAGTACATTCCAATAGGTAATCCTAATAGTACAAATGATAGAATTTTGATAAATTCTTTAATGTTTAATTCCTTTCGATCAACCACAACAATAAATGCTGCAATAATCCACCCAAGTATAGTTAACATGGGTACTGTCATTTTTATGCCAATCAATACAATACTAAATGGTAAAGCTATTATAGTACATCCAAACCCTGTTATTCCTTCTAGAAGATGGGCTGATAATACAACTAGACCAAGTAATAATACTACTTCCAAACTCATAATATAACTCCTTAAGATGCGTTCAAATAAAAACCTTATAATATTTGTTAATTAATAATCTAGAAGGTCCTCCATAAATTGTTTGTAGTCTTTATTATTTATTAGTTTCTTTACTTTATCTTTATTTGATGAGTACTTTGAGAACAAATCACAAAGTATAAATAAATCCTTATCGCCATCTTTCTTTGTTTTGATTAAAAACAGAATTTCCACAATGCTTTTCTCCCAAAGAATTGGTTTTTCTAGAACTATTACAATACAGACTGATTTTCTACACAACTTATGTAGATCTTGAAGATTAACTACACGATTACCAATTTCATGTGCAATAAATGGATAATCGTATTCTTTTGTTTCATGTACGATATCTAAATCAGATAATGTTAAATAAATCTGTCTTAATATATCTTTTCTTGATTCTCCTGTTATACCTGTTACTAAATATGATTCATTAAAATACTTGTCTAAAGGTAAATCATACAAATCGCGTTTTTTAATGTATTCATCTATTTTTTCAATATATGATCCTTCATTTATTGATATTTTGTGTTTGAACTTCTTTGTTTTAATGTGATTACTAGATACTAATAAATCGATGTCATTTTCGTATAACTCCGCTTCTTTTTTACTATTAAAATTTAGTATTTTTGTATTAGGAAAATTTGTGTATAGTTCATTTTCATACATAATACTTTCTGATCTACTTTGTGAACTTATAAAACCAATTTTGAATTGTTCTTTCTTCTTAAGGTTGAAAAGTCCCATATTAAAGTAAAAAACCAAATATCCAAACTCATCCAATGGAATATCAACATTATAGAATTTTTCGATTATATATACAGCTGAAACTGTTACTTTAGTAGCATATAAATACTTCCTTAAACTCTCATGAATTACTGGGTTTCGAACAACTAGATTGTTACTGATTCTCTTTATCATTTGAGGTATATGAAGTTTCAAGTATTTTCTCAAAGTATAATCTTTTGATATATCAATATCGAAATTATTGTAAATCTCAAGAGTGATTTCATCAAGTAATGTATCTATATTTCTTTTGTCATCATTTACACTCTCTAAACTTATTATTCTTTTACTTTCAATATGAATGTAGATATATGTCGATTCCATCTGTGTTAAAACAATCCTAAACTCATCCTGTATAGCTTTAACTATTTCATCCACAGCTATCAATGTACTATAATTATCATTATCATTGATATATTTATCATCAAACTCAATATAAAACCCTTTACTATTTCGGACAATTTGAATATAAATATGGATTGCGATATTGTTATATGAGAAATCTGAAAGTACAATATCATGTGCCTTGGCAGCTTTTCGAATTATACTTTCTATTTTTATAACTTTTGCCTGAAAGGTACGAATTGCATCTTTATCGTATGTTGAATAATGTTCATCTAAAACTGATTCATTGTGAAAAATATACTCTGAAATACAGAGACGTTTATTTAACTCATCGCCCTCAATTTTGATTCCATAATTAGGTTTTGAGACTAAATTAAGTTGATATTTTTTGATAAGTCGCTTTACCTCTTTTATGTCGATATTGAGTGATGATTTACTAACGTACATTTCTTGTGCCAAATCATCATATTTTATATAGTTACCTTCTGTTAGTAACTTCTCAAGTATGTAAAAAACTCTCTTATAGTTATTAGAGCGAAACTTATCTATAACCCTTAGTTTTCTAGATGTATCAAGTTCCTTTAGATAATCTGAAAATTCAACATCTGCAACATCTAGAGTATATCCTTTTTTGCTACTTATGATGCCGCCTAACTTATTAATTGCAAGAATCTCTCTTATTTCCTTAATCTCGTACTTAACTGTTCTAATAGATACGTCTAAAATTAACGATAACGCTTGTGATGTTAAAGTTTGGTTTTTATATATACTATTAATTATGATAATTTGTCTACTTGTTAAATTATATTCTTTCACATTATCAACTCCTAATAAATAGTGCTATGCTCAGTTTTGAGCATAGCACCATTATAGCATATAACTAATTTTCTAAAGAATACCTAGTAAAGCTCCTAAAATACCTGTACCAATTGATACTAAAAGTAATGTTGTTGATTTTTTACCTTTTTTAAGTAGGTAGAACATAAATAAAGTGTACGCTAGTGGTAGCATTAATGGGAATATTTGATCTAGATATGTTTGTAGATTGAAGTCTACTTCTCCTATCTTAAATCCTAATACACTTTTCATTCTTACCATTGAAGCACTCATCGCCCCAATAACTGTTAGACCAACAATTGTAGCTCCTTTTGACAGTTTAGCGATAATTCCTGTTTCACTAACTGTGCTTATTAAGTTTGTACCAAACTTATATCCAAATAGTAATCCATACCATCTTATTAATAGATGTGGGATGTTGAAAATAATCAAGAATAATATTGGTCCAAGAATGTTTCCTTCTTGAGCTAATGAAATCCCAATACCAGCTGCTATAACTCTTAAAGTTCCCCAGAAAATTGAATCACCAATTCCTGATAAAGGCCCCATAAGTCCAACTTTTACATTGTTAATTGTGTTTTTATCAAACGTAGGATCCTCACTTGCCTTTTTCTCTAATGCAGCAGCAACACCTGTAACTGTTGGAGCTAAATGAGGAGTAATATTGAAAATTGCCAGATGTCTTTTTAAAGCTTCAGCACGTTCCTCTTTTGTTTTATAATATCTTTTTATAGCAGGCCATATACCAATTGCGTAACCAAGACTTTGTTGACGTTCATAGTTATATGATGCTTCTAATACAAATGAACCGTAAAATAGTTCTTTTAGCATTTTTTTCTCTTCTTTAGTAATTCTTACACTTTTACTCATCGAATAAGTCCTCCATTCCATCATTTGTAGAACCAGTTGCTGCCAATGGTGCTGGTGAACCACCAACTTCAGTAACAATTATAAACGCAATAACAACGGCCATAATTGTAATTGCAAGCATTGGTAATTGTAAGTATGCGACAAGCACAAATCCTGCTAAGAAGTATAATGTATTTCCTTTTTTCATCATTGGTTGTAATAATAAGGCAAACCCTACTGCAGGTAATAATCCTCCTGCAACTTTTAATCCATTCATAATTACTTCTGGAATGTTTGTAACGAATGCATCAACAGCACTTGAACCAAATGAGATAGCTGTTACACCGACAATGAAGTACAATACACATTGCATCAATAAACCACCAATATTTAAGGCTTTTAAACCTTTAATATTTGCATTTTCTGCTAGTTTTATAGCGTAATCCATAAACCAACTACGAACAATAAACACAACTACTTTAATTGATTGAGCTAATAGTGCAATTGGAATAGCTAAGGCTAACGCAACTTCTAATCCTTCTCCTGTAAGAATTGCAAATGCTGTACCAAGTGCTGATCCAAATAGTGGATCTGGTGGAACTGCTCCTCCAATTTGAATTGCCCCCATAAAGATAAGTTCTAAAGATGCCCCGATTGTTACACCGAGTGTAACATCTCCTAAACAAATACCGATTATTGATGATACTACGATTGGTCTAGCTACCATTGAAGTACCACTCATTTTTTCAATGAACCATACGACTGCTAATGTTAGACCTACTAAAATCGCTTCCAAATAAATCTCCTCCTGTTTTTTATTTTTTTATGTGTTATTTTTTTTAATCCTTTGCAACTAATGCTTCTTATCTATTTCTTAACTTGTATATTTAGAATTCAATTTTCTTTCTCAAAGACTTGAACTCCTTGACAGATTCTGATGGAACTTGTCTGACTTCCATTTCAATTGAAGATTGATCAATCTTATCTAAATAACTAATATCTTGTTTTGATACAAAAACCGCTTTTGAAAACAATACTTTTCCTTCTGCCTTTGCCATTCCACCAATATTAAGACATGGTCTTTCATCTATTAATTGATAAAGGTTATAAGCATCTTTTGGATTTCCAACAATAACGAAAACTTTTAAACTTTTTAGTTTATCGTTATTTAGAAGTTTAGCAGCTTCACTAATACTTCTTACTGCTAAACGAACCCCAGTAGGAGTTGCCATTTTAATAATTGATTTTCTAACATCATCATTCGCAACATCATCGCTTGCTATAACTATTGCATCATAAGATAAAGCCGCTCTCCAGCTATAAGCGATTTGTCCGTGTAACAATCTGTCATCAATTCTCATTTTTACAATCATTTTTCATACATCTCCTTTCTAAAGATCAAAATCATCTTCAAATTTTGATTCTAAACTAGGATTAACATACATAATAATTTTTTTTGATGATTCAACAACACTCATCATTTTTTCATCAGTAATATTATCCTCACTAAGTACCGCAATCTCCAATAGTAGCGGAAGATTTAACCCTGTAATAAGCTTAACTTTTGTCATATCAACCTTTGTCATGACTTTTTGATTAACACTACCTCCAAAGATATCAGATATTATAATCAACTTGTCAGAATTTAAATCTACAGTCTTCATATAATCGTCTAATTTACTTTCAAATGGAATATCATCAATATATGCACTTATTGTACTAACATGATTTTGTGGCCCCATAATAATTTCCAATGTGTTTTTGATACCTTCTGCTAACTTTCCGTGTGAAACTAATAATATCTTTATCATTTTAATCTCTCCATCTAATCTAATGATTTTGCAACATAATTATTGAGATTACTGTTTATTCTCTCATGTAAATCTCGGTTATTATCTGTTGCAATTCTGTACGACAATACTTGAAAAACTGTAACTATTTCTAAAGGGTAAAAATTATCACTTTTATACTCTACTGAAATATCGAAATCTCTTCTTGTCACATCTCCAATAACTATAGCATTTTTCCCAATTTCATTTGAAACAAAGTCAGAAATTTTTAGTGTTTTGTCACTATCCAGACCTTCTTTTGATATTAAGAAGTATCCTATTGAGTCATCAAAGACATTTTGTGGTCCATGTATTAGTTCTTCTATCTCAAATGATGATGTAAATATTGGTACCATCTCCATTAGTTTGATTGCAGCTTCCATCGCAACAGGATATAAATCTGCTCCTCCAGAAATTATATATTTATCATACTTGAGGACTGTTTCTTTGTTTAGGTTATACCAATCAGTTGTTATTTCCATAATTTTTTCGATATTGTTGACTGCCTTCATATAGTCTTTTAGGTAATAATCCACTTCATCTTTGGATAGTAAGTCTTTGTTTAACATGATTCCTAAATAAAGAAAAATCATAGACGCATAAGTGTTTGAGTATCCAATTGTCCTAAAAACATATGTCTCAATATCGGTTTTCATATCAATTGTCATTGATGATGCTTTAGCGATTGGAGATTCAACGTCTTCTGTAATTGAGATATTTAATAAACCTTTATTTTTTACAAGTTCAACTGAATTATATACTAATTTTGTTTTCCCACTTTGTGATATAAATACATACAGGGTTTCCTCATTCAATAATTCTTTATTATAGAAACTATAGAAATCATTTGGATACATAAGTTCTATTTGAATACCCAATAATTTTTCACCGAATATTTTTGTTGTAAAAGCAGCATTATAGGATGTTCCTGACGCTACAATTAGGATTTTTTTGATATTCCTATCCCCTATATATGACTTAACATTTTTATAAATATCTTCTTTATGAAAATATACTTTTCTGAGTTTATCTGGTATTTCCTCTATGCAATTCAACAGAGTCTTCATTGTTTCACCTCGTGTAATTTTGTCTTTTTGCAGTTTCTGTAACTCATTATAAGTACAAAAAAAAATCATCTCAACTTGTATTTTTGCACCATTAACGGTGCAATTTTTTCGACTCATTTTTGATTAGCTATTGAAAATGAAAAGGTTTTTACTTTTTTTATAGAAACTCCATATTATAGTTATGGCTTAACCAAAAGAAAAGAACGGAATTTAATCCCGTCCTCAAATTTTTATCAGTTTACTAGTTTCCTCTAATTAAGTTTACTATCAAAAACTCCAGTACTCCTAAAAAGTTTTAATACATCTAAAAATACCGAATATCATTATACATTAATTGATGTTCTAAAAAAAGATATTATGATATTTATCACATACTACTCTCTATCACTGTTATCCTGTAATGAAAATAAAAATCCCAAAATCTATTATTACAAAATACAGTATCATTAATATCGTCCATATTTTTACGGGATTACCATATGCTTTTTTTTCTAACTCATAAACAAACTCGTATGCTAGGCCATCAATTTTTTTCTCTAATTTTTTAGCCAAATCTCTGAAAAGTCTAATAGAAGCTCTTAATCTTTTCGCTATAAGAAGAAAGGCAGTATACAAAATAAACGTTAACAGAAATGCAACTCCTTCGTTTCCTTCTCCTTTAAGCATAACAATTGGATATGCTGAAATACTTATTGGAATCAATAGTTTACCAATATCCCACATTGTTTTCTCAAAGAATTGCTCTGATTGAACTGCTAATTTATATTGCACTAATACTCGTTCATATAGTTTATCTGACGGTATTTTCGAAAGCATCTCATCTATTTTTTTATCGGTATCTATCATTGTAGTTGTATTATCATTAGGAGTCTTGTCAAAAAATTTATCAATCACTAATACACTAATTATTGCTATTGTGTTACCTACTCCAAAAAAAACCGAATACCAAACTCCATATTTTAAATCACCAAAATGAAACTCTAATAAAAAGTATGAAAAAAGAATCGATAGAATAAAAATAATTATAAATCCAAAATATTTTATGTCTTTTAATGCCTCAATAAGATTTACCTTTAAACCCTTTGAACGCATATTCTCATCTTCTTTTTGCTCGCTAACATGATTATTACCTTGTTGATTCTCACTTTCATTTAAATCACTTTTAATATCTTTTTTCGCCAAATTCAACTTATCTTCATTTCTCATAATTCCCTCCTCCTATTCAACCCTCACAAAAAAATTTAAATATCTTTATTCTTATATGTATTTAAATCCATTATAACACAGTTACTGATATGATATAAAAATCAAGAAAGGTATCATTAAAATCCTCAAGATTAAATTTGCTACTTTATACAAAAAAGTTAGTAAACTTTTCAAAGTCAACTAACTTTATATTTATTAACATTAAGGACATATCAATAGTCCTTTATTTATATATTTTTTTAGGAAACAGTTTCATGTAAATACATTTTTAATCTTCAACATGTTCAACAACTATTTTGTTTAGTCCATTCTCATTATAGTAATAAGAATCTACTTCAATTACGTAATCACCAATTTCTAAATATGTTAATAAATTTTTATCGTCAAAACGATAGTAATTATACTTTTTATTATAATCAAGAATATTGTACATTGTAATATTTTGTGTGAAGCTACCTTGATACTCAACAAGATAAGTTCCTGCTTGTGTTATTTCTAAGTATATTTTTGAGACTTGATTATGATTTTCCCCAAATTCAAGCATTTCATAAGCTGTTCCTTCATTTGTGATATTTGTGATTTCCTCTATATCTGTAGTTTCTAACTCAATTGAATAATCACCATTGTCACTTCCTCTAGAACCCATCACAACTAAAACGTAATGTCCAGCTTTTAGTTTTGCGTATAATGAGTGGTTCTCCTTATATACAGAACTAAAAATCATTTCATCCATGTTTTCAAGTTTTCGAAGTGTACTAGTATATGCTGAACTATTAATAGGATAAATCGCAACTCCACCCATAAAATCAGAAATCATATCAATAAGATATATTCCTTCTTCATTAATATCTAAAAAGTGGTACATTCTATCTAAACTTTCGATTGTCCCAGATACAGTATTATTAGTAAAGGTATCACCAACTTTTATACTGCTTTTACTAAGTTCAACATAATAATCTCCGTAACTAAAGTCACGCCAATGAGTTAACTCTAAATGATAATCACCAGGTTCTAAGTACAAGTCTTTTGAACCATATAAATATAGTTCTTCATGAAACTCTGGTCTTGACTGAGATGATCCGTAAAGGTCTAGTTTCCCAATATAGTTCCAAAAATATCTTTGTGAAAAATTGTAAAACCCTTCTTCAACAATAGTGAAATTAATAGTTATAACTTCACCTGGATAATGAAATTCAGATAATTGAAACTCAGAATCTTCATTAATTGTTGTATTCTTTTGCTCGTAAATTAATAGTGAAAATTCTCCAATATCAGTAGACTTTAAAGTTACTTTTAACTTGTAATCACCGACAGTCAAATCTTCAACAATAGCAACAAATAGATCGTAATCATACTCTAATGCTGCGGCATCTCTAATAGTTTCGTTATTACTATTAATGAGTTTAACATTCTCAAGATAGTCTGATTCAATATTAATGATTATTTCAGCATCATTTTCAATACTAAAATCAAAAACATGTTGATTTTTACCATTTATTTTGTATGTATTCATTGAGTTTATTTCTAACTCATAATCCTCTACAGTACAAGCCGTAATAACTAAAGTAATTAATAAAACAACAACTATTTTTAAACTCTTCATAATATCACCTTATTATCTCGTATTTTATGAAACTATTTGTTATTAAAACCTTATAACCATAATGAAAAAAGTAATATCAAATCTGAAATATCATTTTTTCATTCCAAAGCATTTCATATAGAATTATACCATATAATATTGAAATATAATACCCTACAATGTTTGATAGGTTTTGGGATAAGCAAACTATATATCTCGATAATAGAGATTGAATTAGATATGTTTTGAACTACGGTAAGAAAAAAGGACTGATTGAACGTTTGATGGTTCCATAACTATGTACCACCCCATTACTTCTTGATAAAACTGTACTGCTTTATTAATATCTGGAACAGATAGTCCGATATGAGAAAAACTTCTTGGATATGTCATTATAATTCCTCCTTAATAAAAATTACAATCACATAATAAATGATTAGATTATGAATGTAAATCACTTACTTTTTTGTAAGTACTACTCATGTACAAGGATGTTATTCATCTGCCCATATTCTTTTGTGAAATCACAAAGCGTATCAATAATACTTTTTAACTCTCTTAACTGTGTATTTAACATTTTTTCAGTTATCTCAGGTATAGCTCTTCTAAGTAATGAGTATCTATTATCACCATACATTATATGCCACAATAATCTCATCTTCCATTTTCCACCTATTAAATCTATCGTTAACAAAAGTGAACAACTATATTCATCTTTCAACTTACTCATTAAATCACCTCAATCATGAAATTGTGTTACTTATACTTATATCATATTAGATTATTTCATTCATCAAAATTGCATTACTGATTTTTATATATAAGATAAAAGACACTAAATCATAGTGTCTTGTTTATTTACTTGACATAACTCTTATATTAGCGAGAAATGTTTTAGCATCAACTTAATTCAACACATCTCTTTTTTACATCATCTAAACTTATTGATATGTTGCATAAAAATCTCATAATTTTCCTCATAATCTTTATCAATATTATGTTTTCCTAACTCCTGGAGATATAAATCTGAGCCTTGTTGGAACTTATCATTAAAGTAACTTTTACTATATCCTGATGATAAGCCAAAAATATCAAGAGTTATTATTTCATCTAATATTTGTGTTTCTGAATTAAACTCTGTATGATAATCAAAATATGGATATTCACTATGATCAAACACAATAGATCCGTAATATTCATCTGATAATAATTCATCTCCATAATATAGTTGATACGTATTGTACTCATTTGGGATATCAATTTCTACTAATTTGTCCCAACCCAAAATCTCATACATATTAACTGTGAAATGATAAGGTGTATAACTAACAAGGTTTGTATCTCTTATATACTCGTAATATGCATTGGTACTATATCCTTCATCGTTTTCACTAACATCATATCTTTCTCCAGTTAAGCCATTAAAGATTGTTCCATAATCATGTTCTTTTAAAAACTGGACTCGAAAATAGGACTCGATATCACTTTCATCAAATCGTTGATAATCATCACTATCATATTCCCTAAATTTCGTGTACATATATTCTAACGATCCCTCTTCTGGATTATTAACGTCACAGTTGTTACAAACGTAAACTTCCTCGCTCTTTCCAGAAATCAACTTCGTATAAGACATACTTTCATAAGATGTCTCACTTACATCTGATATATGTAATGTCATCTCCATTACATCATCCCAACTTTCATTGGTATAAAAATGAAACACATAATGGTATAAAGTAGTGGTATTAATTGTGTACATAAACTCATAATACAACTCTTCATCATCTATAAAAAACTGTAAACCAGATTTTACTGTCTTACCATCATTTGTTTGAGAAGAATTATAGTATTCCACACCTTCTTTAATATCATCAAAAGATTCTTCGAGTACTATTCTTGATAAGGATAACTCATCCAAATAGTATAACTTAGAAAATCTCATAAATTGACGATCATCACTTAAACTATAATTATAGAACTCATGTTTGTATACTTCATCTTTATTAAACAATTGAGCATTTAAATATCCATCCTCAAACCACATTACTTCTTCTTGATACGGTCTTGGATAATAAAAATCAAGTTGCTCATTAGCTAAAGAAAGTTTCTTTGAATATACTTTATAGAACTCATCAAATGATTCCTCTGAAGTGTTCTCAAAAAAATCATTATCAAGTTGATTATTTGAACACCCAGATAAGCTTATAGCAATTATAAAGAGCTGTATTACTAAGATAGTCTTTTTCATGATGTATCCTCCTAAAAAATGCAATCCAAGAGAGGATTGCATTTTTCCCCTTTTAGGTTTATTAACTACATTATATCACAGTTAACTATTAATAACAGGCCAATTCATAACTGATAAAGAGAAGCATGAACTATATCTATTAGCAAATAAAAATGTATATGAAGAGAACAAATCATCTTTATCCTCAAAGGTTGGAATAGTTGTCATGCCCGATACCCCCTTTTTCCCTTGTAAAGATTTGTACTATTTATGAGTATAAAAACAAGCTATTTACACGTTTTTAAAGAAAGCAGTTTCATGATTGTAAATTTGCAACCATTACTTAGAAGTGTTATAATTTTAAAAAAATGGAGGTATTATTATGTTTTATTCAACGCGTTCTAACAGAACAGCAACAAGTTCTAAAGCGATATACAAAGGTCTTTCTGAAGACGGTGGATTATATGTATTCAACCAAATTAATTCAGATTTTTTCAACGAGACGTTATTGACCTTAACCTATCAGGAACTAGCGGAGACCTTGTTTTCAACCTTATTAGATGATTTTACAGATGAGGAAATCAAGGAAGTTGTAACCACCAGTTACAATGTTAATAACTTTCCAAATGCTATCGTTGAAATCGAACATTTTAATAACTATAGTTATTTGGAGTTGTTTCATGGTAATACTTTTGCTTTCAAAGATATGGCTTTAAGTGCTTTACCAAACCTATATAAGAAATCAAAGGAAATTCAAAAGGTATCTAAAAATACGATTATACTAACAGCTACCAGTGGTGACACCGGTAGTGCTGCGCTAAACGGATTCTCAAATTTGGATGACGTATATACGATTGTTTTGTATCCAACAAAAGGTGTAAGTGAGTTTCAAGAACTTCAAATGAATGCATATCAAAGTGATAGACATATTGTTTTAGCTGTAGATGGTAATTTTGACGACTGTCAAAACATTGTCAAAAAAATCTTTCAAACTGTTGAACCTTCAAATGTAAACTTAGGTTCAGCTAACTCAATTAATATAGGAAGAATTCTTCCACAAATAGTCTATTACCTATACTCTTATTTAGAGTTAGTTAAAGATAAAAAAATCACTTATGGCGAACCAATAAATATCACAGTTCCAACTGGAAACTTTGGTAATATCTATGCTGCATATATCGCAAAACAATTAGGAACACCAATTAACAAACTTATTATTGCTTCGAATAGCAATAATGTTTTATCTGACTTGTTCAACAAACATATCTATACAATAGATAGAACTCTACATCAAACTATTTCTCCTTCAATGGATATTTTGATTTCTAGTAATGTTGAACGATATCTATATGAACTTGAAGACAGAGATTCATCAAAAATAAAGGCAATAATGGATGAAATAGTAGTAAATGGATCTGTTAAGATTCCTAGTGTTAGTAATCAATCCGATTTCTATGCCTCTTATGCATCAGAACAGGAGACATATCAAGAAATAGCAAACACATTGAAAACGGATAATTATCTAATTGATCCTCATACTGCAGTTGCAAAAGTTGTTGCTGATAAATACTTTAAAAAAACTAATGATGATACACATATGTTAATTGTCTCAACTGCTAATCCATATAAATTCAGTGATGCAATAGTAACAGCTTTAAAACTAGAAACTTCTTTGTCATTGGCTGATAAATTTAGAAAAATTGAAGAAGTTTCGGGACGTAAAATTGATTCAAGAATGATTAGTGTTTTGAAATCAACAAACTCAAAGAAACAAGTATCTTTTGAAGATGCTTTAAAATATGTAATGAAAGTGATAGGTGATATTGATGATAAGAATTAGTACACCAGCTACCTCTGCAAATCTTAGTGTTGGATTTGATGCACTAGGTATTGCAATAGATATCTATAATGATTTCCTTTTTGAGGAATCAAAAACATTTCAAGTAAATGGATTTAACCCAAAATATAACAATAATAACAATTTAGTAATTTCTAGTTATACGGCATTTGCAAAAAAGTATGCTAAAGACATAATACCTGTAAAAGTGACATTGGAAAACGAAGATATTCCTATTTCCAGAGGATTAGGAAGCAGTGCAAGTTGCATCTTAGCTGGAGTCCTCGCAAGTAACTTAATCCATAACTTATATAAATCAATATTAGAATGTGCTTCTTTTGCTAGTGAACTTGAAGGCCATCCTGATAATATATTCTCATGTTCATTTGGACATTTAACTGCCTCATTTAAAGGTGATACAGGATATGTATATAAAACTTTCCCTATCAACAAGGATTATCGATTCACACTATTAGTCCCTGAAACAAAAGGTTCTACAGAAGATTTGAGAAATGCACTTAAAAAAGAAATCAAATTAGAAGATACCGTTTTTCATTTATCACGTATGATTCATGTTCCTCATGCTATTTCAGGTAATGATTTCTCATTGTTAAAAGAACTATTACAAGACAAGGTTCATGAACTTTATCGATTTCCATTTATACCAAGATATCAAGAATTACTTGAGTTGAGGAAAGATGATGATAAAATCGTTTGTATTAGTGGCTCTGGTTCTACGGTATTAATCATTTCAAAATCATCGATAAAAGATGATTTAAAGCACCTGTCATCAACTTTTGATATTAAAGAAGTTAATATTACAACTGGTGTGAAAGTTGAGGTGTTATCATGAATATTGCACTATTAGGATATGGTGTAGTTGGAAAAGGTGTCTATGATATTATTTCAAATGATCACCCAAATCTGAAGATAAAGTACATTGTTGAAAAAGATAAAGAAAAACTAGGTAATCTAAAACATCTAGCACCAACCTCATTTACAGATGTATTAGAAGATAATGAGATTGATGTAGTTATTGAATTAATTGGTGGTAAAACTGTAGCATATCAAATGATTAAAGAAGCACTTCTTCACAAAAAACACGTTGTTACTGCAAACAAGGCAGTAATTAGTGAATTTTTTGAAGAACTAACTACAATTGCGAAAAGCAATGATGTTTCTTTGCTTTTTGAAGCAAGTGTTGGTGGTGCAATTATTGTATTAGATCCTCTTTACAGAATTGCTGAAATAAATAAGATATCTGGAATTACTGGAATCATTAATGGTAGTACAAACTTCGTATTATCTAGTATATTTTTAGAGAACCAATCTTTAGAAGATGCTCTAAAAAAAGCATCTGATTTAGGATATATTGAAGCCAACTCAACTGATGATATGGATGGTTTTGATTTATTGCGAAAAATCAATATTTTGTCAATGATTTCATATCATACATACATTAAAGAAGAAGATATTGAGAGAACACCATTATCTTCAATTTCTAGTGATTTCATTAGTTATGTAAAAAGTCATAATTTAGCTATGAAATATATTGCCACATCAAAAGAACATTCTGGTAAAATATCTATTCATTTAGAGCCAGTCATCCTAGAAAAAGAAGCTTTCTATAATCAAATAAACTTTGAAGATAATATCATTTCTATCACTGGTGCGTATCATAAGAACCAATTATTTATTGGACAAGGAGCAGGTCGTTATCCTACTGCTTCTGCTGTTTTAAATGATATTCTAGTTATTGAGAAACAAGAAAAACGAGAACATAAGTTTAATTGCTTACTAGAAGTATCTAATGCTGAAACATATCGTTTCCTTATTCAAACAATTAATGGATTTAAAGTAGTTGAAAATAAAACAATAAATGAAGTGAAATCAATAAAAGATTTAGTATGTTTTGCAAGATTAGAAGGTGACATATTATGAGTGTAAATATTGCAATAGTAGGTGCTACAGGACTTGTAGGTAAAACATTTCTAAAAGTTCTTGAAGAGTATAATGTAGATATTGATGAACTGAAACTATTTGCCTCTCCTAGATCAAAAGGAAAAGCAATAACTTTTAGAGGAAAAAAATACAAAGTAGAAGTGATCGAGGAAGGCTCTTTTGATACCATTGATTATGCATTATTCAGTGCTGGTGGTGAGACTTCTTTGAAGTATGCTTCTCAAGCAGCAAGTGAAGGTGCAATTGTAATTGATAACTCAAGCGCATTTCGTATGGATAAAAATATTCCTTTAGTTGTCCCTGAAGTAAATTTAGAGGATGCTTATAACCAATCAATCATCGCAAATCCAAATTGCTCAACAATACAATGTATGTTACCTTTAAAAATTTTACAAGAAACATATGGTATTGAATCAATTGAATACAATACATATCAAGCAGTAAGTGGCTCGGGACAAAAAGGTGTTGACGATTTAGAGCGAACAAGGAATGGAGAAGACCCATCATTTTATCCATACAATATCAGTCAGACATGCATCCCTCAAATAGATGTCTTTTTAGAGGATGGTTATACTAAAGAGGAACATAAAATGATGAATGAAACTCGCAAAATTCTTCATAATGATTCTATTAAAATCAGCGCAACATGTGTCAGAGTACCAGTAACTCATTCTCATGCTGTAAGTATAAGAGTAACTTTAAACTCTTCACCATCTATTGAGGAACTAAAAAATAAATTCAAAAGTATCAAAGGATTACAACTTGTTGATAATCCAAAGGAAAATATATATCCCCTAAGCACATTATCTAACGATACAGATGATATCTACATTGGACGTATCAGACAGGATAAAATAAACCCTAAATCTTACCTTTTATATGTTGTAGCTGACAACATTAGAAAAGGAGCTGCAAGTAATGCAGTCCAAATTATGTTAGGAGTGATGACAAATGAAAGTAGCTAAATTTGGTGGAAGCAGTGTTGCCAACGTAACACAATTAAAGAAAGTTAAACAAATCACTTTAAATGATATTGAACGTAATATTATTGTTGTTAGTGCTCCTGGTAAAGACGAAGAACATCCTACTAAGATTACGGATTTACTATTCTTGTTACATGCCCATATAGAGTATGGAGTTGATTACAATTTTATTCTTAACTCCATATATGAAAGATACATGTTATTAGTAGAAGGCTTATCCTTATCAGGAAACTTTAAAAAACATTTCGAACTTTTCAAAAATGATTTAACAAAAGGAATCGGAAAAGACTATATTGTAAGTAGAGGAGAATACTTCAGTGCATTAATCATTAGTGAGTATCTCGGATATAGATTTATTGATGCATTGGATGTCATCTCAATGAAATATGATGGAACAATTGATTACAATAAAACAGAAAAAAACCTTTCTTCAATACTAAATCAATATCCCAACATAGTTGTACCAGGATATTATGCTTCTACACCAGATAATCAAGTAAGATTATTTGGAAGAGGTGGTTCAGATTTAACTGGTAGTATTCTTGCAAGAACAGCTAAGGCTAACCTTTATGAGAACTGGACTGATGTTAGTGGTATTTATGTCGCAGATCCAAGAATCATTAGTAATCCTAAACGTATCAGTACGATTACTTTCAGTGAATTAAGAGAACTATCTTTTAGAGGAGCTAGAGTCTTACAACAGGAATCTGTTATTCCTCTTGAGCAAATTGGTATCCCTATACATATTAAAAACACAAATGATCCGACATCAGATGGAACATTAATCTGTAATGATGTGAAAAACAGTAATGGAATTATTACGGGAATTTCCGGATTAAGAGACTTTACATCCCTTAATATCTCAAAAGATTCGGATACACAATTAACTACTGCATTAAGAGATGTATTTAACTTGTTTACTCGACATAAAATTAATATTAATCATATCCCAACAGGAATAGATACATTTAGTATTATTACGCAAACTGATGAACTTAAGAGTGTATACTTTGATTTCATTAATGACTTAAGAAGTATTGATGGAGTAATTAGTATTGAAGAGGAAGACAGTATTTCACTTATCGCAATTGTCGGAAGAAATATGGCATATACACCTGGTGTAGCAGGTAGGATATTTAGTACCCTAGGTAATAAAGGAATCAATATCAAAGTTATTGCTCAAGCATCAAAAGAAATCAGCATTATTATTGGTGTCAAAAATGAGGATTATGAAGCTGCAATACTCTCGATTTATAATGAGTTCTATTAAAAAGCATCTTGGGATGCTTTTTTTATGTTCTTTTCCTCAAAGTAAGTAAAAGATGATACTAAACACATGTATTATTCATGTTTAGTATCATCTATTTTTTATACATTTGCAGAAAAATACTCTATTCTTGCGTATATATTCTTAAAATCTCTTGTTCTGCTTCACTATAATCCATAAAGGGATCAAAATAGTCATATAAATCTTCGTATGTAAAATCCAATGCTTGACTTACGAGGTTAAAATCTATACCCGTGTCTAAACCATAATCAGTTAATGAAAACAAGTTTTCAGTTAATATTCCAACAATAGGTTTATCAACATAAACTTTATGTTCTCTAATTATACTAAGCTCCAAGTTAGGACCTATACTTTGATTATCATTATAAAGAGCATATATGTCATTCTCTATATCAACAGGTACAATTTTATCCCATCCATCCATTTGACGAATGTTTAGTCGAACTACTTCATTATCAATTGCGTAATATAAATCGTTATCAATATACTTATAATAGTTATAATTGTTTGTACATTCTATACACTGATATATATCATCTTTTTCCATCGAATACTTAACCATAGTAAGACTACTTTCTGTAGTATCTCCAATATATGAAACTTCTTCATAACCTATATCTTTAATGAAAGATTGATATTTTATATATTCATCTTTATCATAATTGATGATGTCACAGTTCCAATCATCAATTCTAGCATCTATCAGCGTGAGCATCTCACCTTCACGATATGTTTTGTATAGAATTGATCCTGTTGGTGAAACAAGATCAGTTAACTCGACTGTAATATGCACAATAAGACCAAATCTCTCTGTCTTTTTCAAATCTACATACATTGAGTCCCCATCCATGTAATATAGATATTCAATTTCAGTAGGAATAGAGTTTGTAAACTGAATTCTTTCACCCTCTTTTATGCTTAGATTTTCATCTACAGTTGTTAGATCTAATTTCAAAGTATTAACTAAGTTATCTAAACTTTCAAAGAGATCAGTATCAAAAATCCTCAAATCACTCGCATCCGCTTTATCCGTAAGTTCTGATCTTAATACTGGTTCTGAAAAGCCATGGTAGTAGTCCCATGAAGGTCCATCAAAATCATAGTTTTCTTCATCGTACTCCTTAAAAACACTTACGTAACTATCAATTAGTGCTTCGAGTTCTTCATAGGTATTACTTTTCTTGTTATCAAAATACTCATTTTCAAGTCTACCTGGGCAACTTACTAATGTGAATCCTATAATTATCAATATTGTGAGCGATAATACCTTTTTCATTACATTCCCTCCTCATCACATATATCAATAATATTATATCATAATAGTTTACCTCTATACAATTATCTAAAAGTGCACTTTTTCTATTCTAAATACTAATAAAGCCCAACTCATAGTGTACTGAGTTGAGCTCAAAATAATTAAAGAATCAAAATACATATATTACTATAGGTATAACTACTGTGCTTCACAAGTCTTTATTTTCTGATTAGCCCTTTTCATTATCCCTAAAACTTCAGCTTCAAATTCCTTTTCTTGTGGGAGAGGGATTTTTTCTAAACGACAATTACAAGTATGATGACGATACTTAATTGTTTCATCATGTTCATTTATTTTTAATCGATACTCATATGTATAGAAACAATTTCTATTATAGCGAATTGTCATTTCATACGTATTGTCAGAAATACAATAGAACTTCAACTCCGTAACAACACCTTCAAGGTAATGACTAACTAGTTTATCTATTTTTCTTAAATTAAATATAGAAATCACATCCTAACAAAAATAGTTTTCTAACTTTTATACTTCTGCAACCTGTATATATTTTTCAAATGTAGCAGCGTCTTTTATGTATTGTGGAAAAGATTCTCTATTCTTAAATAGTTTTGTTAGATGGAATAGAATCATATATCTTAGATACTCATCAGAATCATGTTTAAATAAATGATCGTAAATATCGTGATTTGAGTGCGTCAACAGTTTTATTAAGAATACTGAATCCTCCAAGCCTTTAAATCGAATAAGACAATGATCCTGTAACTCATATTTAATAAACTCAAACTCCCACTTTTTCTTTACTTTCCAATCAATTATGTTATTTATCTTAATGTCTCGTTCTTGGATTTCACATTTAAGAATAACAAATCGTACATGATTTTTACTACTTCCATATTTTCTTGAGATTATTTCCATAACGTCATCCCCTTCCAAAAGCCTCTTTCAATTTCATTATATAGAGCAAAAAAATCAAATTCAAGATTTTCAGTATTCTTTATATTTAGGCCATTTCTTATATAAATAACATTTAGGTATGTGGGTTAAATATTAAAAATTTAAATCACGTCTTGACAAAGCAGATAAAAAGAAATAGATTGGAACTAGAGGTGATTAGATGTATCGACTAAAAAAACTTCCCTATAAGAAAGACTTTCAATCGAAAGAGATATTTAAGTATCTAAGTGATGCAAATTTTAGTCTTGGCGAACTGAAAGGGTTACTTGAGTCTTCAACAAATCTTCCGATTCTTCTAAAATACATCGGTCTTTTTGAGGCGAAAATGTCTGCGGATATTGAAAATATTAACACTGATTACAAGTCCCTATTTCTAGATAGTATTGCCCTGAAGAAAACTAATAAGAACTCATCAATAGTTGTTAATCAACTGCGTGCTGTAAAAATAATTTATCGTGATTTACTCGAAAAGGATAAATTATTTATGGAGGATTTAAATCGCATTCAGGAACTAATTGTGTCAGACAACCCCGGTTTAAGAAAAGTCAGAGGACACAAAATATATAATAAAATAAATAATAAAGTGTTATATATCCCTCCTCAAAATAAAAACGCAATAGTTGATTATTACCAGAACCTAATTGATTACATAAATATGAAAGGTTCAAAATATGATCCCCTAATTAAAATGTCAATAATTTATTATCAGTTCAAATGTATAGAACCATACAAAGATGGGAATGGTCGTATTTGTAGAATCATCAGCATGATGGCACTCATAAAGTGTAAAAGATTAAAGTACCCAATTATCAATCTTAGTAAATATTTTTACACACACCGAGAGGAATACTTCTCATTACTAGAAAAATGTAATGATGATATTAATCACCTAGATGAATTCATCATATTTGTCCTAAAGGGAATTCATGAAACTTCAAACTATGCAATCACTTTAATTCACAAATTAAATAAACTTATAGGGAAAATAGATACTGAAATTAAAGAAATGTGTCCAACGATATATTCTCCTGATCTAGTTAAACATATATTTATGTATCCTTATACCAAAAATGAGCTAGTAAGAAACAATTTAAATTTATCTAGATCAACATCAACTAAACACCTGAAAATTCTAGTTAATCATGGATTCCTCGACTATATAAAATGGGGAAAAGAGGCAATCTATATTAACAAACCATTGGATAGTTTTTTACAAGGAATCTTAGAGTCTGAAAAAAATAGAACTGAGTAATCTCTATATATGAAGCATATGGAATAAAACTACTATCTTATCCATACAAAAACCTCCCTTACAGCAAAATGTATTGGAGGTTTTTTATTCTTTTATTTAGGATAACTTGAGAAATTCTGTCAAATTTTCTTATGTCTTTTCTACTATAGAGATAATTAATACTTGATAATTTAGTTTAAACTTCTAGATTATCAATAAAATCTTCTAGGATATCTTTCGTTAAGTTATTTCCTTTTAAACTAATTTATGACTGAACTCGATAACGTGGTCATTTCCCTAAGTATTTCTTCTACATACAAGGTCCATTCAAATACTAAGTTATTCTGTTAATACTATTCTTTTTAAAATTACATTTCAAGTTATATCTTCTATAATGCTCTAGCATATAACTTGAAATGCAAAAAGCTAAAAGCAGTATAATTCTTAATGGATTTCAAAGATGTTCGAGAAATTATAATTAGTAATACATAAAAATAAATCAAATAAAAAAGGGAAATAGATTTATACTTAAAAAACAAGGTTATACCTTTGAAATCGTACAAAAAATGAAGTAGAAAAATGATATAACCAACATCAAAAAAATTATGTATTAAATTACTAAAAAACTATAGTGGAGTTTCTTTTCTACCTACAATTTTTTTTGAATTTTTATTCCATTCATGGTATAATAAGGCTAACCTCAAAGGTTCAAGGAGATGGTAAGAATGTCGACGTATAATGAATTATTAATCCATATTGAAAGTATCTATCCAAGCTTAACAAAGACAGAAAAAAAAGTAGCGGATTACGTATTGGCATCAAAGGAAAAAGTACTGAATAAATCACTAAGTGATTTATCAAAAGTTTTATCTGTTGGGGAATCTACCTTGCTTCGTTTTTGTAAAAAAACTGGATACAAAGGATTCCCATCTTTTAAAGTAGCACTTGCTCAGAATTTAGCTTATATTCAATCCAATACTGATAAGAAAAAAAATGAAGATAATTTTGCTGAAGTTATTCGAAATAGTATTGTTAATCGTATTGAAGACACATACGATTTATTGATTCATTCAAATTTAGATAAAGCATTGGAAATCATTGCAAATGCAAGACATGTATTATCAATAGGTGTTGGTGGATCAGGAATTGCTGCTGAAACATGTAAAGAACGATTTTTACGTATTGGAAAAGTTACAGATGCTGCGATTGATCCTCACCGTCAGAGTATATTAGCTTCTGTTATGACCGAAGAAGATGTCTTAATTGTTTTTAGTGTTTCTGGAAATATTAAAGACATTATCCATACAACAGAAATAGCGAGAAAAAATAAGGTGAAAATTATCGTTATTACAAGTTATATTAAATCAGAAATCACCAAATTAGCAGATGTATTAATCCAAACTGGATCAAAAAAGAAATTTATTGAAGGTGGAACGCTTGTTGCAACTATCTCGCAATTATACATTATTGAATTACTCGTAACTGGAGTTGCACTACTAGATTACGCTGCAACACACGAATTACATGTTAAGACAGTGCTATCTCTAATGGATAAACAGTATGATGTAAAAACATTTAATGCATACTGGACAGGTGGTTTTGAAACAAAATAATGGAACAAAAAATATAGTAAACAAAAAACAGATAATCTGATGGGTTATCTGTTTTTTGATAGGGGGATTTCGCAATTATATATTATTTATTAGCTGTTTATATACGATATCATATGCTTGATGGGTTAAGTGAATCCCATCTGTTGTATATTCTAGTTTTAGATTACCATCATGGTTTACTAACTCTTCAGTCATATCAATCACTTGAATACCTTTTTTGCTCATTTCTGTTAGAAGTAACTGATTAAATGTGGCAATCCTGTTTTTATAGTAATAGGCAATTTTGCGATATCTTCTTTTTATTTTTGGTTCTTTTGATGTATTAATTGGAAACAAAGGTAATACAATGAGCTTAGTTGATTGCATTCTTGATACTAAGCTGTCTACAATCTTGATCAGGTTGTGTAATGTATCTTCTACATTGTTTGATTTGATAGACAAATCATTGGTCCCAATACAAAGAATAATCTTACTCGGATGAAGTGATATTACATCATTCAAACGATCCAGTACCTCATAAGTGAAGTTCCCACTAACTCCACGGTTGATGACTGGTAGATTTAAGAAGTACTCTGATACGTTAAACTGTTCTGTTATCGAATCTCCCAAAAAAACAATGGTATTTTTTACAGTAGTCTTGTTATGATGTTTGAACGCCATGTTTTTGGTATCAATTCTTATTCGCCTGTTTCTTTTTTGTTCTTGATAAGTAATAACGTTGTAGATTGTTGTTACTAAAATTAAAGTAACTACTACTGAATACAAGTAACACATATTGGTTACTTATCCATTAAGTGACAAGACACAAAATGTTCTTCATTGTTATACATGTATTTTTGTAATGTAGGTACTACGGTACTACATTTCTCGATTGCCTTAGGACATCTTGTATGGAACGGACATCCTGAAGGTGGATTTACCGGACTCGGCACATCTCCTTCTAGTACAATTCGTTTTTTCTTGGAGTCTAAATTTGCAACAGGAATTGCAGATAGTAAAGCTTCCGTGTATGGATGTAATGTATTTTGAAACAATTCCTCTGTTTTAGCTAACTCAACAATTTTTCCTAAGTACATAACCGCTATACGATCACTAATATACTCCACAACACTTAGGTCATGCGTAATGAAGAGATATGTTAATCCTTTTTCATCCTTCAACTTCTTAAGAAGTTTTAGTACTTGTGCTTGAATGGAAACATCCAAAGCACTTACTGCTTCATCGCATACAATTAATTCTGGATTAATACTCAATGCTCTGGCAATCCCTATACGTTGACGTTGCCCACCGCTAAACTCACTAGGATAACGATCCATATATTCTCTACGCATATTAACTGATTCGAGTAAATCTCCAATGATTTGACGTCTCTCTTTTTTGTTTTTTACTCCAAATCGTTTTAATGGATCTTGTAAAGAACCAAATACGGTAAAAGCTGGATTTAACGAAGATTGTGGATCCTGAAATACAATTTGGATTTTTTTTCTTGATTGATCCATTTCTTTTTTTGATAATTTGGTTAAATCTTTAATTTCACCATCAAAATTATATTCGTATGTTCCTTCTGTAATTGGAGTTAATTGAAGTATGGATTTACCAAAAGTAGTTTTTCCACAACCACTTTCTCCAACTAATCCAAGTGTTTCTCCACGGTATAACTCAAGGTTAATTCCATCCACTGCTTTTACATGTCCTGTTACTCGTTTGATGATACCTTCTTTGATTGGAAAATGAGTTTTAGCATTCTTTATACTTAGTAAAACTTCTTTTCTACTCATAGTTTCCAACCTCCTTATAATGAAAACATCGTACCATATGTGATGTTTCAATACTTGTTTCCTCAGGCACTTTAGTTTTACATTGTTCTGTTGCAAAATTACAACGAGGTTCAAACTGACATCCTTTTGGTCGATCATAAGGATCCGGTGTAACACCTCTAATTGGTTCAATTTCCTGATTTCGTCCCCTACCAAGAATTGGTATGGAACTTAACAACGCTTTTGTATATGGGTGTGATGGATTCCGTAATACCTCATCGACAGTACCAAACTCAATGATATTCCCCATATACATTACAGCTACATCATCTGCCATTTCAGTAACAACACCCATATCATGAGTAATCATCATTACTGCTGTATTATTTTTTTTCTTTAAACGATCCACTAAATCAAAGATTTGTGCTTGAATCGTAACATCTAGTGCAGTCGTTGGTTCATCTGCGATTAACACAGATGGTTCGCAGCTCATAGCCATAGCTATCATAGCACGTTGACGCATACCACCGGAATATTGATGAGGATATTCATCCACACGTTTTTCTGGCAATGGGATTCCCATTTCTCCAAGTAATTCGATTGCTCGTTTTCTCGCTTCTTTTTTGGTTACATTTTGATGAATCATAATTGCTTCCATCAATTGGAATCCTACTGTATAAACCGGATTTAAACTATTCATTGGGTCTTGGAAAATCATAGCGATATCCGATCCCCTTAATTTTCTCATTTCTCTACTATTTTTATGTAATGTTGCAATATTCGTTATTTTGTCATCACCATAATATAGGATTTCTCCTTCTTCTATACGACCAAGTTTTGGTAACAGTTGCATAATTGATGATGCAGTAACACTCTTTCCGCATCCACTCTCTCCAACTACACACAATGTTTTTCCTTTTTTAATGTTAAATGAAACACCATTAATTGCTCGATTACAGCGAGAATTTGTATAAAAATATGTTTTTAAGTTTTTTACTTCTAATACGATATCTTTCATCATCCACCTCTATCCTTGTTGAGCTGGATCTGTCGAATCTCTAAATCCATCTCCAACAAAATTGATACTTAGTATGAATAGTGAAATAACTGTACCAACTGGTATGTAAATCCACCAGTTATTTCGCAATACTGATAATTGCTTAGCAGCATTAATTGTATTCCCCCAAGTTGGTACGTTTAACGGTACACCTAATCCTAAGAAACTTAGTGCTGTTTCCTGGAGAATAAATCCTGCGGTCGTTAAGGTAACGTTAACCGCAATAGGACCTAGTGCATTCGGTAATATATGTTTAAATACAATCACAAGTGGAGATAATCCAAACGCTTTTAATGATTGTACATATTCTTCTTCTCTAAGACTGAGCATTTGTGCTCTTGTCATACGGTACATTCTCGTCCAACCAGTTAATATGAAAATCAATATCAAGTTCCATAAACTTTGTCCTAAGATAGTAACCAATAATAATACTAAAATAATTTGTGGAAACGCCATAAAGATTTCAGAAACTCTCATCATAATCTTATCAAATATTCCACCAACATAACCAGCATAACAACCCAGTGAGACACCAATAATAGCTGTTCCTATTGCACTACCTAGCCCAACTAGAATTGAAATTCTACCACCATATAATATAACAGCAAAGATATCTCTACCTACTTTATCTGTACCCAAAATGTGTGCTTTGGAAGGAGCTTGTAAGTAATTATCGATAGTTAGAGTGGTGCTTAAAGGATCGTATTGTGTAAAGAGTGGTGCAAAGATACACATGATCATAATAATCGTTAGGGTGATTGCGCCAAATACTGCAAGTCGGTTGTTTAAGAACTTTCGTACACTTCTTGATAACTTTGATTTCTTAACATTACCTGTTTCTTCCAAATATTTTAGTTTGTCCATTTTTCGATCTAAGCTTGTTTTCCTATTTTTAAACTTAGAGTATAATTCTTTTACTTTTTCCATTGTATTTTTCATCTTGTCACTCCTAACTTATCTTAACTCTAGGATCAAGTAATGCTGTAATGATATCAACAACAAAACTAGCCACAAGTACTAGAAATACAGTAAATAATGCCACAGTCATAACAATAGGAGTATTTTGACTGACAACAGAGTCTACAAATAGACTACCAATTCCAGGCCACTGGAATACAGATTCAATGATTACTGAACCACCAAATAATACCGGGATACGAAATCCAACTAAAATAACAACAGGAGTCATGGCTACACGTAATCCATGAAGCAAATTAACGCGCCATTCAGGCATTCCTTTACTTCTTGCTGTTTTAATAAAATCTTTATTCATTGAAGATAACATACTTGCTCTTGAATATCTCATTACACCAGCTGTTAATGAGATTCCTAAAATAATAGCAGGAGGAAGCAAGTACAATAAATGTTCAAAGAGTGGTTCATTCCCTCTCATGAGTTTTCCATTAATTGGAATATCCCAACCATATTTTAATACCATTAAAATAAGCAACATGCCAAAGAAAAACTGTGGGATGGATACTCCAATCATACCAGCTACTGTTAAAACATTATCTGAAACAGTTCCGCTTCTTTTGGCACTAACAACCCCTAAGAAACTTCCCAATAGTGTCGATATAAGAAGGGCAGCCATTGCGAGTTCTAACGTTCTCGGTAATCGAGCCATAATTAACTGTGATACTGGTAACCCACTAGCTAAACTATAACCAAAGTCACCTGTTACAGCATCTCCTAACCAATTAATGTATTTCACCATAAACGGATCATTCAGTCCTAGTTCCTCACGTAAACTTTCCAAATCCTCTGGTGAGATATTTGCCAATTGATCTGGCGGAACCATATAATCGACTGCATCTCCTGGCATAAGTTCAATACCACCGTATACAAGAAAACTAATCACTAAAAGCATTGGTACTAAAATGATTAATCTTCGAATTATGTACGCAAACATAAAAATCTTCCTTTCGTTACTTATACTACATTCATTTTATCACATAAATAATAGACAGCGAAATCAAAGTAGTTTGAGTTCGCTGTCTACTTATATCTATTTAGATTGTTCTGTTACTCAGCGTCTACAGTTGCTTCTACATCCCAATCAATAATTCTCCAGTCATAAACCCATTGGTCATTTCCAAAATCATTACCTTTACGATCTACATTGTTACTTTGGAACACATATAATTGTGTATAGTACAATGGTAAACATGGTAATTCTTCATTCATGTAATCAGCTAAATCATGGTATGCAGCCATTAAATCATCGACATCATTTGTATTTTGTGTCGCTTCAATTAATGCATCTAATTCTGTATCAGCAGGAGTATGTGAGTTGTTAGTTGAAGTTGAATGGAATCTTCCATAAAATTCATTTAATACAGATGCTCCAATTGCTCCATATAGAATATCCCATGTAACCGATGCCTCACCATCTACAGGAGGAGTCCAAGCTTGAGCTCCAACATCACCAGTTAGTAATCTAAACTCAGCAGTAATTCCAACTTCAGCTAATTGTGCTTGAATCGCAGTCATTAAGTCTACTGTTAGTTGATCAGTATAGTAATAAGCGATGTCTACTACATAATTTGAATCCCAGTTTGCTTCTGCTAATAATGATTGCGCCATTGTTTTGTTTAATTCATATTTTTCTAAACCAGTAGGTTTCCAAGGTCCATTTTCCGTTAAACTATCTGCTGAAATTGTTCTACCTTCTAATAACGTTGCATTTAGTGTTGCAACATCAACAGCGTATGCAACTGCTTGCCTAACTTTCAAGTTTGCCATAGGTGTACTTGTTTCACCTGGTTGTGGGAACTTGTTGAAGTAGAATAATCTTGTATAACGGATGTTTACTGGATTTACACTCATATGATTTAATGCTTCAATTCCAGAAACGTCAGCAGTTGATTTACTGAATGCATAATCCAATTGTCCTGATTCAGCATTTACAACTAAGTTAGGATCCGCATCTAAACTTGCAGTAACATGGATTTTATCAATGTTTCCAGTTCCAGTAGTATCCCAATAATCAGCAAATCTACTTAAGATACTAAATGTTCCTAAGTTAACTTCTTCCACTTCAAATGGTCCTGTTCCTACAGGCCATTGCCAGAACTCAGCTTGTTGTGCAACAAGTGGATCTGTGTTTTCCAACTTGTGTTTTGGAAGTGGAGGGAATTGTGCAAATGTAACCAATGCATCTGCATCTATTGTTTCAAACACAATTGTTAATGTGTTACCTGAAACAGTAATTCCTGAAATTTCAGAAGCTGTACCTGCAACGTATTCCTCAGCACCCTCTATTTTATTAATTGTTGTTGCAACTAGTGGGTTTAACCCAGGTACTTTAATCGCATATTCCAATGTGAATTTCACATCTTCACCAGTGAAATCTATACCATCATGCCATTTTACATCTTCTCTTAAGTTAAATGTTAATGTTAACCCATCAGCACTTAAACTGTATGATTCCGCTAACTGCCCTTTTTCAGGAGTAAGTGAAGCATCAGAGATAATTAATCTGTCAAATAAAACTTTGTTTGTAAACTGTAATCCAGGGTTTACAAATGTTGATTCAAAGAACTCTACAGGTCCTCTATTTGTGTAAAAAACATTCTCTCCATCCTCTTTTGATGATCCGCATCCAGCTAAACTAATTGCAAATACTGCAACCAATGCCAATAAAAATAATTTTTTCATAATTCCTCCTTTTTCTCTCTTCTTATTATTTCGTCTACAACCACTTAGTTGTAGTTGATTCCTTCATTAAATTGAATCTAAGAAACGAACACCTTCAATTTGAAATTCCTTTTGAAGTTGGATAAATTTCTCCTTTATTGCCTGTTCTTCTTCTTTGCTATATTTTGTGAATGGTCTACGAGTATATCCCCCATTAATTCCCATCCATTTTAACCCTAATTTGATAATTGCATAATAATCATATTTTAGAGCCAATGTGATGATTCGAATCGCGGTTTTTTGGTAACCTAGTGCCAATTGGTAGTTTCCTTCGTTCACATTGTTATAAATGTGAATGAACAACTCAGGAATCATATTGAAGAACGATCCAATAATTCCATCTGCACCATTCATCAATCCAGATAGACTCATTTCATCTGCACCAGAGTAAACAATAAAGTCTTCTCCCAATGCATCTTTTATCAGTACAATATCATGATGACTTAATGCAGTAAATTTAACTCCTTTAACATTTTCAATTGTTCCAAGTCTTGTAATGAAATCAACTGCCATTAATCCAGCCATCGGTACATTATATACAATCATAGGCAACATTGTTGCTTCACTGATTTCTTTGTAGTAATTAAATACCTGTTCTTCAGAAAATTTCCAGTAAAATGGAGGAACCGAACTAATTGCATCCGCACCAACTTGCTCACTATATTGTGCCAACTCAATTGAGTTTTTTGTCCCAATCATACCAACATGAGTAATAACCGGAATTCGTTTATCCACAGTATCCACTACTAACTTAATGTATCTTTTACGTTCTTCTTTATCCATCGTGAATCCTTCACCAGTACTCCCGGCAACGTAAACACCATTTACACCTTGTTCAATCAAAAAATTGATTGTTTCTTTTGTTCCTGCAACATCAATTTCACCATTTTTATCAAAAACGGTAATCAATGCTGGTATTACACCTTTGATTTCATTAATATTAAACATATTATTTTCTCCTATTCATTTCATCTACAAATCGTTTTGTTATTTCCCGAGGCCTAGTAATAGCTCCTCCAACAACAACTGCATATGCTCCAAGTTCAATCATTTTTTTTGCATGTTCGGGTTGATGAATACGACCTTCTGCAATAATTGGTACATCTGTATTTTTTGATAATTGTTCAACCAAATTGAAATTCGGACCACTACAAGAAATACTATTATCGGTATATCCACTTAATGTCGTTCCTATAAAATCGATATTTGATTTGCTGACACTCATTCCTTCTTGATAATTTGCAATGTCAGCCATTAGAATGCAATCTGGATACTTTTCCTTAATCTTATTCACAAACTCGTTTGGTGATAATCCATCTGGTCTTGTGCGAAATGTGCAATCAAGAGCTATGATGTCTGTACCACTAGCAACCAATTCATCAATTTCTTTCATTGTCACTGTAATATGTTGTTTGTATGGAGGGTATTGTTTTTTTATAATACCAATTACAGGCAAATCAACATGTTCTTTAATTTCTATAATATCGCGAATCGAGTTTGCACGTATTCCACTAGCTCCACTTTGTTCTGCTGCTAGCGCAAACAAAGGCATCACTCCGCCACTTTCTGAATACATTGGCTCATCTTCAAGTGCTTGACATGAAACAATAAGACCTTGTTTTAATTGCGTTAAAATATTTGTTTTTTTATTCATACACAACACTCCTATACACAAATGATAACGCTTTTGGTTTTTTTTGTCAATATTTATTTATTTTTTGGTTTTTTCTTTCATTTTTAACTTGACACGCATTATAATGAGTACTAGAATGAAGGTAGAAAAAGCACTCAACCTATAAAAGATTATTATATATAGTCACCAAAATATTATATACCTCTTTTTTTTCTGTGGCTAACATCAACAAATAGAAGAATTAGAATAATTTAGATATAATTAGTGATAAAACAAAGATGGTAAGGATGTATAATCAATGAAATTAATTACATGTAAATCAAATGAAGAACTTGCAAATAAAGTATACGAAACGTTTCTAAAGTATTTAGATGGAGTACAGGATCCAGTTATTGGATTTGCCACTGGCTCTTCACCAATCTCTTTCTATAATCTCCTCATAAAGAAATATAAAGAGGGACTTATCTCCTTCAAAGACTTTAAATCATTCAATTTGGATGAGTATCTTGGTCTGGCGAAAACACATTCTCAAAGTTATGCTAAGATTATGCGAGAAACACTTTTTAATCATGTTGATTTTGATGATCAATATATATTTAATCTAAATGGTGATGCAACCGATATGAATGAAGAAATTAATCGATACGAGTCTCTTCTCGAAAAATACCGTATTGATATTCAAATTTTGGGAATTGGTAGTAATGGCCACATTGCCTTCAACGAACCACAAACCCCACTGAACATGGGAGTTCATGTTATCGATTTGGATAAACAAACCATAGAAGATAACTCGCGTTTTTTTTCCACAAAAAGCGAAGTACCAAAGAAAGCAATAACAATGGGTCCAAAAAATATTCTACATGCAAAAAAAATCATCTTAATTGCGCAAGGTTACAACAAAGCACAAGCAGTTAAAGACATGTTTTGGAGCGATATCACAAAAGAGGTTCCCGCTTCAATATTACAACTTCACAGGCACGTTACAGTAATTACAGACAAAGAAGCATCTGCATTAATAAAATAAGTATTTGATAGGAGGAAACACTATGATTTATATTGGAGTTGACGGTGGTGGAACAAAAACAAAAGTGTATTTATACAAAAATGAAACATTTCTATCAGAAGCAACCGTCGGACCTTCTTCCATAAACAAGCAAAACCACAACATATCGATTGAAAACATAAAAAAAGGCATTGATTTGTGTTATAAAAATAGCAAAATCAATGATCCTATTGATTCTATTTTTCTTGGTCTAACTGGAAATGCAACCACAAATAATATCAATCGTTTTAACGAGCAATTTAAACACAAAAAGGTAACGAATAATACACTAATCACCATTGGCAATGATATGGAAAACGCGTTTGAAGCAGCTTGTAGCGGCAGACCATCATTGGCGCTTATCGTAGGTACAGGTAGTGTTGGTTATGGAAGAGATGAGCAAGGAAACACACATAGAGTAAGTGGAGTCCACTTCTTTGAAGGAGACTTAGGAAGTGGATATGATATTGGAAAAAAATGTCTTTTATTAATGTCAAAGACATTTGATGGAAGACAAGAAAAAAATCCTCTTGGCATGTACTTGCTGAACAAATTTGAGATTCACTCACAAGAAGATTTATCTGAACTATATCCATCACTTGTTCAAGATCGTTTCACAGTAGCCTCTTTAACAAAAACCGTATATGAATTCCTTGAGAAAGATGATACATTTGCTATCAACATCTTTGAAGAAGCAGCTAGTTCAATTCAAGAAATCATATATGCATTACGAGGCAAATTATCGCTAACCAATAAAGAAATTGGAGTAATTGGTGGGTTAGGAAATGCACCTAGATATTTTGATATGATAACAAACAAAATCCACGAGATAGATCCAAGTTATATCATTCACCAATCAGATCATGACCCTTGTTATGGTTCTGTACTCCTTGCCAAAAAATACTATGAAAAGAGAACGAAAACATGATCTATGATAAAATCTCAAATTTCATGAAATACTTACCACTTCTACATAAATACGGTATTACATCAGACATTTTACAAAAGACATCTACAAACAAAAACATAATTTACATATCAAAAGAATACGATATGAACTTACAAAAAATGGAAGTGTTTGAATACCACAAAAGGGACATAGATATACATTACATCCAAGAAGGTATTGAAAAAATAGATATTACGGACACACCTTGCAAGCCGATTCCATATAGTGAAACAGATTGTTACTTGTTTTATAACAATGACGATTCAAATTCAATAACTCTATCAAAAAATGAATTCATTATCTTCTTTCCACACGAATGTCATCGAATCAACCCATATGATAATAACATCGTCAAAAAACAAATCATAAAAATAGATACAACAAATAAATAAAATAAGCCACTTATAGTGGCTTTTTGAATACCTTTTGATCAATAAAAATCAATTACATAATATTATATATTTCCACAACCAAGTGAAACAAGTATACCTATGGCAAACTTGAAAGTTAGACATGCAGTTGCATAAGCTGTTGATGTTGCAACATTTAATGCAACGTTATTAGAAGGTAGAATAATTTCTGCAGATAGTTTAACTGTAAATTGTGTTAGATGAAGTGAATTAAGAATTATTGCATCGTAATGGGTTTAGATAGCAATGAAATTAGAGATAGCGTGATTTGAGCAGATTATCTAGGGTACCTATTGGATAAAACATACCCAACAACTATAGATAAATAGAAAATAAAAGTTTTTATTGTGTATTACACAGTAATGTTGTATTATATATGTGTGTAATACACAATAAACTATGCGGAGGTCATTATGTTTAAGCATCAATATATAAAAGATAAGAATTTCTTATTACTATTTACAGGTACGTTGGTATCGGGTTTTGGAAGTAGAATCTATGGATTTGGTATTTCGCTTTTTCTACTTGATTTAACAGGTCTTGCTACATCTATGTCTACATATATATCAATATGGACCTTTGTAGTGTTTATCGTGAGTCCTATTGCTGCAACATTCACCGATAGATGGAAGAGAAAAGCAAGAGTGCTTTATTTAACAGATTATGGGAGAGGGATTGTTTATGCATTAAGTGGAGTAGGGGTATACTATTTCAATAACATTGGGAACACGGATATGGTCCTTACTACTATATATGTTTTATTAGTACTAATTGCATTGCAAACTGCTTTTTTTAGCCCTGCTAGTTCGGCGTTATTACCACAACTTGTCCATGAAGACGAGTTAGTTAGTGCAAGTAGTCTATTTCAGTTAACGAGATCAGCTCAAAACATTGCCGGAATGGCAATTGGTGCATTTCTATATGTGGAGTTTGGAATTGTAATACTCATTCTTATTAATGCAGCAAGTTTTATTTTATCTGGATTCAGTGAAATGTTCATTAAGTATAGTAAAGCATTGAATCAACATAAGTTAGATGAAACAGCCTATCAAGAAGTTGAAGTGGATAAAGATAATAATAAAATTATGTATTATACAAAACAAGTTTATTCAGATTTATCTGATTCTGTTAAATATATATTTACTAAAGGGAATCCTATACGTTCAATTATCTTTATTATTATTTTAAGTTTACTCCTAGTAGAGCCTTATTTTAGTATTGGTGTTCCCTATTTAATAAAAGAATACCTGCATTTTATGAAGCTTCTTCCTGATTATATTTTAGCTATCAGTAGTTCCGCAACAAGCATTGGACTAATAGTAATGAGTATTGTTATAGCAGCATATATTGGGACAAAATTGGGTATCCAACAATTACTAAAGATTTCAGGCTTTACATATGTCATAATCGTTATTGGATATTTTCTTACTATTAAGTTCTACGATGATTTAATTATTAATGAAAACACCTTTTTACTACTATTTGTGGGATTCAATTTTATCTCAGGATTAGCAAGTGCATTAATCAATGCACCAATAAATGCATCAATATCAAAATATGTTGATCCAAATAAACTAGGAAAAGTTGTGACCCTAATGGACTCCTTTGGTGGAATAATTTTGCCAATATCCTTAATGGGCGCTGGTTTTATCATCGACTATTTATCAATATATATTGTAATCTACACCTTAATAGTAGGTATGTGTATCATGACATTAATTATTTTTAAAGATAGAAATCTAGCAAAACTAAAATAAAAGACAAAAAGAGCGGAGAAATTCCGTTTTTTTTGTCTTTTCAAACATATATATTATAGTAGTCTCTTTTCACTCCATACTCTTTGTATATCATTTAGTGTCTACTAACATCCTATCAATTCACTCGCTATAACATTTTTAGTTGGAACTTAATATAGTTTTTCTAACAATTTAAATATCTCAGATATAACATTGTTAAAATCTAGTGAATCTACATATTTGTTTTTCTTTACATAGTTCGACCAACGTTTTAGAAATTCTTGATCAAGTTTCATACCTTCTAATAAATCAATTATTTCTTGCTTACTAAATGATATACCTCTGTATTCAAATGTATTTGTTATCGCATCTTTCAAAGTATTAATATCTATAGTCTTACTCTCTAGCTTATTTAATATGTATATATCGTAGAAATCCTTCATTCTGCTGTTGACTGTTTGTTTATCAATAATAGTCTGCAACTTTTCTGCTAAGACTGTTTCGATGTTATAGGCTTGTATTGATATGTTTTTGCTTAAAACAACAGACTGATAGCTATACGCTATCTTTTTAGGAGTAATGGGATCTCCAAAAGCAATATCTATACTAAAAGGAACTCTTATATTTTCAAATATTCCTAAAAGTGATACTTGGTAGCCATTATATCTGCTTTGCTTCATGATATCAGATACCTTAATTAGTTCATAAATTATATCGTCATGAACCTTTTTACTAATAACTTCTAATACAACCTTCTCAATATTTTCTGGTGTGAAAATAATATCTTGTATATTAAAATCCATATCTAAAGTTGAGCGTTGATGAATTCCAAGTATTGATGATAATAGGAACCCTCCTTTAAGTATGAATTTATTTTTATATTCACTTTGTGCCAATCTATCAAGAAAGCTTTCAAAGAAATATAGTTGTAAAATAATATTGAATGATAAATTTTTTTCTTGAGAGATTTTGTGTATTGTGCTAGTTAGTTTATTCTTATTCAATTAAATCACATCCAAAAGTTCGTTTGTTTGTTTTGATATATTGAATATTGCAGCGTATTGTCTTAGTTTGTGATAATCTCTATTATCATGATTTTTATAAAGTTGTATTGCTTTTCTAAAAATCTCAACATCAACTTTGTCACGGACCCTGACTAGATCACAGATTGTTCGTTCCATGTCATAACAAGCAACTTCATTACCAAACATTGTTACTTTTATAGTACGTCCTATACTATAATATTTCTTCATTACTTTATGAATAATTACATCTTTACTGATATGACTACTATTATAGTTGTTAGGTAGTGTGATTTCTAGTTGGAAAGGAATACGATCAGTTAGTTCATGAAGAAATAGTGCAGATGAAAAAGAAAAGATTACTCTTTTATTTTTTTGATATAGAAGATAATATTCATCTAGCATCACTTTTTCTGTACTGTAAATCCCTACATCTATTCTTTCTAGTTTACCTTGGTTAACCATTCTTGTTAGATAAATAGAAGGAATGCCTTCTCTTTTAGACATTTGACTTGTTATAATTCCGTTATTGTTGTTTACAATTTCTAGAATCTTATCATAATAATTCATATACATCAGTTCCTTTCACGCTTATATTATATTATAATTTGAGCGTATATGCAACAAAAGAGTCAAAAAAATTGATATCCTCAAATTAGAACAAAAAACCTATAACAATTAAGTTACAGGTTTAGTGTATAAGTTATAATTACTTCTTTCTTTTTAAATCCTAGTTTTTCATAAAATGGAAAATCATTTTCTTCACTAGTCTCCAACAGTATAATTACTGAACTAGCAGCTTTAAAGGATTCTTGAAGAGTATATCTAACCAGCTGTTGCTTATCATCATTGCATTCAGCATAAAGATAATATATTTCCTCTTCATCTCTACCTAAATTAGATATTATCGAAAATCCAAGGATCTTATCATTGCTAATAATTACATACTTAAGAAATTTACTTGTCTCTTGAACTAATAACTCACCTGTCCAGTAAACCTCCTGATAAAGAGAACTGTGCAATTTTATGAACTGATCAAAATATTCCTCTTTAAGTTCTGTGACATTAAATGTATCGTGTAATTTATAATTATTTATTGAGATACTAATCATTGTTTCATTTCCACTTGAAGTTGCTTTTATCTCTTCCATATATGATATTGAATCAGTATTATAATCTCCAACAACATAATGCAACTTATATGAAGAGTAATTATTTTTAATATAGTTGAGATATTGTTCAAATGTGATCTTGAAGTTACTTTCAGCGAAAAATGCATAGATTTGCAAGTACTTCTCTTTGTTATCTACATACAACTCCATATATCCGTTTATCTTTTCATCATTTGTGTGCAATATAACTTCCATGTCTTTACTATTAAGTCGCCTTAAGATACGTCCTTTTATTTTATCTTGCTCAAGTGGAAAATATCTAACTTTTGATTTACCCATATTGGACTTCTCAATCATTGTAATACACTGATTCATTTGAGATAAATTGAATTTTTCTATCATTGCTTTCACCACCCATTTGTAAATTATATCACATAAGATTTATGCTTCTCAAATTATAATTTTGAATGTGTTTCAAATATAATTGTGTTATTAACATGATTTCCATGTTAATAATAGAAGCAAAATATCCCCTTGTAATCCCTTTGTTATGACGTGCATATCATTAGTTGCAACATGTTCAGTAATTTAAAACTTTTATGTTTTCTAGTTCTTCGAAATTTCATTAACTCACTGCGACCTTTAGCATTGATTTCTATTCATGTATTCAAGAGAAAGAAATAGTGCATTTCATTATCATAATCATTAACAAAACACAGTCTTATTTCTTTGAAAAATGTTTAAATACACTTTTGTAATCTGAATATATTTTATCGTGTTTAGTTTCAAAATTTTTAATCGACTTTTTATCCAAGCCAGGTAATTCTTCAATGCATCTATTCAACCATCCCACCATCATCATTACTAAAGAAGCAAAGAAAGAATAACTGTCATAGGTATCAATATTAATGTAATGAGATAAAGCACTACTACTATGAGTCTGTTGGTGTAGAAGAGAAAGATTGTAATACTCCTCAGTCATATCAACATCTATCGCTAGGTCCTCTAATCGGCAACGATCATTTCTACCTTTATTAAGAAAAGGATTTGCCCACATAAATTCTTTTCCTAGTCTGTGGGTTTTATACGTATCTCTTATTTTTCTTACAGTTCGTTCTATGTTAATCCTATCAGTTTGAGTTGTAGTATCAAAATCAGGATTAGTTGCAAGTATTTTCATTCTCATTTTTTCAAACTCTACCGCTCCATTTGCAACGAATATCTTAGCAGCAGGTTCTCCATGTTTTATTATGAAACTTAATACAATCAAATTCTCTGCGATTGATCTATTCAATGAGTACATTGAAATTCTTAACCCCATAACTAATGAACCTAGAACCTCTTCTGCTAAACTACTCATATTTATTGTTGTGTTTGCAATAACGTCTTTCATTTTTCCTTTTTGATTTGAAATGACATTCTCGCATAGTACTTTGAACTCATTATGGTAATCGAACAAATCACTTACAAAAGGGTACATTTTTCTAACATCGTCATTCCAATTTGCTCTTATTTTATCCAATACTACATCCAAATTATCACTCATACTCATCATCCTCTTTCTATTACAAATTTAGGTACACTAGTTTATTATATACCTTTTAACCAACTCATATATTTCTGAGATATTTCTATGAAATTGATTAATACAATTGAATCGTTTCAGTGGTGGAGCAAAATTCAATCGTTTCTCAGAAAAAGTAAAATGGATTTCCTTTTTTGCTCTCGATAAGGCTACAAAAAAAGTGTTCTTGTTCTCCATAGGATTATCTCTATAACTCCAAAATGCTGAATCTTCAAGTCCCATAAAGAATACATATGTAAACTCTAACCCTTTACTTTTATGAACAGTCATTATAGGTATCGAATTCTCTCCCAAAAACGAATCATTAATTACACTTAGATTACTTACATTAATTCTTGAAAACTCAAAACAATAAAGATCCTTAAATCTTTTTATTACGTCAACTAAATATTTACCTTGTGTATATTCGGCAAAAACTGTTTTAAGTTTCTCTATTCCAAGCAGATTTAATACTTCATCTATAAGATTAGTTAGTTCTTTAACATCAACAAACTTACCTTTTGCATCTCTTATATCCATAATTCTATAATCAAGTAAAATCATATTATCAATTTTAAATCCAGTTTTATGTGTTTTCTCAAAAAAGTCTGATAAAACAATCCAAGAATTAGGATTTGTACCTCCATTTATTAAATCAAGTAAGGCTATTATCAACTTAACAACGGGCTCCTTTATCAAGTCTTGATAATGGGTTTCTACTCGAGCATATATATTTATTCTATTCAGTTGGTTGATTAGATTTTCTGTATAGTCCAAAGGTAATTGTTTTGTCAAAATACAAATTTCTTTTGGATTCACACCGGATTCTATTAGTTTAACTATTTCAGAAGAAACATGATTGGATTCAAGTTCATTGTTTTTAAACTCATTTAATGATATAACTCCATCCTCTTCATTATATTTTGGGTTATAACTAATTTCTACTTTCTCAGCATTCAATATGTTATAGACTTCTAGTTGGAATTGTATCAACTTCGGAGCAGATCGAAAATTGAACATTAACTCCTTTTTATAGCCATTAAAATCTCTAATAAATTTTTTAAAAACATTCTTATCTGCACCCGCCCAAGTCATGATTCTTTGTTTTTCGTCACCAACTGCTACAAGCTTAACAGAAGTATCTTTAAAGATACTTTTTACTAATTCATATTGTAATGATGTTGTATCTTGAAACTCGTCTAAAAAAACGTAATCATAAGATGATGAAACAATATTTTTTATTATTGGCGAGGACTTAATCATTTCTAGAACTAGAATGGTTATCATTGGAAATGAAAGTCTAGTAGGTGTAGAATTTAGTAGCAACTCCCAAAGCTCAAGTCCAGGACTCATCAATTTATGTATTTCAGTTGAGTCAAGTTTCATTCTTATATTTTTTAAAGTAATTCGATCATAGCGACTATAAGTTTTTATACAAAACTCTTTAATAATATCTGATACACCATCCTCAATAACATAGTCTGGAGACGGTTGAAATATTTTTGATAGAATTTTGTAGTATTGATCTAGTATTTGTTTTGCAAAAGCATCATAAGTAAATGAATCAAAGTAATCATCATACTTTAATCCACAACGTAAAACAATTCTTTCTTTTAAGTTAACTGCAGCATCCTTTTTAAATGAAATGGCTAAAATTCTAACATCTCTTTTGCTAGTTTCAAATATAAAATTACTCTTTTGTGCCAACACTTCTGTCTTTCCTGCTCCAGGACCAGCGGTGATTAATATATTACTATCTGATTTAATAATATCCAAAGAATTATCGTCTAATATAATTCCTTCTTCTGGAGACCATTCTTCTTTTATAATCATATCTATCACTTTTCTTTTTTGACAGTCGTGATTAATCTTTTTAACATCTCAGGTAAATTAGTAAGGAACTCATTTTGATCAATCGTAGATAGCATTCGATAGTGACTAACAGGTTTTCCCTTTCCTAAGAAAAAGTACTTATACCAAATCATAAGTCTCTTCTCATCAACGGAATAACTTGAACCATCTCCACCATCACCTTTAAGGACCGTTTCTAAGTCTTGTTCAACTCTAGCTAAATACTCTTGTGGTTTTTCATCAAGTTTCTCAATGTCAATTATTCTTCCTTTCCCTTTAATTCTTGGCCCTTCTACTCCTGATAACAAACTCTTATATTGATTAGAATATGATTCCAATAACATGAAATCTAAATCTAATGGATAACTTAAGAATACATTATATTCCTCTAACAACTTAATCCAATACTGGTAAAATTCATCTTTTTTCTCAACCCAGTCTTTCATATTATCAATTATTTTATCTTTGAATAAATAAGTACCATCATCAAACCTAATATCTTGAAAATCACTGTTAACCTTAGAAATTTCCTTTATCAAATATGATATAGTCTTGTACCCTCCATGAACACGTTCAGAATCTAAATCCAGTAATGTGATGTAAGGAATATTAAACTGGTTAAGCAACTTCCAATAATTTGTAACAAATCTAGAATCTATCGAAACAACGGAAATAAAGTACTCATCAATGTTGATTCCTGACTCTTTAAGCAATCTTGGAATAAAAAGTTTCTCAGACTCACCTTCGACCAAAATAATCAACTTTGAGAAATATATGTTTGGTGATTTCATAATCGTATTTTTAATGTACTTAAAATCTTCAACATCGTTACCAGACAATTTAATTGAGTATATTTCACTTGAATATGTTTCCTTTTTGTTAATTAGTAGTCTAATATTAAGAGGCTCAATTCTACTAATAATGCTAATAGAATGCGATGAAATAATTGCCTGACATCTATGTTTATTAGATACTTCTACAATTGAAGTAATTAATTGTCCTAGCAAATGTGGAGCGATATTATTTTCTGGTTCCTCAGCAATAAAAATTGTGTGTGAAGGAATTTTAATTTCTTCATTTATCCCCAATATAGATAAATCATTTTCAGCATCTAACAATGCAGAAATAAGTGAGAAATATAGTAGAGATTTTGATCCATCTCCCATTTCCTCTACTAAAAAGTCTCTTTCAGTTACACTTGGTGTAAATCCTAGAGTAACTTTTTTTATTATTTCTGATATTTCACTGTTGGAAAATAACAGTTGGGACTTATTGAATCGATAGTCAGAATTAAAAGTACCCCAATTAGTTTTTATGGATTCATTGATAAGCTTTACTTGGTCATCATTGGTTACAACGTCATTCAATGATGTAGAAGCTTTCTCTACTTCTTGAATTTTCTCATCACTCCATTTTACTAAATTAAATAGCCTCATAAATATTGAATCAGAATTAAGTTTTATTTCTTTCTCAACATTTCTTGTTGCTGGAATATAAATTAATCTGATCTCATCTAATTCCTTTCTCTTAGTATTAATCAGTTTATCTTCAGTGTATTCTTCTTCTTCTGGACAAACTACATAGACTATTCTAGACTCAATGGATCCCTCTGGATTGGAACTTCTTTCCCATTCAGCTTCAAGACGAATCCTAACATAAGGAGTCTCAGTTTGATCTGAGACTACAAAATGTCTTCTAAATATTGGAATAGCACTCATATCACTTGATGACTTGCCTACTTCTGGAAAGTCAAAAACAAGCTCTATATGCATTTTTTTTGACTGTACATCCTCAGGTTTTTCGTTTTTCTTCAAATGAAAATCACTTCTAACTAACCCTCTATCTTTAGAAGAGTTACCTAAAATCTTTTTAATTGCATCTAATAGAGTTGTTTTTCCTGAACTATTGTCTCCAACTAGGCAAGTTAAATCATTAAATAGAACCTGAACTTCTTCACCGAAACATCTAAAATTATGTACCTTTATTTTTTTTAGATTCATTATATCCTCCTAACAAAAAAAACAGTCCTCAAAAGAGGACTGCATAGTTTTCCCTTTTGCTTTCTTATTTATATTATAACATACCTTATTATAAATAACAGGTCATATAAGACCCAAAACAAAAAGCCCACAAGGGCTTTATTATGGTGTGCATACCATTAGTTGCAATTATTTGTGGTACGGCTCGTTGTTGTTAATTCTAAATGAACGGTAGATTTGTTCTAGTAGGATTAGTTTCATAAGTTGATGGGGAAATGTCATTGGGGAGAATGATAGTAGGAGGTTTGATTTTTTGATTATGGTTTTTGATAGTCCTAGTGATCCTCCAATGATAAATGTTATGTGTGAATCGTGGTAGGTTTTGATGTCTTCTATTTTTTTTGCTAGTTGTTCGCTAGATAGTTGTTTTCCTTCTATCGCAAGAGAGATGATATATGAGTCTTTTAGTTTTGATATTATTCTTTCTGCTTCTTTGTCTTTGATAATGTCGATATCTTTTTGTGAAAGATTTTCTGGTGCGTGTTCATCTTTTACTTCAATAAGTTCAAGTTTTGTGTACTTTGAAAGTCTTTTACTATATTCTTTGATACCTTCTACAAGGTATTTTTCTTTTAGTTTACCAACTGTGATTAATGTTATTTTCATATTTTTCACCTCGATATTATTATAGCACAAAGTGTCCCCCATTAGTGTGGAGATAATGTATAATAATGGTGAGGTGTTTTAATGAAAAAAATGTACGTACAAGAAATCATTAATTTTATTGAAGACAACATTACTGAAAATATATGTATTGATGATGTATCTAAATATATTGGATATTCGAAGTTTTATCTAAATAAAATGTTTTCCATCTATACTGGGATGAGTATTATGTTTTATGTTAGAAAAAGGAAAATGGAGTATGCGATGTATGATTTAAATAAGAATTTAGACATTATTGATATTGCTTTTAAGTATGGTTTTAATTCAAGAAGAACTTTTAGTAGACTATTTACATCTTTTTATGGCATGTCTCCATCGAAATATCGGGATAATAGTAATGTTCTTTCACCGAAAATAGTTTTAGAGAAAATAGGAGGAATTAAAATGTTACCGTATTTAAGTGAACCAACGAAAACACATATCGGGAAACTATATGTTTTGGCCCGTCGTGTATTTAGTAAAAATCCAGAGGAAGAAGTTATTGAGTTACAAAGTAAGTATAAGAGTGATAATAATTTAGTGACTCTTTTGGAGGTTGGTTTTGATGTTCCAGTTAAGGAAGACCAAGAGCAACAAGGGATAAGAGGATATGAGTATTGGTTATGCTTATCCCAGGAGGATTACAACAAAATAGAGTCAGATATCCCTAAGAAGTTAGTTATACCTGCTTCAGATTACATTTCCTTAACAATTGATGAACCATTTAGTAATCCTTTTGAAAGGATTCCAAATGGCTGGAAGAAGTTATCATCACATGTAATTGATAATCACGTTTTTAATGATCAAGCTGTTAGTTGTGGGTTAGAACAAGTAGAAGAGATTGATGGTAAAACTGTAATGCATTTATTTGTACCAATTAAAAAGTAATCAGATTTTTCTGATTACTTTTTTTAGTTTATTGATTGTTTCTTTTTTCTTAGGAAAAATAACTATTTTCCCTAAATATAGATAATTTAAGAAGTAAACTCCGTAAATATATATTAGTGCACAGAAAAACATGATATAAAACTGGTTAACACCAGGTATTGTGAATGGTAAATTTCCTTCTAAGAATAAGTAATCTATGTTTTTACCAACCAGGATAGGTTGTAGTACTTCAACATTGATAGCTACGAGTAATAATCCTAATATGACACTTGGTGATTTTTTAACATCTAATTCGTAAGCTTTTGTTAGAATTAGGATGATAGGAATAGCGACAATTTCATAATGGCTAAAGACACTGTCAAGAATGTTAAGTGTTAGATACTTATCAACAAAGATTCCATCAGGTATTATAAAAGCTAATACGGCACCACTAATACCGGTAATAATCATGAAGTCCTTCCCTTTTCTGATATCGAATATAATCCAGATAGAAAGCAACACTGTATTAACGTTGCATAAGTAGAATGGCCAAAAAGCTTCTAATAAGGTTTCTCCTTCAATTACTCTAACTATTCGACGAAGAAGATATATGATAATTGCGATGTATGCAATTATTTTCATTTTTTTATGAACATACTCACTGCTTTTGTTTTTCAGTAATAATATGAATAAAATAATACTTGTTCCGGATAAGATTAAACTCATCACGTGAACAGTCCCCATTGTGTAGTCACCGTGGACAAATCCATCAAATAAAAATCCTCTAATTAATTCTGTCATAACTGCCCCCTAGTTTGTATTGTAACGTTATCTATTATAACATAATTTTAGTTTATGTTACCTAATAAAATAAAAGACATATTTGATGGAAAATAATCAAATATGTCTTTAATAATTTTAAATCTTTATACTTTGTTTTTGTTTTCATACATTCGATCGTCTGCACGCTTTAATGTATCATCTAGTGTCTCATGAAGAAGATATGTAGAACTACCATATGCAGAACCATATTTGATAATTTTATTATCATAAGTAAATTCTAGATTTGATAAGTCATTAACTATTTTTTCTTCAATGATTTTCATTTTGTCTTTATCTGTCTCTGTAAATAGGACAAGAAACTCGTCTCCACCCCAGCGACATATAATATCTTGTTTTCTGAATGTATGTTTAAGTCTGTTTGCGAAATCTACTAGTACTGCATCTCCTGCAAGATGACCATAGTTATCATTTACTTCTTTGAATTTGTTTAAATCAAATATTACTATTGAAAAAGGTGTAATATTTCTTTTTGCTTTTTCTTGTTCAATTTCAATTACTCCTCCAAGGAAATGTCGATTATATAGATTTGTAAGTTTATCTGTATTAGCGAAAACACTTAATTGACGGTTTAATCTTGTTATTTCTGTTTGAGTTTCAGTAAGTTCTTTGTTTTTTTCTTCTAGTTTATGATGAAGTTCTTTTAACTCGGTAACGTCTTGATGTGCTCCAAGCATACGAAGAGGTTTCCCTTTTTCGTCTCTAATTGCGATTCCACGACATCTAACCCATACAGTTGAGCCATTAGTATGTTGATATCTAACAATTTGATCATAAGGATATTTAGGATCAGCGAGATGTTTATTGAAGTTAGCTAGTGCAATCTGCAGATCTTCTTTATTAATGATGTCTTGCCACTCCTCAGCTTTATGCTCTTTAGTACTAGGATCAATTCCAAACAGTTCCCAGAATTTATCACTCATCCATTCATTCTCTGAGTCCTCTAAATCCCAATACCAAATTCCATCCAGACTTCCTGATTGAATAAACTCGAATATATCTTTGTCTTTTGCGACAAGTTCATATAGTTCAGTTTTTAGGTAATTTTCTTTCATTGTTGCACCTCCTAGTTGTTCACAGTCATTATATCATAAATACGGCTAAATTTGGGAGTTTATTTTGTACTATTATCTATTTAAATCCTTTCTGATATGGGTATTAACAATCTTACTATTTTTGTTTTGAATTAATTTCAATATGTATTTTGATTTTACTTGTTTTGATGCGATTATTTGCTTCATAGGAGGTAGTTTTAAGATTGCTCCTAAAATTGAAGCTAGAGCACGATGTTTAAAATGAGCTTGGTTATCGAAGATGAGATTTTGTAGTTTGTTAGTCTCAATTGCTTCTAACACTACTCTGTGAGCCATATCGACAGGTGTAAATACTCTTTTATCTCTAGGGATCATTTCAATAGCATCATCATTACATACTCGGGCACAAACACCACAACCAATACAGTTTTCTGGTTCTAGTTGTGCTTTTTTAGCTTTGCTATTTGGGGTATTTCTTGAAACCATTGATAGTGCTTCAACAGGGCATACATCTACACACTTTTGACACCCTTTACAGTTATCATCAATAATATTACATATAAAATTAGATGAACTTATAGCTTGGCTTGGACCAACTTTCCGAGCCCCTACTAAAGCTTCACAACAACAACTACAACAGTTACAGATAAAGGCGACTTCGTTTTGAACATTGTCTCCAAACTGAACTAAGTTGTGTTGTTTTGCAAGTTCAAGTAAATCCATACATTCATCTACATCTACTTCTTTAGCATAACCATATTTGATTAATGATGCAGCAGTAGCGTTAAAAGTCATACATATTTCCATCGGTGCATCACAAGCTTCGTTAACATGAGCTTTTTTATGACGACAATAACACGTCCCTACCCCAATGTGGGAAGCTGTTTTGATTACTTCTGTTGCTTTTTCATAATCCAATACGTGTATCATATTGTCTTCAATTGTTTCTTCATGAACAAAAGTTCGTCCGATTGGTGTGGGGAGAGTAAGTAACTCTGTGACAAACTCATCTTCTATATTCATATACTGATAAAACAACTCTCCTAGTAATTTTTGATCAAAGTTACCACCAATTCTCATCATCGAAAATTCAAAGAAACCAGCCATAGGTGGTGGTAAAGAAAATGTTTGATTACCATCTCTTTCAACATCAACTAAAAGCGCCCTTGAAGCCAACTCGTTTAGAACTGTACTTGCTTCTTGTTCAGTCTTCTTCCATGCTTTTGCTGCGGTCTTTGTTGTAAATGGTTTAATTGGTAATAATGAAACTAATTTTGCCTCCTCTTCTGAAAAAAGTAATTTTAGAATCTCGTATAATGTATCAGAAGGTGGTACTCCTTGGGGAAACTTATTTAATCTTTCAACTAATTTCTCATAACCACTTCTTGAAGTATTATGTCCCATTTTTTCCTCCTCTTATATCTTATATACATCTAATCTCATTATACATACTTGTCATAAAAATATCCAGAAACCCAAAAAGCAACAATATCATTATAATGAGACAGTTATGCTGTCATCAATTTAATTATAAAGATTATTTTTTGTTATTTATTTACTAGTTCGTATTCGATATACTGTGTATAATGAAATATTGAGAGTGGAGGTTTTAATTTTGAAAAAGGCGTTTGCCACAACGATAAATTGTATGGACGGCCGAATACAAAGGTGTATCAACGAGTATGTTAGATATTCTGAACAAGTAGAATATATTGATACAATTACTTTAGCAGGTCCATCCAAAGTTATCAGTGACAACACATTTACTGGGATCGTCGAAAATGTAAAATATCGATTAGATGTCTCTATTAATGGACATTTATCAAATTACATTTCGATAGTAGGTCACTTCGATTGTACTGCAATCACTGAAGATGACAAGAAACAAAAGGAATACATTAGGAATTCCGCTAATATCATTAGCGAATGGTATCCAAGTGTAAAGGTAGAAGCTTTATGGGTTACAGAAGAATTTAAAGTAGAAAAATTACAAGGAGAAATTAATGAAAACTAATAAATATTTAGTTCTATTTGGAGCTTTAGCAGCCCAATTAACTATCGCAGCGTTATACGCATGGAGTATTTTAAATACTGCAATTGTTAATGAATATGGTTGGGATTCTGATCAAGTATTATTAACTTATTCAATAGCACAATTTGTCTTTGCCTTTAGTACAATCTTTTCTGGGAAATTGATTGATAAAAAAGGTCCTAAGATAACATTACTAATCGGGGGTATCTTATTTGGTGGAGGATTATTACTTTCATCATTCGCGACAACACCATTTATGTTATATATTACATTTGGAGTTATAACAGGTGCCGGTGTTGGTTTTGTATATGTATGTCCTTTATCAACACTTATTAAATGGTTCCCTAAAAACAAAGGAACTATTACTGGTTTGGGAGTAGCTGTCTTTGGTGGAGGAAGTATTATCTTCAAAGAAGTTATTCAAAAATTACTAGAGAACAATGATGTATCAGGTACATTCCTATACTTAGGATTAATCGGATTAGTAGTAATCATCCTTGGTTCACTATTGGTAGCACTACCTGATGGATATAGTAAAAATGCAGCAATTAAAACAGATGATGATTATACTACATCTGAAATGATAAGAACTGCTAAGTTTAAAAAGACATGGATTATGTACTGGTTAGCAGTAATTCCAGGATTACTTACATTAGGAGCAGCTCAAACAATTGGTTTATCTAATAATATGACCGAAGCTGCAGCTGCTGGATTAGTTACAGTTTTAGCATTATCAAATGCAAGTAGTAGATTGATTTCTGGAAGTCTAAGTGACAAATTTGGAACATTAAACATGTTAAAAGTTATATTCTCAATTACAATTGTTTCATTACTATTTATTAGTTTCTTAAGTAATGTAACTGTTGTGTTCTATATTGCAATTATTGGTATTGCAATTGGATATGGTGGATTTTTATCGTTATTTCCAACATTTACTAATCAACAATTTGGATCATATCGATACGGTTCTAACTATGGGATTGTTTACCAGGCTTATGGTCTAGCAGCTTTATCAGGTATTTTTATTAAATCAATGGCAGGATCGTATACTAACACCTTCATTATTTCAGCTATTGCTGGGGTATTTGGGTTAATTATCGCTTTCACTATTAAAGAAAGAAAAGTTACCTCTTAATATTGTTTTATTTTATATATTTCATACACAAAGTCTAAACTAAAAGCCGATACTTTTGTATCGGCTTTTAGTTTTCCTATATTAGTTTTTCTTAAATATACTCTCGTTAAGTTTTAAAACGCTTATGAACTCTTTAATATCATCAAGTTCTTGTTTATAGTCGTCAAAGAGTGACATATCAACTTTCTTATATGGTTGTAAATCAAAATAGTCTTTTCTTGAATCAATTGCAATAAATAATCTATTGTCTAAAAATGAAAAGCTAATTTTGTCTGCGTACTTAGCATCCATGTAGAGAAGTTTTTCCATAAAATGAGGAGTTAATATATAGAATGCTTCATGATCATTTTCGGCATAAACTTTCAACTCTGAATTGAAGTTAATACTTTCCATTTTGACACGATTAAACTTTGAAAATGGTCGGAAGTTCATTGGCTGAAGTAATAATAAGTTATATACAAAAGATTTTGGGAAATCAAACTCATAAAATCTTCCTTGGAATACAGTTACTGTTCGTGTTGATTTTTTACTTTTTCTAACTTCTTCTTGTTTAACATCACAGCATCTAAACTTAACACCATCATGTTCACCTGACAACATATCTTCACTATAGAAGCGATCTCTCTTAAATAATAATCCGGTATTTACTACCTCATTCTCAGAAAAACCATATTTTGAGTTATAGGTACTGTTTGGGAAGACTTTTTTTACTTCTTCAGTAACATATGTATCTTTAAAGTTATTACTCATTTCTTTGATTTTATTTAAGTTTTGTCCAGCGTAAATAGCTCCTCCTAAAAAGGGAATGGCAATCAAGAAAAAGGCAAATGGGCCTATTGCTATACCTAAAGGCATAAATGAAATAAAGGCAATACCAGTAATAATAAACCCTAGTTTTGATTTTGATTCATATAATTGTTTCTCTCTGTTAACTCTATCAAAAACATTCTTTAAATTATCCATACATCCACATCCTTTAATTTATTAATCTATTGTAATAGTTTGTTTTCAGTATTTTTATTGATAAGTCATAGTATCCTTTTGCGAGATCGTATTTTTCATCATCAATAACTAATGTTTCATCCGTGATACTAAAGAAAGTTACACCATCATATACTGTGTAATCCTTGAAGTATACTAATTGCGTTTGAGTTTCATCAAAGACATCATTTCCAACATACTCTGAGTAATTTGTATTTAATCCAAACATATTAGATATTGTAGGAATAATATCAAATGAACTTGATAATCTTGTTATTGTTTTTTGTTCTATGTCTTTAGACCAAACATATAAAGAACCCTGTTGTTTTTCATGAATTGAAGTTTTTCCAGTAACACTTTCATAATCAGTCTGATTAAGTGTATATGGATAGTGATCATTAGCAAAGACAATTACTGTATCATCAAGTTGATTCTTTGCCTCTAGTTCAGCCATTATATTTCCTACAAACTTGTCAACTTCTACTTGTGTTGCTATAAATGATTTTACTGATTGTGGCATTGTATCTCCATAAAAATCATCAACTAAATCATAGTTTTCATGGACAGCTAGATTGGAATCTTGATATGGAGAATGTCCAGATAACGTTATAACAAAAGAGAAGAATGGATTATCCTTGATGATATCATCTTTTGCCTTAGTAGCAAAAATACCATCATAACGTTTTTCTGTTTCAGTTAGATTTACATCTTCTTGGCCCAGGAATGAATCATAACCAAGTCCTTTATATACAACATCTCTAGTATAGAAATCACGATTGTTACTGTGTAGAGCAGTTGTTTCGTAACTACTATTATTAAATAGAGTTGCGATTGAATTATCATAGCTATTACTGTTAAACATATAACAAGTAGGTCCATCATTGATTGATGGAATTAATCCTGTATTCAGAATTATCTCAGTATCACATGTTGTTCTTGGATAAACTGGAGTATAGTGATTAGCAAAATCTAATCCCTCTGACTGCAGTTTATATATATTAGGAGTTAACTCCTCACTCAGAGCTAAATCATCATAACTTTCTGCTAAAATGAAGATAAGATTTTTTCCTTGAAAAATATTAGTATAGTCATTATCCTGATGAACTTTTTGATGTGTTTCAAAGTAGTTATCAACATACTCAATATCTCTTCTAGTACTCAGTGAAGGTGTTAATAATCCTCCTAAGTCACGGTAAAATAAATCTATCAATGAAAATTTACTAGCTAGCTTAGAACTATCAAAATTAGAATAGTACAAGTAATGATCACTAGTATGAAGACGAGCTGATTTAACAGGATATGTTGCATTCAAATTAACTAGTAAAAACAGGAAAAATGGTGCTTCTAAAATTAGAAGTATTTTCTTCTTTGAGACTTTGATATGTGTTGTGTCTTTATGTTTAAGATATAACATAATAAAGACACTAAAAATAATGAAGTATAGCACATGGAAAATACTAAAGCGGTATATTCCCGTTGCAAAGTCTGCACCTTCACCAGCGTTTACTGCATCTTTAAAACTGAATAACCCTGAAAATAGGGTATAGTATATATCTTGGCCTATAACGTATATAAAGAAGAATACTGCAAATATAATGTCGAAGATTCGACTTCCTTTTTTTGGTAATAAACATGATACTAAGGTAACTAATGATATCCCTAGTAATAGTGTGAAGATATAAATTAGAGATATTCCATTTTCAATACTTAGTTTAAATAGTATCTCCATAATAAAAATAAAACCGACTAAAAGCAATTTATCATAATACTTCTTGATAAATTCTTGTTTATTGTCGATTTTAAAGTATGTATAGTAGCCTAAAGTAATTATACTCAAAACAAATATAATTATTATTAAAGCTGCTTCAATTGTGTCATTTGTTCCATCTTTAAGGAAAAAGATTATTCTAACTAATAAAAGTACGATCATTGTTAATAAACTTGATCCTATAATTTTGTATCTTTTTTTATCCATTTACATCACCTTGATACTTTCCACGGAGTACTTATTTCTTTTGTTCACTGTTTAATTTTGCATAAAATAATTCATCCCACCATATGTCATTTTGATAATGGATGCATTGTTTGAAATGTCCTTCTAACCTTAAACCTAGTTTCTCACAAACTCTTTTAGAAGCTATGTTTTCAGGTTGACAAGTAGCAATTATTCGATGAGCATTTCTTTCATTAAATCCAAAGTCAATCATCGCTTTTGCTGCTTCTGTACAATAACCGTTGTTTGTTGATGTCTTACTGAAAATCCAGCCTATTTCATATGTATCTTTCATAAACCATTTATGAAACGATAGTTTTCCTATTACTCGATATGATCCTTTCAGCATAACGGTATAATGATGCACTTCTTTGGTGTTTCTGTTTAGTATTTCTTTAACTTTTTCTTTTGAATATGTTCCTTCTACGAAAAATCTCATTGTGTCCTTATCACTTAATATTTCATGTATTGCATCGAGATCTTTCTCTTGAGTAGGTCTGATAATCAACCTACTTGTTACTAGTCTTTTCATAATAAAACCTTCCTTAATTAATTCCGCGTATTAATTATAACATATTATAATTAAAGTAGTATACAAAAACGTATACTACTTATCTTTTTTGACGTTTAGCACGAGGGTGTGCATTCATGTATGATTCTTTCAATTTTTCTTTAGAAACTTTGGTGTATATTTGCGTGCTTGAAAGATTTTCATGCCCTAATAATTCTTGAACACTTCTTAAATCAGCGCCATTGTTTAAAAGGTGTGTCGCAAATGTATGTCGAAGGGTGTGGGGACTTATTTTTAGCGCTTCACCAGATTCTAACATTATTTTATTAATTACCATTCTAACCCCTCTAGGAGTAATAGTCTTACCTCTAAAATTTAAGAAAAGAAACTTGTTTTCTTGATTATCTGAATGGTGAAGTAAGTCTTTTCTAGTCGTTAATACATAATCACTTATTTCATTAACTAATCTTGTATGAAGGGGGATGTAACGATCTTTTTTACCCTTACCATGAACTAGTACTAGATTCTTAAAATAATCAATATCATTTAGTTTTATTTGACATAACTCACTGACCCTAACACCAGTTCCATAAAGGAACTCAAGAATCAAGTAGTTTCGAGTTCCTAAAGGTGTTGATGTGTCTATTGATTTAAATAAGTTCTCAATTTCTTCTGGATATATAAACTTGGGTAATTTCTTTTCTTGTTTAGGTAATTCAATATCTAAACAAGGATTTTCTAAGATAATATCCTCTTTTGATAGGAATGAGTATAGACTTCTAACACTTGAAATTTTACGAGCTATTGATTTTGGTGAATAATGTTCGTGTAATGTTGCTGTGTAAAAACGAGCGATTCTTGGAGATACGGTTTCTAAATCTCCGAACTGCTCATTATCAAGAAAGTTAATTAGTGAATAAACATCATCAATGTACGATTTTCTTGTATGTTCACTATAGTTTCTTTCGCTCCTGATGTACTCATCAAATAGCTTAATTATTTCGTTATTAGTCATCTAATCACCTATTTATTTTCTAGGGCAATGTAATCCATTAATTCGCAGCCAATAGTTCTTGCGACATAGTTACATTTTGCCATTAGTAGTAAGAATAGTCCTTCTTGTTTAATGTCAGATAAGCTTTCGTAGTTACCTTGTCCTTTTGCGATTATGATATCTGCAGATGTAAAAATATCATTGAACTCATCGCTGGATTCCGCAAGGATAGTACCCGGAATTGCAACTCCTGAAGAAATCACATGTGCTACATCTGACATTTTTACATCAGTTGCATCCTCAATAGTGACATCATTAAGAATTGTTCCACCACGAACACTAAAGTAAATTTTTAGTTTTGGGTTTTTAATTTTTATTTGTTCAATAAACTGTTTATCAAGTACAATTTCTCCACAATTATCACCAATATAAAGAAGAGTTTTAGACGTTATTATTTTTTCTTCTAAATCTTGTGTGTTATCGATTGCGAAATTGATATCATTATAGTTTTTGATACTGTTAAGGAGATCCTCTTCAGTAAATTTATGACGTGCACCAAAGTCAATTAAATTCCCAACTACGGCTATTTTTAGCGCAGTATGTAATGGTGAACCACTGCTATTTATAATTTCTTTTACTTCTTTATAAATACCCAATAGTAACTGGTTATAATTTCGTTTCACATCTCGATATGGGTTATCATTTTGATAAATATCAGTGATGATTTTCCATGTTTCACTCATAATAAATGGGTTTGATTTATCATAGCTAACTTTACTAAGTTTTTCGAGCAATTTCCTTGTAGCTTTTTCTTTTTGCTCTTCAGTTGCTCCAACAAACTTTGATATTTTAATGAGTTGTTTAATGTTACATTCCATACAATCTAAACTGGTTTTCATTATCTCACCTCTAACATGAAGCAAAATACGCTGTAAGTTTGATTTAAACTAGCTAGCATAGGTGCTTTTCTTTTAATGTTTTTATGTTTCATCACAATACTATAGATATGATCTCGTCCGAAGCCTTTGTTTCCTTTCTTGAAAATAAAGAATATTCGGTTATTTTGATTTTTTTGGTTATTTTGAGCAATATTAATTGCTTGCATTACATCATAGATTGATGTTACAAACATGAAATATGTCTCAGGATTATTAGATATTTCTAGGGGAGGATTAAAATCTGGGGGTAAGTTAAGACCATTATATGTTGTAAACTTTTCTAGTTTTAACTTATAGAAATCCATATTATTCCTCCAATCTAGTTATGATATCTTTCATTAAGTTAATTGAACGTTCTTTATAGTGTATTTTTCGTTCTTTTTTCTTATGTTTGAAGTCTAGTTTTTGAAGAATTCCGTAGTTTGCATTCATTGGTTGAAAATCAGAAATACTAGCATGACTTATATAATAAGATTCGCTACCTATAATTGTTGTTTCAGGGAAGATAATTTCTTCTTTATCTTGTAATTGTCTGGCTAGGCTAATTGAAGCAAGCAATCCTGATCCAGCGCTTTCTACATATCCTTCTACTCCGGTAATTTGTCCTGCAAAATAGATGTTTTTGTTGGTTCTTAACTGATAATTTCTAGATAGTAGCTTAGGACTATTAATAAAAGTATTACGATGCATTACACCATATCTCACAATACTAGCATTCTCAAGTCCAGGTATCATTTGAATTATTCGTTTTTGTTCGCCAAAAGTAAGATGAGTTTGGAACCCAACAATATTATATAATGTTCCTTCTTTATTATCCTGTCTTAATTGAACAACTGCATGTGGTCTTTCCCCATCAGGTGTCTCTAATCCAACTGGTTTCATTGGTCCAAAGAGAAGTGTTTGACGACCTCTTCTAGCGATTTCTTCAAAAGGCATACATCCTTCAAATACTTTCAACTCAAAATCTTTCACTTCAACCGCTTTTGCCTTGATAAGTTCGTTATACCAGTTATCAAACTGTTCTCTTGTCATTGGACAGTTGATGTAATCAGCCTCACCTTTATCGTAACGACTTTTTTTATAAGCTTTATCCATGTTTATACTATCAAACTCAACTATCGGAGCTGCTGCATCAAAAAAGTATAGATAATCCTCATGAATGAGTTCTTTTATTTTATCTGATAAAGCATCACTAGTTAATGGCCCACTAGCAATAATCACTGGACCTAATGGGATTTCAGTAATCTCTTCTTCAATAACTTCAATATTTGGATTACTTTTGATCTCATTTGTTACCATTTCACTAAATACATCACGATCCACTGCTAGAGCTCCTCCAGCAGGCACCTGCGACAAATCAGCACATCTTATAACTAAAGAATCAAGCATTCTCATCTCTTCTTTTAAAAGTCCTACAGCATTCTCTAAACTATTTGCACGTAAACTATTAGAACATACAAGTTCAGCAAATAATCCTGTACTGTGTGCAGGAGTTTGCTTTTTGGGACGCATTTCATAAAGTTTTACTTGAAAACCTCTCTTTGCAAGTTGATAACTTGCTTCACTACCGGCTAAACCGGCTCCTATTACTGTTACTGTTTTTTTCATAATATCACCATTTCCATTATAACATGAAAACAAATTCACTGGTGTGAATTTGTTTACTCTGTATAGTCATTCAAATTAATTAAACCTGCATTGTAGTCGTTAATAAACTTAGGAATCTGAATTGATCCCAAAAATGAAGCTACGACTTCATTATTCTCATCAATAATATATAGTGCTGGAACACCACGATAGTCTTCTATTTTAGGATTACCAGTTGCCTCTACTGAATTAATTATGTAATACTCTAACTCTGAATTATTACTAAAGAAGGCTAATACTCTACTCTTTATCGCATTGCAATGTGAGCAATAAGGACTATAATAATACTCCAAATGTAAATTATCAGATATTGTTAATGTCTGATCAAAACTAGTTAATGCGTGATCACTAAAATCCGCATAATCATATAATGATTCTTTACCCGATATTTCATCGTTTCCGATGTAATCGAGATAACTATCTATAAAAATAGGACCAGTATATGATTCTTGTGCAAACTGTCCATAACTCATCACAAAAACCGAAGGATTTGCAAGTAGTGCATTTTGGATATCAGTTGATAGTTCATCAAACTCATCTAACTCTTGAACATTGATAAAAAAGATATCTTCAATGTTCTTTGTATATGCCCAAGGAAGAAACGTCTCATTGTAAGTCACTGATGTTTCATCTTCTGGATTATAATAGTATATAATTATCGAATCATCTGTACTATCTTGGACACCATTCATTGAAGTAATGTGTTGTGATTCAAATAAATCAATTGTTATCTCTAAATCTTCATATTTATTTATGAAGTTTTTAATTTCTTCGCTCCCTGTATATGTCTCATAAACGGCTTTATTAGAAACTAAATAGATTATTGGTTCATCTGTGAATTTCCCAAAGTTAGATTCCTCTGATTGGATATTAGAAGTATCTAAAAGGTAGTAGTTAAGAGTATCAAAACCGTCAAAAAACGATAATATTTCATCTTTAATTTCATCACATTTACTAGATTCCGAACTGTAGTAATATAAGACATATTTGTTAGGTTTCGTTTCAGCATGATAGTAAGAAATCACTTTATTTTCGTAGAAGTCCGAGTAATTATAATCTGAAGTTTCACTAGTACAACTTGAAAGTGTAACCACAAAAATAACAATTAATATTACGAGGTACTTTTTCATTATTTCACCCACAATATCATCGGATTACTATTAATCTTTACAGTATTATCCTTAACTTCAATTTCACTATTGTCTAATACATTTGTGTATTGTCCATCAGGAATTTCGATAGTTACTTCCCCATTACAGTTATTAACATTGAAGATTCCAACTATTTTCTCGTTTTTCAGTGTATAACTTACGACGATGACATCTTTTTCTTGAATATGTAACTCATATATCCCTTCTACTAAAATCTGCTCCTTGGCGATTTTTGATAGTTTTGTTATTAAAGGAGAAATATCTCTACCTGTCCAATTAACTTTGTCATTATCAAACAAACTTGGTCTATTTGTATCAGAATATTCCTGTCCACCATAAATCATCTTGGCTCCTTTATTAAAAAACATAAATGAAGTCCAGTTATCTATTTTGTTAGAATCACTATCTACCATCTTTGCGAAACGGCCGAAGTCGTGATTTTCTAAGTTACGCAATTTAATGTAATTTTCGGGATATACCTCATCTTGCCTAGTTACTTCTTCTAAGTATCTTTTTAGTGTATTTTCGCCCTTAAGATATCCTTCAAAAAATGGATGAGTATCATAGTCATAAGCCATATCAAAAACCTGGAATATCTCACTTTCACTTAATGCTTTAAAGCCCATACTTCTGAGATATCTAACAAATCCACCATGTACTGATTCACTCAGAAAAATAGTGTTTGGATTTGCCTCAAGAACACGTTCATGTGCTTCTTCTAAAAACTCCAAAGGCAATATTGAAGCTACATCCCAACGATAACCATCAACACCTAAACTTGTCCAGTATATAAGTGTATCAATTAGTTCAGTCCATAATCCCTTATCAACAGTATAATCTAAGTCAGTAATATCCCACCAATCTCCAACGCGATTGGCAAACTCACCATCTTTTTTATAGAAATACTCAGGATGTTCATTTATTAACACTGAATCATAAGAAGTATGATTGTATACAACATCTAACATAATTTTCATATCTCTTTTATGAACTTCATCAACAAGTTGTTTAAAGTCATCAATCGTTCCATACTCATGATTAATTGAACGATAATCCTTTATTGAATAAGGACAACCTAAATCACCTTTCTTTTGCTTTTGCCCAATTTCATGTATTGGTAATAAGTATATAATATCGGTTCCTAAGTCTTTAATACGATCTAAATCATCAATAAATTCCAAAATCGTTCCTGATTCGGTATGATTTCTTAAATACACTTGGTATAAAAATTGCTTTCTTAAATTAATATTAGTTCTATTACTCATAAATTTCACTCCAATCAAAGTCATTATAACACTTATATTTCATTTACAAAAGTGCTTTGATATAATATAATAACTTTGATAGGACGTGATATTATGCCAACCATAAAAGATGTAGCTAAAAAGGCTAACGTTAGTGTAGCAACAGTATCAAGAGTAATAAATAATACCGGATATGTTAATCATGAAACAAGAAAAATTGTCGAAGATGCAATAGATGAACTTGGATACGTTCCAAACGAGTTAGCTCGTTCTCTTTTTAGAAAGAGTTCTAACATCATTGGATTGATTGTTCCTCATATTTCAACATACTTTTTCGCTGAATTAATTGAAGCGATTGAAGATGCAGTAAATGAAGCAGGATATAAACTTATGATTTTTAATTCTAAAGACGATATTGAACTAGAAAAAAAATACCTAAATGTATTAAATCAATATAATATTGATGGTTTGATTCTTGTTGCAAACACAAAAAGCGCAAAAGCCTATATGAAGCTGAATATCCCGATTCTAACTATCGATCATATCATTGATGAATCAGTTCCATCAATTACTAGTGACAACATGATGGGTGGAGCTTTAGCTGCACAAAAGCTGATTGATTTGAAATGCACCAAAGTTATCCACTTTAGAGGTCCAAGTGACTTAATCACAGTAGTTGATAGAGCTAAAGGATTCTACAAGTTAATTGATGCAGCTGGAATTGATTGTTACAGTTTCGATCTCGACTTCAAAACTCCAGATATTAATGATATCGAAATGTTCTTAAAAAAACATCCTGATGCAGACGGCATATTCTGTAGTAGTGACATCATTGCAATATATGTAATAAGTGTGCTAAAAAAATTAGGTTCTAGCATTCCTAGCAATGTTCAGATAATTGGCTTTGACAATATTGAACTAGCAGATGTCTTAATTCCAAATCTAACAACAATAGCTCAACCAATAGATGATATAGGTAGAGAAGCAATAAAGAGATTAGATCTTCTAATAAAAAAGAAAACACTAGATGACAAACATATTGTATTACCTGTTCAACTAATCGAAAGAGAAACAACAAAAAAGGCTTAAAAAAGCCTTTTTTTATATCTATTTATCAAATCTATATTTTGAAAAAATCATTTCTTTCTAAAACCATAAAATATGTTAACAAACCACTATTTTTTTCAACTTCTGTATTTACATGTTTAAACCCAACTTTTTCATAAGCACGAATTGCTCGAGAATTTCTAACTTCCGGATCAATACATGCATTAATAATGGAATTATCATCGAAAACATATTCCACAAGTAATTCTCTAATCGCGTTTGTTCCAAATCCTCTATTAAGATAATTAGTATCTCCAATAAACAAATCTATACCCTTAGAAAGTCCTTCGACATGAAATTGGGAAGTGTCTTCAAGAATATATGTTTGAATTAGCCCAATTTTGGTATTTTTGTGACAAATTATAAAAGTCTCTATCTTACCTTCTTTTAGCCGTTTTGTGTACTTTTCAACTATCTCATTTTCAGTTTTATTGCGAATAGAAAACCAATACTCCCTAATATGGTCCATCTTAAACCATTTTAGGAGCAATGGAATATCAGATTTTTTCATTTTTTTTAATGTCACCAAAAAAATCACTCCCTACTCAAAAAGCATTTTGTACAACTTGACAATTCTCCCTCTTCTTTGACGAATAATTGAATTCGTATCAGAGAAGACTTTTTTCTCTAATAAGTAATATTTTAATTGCGAGTTATATGCATCTATTGCAATGAAGGAATCAACGATGCTAAGTCTCTTGACCCCTTTCTTCTTAAAATTCTCATAAAAGAGATTTTTTACAAATGCTTCATAACTATCAATCTGTTTACACAGTGTTTCAGATAAGTATGAGTAATCCTTATAAACTCTAGATAGTATATTTTCGTATTCAATCAGTACATCAAGAAAATTACGCAAGAACAAATCTTGCGAATCAGTTGGCTTACATTTCTCTTTAACCTCTAATTCTAGCGATTCAATATTACTAGATAGTATTGTATTTAGAAGATTATCTTTTGTTCCAAAATGTAGAAAAATCGATCCCTGTGACACTTCACTTTGACTTGCTATCTCTTTTGTAGATACCTTAACAAAGCCATTATGAAGTAATAACATTTTGGTATTGTCTATGATTTTCTGTCTAGTTCTAATTTTTGACTCTTCTCGTACACCCACGATGACCACCTACTCACTGAATATATACTCATTATAAACTACTTTTTTCCACATGTCAAAGCCTAATATCAAATATCACTTAATGGTTATTTATAACTGATTACAAAAAAATAGTCAATTGGACTGAGAGTGTGGATAACTATTGTGGAAAACCTATTTCGAGGTCTTTACTAAAATAAAATAAGAAGATATGCAACGAAAAAAGATTATTAAAAAACCAGACAAATTTATCTGGTTTTATTGATTTTCTTACTCATTTATATGTTTCCTAAATGAACTATATTTTAATAGTACGTTTATAACAGCTGTTGAATAGAGTATTACTAATATTATAACTAGTATTCTATGAAAAAAGTAAAATGAAGGAAATATAAACTCGCTTGATTCCATATTTGGAAAAAAAATCACTAATTGATAATAAAGAGGAAATCCAATAATTCCTAAAAATATTAGCAATCTTCTAAACATGTTTTTATAGCTTTCATTATCTGAGTAAATTTTATCTCTGTTATCGCCTTCTCTAATTTTGGAGAAATAGAACCAACTACCATATTGACATACTAGTGTCCATTCCTTAAACATCTCAACGTATTCATCTTTATCTTTTTTTGATAATACCCTAAAATCGAATTGGTAAACCAGATCCATAGGCTCTGCTCTTTCAAAGTAATATGTAAAAAAACTCACTCTTTTTAGAATTAATCCTTCTTTTGCTTTTTGCTCTAACCATTCTTGCTCTTTATCTAGTTGCCATGCCCAGAAAGTCTTTGATATCTTTATCATTTTCAATACCTCCCAGCGTTATAATTTTTTATCATTTCCTTTAATCTTTTTGTTTCATATTTAAGTAAATCCAAACCATCATTTGTTATTAAATACTCTTTCTTTTTCTTATTATTCTCTTCGATATTATATAAGATTATTAGGTTGTATTTTATAAGATTTTGGATTACACCATATAATGTTCCTGCTGCTAGTTTAAGTCTTCCATTTGTGATTTCTTCAACGTTTTTAATTATACCATAACCGTGTAATGGAGCTCTTAATGATAGTAAAATATAGTATGTTGCTTCAGTTAATGGTGATAATTTAATCAGATTTTTTTTCACTAAAATTCCTCCTAATTATATCGTGTTACGATATATCGTATATCTTTATAATATCATTACAACATATATATGTCAAAAAAAAAGAGCCTGGGCTCTATTTTTTTTCTAGTAAAGTAATACTCTCGATATGAGATGTATGAGGGAACATATCATATGGAGTAATTGATTTTACATGATATTTTTTAGATAATTCTTTTAGGTTTTTAGCTAGTGTACTTGGATTACATGATACATAAATAATCTTTTTAACGACTTTTCTAGTTAAAATATCTAGAGTTTTAGGATCAATTCCACTTCGGGGTGGATCAATGATGATTACATCAGGATTGTATCCTTTATCATATAGTTTAGGAAGTACATCTTTAACTTCACCATTCGCGAAACCAACATTTTCAAGCTTATTGAGTTTTTTGTTGTGTAGAGCGCTATAAATAGACTCTTTACTAACATCAATACCAATGACTTTTTCAGCGTGTGGAGCTAAGTACATTGAAATTGCTCCTGCACCACAGTATGCATCGATAATTTCTTTATCTTCTTCAAAGTTAATATATGATTTTACTTCCTTATATAACTTGATAGCTTGTGATGGGTTTAACTGATAGAACGCTTTAGGTTTAAGATCATACTTAATATCTCCTATTCCCTCTGTTATGGCGTTTTTACCTGCTAATATTTCTACATCTGTACCAAATACTTCAACGCTAGAAGCATCTTTATTTTTTGAAATCCCTACGCTTACAATTCCAGGAATCTTAAGGATTTCCGCAGCTGCATTATGTAGTACCTTGTTATAGATTGTAATGACTAGTGTTACTTGCATTTCTCCATTAAAATGAGACTCTCTTACTACGATATTTCGAAGTAATCCTCTCATTGTTTTTGGATCAAAAGCAAATATCTCATGTTTATCACAGATATCTAAGATTTTTTGGTTAACTAAGTTAATGTTTTCTGCATGAATAGGACATTCTGTTATTGGTACTAAATCATTAGAATTAAGTTTATATAGTCCTGCAGTTAAGCCATATTTAGTATTTTGAACTGGCATCTGTGACTTATGTCTATAATATCTAGGGTTGTTCATTCCAACCATATCATTAAATTTAATTTTTGATATGTCTAATCCCGAATATCTTTCAATTGTTTGTGAAAGCATTTCTTCTTTTAGAGCTAGTTGTTCTTCATAATCGATGTGTTGGATTTGACATCCACCACATTCACCATAATGTTTACAAAATGGCTTTACTCTTTTTTTCGCTTTTATTCTTATTCTAACAACTTCTCCACGTGAAAAGTTATTGTTTACTTCAGTAATTTTTACAATTGCTTCTTCTGGGGGTAATACTCCAGGAACAAAAACAGCTTGTTTCTTATAGTACCCAATACCCTCACCATTAATACCTAATCGTTTGATTGTTAGAAGAATTTCTTGGTTTTTCTTTAATATAGGCTCCATCTTAACACCTCTTTCTATACTCGCAAGTATCTAATATACACTGTTTACTCCGGAAATGCAATACCAAATGCAGTTCCTAGTGAAATCACTGCAGTATTTGGTCTGTTTTTGAACACTAATGCCATTGCTGAAGTATCGTGAAATAGTTTTACTTTTATATCCCTATTATATAGTTTTGATAACCTATTTGATAGATGTTTCTCATAATTATCTGATACATATGCCAGTTTACCATAACCACCACGGGCACTATAGATCTTACCTTCAGAAACATAGTTAGCTATACTCATATAGATATTACCGCTTTGATAAGCCACTTGTTTAATTGTGTTTGCTATTGTATTTACTATGTAATCATCTAGCAAGTGAGCTATTTGCTTTACTTCATCTTCCGATTTGGATTTATAGAACAAGTAATCAGATTTAACTTGAGGTAAGACTGTTTCGATGACAACTTTATTGTTTTTCTTCATGTGCCGTGCTCTTTTAATGTTGGTTTGGCCAAAATCAAATAGTAAATAATCTCCATCAGTAATCAATGTAGATAAACCTTGAGTTCCCAAATTGGCAGATCCTTCAATAAAAGTAACGGTTAAGTTATCAATTTTATTAGCTTCTAGAGCTTTAGTTACTTGGGAATAAAAAACGGATGTAAGGATTGGAGATGTTAAACCTCCCACTAAATAAATATTTGTTATAGTTTTCCAAAACTGCCAATGTTCATCAGTCCAGTTTTCTCTATTTAAAACTGATTTTAAACTAGGTTTATAAAGGGTTAATAATACCTTTGATAAGCGGTTACCAAACTCCTCAGCTATTTCATATGCTTTACTCCTAATACTATCTAAATCACTTTTTAGGAGATCGTTAAACATGTATAAATATTTACCTGAATCAGATTCATTGGTTAACCCCAACTCGTTTTTGTACTTGATTATTTCTTCGAGAAGTAATGATGGTCTAAAGATATTTGAAGCCAACTCATCATCAACGTATACACTGTTGATGGATGCTACTGGTAGACTATTACCATTCTTGGTAAACGGATTATTACTCGCCAATTATCTTCACCAATACCCTTTTACGTCTTTTACCATCAAATTCACCATAGAAGATTTGCTCCCATGGCCCAAAATCGAGTTTATTTTCAGTAATAGCACATACGACTTCTCTTCCCATTATTGTTCTTTTAATATGTGCATCAGCATTATCCTCATAACCATTGTGATCATACTGTTCATAAGGTTTTTCTGGTGCTAGTTTCTCTAAAAATCTTTCAAAATCATTATGAAGTCCATGTTCATCATCGTTTATAAAAACACTAGCAGTTATATGCATTGCATTAACAAGCACTAACCCCTCTTTGATGCCACTTTCTTCTATGCATGATTCAATATTTCTAGTTATGTTAATAAATTCTCTTCTTTTATTAGTACTGAACCAAAGTTCTTTACGATATGATTTCACTTTATCACTCCTAAATTAAATAGCTAAAAAAAGCAAGATTAGTCATCCTGCTTTTTAAGTCTAAGTTTTGTAACAGTTTCAATGTGTGTAGTTTGTGGGAACATATCAAACGGAGTTGATTCTAACACTTGATATCCTTCTGATTGTAAGTAGTTCAGATCTCTCGCAAGTGTTGATACATTGCATGATATATAAACAACACGTGGTATTTTCATTTTTATTATAGTTTCTAAGAACTTTTTATCGCACCCTTTACGTGGTGGATCAATGAATAAAACATCAACATTATAGTTTTTCCACTGTAAGATAACATCCTCAGCTTTACCTGCGACAAACTTAGCATTGGTAATACCGTTGTTTTGAGCGTTTTCTACAGCATCATTGATAGCTTGTTTTACAACGTCAACACCTAATACAGTCTTAGCGTATTTTGCAGCAGATAGACCAATTGTTCCGATACCACAATAAGCATCAATAATTACTTCATTTGTTGTTAAATCAGCATATTCAATTGCTTTAGCATATAATGCTTCTGTTTGGATTGGGTTAACTTGATAGAATGAACGATGTGATATTTTAAAGTATACACCATTGATTTCATCTCTAATGAAGTCCTCTCCAAAGATAACTTTACTTTTCTTACCAAGGATAATATTTGTATTATCTGGGTTAAAGTTATGAACTACTGAAACAACTTTCTTATATCTTGAAACTAGTTTTTTAACGATAATATCTTTTTTAGGTAACTTAGGTGTCAATGTGACTATAGTTACAGAAATATCATCAAACTTGTATGAATTCCTAACTACAACATATCTTACTACACCAGTTCCAATTTTTTCGTTATAAGCAGGAATATTTAGCTCATCAAAAACATTCTTCATGTACTTGATTATGTCAGTTGTTATTTTTGGAATAATATAACACTTTTTCATATCAATAATATCATGAGTTCTGTTTTTATATAATCCAGAAATCATTTTTCCATTTTGCTCCCCAAATGGGATAACAGCTTTATTACGATAATAATAAGGATTCAACATCCCTACCGTTTCATTTACTTTTGTATCTATTTTCCCTAGTTTACGTAATGTTTCTTTTGTACGATAACGTTTGAAATCTAGCTGCATCTGATAATTCATATGCATTAAGTTACATCCACCGCACTCTGAAAAATGATCGCAAATTGGCTCTTTTCTAAAAGGAGATTTATGTATTAATTCAATTAATCTACCGAAACCGAAACTTGCGTTAATTTTGGTAATTTTAATCTCAGCTTTCTCACCTTTTAAAGCATTCGCGACGAAAATAGGGAACCCATCAATCTTACATACTCCCATCCCATCATGTGTCATATCGACAAATTCTACAGAATAGTACTCGTTTTTTTCTACCATCTTTACACCTCTTGCAATAAGCCATACTCTAGTTATGGGATAAATATCTAACCCTATTATATCATATTTTCACATTAATAGGGGAAACAAGAAAAAAAAGGACTAATTTAGTCCTTTTCCTAAAGAGAGTTTATTCAATAATGATCTCCACTATGTCTCCATCGGCTGATTCTACGTCAACAATTTTACCTAATACTCCACTATCAATCATATCTAAGATTGCATCAAAATCTAAATCTAATCCTTCAATTTGATCAACTTTCATGAATCCTTTACCACTTTTCAAAGCCACTCTAGCGAATTCTACTGGTATTTGAACATTTACTTTATCTCCGTCTCCAGATAATACTTTTATTTTAAACATTTTGAAAGCGTCTTTTTTTCTTTTAACTACTGATTTTTCTTCGTTTTTGTCTAAGGCTTTTAATAGTTCTGCTCCCTCTGCAGCTGTAATTGTTTTATTTTCGATCATTTCTAAAATTCTTAATTTATCATTCATTATATAATCATCCTTTCATTTCTGATTTATTTACGATATTTTTTTGTATTTTTATTTTGTTCTAACAATAGTTTGTTGTTCTTTCTTGTTTGCTCTAGTGTTTCATAATAATAGTTTACGTCATATATACACATAATTGGGCCTCCTCTATTTTAATAGTTTCGCAGCCTCGAGAGCACTAATTTCACCTTTTTCTAGTTTTGCAAAAACTTCAGCTTTCTTTACTTTATCTTCTTCACTAACTTCATACCCTAAACTAACAATAACTTCGTCTAGGTTTTTCTTTACTGTAGGATATGAAATTCCTAACTCTTTCTCAATCTGTTTAATGTTTCCTTTATTCTTGATAAATACTTCTATAAAGTATAAATGTTCTTTTGATAGATAATTAAATTTAGATAATTGGAAATCTCCACTTATCTCTGTACCACAACGAGTACAGCTTAGTTTTGTTACTTTTAAATCACTTTGACATATTGGGCATTCACCGATAACGTTATTCATTGTTTTCCTCCTACACAATTCTAATATTGACTTGAGCGTCTTTAGAATCCACTTGTATTTTTGTATTTCTCGAATATTTTAGTAATTTACTTATTTCACTAAGATCAACATCTTGGTCTTTTGTAAACCTACCCGCAAATCTTAATCCTAATCTTGCGAAAATCATTGGGATTGGTAATGCAAATAAGACCTTTAGGAAAGTATTAACTCCTTTTCCTTCATCTGGAACATTGATATCTATTTTGATGAAGAATGCTCTTTTACCACCTTTAACTCTTTTTACTGGTTCTTCAGGGTAAAGTTGATTTAATGCTTCCTGTGATGTTAGTTCTCCGCTTTCAATTTGTTGAAGAACTTTATTGTAATTCATTATTTATCACAACCTTCATATTAATTTTCTTAATTTTGATATTGATTTTCTTAATTACACCCTAATGATATACTATATTTTCAAGGATGTCAATAATAATATTAAAAAAATTAATAAATAAATTAAAAATATCAATTATCCAATAGTTTATATTGATATAATTGATATTTTGGTTTAGTTTTCTTCAATTAGTCTTTCATATATTTCATCTGATAACTTCGTAAATACAACATTGAAGTTCTTTTTAATTACAAATCCAAGTACTGCGAGCGCATCTTCTTTTTGTTCAAACATATCATATGCATATCCTAAATAGTACTCTAACTCTATTATATGGACTCTTCTCTCTTGAGCTGGGATAGAATCAATTAAAACAGCAATTGCGTTCTCATAGTCTTCTCTAAGTAATAAAGCTAATATTTTACAATAGTCTTTTAATACAAAATGTTCCTCATACTTACTCGCCACTTCATCCAATAACATTCGAAGTTCTTTTTCATCTTTATCAATAAAAGCTAGTCTCGCTTTTACACGATAATAGATTTTGACAAACTCATAATCCTCTTCAAACTCATCAAACTCAAATCTATTAAAGTATAATTTAGCTTCTTCATTTTCCCCATTATATAAATGTGCGTAAGCACGTTGTAGATTCGACTTGTTTATTTCAGAATCTGATGTAAGTTTTTCTTGTTTTCTATCTAGATACTCTAAATACTTTGGAGCACTACATGCTATTTCAAGTAATTGCTCTCCATTATACATATCATTACGATTAAATACTACAAACAGAACAGCTATCACTGCTAATACAGCAACAAAAACCCATAATAAATCAAGGGTATAAACAAATACGTACCATAACCCAAGAGCTATAATTATTTGTAAACAATACATTAATATTTTTTTACTCATTTTACTTCTACCTTTCTTATTGCTTTAATTCTATCCACAGTTGGTGGATGTGAATAAGTTAGCTTCACATAAAGAGGATGCGGTGTTAAATTACTATAATTCTCTCTAGATAAAACTTTTAAAGCACTTTCTATACTCTCTTTACTATAATTTTTTGCAGCGAATGCATCTGATTGATACTCGTGTTTTCTTGATATATACGATGTAAGCAGTCCTATTAAAGTTTGAATAGGTTCTAATAGTACCATAAACAATATTAACGCAAATCCAAAGTTACTTGATGTAAATCCAAACGCTGTTGAGAACACTTCATTTTCTAACACCAAAGCTAATGTTCCCATATATAATAATAAGGTAATAAACATTTGTCCGATATTAGACCACATATGTTTATACTTATTATGTCCTATTTCATGTGCGAGTACTGCTACAATTTCTTCAGTACTCATCTTTTCAATTAAAGTATCATACAATACAATTTTTTTTAGTTTTCCAAAACCAGAAAAGTATGCATTTAGTTTAGTAGACCTTTTAGAAGCATCAATCACATTAATTTGAGAAACTGAATAACCAACTTTCTTTGCAAAAGCAAAAATTTCGTCTTTTAGCTCTCCATCTTCTAAAGGTGTAAGCTTATTAAATAATGGAACAATAAGTTGCACATATAATACATTTACAATTAAAAGAATAACCATTAATGCTAACCAGGCATAAACAATAAACATCTTTCCAGCATTATCATATATTGTTATTAGTAAATAAACTAACCCTCCACCAAAAATAAGTGTAAGTATTAAATTTTTGATTTTATCCACAATAAATGTTTTCATTGTCATCTTATTAAAACCATACTTCTCTTCAATTTTGAAATTGCGATAATATGATGGAAATATCCCAACAATAAATGAGAACAGAAAATAAAATAATAGGAAAATTAAAATCTGTAATTGTGGGTTATCCACAATTGAGACCGCCCAATCATTAAATAGTACAAATACTCCAAAAGCTAAGAAAATAATAAATATTACAGTGTTCACTATACTCATTATTGTACTAAAACGATATGATTCCATATTATATTCTAACCATTTATCATATTCTTTTTTATCATATACATCACTAACCTCTTCAGGTATAGGTGCGTTTCTATTACGATAATTAAGAACAGATAACCATGTATCAAAACCAAAACTTAAAATAATGATTCCAAAAACAATAACTTTGATCCATATTTCCACAAAATCACTCCTAACTTTTTCTATTCTATCATATATAACATAAAAAAGATATGTGAATAATGTGTATGACAGTGGTGTCACATTTTTGTTGACAAGTGATTTTTTTGGTGTTACACTATAGGTGACAACGGTGTCATAAGGAGGTGATGTTGTATATGCCAAAAGATACATTCTTTAATCTAAGTTCTGAAAAACAGTCTAGAATAGTTAAATCCTCAATCTCTGAGTTTGGTAAACATTCTTTTAAGGAAGCAAAGCTATCAAATATAATAAAAGCTTCAAAAATACCTCGTGGTAGTTTTTACCAGTACTTTGAGGACAAAAAAGATCTATATATATTTCTGTTTGAACAAATAAAGATTAAGAAATTGAAATATATGGATGATATGTTACCAAATCCAGAAAATACTCCATTCCTTGATTTATTTAGAGATTTATACATTAGGGGTTTAGCTTTTGCTTCAGAAAATGTTGAATATGTAAAAGTGATGAAGCAACTACTTAATAGTAGTGGTGAGTTATATAAGGAGTTAGTTACTGATAATCTCAAGATGGCTGCAGATTATTATCGAAGTTACATTGAAACAGATAAAAAGTTAGGAAGAATTAGAGATGATGTTGATACTGAATTACTAGTTAATTTAGTTATTGATATAACAACAAAAATTGCGTTTGATGAACTTGAAGATAAAGATTACATCGATAACGACAAGTTATTAAAGCGCATCGATAGCTTACTATCAATACTTAAGAAAGGTATTTTATAGGTGAAATTATGTTTAAAGTAGAAAACATGAGTTACAGATATCCAAAAAATGAACAAGATACAATTAAAGGAATTAGTTTTGACATTGCAAAAGGTGAAATTTTTGGTTTCTTAGGTCCAAGTGGTGCAGGAAAAAGTACTACTCAAAAAATAATGATCAAAGTTTTAGAGAACTTTGATGGTGGAATCTATTATAACGGAAAAAGCATCACTGAATTTAAAGATGATTTTTATGAGAACATTGGAGTAAGTTTTGAAATGCCAATTCACTTCTCAAAAATGACAGCTATGGAAAATGTTGAATTCTTTATGAAACTGTATAAAAAGAATGCCGACATTGAAAAACTAATGACACAAGTAGGATTATGGGAAGATAGAGACAAAATGGTTGGAGAATATAGTAAAGGGATGAAAATTCGCTTAAACTTCGTAAGAGCGATGTTGAATGATCCTGAAATGTTATTCCTTGACGAACCAACAAATGGATTAGATCCAAAGAATGCAATGATTCTGAAGGATATGGTACGCGAGTTTAGAAATAATGGTGGTACTGTATTTATTACCTCACATATTATGGCTGATATTGATCAATTATGTGATCGAGTAGCATTTATAGTTGATGGAAAAATAATTGAAATGGATACCCCAAGAGACTTAAAAATTAAATACGGGAAACGTTCTATGTATCTAGAGTATAAAGAAAATGATCATACGGAAAGAAAAGAATTCCCAATGGATAACATCGGAAAAAACAAAGAGTTTTTAAACCTTTTACAGACAAAAGAAATTGAAACACTACATAGTGGAGAAACTACGTTGGAAGATATCTTCATTAAAGTTACAGGAGTACAATTAGCTGATGAATAGAGTCTGGTTACTAGTAAAAGGTGAATTAACTCGATTACATAAATACAATTTAACAACAGTATCAGTTGGAGTAGCAATTCTATGGAGTTTAATATTATTCTTCATCGGTGGGGATTTAGTAAAAACACTGTTACCAATGGTAATCCTCATGGATGCAACTGTTATGGCACTAATGTATGTTGGTGCAATCATGTACTTTGAAAAAAGTGAATCCACAATCTCAACACTTTTAGTAACACCTGTTAGTAACAGTGAAATATTACTATCAAAAGTTATAGCAAACACATTACATAACGTTTTCTCTTCTGCACTTATTATTATTGCGTTCACATTCTTAAGTGACATAGTCATTAACTACTTCTTAGTTACAATAGCAATAATTTTAGCAACAGGAGTTCATACAGTAATCGGAATTTGTATGTCTTATACAACAAAAGATTTTACCAGAATGTTAATTAGAGTAATGACTTTCTCATTTATTTTAATGGCCCCATCTTTATTAGTCCACTTTGAAGTGTTTACTGGTGAGGCTTGGGATTACATTAACCTAATTAACCCAGTAAATGCAGCATTAGAATTAGTAGGCGCTAGTTTTAATAACGCAGAAATAACATGGAAGTTTTGGGTTAGTCTAGCATATTTCATTATCGGTTCACCGGTTCTATACATGTTATATGCACTACCAAAATTCCAAGAATATGCCATTAGGCAAAGTGGGGTGTAATATATGTTTATACACATATTAAAAAATGAATTAAAAAATATTGTTAGAGATCCTACATACATATTCTTCTGCGCATATCCATTCATACTAGGAGTTGCTGGATACTTTATAGTAAATGCAATTACAGTTGAAGTATGGGCAAAAATGGTTGCAGCATTACTTATTATTATGACAAGTTATATCTTTGGAGCAGTGACTGGTTTTACTTTACTTGATGATAAAGATGATAAAGTACTAATTAGTTTAAAAATAACACCGGTATCAACAAAAATGTATGTTTTTGTTAAATTATTGATTAGTTATATTTTCGGTGTAATCGCAACATATTTGATTGTTTACGCTACAGGATTTTTAGAGGGTGCAACATTTATCGAAATAACTTTGATAACTTTAATATCTAGTTTACAAGCTCCATTTCTAGCCCTAGTTGTAAATAGTTTTGCAGATAACAAAGTAGAAGGATTTGTCATCATGAAAAGTACAGGTATAGTTTTAATCCTTCCAGCGGTAGCTTTTTGGCTAACGGACTGGAAAGAATTCTTCTTAATTATCGCACCAGGATTCTGGCCTGCAAGAATGATTCAGATGGAGATAATGCCAACTAGTATCACTGGTATTGAGTATAATCTACCATCGATTGTATACTTCATAATTGGATTAATTTATACTTTCGTATTACTAGCCGTATTATTTAAACATTACGCAAAGAAATCAAATATATAATAAGGAGTGAATTTAATGACTACATTAGGAATCGTTTTAATTATTTATGGTGTTTTCTGTATCTTCATTGGTTTATTAAAACCCCCTATGATTTGGAACATGGGTAAACTTAGAGCTATGTCGAAAATGATGGGTGAAAAGGGATTACGTATATTTATTCTTATATGGGGGACAGCTGCCTTAATTGGTGGTTACCTACTATACAAATAACAAAAAAACAGGATGCTGATAAGCATCCTGTTTTTACTCTTCAAACCAATAGAAAAATTCTAAATCTCCTAAATCATAACCTAGATTATCCAAGTCAGATTTATCATAATAAACATACTCTTTTTGGAAAGTTAACTCATACTTCTTAAAGCCAGCTTTTGTAATAGTTTCATTAATATCAAATCCTGCTCCTACAGCTTCAGTTTGTGAACCATCAGGTAACTCAAACCAAAATTCAACATAGGTAACATCATAATTGCTGTCTGTACCGTTAGTAATCCATACATCAACATATACTTCTTCACCATTAAACTCAACATTATCATACATTACTGCAATAACGTCTTCTTCAATATACACTTCATCACACGCTGTTAGAGAAAAAACTAACAGTAACCCTACAATTAATCCCATAACTTTTTTCATCGTATTCTCCTTATAACGTTGTTTTTAACTCAATAATAATATCTCGCAACTCAGCAGCTTTCTCAAAATCAAGTTTTTTAGCGGCACTTCTCATGTCTTTCTCTAAATCTGCAATGATTTTGATTTTCTCTTTTTTTGTTAACTCACTAACATTTTTTGTTTCTTCTGTTAATTCTAGTTTAACACTAATTGCTTCTCTTATCTCTTTAATTATTGTTTTTGGTGTAATATTGTGTTTTTTATTGTATGTTTCTTGAATTCCTCTTCTACGATTAGTCTCGTCAATTGCGTATGTCATGGCATCTGTCATCTTATCTGCATACATTATTACTCTACCATCACTATTCCTTGCTGCACGTCCAATTGTTTGGACAAGACTTCGATTACTTCTTAGGAATCCTTGTTTGTCCGCATCAAGAATGCAAATCAGTGATACTTCTGGTATATCTAATCCTTCTCTTAATAGATTTATACCAACAACAACATCATATGTTCCAAGACGTAATTCACGAAGTATCTCAATTCTTTCTAATGATTTAATCTCACTATGTAAGTATGCTACTTTAATTCCTAACTCTTTTAAGTAATTAGTTAAGTCCTCACTCATTTTTATTGTAAGAGTTGTGATAAGTGTTCTTTGATTATGATCAATACGATTCATTATTTCAGCGACAATATCATCAATCTGTCCTTGTTTTCCTCGCACTTCAACAACTGGGTCTAAAAGACCTGTTGGTCTAATAATCTGTTCAACAAGATACGGTGTTTTATCTAACTCATAATCACCAGGAGTGGCACTTAGATATACCGCTTGATGGATTTTTTTGTTAAATTCATCAAAGTTTAAAGGACGATTATCCAATGCACTAGGTAATCTAAATCCGTATTCAACTAGTGATCTTTTACGTGCTTGATCTCCATTATACATCCCCCTTACTTGTGGTAGAGTTACATGAGACTCATCCACAATAAGTAAGTAATCATCTCCAAAGAAATCCATTAGAGTGTTAGGTGTTTCTCCTGCATTACGTAAAGATAGATGTCGAGAATAGTTTTCCAGTCCTGGACAACTTCCAATCTCTTTCAACATCTCAATATCATAATTAGTACGTTGGGAAATTCTTTCTGCTTCTAAATACTTATCAGTTTTCTTGAAATATTCAATTCTTTCCTCAAGTTCTTCTTCAATACGACGAATTGCTTCCTCTATTTTTTCTTTATTAGTAACAAATTGAGTAGCTGGAAACAACGAAATAACTGTATAGTCATTAATTATCTCTCCAGTTAGTATATCAAACTCTCTAATTCTTTCAATTTCATCATCAAATAACTCGACACGAACTCCGATTGTTTTACTGTATGTAGGTAATATCTCAATAACATCTCCTTTAACCCGAAATGTACCACGGTTAAAATCAAAGTCATTCCTTGTAAACAACATATCTACCAATCGGTGCAATAAATTATCTCTACCAATCTCATCACCAACACGCAATGTCAACATTGAGTTTTTATAGTCTTCAGGATCCCCAATACCGTAAATACAAGAAACACTGGCAACAACGATAACATCTTTACGTTCTAATAAAGAAGCAGTTGCACTATGACGCATCTCATCAATTTCATCATTCGTTTGGGCATCTTTCTCAATATATAAATCTCGTGAAGGAACGTAAGCTTCCGGTTGATAGTAATCATAATACGAAATAAAATACTCAACACGATTATTAGGGAAATACTGTTTTAACTCACTATATAACTGTCCCGCCAAGGTTTTATTATGAGCTAAAACAAGTGTTGGTTTATTAACAGCAGCTATTACATTACTCATTGTAAAAGTTTTACCTGTTCCGGTAGCTCCTAACAAGATTTGTTCTTTAACACCACTATCTAAGTTATTCTTTATATACTCAATTGCTTTAACTTGATCCCCCATTGGTTTATAGTCTGCTTTTAAGTCAAATTTATGTTCCATCATTTCACCTCCAGAGATATATTTTTGATTACACTATCCATTTCATTATAACTTGTAATCCTAATAACTTTTACATCTTTATGGTTGTTTAAAGTGTTTTCTATTTTAGGTAATGAAACTTTTCTGAAGTTTCCTATAAATTCTAAAAAATCATCATCCATAATCGAGTCATCAAAACCAGGAGCCATATCTGATCTTTCCGTCGTGCATTTTGTTCTACTTATTGCATTTTTAATACAAATATCTGGATTAATATCAAGTAGAAAAACCGTATCAGCAAACTGCATACGCCATTCCATTGTTGCATTATAATTACCGTCAATAATAAAACTTCTATTTTCATTAATAAAACCTATAATTTTACTTTTCAATTCTTCTCTAGATATTTGATTATAATTATCAATATGATATATTCTATCCAAATGTAATAATGGCAATCCCAAAATATTCGCCAAGTTTTTACTAAATGTTGATTTCCCACTTCCGGGACTTCCAATAACTAAAATTCTTTTCATATAATCACCATTAATATTCTACCATATATATTAAATTATCTTGAAATATGTTAAAATTAAGCAGGTGATTCAAATGAAAGTACTATTAGTCGCAATTAACGCTAAATATATCCATACAAATAACGCTGTTCGCTTACTAAAAGCAAACAGCACTTTTAATCCACAAATACTAGAATATACCATTAAAGATGATATTGATCACATCGTAGAAGAAATACTCTATGAAAACGTAAGTGTTATAGCTTTTAGTGTATACATTTGGAATGTAATGATAGTTCAGGAAATAATAGACAGACTTCCAAGTGAAAAAACAATTATCATTGGTGGTCCCGAAGTATCATATGAGCCATCACACTTCTTAAAAAATGAGAAAATTGATTTCATTGTTAAAGGTGAAGGTGAAATTACACTTGAAAAACTGCTTACAGCAATCAACACTGATCAAAACTACAAATATATCGAAAGCATTTCCTATAGGCAAAACGGTAAAATCTATCATAATCCCCTTACTGAGATAAAAGATTTATCAACCATAAACGCACCTTATTATTTTAAAGAGGATATAAAACACATCCCCAATAAAATCTCATATATTGAATCATCACGTGGTTGTCCTTATAAATGTAGTTACTGTTTATCTTCACTGGAAAAATCTGTTCGCTACTTTCCTGTAGATGAAGTAAAAAAGGCAATTCTATATTTAATGGAAAAAGGTTCACGAACAATCAAGTTCTTAGATAGAACATTTAACGCGAATAAAAACACCTTTGATTTACTAAAGTTCATTATCGATAACAACAATCATAAAACAATTTTCCAGTTCGAAATTACTGGGGATACTCTTGATAAATCTATTATTGAATACATCAACCAGAATGCTCCAAAAGGATTAATGCGTTTTGAAATCGGAATCCAATCAATCAATTATGAAACAAACTTTCTAGTCGATAGATTCCAAAACAAAGAAAAACTTTTCAATAACATTAAACTTATTGAAGACGCAGGAGTTATCGATCTTCACCTAGACTTAATTGCTGGACTTCCTAAAGAAGACAAGAAATCATTCAAAAATACATTTGACGAGGTTTTTAGATTAGGAGCAAAGGAATTACAGTTAGGATTCCTAAAAATGCTTAGAGGGACAAAAATACGCCTTGAAGCAGAAAAATATGACTACATATACAATGATAATGCCCCATATGAAATTAAATGCAATAACTATATCAATGAAGAAGACATTAAAGAAATTCATCTTGTAGAACATATGCTTGAAATATATCACAATAAAGGATACTTTAAAGATAATATGTTGAACATTATCTTAAAGAGTGCTTCACCCTATGAATTTCTTCTAGAAATCGGTAATCACTACATTAACAAAAACTATTCAATGAAGGGTTATCAAGTTGAGGATGTCTATAAAAGACTATTTGAGATAATCGATGATCAAAAACAGTTTCTATTAGAACAAGATTACTTAAAAAGATCAAAAATAAAACCTAAGTTATTCTTCAAAATCACCATTACTAAAGAAGAAAGAAATGAAGTTCTAACCGAACTGTCATCAACTCAAAACATCCCAATTCATTTATTGTACAAACATAGTGTAATTATAAGAAGGAGTAATACTTTCTTCATTGCATACTACAAAAACAACGAATGCAAAACATATATATACAAACAAAAAAGCAGATAATCGGACAGATATCTGCTTTTTTGTTTCATTTATTCAGTATTTCTAATTCGCTATCTTTACAGAAGCGAGGAATAATGCATCAATATATTCATCAATATCCAAATCCGATAATTGATTATCAGGATCATTAATTAATCTAATAATACTACCAGTAACCAAACTAGAAATTAACAAAGCATTAACTATAGTATTATCCATCTTTATTTTACCTTCAATGAATCCTTTTTGGTAGATATCCGCAAATCTTTTTTCATAATACTCACGAACTCCACTAACTAATTCCCTTACTTGTCCATGTGTTTCTCGTGGTAACTGCTTCTTAAATGTTGGATTCATCAAGTTCATTAAGAACCTACTGTTTATCGCAAGATCAAACAAATGTCTTATTTCTTCTTTAAAAGCTTGTTCAAAGTTAAGACTAGAATCTATCTCGCGATTATATATCGAAGCAACACCCTGTTCAACTACACGACACATTGCACCTTCTAATATTTCATCTTTAGTTTTAAAGTATTCGTATATTGTACTTTTCCCAATATCAACTTTTTTAGCTAACTGAGAAATTGTAAAATCACTCCCGATACCTTGATTTCGGAAAATGTCAATCAAGGCATCAAGAATTTCAATTTTTCTAGACATTACTTGTCTTTCTTGATAATAGTATCCAGTTAACAACAATCAACACTATTATTATAGCACCAATAAGGATAACCCACCAGTATGATAATAAATAGTATGCTGCTAATGAACCTAATAATACAGCGAACACACCTAAAACACTAAAGATATTTCTTGGATGTTTAGTAAATAAGTAATACATAATCGGTACAACAACTAATGTCAGAATAGTTGCATACAACATTCCTCCAACAGTTGCAACGGCCATTGGTTGCATCATTTCTGCACCTTCACCAACACCTAAAGCCATTGTTAACAACGCTAATATTGTTGTTAAAGCCGTCATTATAATTGGTCTCATTCTTGTTTTACCAGCTTCTAATAACGCTTCTTTTACTTCCATACCATTTTCACGTAATTGATTGACGTAATCAACAAATACAATACCATTGTTTACTACAACTCCAACAAGGATGATAAATCCAATCATCGCAACAACACTTACAGGCATTCCTGCAAAGAAGAGAATTAAGAATCCACCTGTAAAGGCTAATGGAATTGTAAACATAATGATTAATGGATAAGTAAGAGATTGGAACTGAGCTGCCATGATCATGTAGATTAGAACAATAGCTAAAACCATTGCCAGAACTAGCGTATTCATAGCTTCCATGATTTCTTCATTTTCACCAAGAACTTCATATGAGTATCCTTCAGGTGCTGAATAATCACTTAGTGCATCTTCAATATCTTGTGCAACAAATGAAGAATTATATGTTTCATCATATGTCGCTGAAATTGTTAATGAGCGTACTCCATCAACATGTGATATTGTACTAAATCCTTCAATCTTTTCAACGGTCGCAACATCACTAACTTTGACAATCGCTAGTGGTGGCATAGGAGTCATCCCAACAATAATATTTTCGATATCAGATATTGTATATTCTGTATCTCCATAATTTGAATTTGAATCATAAACATATACATCATAAATATCACCATCAACTGAAATTGTTGTTACTACCTCTTCAGTTTTCAACTCCTCAGCAACTGCTCCCATTACTTGGGCAGTTGTAATTCCATAAGAAATAGCAACATCTTTATTAACTGTAATTTTTATTTCATCAGCTGGAACACCAATCCCGTTATCAACTTCAAGAACACCTTCAACACTTCCAATAATACTTGCTATTTCATTTGCTTCAGCTTTTAAAACATCTAAATCATAACCTTTTAACTGAACTTGATATCCACTACCTGTCAACATTTCAGTTTGCTGTTGTGATCCTGATATTGAATAGTTAATTGTTGCATAATCAGATGTTAATAACTGATCAATTTGTGCTTCAACTTCCGTTGTTGTTAACTCTCTATCTTCTTTTAATACCACACTAGCACTTGCACTGTCAGCACTTGCCATTCCCATAAATGACGACTGCATTGAACCTAAAGTTATCCCCACGACATCAACATCATCAATCAATAAAATATCATTTGTTATATCATCAAGAACTTCAAAGAATTCATCATCACTTAATGAGTTATCCGTTGGATTTGATATTGATATTGATAACTGTCCCTCATCAGAAGTAGGGAAGTACTCAAATCCGTTTGTTAAAGCTAAATAAATAGATCCACCAAACAATAAAACAACTACTGCGATAATTACATATTTCACTTTAAAAGCAAAATTGAAGACTTTTTCATATATTTCTTTTGCTTTATTAGTTCCTTTTTCTTCTCCTTCAACTGCTTTAGAATCTTCTTTTAAGATTTTAGAAGAAATTGCTGGCACTAATGTTAACGCAATTAGTAGTGATGCTATTAAACTATATGCAATTGTTAAAGCCATCTCCATAAAAATTTCTTTAATAAATCCTTGGATAAATAGTACCGGAACAAATACAGAGATTGTCGTAATTGTTGAAGCCATAATAGCTCCAGCTACTTGTTTTGTACCTTCAATTGCTGCTTCTCTATTACTGTGTCCAAGTTTCTTTAACCTAAATATATTTTCCATAACTACAATTGAGTTATCTACTAACATACCAATACCTAAAGCTAACCCTCCTAAAGATACGATATTCAATGTGATACCTGAGAAGTAAATTAACACAATTGCAAACATTAAACTAATTGGGATTGAGATACCAACAATAAATGTTGCACGAGCACTTCTCAAGAAGATAATTAAGACAATTACAGCAAGTATAGCTCCATATAATAAGTTATTCGCTACACTACCAGTAGCTTGATCAATATAATCACCTTGGTTTAATAATACAGTAAAATCTAATCCTTCATTTTCATCACTAATACCGTTAATAATATTAGTAATTTCAGTAGTTACATCAGTTGTTGCAAACTCACTACTCTTTTGAATCGATAAACTAATTGCATTTTCACCATTAACTTTTGAATACTCTTTATCATTTGCATTTACGAATGTTATATCCGCTATATCATCCATTGTAAAGATAATAGGTTCATTTAACCCTAATGCTGGATTTGCTGGGATATTGAAGACAACTAACTCAGCAATTTCTTCGGCGCTATCGAACTCATCTCCAATACGTACAAGATAGTTTAAACCATCAATATTAGCATATCCAACCGGAAACTCGAAGTTTTGGGCCATTAAGATATTAGATATCATTTCTTTATCCAATAACATCATATCTTCTTCATCAATTCCAAATCCTTCAAATAAAGTTGTTAACTGTGCATTGATTGCAGCTAACGCAACTTCATCTAAAACCACAGAAACTTCAGATTCATATGCTCCACTAACATTAACGCTAGCTACACCAGGTACACGTTCTATGTTTGGAATTACTTCTTCTTCAACATATAGTGTTAACTCCTGTTGAGTTAATCCTTCTTTTGATACCGACATTTGCATTATTGGCATCATATCAGGATTCAACTTAATTATCATTGGACTACCAACTGATTCAGGCATACCTGCAGTTGTCATATCCAAAGTCTCACGCATTTCTATTACTGCGCTATCCATATTCGTATCACTATTGAACTCAATTATTACTAATGACATATGTTCTTGTGACATCGAAGTTATTTCTTTAATATTAGTTGTTGTTGCTAATGCATCTTCCAATGGATTAGTTACAACATCTTCCACTTCACTAGGGCTTGCTCCCGGATATGTTGTTATAACAACACTGTATGGAATATTCATACTTGGGAATAAATCAGTTGTTAGGTTTGTATAAGATACAACACCAAAGATTATAACGATAATTACAGCCATAAAAATAGTTATCGCTCGATCAACTGAAAACTTTACTAAATTCTTCATTTTCATCCTCCTAAATTTTTGATAAGTAAAACCCGACCGAACATTCGGTCGGGTATAATTCTACCACTAATTTTTATGTATTACAAGCGACTTACACAAAATCTTCACAAGTCTCTATTTTTCACGTACTGATGTATTAATTTGTCCATTTGATGTTGATACATCCAAATCAGTTGGTCTAAAAGTTAAATCTTCATTATAGAAGTAAATACTACCGTTTGATGTATGAATAGTTATATCGTCAACATAAATATCATCCATATGAACAGTTCCATTTGATGTCGTTACACTAATATCATGTCCATCCTGTAATTCAGTATTAAATCGATCTAAATCAATTCCACCATTTGATGTATGAATAACATAGTTATCAAAATCTACGTCTTCAATATCAATTCTACCATTTGATGTATCTGCCTTTAAAGTCCCGGTATTTACCACACGGATATCTCTAATAATGATTGCACCATTTGATGTATCTGCAGTTAAATCTGAACCTAAATCAATATTGGCTAGATTAATATCACCATTACTTGTCTCAATATCTAATGAACTAAAATCAACATTGTTAATATCAACTTTTCCATTACCTGTTTTTATAACAGTATCACCTAGTTCTAGTGCAGATGGAACTTCAATACGAACAACTTGTGACGGTCCAAATAACATAAATAATTCAGTTAAATCCCAGAAAATCTGAAAATTATCACTCTCATTAATTATCTTGATCTTATTATTCTCATAATCAAATGTATATGAGAAATCATAATCCTCATAATTTGAATAACTCAAATTAACATCAGTACCTGACACTGATACGATTTGTACTCTCATATCATCAATATCAGTTACAATTTCCCAAACATCTCCATCATTAATTTCTGTAGCGAAATCCTCTGTCGTTGAACCTTCAACTAATTCTCCATTACCGTACTCAACTTGAACCCAATCAAAGTGACGATAGATCCATTGTCCTGTATACACTACAGATACAATAGCGAAAACAACTGCTAAGTTCTTTAATAATTGTAATTTACGATGACGTTTAAACCATCTATCAACACTCAACTTATTAAGTTTCTTAATAGCTTTATCTCTATTTTTCAACTTAAAGACATTTAAATGCCAAATAATTGTCTTTTTGAGCACATAGAATGCTGCTTCAAGAACTACTAAACCAAACATAAACAATAGAATGTATCCACCAGTTACAAACGCAAACACAAACTCATCTACCGTTGTTCTCTCACCAATCATTATTCCCCATGTAGTGACATATGTAAATGATGATCCAATTACAGAGACAGCCACTGTAAACAATGTTGGTATTAGCCAGAATCCAACAATAAAATCATAACATAGTAACATAATTACTTTAAAAGTACTGATATTAGTATATCTTTCTTCCTTATTCTTTACATAAGTATTACTTACACCATACTCCTCTAGTACATTTCTTGCGATTACTTCTGGACTTTCTAATTCAGAGATAACTTCTTCTTCTGTTTTGTTCTCATAAATAGTTCCATTGTAAAATCTTTCTTCATAGAACGAAAGAATCTCTCTTCGTTCCTCTTTTTCAAGTACTGCTAAGTACTTATCTAACCTTCTTAAAAAATCCAGTTTATTCATAACGATCACTCCTTATCATCAAGTTAACAACCCTCTGGAACTTAGTCCAATCCATTCTTAACTCATCTAGTCGACGTTTACCTTGTTTAGTCACTTTAAAATATTTTCTTGGAGGTCCACCTGTAGATTCTCGTAAATATGTTTCACATAAACCTTCTTTTGTAAGTTTACGTAATATTGGATATATAGTACTTTCACTAATTGCCATATTTTGACTTATTTCTTGGTAAATGTCATAACCATAACTATCTTTGTGTGCTATTTTACTAAGTACAACCATTTCTAATACACCTTTTTTTAACTGAGTACTCATGAACACACCTCCTTTATACGTTGTATGGTATTACACAATGTATAGTAGCATACAAAATATAGTAATGCAAGTAGTTTTCGATAAAAAGTTTCCATAAATTTCTTTTATCTCTAAGAGATAATTTTATTTTGAAGCAACATTCTATTTCTTTAACTAAGAAGCAACCTGTTTACACTTTAAGTAGGCATCTTTCTACACAAATCACAATAATTTTATTAATCATGGAGGATATGATAAAATAATTATCAGGTATACAAAACAATAACTACAAGGGAGTAAGATGATGAAGAAACTAATATTTATTGACGGTTTACCAGGCAGTGGTAAAACAGCAACAGAGAACTTTTTAGAAGAGAAATTACAAAAGAAAGGATATAACATAACTAAGTTTGAGGAGTTTGATTTATACCCTCGCAAACTTATTGATGGATCTAAAATGTCTAAAGATGATTATCAAGGATTATGTGAAATGTTCCCAGATTATCAACCTATACTTGATATGATTTCATCAGTTGAAGACGAGAATGTATATACTGCTCATAACACAGTTCATTTACCGGAGAAGCTAAAAAAAGAACTTCTCAAGTATCCTAATGAAATAATTGAAGATAAAGACCTTTTCCTAAGCTTATTTAAGAAAAAATGGCAACAATGTTTTCTTGCCAACATTGATTCAGATTTAATATTGGCTGAATCAGCTTTATTTCAAAATTATATAAATGAATGTGTTTTTGTATTTAATATGACAGAGGATGAAGTTCTAACTTTCACAAATGATTTATTAAACATTGTTAAAGACTACAGTACATCAATTATCTATTTGAAAACATTAGATATCAACCTAATGTTAGAAAAAACTATTTCTTCTAGAGTACCAGATAATGATATTGAGAGAAGCTGGAAGGAAGTTGTCTACGAGATTGTGGAAAACTTTGAATATGAAGGTGTAACTAACAATGACAATTTTACAGCTTTGTGTCAATTCTTCAAACTACGTCAGGATTTTGAACTAAACCTTTTAAAGAGAATGAATACTAATCAAACAGTAATTAATGTTGATCCTACTCATACTAATGTAGGAAAAAGACTGATGGAGATAGTAAACACACTAAAATAGAGTAAAAAAAAGGACGCAGATGCGTCCTTTTTTTGTAAACAATAATTAATTTATATGTATTTTATTAGATTTACAATAAAAGCTAGTAAAAAGGCAATATTCAGCATTATATAACCTAATTCATGATGCTTTTTGTTTTCATTATTATGTCGTGTAACAAAACTTTCTTTAAGGTGATTCATTAAATTTATTCTTAATAAAAATACGGTAGCTACCAAACTAGCTAGGATTGTGATTAATTCTAGCTCACTTGTAGTCAAGTCTCTAATTGATCCATCAAGATAAATAATTGATCCGATAAGTAATAATAAAAATATAAGCCCAATAGATATATTCATTATGAAGTATACATTCTTATATTTTTCACTATTAAAAATGTCATTGTCTTTAACTTGAATCTGATATTTCGCTTTTCTCAAAAATGAGTCTTCATTGATTTTTCGTTTTCGATTTAAAGCGGTAAATATGAAGCCGAATGCTCCAAATAATAGTACTATTAAATATATTAATACATTAATATCCATGTTTTCCTCCAAATATTGATATAAAGGTGCCTAGTTTTAGGCACCTTTTTTAATCATATTATGCTAATTTTTTACCTCTGTAATAGAAGTAGAATCCAGCTGCTGTAGTTATGATTGTACCAACGATAACTACTGGATAATATAAGTCGTATCCTTGATTAGATGTGAATAATAAGATTACTGCTAATGCGATAAAGAAGAAGTTTAATACTGCAGAAATCCATAAACCAACTTTTCCACCAGGAATAACGAAGTCTTTGCCTTCAACACCATCTTTTTTTCTAAGTTTTAGAATAGCCGGAGTTAAGTAGATATATGGGAAAATGAAGATTACCATACTAAATGCTAAGATTGTCCAGAATGCTTCATCACCAGAATCTCCTAGTCCTAAACCAACTAGGATAAGAACTGATGAAATAATCCCCATCATAATATATGATTTTGATAATGTTCCATATTTTGGATGTCTTTCATTGAAGATAGGCATAGTTTTTGCAAAGTCTGCATCTTCTAGAATTTCATTTGCACCAATTACCCATGAAATCATATTAGCTACTAATGTAAATAATGTTAATCCCATAATAATTTTGAACATAATTGTTGAAGCTCCACCAAAGATACCACACATTCTTTCTAGACCGATATAGAATCCATCAATGATAAATCCTTCATCAGCGATATCAGCCATAGTAGCTACTCGTAAAACACCAAATGTAGCGAAAATATATAATCCACCGATTAAGATAGCTCCTAAGATAACTGCTTTAGGAATATCTTTTTTAGGGTTTTTAACTCTATCACCGATTGACGCGATTAACTCAAATCCTAATAAGTTAAATACTACTGCAGTTACAAGTCCAATCGTTGATAAGTCAGATAAATCTAACATGAATGAAGTTTCTTGGAATACTTCTCCAGCACCTTCACCAGTATAAAGTAATCCTAAGATACCAAATAGAACTAATACTCCAATTTTTACAACTGTCGCTATTTTACTTAGAAGGATTCCTAATTCAACACCTCTACGTACAGTTAATACTAATGCCCAACAAGCTAGTAATGCTATAATAATCATTCCTAAGCTTCCTAATGTTGTCCAACCTTCACCATCTGGGAAGTATGTCATACTGAACCAATATGTAAATACGATAAATACAGCAGGCATCCAGAAAGCTACATTTACCCAGTAGAACCAACCAGCTATAGTAGCATGTAATTCTCCCATTGATTCTTTAACCCATGAAACTAATCCGTCAGGATAAGCTCCACCAAGTTCTGCATTAATGAATCCGTTAGGAATCATAAATAAAATAGATACTACTAGCCATAATGTAATTGCTGAAGCACCAAGTGCTGCAGGAGCTACAAATGTGTCTAGTACGATAATACCACTAACTAAGAATGATATTAACTCAAATAAGCCAAACTTTTTTTCTTCTGTCATGATAATCTCCTTATAATTTTTTTATATCTGTTTGTTGCTATTTTTTTAGACTAACTGGACGTTGTTGAGTGATACAGTGAATGTTTCCTCCACCTAGAACTATTGTTCTTGTGTGAACACCAACAATTTCCTTTTCTGGATATAAACCTTGAAGAATTTCAACAGCTACTTTATCATTCACATCTCCAAATTGTGGAAGAATGATACCATTGTTTGTTACTAAGTAATTTACGTATGTTGCAGGACATAATTCTCCAGCTTCACGTGGTAATGTTCCTTCTACTGTATCAGTATTGTCTGCTTCTTCTTGTGTAAACTTAACATACTTTTCAGGTAAAGGCATTTTATGAATTTTAAATTTGCGACCTTTGGCATCAACTGCTTCACTTAAACGTTTGTATGCATCTTGGCAAATGTCATAGAATTCATTTTCTTTGTCATCTGTTGATAATACAAGAACTTCACCAGGTCTGATGAAACATGCGATATCATCAACGTGTCCATTTGTTTCTTCAGGGTCGATACCTTTATCTAACCAAATGATTTTTTCTACATTTAGGTACTCAATTAACATGTTTTCAATTTCTTCTTTTGACATATGAGGGTTTCTTCCTTCACTTAGTAAACATTCTTCTGTTACTAATAAAGTACCTTCACCATCAACGTGAATTGAACCACCTTCTAGAACAAATCCTTCAGTACGATATGAATCAAATCCATCCATTTCACCTATTTTTGTTGGAACTAATGTATCTTGATCCCATGGGAAGTATAATCCATCAACTAATCCACCCCATGCATTGAAGTCCCAATCAACCATTCTTCTTTCACCTTTATCATTTACAACAAATGTAGGTCCAATATCTCTCATCCATGCATCGTTACTCGCGATTTCAACGACTCTAATATCGTCTCCTAGCATTGCTTTTGCATTTTGATATTGTTCTTTGATAACACACATTGTTACAGGTGTGAATTTGTTAATTGCATGAGCTACTTCACAGAAATTCCATTGTGCTTTTTTTGCTCCACTATGCCAGTTATCTCCACGATATGGCCATAACATATATACTGCATCTTGTGGTTCAAACTCTCCTGGCATTCTAAATCCGTCTTGTTTAGGTGTTGAATTTTTAATTACTTTCATGTTCCCTTTTCTCCTTTGTTATAAAGTTTTTAAGAAATCGTTTAATTTGTCTTCATGATATTTTACAGTCTCTTCTGTAGGAACTGTAATATCTTTATGAGTAAAGTATACTAAGATTGCCATTTGAGCAGTTAATCTATTTTCTGCTTCATCAAATGCAACACTATACTCACCTTCTAAAGCTTCTCTTGTTACTTCTTCTTTATCATTTGCTGGTAAGCAGTGTAATAACATAGCTCCAGGTTTTGCTTTTTCCATTAACTCAGTTGTAATAACGTAATCAGGCATAAATGCTGCTAATCTTTCATCTTTTTCATCGTATTGTGTTGTCCAATAGAATGAATCTCCATAAATTACATCACACTCAGATACTTTTTCAACATCATCAGTAATTTCATATGATCCACCAGTTTCAGCACAAATTGCGTCTGCAACGTCTAACCATTCTTGTTCCATTTGATATTTTTTCGGACCAATTTGTTTAAATTTCATTCCGTATTTAGTACAAGTTAATAATAAACTTCTACAAACGTCTGTTGCATCTCCCATAAAAGCTAAAGTTAAATCTTTCAACTCTTTACCTTCTGGCATATGTTCTTTGATAGTATATAAATCCGCTAACATTTGTGTCGGATGATATCTTGTATCTAAACCGTTAATTACTGGTACTGTAGACATTTTTGTTAAATCATCGATAATCTCAGGACTATTTGTTCTAGCCATGATAATATCAACCATTCTTGATAATACTCTAGCAGTATCATCTACTGATTCTTTAGCTCCTAAATGAATATCACGTGGGCTAAGGAATAAAGCATGTCCACCTAAAATTGTTGCTGCAGTTTCAAAAGAAACACGTGTTCTAGTTGATCCAGCTTCGAAAATCATCCCAACACTTTTACCTTTGAATAATTGAGGTACTGCATTATCTTTTCTTGCTTGTTTTAATAAATCCATTAACTCGAACATTTTATCTACTTCTGTACGAGTAAAATCTTTCATTGAGATCATATGTCTCATTGTTTCTTTGTTTAAATTTGTTGCACTTGAACTTGGTAATTTCATTTATTATTTCCTCCTAATTTCTTACAATAGTTCCTGTATTAAAACTTAATGCCTCTTTAGCTTTTTCTAAAGATGCAATAATTGCTACTTTGTTTTGTGTTGAATCAACAAATGCTAATGCTGCTTCTACTTTTGGAAGCATACTTCCTTTAGCAAAATGTCCTTCATCAATTAAACCGTGAAGTTCTTTTGACGTTACTTCTTCTAAGTTAATTTGATTTGGTTTCCCAAAATTTAATGCTACATGATCAACTGCTGTTAGAATACATAATGCATCAGCATTAACTAACTCAGCAAGTTTTGCAGATGCAAAATCTTTATCAATAACTGCTGGTACACCATAATATGCTCCATCTTTTTTTACTACCGGGATACCTCCACCACCAACAGTAATTACGATTTCACCACTATTTACTAAATGGTTAACAGTTTGTTTTTCAACAATATCAACTGGTTTAGGACTAGGTACTACACGTCTATATCCTCTTCCTGAATCTTCAACCATAGTCCATCCTTTTGAAGTTTCAAATTCTTGTGCTTCATCCTTTGAAAGAAATGCTCCAATTGGTTTTGTAGGATTAGTAAATCCTTGATCATCAGGATCAACTTCTACTTGTGTTACTAAAGTAACAACATTTTTACTTTCTCCTCTACTTAACAATTCATTCTTGATTGCATTTTGTAGATGATAACCAATATAACCTTGGCTCATTGCACCACATTCAGGAAATGGCATATTAACATTGTTCATTTCATTGTTAATCATTCCAACTTGTGGTCCATTACCATGTGCTATAACTACTTCATTACCTTCAATAATTAAATCTACAATCGGTTTTGCTGTATTTTTAACTAACTCAATTTGCTCTTGTGGGGTCTTACCTAAGGCATTTCCACCTAGTGCGATAACTACTTTCATATAACTCTCCTTAAAAATAAATATTAAACGCTTACAAAAATATTATATCAATTATAGGGTCATATTTTTAGAGTAAAAAAGTATCATTATAACTATATTGTTGGTGAGAAACACATTTCATTATAACTATATTGTTGGTGTGTTGTATAATCAAAATATAACGAGGTGATTATAGTGGAAATTTTCAAGGATGAACTCACAATACTTTGGGAAGTAAAATGTCCTAAGTGCGGAAGTGACATTTTAAATAAAAACGGCAAATATCGGAAGAGACAAAGATTCATATGTTTAGATTGTGGATTTTCCTTTACCACTTACTCAAAAAGCATCCTCGATTCAACAAAACTTACAGAAGCACAATGGATTATAATCATAAAAGGAGTAATTAATAACAGCAAACTAAAAGAAATTGGTACTGAGGCTAATATATCACTAATTACTACAAGCAAAATTAGAAGAAAAATACTAGATGCAATTTACTCTTTAAGTCGCTTTAATAAGCTTCTAAAGAAACACCATTATGATCCTTTTGATACATCAACAATATTCATTCCTGATAAGGAAGAAGGGACGTTGTACTACTATCGTTATAACGATGATATTGTATTGGCGTTTATTGAGTATAGTGAAGATAAATATATTTCCTATGCTTACTTAACTCATGATTTCAACATTCTTATGACAAGCATAAATTATCCAAAACTCAATTTTGTACCCTATAACGATATAGATAAACCTAGTGCAATAAACCATATCGATAAACTGATATATTTTCTTAAAGGGTACCGTGGTATAAAAAAAGAATTAATGTCGAAATACTGTAACTTCTATGATTTTAAAACAAACTTAGATAATGAGGAATTAACACAACTGATTATTCACCAAATATCAGCACATAAAAAGAAGAATGACTAAACACTAGTCATTCTTTTTAATTGATCACATATTAAATCTTTATATCTTTTTAATGTTTCTTCACTAGGTAAGTTTTTCTTTTGATACATAAAATAGCTTAATAAAGCCATTTGGATATACAGTCTATTCTCTGTAAGTTCAAAGGCAAGTGAGTATTCACTATCAAGAACTTCAGATGTAACTTCCATTTCTCTGTTAGCCGGAAGACAATGCATAAATTTGACATTTGGATTTTTTGCCTTTTTAATTTTAGCCATATCCACTTGATACTTATCAAAAAATACTTCCTTACGAACATCTTTTTCAATTTCTTGATCAATCCACCACCATAAATCTGTATAAATGATATCTGTATTCTTGATGTATTTCATATTATCAGTAATCATAACACGCTTTTTATAGTCTGGATTTGCTTTTGTAGCTTTATCCATCACATCTTGTTTCATTTGATACTTTTTAGGTGCGATTTGTTTGAAGGTCATACCTAGTTTCATCGATATATTTAATAAGCTATTACATACATTTGTTCTATCACCAATAAATGTAATATCAATATCTTCAAAGTCCTTATCTATATGCTCAGAAATTGTTAGAACATCTGCTAAGGCTTGATTCGGGTGGTTGTAATCTGACAATCCACTAAATACTGGTACAGTAGCATGTTTTGTAAGTTCTAAAATACTTTCATGTTTCCAAGCTCTCATAACAATACCATCACATAATCTAGATAATACTTTTGCTGTATCTTCTAATTCTTCTCTTGTACCCAGATGGATTTCCCCTGGTTTTAAAAAGATTGCATGTCCCCCTAAGAGACTCATTGCATTTTCAAAACTAATTCTTGTTCTTGATGATGGCAACTCAAAAATCATTGCTAGGTTATATCCTTCTAGAACTTGAGGAACAGCATCCTCGTTTGATGCTTTTTTGTACATTTTTGCAAGTTTTAATATTTCCAAAATTTCTTCTTTTGACATTTCATTAATGTCAATACAATGTCTCATCATTTATAATAAATCTCCTCTAATGGTGTTGGTTTGTCGATGTTTTTCGTAAAATATGTTACGACTATTATTGTAACAAGATTTGCCAAAGCAGGAACTAGTGTATAAAACTCCCATGGTTCAGGGATTATTGTTCCTTGAATAATTGAGCCTACAAGATTTACTGCTAATCCTACAAACATCCCTGCTAAAACACCGTATGAGTTTACTTTTCGTGATTTCAAGGCAAAAACGTATGGGAAAAACAGTATTCCAAATAATAACGTAAAGGCAAAAACTGTTAAATCGTATAAGTTATCTGAAACTAATCCTATTAATACAGCCATTATCCCCACAATAACAACTGAAAGTTTTGTTACAATAACTAATTTCTTATCATTATCCTTTTTCATGAATATTGGTTTATATATGTCATTAGACATTAGAACTGCAGTCGCAAATAAGCTTGTTGAAGCACTAGATAATACTGCTGCGATTAAGCTACCTGCAAAAACTCCTAGTCCAACAGGTCCTAATAATTGCTTAGCAAGTAATGGAATTAGGAGTTCACTATCAGAAGTAATCTGTGCAATTGCATTAACGTCTAGTAATCCTTTATTAATCATCGTAATTCCTATAAGTGCTATAAATACTGGAATTAAACCAACAGTCCAATACATGAATCCCGCTGTAATCATTCCTCTTTGAGCAGTTTTTGCATCTTTTGCAACAAATGCTCTTTGTGCGATATCGGGAGAAGGAACATTTCCTAAAGCCATTCCTATCCACATTGCAATGTAGGCAATCCACGAGACTCCATTAGAACTACTAGGTAAAAAGTCCCAGAAGTTTTCTGGTGTATTTGCTGTAACAACCTCAAAACCACCAACAGCTCTAACACCAACAATAACAATAAGAACTAAACCAGCAAAGATAATAATCATCTGAATTGCATCTGTCCATACGACAGCCAAGATACCACCCATTACAGTATAGACTACAACTACTACAGCTCCTATTAAGAAGGCAAGTAGAAAGTTTACACCAAACAATACATTTGCAATCTTTCCTATTGCAAGTAACTGTACTGCAGTCCAAATAACATATGTTGGAATCATCAATGCACTTGCACTATAACTCACATTTTTGTTATATCTTCTATCATACAATTCTCCAACTGATTTTAGATTTAACTTACGCAGTGTTTTAACAAAGAAAACACCTACCAAAATTAAAGCTAAACCAGCAGCAAATGGATCCTCTATTACACCCATTATACCGTCATTATACGCTGCACCACTACCTCCTAAGACAGTTCCTCCACCCCAAAATGTAGCAAAAAGTGTTCCGACTATTAAGAAGTACCCACTACTTCTATTGGCCACTAAATAACCATCTGAATCTTTTGTTTTTTTACCAGCAATTGCTCCTACTGCAACAATGAAAGCTAAAAACAAAACAATAATTGATAAGGATATAAAATTATCCATTTCTTCAACTCCGTTCTTTAAGCGTTTACAAATGCATTATAGCACCTATAATGCATTAAAAAACTTGTGTTTTTAGTTCATTGTAATTTAATTGTGGATATAAATTTTAAAAAAGACTAGAAAATTTTCTAGTCTTTAAATAATGTCTACAATACGCATCCCGTTAGTAGGCGATCCAATAGGGAATCCACCAGTGATAATTACACGATCACCTTTCTTGATTCCATACTCCTTTTTAGCTAGTTTAATAGCTCTTTTGATAACAGTTTCTGTATCAGATACTAGTTCGAACTCAACTGGTTCCACACAACTATGAAGTTGTAATCCTTTAGCAAAGGCATCTGATGTAGTTAGAGCCAAAATTCGAGCGTTTGGTCTGAACTTAGATAAGAACTTAGCAGTTCTACCAGTCATTGTAGGTACAATGATTAAATCAACTTTACTTTGGATTACAGTGTATGCAACACTAACTGCAATAGATGTTGCGATGGCACGATAAGATGCACCACTTTCTTGATTAGCTCTTTTAACAATATCCCTACGGTCCAATTGTCCTTCAATACGATGAGCAATACGATTCATTGTTTCAACACTTTCAACTGGATAATTACCAATTGCGCTTTCACCACTTAACATAATTGCATCCGTTCCATCGTAGATTGCATTGGCAACATCACTTACTTCAGCACGTGTTGGACGAGGATGTTCAATCATTGATTCAAGCATTTGTGTTGCTGTAACACTGATTTTACCCTGTTCTAGACATTTATTGATAATGTCTTTTTGAATTACTGGTACTTCTTCTGCAGGAACTTCAACACCTAAATCACCACGGGCAATCATGATACCATCACTAATAGCAATGATTTCATCGATGTTTTCGACTCCCTCTTTATTTTCAATTTTTGATATAATTTGGATATTTTTATTACCACTATACTTCATGATATTGCGGATTTCTTGAACGTCACTTGCTCTTCTTACAAAAGAAGCTGCAATGAAATCAACGTTGTTTTTACAACCCCATACAATATCTTCATAGTCTTTTGGTGAAATAAAATCTAGATGTAATTTTACACCAGGCACATTGATACCTTTTCTGTTTTTAACCACATGAGTATTTTCGGCAATTGTTTTAATAGTTTTATTTGATTTATTTACACCAGTAACTCTTAACTCTAAGTAACCGTCATCAACTAATATAGTATTGCCAACTTCGATATCTTTGTATAGTTCAGGATAGTTTACACTAAAGTGTTTACTGTCTCCTTCAACCTCATCCATATGAACAATAACTTCATCACCTTCATTTATCAAAGCTTGTCCGTCTTTAAATAAATGAGTTCTTATTTCAGGTCCTTTTGTATCAAGTAAAGAAGCAACATGAGTTCCTAACTCATCATTTACTTTATCAAGTGTTTTCATTCTTTCAAGATGATCAGGATGACTTCCGTGTGAGAAGTTCATTCGCATTACATCCATCCCAGCATTAACTAAATCTCTCATTACCTCGAAACTATCAGATGCTGGTCCAATAGTACAAATAATCTTAGTTTGATTAAATGGTATCATATAATCATCTCCTATTTTAATCTTCCAACCAATCCATATCTCTTATTAGGTATTTCTCGTTTCTTATTTAATGCAAAGTTGATATCGTAATCAACGTAATCCATGCCTTTTAGACCTACTGCACGCCCTGATTTACCATTAACAAGTAACTCAACTGCGTATTCTCCCATTTCAGTAGCTAAAACTCTATCAAATGCTGCTGGATCTCCACCACGTTGAACATGACCTAAAACTGTAGCTCTTGTTTCATATCCCGTACGTTTCTCAATTTCTGTAGCTAAATCACTTACATTAGTAATATGTTCTGTAACAACAACGATTGCGTGTCTTCTCCCAATTTTGTGTTGATTGCTTATGGCATTGATAAGTCTTTCTTTATCAAACCCAGTTTCTGGAGTAATAATATACTCACTTCCACCTGCAATACCAGCATATAAAGCTAAATCTCCGCAATGTCTCCCCATCACTTCGACAACACTACATCTTTTATGCGACATTGATGTATCACGCAATTTATCAATACTGTCAACAATCGTTTGTAATGATGTAAAGAAACCAATTGTATAATCTGTTGATGAAATATCATTATCAATAGTTCCTGGTAAACCAACACATGCTATCCCCATTTCATGAAGTGCTTGTGCTCCTCGGTAAGTACCATCACCACCAATAACAACAACTGCTTCAATACCCATTTCTTTTAATTGTTTTACTGCTCTTTTTCTTACTTCAATATCCTTAAACTCAGGGTATCTTGCGCTTCCTAAAATCGTCCCACCACGACTAATAATTCTAGTCACATTGTAACGATCAAGTTTCTTAATAGTACCTTCGCATAGCCCTTCGTATCCATTGTATATTCCATATACTTCTAATCCGTAATGTAGTCCACTTCTGACAACTGCTCTAATAGCAGCATTCATTCCAGGAGCGTCTCCCCCAGAAGTCATTACAGCAATTTTTTTCATATGAATCACCACCAAAAAAATTATATCATAAACGAAAGTAAATCCAAACTAATATAAAATGTTAACGCTTTTATTTTGAATCTAGACAATGAACTTTATTGACAACAATTTGAACGTTTCCATTTCGTTCATCAATGCGACACATTAAAAGGTACACTTTATTCTTTTGAAGATCATTTCCGTATGTACTAAAAGTACTTGTAAATAGTACACCATCTAATTTTGTATACTCATCTTGGAATGTGATAAATGCCATATCTTTATTGTTTTTTGTCTTGATTTTTCTAATATGAGATATGATACCTACAATTCTTAGTTCCTTCCCTAAATCCTTTGTAGAAATGTCAGAAGGTTTCTTGAGTTTATGTTTAGTAATATAATCTTGATGTGTTAAAAGTGGATTAATAAATAGATTAAATCCTAAGATACTTTTCTCTCTCTCTTCAAGTAGAGAATAATCATACTCTTCAAGATTATTAATAACGAACTCATCTTTTGATATAAAATCACCATATAGCGAGAAGTTTATCACTTCTTCTAGTTGATCAATCATGGCGTGCTTAGTATATGAAAACTCGTCTAAAGCTCCTGCATATATCAATGATTCTAAAACTCTTCTATTTAATAATTTGTGAGTTCGTGAAATGAAATCAAAGAAAGACTTATATTTACCGCCCTCATCACGGTTCTTCAATAAATCATTAACTGTATTTCTACCAAGATTCTTAATACCAAGAAGAGGATAACGTAAATTATCTCCTTCAGGATTAAAAATCGCTGTTGAGAAATTCACTGATGGTTTTAGAATTTTAACACCAAGTTTATTTGCCTCAAAGATATACTCTCGCATTTGCGATTCACTACCGATAACACTTGTTGTTAGAATACTTATAAAATATTTAGGATAATTAGCTTTTAGATATGCCATCCAATATGAAACCATTGCGTAGGCAACACTATGTGCTCTATTAAATCCGTAATTTGCAAACTTTACAATATAATCATATATCTCATTACTTGTTTTTGGATCGCGCTTTAATTTGGATGCTTTAGCAACAAAGTTTTTTCGTTCCTTTTCAAGAACAATACTCTGTTTTTTACTTACTGCACGTCTCAATAAATCAGCTTCACCAAGATTATATCCTGCAAATAAACTAGCAATCTGTATAATTTGTTCTTGATAAATAATTATCCCATTTGTTGGTTTCAAAACGTCTTCAAGTACTTGATGTGGATAAGTAACTTTTTCCTCATCATTTCGTCTTTTTATATATGAGGGAATATTTTCCATCGGTCCTGGTCTAAACAGAGCCAATATAGTAACGATATCCTCAAAAGAATCAATTTGCATTTGTCTTATGAGGCTTCTCATCCCTTTAGACTCAAGTTGAAATAGTCCTGTAGTATCAACTTTTTTCAACAAATCAAAAGTTTTTTTATCATCAAGAGGTACTTTATAAATATCAATCTTTTTATTCTCTTTCTGATTAATAAGTTCAACAATCTTATTGATACTTGTTAAATTTCTTAGTCCTAAAAAATCAATTTTCAAAAGTCCTAGGCTCTCTAAGTCTTTTGCCTCATATTGGGTTTGCATCATATCAAGAAGTCCAGCTTGAACCGCAGTATGATTTGTCATTTTGTCTTCGGTAACAATAATCCCTGCTGCATGGGTTGAAGTATGTCTATGAAGACCTTCAATCTCCTTTGAAATATCTAATAATTTCTTTGCATCATTGTTTTGGGATATTATATTTTTTATCAAATCTGATTTATCCATCATTTCTTTAATTGATGAGAAATCAGTTGTCTCTTTAACAATTTGATTTAATAGAACACCCTCAAAGTCTAATACTCTTGCTGTATCTCTTATTGCTGATTTTGATAAAAATGTTCCAAATGTACAAATTGATGCAACTCGATCGATACCATATAAATCTCTTACATAAGTAATGACATCGTCTCTTTTATCATCAGGAATATCCATGTCAATATCAGGCAAAGTTATTCTTTCGGGATTTAAAAATCTTTCAAACACAAGACCATATTTAATTGAGTCTACACTTGTAATACCTAAACAATACGAGACTAAACTGGCTGCTGCACTTCCTCGACCTGGACCTACTAAATATTTTTTTTGCTTCGCATATTTAACAAAATCCCAAACAATTAGAAAGTAATCATTATATCCCATTTCATCAATAACTTTTAATTCGTATTCTAAACGATTCAGATAAACCTTTTTGTCAACCTTCATTCCCTTCAATCTTTTAGTTAAACCTTTAGATACCAAGGCATGGAGGTAATCTTTTGATGATACGTTCTTTTTAAGTTTATATTTTGGTAGTTGTGTTTCTCCAAACTTTATTTCTACATTACAATTCTCTGCAATATAATCAACTGCACTTATTAATTGCTCGGTGACATTATAATGCTCTTTAATTTCCTCATTACTCATAAAATAGCTAACATTCTTGTTTCCTAATAGGTCGTCAGACTTGATGTTGAAAATATGCTGTAAAGTTTCTGTAATCATACCATCATTTTGATATAGACAATTTACTTTTGGAACAAAAATCAACCTATATTTTCTAGAAAACTGGTTATTGAAGTTACTATCCGATGATGTTGATAAGAATACATCATTAAAGTGAGTTTTAATCATTTGATTAAACTCAGCCATCTCATTAATCTGATTGTTCTTGTAATATGTCACTAGTTCACTTTCATCACTCAATATTACACTGATTATTCCATCATTGTTCGCTTTAAAATCGTTAAGTGTGATTTCTTTAGTCAAATCTGCATAAGAAGCTAAACGTAATAGGTTTTGATATCCAATATTGTTTTTTGCATATAGTAAAACGTGATTCTTAAAACCAGGCGTAATACCTTGAATATAGACATTTAGACCAATAATTGGTTTTATATTATTTTTTTTACATTCTTTATAGAACTTGATAACACCATACATTTTAGGATCTGTAATAGCTAAAGAACTGTATCCATAAGATACAGCTTGTTTTACAAGTTCTTCAATTCTAATGGTAGAGCCATTCATTGCGTAGTTAGTTTCTATGTATAAATGTGTAAAAGGCATATCATCACCACCACTAAAAATTATACCATATTTTAGCCTTTTATACTCAAAAAAGAAAAAGTTGGAAACTACTTTTTCTTTAAAATTATTAATCCACTTATTGAAACAATTGCTAAGAATACAACGTCATACTTTTGAATAAATGAAATCAGTGACGTTTCCTCTTTTTCCTCTTCAATATTAAAGTAATATGTTTCTAAATAATTATTGTTACCTTGTATTTTCAGGATATACTCTCCTGGTTCATCAACTGAGAATGGTGAATCAATGTATACATTATTCAAATACCCATTACCATTAAAAGTTATATCAACGGGCTTAGTATACACCTGATTATCAAGAATACCTTCAACTCCAGATGTTATAACAAAGTCATATGTCTGTTCTAACCCATTCATACCAACAACCTTTAATGTATAGTTCCCTGGTTCTGAAACTTCCTCACCTGACGAGAATAAATCATCATTTAAATACACATTGCCAGCAGATACAATCGGTATTACCGGCTCATTATATACTTCTCCATCTTCAACTCCACTTACAGTTGATAATACAGAAAAATGGTATACATTTCCATTATATGTAATCGAATATAACCCTGGATAATCAATTACAATACCATTTTCAATAATCTCACCATTTAATATTGCCTGATTAAGAAAACCAATATATACTGAATCATAATGTGTACTATTGGGCTCAATAAGAAGTTCATCAACATCTTCCATAAATTCAAGATTTTTAGTTAAACCATGTTCAGCATATTCATCACGATTAGTGCTAATTATAATCATTTCACTAGATGCATATAAATGATCAGGATCAACATCGCTATAAACCTCATCTATAAGATTAAATTGATAGTCATATACACTGTAAATAACTTTGTCAAAAACATATCGATCCCATTCATCTCCGTGGCTTTGTTTTGCAGCAACATAAATCTGATTATCGATATCAAATACACCGATAATTTCTTCTAGTAAATCATAATCAATGTATTCTGTTCTTATTAGTTGTCCATCTCGATCAATCATTAAAATTAATCCATCGTAAAAAGTTGGTTCATATTCAATATGGGCATATCCATATAATATAAAAAAGTCTTCAAACTCTGTAATACCTGATATTTTTAACTCAACATCATCATATTGAACGTTCAAATTAAAGGGATTATCGCCAGTTTTAGTTATTTCATATCTGTTGTATTCCCCAACTAAATATCTTTGTAAAATAAACTGATATCCATCCATCTGATGAACTTCAGGATTATATCCGACAGCATGTGTACTTCTAAAAGAAAGGAAAACACTAAATATAAGTAATAAAAAAACGGTTTTTTTCATAATATCACTCCTCAAAAGTATATTACTTATATAAACCGTTATTTTCTTTTTCTACTATTTTCCTAATCTTAATGTATCTCTTGCGATCATAACTTCTTCATTCGTTGGAATTAGAAGTACTTTGATTTTTGATGAATCTTTAGATATTACTGTTTCAGTTCCACGTGTTAAGTTTTTCTCAGTATCTAATTCAACTCCAAGAGCACCTAATCTATCTGTAATAAGTTTTCTTGTTTCCGAAGCATTTTCTCCAATACCAGCTGTAAAACAAATTGCATCACAACCACCTAATGAAATATAGTAAGCTCCAATGTAATCAGCAATCATCTTAGCTTGTTTCTCAACTGCTAGTATTGATTTTTTATCGCCACGTTCTACAGCTTGCCATAAATCTCTTGAATCACTTGATAACTCGCTCAACCCTAGATATCCTGATTTTTTATTTAACTCAGTTATTACTTCGTCTAATGATTTACCTTCTTTTTGTGAAATAAATTGAACTATTGCTGGATCAATATCCCCACTTCTTGTTCCCATTGGAATACCTGCAAGTGGTGTGAACCCCATTGATGTATCGATACTTTGTCCATTTTTAACAGCGCATAAACTAGCTCCATTACCAATATGACAAACAATAATTTTTGAGTCCTCTGGTTTTTTACCTAACATATCAGCAGCTCTTAAACTAACATATTTATGGCTTGTTCCATGGAACCCATATTTTCTTACTCCATACTTTGTATACCAATCATAAGGAACACTATACATATATGCTACTGGATCCATTGTTTGATGGAACGCAGTATCAAATACCGCAATAGCATTAACATTTGGTAATGCTTCTTTAAATGCTTTAATACCAGTTAAGTTTGCTGGATTATGAAGAGGTGCTAAATCACTAACTTCTTCAATAGCTTTAATTACTTCATCCGTAATTAAAACACTGTCTTTAAATAATTCTCCACCATGTACTACACGATGTCCTACACCTTCAATTTCATCTAAACTTGATAAGATTTTTAAATCTACTAGTTTAGCTAATAGCATCTCTACAGCGACACTATGAGTTGGGATACTTGTGATTTCTTTATCTCTTTCTCCACTAAATTTAATTGTAAAAATTGAATCATTAATCCCAATTCTTTCAACTACTCCACTTGCTAGTAACTCTTCACTAGGCATATCCAATAACTGGAACTTTAAGGAACTACTCCCTGCATTAACTGCGATTATTTTCATAATATATCTTCCTCTCTTATACTAATCCATGTATCTATTTTATTTAATGTATTATTAAAGGCATCTGCATCACTAAAACTTGGTAAATCAACCAATAGAAAATCTTTCAATGGTTTTACATTTTCACCCTTTTTGCGAATAATCAAAATGCTTTTAGGATTGCTTTTAAACAGTGTTTCACTCAACTTAATCAGTCCAAATATATACCCTTTTTTACTGATTTCATCACGAAACGTTTTATTTCCTTTTCTCTCAAAAAAGTCATTCTCTATTAGATTTAAGCTAAACCCACCATCTTGTAGTGAATCGAGATGATGATTTATTATTTGAAATGGAAGGTAAGGTTCATCATCAGTAATTGGCATGTCAGCCAAAATTAAATCAAAACCATTATCGAAGTATGTTAATGTATCTTGATAAAACATTTCATTCTCATAATCCAATAAATCTCCTAAATTACGTGCAAGATTGCACTTTAATATATCATTGTCAACACCATATACTTTGCTGTCAATACTTAAATGATTAAGTACTGTATATACTAAGTTTCCAGATCCTATAACTGGATCTAAGACACTGTTAATAGTTTTGTTCTTATATAGCTTCTTAATTAAATAACCCATAAATATTCCTATCGTATCAGGTGTAATTAAAGCATTTGAACTAAAAGAATGTTTATATCCTTTTAACATTCCTAACTGAACTGCTTTTCTAACTTCTTCACGATCGAACTTAATATTAACAATTTTCTCTTTAAGATTAGTAATCTCTTCTATATCTTCATTACTATACTCACCATCAAGATTATCATCAAGCAAGTAGTTAAATGCCTCATTCATACCTTCAATATATGATTTTTTATAGTTAAGATATAGGATGTTAGCTACTTCATCAAAATAATCGTAAAACTTCTCAACATTAATTTTATTTACCATTTTATCACCACAAACGTATTATAATCTAACACTAGTCCTTTGTCTAATATTAATCACATTTCTTGAAGGATTACACTTCTTTTGTTAGAATTTAATAAGGAGGTGTATCCATTGCGCAAGATAATGATTAAACTAATTGATTTATACAAGAAAGGAACTAGTGGTACTAACCCCTCTTGTAGATATCATCCCACATGTAGCACATATGCCAAACAGGCTTATCAAAAACACAATTTCTTCTATGCATCAATTCTCAGTATATGGAGAATACTAAGATGCAACCCGTTATCCAGAGGTGGATATGATCCCGTTCCTAAAACAAAAAAAGAAAGGATTGAAGAAAGTGAATTATCTGAACATTAAATTACAAGCAAGTGATGATAAAGAGTACAGTCTAAGTGATTTTAAAGGACAAAAAATTGTCTTATATTTTTATCCTAAAGATAATACTTCTGGATGTACTATTGAAGCTAAAGACTTCACTTGCCTTGTCGACGAATTTAAAAATAAAGGTTACTTTATTATAGGTGTTTCAAGAGATAGTGTTAAATCTCACAAAAACTTTATTTTGAAACAAGACCTTAACTTACTATTATTAAGTGATATCGATGAAAAACTAGTTACTGCTTTTGACGTTCTTAAAGAGAAATCAATGTATGGTCGTAAATACATGGGTATTGTTAGAAGTACATTCATTCTCGATGAAGAAGGTAAAATAGTAAAAGAATATCGCAAAATTAAAGCCAAAGGACACGCCGAAGAAGTCCTAAATGATTTATAAACAATAAAAAATCAGCCAAAACTGATTTTTTTATTTTGTTCTTATTTCACCTGAGTTTTCAAGTGCCATTTTTACACCTATTGGTCCAAATAACTCATATACCAACGTTGCAATTAGCACAACAATCAAGATCGTAATTCCTTCGTCACCAAAATCAGTTTTTGCTTGGTATGCCATCCCTAATGCTACCCCTGCTTGAGGTAATAGACAGATACCTAAGTATTTCTTAACATTTCTATGTGAATGCATTATCTTCGCACCTAAATGTGCTCCGTATAATTTACCAACTGTTCTAGCTCCGATATATACTGCTGTAATTCCTAGAATACTTAAAACATGAATATCATCTATATTATGTGCGAATGCCACAACAAGTTCTGAACCTGCTAGTGTAAAAAACGCTACTAAAATTGGTGCACTAAAGCTTTCAACAGCTAATGTTACATCATGTGCACGAACTCTTTGTAATGAGTTTGTAATTGTGATACCCATTATCATAGGAGTTAATATTGGTGATAGATGTATTGCAAAATGTCCAATATGTAAATCCATATTCGCAAAAGCTACTGCTGCAAATACTGCAAAGATTGCAATACTTAGGAATACTTCTTCTTTTTGCGAATCACGACTGTTAATCTTCTTAATTAGAACCGATGCTATAAACCCAATTACAACTCCGACTATCGCAGAGAATAATAGTTCAAAAAACGGTCCTTCAAGCATTTCAACTATCGATAAATCTACGCCACCCTTGATTGAATTAGCGATTGATAATAAAACCCCAAATAGGATTATACCAACTGCATCGTCCATCCCAACTAATGGTAACAATGTATCTGTTAAATGCCCTTTTGCTTTATACTTACGAGTAAGTAACATGATTGGAGCTGGTGCTGTAGCAGTTGCTATCGCTCCCAATACCAATGCAATTTCTAAAGGTTGTCCCAATAGTAATATAGCTCCAATAGTCACAACTGATGCTAACACTGCTTGTACTATTGTAATTACTACAACCTCTTTACCACTCTTCTTTAATTTGCCAAACTCAAGTTCAGAACCAATCCCATAGGCAATAAACCCAAGTGCAACACTTGATACTACACCTAAATGTTCTACAACTTCTCCGTAACCCACTAATACTAAGATTAATCCGATTATAACACCCATAATTATATAACCAGTTATATGAGGTAACTTGATTTTTTCAAACCATCTTCCTGCATACAATCCTAGTAACAAAACTAACGATAAAATCAATAAAGCTTCGTATGTAATCCCAGCTTCCCCACTACTTAATAGATTTAATATCACACTTGTCACTTCTTTCATATTTATATATATACACGCAAGCCATATTCTACTCCTCAAAATTATATTTTTCAAGTAAAATCGAAAAAAAAGACCCAAAATCGAGTCTTTTTATTTATAAAGATAATTTTTAATCCCAATTACCAATTGCAGCATCAATTTCACCGGCTTTATGAAGAGCTGATTTAACAACAACTAATCCAAACACCTCGTAAATCACCGTTGCAGCTAAAACAATAGTCATGATAACAGAACCAACATTAACGAACTCCGCTAACTCTGGAGTTGTTTCAAAACGTAATTTTGTTGTTAATGCCATATCAATAGCTACTCCCGCTTGTGGGATAAGTGTAAATCCTAAATATTTGACAACATTTGGAGGTGCCTTTACAGCTTTAGCAGAAACATATGATCCGGAAATTTTACCAAATACCCTAACAATCAAATAGATTACACCTAAAACACCAATTTTTCCTAATAAAGCTAGTTCTAATTCTGCCCCAGCTATTGTGAAGAAAGCAAGTAATATTGGTGCACTAAACAAATCAGTATTTCCTGTTAGACGATGTTCATATCTCTCATCTATCGAGTTCGCTAGAACAACACCAATTGTCATCGGTAATAATATTGCCGATGCATGAACTGCTTGGCCTATTGATATTCCTAAGAAAACAATTCCAATAATTACCATCATCAAGAAAGAATCTGATTCTCGATTAAACTTTTTCGTAATAACTGTAACAAAAAATCCTAATATACCACCTATTAGAAGTGACAAAGATATCTCCATAAATGGATCTAATAACATATGTCCTATACTAACTGGTCCTGACAAAAATGATGTTCCTAATGATAGCATTACTGCAAATAACATTATTCCGATTGCATCATCTAATGCAACTAATGGTAATAATACATCAGTAACTGGACCTTTAGTTCGATAACTTTTTACAACTGCCACAATAGGTCCAGGAGCAGTCGCTGTTGCAATTGCACCCAAAATTAACCCGTATGTCCATATATGTTTACCATTTGTCACAGTTAGATATGCCACTACTGCTAAACAAACTAAAACTGCTGTAGTAAATGCTTGTACAAGCGTAATTATCGTTACTTGTTTCCCTGTTTTTTTCAGTTTACTAAATTTAAGTTCTAGTCCAATCGTATAACCAATAAACCCAATTGCAACTTGTCTAATAATTGTGAAGTTTTCCACCATTTCTTTTGATAATAATTTTAGAACACTTGGTCCAATAATAATCCCTATTAAAATATAGCCTGTAACACGTGGAAACTTTACTAAACTTATTAGTTTTCCACCCAGAAGTCCACAAATAATTAATGCACTGACACCAAATATTGGATTTTCATAGAGTATATGCCATGCATGCTCAAACCATCCTAATACACCAGTATCAGTTTCAGCAGAAAGAAAATAATTCACTACCTTCTTCTCCTTAACTTATTATTGTTTAAATACTCTACAAACTCTTTTTGGACAACTGCTCTTGAAAAATAATCTCCTGTTGCTGTGTTAACCCCTAATTCCTTAACTAAATCTAAATCTCTTTTTGATGTAACACCACTAGAAACAACTGTTAAATCAAATTTTTTACTAATATCTACAAAGAACTGGTATACACTTTTCATATGTGTAAACTGTTCACTTTGATTAACCTCTTCTAAAAGAGATTCTGATAGTTTTAATACATCAACTTCTAAATCTGCTAAGTACGTTAAAGAAGAAGTTGTATTTGAATAATCATCTAGTGTAATTATGAATCCAAGTTGATATAAATTTTGGATTTTTTTATAGACGTTTTTATCATTAATATATGATTCTTTAATTTCAATTATGACATCTTTTGCAAATATATCATATTTCTTCAAAATCGCTATAATAGTATCAATTTCAACAGTTATAATTGTATATTCAGAAAGGTTCACTCCTGCTTTAAACCGTTTTGATAACTTAATTGATTTATCATCCAACAAACTACGATAAAACTTCATCGCTTTCTCAAAAATACATAATTCCATATCGTATATTATTCCAGTCCATTGTGCGATACTCAAAAATTCCTTAGGTTTCAATGTTCTACCATTTAAGTCCCATCTTGATACCGCTTCAAATCCAATAACTTCATTTGTAAATGTATCAACAAATGGTCTAAATTTTGGATAGAACTGTTTTTTCTTCATAGCATGATAAATATTAGTTTCTATCTCCTGAATCTTCTTATATTTAGCTTTGTGTTCCTGATGAGCAAAGATAAGAGTGTTTCTTCCCAAACTTTTTGTTAAATCAACAGTTATCCGTAACATATTTAACAGTTCTTTTAATGAATCTCCCATAAACTCATCATAATCTGCAACACAGATACTTGCGTTAATAACATATTGAATCTCATGATGTTTAAAAGGCTGCTTTAAAATTCGTTGCAACTCTGCTGGTTCACAAATTATATGACTTGATGTAACAAGTAAGAATTGGTCATTACCAACACGATATACATTTGATTTACCACAATAGTCTTTTAAAGTTAGAGCGACGTTTTTTAGCATATCTTCTACAGTTTCAACACCAAAAATGATATTCATTTGGTTGAAGTCATCAATATCAACATAAATAAAGTGATTTCCCTTTAAATCCTTATCATTATAGTCTTTGTAAAGTCCTTTTAAATCTCGTAATCCTGTTAAAGCATCAACATACATTTTATGCATACTAACATTTTCAGGCATTCTAATCACCTCTCTTCTTATAGTATACCAAAAAAAAGCGTTTTCACGTATATATTTTGTCTACATACCAATTTTAATAGTACAAAAAAAAGACAACCTAAGTTGTCTTTTAATCTCATATGGTGCGGGTGACAGGACTTGAACCTGCACTCCGAAGAACTAGAGCCTAAATCTAGCGCGTCTGCCAATTCCGCCACACCCGCAACATGATGGCTGGGCTAGATGGATTCGAACCATCGATCCCGGAGTCAAAGTCCGGTGCCTTAACCACTTGGCCATAGCCCATCATGGGGCGACTGATGAGAATCGAACTCACGAATGCCGGAGCCACAATCCGGTGCGTTAACCACTTCGCCACAATCGCCGTATTTCCCTCTTTTAAAAAAGAGACTATATACATTTTATGCAATACACCTATAATTGTCAAGAAATTTCAGTTTTAATTTTTATTTTTATTTTTTTTCACCAATAAATTATCTGTAAATTAGTTGGAAAAAATAATAAACTTATATTATAATGTTAAGTTGTGAAAGAAGATGATTACATGAAACAAAATTTAAGAAACTCATTGAAGTTATTTGCGTACTTTTTATTCATTATAGTATACTTAGAAATTCTCTTTAAAATTAGGGTTCTAAGTTTCACACTTGAAGAAAAAGAACTGCGTGTATTTCTATTCTCATTATCTTATACTGTTATGATAATGTTTATTTTAATGTTCTTTAAAGCAAAAACCGCTAAAATATTAAGTTATGTACTAGTTGTTATTATAACTTTCCTATACTTCAATCAAGAAATTTACAGTTCATTTGTAGAAGGTTTCTACTCGTTCTCTGTAGCTGGAGATTTTACCGCAGGCCTTTCATTCTTTAGTGATTACCTTGGTGCTTTAAGATTAACACATCTCGCATATGCTTTACCAGTATTATCATTATACTTAATGTCGAGATACAAAGTATTAAACTTTGAAATTGAATACTGTGTACTTAAACAACCTTTAGTACTACTAGTTGTTGCAGGAGGATTTTTCTTTGCTTCAATTCAAACTATTGATCAAAATGTCGAATTCCAAAATGTTGATGGAACTGATGTAGACCTTGAAATTGAAGAAGTAGGTTCTTTAATGTCATATAGTGATATGGATTTATATACACATATGTACAATTCTCAAGAAGCATTAAAAAAATTCGGACTTTTAACTTATACCCAAAGAGATTTCTTCAGTATGTTTAGAACAAATCCACTAAGTGAAAGTGCATATGAAGTCTTAATAGACAATTATTTCAACAACCAAACTGAACATCCTGATAATACCTATACAGGGCTATTTAAAGATAAAAACTTCATTCTAATTATGGCAGAGAGCCTTGATACTTACGCAATTAATGAAGTATTAACTCCAAACCTATATAGTTTAAAAACAAACAATGCATACTTCGAAAATTGGTATTCTCCACTTTATTATAGAAGTACAGCTGATAGTGAATTTTTAGTACAAACGTCTCAATATCCAGATAAAAACGTTACTCTAAGTATGGAAGCATACTTAGATAATACTTTCCCAAATACTTTCCCAAAACTATTTGAAGATAGTGGTTATTCAACATTCTCATTCCATAATTATTTTGATTACTTTTATCCACGTGGAGATTTCCATATTAACTCACTTGGTTATGATCAATTTTGGGGTAGTGAAGAACTCGGATTAACATCAGGTTATGACCCTGATGAAGTAATTTTTGATCATGTATGGAACAGTGATTTAGACTTAATGAAAATGGCCGTTCCAAAGTTTATAAATGAAGACAAGTTCTTTGTTAACTTACTAACAGTTAGTGGACATTTCCAATACTCAGAAAATCATGAAATGGCTAAACCAGAATACGTACAAGCAGCAAGAGATTACTTAGAAACTCTTCCTAGTGATGTTGAGTATTCAGATACAATCGTTTATTACTTAGCTGTTCACATGGAAGTTGATGCTGCTATTGGTTATCTTATCGATGAACTTGAAGCCGCAAATAAAATGGACGATACTGTTATAATGATTTTTGGAGATCACTATGCATATGGTATTGATAATGATGATATTTGGGCATTTGACGATGAATATAAAGAAGATAATGATGAAATGGATATTCATAATGTTCCAATGATGATTATATCTGATAGTGAATTCTTAACAGGTGTTCAAGATACTTATATTTCAACAATTGATGCAATGCCTACAATAGCTAATTTATTTGATTTGAACATTAACTATAATCTTGTATTTGGTAATGATGCACTTGGTTTAGATAGGAATATAGTCAAGTTTGCGGATGGTAGTTTCATCAGTAAGGACTTCAAATATAACTCCCTTAGTGAAGAATACACCATTTATGATAATAGTGTTACTGAGGCGTACTTACACGGAATTAATAATTCATTAATTAACAATTACATGTATAATCTACTGGTTCTTCAATACGATTATCATAACAAAGAAGAAAATTAAAAAAAACAGACAATTGTCTGTTTTTTTATTCTTTTATTGGCTCATTAATTATACTTTCTTTATCCTTTTCCTGATAATACTTCGCAACATAATAAATACCAAAGAATGTAATGAGTAAAATTAGTTCAAAGTTTATTAAATGGAAAGGATAAGGAAAAAATATTGATTCAACATCTTCAGGAGGTCCCATTACAAACATGAAGTTGTCTGTAATTGCAAAATACTTATCTAATACATAATTAACAGGGATCATTGCAAAACCCAAAATATTAGTTAACGCTATTACGCCAAAGGTTATCTTTGTAGTAACTTTGTATTTATACATAGTTAAATAATATATAGGTACAAGAATAATTGAACCATGGGCAATTATAAACTCATAAAATCGAAAACGATTATATCCTGCATGGTATAAATCTGGAATTGCAAATGATACAAATCCACCTATTATCCCTGTAAAGAAGACAAAAAACCATATTTTCTCATTATTAGTGTACAGTAAGACAATTGTTAATATAAAACTAATTGAACATAAATGGAAAGGCAAATAATAATGTCCTCCTGCATATTCCACAATTATTAAGGTAATCAATACGACTAACAAGAAAGTAGCAAAGGAATATCGATATAGTTTCTCTCGTGGTGAATTGTACATTTTCTTCATAGACATCAAAAAAACAACAGCGAACGCTACAAATAAAACCAACATCAAAACATGCATTGGTGTATACATATCAAATTTAGCTGCAGGATCATACTCATACGCAAAGAAACTCATAAAATCACCCCTATACTAATAGTTTATATACCGCCTCAACACTTTTAGCAAATGTCTCAGCTGAGAACTTATCTATTGCTTTACTTGAGTTAGTTGTTAACTCACTAAATAATACGGGATTACTATATATTTTATTGAATAATTTGACAAAATCCTCATCGTTTGTAAATGAGAATCCATTGTATCCATCTTCAACAACACCTTCTAAGTTATCATCATACTTAACAAGTAATGGTAATCCACTTGCTAAAGCTTCATAATATGTTAGTCCCTGTGTTTCAGTAACACTAAAATTAACAAATAAATCAGCTATTTGATAGTATTTGGCTACTTCATCTTGCGGTACCATACCATTGAAGATGACACGATCAGATACACCTAACTCAACACAGTGTTTTTTAAAGATATCTTCATCAGGTCCACCACCAACAAATAGTAATTTGACATTTTCTTCGTCAACCATTGCAAAGTTATCAATCAAATCACATATTGCTTTTTCTCGTGATAGACGTCCTAAAAACAACATAACAAAATCATTTTCATTAAGACCAACTTCTTTTTTTAGTTCCTTAATTTCTTCATTTTTAAAATTGATTTTGCGAAACTTCTCTAAATAGATACCTGTAGGTATTATATGGGAATGCTTAGTATACCCATACTTGTCAAAAGTTCTTTTAACCTTAATTGTAGGAAAAATAACTTCATCTGCACTATTCGCAAAACTTTTACTATAACATTTTGATATAAACCTTAAAGGTCTTGTAAATGTTTTTGATATAAAATGGACGTAATCTTCATACATTGTATGATAAGTGTGGACAACAGGTATACCATATTTCTTAGCAGCTCTACGCCCTAATCTTCCCATTGTAAACTCAGTATGACAATGTACAACATCTAAGTTTAGTTTACCAATTTCCTTAACCTTTTGTCTTGTAACCTTACCTATACGGTATTCATTCATACCTTTCATTGGTAATTTATATCCGCCCAGTCTTAATACTTTATCTTCATCAACTGCTTCATCATGATTGTTCGTAATAATATATACTTCATGTCCTAACTTAGTTAATTCGTTTGTAAGTATTCCTAAAGATATTGAAACCCCACTTATGATTGGGTAATACGCGTCAGTAAATAATCCTATTCTCATAATAACCACCTATTAATTATCAGTACTTAATTGTAAGTACTCTTTATTTCTAAATGAGAAATAATATACGCTGAAGAAAAGAAATGCTGCAAAAGCATGTACAAATGCGAATAAAATACTTGGTAAATCTTTAAATGTTATTCCAAAAATACTTGTTGGTAAATTAGGAAATAACACACCAAAGATACTCATATCTTTTAAGTAGAAATAATCTACTGGATCTTCAAATGTATTTATTGTCTCTAACATATTGTTTATTGGGATAAATAGCAGTAATAAAAACAGCATAAATCCACTTATTTTAAACAAATTCTCTTTACTTGGTCTATAACCTTGATAAACCAGTAAAAAATATGGAGTTAATCCTAACAGAAAATGATCAATATAGAATGTCTCTGTCAGATTTGCAATATTAGCAATATCCCCATTTGGATAGATAATTCCAGCTAAACCTGTCGCCCCCCAATAGAACAAAAATGATTCAACTCGTTTATCTCTTGTTATTACATAATAAAGAAGCACTACGACGCTTAATCTACACACATAAAATGGTAGATGTTTTGGCAAAATAAATCCGTCTCTTATTACTACGATTACATATCGAACTAATTGTGTATAACTAAGTAACACAATTGCAATAATAAATATAGTCTTTTTATGTCTTATAATAAACTCTTTTTTTGTAAAAATCATATATATTGCTGCACAGAACAATAACACTACAGACATAAAGAACAAATAAGGATTCACAAAATCAAAATAAAGCATGTAATCACCTCTTATAGTTGCCCACATATTATAACATATAAATGAAAAAATTTTCATTACTTTTTAATAAAAAAACGTTATCCTTTTACAGTTAAATCGACAATATCTCTAATTCTTAATTGTTCAAAATACTTATCCTCTAAAGGTATCCATTCCTGACAAAAACGATTTAACATAAACTCATTACTTCTTTCCAAAATTCGCTGTTTTTGCGTATCTCTATCAATATCAATAAAGACAGTAAAATCATAAAATTCTTGAAATAGTGGATGCAATGAATAAACACCCTCAATTACAATATATTTACCTCTTTTAAATAATGGTCTTTTCTCAAGCTCATTAGTCATGCAATTGAACTTATTAGACTCAATGTATTCATTATCCAAGTTCATAAATATTTCATTGTACATTCTTTCATAATCAAGATTACCACCTACTTCATTTAATCGTGCTTCTGTTTTTCTTGTAGGAGGTAAGAAATAATCATCAGTATGAAATAACAATACATTGTAATTATCTTCCAAATACTTACCAAGTGTACTCTTCCCTGAACCGCTAGGTCCGTCAATAGCAATAACACCCTTGTAGTTGTTTATAAAAAAATTCTCTAGTTTCTCAATATTCATAAAATCACCCACTATATTTTAACACACTAAAATATTTTTTTATATCTGTTTAAATCTGTTATAATACTTGATAGGTGATAAAAATGAGCAAAGTAGTTGTTTTAAGATGTGAGAAATACGATTTAGAGTTAATCTATCCTAAAATAAAATGGGCAATAGACCAACTTGGTGGGATTGAGAAAATTATTCCAAGAGGAAAGAAAATCCTCGTAAATCCAAATATTTTAATTGGTACTGATAAAGATAATGCAGTTACAACTCATCCCGTTGTTTTTGAAGCAATAGTGAAGTTATTAATCGAACATGAATACTATGTAACTTATGGCGACAGCCCTGGATATGGTAACCCTGATAAAGTGGCAAAAAAGGCAGGACTAAAGGAAGTTGGAGATAGATATAATCTAAAGCTTGCTGATTTTTCTAATGGAAAAACTGAAAGTTTTCCTGAGGGAGTTGTCTCAAAACAATTTGAGATTGCAAACGCGGTTCTTGACACTGATGCAATAGTAAATGTTGCAAAAATGAAATCTCATGCTTTACAACGAATTACCGGTGCTATCAAAAACCCCTTTGGTTGTGTTGTAGGTTTCAACAAAGGATTAATGCATGGCCGTTTCAGTAATGCGTATAATTTCGCAGAAATGCTTATTGATCTCAATAATTATCTAAAGGTAGACCTTCATATCTTAGATGGTGTAGTAGCAATGGAAGGGAATGGCCCTCGTAACGGTACACCAACAAAAATGAATGTTATTATGGTATCAACAGATCCAGTAGCTATAGATACTTTGTTCTGCAAAATGATTGATTTAAATCCTTTTATAATCCCTACAATAACCTATGGCCAAAAATATGGTCTTGGTTCTTATGAAAACATTGAAGTCATTGGAGAACCAGTAGACTCGTTCATAAACAAGGATTTTAATATAAAAAGAGATACTATCAAGAAATCGGAAGCTAGTAGTTTAAGATTTTTAAGAAAATACGTATTACGAAGACCTTATATTCAAGAAAGTATATGTAAAAAATGTGGTATTTGTGTTGAAGTTTGCCCAGTTGTGGAAAAGGCTGTTTTCTTCAAGGATAACGATAAATCTAATCCTCCTATTTATGATTATAATAAGTGTATAAGATGCTATTGTTGTCAGGAGATGTGTCCCTATCATGTTATTAAGACAAAGACCCCAATTATTGGTAAAGTTATTTACGGATTAAAAATACTAAAGTGAACACTCCCCCACTTAATTGATTACTCAATTTGAAGAAGGGGCTTCATGGGTTATGCGAGCTAATGCTCGCAAGATTACCACGCTATCGAGGTTGTTCGGTCCTCTATGTAGTTAATTAGGTAT